>Ga0316209_1000018_pt1 | contig 433842 bp, 370 predicted proteins | sample 6monopyrite_MG_FD_204945 | JGI IMG/M metagenome (GOLD analysis project Ga0316209, IMG submission 204945) | Microbial mat bacterial communities from mineral coupon in-situ incubated in ocean water Damariscotta River, Maine, United States -... | ecosystem: Environmental > Aquatic > Marine >... | reverse complement strand
GATAGGGTGCCAGCAACCCAATATATTCCTTTAAAGCAGCCCCTTTTCTCTTCGAGGGCCGCTTGAAAGAAATATATTTATAAATAAGAAACACAAGAAAGCTGTCTAGACTATTGGGGACACATCAGTTAACTAACAACTACTACTATGAAAAAATTACTACTTATTGCTTTTCTCTTTACCCTATCGTGTGGAGCTCCTGAAGAGAATAATCTCATAAGTCCGGAGTATATTATTGTAGAATCAGGAGATGAATCTAATCTAGCTGCTCTTGACGAGATTGCAAAACTGGTTGCAGAAATTAATACAGAAGGAGGAATAGACTTAGGAGAGTTGATTGGAGGTAAAAATGTTTCAAGGAAAAAAGTAATAACTGCGTTATTCCACCCAGATAATTTTAAAGATTGTCAAATTCCTGAAAAAGTTAGAGAGGCCATTATTAAAACAAAAGGCTTTAAGCCTGCTGGTACAGATTTACTTAACAATTTGCCAGATAAAATTCGTTCAATATCTGGCACAGCGGTATCACAAGTATTGCATACTGTTGTATATAATAATGGTACCAGTGATATAATTGGGACATTAAATTCGGCTCCCACTTACAGAACGTTTAATACCTCGGAATTTAAAGATGAGAACAAAAACAGTTTTTATTATTCATTTGATTGTGCGGGCTATCTTAATTCAGGGCTTTCATTGGAGGTAGGAGTGCTTGATGTTGCTAATTTAAAGACATCGGCAGCACAATCACTGCGGTCTGACCTTTCAATGTTTATTGCCAACGCAACCATTTACTCTCCTGTGTTTAGTGCCTTTCAAAATCAAGGTGTAAACTTATCTAATGGTGACAAAATAGGAATTATTAAAAGTTTAATTGAAAATAACCCTTTTGACACAGATACTAATATTGAGATTAAGGTAGGGAAAGCCCTTGAATTACTTTGGGCTTCTACGAAGGGCAAAAAAAGTTCAAATGGAGAAGCGAAATTCAAGGGCCGTGCTAGTGTAGGGTTGCCATTTGCTAGCGTAAAATTTGATGCCAAAGGAGGAGCCAGTATGGGTATGGAAAATGAATACGAAAGCTTTGAAACCTATTTGGTTAATGACAAAGTTTACCAGTTTTCACGAAAGATTAAGATAAAGGACTTCAAAGAACAATTAATAATTGCGATGAGAGAGGTTGAAATTATTAATAATCCAAGAACGGTCGATGGCATTATCGAATTTGCATTATACATACCTGAAAATATGCACGATCTAGAATGGAAAATTGAAAATGCCAATTATGAACTAATTTCTAAAACTGCTCTCAACATTGATAATAGTAGTTTTCCTTATGGATTAAAATTTAACATAAGGCTAAAACCAAATAAAGCTAGTTCAACTAATGTAACGCTTGTTGCTGATTACAAAGAATTAAAACTTAAGAAAGTGATTTACCTATGAGAGCTTATTTGATTTGGAATTTTAGCTAGTACATCAAAGCGAATCCACAATTTAATTGGCACAAAATAATGGCTAGGAGGTAGATTAAAAGAGGATGAAATGAATTTGATAGTATAATTATTTACGAGATTCTTGGATCATGTAGGTATGAAATAAAAAGGATTGAACATGCAAAACGTAGAATTTTAAAAAATGGTTCTAAAGATTTTGCTATGAAGATTAGTTTGAATGAAGAATCTCATGATTTTGTGGTTGGTTAAAAAAAGAAGTGTTTATAGCGCTGCTAAAATAGTTGTAACAGTATATCCGGTAATAGCATCATTTTGGCTCGCAATAGAAACTGACACTATTGCAAAATCGACAAAACTAATTTCAAGCAGCATTTTTAATCCAACAAAGTATTCAATTGACTTTGAAACATTATTTTTTTGGATTTTTGCTATTTTCTGGGTTTTGCTTTTCAATTATATACTATCGTATGAAAAAAGAGATCGCCTAGAAAGAACGGAGAAGCTTGTGGGCTCTATTCATCACATACCAAATATCAATGCGTATAAATATTACCCGGATTTGTATGATGAAGTTCAAAAAATTCTTTTTGAGAACGAAGAATCTTTAATAGCAACATCATCAAATGATGATGTTGCTATTGATGATGTTGCGAATCAAATAAAAAAAGTCTTGAAATGCATTGTTAAACTTACCGGATACTTTTCTCGAGTAGAGAATACTAAATATGGCGCTAATATAATGCTCCTTTTTAGCCCTAAAACGGATTCATACTTAGTTGATAAAATCAAGAATTCTTTGCACTTCAGCGAAGGAAAAAACATAAACTCTCTACTTGCAGTGCTCCATATGCCTGAAGAATTAGTGATAAATAATGATGGTTTCTCCGCTTTTTCATTACCCGTTCCTTACAAGACTCGTATCAATGGTTGTAGGGTCGCTCTCCCTGGCGCTCCATTTGCCGCTCTTAATGGGGATATGTATCTTGAAACTAAAAGGAAATTAATGGATGATTTGATGGATTTTGATAAACTAACTAAAAATGAGATTGAAGAATATTTTAATAAGGGCCAAGGGAAATCAATAAATAGTTTTGCTTCTTTTAGAATTGGTACTAGCAAAAGACCTATAGGAATATTAAACTTAGATTGCTCAGAACCGTATCTATTAGGAGGAGATGAAGAATTCTATCCAACATTTTACACTCTTCTGTATCCGTTAATGAAGAGTATGTCAAATCATATCGATAGATTTGCTTCTTTATATAAAATAAATTTGTTAAATAGCAATAAATAAAAATATAAATTATGAGTATTTGGGATAGAATTAGTTTGAAAAGTGGTGAAAACCGTATTGATTTTAACACGGTTCAAGACTCTTCTGTGTCACATTATACATCTACAGTAGTTAGAGATGGAAAGTGGATTATGTTAAACAAAGAAAAAGATACATTATCTGAAGAATTTATCTCAAGTGGACATACAGGAAGAGAGGAAGTCCATAGCCAAGAATAGAAATACGAAAGGATTTACATAGGCTTTTCTTGCTGGAAATCATTTTTATTATAATAGCTATGATGGTATAATAAAAGCGGGAGCATCATAATTCAATACAGCAAACATTACATATTTATTGATGAATTTGAGTTTACCGTTAACTTTGGCGGTTTATTTAAAATTGCAACTAGAGTTTGACCATTTTTTACTCTTTACCTATTCTCAAATTATTCAAACATATATTTTCTTAAACCTTTCGACCTTTTTAGAATTTCATAAGAAGGTATTAAAGTATCCAAACTAGTGGATTGGTTTGTATAAAATGTCATATAAAGGCAAAGACATCCTCTTTTAGGTTCCACTTTCCTAAGAGGTGGAACCAGTGGTTATCTTGAAAAATGGGTTAATTCGATAGGGGAGGCCACTTTTATTTTTTCCTCTTGACATTGAGTTCCAGTTTTGAATAATTAGTGCTAAAATTGGAACCATACATAGTAAATTACTATTTGCTATCTTTGATTAGTTATGAAAGGCCTGAAGAAAATAAAGACAGATTACCCATTTGGTTGTAATCAAACGCAGTGGGATGCGTTACGTGAAGATGCAAAAAACCTTATTGTAGATAATCAAAGGGCTTATGCTAAGATAAAAGCTGCAAATAAAAACCCCCCTAAATAAATGCCTACTCTACATCTCATTGGCGGACCAAATGGTGCTGGAAAAAGTACTAACTCAATATTTCTGCCTCGTTATAAGAAGATTACGAGATTTGATCCAGATGAGTTTATAGTAGAATTGATCAGTCAAGGCATTGAAGATGAGCAAAATCAACTTTACTCAATAAAACTAAAAGTTGAAGAACTTTTTGAAAACAAAGAATCGTTTTCATTTGAATCTAATTTACATAAAACTGATAATTACTCAATTGTTAAATTGGCAAAACAGCATCGATATAAAACTGAACTAACTTTCATTTCCCTAGATGATGTTAACAATTTATATGATAGGGTAGGAGAACGAGCTGCACTTGGAAAACACGATATACCTAAAGCTACCATCTTAAAAAGATATCAAGATGGATTAATATTATTACCATCTCATATTAATGATTTTGATAAGGTAAGACTGGTTGATGCTTCTGAATTAAAGTTAGCTGATCCTATAGTTATTTCTAAATATAAGCCTTTTACTCGTCCATCTTATTCAATTCCTAAATGGTGCGATACCGTAATTGAAAGTTATCTTAGCGAATCATAGGACAGCATTGGAAATGATAATTTTTTACTCTTAGATGATCTCTAACATTTAGCATGTTACACTATTAGTATTAGTGTAACATAATTGGAATATTTTAATTCAAGGATAAGGCGATCTAGCCTTAAAACTAAATAATATGATACATTATGCTATAGTTTTGTAACATGAGCGAAATGAAACTACATTCAGAGAGTGGAGAAAGGCTTTATTTGACTGCTACCGAACGAGAGCGCTTTGAACTAATTTCCAAGAAGCAAGATCGAGAGACAATGAGCTTTGCTTTAGTATTATTATACACCGGTTGCAGATTATCTGAAGCTTTGAATTTAAAGGTGAAGCACATAGACTTAGAAAATAACACAATTGGTATTGAATCACTTAAGAAGAGAAAGAAAGGAGTCTTTCGTAGCATTCCTGTCCCTGAAAGGTTGAATGAGTCATTAAATTTGGTTCATGCTCTTCGAGAATCAAAAAATAAAAATGCTTTTCTATGGAAATTCTCTAGAATGACTGGGTGGAGAAAAATCAAAGAAATTATGTTGCTTGCAAAAATTGAAGGTCCCCAGGCTACACCAAAAGGGTTAAGGCATGGTTTTGGAGTTTATGCCATCGCAAATTGTGAGATCCCGTTGAACATGGTTCAAAAATGGTTGGGCCATGCTGAGATAAAAACTACAGCTATTTATGCCAATGCTGTAGGCAGAGAAGAAAGAGAGATAGCAAATAGAATGTGGAACTAATCAAGTGGCGCTTAATTAGTTATAAATTTTAAGATTATTTTACCCATCTAATTATTGCTTGCTGGTAGCCTAAGCCAATGATTATGGCCAATCCAAAACTTAACAACGTGCCTATTAGTATGTATTCAGTAAGCTTTCGGTCTTTTGCTCGAGAAAGATCTCCAAATCGAAAAACCGATTTGGCCGCTATCAGTAGTCCAACTGCTTGCCACTGGCCAAAAGCAATGAATGCAAACACGAATAATCGCTCCAAAATGCCAATGTATTTTCCTGCATCTTTAAGTGAATCTTTAGGTTCATCTTCGATTAAGCGCCATTTGCTCATGATTAACTTCATGATGATTGCTGATACATAAGTGACTGTGAGTAGAGCAAGGATTCGAATTAACGATTCGAGTGTGTATAAAGATTCTATATCAATTTGATATGGCTCATAGATGTTAACTAGTATTCCAATGACTACAAGATGTGCTATTTGATCTAGTCCAAATAGAAGCTTATCATTCATCTTTCCTTCAAGGTTCAATTTTAGCAAATCAATGATGAAGTGACTTATTACAATGGTTAATAAGACAGGCCAATAGTCAAGCTCAAACTTTAATAGTGTCATTAATGCCAAAGCGTGTACACCTAGATGCAGGTATAAATATTGGGATCTTTGCTTCTTTTGCTTTTTATCCTCTACCCACTTGTCAGGTTGGAAGACAAAATCGCCTATAACATGGGCAATCAGAAGTTTTAGGGCAAGGAAAATCATAAACTTTGGATTTGTTGTTGATAATGGCTATTCAAGTTCATGATTTCGTCATACCCACCTCTTTTCAATGCTTCGCTAACACTGCTTTGAGATTTATTGAGCAGTTTAACAATTGCACTCTGATTCTTATCAGGATGTTCCAAAGCTAGGGTTATTGCTTTGGCTTCTGTGCTGCTCCAATTATTGGCTGTGAGCAATGCAAGGCTTAACATGAGGTTTAATCCTTTATCCATACCTTGATTAGCTGATCGAATTGCGAGTGTCTGCTTTTTTAGCGAATCAAAACATTCACCAGAAAGCACATAAGCCGATCCATTTGATTCGGTTATTTTTTTTGATCTATGTGTTTCTTCTCCTAGTCCTATTGCCATTCGAACATCGTACTCTTTTGTTTGTTTGATCCCAGCCTTTATATGAATAGCAGCCAATAGTGCATTCTTGGGAGTTATGGATAGTTGAAAACTATCACCTCTGAATATTTCCCATTCCAGCGGTTCTCGACCATAGTGGTTGAGTATTTTCTTAAGATAATTCAGCCAATTCAAGACTTTACCTTCTCTTGAATTTATTACATCTCCTGTTATTACAGCTATCATTATTTATTCCTTTCCTCAAATATATCGGATTCAGAGCCGATATCCTAATAAATCGGACTGAGAGCCGATATTTATACAAATCGGATTGGGAGCCGATAATAAAAAGTCGCAAGTTAAAATGTGATTAGCCGAAGTGAATTTTCTTAAAAATGAGTGAAATTGGGATGCTATTCTTTGAGAGAGATAGGCTGAATTGAAATCAATAACATATGCTAAATGAGTACTAATATACAAAATTAAAGCCGTATTTGCTTCTAAATAAGCATCTTACAATAACAATGATTTTATAGTAGTCAATAATAATTTTACTAAATTGGCAAATATATAGAAGAAATAAGCTTGAAGAGAATTAAGCATAATACATAAATAATCTTTAAGAATTCTCTTGATGTTCTTGCAAAAAGTTTTCTCTATATCACTATGAAGATGTTTACTATTATAAAATTGGATTTTTAAATATTAATAGTTAACTTGTCTTATCTATTTGACTTTCAAATAGATAAGACACCGATCCCAAATCACGTAATTATGATGGAAAATCGGAATATTAAGGTATTCACCTTTTATTCTGATAGGGCGCAAGGCTCACCAAAAAAATCAATAGGTGTTGATATGTGATTTGGGATAGAAGTATAACCCTATTTTTTTAGTTTATTCATCTAATGATAGATTTTCATTTTATGGTTATCTAATAATTCTTCCCATCAATTTGGATTAATTATTAAATAAATATAGCCAAAAATGGAAAGCCGAGTAATGGTATTTAAAGTCAGAGAATTAGTATCACAATATATTGTAAAACTGCATCATCTTGATAAAAAAGATGAAGATATAATTCTTTCAAATTCAGAGAAAATTTCATGTTTAACACCATTCATTTTAATCAATGTTAGGAAAATGGGGAAATACATGACGCATTATATGCCAAAGTACAGAAATTATTTTAGACCTGAATTTATCTAATATCAAAATGTTGTCGACCAGATATTTAAAAAAAATAGCTTCGAAGAAAATTCAACCTAAGACTCAAATGAGCTTTAGTAGGTCTCTTGATGTTCTTGCAAAAAGCCTTCTCTATTCTGATTATAATGAGCTTTGTACATCCTATAGTATAACGCAATCAAATAGCTTTTTCAATTCAGATAGTGATAATAACAACATAACAAGACCATATGATATTGGTAAATATGGTTTTATTTTTAGTGAGTATAAGCTACAAGAGTTTCTTGATATTGATTTTACGCAAGCATTAGCATTGAAGCATTGTATTGACTATAAAATTCAAAATTTTTCTCTTGGGTATAGTGGTATTATACATGATAGTTGTATTGAGAATATAAAATTTGGACTATCAGTTCTAATTGAGCATAATAAGATAAATAGAATAATAGGTAAGTGGCCACTCAGTTTTAATGCATCAGTTCAGAAAAAAAAGATTCTTTTTAAAAGCAATAGAAATGAGTTCGTAAATTGTTTCTATTTCGGTGGGTTTTGTATAAACTCCCACAGTTATTTCATCAATGAAGAAAATGAGTTCGAGTTTGTTAAATCGTTTATTAGATACTTTCTGAAATATAATAATGTAATATTCAATAATTCCGTAATTTATAATGCTAATGGTAAAATAAATCGAATTATCCAGTACCTAATTGATAATTATGAAAGTTATTCTCCATCTGAGGCTGCATATCTGTCTTCAAAAAAAGAAGAGGTACTATTTTTACCAAGACAGGATTTAGACCCTGGAGAAAAAGAGTTTTATGGTGAGCAAATCAAGGTTCTTAGAAAAGAAAGACACCTTACGCTACAAGTACTGGCTGATAACTCCGGGTTATCAACCAGGCAAATTATAAATTTAGAGAAAGGAATTAGTCATCCTAGATATGATACAATGGAAAAATTGGCTAAATCTTTTAATATTTCGTCCACTGAATTTTTGAAAATTGTTCAGGAGAAACCAAATTGTTGAGCAGCATTATTTCTTAATCTATCAATAGATCTGTTTAATTCTATAAAGTTCTGACTATTCAAGACCAAAGTATCAATAATTTCGTTATCCGTTATTCCGACTTCTTTGCATATAGAATATTTTTCTTCGTAGGAAGGTTCTTCAAGTTTTATGAATTCATTAAATTCGGGTCTGAGATTCCCCTTCCTCTTTATTCGTAGTTGTGGGATATTTTTTTTGGGGATACGAATTAGTATAGCAATATCACTATTAATACTTCTTATCAGTTCAAGGAAGAAGTTTATTTTTCTAATTGCAGTCTCAGAAATATTGTTAAAAATCAGAAGGAGTTTGTTTTGATGTTCTTCAATTAAAAAATGTACGACTGACTTATGAAGGTGGTGTACTCTCGCATAAGTAAAATCTATTTTTGAATATGAAACTCCAGTTTGTTCAAGGATTGATATCAATAAACCCTTGTATGTAGTGACACTTGTAATGGTTATTATGACTACACGATTTCTTTGAATTTTCTTCAAATAATCAAAAGCTGTACTTACTCCATACCCTCTGTTTGCTTCAATTACACAACTGGAGTTCGTTTTCAGTAAAGATGGTCCTATATCACAAACAGTAGTTATAGCGTCTGTCTCGATTATAAATTTACTTTTATTAAAGAAAATATCTGAATCAAAATCATCAAGTGATAGCATCCTTATTCTAATTTTTTCAAGCTTCCTTTTCTAATTGAAAAACTGCTATTTATTGCACTAGGTTTTTGTTTATTTATCCGTTTTTTGCTTTTTTGAACTTCCGCGGGTGTATCAAACAGATTAACTTTTAAAGCTTTTGACTTATCTCTTTCAAGACCAAGAATGTCAAGAACTTCAGTTTTTGCCATATACTCCTTATCATCGATTTTATAGTTAATCAATTCACTAGGAAGCAATCCTAAATCATTCACAAGTTCTTTCTCTGTATTTTTAACTTTCTTAATTAACGCATTTTCCAAAGACTTTCTTTTCTTGAAGTGCTCATTCAGTAATATTCTATCCTTTTTAGATTGATTTACTAAAACCTTATGAACCCTTGTAAATAGATCCATGGTTCCTAAAAATTGATCGGTGTTCTTTAAGAAAATAAATATTTGTTTATGTGCTGATTTTTTAAAATAGCAGTCAACTTTAGTATGATTGATTTTCAAAACAAGATCTTCAACATAGCTCTTGTATATGTATTCACGTTTATCTTCATAAATTGTAACCATGGAGTTTTTGACCATTAATGTGTGCTTTGCCCAAAATATATATGGAGTTTGCCAAAAAAGTATTTTAAATGCATTTTTTGGTCGATTATCTTTAAATAGCTCCAGAGGTGAACTATCATTTTCATACAAGGGAATGGTATTGTACTTGTGAATTACGTCAGCCATCATTCCCTCAATTTTTGATGAATTATGAAGGTATGAAGGGTCTCTGAGAAGTAATAAAACATCTCCATTCGGCCTTTCATTCTTATTTATACTTTTGATTCCAGCACCGATATATCCAAACGAAGGACTTAAAAATACTGTTTGTATTGTCCTGATTAGTCTTTCAAGTGTACTTTTTCTTTTAGGGTTACTGGAAGAAATCCATTTCACTCCAAATGTGTTAGCAGTATATTCTTTAATTCTTGTCATTCTTCCTTTGAAAGCAGAAGCTCCATCAGTTGTGATCTGAGTTGGAAGTAGATAACCTGTGGCATAAATGGACATTTCAAATGCTTCTTTTACTAAATCTGAGTCCTCACTGCTCCCTAAAGAGTATCCTAATATTCTCTTAGAATAACTATCTAAAACATACACGATAGTCAATGTTATAATATTATTCTGTTTGTCTTTACAAGCAAATTGTAATTTAGTTCCATCTATTTCGAAGGCATCACAAGGATACTTAGCATCAATTAGAGATAAATGAGGTAATAGCTCATTATTCAGAAAGCCGGGTGAAGATCTGTATATGTTAATCAAATTGTTGTTATGTGGGTCTCTTATTACATTTCCCACTAAAGTGTTTGATATTTTTTTCCCGCCATTTAAGGTAGGCCAGGCTAAGATGATTGCATTTGTTTGATTCGTAATGGTTTTTATTGTTGCCTTGTTTCCATTTCTAGCAAAATATAGTATAACATTAGATATCGTTTTATTAATTTTTCTATTATTTGATTTTTTTCCAATAAGGCCATGAATTAATGTGTCAGTTATTTTATTTCCATCAATTATGCTATCCCCTTCAGACATTTTGAGAACCTTATAGAAATATTTTATATTATAATTAGCAATAAGAAGGTCAGAAAATTCTTCATTTTTAATGGTATTGTATAATAGCTCAACTACTCCATGTGTACTTTTTTTTATTTTTAGCATTACATCTAAAACTGCATGTGACTTCGCGTATTTGTAAATTACATCTATATCTAAACCTTTTTGATAGTAATAGGGGACATATTTCATAAAGTTTTTATAGGCCATTTCAATTAATAGTTTTATTTCTAGTTTTTTAGATTCCTTTTGAGCTTCAGTGGATAGTGCTTCGTGTGTTATTGCCAGGTCTTCGATTTTAGATTTGTCTGGAATTGAGTATTTTTTTCTGTCTAATTCAGAAATTGAGCTATAAAGAATATAATCCAGTGATTTTGAACCTTTTGTTATTTGTATGCAATTCCAATCATTAGTTATAATTTTCTTTTTTATTTGTGAAAATGATAGATTATGGATGTGTAAAAAGTTTGCACTTATAAAAAGATCATCTTGATTTTTGTAGAAATAATTGCTCATAATTGAAAGGTTTGGAGATAATTAAATATTCATGAAGTTAATTTAACCTAGTATTCGGTGAACCTTCAAGAAATTAATTTCACATGTTGACTATATAGTCAAGTAATGACCAATTAATTTGTCTTTTCTGTCAAGTTCGAATTTGGATTTACTATATTTAATTATGTTTTCAGAAGGTATTGGTCAAAGAATTCGGTTTTACAGAAAAAAACTAGGATATACTCAGGAAGTATTGGCAGAACTATCCGATGTTACAGATGCAACTCAAATTAGTAAGTTTGAAAAGAATATGAGAAGACCTTCATTGGATATATTAGCTTCAATTTCTAAGGCATTGAATGTTGATTTGGGAACCCTTTATGATGGAACACCTCAAAAGAAAAAATTTAGTGACAACGAGTACAAACGAATTTTAAAATCTTCATTAAAATTAACTGAGAATGATAAAATATTAGTCAAGGCTATAATTAACAAGTTAATTGCTAACCAATGGAAGCAAGGGTTTATCACTCTTGGGCAAGAAATGATGAGGTCAGAAAATGAAAATGAAGTTATGCTCGATGAGTTCTAAGGTAATTAAATATAAATTTATTTGAAAAGGACTCAAATCAGCAGTTCGATTAAACGACCGTTTGATCGAACTAAATGCAAATTTTAGAAATTAGCATACCACTCAATAGGGTAGTTCGATTAACTAGTTCGTGTAATCTAAGTTTTTATTACTACCTTGCTATGGTTTAACCGAACTATTGCTAATGATTATTGGATATGCAAGGGTAAGTACAAAAGATCAAAATCTTGATCTTCAAATAGACGCATTAAAACAGGCAGGGTGTGAAGAAGTTTTTTTTGAAAAACTCTCTGGTAGGAGCCCGAAAAAACCTAAGCTAGAAGAAATGCTAAGTAAGTTGCGAAAGGGAGATACTGTCGTAGTCTATAGTTTGGATCGGTTGGGTAGAACATCAAAGGAGTTGATAATCTTACTTTCTGAATTTAAAGAAAAGAGTATTCAATTCAAAAGTCTAAGAGAAGGTGTTTTTGATACGACCTCAGCTATGGGCGAGGCCATATTTCAAATTATAGCAATTCTAAAAGCTATGGAAGTTCAAGTTTTGAGTGAACGCACAAAAGATGGACTTGCAGCAGCAAGAGCAAGAGGTAAAAAAGGAGGGAGGCCTGTCGGCTCTTATAACAAGACAAAATCAGCAGCAGCCGTAACACTTTATAATAAAAAGCTCCCAATTAATGAAATAATAAAATCTCTTAATATTAGTAGATCAACTCTTTATCAATATTTAAGAAGGGAAGGGGTAAAGTAGGCTACTTAGAAAACTGATTTAAAATGAAGAATCACAAGCAAATATTTCAAGGTCAATCTCTGAAATATCCTTGCTTTTATAATAAGCAATTGTTTCAGATTCTTCAGCTTGCACTTTCATTTGAGCATAAATTTCAGATTTGTTTTCTCTTAAGTGAATGAGCTTCTCAGCAAATCCGACTTCCTTTATTTTTAAGCTACGGTTTTTCATTTTATTTTGATTTATCTTTTATTAAATTAAGAATTACTGGTTTATCAATTCCAGTAGCTTGAGCTATTTGGTCAATTGAAATATTCATTGGCTTTAGAAATTCCTCATTTAGTATTTCACCAGGATGGATGTTTTTGTTTTAGCTTTTTCATTTAGGGTTTTTATTTTCTCCGAAATTTCAGAACTACAAAATAACTTGTTTATAAGCTCAATTTAATTGATTAATTAATTCACAACCTAATTATTCTAATAAATTAATTTTAGTATCTCATTCAATGAGATATATCCCTGTCATTATGTATTTTTAATTTTCAATAATTCGGTATTAATGAATAGGATTAAAGAGGTATTAGATTCTAAAGGAATTACACAAACTTTGCTTGCAAAAAAATTAGGAAAAAGCTATAATATGGTTAATTCCTATTCTCAGAATAGGAGACAGCCGAGCCTTGAAGACCTGAATAGAATTGCAAATATCTTGGATATAGACGTTAAAGATTTAATCGTTTCCAACAAGCTTTAACATGAACGAATCACAAACGAGAAAACAGATAATTGACGGACGACTTGCTGATGCGGGATGGAATGTTGGTGATGTTACTCAAGTAATTGAGGAGTTTGATATTGTAGTTGATAAGAATCTAGTTCAAGAAGCTGCAACACCTTATGCTGGACACCAATATTCAGATTATGTTTTATTAGGTAAAGATGGTAAGACTATGGCTGTAGTCGAGGCAAAGAAAACATCTAAAGATGCTGAATTAGGTAGAGAACAAGCTAAACAATACTGTTATAATATTCAGAAGCAAGACAATAGAGAACTGCCATTTTGTTTTTACACGAATGGGCATGATATCTTCTTTTGGGATTTAGAAAACTATCCACCAAGAAAAGTTCATGGATTTCCAACACTTGATGATTTAGAACGCTATCAACACCTTAGAAAAGCTAGAAAGCCGCTAGCTGAAGAATTGATTAATACTGATATTGCAGGTAGAGATTACCAAATCAATGCTATTCGTTCAGTAATGGAAGCAATAGAGAAACGTAAGCGAAAGTTTCTTCTCATTATGGCCACTGGAACTGGAAAGACAAGAACAAGCATTGCTTTGGTTGAAGCCTTGATGAGAGGAGGTTGGGCTGAACGGATCTTGTTTTTGGTAGATAGAATTGCTTTAAAAGAACAAGGATTAGATGCCTTTAAAGAGCATTTGCCAAACGAACCAAGATGGCCAAAAATTGGTGAAACAGAAATAGCTACTGATAGAAGGATTTATGTAAGTACTTATCCTACAATGTTAAATGTTGTGCGAGATGAGAAAAAGCATTTGTCACCACATTTCTTTGATTTAATAATTATAGATGAAAGCCACAGATCAATTTATAATACCTATAAAGAAGTACTAGATTATTTTGATACGGTTACGCTTGGATTGACTGCCACACCAACGGACATAATTGATCACAATACCTTTAAACTATTTGAATGCGAAGATGGTTTACCAACTTTTGCATATTCTTACGAAGAAGCAGTAAAGAATATTCCTCCTTATTTATCGAATTTTCAAGTGATGAAAATTTCTACTCATTTTCAGGAAGAGGGAATCAATAAAAGAACTGTTTCGCTTGAAGATCAAAAGAGGTTGATGGCCGAGGGTAAGGAAATTGAAGAAATCAATTACGAAGGAACTGAAATAGAAAAAAACGTAGTTAATAGAGGTACTAATGCACTGATCATTAAGGAATTTATGGAAGAATCCATCAAAGACCCAAATGGAGTGTTACCCGGAAAAACCATTTTCTTTTGTATGACCAAAGCGCATGCTAGAAGAATGGAAAAACTCATTGATGCCATGTACCCAGAGTATAAAGGTGAATTGGCAAAAGTGTTGGTTTCTGAAGATTCAAGAGTGTATGGGAAAGGAGGATTGTTAGATCAATTCAAGAACAGAGACATGCCTAGAATTGCTCTAAGTGTTGATATGCTAGATACTGGTATTGATGTGCGTGAATTGGTAAATCTAGTTTTTGTAAAACCTGTTTATTCTTACACTAAGTTTTGGCAAATGATTGGTAGAGGAACACGTTTGTTAGAACCTACAAAAATTAACCCTTGGTGCACAGAAAAAGATGTGTTTCTAATTTTAGATTGTTGGGACAATTTTGAATATTTCAAATTAAACCCTAAAGGGAAAGAGCTTAAAGCGCAAATACCTTTACCGGTTAGGTTGTTTAGTTTACGTTTAGATAAACTGTTTCTAGCTTTAGAATTAGGAGCTGAAGAAACAATTGAAAAGGAAAAACAACTACTTCAACAAATGATTGATTTACTGCCACTTAATTCAGTTGTGGTAATGGATGCTCGAAGTGATTTATATCAGTTGAAAGAAGATAATTTTTGGAATACCATTTCAGAAAACAAACAATCTTTTTTAAGGCACTCAATACAACCACTGATGAGAACGATTAGTGATGTTGATTTTAAATCTATGCGTTTTGAAAGAGATATAGTTGAAATTTCAATTGCTCATTTGGCTGAGGACAAAGAGAAGTTTAATGCGCTAACGGAGAGTTTAATTGAAAAGATAAATGAATTACCGCTTTCGGTAAATATTGTTGCTAAAGAAAAAGAACTAATACAAAAAGCACAAAAGGCACATTTTTGGTCTATTTGTAATGACAGTTCTTTTACAGAATTGACGGAAAAGATTGCTCCACTAATGAAGTATGTAGAATTCTTTGTTAAACCTTTGGGTCTAGCAAATTTTGACTTTGAAGATACTTTGTCTAAAAAGGAGTTGGTTGAATTCGGGCCTCAACACGAATCAGTTTCTATTTCTAAGTATAAAGAGATGGTTGAAGAACGGATCAAAGCGTTAACAGAATCTAATCCTTTACTTCAAAAGCTGCAACAAGGGCTGGAATTGACTGAGGGCGAGGTAGAAGAGTTAACTCAAATCTTACATAATGATGAGCCGCACATTACGGTTGATTTATTGAGAAAGGTTTATGAACATAGAAAAGCCAAACTACTAGCCTTTATTAAGCACATACTCGGTATTGAAATTTTAGAATCTCATTCTGAAACAGTTTCAAGAGTGTTTGATCAGTTTATTTCTGAACATACTTATTTATCGCGTAGACAATTGGATTTTTTGAACATGCTTAAAACGTTCATTTTAGATAGAGGAGAGGTAGTAAAACGAAATTTAATAGAATCACCATTTACACGAATTCATCCGGATGGTATTCGTGGACTTTTTGCACCACAAGAAATTGAAGAAATACTAACATTAATAAATAAAGCAGCTTAATAATGCTAACAAAAGACTTACAAAATCAAGTGCAAGAACTTTGGAATAAATTCTGGAGTGGAGGTGTTTCTAACCCCTTAAACGCCATTGAACAAATCACCTATTTGTTGTTCATGAAGCAATTAGATGAGTTGGATACCAAACGCAAAAAAGATGCTGACTTTATTGGAGAAAAATACGAATCCATCTTTGAAGGTAAGTTTTTACCTCCTGGAGCAAAAAACGAAGATGACGCTGTAAAAAAAGAAAGTTTACGTTGGAGTTCTTTTAACAGGATGCCTGCAGACGACATGCTAACACATGTTCAGACTTTGGTTTTTCCATTTATTAAGAGCCTTGATACAGAACAATCGCACTTTACAAAGCACATGAGTAATGCGGTGTTTATTATTCCTAAATCAAGCTTATTGGTTGAATCTGTAAAAGCAATTGATAAAATATACAAAACCCTCAAAGAAGAAAATAGATACATAGATGCACAAGGTGATTTTTATGAACTGCTGTTAAAACAATTGAGTGGTGCAGGTAAAAACGGGCAATTTAGAACACCTACACACATCATTGAAATGATTGTTGAATTAGTTCAACCAAAATTAGGACAGCGAATTGCCGATCCTGCATGTGGTTCTGCTGGATTTCTATTAGGAGCATACAAATACATAGTAACGCAATACTCTAGCGATAAAGAAAAAGATGAAAATGGTTTCACTAGAGGCTCCGCAGGAGATAAATTAACAGATAAGAGATTACGAGAAACTTTAGAAAACGAGACGTTTTACGGGTTTGACATTGACTCGACTATGATTAGAATAGGGTTAATGAACCTTATGATGCACGGTATTAAACAACCAAAAATTGATTATGCAGATACATTAAGTAAGCGATACAATGAAGATGGCATTTACGATAGTATTTTGGCAAATCCACCATTTACGGGTAGTGTAGATAAAGGTGATATTAACGAAAGTTTTGAGCTAAATACAACCAAGAGTGAACTCCTCTTTTTAGAGCGGATGTATAAGATGCTTCGTATTGGAGGTACGGCAGGAATAGTAGTACCTCAAGGTGTTTTGTTTGGAAGTGGTAAAGTGTATAAACAAATTCGTACGATATTATTGGAAAGGTGCGAATTGAAAGCTGTTATCTCTATGCCTTCTGGTTTCTTTAAACCTTATACGGGCGTTGCAACTGCCATTTTAGTATTTACCAAAGGAGGGGAAACCGAGAATGTATGGTTCTATGATATGAAAAGTGACGGGTGGAGTCCTGACGATAAACGAAGTGAACTCTTTGATAAAAATGGTATACGGGATTTTGGAGATTTGCATAAGGTTATTAAAGACTTTCACGGAAAAAGAGAAAATAAGGACAGAACACAGCAGCACTTTATTGTTCCTAAAGAAGAAATTAAGGAAAACGAGTTTGACTTAAGTTATAACAAATATCATGAGAAGGTTTACGAAGAAATTCAATATGACGAACCGAAAGTTCTAGTTAGTAAACTAGAAGAAATTGAAGGGGAGATATTAAGTGGGATAAAGGAATTAAAAGAGTTGCTTTAATGGAATTTGATAAACTCGAAATACAAGAAATAGCTGAAGTTATAGCTGGACAATCTCCGCCTTCTGACACATACAATGAATCACAAATTGGGTTGCCCTTCTATCAAGGAATGGCTGATTTTCAAGAGAAACACCCCAAAACTCGAATATGGTGTTCAAATCCAAAAAAAATCTCTGAACCTAATGATATATTGATGTCCGTTAGAGCTCCCGTTGGTCCGGTTAACCTTGCCAATGTTAAAGCTTGCATAGGGCGAGGTATTTCTGCCATTAGGGTTAAAAAAGGTGTGTCTTCAGAGTACCTCTATTACTATTTAAAATCAAATAGAAGACAAATTTCAAGTTTAGGGGTTGGTACAACATTTAAGGCCATTCGACAAGAGGATGTAAAAAAAATCAAAGTCGATCTTCCTTCTTTTAAAGACCAAATCAAAATTGCCCTTATTCTAAAAAAAATAGAAGAACTTATTGCTCAGCGTAAAGAAAGTCTTTTACAATTAAATGAATTAGTGAAAAGTACCTTTTTGAAAATGTTAGGAGATTTAAGGAAGCATGATCAAGTTTCGTTAGATGAATTGTGTCATAAAATCACAGATGGAACACATGACACCCCTAAAAGGCTTAAAGAAGGTGTTAAATTCATAACAGGTAAACACATCAAGCCTTCTTATATTGATTTCAAAAATTCCGATTATGTTACACAAGAAGTTCATGACGAAATTTATAGAAGATGTAACCCTCAGTACGGAGATATATTATATACCAATATTGGAGCAAACTTAGGAACGGCTGCAATGAATACGGTCAAGTATGAATTCAGCATGAAAAATGTGGCATTGCTTAAACCAAATTATGAAAGAATTACCTCAAGATATCTTGAAAACATTCTTAATCTAGAATATCAGAAAAATCATATTGTTAGAGTTTCTAGTTCAGGTGCAGCACAGAAATTTTTAAGTTTAAAAGGCATTGGACAAATAAGGATACCGTTGCCCAATTTACTTGCGCAAGGTAAATTTTCTGAATTTGTTGAACGGATCGAGAAAATAAAACCAAAATTTAAAGAAAGTCTTAAGGAGCTTGAAAACCTATATGGTTCACTCAGTCATAGAGCGTTCAAAGGAGAATTGGATTTAGAAAAACTATCCATTGATCATATTGAGCCAAGATCAAAAGGAGGTGGTGATGAATTTGAAAATCTTCAAGTTTTAACCCAAGTAGATAATATAAAGAAGGCAGATAAAACTCCGGAGCAATGGGATAAGTTTAAAGAAGTTGAGAAGGAAAAGGAGCAAGACTTTGTTAAGATTAAAGAAGTGCCTAAAAAGAAAATTAAGTCAAAATTGATCACAGAAGGAGTTACAGTTTCTCAAATAGCTGAATGGATAAAAGAAGAATTTGATGGGAAATATTTCACTTCAGAAATGCTTATTCGCTTTTGTAAAGATGAACGGGTAACCTTTCCTTACTATTTTACTTCAAAAGAACTCAAAGAAAATAGGAAGGCTGACCTTGCTCAAGATCTAAAAGAAATCATCTTCCAAGCAATCAATAAAGAAAATGAATTTTTGAAATTAGAACAAGTCTTTTACAATGGAGAAGAAGAAAATTTTGTACTAGAAGTTCGACCTCAAGACTATGATTTAATTGAGAAGAAATCAGCTAAAGAGCGTTCTGGAATCTACCTAAAACTAAAAGAATGAAGTTAATCTCGGTTAAAATATTAGGCGAAGACTTCAGAAGTTTAACAGCTAATTACGAATACAGTTTCAATGTAACCGAAAGAGATGCTCGTTTGTCTACCAAATGCTTTGCTGGTTTAAATGGTAGTGGTAAATCCAATATGCTTGAGCTACTTTCTGAAGTCTTCTATTATTTGGACTACTACCAATTGGTACATGGTGATAAAAAACAAAAAGAAGGAAAAGGCTTTGGATTTGAAATAGAGTATTTACTGCCAATGAGTGAACTCAATAGAGAAATGCTTTATGGAGAACCAGTTCGTCAGGGTAAATGGATGCATGCAAGAATCAATAAACCTATTGATGAAAAGCCCAGATTCAGTTTAAAACCAAAAGGTTCAGAAAACACTGAATACAGAAGGGTAGAGGAGGCAACTCATTTAATGCTGCCAACTAACATAATTGCCTACACTTCAGGTCAGAATGAGTTAGTAAGTAACCCATTTTATAAACTGAAATACCATTATTTCAGAGAAGTAAGCAAACTAGGAGAGCATCAGGAAACAAGTGATCGCATGTTTTTCATTGATGATTCCAACAATTTCAATGTATTCCTTGCTAATTTCTTATTGGGCGATGATAAAAAAGTTGAAAAGGTAAAAGAGGTATATGACATTTCAGGATTAAACTCATTCAGAATTACGATTAACCTACACAACTATGCCAATAATAAAATAGCACTTTCAAAAGAAGCCAATGAAGTCATAGATAAACTTATTGCTTGTACCACATGTTGGGATGTGCAAAATGTTTATCAGTCTACCAAAAAAGAACAATTGGTTCTTGATTACAGGGTTACTCCAGCAACATTAGCAGCATTCAAATTTCATTTCGATGGTTCTGCAATGAATCTATTCAGAGGGCTGTATAAGCTAGAGATGCTGAACATTCATATGCAGCGTAAGAAAGTAAAAGACTTGGTTCATAACCCATCTAAAGAATTAAATATATCTGATGAAATTCCTGTAATTGATCCTAATGATCAAATTTTCAGATTGGAAAAAATTAAAATTGACAAAATATTAGACAAAGAAACAGGAAAAACGAAAGCAATCAACTACAAAAACTTATCCGATGGTGAACATCAGTTCAATCAGGTCATAGGTTCAATGATGTTAATGGATGAACCAGGCTGTTTATTACTATTTGACGAGCCAGACACCCATTTTAATCCTAAATGGCGCTCAAATATTATGTCATTGTTCAACGAAATGGCAGCAACTGATTATGATGCTACAGGTAAAATTACCAAAGTTAAAGAGCAAGAAGTGATTATTACGACACATTCACCATTTGCAATATCTGACAGCTTTAATGAAGATGTTTACTTGTTTAAAAAAGATGATGGAAAGGTGAAATTTACTAATCCAGAAATCCCAACTTATGGAGCATCTGTAAGTGTTATTCTTGAGCACGTATTCAAAAAGGATCATACTATTGCAAGTATTTCAAACAGTGAACTAGAAGCTATTAAAGCATTGGCAACATCATCTGAAGGAATAGAAGAAGCAAGAGAACAATTAATTGGCTTTGGTGAATCCATAGAGAAATTTAATGCCGTTCGTTATTTAAGAGCCAGAGAAAAAGAACTTGATAACAACTAATGATTTACGGTTACACATATATTGATCATGATATACAGAAGTTCCATAAAGGAATGATGTACTTCTTTCAAAAAATGATTGAGTTGGATTTAGGGGCATATGATGAAAATCAACTCCTTGAAGAGTGGTTTAGACCATTAGTAAATAAATCACCTGCAGCTTTATTGGGAGAAATGATGAAAATAGTAGCTGCATATCATGATTTGTGTGATAATGAAAAGACAGAAGTAACGGAAGCTTTTGAAAACAATCAGGATATCAAAGAAATCTGTGAAGGTAATAGTGATCCAAAAAAATACGAACACATAAGTAACGAGGCCTTTAGAGAGTTACTTGATGAATTTTTTGCATCATTATGGATTAGAATAGCAAATAAAGACGATGGGATAAATTCAAAAGTAGTGGAAGAGTGTAGTACCATTATGAATCATTTTGGTGAATTTCGTAAGCACTCAAACCATAAGACTAGAATATGTCCGTTTTGTGGATTAAATGGATTTAAACCATCATTTTCTCCAACTAGGAATGCCTATGATCACTATTTACCAAAGGCACAATACCCATTTATTTCAGTAAACTTTGAAAATTTGGTTCCAATGTGTCATGACTGTAATAGTGATGAAAAAGGAGCAGACGACACACCTTTCGAAGGAGCAAATAGGAGAGTGGTCTATTATCCATATGATGATACATTAGCATGTGATCATTTAGAAGCAGTCGTAATTCCAAATGAAGTGTACGATATCAATGAGTTAAGTACCTTATTATCAGATATTGATTGGAATTACGATTTAAAGTCAAATGGAAATGATGATATTCGACTTACCGCTTGGAACGATATCTTTAGGCTAAAAGGTCGATATAAAGAGATATTAATAGAATATGAGCAACTTTGGTTCAGCATCTTAATTCAAGATTATTCTGATTTTAAGGCATCCGGTAAATCATTTGCAGAATTCAGATCAGAACTTCTTATTGATTTGAAGGTCGAATTTGTAAGAACTGAAAGGTCTACTGTTCACCATTCATACATTAATTTCTTATTAAATACCGACAGTATTGAAGAGGATTTGGATTTACTTACAACCAATAATTCTGATAAATGAAGTCCCTTAAAACTTTTGAAGATGATTTAGAGAACCTAATTCTTTTATTTCCTAAAAACCTCAAAGCAAGTTTCGAAGAGTTATATGAATATAAGTTTGACCTCAGTAATTCAGAAATAACTGAGTCAATCATTCAGCGTATGCGAGTATATGCGAAGTGCCAAAATCAGATAAAAAAGCTTTTGAATAAGAGATATGCAGCTCCAGCCTCTGATTTTTTTGTGGAGACTGTGGCGTTTTATATTGCTGCCTACCTAAAGTCGATAAAATCATTAGTGGAAGTGCATTCAGAAAGACAAATCAAACCAAAGCATGGTTTTATGAGACCAGATATATCTTTATGGGTTGGAGATGAAGTTGTTGGAATTATTGAGTGTAAAACTCAGTTTGGATATAATAGAGACAACTGGGCCAACCAACAAATAGAAAGGAAAAACAGGCTAGCCAAAACTTTTCCAAAAGCTAAAGCATGGTTAGTTGTCTTTTCTAGTTCTAATTGGAATGGGTTCCATAATGATCCCTTAGTTAACCAAGAATATTTTACACTTGCCAATATTCATATGAGTGGAATACGAAAAGGACACGAAGCAGATGTTGTGCTAAATCCAATAGAAAATTTATTAAGGCAATTATAGATGAGACCCCAAACTATACAAATATTTTTACCAGACGGGCAACCTACGAGCATTCGTGAAGCGGAAATTACAAATAGACTAGTGAAGGCAATTTTATTTCCAAGAAACAAAATACAAGAGGTTTCTAAACGTGAAATGACGCATTATACAGGTGTCTATTTCCTTTTTGGCAATACTTTGGATGGAGTTAAACCAATGGTTTATATTGGAGAAGGGGAGAATTGTTTTAAGAGAATTCAATCACATAATCGTAAGAAAGATTTTTGGACTCATTGTATTATTGTCACAACTAAAACTGATGAGTATACAAAAACCGATGGTAAGTTTCTTGAACATTATTGTCTCCAAAAGGCAGAAGAAGTAGGCCGCTACAAAACTGATAACGATACAGGTTCTAAAAAACCTTCCATTCCTGAAAGTAGAGAATATGATTTACTCGACAATTTTGAGACTTTGAAAATTTTGTTAGCAACTCTTGGCTATCCAATATTCGAACAGAAACGAGAGTCGTCCATCACTAAGGAATTATTCTACTGTAAAGGTAAAAATTCTAATGCTGAAGGGGAATTAACAGATGATGGTTTTGTAGTTTATAAAGGGTCTACAGCAAATAGCAATGAAACATCTAAAATAGGACCTTGGATCAGACAACTTAGGAGTAAGTTAATGGATGGTGGTATCTTAACCCAAAACCAAAGTGAAATCCAATTTTCAGCAGATCACATTTTTAATTCTCCTAGTGCAGCAGCTGCAACTGTATTAGGGCGAAATGCAAATGGGTGGAAAACATGGAAAAACAAGAATGGAATTACACTTGATCAATTGAAAAGGAAATAATTGTGAATTTAATGAGATGGTATCCACTATACTTATGTTTATCATTTCATAGGATTCAATATCTCTAATAATTCGATACAAATGACAACAAATTAAGGAGCTATTCTTAGCGAAGAAAATTAGAAATGGCACGGAAACCAATTTCAGAAGCTGTAAAGAAAAAATTGTTTGCTTTATCTGGCAATCAGTGTGCTTTCCCAAAATGTACAGAGCGAGTATATAATTTGGAAGATGAAGTACTACTTGGTGAACTCTGCCATATAAATGCGGTCAATCCTAGTGGAGCACGGTATGAATTTGATTTACCTGAAGAAGAGATTAATTCATTTGAAAATATTCTATTGCTTTGTCCTAATCACCATACCATAGTTGACAAAAACGAGACAAAATATAATATTGCTGTCCTCCATGCCATGAAGGTTGACCATGAGAAAAAATTCTATAACAACGCAAGCAAGTTTGAGATTCTGTTAATGGAAGGAGAGGGGGTAATTGAAGTTGAACGGCTGGAGGAGCTGGAGGCTATTGATGCTTCTGTAAAAACAAAACCAAAAGAAGAACATCCTCTACCTCCAAAGAAAGACTATCTGCCAACAAAGGATTATATAACACGTTTTGTGACTTCTGTAAGAGACAGTAATGAGTTTAGTTTTGAGTCGAAAACCCTTCTTGAAACTATTGAAGAAGAAAATCGGTTGACAGTATTGGGAGTAGCCGGTTCTGGAAAAAGTGTAGAATTAGCACATGCTGCCTATGTAAACTCACAGGTTGAAAGCGACCTTTATCCTGTCAAAATAAGACTCAATACGCTTACAAATCAACCAATTGAAGACCTTTTACTTCTTGAATATCCTGAACTTAACAACATCCCTCATGAAAGGCTTCTCATACTTTTAGATGCGTTGGATGAAGTGCATTCAGACTACTTGGATATTGCAGCAAGTAATATTTTGCTACTGGGTAAAAAATATGAGAAAGCTAAGATTGTTGTATCCTGTCGCAATAACTTCTACATCACTGAGACAGACAAAAGAAGGGCAAAACTTGAAGGATTCAGTACCTACCTTATTAAGCCACTTGAATACTATTCAGTCCGTACATATCTTGAGGGAAAGATTGACGTTGAGCCAGATACTTTTATTGAGGATCTCAGAAAGAAGAAGTTTTATGATTTGCTCTATTCACCATTCTACCTAGTGAATTTAGTGGACTATTACAACACTAAAAAGGAAATTCCGGAATCCAAGAAAATCGTTTTTAATTACTTGATAGCTCAAAGGATTGAATCCGATTACGAGAAATACGAAAATGCTGGTGTTAGCATTCAAGACCACACCTTAAAGATTGAGGAGCGTATTGAACAACTTGCCATCATTGCTGAAAGCCTTGGTAAAAACTATCTGGACGAGCGCAAGGAGGTATTACCCCTGATATCTGATCGGAGGCTACTAAAGGTTATTAAACGTACCTTTCTATTCAACAAATCCCCACAGGAACAACGATGGGAATTTGAGCATAACAATTTTCAGGAATTTCTTGCTGCCAGATTCCTTACAACGTTGGCCTTTGAGGAAGTTCAGCAGTTTGTATCCTTCGCACCAGACTTCAAGAAAATCAAGCCTTCATGGTTGAATACTCTGTCGTTTTTATTCAGCCTTCTCGAAGTTGGAAGCGATAAATACAATAAGTTAGTTAATTGGGTTCGAATCATTGAGCCAGATATCTTGGTAAGATTCGAAAAGGATAAGATTAGCCTTCAAGTCCGAGAAAAACTGTTCAAAGAGATTTATGAAGAGTATGAGGCTAAGCAAATAATTATCCGAAACGAGAAATTCGAATCTGAGGACTTAGCATTGTTTGTCTCTGACAGCACAGCCATCATTGAGTACCTTATTGAGAAGATAGTAGCATCTGACGATAAAATTGTTATTTCAGAAGCACTGAGGATGTTGCCGTATTTCAATCGTATAGGTGAATTCACTGACAAGATAAGAATGGTTATTGCTAACAACCTTTGTCGTGATGACCTATCCGAAGAGATTAAATATTTCTGCTTATATGCTCTTTATGACTTAAAAATATCTGATGACAAGCTTACCAAAGAAATTTTGGAACACAATAGTTTGGATTCAGGGCAATATATTCGAGCAGGCTTTTACAAGTATTTAGGAGCATCAAACCAAAGAGAAGATTACATTGAAATCATGCTAAAAGGAATTGAACTTCTTAAGGAGCCAGTAGTAATAATTGGTGGCAAGTCTGAACAAACTAAAACCAGGTTTGGGGACGAGGAATACAACCTTCAGTCATTACTAGATAAAATAAAATCACCTGAGAATGTAAAACGTATTCTTGATTGGTCGGCTGCTCAAGAAATCCATGGACATCTTGAGAATATAATATTCAAGCAAATCAGGAAGGCTTTAGTGAAAGCAGTTGTAATCTATAATGATGTAGCTAAAGAACTATATGATAGTGTGCTTAATCTTCTAATTGCTTTATCCAGGCGCTATCATCGAGAGTTAGGAAAGGACTTTCAGCAGTTCTTTAAAGAAACACATATGGAATTGGAAGCCTTTCAAAAACTTTACAAAGATTGGCAGAAAGCAGGAGACAATGGCTTCGATCTTACCTATGCAATGACTTTGGTATGTAACGAAGAATGTGTACGATTTCTAATAGAAGAGATCAAAGCCGGCAGATTCGTAGATCCTGATACATGGCGTTTTCGAAATTTTCTTGGTTGGGACGGAAATCGTAAAATTCAAGACCTATATCATCAAGAACTACTTAAGATTGACGAAGAGAAATATGCATACATAGAAGTAGATTATGAGGTATTGAGAAAAACAAGAAGGGACAGAGATATTGAGCTGCTTTTTGCGAAGGATCAATTTCTAAAAGAGGCGAAAGAAATATTTGAAGAGGAGTCAGAAGACAAGACACGACTTACTAGGGATGAACTCTTCGACTGGAAGAGAAAGAGGTTTGATGATGATGAGATGACTAATCAAATTGTCGTTGATACCTTAAGAGAACGTGGCAGAGATAAGAAGTATGTTGACTTGCAAGAGATCGAAGAATTGGTTGCAAATGAAAGTGCCTGGATGTGGTTTACTTTACATAAATTGATAAGTTATGATCAACATAATCCAGATTTCAAATTCAATGAACAAGCGATAGAATTTATTCATGCTTGGGTTATGGAAGAAATCAAGTCAGCAAATTTCAAAACAGCGATCGAAGTCACTCATGATAGGGGATACCATTATCGATTTGCAGAATTGTACATATCCTACTTTGCACAAAGGCTGAATTTGGAATTGCCCGAAGAATCCTTTCTGGACTTTCTATTTGTAGACTGTTATTTGTTACCAACCAAGCAACCTGCGGATAATTTGAACGATGATGAATCAAAACAACCGACCACAAGAGATTTCTTGATCAACAAATTGGGACAGGAAAAAGTAACTGATCGAATCCTTGCAAACCTTAAAGGTCAGGTGATAGTACCAATGGTAAGGCAAAGCCATTTCAAGTATTGCCAGGATTATAAGATTAATCAAGCTGCACCGATAGTTTTTGCTAACATTTTGGAGCCTGGATTTGACAACTTTGATCAAGAGCTACTTATCACTCAGTATACAGAACTGACTAATGACAATGCTAAGCTGTTAGGTATTCTTGATGATCTACCGCCTGAAGTCAGGCTGCATGCCACTGATCAACTTGCAGAGAAAAAGTATAACCCGATCAAGGAATATGCTATTAGCAAAATTGAAGCCGAGCAAAGCGAAGAAACTCAACTGCGATATATTAAAATAGTTGCGAAGATTGATGAATCAGAAGCATTTCCTCTATTGAAAGAGTGGATACTTCACAATAAGCGGTTACCGGATCAGTTGATAGGACTCACAGGTATAGGAGGCGCCAAACTGGATGATTTGATTGAGGTCTTCGAAGATTCATTAGACAATAACTACGGTACAGGTCCTTGGACAAGCAGAAACGATTACTTAATGGCAATGATTGCATTGGGAAGCCAGAATGATGTTAATTATGTTATTGTAAGAGATAAGTTAAACTTCTGGCTCGGTAAATACGAAGGCATGAAATTTCTGCATTACCAGATACAAAAACTTGAGCAACAATATTATTCGAAGAAGTCACAGGTATTAACTTTTGATGAGGCGTTAGGACTTGTTAGCAATCAATACAATAAATCATCGGGCTCAATCTTAAAGCGCTTTTGGAAATCGAATAAAACTCTTATTGAGATTATACTAGCAATTATGGGATTCGTGGGATTTATAATAACAATTTTATCAATGTTGTTATAAAGATGCTTGTACTGGAATGTAGTTTGCACATTTTAAATGAATAGCTATATTTCTAATGATTTGTTCAATATTTTAAAAGTAAAACAACATCCTGATTATAATCCTTGCTACAAACTGATGTCGAAGACATCTTTAACTGTCAAGGAGACATTTTTAATTATCTTATACACATGAGGTTTAGTAATAATATTAGGAGAGTTTTACCATCAATTTAATTTTAGTGGAATAAAAAATTATGACTAATCAAGATTTAAAGTCTACTAACAAAGAAATTCTATTAGAAGGCGCAAAACATTGTGCTGATAATGCAAAAAGACACTATTCGAGTGCTCAAAAAATTGCAGATATAGGCAACTATGGTATTGCAAAATCGCACTTAATCTTATCAGTAGAGGAATCAATTAAGTGCATGGTTATAGTTGCAGGTTACTTTAATATTGAATTACAAATGGATATTAGACCAATTTTTAGAGATCATAAAGCCAAGCATCTACAGGCTTTTGAAATTCAATCTTTTATTGATTTTATATATTCAATTAAATTACCAATTAAGCAAGCTATAAAGACTAAGAAACTAAATTTAAAACTCTCACTTATGCTAGCAACAGGTCTTGTTTTAGATAGCGTTCTAAATAGATTGTTTTCAAAAAATAAAAAAGAGGAAACTAAAGCTTGGTGGACAAAAGCTAACCAACAAAAAAATGATGGTTTTTATGTAGATTTTAAAAATAATGAATGGATTATACCTGAATCTATTTCTGAAGATGATTTTCTTCAATCTCTAAATATAGCAGAGCCATTTATTGAGTGTGTTGAAATAGTTCACGAACTGAAAGATACTGATCACTTATTATTATCGTAATTGTCTATTAGGTCCAACATTTCTAGTGATCCATTCAACATGTTTAATAATTCGATACAGTTTATCCAACATTTTTAATAAATCTATACATTTTCCACATTTTAACTAGCCATTTTCCACAATTCAACATAAGTCTTACACGAGCTATTACCAAACTACTGCTTTTGTTCTATAATTAATATTATGTTAAATACAGCATATCAAATAAAATAGGCCACTATCACTAATGGCCTACTCTATGCTTTAAATAATTTTATACTTTAGTCCTCTGTAACATATCCTAGAGCTTTGCGCTTCTCATAAATCTCATTTGCTTTATTGCCATCTTTCAATTTAGCATACACCGCTTGAAGATTTTGTAAGCCAAGTTCATCACTTTCATCCATCAACATCACTCGATTTAACAAAGGAATCGATTTGTTAAATTCAATCGAAGCCTCTTTTTCAGCTTTATCAATATTTTTATTATACTCTTTTACTGACATGTTGTTAACCACCTTCATGATTTTATCGCCTTTCGTAATATAAAGTACGGAGAGATTAATTAAAGCGCTCCTATTTTCAGGCTCCATTTCCAATGCCTTCGCGTAGTTACTTTCCGCTTCGCTATAGTTTTCTACCCTATCATAAAGCATTGCTAAATTAGATACCAACAATGCATTTTCTGGTTCCCTGTTAATGGCATCTTTAAGCTCTATTATGGCTTCATCCATTTTGTCCATTTTTATAAGAATATCTACTTCCTGACGTTGGTAATTAGGGGCATCTGGAAATTGCTCTTGACCCATTTTTACATATTCAAGTGCCTTCTCTGGATCTTCCTTTTGATTTAAATAGATATAGATAACACTATTTACAGTACTTTCTGAGTACACTCCCATATCAAATAGTTTATTATAATTAATGAGGGCATTATCATAATTTTCAATCTCTTGGGCCATCATTGCACCGTATAAATACCCCGTTGTATCTTCTGGACTTATTTTGGCTACATCCATAAAATTGTCGTAAGCAGCTACAAAATCACCATTATTATAATTTTCAACTCCTTTATTTAGGGCATTTCCATATAATTGATCAAAATTAACTTGTGCTAAGCCATTATAGGTAGAACCTTCTTTTTCCAGTTCTAGCGTTTTTTTATAACTTTCTGAGGCCAACTCAAGTGCATTTGGATACTTGCCTTTAAGAGACTCATCCTCAGAAGCAGCTATTTTATCATAAATCTGACCTCTAGTGAACCAAGTTTTGCCTTTCTCCATTGTTTTTTCAAACGTAATGGCAGGCTCAATAAGTTCTGCAGCTTCTGCTAATTCACCTTTGGTAAGCGCTGCACTTGCTTTTGTAACGTTTTTACCCTGACCAAATACAGTGGCAACTGTACATGTAAAAATCGTCAGCATTAGTAATTTTCTCATCTGTTTATTCATTTGTATTAGTTGATTCTTCATTTGAATTATTCTCAATCTCTGGGTTTTCTTGTGCGTCATCATCCATCTCCAATCCTTCAATTTTTTCTATTTTAGCGATTGAAGAAATTTCATCTTTTTCGTTAAGTCTAATAAGTTTTACACCTTGGGTTGCTCTACCCATAACGCGTAAGTTTTCTACTTCCATTCGTATGGTAATACCCGACTTATTAATAATCATAAGTTGATCAGTATCAACAACTTCTTTAATGGCAACTAAAGTACCAGTTTTATCAGTAACATTCATTGCTTTCACCCCTTTACCACCTCTTTTGGTGATACGATACTCGCCTACAACTGAACGTTTCCCATAGCCCCTTTCGGATACTACTAATAATGTGGCATCTTCACGTGCTACACAAACCATGCCGATAAGTTTATGTTCATTCTTATCAATTCGCATAGCACGAACACCTGTGGCGGTTCTTCCCATTGATCTTACATCAGATTCGTGGAAATGAATGGCCAAGCCTTTGCTGCTACCAATAATGATATGATTATTGCCATTGGTAAGGTTTACTCCTAATAAATGATCTCCTTCCGCAATGTTAATTGCATTGATCCCGTTAGTTCTAGGTCTGGAATAAGCCTCAAGTGTTGTCTTTTTGATGGTTCCGTTTTCGGTACACATCACAATAAAGTTATTATTGATGTAATCTTCATCAACTAAGCTTTTTACACTAATAACCGATTTTACTTGATCTCCAGAGGCTATATTGATCAAGTTTTGAATGGCTCTACCTTTAGTAGCTTTACCACCTTCTGGAATTTGCCATACTTTCTTCCAAAACACTTTTCCTGAAGCGGTAAAGATCAATAGGTAATTATGATTTGTTGCAACGAATAAATGCTCTGTAAAGTCAGTATCTTTTGTTGTAGCTCCTTTAGATCCAACTCCTCCTCTACCTTGGGTTCTGTATTCTTTAAGCGCTGTACGTTTTATATAGCCTTCATGAGATATAGTGAGTACCATTTCTTCGTCTGGTATCATATCTTCAGCAGTCATGTCATCAGCAGCATGCTCAATTACAGATCTTCGCTCATCACCGTATCTTTCTTTAATTTCACCAAGCTCATCCTTAATGATGCCCATTCGAATGGTTTCATCCCCAAGAATTTCGTTTAATCGAGCAATTAACGCTTGAATTTCATCGTACTCTTTTTGGATTTTTTCACGTTCAAGTCCTGTTAAACGTTGTAAACGCATTTCCAAAATGGCCTTGGCCTGAATTTCACTTAATTCAAACTTTTTAATTAAGCCTTCTTTGGCAATTTCTGGATCACGCGAGCCTCGAATTAAGGCAATTACTTCATCCAAATGATCAAGCGCTATCAGATACCCTAATAATATATGGGCTCTTTTTTCTGCTTCTCTTAATTCGTATTTCGTTCTTCTAATAACAACATTATGGCGATGATCCACATAATGACGAATCATATCCTTGAGATTAAGCATCTCAGGGCGACCATTAACAAGCGCAATATTATTTACACTAAAAGAAGATTGTAGCTGTGTATATTTATACAGATTATTGAGTACAATGTTAGGAATTGCATCCTTTTTAAGATCGTAAACAATCCGCATTCCATCCCTATCAGATTCGTCTCTTATATCCGATATTCCTTCAATTTTCTTCTCATTGATAAGATCTGCCGTCTTTTCTATCATGGAAGCTTTATTTACCTGATAAGGAATTTCGGTTATAATAATCTGCTCCTTCCCTGTTTTGGTTTCATCAAAATGAGCTTTTGCTCTCAATACAATTCGACCTCTACCAGTTTCAAAAGCGGATCTAACACCCGTATATCCATAAATGGTTGCACCCGTAGGAAAATCGGGAGCTATAACGTGCTCCATGAGCCCTTCTATGGTAATGTCGTTATCATCAATATAAGCAATAATTCCATTTACCACCTCGGTTAGGTTATGAGGCGGCATATTGGTTGCCATACCCACCGCAATACCAGATGCGCCATTCAAAAGCAAGGCGGGTAGTTTTGCAGGCATTACTGTTGGCTCCTTTAAGGAATCATCAAAGTTGAGTTGAAAGTCAACAGTGTCTTTGTTTATATCGCTCACAAGCTCATCAGCAATTCGCTTTAAACGAGCTTCCGTATAACGCATAGCAGCAGGTGAATCTCCATCCACTGATCCAAAGTTTCCTTGTCCATCAACAAGAGGATATCTTAACGACCAAGGTTGTGCCATACGCACCATTGCCTCATACACAGATGAATCCCCATGTGGGTGATACTTACCTAGCACCTCCCCTACAATTCTCGCTGATTTTTTATGTGCCTTGCTATAAGTTACCCCAAGATCAAGCATCCCGTACAACACCCTACGGTGTACAGGTTTTAACCCGTCTCGTACATCAGGCAATGCCCTAGAAACGATAACTGACATCGAATAATCGATGTAAGCAGCCTTCATTTCTTCTTCAATATTTATTGGAATAATGGTCTCAGAGCTAAATTGCTCTTCATTCTCGTCCTCTGCCATTTATGGAGATGTTATTTTGTAAAAATTCAAGCGCAAATTTACATATAATTATCCTGATTTGACCAATAAAATGTGGTATAAAATATGGGTGCTGGGGTATTAAAATTAAGTTTTTAGGCTTTGGGTCTAATAAGGATTTTTCTTCTTTTTATTTTTGCCTTTATACTTAATTAATTCTGGGTAATTCTGGCCGTAATTAGGGTTCTGCCATTTCCAAAATGGATGTACCTTGCTTCGATAAACCCTATTTCCGTGCCTGTGATTAATTTGAGTTCTGCACTGGCTTACAGGGCATTTGTTAAGATCTGGCATTCTTAATATGGCACCTACATTTAAATAGAATGCAGGCATTGCTTGATTAACTGTATAGCCCAAAGGCACACTCAACTCATAGCTTTTGAACTCAACCGATGGCCTTACAAATACTTTAAAATATTCGGACAAAGACCTTTCAAACGACACCCCTATATTTACAAATAGCTTGGGCTTAACTTGATCAGGATTAAAGTTCTTTTTACCAAATTTAAACTTTCCTACCATTGCATCTACTGCAATGGTATGCCGTATAGATCTAAAAACATCTCCACCTAAGTAAGCATAATATCTTGTAATTGAAGACGTTACATAGTTAGGCTTAAATGGTTGTAGATTAGTTGATTCCACATTTGGGTAATATTTAGTAGCAAAAGAAAGTTCATAGCTAACGCCCGCACCAAATCGATAACGATCATAGGTATAACTAAGTGTAGCACTTACAGGGATACTGCCTCCTCTTCCCTTGTATTTAACTGCAGCCGTATCTGTACCCAATAAGAAGTCTTCATCCCCTATTGGAATACCTCCTACTGCTTGCGCATTATTTACCCACCCTGTATAGCCAATATTTAATGTGTCGCCTACTACAAAAAAATTATCGAATAAAAATACATCCCCTTCTTTTTGCTGTAATATGCCAGGGCCTTCAATTTTATGACTGTAAAATGTAGCTCCAAAGCCCGTGCTGGCATGCAATGAAAACCCTCCTATAAAGCTGGATAAAAATCCATTTCCATTCTTAGATGATTCTTTGCCGTTGGTTTGTGCGCTAGCCACTAATGTGCCTGCTAGTATAAAAAAAGATAAAAGAGTGATTCTCAGCATATATTTTAGAAAACCTATCAGGTTACTTTACAATTAGCTTTGAGCGATATATCTGATAGATCGGTAGCTTAGTAAAGCCTAACTGCTCAGAAATTTCAACAACTCTATCATATTCAATTTTTGATATTTTCCTTTCCGATAAAATATCTTCTTCTTCATCGTTCATAAAGAATGAAGTTAAAAATCGAACTAAAATGAAGGGAGATTTAAGGACTTGAACACATTGTTCTGACGGTTTTGAATTTTCAATATTGAAATTTTCATCCATTTGAGAATCAAGGTCAATGGTTTTATCCATGAGTGTTTTGATGCTTTCATAAAAAATTGGAGACCATTTTTCATATCCTTTAATTAAATGCTCCATAGCAAAAACCACTGGGTCTTTTTTTAAAAAATATCCTCCTTTTGATAGCTTTCTGGCTTTTTTATTTAAGGCCATTTCTTCGAATAAACTTACACTTCCGTTTGATAAAGCAATTCCTACAGAAGGAGTTAATAAAATCAACGATAAAAAATCGTGCTCTTCAATTTCTAAATACTCTGCTTCTTCGTTAATAAACTTTAGTTTTAAACCCGCAATTTTATCTTGTATGCCAGGATATTTTAGGAGAGCACCGACTTCGTTTTCTGTAAACATATTTCCGAGTTTTTCTTAGGTTAAATGTTAATCTAATTATTACCTCCAAGGTAACTTATGGAATAAAGCTTTTTTATCTAACTATAAAAGTACAATTTTCTATATTATTAATTACAACGCCTAAATTTGTTAAAACTTCGAATTTTTAGTTAACCTAATTTGCATGCTCAAAATCATAACTGCTACTCTTATCTTTTTAGTATTAATTACACCGTTTTCTAAAGCTCAAAATGTTATTAGAGGCCACGCAGGATTGAATTACTCCAATGTGAGCAGCAAGAATAGTATAAATCCAGATGGTATATTAGGCTTAAATGCAGGCTTTTCATACAAATTGCATGTAGGTGATTTGGGATGGGCCATTATAACTGGGTTAGACTATTCGCAGGAAGGTTTTAAAAATCAACGACTTGGTTACGTAAACATCCCTCTATCTGTAGGGTTTGATTTTACCGAAACTTTTAATCTTTCCACCGGTTTTCAATACAGTCAATTAGTAGGAGGTTCTAATGCCGCTAATGAGATTGTATATGGGAGCAATTTTGCTTTCTTGGTTACTTTTGAATTTTTTCCAACAGAGAAATTCGTAACTGGGTTGCGTTTTGCAAATGGCATTAAGAACATTATTAAAGATCCCGATTATCGTATTCAAACAGCTTCAACCTACTCAATTCAGTTTTACATAGGGGCCACCCTTTTTAAGAAAACAAAGAAATAAATCGCTGGCATATTTTACTTTTGCAGATATGAGAACTCAGAAATCTGATAAATTTATTGTGACTTGGTTACTTATGGGTGCATTTTTAGTTGCGTCAATGGTAGTAATTGGAGGTATAACGCGCTTAACTCAATCAGGGTTATCCATGGTAGAGTGGAAACTAATTATGGGTTCAGTACCCCCAATGAATGAACTAGAGTGGGAAGCAACATTTGATAAGTATAAACAATTTCCTGAATACCAGAAACTGAACATAAATTACACTCTCCGTGATTTTAAATCAATTTTTTGGTGGGAATACTCGCATCGTCTTTTAGGGAGGGTTATGGGACTTATTTTTCTCATACCATTCTTTTATTTTTTAGTTAGAAAACGACTTGATAAGCCTTTGCTAAAAAAGCTATTACTTGTGCTTTTTATGGGAGCATTTCAAGGGTTTTTAGGTTGGTTTATGGTAAAAAGTGGGCTGGTTAATAACCCCCATGTGAGCCATTATAGACTTGCTGCGCATTTAGTTACTGCTTTTTTTCTTTTTGGATACATCTTTCATTTGGCCCTTACAATTGGCTGGCCAGCTAAAACCACTATAAAATCTCCTTATTATCGTGGTGCCTTAATAGTTTTACTTGCACTCATTAGCAGCCAAATTTTAGTAGGAGCGTTTGTGGCAGGCTTAAAAGCAGGCTTATTCTACACTACCTTTCCTACTATGAATGGTGAATGGATGCCAGCTATAATAAGTAAAGATTATAGCCTTTTAGGATGGGCTAGTTTATTTGATAATGTGGCCAGTGTTCAGTTTATTCACCGGTGGTTAGGAATTACTGTTTGGGTTGTAATCATTTTAATTGGAGTGGTTTATTTGTCATCACTCATTAAGAAACAAAAAACTAGCTTTTGGCTTCTTTTAATTGCCATCAGTATTCAAGCGCTATTGGGAATTTACACGTTGATATACTCTGTTCCTATCGTATTGGCGGTTTTGCACCAATTGGGTGCATTAGTAACAATTATGGCTTGGGTTTACGCCATACACACCACTCGATTACAAGCTAAGATTTAGAAATAATGTTATAATATGCTTCTATTCCGTTTAAAGTTAAATGTCTATCAATGTGATCGAATAAAGGATTTAACGGCTTAAGCACGTGCGATAACCCTCCAGTTGCTACAATTTTGAGATTAGGAGTTGTTTCTTGCTTTATTTTATCAATCAGAAAAGAAACTTGTCCAACAAAACCCCAAATTGTTCCTCCTTTAATGGCTGAGACAGTATCTGTTCCTAAAATTTTATCAGGTAAAGTAGGAGATATTTCCGGTAACTGAGCCGCGTGCTCAGTAAGTGCGCGCAGCGCAGTGTTAATTCCTGGAGCAATTGCTACTCCCCCTATGTTTCCATTGGAAGCCACAAATGTGTATGTTAATGCCGTACCAAAATCAATAATTAAACAATCGGTTGATCCAAATAATTTATGGGCAGCTAAGCTATTAACTAATAAATCTGTACCCAGCTCATCTGGGTTATTTGCTTTCACAGGAAGCAAAGCGTAGTCGGCTTTGTTTACCACAAGAGGTGTTATTCCAAATATAATCTCAATTTCAGACCGAACTAACGGGGTAACTTTAGGCACAACTGAGCTTAGGCAAATTCCTCTTAACTTGCTATTATTTACTATTTTAGCCTGCTCTTTTAAAAGCAATAAAGGTTGCTCAGAATGGGTTGAGAATCGGTATTCTGTCCATTTATTATTTTCCTTTATTCCAACCGTAATATTTGAATTTCCGATATCAACAGCTATAAACATTTGCTTAGTATATGGTTTGTATAGTAAGTATAAGTAGAGTCTTTTAAAAATCACATCGAAATTCAAATAGTTTCTTTTGGTAACCCTTACTACTCAGCTACTAAAACATCCTTTTTAGCCACTAAGGTACGAAGCCAGAATGTTTCACTAAGGTTTTAATTCTTCTAATACCTTTATTTAGTGGTTCTTAGAGCCTTGGAGGCTTTGTGGCAACGTTTTTCCAGCTGAGTAGTAACTGGTAACCCTTTTATTTTATTAACTGATTGATACCAAGGCATCTACTCATTGAAAGAAAACGAAAGCTAAATCCTACATAATTCTATTTTTAAAAATTGTCTGATTTTTAACAGACTCTGCCTATTTTTAAAAAATATTAATTGGCAATAAGTATTTTTTATGGACAAATCATTATCAAATATTCAAATAGACTTTTCTGAAGATCGCCTAATGGCTCTCAACATCGCTATGGCATTTATCATGTTTGGAGTCGCATTATCTATTGAATCTAAGAACTTTAAGGAAGTATCTCAAAACCCTAAATCTGTTATAACTGGTGTTGTAAGTCAGTTTATATTGCTTCCATTCTTTACATTCTTGTTTGTTTATTTTACCAAACCAATGGAAGGGTTGGCCTTAGGGCTAATATTGGTGGCAGCATGCCCTGGTGGCAATGTATCTAATTTTTTCTCTAATTTAAGCAAAGGGAATGTAGCATTATCGGTTAGTTTAACTGCTATTGCAACTATATTAGCCATTGTACTCACTCCTCTAAATTTTGAGTTTTGGAGCAATTTGTATTTAGGTGAACGCATAGGAAAAGGCATTACACTTGAAACCTGGAAAATGCTCAAGACTATATTTACTATTCTTGGTGCTCCCTTATTGATTGGACTCTTGTTTAAATATAAGTTTAGGAAACTTGCTTCTAAAATTGCAGAGCCAATTAAATTAATATCCTTTGTTCTATTGGTTGTGATCATTGGAATCGCATTTTTTCAGAACATAGAAATTTTTAAGAAGTACTATCATTACATCATCTATTTAGTGTTTTTTCATAATGCCATAGCATTAGGAAGTGCTTATTTAATAAGCAAACTAGTGGGAAATAGTGAACAGGATAACCGAACTATTAGCCTTGAAACGGGAATTCAAAACTCAGGGTTAGGGTTGGTTATCATATTTAGTGTATTTCAAGGAAATGGCGGAATGGCCATTATTATGGCTTGGTGGGGAATCTGGCATATTATTGGCGGAACGATCATGAGTTTGATATTTACACGAGGCAAATTATTCAAATTTCCTAAAGCTCAACCTGTATAGAATTTTATAGTTTTGAATTGGTCCAACTATTTAAGTATGAATAATTCCTAATTTATATGTTCTTTTGCCAGCTATTGTTAGGTAGATTTTAGTACTATCAAATTTGTCGCAATAATTATTAACATATACATTTTATATGAACTTGATTCGTACGGTTATTCATCATGTTTTTATTGATATTTTAAGCTTTTGCACTGGAATTGTTGTCCGGTTTTATTTCAAAAGATGGCAAGTCAATAATTATAAACAAATACCTCATAAAGGGCCTGTGATATTTGCGTCCAACCATCAAAGCGCCTTTTTGGATCCTTTAGTGATATTTTTTTCGCAACCAAGAAGAAATTATTTCTTAGTTCGAGCAAATATTTTTCAAAACCCGATAGCTCGTTTTTGGTTAGAAACGCTTTATATGCTGCCTATTTACCGCGTTAGGGATGGCATTAGATCGGTTGCAAAAAATGATGAAATAATTGATAAATGTGTTAAAATATTAACAGGAGGCAATAACCCCTTGGTGATTTTTGCAGAGGGTAACCATAATTTAAGGAGAGCATTAAGGCCTTTGCAAAAAGGAGTGGCGCGTATAGCGTTTGCTACAATGGTGGCCAATAACTTCGATATTGATTTGGCCATAGTGCCAACAGGTTTAAACTATGGCAGGCATACGCGTTCGCGATCAGATATGTTAATTAATTTTGGAAAGCCGATCTATTTAAAACAATACACTACACTGTATAAAGAAAACCCTAATAAAGCTTATCAAAAACTTGTTAATGATATATTTAATGAGCTTGATAAAGAAGTACTATCAATTAGACCGGCAAAATCGTATGCCTATATCGAAAATGAATGGTTGGCCAAACGCACGGAGAACACTTCTGATTTGCGTAATCAATTTGATGAAGATAAAAAATTGATCAATGAAATATCTGAGAAATATAAGGATGAGAATTTTAAGGTGCCAGAAATTGCAAAAAAAGAACCGGTCCCTCCTCTTCCATCTCTCTTTTATAGAATTTTGATGTTTCCCATATTTTTATATGGGTATTTAAATAGCTTTATAGCCTATAAACTACTAAGTGTATTTATTATAAAAGTGGTTAGCGATATTCACTTTTATGCCTCTGTAAAAAGCACCACAAATTTGGTTTTGGCACCGTTAATATTATCTATGCAGGCTTACTTGGTTTATATAGCCACTGGTAATTGGGTTATCGCGCTATTGTATTTTATATCGTTACCGTTTGCTGGCATACTTGCCTTCGATTATAAGTTTGCTGTTTTTGAACGCTTACCACGTATGAAAGGAGTCGCTAGCTATTATACATAATTTAATTTAAAAACTATCTCGTCCTTGCTTCATGCAAGTTTTATCCATTCCTTTGATTTGAATTTTTAAACAACCCCTCTATATGTTATTTACAGCACTTTATCATACGCACAAGTTAGTAATTTTACTATTTCTAGCTATTTACCTAATTAAAACAGTTCTTCTCCTTGTGGGGAGCACCTCAGCATTGGCAAAGTTTAGCAAGGTTATAAGAGTTCCTGAAATGATTATAAGTGCATTGTTTTTGATAACTGGAGGCATTCTTGTAATGGATATTGCTGAGTTTGGCATATTGTTTATGCTAAAAATCGCATTTGTTTTGGCCGCTATTCCAATTGCCGTAATCGCATTTAAAAAGCAAAAAAAACTATTTGCTATTGTTTCATTGCTCCTAATTATTGGAGCTTATGGATTAGCAGAAGTTAATAAGGCCCAAATGGGAAAAAGAAAAGCCTTTCAAGAAGAAGTAATAACAAATCCTGAGGCAAGTAATTACGTGCTAAACTTGCACGGTAAAGCATTGTATAATGCACAGTGCACTGTTTGCCATGGAGATGCTGGAACGGCTGGTTTATCAGGGGCTAAAAACTTACAAATAAGCCAAAAATCAAATGAAGAGATTCGTTCTATTATAAATACAGGAAAAAATACGATGCCTAAAGTATCGCCTGAGTTTAACGGGCAAGAGCTAAAAGCTTTGGTTCAGTATGTGAAGGAATTGAGGAAATAGCTCAATGCAATTGATCGATATTCTGTTTTAGCCCTTCCCAAGTGGCATCACTCAAAACTGATTCTTTCTTGTAAGTTTTTTCTTGGGAATAGTTAATAATATACTCAGCCCTTTCTTTGGAATACGGATGTGTACTAACCCACGAGAGGTATTCTTCTGTATCAGAACCACTACCTAGGCTATATAAAAAATCAGCAAAAGGTGCAGGATCAATATGGGCGGCTATTAAATAATCCACGGCTTTTATATCCGCTTCTTCCTCTAACGATCTGTCATAAGCAGAGGAGGTTAAAGTCCTTAATGATTCAAGGATCACTTGATTATTCCCATTGCCAGAAGTCATTGTAACTACTACGGCTAATCCTATTTCTTTCACTAGTTTTTTCATCACATGATCTAACTCCATATGAGCAATTTCGTGCCCAATTACACCTGCGAGCTCTTCTTCATTATTTACTTCTGAAATTAATCCAGTGTTTAACACCAAATGCTTATTGGGTAATGCAAATGCATTAACTTCATAATTTTTCGTAATATGAAGCTTAATATCTCCTTTCTTGATGTTATTGGTTTCGCAAATTTTAGAGAAAATGCTATCAATTGGTTCAATAATACTCAAGTCGTTAATTTCTCTATTGTTTTCTTCATATAACTCCCAAAACAACTCCCCTATTTTTTCTTCTGTTGACGAAATATTTTCTTCAACTTTTAATAATGCCATCCAATTTACTTGATTAGCAGTAAAAAGGATTGCTAAGAATAATGCTATGAGTGCGAGTAACTTAAAAAATATCTTTTCCATTGCCAGAGCCTGGTTTAATCATTGCATTAGTTATATCACCGTATAACCACCAATGTACATGAATGCCTTTACGCGTTTTAATAGAAGTATAAATTGTTACTACAAACTCAGCAATGTTAAATGCTAAAACTACCACTATGTATGCCAAGTAATTATTACTTACTTGCGCAGAGGTAAAAATGATTGAAACAGTCCACCAAAAGCCATAGCTATTTATAAACAATAAAGATAATTGAGATAATAAAGCCTGTGTTGCATGCCATCTTACAAAATAGGTTCCATTTCTGTTGGCCACGTAAAAGAAAAATGTTGCTATTAAATTAATAATTGGTATTGGCATTCCTATTACTAATGCAATGAGTGACATTAAATAGCTGTACGAAGCTTTTTCGCATTCGTGTTCGCTTGGCTCGTACGAAAACCTATATAAACTTATCATAATCCTTTTTCAATATTCCAGACCCAATTGGCGAGTACTATTAAAATGGCAATAATTGCTATTTTTCTTTTTCTGAGAAAAATTTCAGCTTTACCGTAATAATGATGTAATGAGTCATTTCTTCTAATTAAATCAATCAATAGCCAAACAGGTATAATGATTAATATCGATATAAGAATTAGCCCGAATGGATTCCAGTAAATAGTACTGATAAAATCGCCATGTAAAAATGCTTCAACAGCACGTGTAGATCCACATGACGGGCAAGGTATATCTGTCACTTGCTTTATCAAACACACATTAAAGGAGCTATTGATGTCATCAATTCCTTTATAGTTGAGGTAAAGCCAAACATACCCTGCCGTACAAGCTAGAGCCAATAAGGTATATAGCTTATTACGGCTCATACTAGAATTATAATGCCATCTGTAGTTTTAGTAAATTCTTTTCACGTGTGGCTCCCATTATTAAAAACCAATCAACAACAGCCCATATCCCAAATCCACCACAGGTTAATAGTTTTCCTACTCCCATTCCGGTATCACCAATCATAAATCGATCTATTCCTAAGGTACCTGCCAGTAATGAAACGATTAGGCTAGTTGTTGGATCTTTAAATTGAAGTGTTTGAATCATTACCCATTTGGTGTCGTCAAGCGTTAGTAACTTTTCTCTAATTTGAACCACATGATGGCTTTCAAAAAATTTGCCATTTGCCATGATAAACATATCTACTTTTTGTGCATCCATTATACTAATGTTAGTTTAAATTTTCCTACTCTATGGTTTTTCGGTTTCTCCCCGTTTTTCATGTTGGTTATCGGCTCCAGTGGTACTCAAATTTAGTAAAATATAAATCACTAAAAAAATTACCTAAACTGTGCAAATTATTATTTATTGAGAAACTCTATAACCATTTAATAACCAGAAAGTTGTTGCCATGGTATTGATGGGATAAATCACCGTTTCTTTTTGTTTAGAGGTAACTCGAAACTCATGTGTTTCCACTGCTCCAGTTATGGTGGTAAGGTTAAAGGTCATATCATGATCCTTCTCAGCATCAACAAAAATACGGGTGTAGTATATGCTGTGTGGCAATGTCTGCCAGTTTCTAGTGTCTGCACTTTCTGAGGCTGAAGCCAACAAACTAAGCGCTGTTCCTAACCCCTCGTTTTCCTTACTTACTTGAAGAGCAGCAGCTTGTTTTAGAGCCACTCTACCCAATGATTTCGCAAATTCGAGCAGCATTCGTTCTTCTAATACTTTAAATGATATCGCATTTACATCTTCGACTAAGCTTAGGGCTACTTCCTGCCCATTATAAATTATTGTTCCAGATTTATAAAAAGAGGGTCGCTCAACGTATTTTGGGAAAACCACCTTTATCCAAGTGAGGCCATGTAAATCATTATGTCCAATGAAAAATTGGAATGACATGCCAAAATCTTTGTTCACAAAAGACACCCATCCATTTCCATTATCAACAATCGCAAAATTTATACCCCATTCCTCTTTGATGGGCCCTAGCCCATTATTCCAAATAACTACCGCTTGCGATTGGTCTGGTTTTGGCCGTTCATAATTCAGGCCAAATGTTTTTTTGAACCTATCCCGCTCATTATATATGCCAGATAAATCAGCCGTGCGAATTAAATCATGTTTAAGTTGAGTTGGAATTTGGAACTTAAACAGCTCTTTATAATCAGTTTTATAAATATTATAGGCATTTCGATACGCAATAAAAGCATTATTATAATCGCCTGTGCCATCATAAATAATGCCCATTAAGGTGTGGATAAAAGCATCCTCTTTATATTTTCTATCCGATTTATATTTATCACTCAACTGCTGTAATCGAATGTTCATTCGTTTGCATTCCACAATGGCTTCATCATATTCTCCCATTTGGTAGTAATTCAACGCCTTGTAGTAATTGATCATCAGCTTCTCGTGGTCTTCGCCACGATAAGTAGATAAGTTTGGGTTTAGCAATAAAGCACCACTTTCTTCCAGCAATTTTTTCTTATCATCTTCAATAAATAAGTCAGCCTTTTCAAAGTAGGTATTACTTTCAGCAAAATGGCCTCGCATCGATTCAACCATGCCGGCATTAACCCAAAAGAGAAAACGAAGTTTACTCTTCGCCATTTTCTCTTCATTAGATTTAAGCAATGCTTCAGCTGCTACTAAGTTGCCATCACTTACCGATTTATTAAAATTATAGAACCGGTTATAAAAGCTTGGTGTAGTACAAGACCCAGTAATAGTGAGTAAAAGCAGTAAATAAAAGAATTTCTTGAAACCAATTATCGATAGAGCAGAGCCACAGGCGTATTTCGCTGGTATTATTTTGGTCTGCCGGCCAAAAATCGAAATTCCTTTATTTGAGATCCCGAAACAAGTTATCATAGACAGATTAAAAAGGGGATGCCAGAACAGGTCCGACAAAGCATTAAATAGCAACTTTCCGCGTTCCGATAATTTTCGAAATCGCGAGGTCACCTTTTCCTTGATATTATTTACTGTCATTCCCCTACGCTCATTTTATTTTAAAATTCCCCTCGCGGGATGACGTTTTTGGAGACTCTGAGGCTCTGTCTCGGAGCCTCTTTTTTGAATATATTAACTTCGGGTTCATGGTTCACCGTTGTTCGTTATTCCTGCGAAGGCAGGAATCTGTATATGCCGATATTCTGATCCTATGCCCAAAAAATATAATATAAAATGCGCTTCTACTAAATTAATATTTTCATTTGGCAGATTCCCGGCTACGAAGGAATGACACTTGAGAGAAAGGAATGACGAGATTAATTTTTAATGAATTTTTTAATCTCTTTATCTCCTATCCACACTTTTTCAGTACTCTCAAGATTAATTAACTCCAAATTAATTTTATAATTAACCACTCGCTCTTTTTTTAATTCATCTATGGTAGAATTAATTGTGCCAAATAGCATAAAGTCTGCCCCTAGTTCGGCAGCAATTCTTTTTTGAGACTCTACGGTTGCATTTAATTGTTGTTGTTGCTTTTCTTCTCTCAGTTTTTCTCTGAACAAATCGCTTGCTACTACCCTCACTTTGCCTGAGTTGATAAATTCAATTTCAACGTCTTTTACAAAAGTTTCAGCCTCTATATGTTCACTGGTTCTATTTATAATTATACCAATAATTACAACTGGAGGCCTTTCATTATTCCCCTCAAACCTAATTAGCCAAGGCTTACTAAGCACATCTCTACTCATTTGTTCAGCAACTTGTTTAGAATCTACATCGTTCCATCTACCACTTAAGTCGATTTGCTCATTTGGATCGAGACGCATCACTTTTCTGGTGGCACAACTGCCTAGTAAACCTGCTATTAAGAGTATTACAACTAGATTTAATTTAGAAGTCATTTTATTTTCGTTGATTTTATACATTTATTTAAAAACAATTTTACCTTTTGGACTCGGTGAAATTCGTTTGAGATACAATTCGGATTTAGATAATTTCTTGATTTTATAAATTGTATTTTCTAATCGGTTAGTGGCATCTCTAGCATCGTGTACAAGCAAAAGTTCCTTGCCGTTTAATATCCATTTACCCGACATATACTCATAATCGTTGTTTTTGTACCCAAACTTGTGATCGATTCCTAGTGAAAATTCATTCCCAACTTCCAACCTAAATCCATCCATTTTTTTTAGTTTTCCTAGTTTTTTGCGTTTTACTGTAACAATGGTCCATTTACGTGCTGAAAGTAAACTTTCTTGTTGGCGTTTATTTCGTTCTTGCGCTTGCGTATTAGTAGGAAAAAGTAGTGCCAGCAATACAAGCAATGCCAAGATTTTTGAGAAGATTTGTGATGTTTTCATGGTGTAATTTTATAAGTATAAAGGTATGTATATGTAAGCAAGTCTGTACTTAAATTAAGGAGTTATTTCTTTAATAAATTCTTCGCTTGTACTGGTGCGAATAGCTTCTAGGTAAGCACTACCAATAATCGCGCCATGGGTGTACTTTTTTGCTTCAATTGCCATTTTTCTGTTTGATATGCCAAACCCAATCATTGTGAGAGAACTTAGTTTTAATACCTTGATTCTTTTAAAGTAATGTACCTGCTGTTTGGTAAATTCAGTTAAACTTGCTCCTGTTGCTACTCAGAGCGTGACTTAAAGTCACACCCTGAGTATTAAGAGGTTAGCTTTTCTATAAACTCTGTGTGGTTTCCTTTTCGGATTGCTTCTAAGTAAGCACTGCCTATAATGGCGCCATTGGCATACAAATTTGCTTCTAATACCATTTTTTTATTTGATATGCCAAACCCAATCATAGTTGGTGATGTTAGATTTATATTCTTTAATCGATTAAAATATACAATTTGTTGTTCAGAAAAACCTTCTGTTTTGGCTCCTGTAAGCGAGTTGTCTGACACAATGTACAGAAAAGCACTGCAAGCTTCATCAAGTTTCTTGATTCGCTCAGTGGTAGTTTGTGGTGTAATTAGGAAGGAAATCTTAATGCTATACTTCTCAAATAGAGATTGATATTCTTTAACATATACTTCAAGAGGCAAATCGGGTATAATAAGGGCATCAACACCCGCTGAGTTGCACTTCATAAGAAAATCCTCTACTCCTACTTGTAACATTTGATTAAAATAGCCCATGATAAGCATGGGTGTCTTATAATGTTTCTTCCTTATTTGCGCAATTTGCTCAAATATAGTTGAAATAGTGATGCCATTTTTCAATGCAATGGCACTCGCCTTCTGAATGATTGGCCCATCGGCCAGCGGATCTGAATATGGCATGCCTACTTCAATTACATCAATGCCACTGGCAATAAGCTTATCAACTAAGGTGGGTAAACTATTGATGTTAGGATAACCAGCCGTGACGAAGATGTTAATTAGTTCTTTTTGTTGTGCAAATGTATTTTCTAACCTATTCATAATGTCTCTGGGGTTGGTCATTCTGAACTCGTTTCAGAATCTGTGTAATTTGTAATTGTCATTCTGAGAGTTGAGTTAAAAAAACCAGTGTAGGTAATAATGTGTTAAGGTAAAGGAGACCCCGCAACGGGTGCGGGGAAAGTTGATATTTGTTGTTTTGCCGTACCTGTTCCGGCATCTCCTTTTTAAATTTGTCAATGGTATTTATTTCAGAATCTATGAAACAAAGGTGCTTAGATCCTGAAATTAATTCAGGATGACTTTCTAAACATAGAAGATTCCTCGTACCTCTAATTGAAAAGTTAAGGTGTACCTTATAAATCATTTTCAAAGTGTTTCATATACGTGGCCATGTCTTTATCTCCTCTGCCTGATAAATTAATAACGACCACATCGGTTTCTTTAAACTGTATTTTGTTCAATGCTGCTATGGCATGCGCAGATTCTAATGCAGGAATAATTCCTTCCTTTTGTGTTAGAAATTTAGCAGCATCTAATGCTTCAGTATCTGTGGCCGAAAGTGCAACGCACCTATTGGTTGACATAAGGTGCGCCAACATAGGGCCAATTCCTGGGTAATCTAGTCCTGCCGAAATCGAATGCGGCTCAATTATTTGTCCATCCTCGTTTTGCATTACAAGTGTTTGATTGCCATGGATAATACCAAAGCTACCTAATTGATAGGTTGCAGCAGAATGGCCTGAATCCACCCCTTTTCCAGCGGCTTCAACCGCAATAAGGCTAACATCTTCATCTTCAATAAAATGGTAGAAAGCACCAGCAGCATTACTTCCTCCCCCTACACAGGCAATAATATGGGTAGGTTTTGCAATTTTGTAATTAGCAGGAAGTTGCTCCTTAATTTCTTCACTAATCACTGATTGCAGTCGTGCTACCAAATCTGGATAAGGATGAGGCCCCACGACAGAGCCTATAAGATAATAAGTGTCAGGGTTTGCTATCCAATACCGAATGGCTTCATTGGTGGCATCTTTAAGTGTCTTACTCCCAGAAAGCGCAGGAATAACCTTTGCTCCTAGCATCTTCATACGAGCCACATTGGGAGCTTGGCGTTCAATATCTATTTCTCCCATAAATACTTTGCAAGGAAAACCCAATAGCGCACAAGCTGTAGCTGTTGCCACACCATGTTGACCCGCTCCTGTTTCTGCGATGATGCTTTTTTTACCCATTCGCTTGGCAAGCAATATTTGCCCCAAGGCATTATTTATTTTATGTGCGCCTGTGTGGTTTAAGTCTTCACGCTTGAGAAAGACATGCGTGTTATAGTGCTTTGATAGGTTTTCTGCTTTATATAATGGCGTTGGTCTTCCTACATAATTACGCAGTAAGTCAGCTAATTCTTCTTTAAAATCCCTCGATTCAATAATTGGAATGTAATTAACCCTGAGTTCTTCTACATTTTTATGTAACATTTCTGGAATAAATGCTCCACCAAATCTACCGTAAAATCCATCTTGCGTTGGTTGTATCATAATCGTAATTGGATTAAAAAATTGAATAGTTTAGTTATATCTTTTATGCCTGGTCTAGTTTCAAATTTGCTATTGAGGTCGATTCCCATCATTTTAGGATGGTCTATATTATTAATAATCTCAGCGTCATTTTCGTTGATTCCACCACTGAGCATAAATTTTTTTTCAAGAGTATAGTCTTGCAATAGCCCCCAATCAAACTTTTTCCCACTTCCGCCATGCTGATTTGAGCTCGTATCAAATAAAAATGCATAACAACTTGATAAATAAATGTTTAATATATTAAAGTTAAAATTATTGTTTACCTGAAATGCCTTAAATACAGGCTTAATTTGATTAATTTTTGAACAAAATTCAGGAGTTTCATCTCCATGCAGTTGAATATAGTCTAGCTCAAACTCCTCTGCTTTTTGAACAATCTCCTGCTCGCTGGCATTTACAAAAACCCCTACTCTTTTAGCATCCACACCAAGTGGTTGCTTTATTTCATCTGAGCTATCAACAAACCGTTTAGATTTATCATAAAAAATAAAACCAATAAAATCGGGTTGTAAATTACAGACCTCTTTTAGATTTTTACTTTGCGTGTTGCCACAAACTTTTACTTTTAGAAGATTACCCATTGCTAAGCGCTTTTAATGCGATGTTAAGTTTAGAAAATGCCTCTATGGGCTTTTCCTGCTTCATAAAATATTCTCCTAACAAAAAACCTTTAAAACCCTCGTTTAGCAATATCTGTATTTCATCTATGCTAGAAAGGCCACTTTCTGAGATCAGAGGGGTACTATTGCCCGTATTCCCTAATTCGCTTTTGATGTAAATTGATTGATTAATATCAACCTCGAAGGTTTTTAGGTTACGATTATTAACGCCAATCATATTTTCGTTGCCGCATAGTTTGTCTATTTCTGAAACACTGTGCAGTTCAATTAGAACTTCTAAACCTAAAGATTGCGCAGTTATGGTAAATTGCCTTATTTCCTCTTTCGTTAAAATGGCTGCTATAAGCAATATAACATTAGCTCCCATCGCTTTAGATCCGTAGAGTTGGTACTCATCAATGATAAATTCCTTTCGTAATATGGGCCTATCAGAATTTTTTCTGGCATTTCTAAAATCATCATTAGTCGCTTTAAAATAGACTATATCCGTGAGTACAGAAATACCCGTTGCTCCATTACTGCTATAGCCACTTACGATTTCTTCTACCGTATTTATCGAATTAATGACGCCTTTGGAAGGAGATGCTCTTTTAAATTCAGCAATAATACCAGGGCATTTATTTAGCTCGTTTGCCAATGATCTGTTTTCAAATACACTGTCCTCAATTTGCTCTATTAATGTGTTGATAGAAATCAATCTTTTTGATTCGGCTACTTCAGCTTTCTTTGTGGCCACTATTTGTTCGAGGATATTAACCATTAATTAGATTATTAAAGTTGGTGTAAGCTTTACCTGATAAAAGTGCTTCTTGGGCTTCTTTAAAACAGACCTCGAGTTCATTATTGGTAATTGTTTTAATCGCCAAGGCTGCATTAGCTAGCACTACCCCATTTTGCGCTTTACTTCCGTTGCCTTTCAGAATGCTATTAAATATTGCAGCTGCATCTTCAACAGTTTTTCCTCCAAAAATGTCTGAAGGAACTATTTTACCTGAATGCATCAATTCTGTTGGAGATAAAATACCATCGAAAGTATTGGATATTACACGTGCATTGTCTGTTAGTGTAATTTCATCATAGCCATCTAAATTGTGAATAATGGCGTATTGCTTATCAGATTGTTGAAACAAATACTGATACTGTCTTGCAATGTGTAAATCATATACACCTACCATTTGGTATTTAGGTTGAGAGGGGTTTACTAGCGGTCCTAGCATATTAAAAAACGTTTTGATACCTAGGCTTCTACGAATGCCTCCCACCTCTTTTAAAGCAGGATGAAATAAAGGGGCATGAATAAAAGTAAGGTTGCAGGTTTCTAGTTGATTTGACAAAACATCGCTTTTACTAGAAAATTGATAGCCTAACGCTTCCAGTACATTGGATGAGCCACTGATGGAAGTTACTCCATAATTACCGTGTTTGGCTACTTTATAGCCTGCTCCAGCAACAATTACTGCCGTAAGCGTAGATATATTAAACGTGTTTTTTCCATCGCCTCCAGTGCCGCATAGATCTATCGCATGGGTTGTATCCATCTCAAGAGGTACGGCAAGTTCTAGCAAGGCATTTCTAAACCCTCCTAATTCATTAGTAGATACAGGTTTGTACCAATAATGAGTTATAAAAGCGGTGATATGCGCCTTGCTATACTTCCCATTTCCAATCCCTTTCATAACCTCAAAAGCCTGAGATTGATTTAGACTATTCCCTTCTAGTAAGTATTCTAATGTTGCCTTCATATTAATTTACTCGATCTAAAAAATTGGCAAGCATTTGTTGTCCACTTTGTGTAAGGATCGATTCAGGATGAAACTGAACTGCCACTATGGGTAATGATTTATGCCGCAATGCCATTATTTCCTTTTCCGGTCCTTCACAAAGTATTTCAAGCTCCTCAGGAAAATCTGCAGGATTTACAATCCATGAGTGGTATCTGCCTGCTTCGAACTGCGGAGGAATTTGATCAAATAATGGATCAGTTTTAACAATTTGCATCGTACTGCTAACGCCATGGTACACTTTATCAAGGTTTAAGAGTGAGCCACCAAAGTGCTCTGCAATAGCTTGTTGCCCTAAACAAACACCTAAAATTGGCAGCTTGAGTTTTGCAATATCAGTAATTATATCTTTTAAGTTTCCGGCTTCATTGGGCAACCCTGGCCCTGGAGAAAGAATAACATGTGTATAATCAGAGAGGTTTACATGTTCCATTGCATCGTTTCTGATAACGGTTGGCTTGGTGCCTGTTACTTCTTCAATAAGTTGCACCAAGTTGTATGTAAACGAATCGTAATTATCTATGATTAAAACGTTTTTCATGTAGTTATTTTTATAATTGCTCGGCAAGCTTTATAGCTTCATTTATAGCTCGAAGCTTATTTTCTACTTCTTGCAGTTCATTTTCTTCTACTGAATTAATTACAATTCCAGCGCCTGCTTGGTAATGCAACCTATTGTTCTTACTCATTAAACTTCGAATCATAATTGCCATATTTAAATCGCCCTTAAAATTAAGATAGCCAATAGCTCCCCCATAAAAACCTCTGCTTTGTTTTTCGTATTTGTTTATCAACTCTATCGCTTTGTATTTGGGCGCCCCCGACAAAGTGCCAGCAGGAAAAGATTCTGCTAATGCGTTAATAGGAGATGAATCAGCCCTAAGTTTCCCTTTAACAATCGAAACAAGATGAATAACATGACTAAAATGCTGCAAATGCTTTTCGGTATCAACTTTTACCTTGGTACTTGATTTAGATAAATCATTTCTTGCCAAATCTACCAACATGGCGTGCTCAGCATTTTCCTTGGGATCTTTTTTAAGTCTTTCAGCAGCGGCTTCATCTTTAAAGTCATCGCCTGTTCGCTTAACTGTGCCCGCAATAGGGTGAATTTCAGCATTACCGTTTTTAACTATAATTTGAGCTTCGGGAGAAGAGCCCATCAATTTAAAATTGCCAAAATCGAAGTAAAACAAATAAGGGGAAGGGTTTATTGAGCGAAGTGCTCTGTAAACATTAAACTCATCTCCTTTAAAATCTTGGCTGTAAGGTCTTGACAGTACTAATTGAAATACATCACCTCTTTTACAATGCTGTTTGGCTTTTGTAACGAGCTGCTTAAAGTCGTCATCCGTAATAGGACTTTCTTTTTTGAGTGCACTGAAGTTGAATTGAGCTCCATTGGATTGATTGATCAATTTTTTAATGGTATCAATTTCACTTTTAGCTTCTTGATCAAATTTGTTTTCAATAATATGCAGTCTGCTATTAAAATGATCAAACGCTATAACGAATCTGTAATAGTGAAATTTAATTTCTGGAATATCTGAGGCATTTAGGCCTTTAAAAGAATCGAAGTACTTAACCGACTCAAACGATAGGTATCCAAAAGCACCATTAAAGGTTTTTGCAATTGGATTATCTGTAACCACGTCATATTTAGCCTGAAAAGCTTCTAGTTTGCTTATTACATTAGAGTTAGCTCCAGCCGATTCAAAACTATCAAAAGGAGATAGACCTATAAATGAATAGCTATTTTCTTTTCCTTGATAATCAGAGCTTTCGAGCAAGGCGGAAACAGGAAACTGCTCTCTAATTTTCAAATACACGCTTACAGGTGTAACCAAATCACCTAATTGCGTATAAACCTGCGTATATATTTTTTGTTTCATTCTGAATTTTAAGCATAAAAAAAGCCTGCTGAGCGATGTCAGCAGGCCAATATTGTTAGATACAACTAATGACTATACTATCACTCACGTAACGTTAATGATAGCCACCACCAATTTGTATTTGTTGTCATGTTCATACGGCAAATGTAATTGGATTATTTTTTAAGTTGCAAGTAAGTGTAGAAGTTTATTTTATGCAGCGTTGGCAGCAAACTCTTCTTCATTCATGCTTTGGTGTAGGTAATTCAAAGTATTCATTCTTTGTATTATCCAACATATTCGATACTTTATTTTGGTTTTCTCTTGTAGGTTTTAGGTCAATAAATTTCCCAATTATATTTCTATGTCTGTATATAATTATTGTATTTTCTGCTTTCGGGTTTATCTTATTTAAATTGACTTCTGATTGCGTGTCTGAAAATGATGGCACAAAAGTTAAAGCGGTATTTTTCAAGTTCAATTCTTTTCCAAGTTGCTCCAACTTTATCTGTCTATTTGATTTACTGTAGCCTTTTTCATTTCCATAAACAAAATAGGCTTTTAAATATTTTTCTCGTTTGATACTTTCTAGCTCTAAAAATATTAACCATTTTTTTATTTCAGCCCAGTTTGGATTGTTGCCCACAAAATAGACAATTCCGTGATAGCGCCCGTATTTACAGACTGGACAAGTTCTTGTTCCTTTGTCTGGTCCCCAAGCGTGAAATGGTGTAAAAGAAGGATTGTCCTCTCCAATTTCTAGACCAGATTTAATGCTATTATTTGTAGATGTTGGATAGTTTGGAATATTAAGGCCTAAAATAATATTGTGCTCAGCAACTTGCATCTCTTTATCAATTAGCACTCTTAAAATACCACTTCCACCACGATTTTCGAATTTCTTTCTTTTGTCACCTGTTAATTTAATATCATCATCAAATACTAAACCATCCGTATAATACTCGTCATCGATTTCAGGCTCTTTAATGGATAAATGAATATGCGCAGGCATATCAGCATTTGGATAATTGGCTGGTCGAATTGTATAGATTGAGTAATCCCCGTGCTCATCAGATTTTACCCAACCACGAATATGTCCGTGTCTTTCCGTTTTTCCTTTACCTCCAGAATAATAACCATTATTATCTGTTTGCCAATAATATACTATTACATTAGGTGCAGGTGTAATTCCATCTAATTTCAGCACTTTCCCAGTTACCAGCAATCTTTGTCCTTCTTCATTCCAAGCCGAACTCGTATCAACTGAATGAATATTCTTTGGCATTCCAACATACATTAATTCACAACCATCGCAGCCACCACCAATAATTTCATTATTTCTTGTAGGTGTATCCTCATTCCTCGTCTGCGCATTACAATTTGTAAATGATAGTAGAGATAGAAAAATTAGTCCAATGTTCCATGTTCTTTTCATTGTTTTAAGTTTAGTGAACGTCCAAAGTCCGATAAAGCTTGTGTGCAGAAAAGATAAATACTTGCCAATAGGTTAGCAGGAGTATTTCTATGGCTCAGTGGTTAATAATCCATTCCAATTTTGGCGATAATGTCTGCTGAATCTCACGGATTGACCATTAATTAAAGTGGCATCACAATCACCATTTTTGCGTGATATTATTTCGGTTATGTGATTTTTATTGATAATTACGGAACGATGAACCCTTAGAAAGGTTTGAGAATCTAATACCTTTTCAAGTTTTAGTAAACTCTCATCGTGTAAGAATTTTTGATTATTAGCATATATCATTGTATATGGTCTATCTGCTTTAATGAATAGAACGGTAGAAATGTCAATCTTTATTCTACGAATACCATTTTTAACAGTAATGGTATTATTGGTCTTTTGATTTTGGAAGTGTTTGTTTAACTCTTTTTTTCTTTTAAGATAGTTAAAAACAAAAGGACTGAATAAATAGACAATAATTGTTATATGCAATTGATTTGAGACTGCATTTTTAAGTATTGTTAAAAAACGATGAGGTACTGAATAGATAAGATTACTTCCTAAAATAAAAATGGAAGTAAAAATGAATATATGTAGTAAACTAAATCCTAAGCCTGTACTTGAAGCATAAAGTATTTTCTTGGTTAGTGATTTGGGTTGAACTTTATTGTATAAGGATTTAGCAAATTGTATAAACGGGATAAATAAAAGCCAATAAATATTGTAGAGCATTGTATCTGACCAATAAAAGCCAGTAGGCTTAATTTTGGAGAAAACGTAGTCTTGAAAAATTGCCAAACTATATAATACAAGGCCGAACAAAACCAATAAACCAAATCTTGGATTTAGGATTTTATTGTTTGTTGCATTAAAATTTTGAATTTTCATCGTTTTTGGGTTGCTACCAACTTAACAATATCAATTCCTCCAGTTAATTTTAGCGGTTTTTCTAAACTTCCTGTTAAGCTTAAAGTCTTCTATCCAATTCATAATTTTTCTTAACCAATCGAAATAAAGGCTCACCATTAGCAGCATCGTCATTAAAATAATGACAAGTAAGTTTACGTACAAAGTACCTATTGCTGCATGTGCAATAATTTTTTCAGGGGCGTAAAATTGAGATGCTAGGTCAATAAATTTTACATTATCTGGGCGATAATAAATAGGATAAATTTTCTGTATAAGTTTCCCATTGTCTTGTGCAATTCTTGTTGTAGCACCTTTTCCTTCCAGCATCTCTCCCAACGTCTCATTATAATTTTGAGCACGTAAAAAGCGCTGTCGATCAAATCCCGATGGAGTCTCGTTTAATAGCAATTTGATGCTGTCTAATTTTGAGCTCCACTTATGGTGTTTATTTCTATGGTATTTTTTATGTGTATAAAAAAACGACTCTGTTTCAGAATACATAGATCTATTAAATGATTCTATCCCTAATAAATCTACCTTTTTAAAGTTATTAGCACCCACAATGAGTAACTGATTTCCAATTTCTTTTTTAAGTAAAGCTAAATTCGAAATAACCACTTCTGTTGAGTCAAGCTTTTTAGTTTCAGCATTAAAATATTGCCCAATTTCAGACAATCGACTTTCAAGTTTAGGTACATAATACGCGCTGTAATAATCGGCTAGGGCAATTTCTCTATCATATTTATAAAACTGCTTTGTAAATGCATTATTCTTAAATTGATTAACCACCAACGCTTCAAACGCCCATCTGGAGGCCATCATATTACCTACTATTGGCACCTTATCTAAATTACTGAGCTGCGGGTTAAATTTATCAAAACTTATTATAACACCACTTAAAACAAGTTGAGGAATAACCAATAAGGGTATCAGGATATAAACGGTTACAGCAGATTTAAATGCAGAAGAAATGTTTAAACCCAAAAGGTTAGCAAACCCTGCTGTAAAAAACATTACTGCCCACATCGAAAATGTCATACCATTTACCCCTAAAATAAGGTTTCCTATTAGCACAAAACTTAGGGTTTGAACTGCTGATATAAAAAATAAAACAGCCGTTTTAGATGCCAAATAACTTAATCTGCTCAAATGTAAAAATGATTCTCTTTGGAGTACCTTGCGATCTTTAATAAGCTCCTCAGCACTCAATGTTAAGCCCATAAAAAGTGCAATAATTACCGTCATAAAAAAATAGACTGGAATGTTATCGTTATTCATAAATGAATAAGATGAATCTCCATTTAGATTTTCGTAATACCTAATTAGCATCGCTAAAAAAATGGCTAATACAGGAGCTTCTAAAAATGTTATAAATAGATATTGTTTATTGGCAAGCTTTGTTCTAATATCCCTGATGCTGAAAATCTTTAATTGCTGTATTCTCCCAGGGTTTTTCTGACTAGCTTCAATTTTTTCGGTTATCGTTTCTATTTTTGGTAAATCTATTTTATTGGAGAAATACTCGTTCCATTTAGCGGCAGATATTCTTCTTTCCTCTGTAAATCTGCCGTATTCATTTACAATTTTATTCTCAAGAATATTAAATATTTGTTCAGATTTAATATTGCCACATTCCATGCACGCACCTTGGTCCTTATTAACCATATTTACGATGGATTTAAAATAAACTAGTGCTTCAACAGGGTTTCCATAATACACTTGATAGCCACCTTTGTCAAGAATGATAAGTTGATCAAACATTTTAAAAATATCTGAAGAAGGCTGGTGGATAACTGTAAAGATCAGTTTTCCTTGTAAGGATAATTCTTTTAGCAAGTCCATAATATTTATGGAATCGTTAGATGATAAGCCCGAAGTTGGCTCATCTACAAATAATACGCTAGGTTTTCGAAGTAATTCCAACCCAATATTTAATCGTTTACGCTGTCCACCACTAATCGATTTATCCAATGAAGAGCCTACTTTCAAGTCTTCTATCTCCATTAGCCCAAGACTTTTTAATGTATGCTGAACTAATTTATGTGTTTCTTCAATGGTGTGATTGCCAAATGTTAATCTTGCGGAATAATATATATTTTGATAAACTGACAATTCTTCAATTAAGAAATCATCTTGTGGAACAAGGCCAATAACGCTGGTTAGATTTTCTTCATTTTTGTGTAAGTCTTTTCCGTTAAGTAATACTGCGCCTCTTGTTGGAGCGATGCTACCATCTAAAATATTAAGCAAAGTTGACTTTCCTGAACCCGAGGCTCCCATGATCCCAATAAGCTTGCCCCCTTCTTCAGAGATATTTATGTTTTGAAGGCCAACTGCACCAGATTTAAATTCGTAATTTATATTTGAAGCTTCGAATGAAACTTTAACTCGTGTTTCTTCTTTTAAAAACTTAGAAACTATGTCGCTATAGTAAACTGGTTGGATTTTGTTTCCTCTAATGATGCTTCCCGTAGGAAAAACGTAGATTTTTCTACTTCTAAAATGATTTCCATTTAGTGTAAGGCTAGAAATTCCTAAGTATTTTATAAAATAGGTTCCGGCATCTGCAATCCTCAACACCACAATCATGCCTGTTAAATTATGAGATGTGATATGCGATGACTTATGAGTATGTGGATCAGACCCCTCGTCAATTACTAAAAATTCTCGGCAATCTAAATCTTCAACATCTTGGCCCGTTAAAAATTGCTTAATTAAATCTGTTTCTTTTTGGGTTATATGAATAGCCTCGCTTATATAAAAAATAAGGTTACTCTGCCTTTCAGAAATCTCATCATCCTGGAGCATAAGCTCAATAAGCTTTAACAGAAGGACTAATTTTTGTTGTTTGGTTAAACTTTCGTTTATTACCTTACAGATATCAAGTACTTTGGCCCAATCAGCTATATACTCAGCAGTTTCAGAGTCAGTTTCTTCTATTTCTTGGTGACTTGTGACGATTTGGTTTATTTCGCTATCGAAAACATCAATAAACCGTGGAATGCTATCATGAGATACATGAATAAGAAGAAATTCTTTTAAGTTATTTCTTTCATCTTCTGTTATACGCTCTTTTGCAACGATAGCAAAAAGGCGCACTATTAACATTAATAACTCTTCATTCATACGATGTTAAATTCAATTTCGAAGTTTCCAAAATGCTTGGAGAAATCGAGTACAGTTATGCGTCTGTCAAACTTACAACATCTGCAAGAATTAGTAAACCTTCTTCCAAATACACATCTTCTAATTTTAAAGAATGTTCAGAAGTTGCGGTACTTATTCCTTCTTTAGAATAATTAATAGACTCTAATTCATTGGCAGCTGGCGCCAACTTTTCTGCTTCCTCCATTTCTTGTCTTCTTTTTACTTCGTTAAGGCTAATTTTCTTTCTATTGCGCTGCTCCTTAAGTCTTTGTAAATCACTAATCAACAGCTGTAAACCTTCATCCGTTTTAGCTCTTTGATTATATTTTTTATTCAAGTCTTTCAAGAATTTATCATCAATCGTATTGGCTAGGTTATAATTGGCCGCAGGAATCTTATCCCACCTTAAAGCGCTCGCATAAGAACTTTCTCCAACTTCTTTATGATCGAATGCAGATGGGAGTTCAACATCGGGTGTAACTCCTAAATTTTGTGTACTACCACCATTAACCCTATAAAATTTAGCGGTAGTCAATTTAAGCTGACCAAGTTTTTCTTTTTCTTCCGGTATGTATTGCTGTAATCCAATTAAACTTTGCACCGTTCCTTTTCCAAAAGATTGCTCTCCTACAATAACACCCCTTTTATAATCTTGGATAGCCGCAGCAAATATTTCTGATGCCGAAGCACTAAGCCTACTAGTAAGAACTGTTAAGGGGCCATCATAAAACACCTCGTTGCTTTTGTCATCTTCTTGATGTGTTTTATTGCCATAGTCTTTTACCTGGACCACAGGCCCATGATCAACAAATAGTCCTGTTAATTCAACAGCTTCGTCTAAAGCTCCTCCTCCATTTCTTCTCAGGTCAATCATTAACCCATCCACTTCTTTTGTTTTAAGATCGGCTATTAATTTTTTAACGTCTCTGGTTGTACTGGTAAAATCATCGTTACCATTATGCGAGTTCTTAAAATCTTTGTAAAATGATGGAATGTTAATAACGCCTAAACGATAAGGTTTGCCATTTTTTGCGAATTCATATACGGAGCTTTCTGCACGTGCGTCCTCCAAATTAATTTTTTCGCGGATAATAGTAACAATTTCTGGTTTGCCAGAAACTCCACTTTCTGCTCGAAGTACATTTAAACGAACCAATGTTCCTTTTTTGCCCCGGATTAATTGTACAACATCGTCATTTCGCCAACCTACAACATCTATCATTTCACCATCTTCGCCTTGGGCTACACCAATAATTTTGTCATTATCGTGTAAATCATTGCCTTTAAAGGCAGGCCCGCCTGGCACAATAGAAAACACCACCGTGTAAACCCCATCTTTGCTTAATCTTGCCCCAATACCTTCTAATGATTTACTCATTTCGATATCGAAATTTTCAGCAGTAATTGGGTTAAAATAACTTGTGTGAGGGTCTAAAGATTCTGTATAGCTATTCATAAAAATTTGATACACATCTGCACTATTATACTGTTGAATTGCAGTTTGATATCTATCATAACGCTTACCAATAATTTCTTTCGCTTCGCCTTGCGTTTTATTGTTTAATACAAGCACTAGCACTTCACTTTTGATGTACTTTCTCCATAGTTCGTTTTGCTCATCACTCGTGGTGGCCCAAGCAACACCTTCTCGATCAATAGTAAAGTATTCATCCTCTTCAAAACTAAAATCGGTTTCTAAAAGTTGTTTCACGAATGCAATTCGCTCATAATATCTTTCTTTAAAAACGGCAAATATTTGGTATGGGATGCCCATATTTCCGGCAATAAGCATATCGTCTAGTTCTCCTTTATACTTAACAAATGAGTTTACATCAGACGCTAAAAAATATAGTTTTGAATTATCTAAATTTTCTAAATAGTTATCAAATATTACATACGAAAGAGAATCTGATAGCGGGAGGTGCTTGTAATGATAACGTTTTAAGAGCTCTGTGATTAACACAGTTTCGTTTATATTTTTCTTATCAGGGGTTAGAATTTTAATGGTGTCGTTTATATCAAACTCCAATACGAATTCATGGTCTATATCTACTTGCTCAAAGATTTTATCGTCTTTAATTGGGAGCAAAACAAAGCTTGCTAGTACCAGAAATGCTGGTATTATTATTAATAGTCTTTTTTTCATCTTTTCAGTTATTCTCACGGTATGTCACATTATCTATAATTAATTTAACCTAACGAAATGCACCTTTTGGCGTTTCGGAAATTCCATCAATGGTATAATAAACTCTTTAAAACTAAGATGACCTCATTTTTTAAATGAAGTCATCTATTAAAACCAGGTATTTTGTTCTAATTATTGTCAAAATCAAAATTTTCCAAGAAATCACTCGCTTGATGCGTGTTTTGGAAAAAATATTCTTTCTTATCTCCTTTGGTAGAAATAATTTCGACCATAATTGATTTTACTTTCTTCTGTCCTTTTAATACATAATCCGTAGGCAACTTATAATCATTTTCAGACTTAAGTATTTTTGCAATGGTAAATGGAGTAGTTCTTACCGATTCGCAATAAGTACATTTATAATGTTTTAATAATTTGCCTTCTTTTTCTTCCGTTGCTGCACTTATTATTTCTTCCTTATTTAGTTTAAGTGTCCTAAATCCACAAGAGCCACATTCTAAGGCCTCTAAATACCCCAAATACTTTTCAATCTTCACTTCGCCTGTTTGCTCATCAACCCACACATCATAATCAATAGAAAAAACATTCTCTTCAGCTTGCATGCCCTCATCAAGGTGCACATCTTCTTCTTCTTCGCTAAGTAATCTCATTTCGCTCCCAGTTTTTGAAGTTCGAGGTGAATAACGAAGCACGGTAAGCTTCTTTTCTAAAAATGTAGGGTAGTAGAATTTAAGTATTAAATAAATTATATAGCCAATTAGAACGCCAACACACATACTTATAAAAAAGCGTACAAATATGTACACCAAACTTTTTTCGACAGTTTCATCACCAATTGTATTGCCGTAAAAGAAAACGCCAGACGCTAATGCAAAATAGAAAAATTGATAGGCCCTAATTCTATTTAACTTTAAATAATCGTATTTACCTTTGTACGACTTTATTGCTGAAAACTTAACATAATGAATGATTAAAAACACAAATGCTACTATGATTGAAATGATTGCAGCAACAATCATAATTTGGTGCCATCCTTCTAAAAATTGACGGTAAGCAGGTTCTGAATTTCCCATAAAACAATTATAATTTATTTATAAAAATAATAATAAGACTAACGAAGGAATAACGTAAAAGATTTACAATATATATGAAATTTTTATTCAAAATAATCGCAAGAGCTAATAAGGTTATCATGCCAAGCTACAGAAACAAAGATTTGCTAAAACTTAATAAGTTAGATAAACTTATTGTTGGTTACAGGTATTATGTAACCAAAAAATCTTTAGAGTAGGCTTACTCTGATAATTCTGTCTTAAAAAATTGAGCGCCATGATCCATTTTTCTTGCTACTTCATTCATTTCATTGGCTATATTACTTAGCAGTTCTGCAGAGCCCGCGTTCACTTGGGTGATATGGTTCATGCTTTGTACGCTCTCGTTAATCTGCTCAGCTCCATTTCTTTGTTCGTTGCTTGCAGAGGCAATTTCTTTAACTATATTGGTCGTTTTGTTTATTTCAGGCAGCACCATATCCATATTTTCAACCGATTTTTTAGAATTACTAAAACAATGATCGGTTAAAATATTAATCTTATCCGACAGCTCACGAGATCGTTCAGCCAATGTTCTAATTTCTTTGGCTACCACAGCAAAGCCTCTGCCATGCTCGCCCGCCCTTGAAGATTCAACAGCAGCGTTTAAGGCAAGCATATTTGTTTGATCTGCAATTTCTCGGATAGCTGCCATGTTTTGGGTAATTTCACCCATTAAACTAACGGTTTCATTTGTAAGTTTTGCACCGTTATTAATCTCGCTACTTGCATTTACTACCAACTTATTTGCTTCATCCGCATTGTCAGCATTCAATTGCATACTAGCGGTCATCTCTTCAATTGAGGCAGCTATCTCCTCAATTGAGGCGGCTTGGTTTGTAACACCCTCGGAAACCTCGGTTGATTTTAATGTTATTTTTTCACTGTTTAAAGTAACCGTGTGCGCAGATGTTTTAAGGTTCGTAACGATATCAGTTAAATTCTTCACCATCAAACTCATTGCAATACAAATTCTTCCAATTTCATCATTCCTGACTAGGGATTTTTTTTCTATTACAATGCCTAAATTTCCGTTGGCCAAAGAATCTAAGTTTTGTGTAAGACTTTTTAGCGGTTTTTGCATATTACGATATAGGTAGAAATACGTGATAAAAAGAGCAATTGAGCCAGTTGGGAACACCCATAGTAAATGATAGATTCCTAGCTTTCCAATAACAAAACACTCAATGCCAATAAAGCATTGGACAGCTAATATGACGCCCCCCACCTTAGCAATAAAAGAACCTTTAAATATCTTTCTGATGGCTATAAATAATATTGGATACACCCCAAAAATCACAACTCCCGCAAATATTAAAATTTCATACATCGCAACTATTGTTAATCTCTTTTTGCAGTAAGATAATAGTTTTAGAATTAATTCAAAACCCTTTTGTGCTCTTAATTACGCAGGCCACTCAGTGGTTTTTAGCCAAATTGAGGATACTAAAAAAATATTTGTGCATAATTACACATAAATATTTTGTTATATCATGTTATATACTATATTTGAAGTGTTAATCAATTATTTAACTGTGAATTAATACACTATGAGCACTTACGAAAAAAAGCAAATTGATACGGAGTTTAAGAAATTCACCTCTTTAAATTTCGAAAACCCTAGAAAGTGTAAAAGCCTTGGCCAATTACATTTCTATGTAAAGGAATTGTCGAATAAGATAAAGGAACTTAAGAGTAGATTTAATTATGTGCCAGACAAGGCCTATGAATTATTAACGGAGTACAATCAAATGCTTAATAAGCTTGTATTTAAGAACTACCAAGAGGTTTATTGCTACTAATGAACTCGGAAATTCGATATATCCCCTCCCCCATTGGCTTTAGCTATGATACCATCTTTAGTGCCTTGGCCAATCAATCTGGCAGAATGCAGTATTATAAAGAAGAAGCTGGTACTTCAAGAATTCGAATTGGGAGAAACGAATTTATATCTGCTTATAATAATTTAGAGATCATTGCAATGAAACCGATTCAAGCCCCCGCTTCTGTTTTTCAACTTGAGTTTTATGCAATAAAAAACAGGAAACTCCATGAGCTTCCTGTCTAATAGTATTTTAATTAAGAACTAGTAAACTAGTAAATCCCGCCTACTCTTTCTAAGGTTTTAATATTTTTAACTGTGAGTTTTCTTCCTTTCGATTCAATCAATCCTTCCTCTTTAAAATCGTGAAGAATTCGAATTAAAGTTTCAGTAGCTGTGCCTACAATGTTCGCCAAACTTTCTCTTGTTAAGTTTATATCAACTGGATCATTTTCAGAACTCCCATTTTTATAAACATCTCTTAGCATTACCAATGCTGCGGCCGTTCTTTCTCTCACAGGTTTTTGAGCTAAATCAGTAATTATCAATGTAAGGTTCATTACCTCGTTTGATAATTCACTTATTATTTTAGTGTGCAGCGATTTGTCATTTTCAAAGGCCGCCAGAAAATCAGATTTAGGAATATGGCAAGCAACTACATCTTCTAGCGCTTCTACTGAAACATGAAATAGCGATTCACCAAGCATCGCTCTGTAACCAACTAAGTCACCTTCTTTAAGAATGGCTGTTATTTGCTCCTTACCTTGCTGGCCTAGTTTAAATACCTTGACCTTACCAGATTTAATGCAATAAACTCCCATAGGTCTGCTTCCTTCGTGTAAAAGAAGCTGTCCTTTCTTATAAATATTACACGTTTTATTGTCGCTTAAAGTATCTAAGCAATCGGCATTTATATCTTTAAATCTACCTAGGTGTTTAACTTTGCAATCTCTACAGTGTGAGTTCTCAGCGGCCATAACATTCCATTTGCCTCAAAAGTAGTAATTAGAAGCAATGAAATTAGAAATTTTCCTATTTATTATAAAGCTTTTTAAACTTTTTCGTTTGGTAAAGTGCCGAAAACTATATCCCATAACTTTGTGGTAACGCCAAAAGCCTTGGTTTCAGGATATTTATAATGGTGTAGTGCGTGAAATTTCCACAATCTGTTAACAGGTCCAAATTTTGGTGGTTTTAACACATGTTGTAAATAATGGAATGAAATATAGCCGACATAGCCCAAAAGGAATCCAGGAAAAAAGATAATTGACAAATCCGGATTGCCTATCAACCAAAATATGCCATAGAATATGCTAAAAAAAATTGATATTAAAATTAATGCCGGAACAGGTGGCATAGCCAAACGTGTTGGATCTTTAGGATATTGATGATGAATGCCATGACCCATGTGCTGAATTCTTAACCAGACCTTATTTTTTGTATCCGCATGATATACATATCGATGTACCCAATATTCAGAAAAAGTCCAAAAAAGTACGCCCGCAGCAAAAAATGGAATAAAAGTTAATAAACTAAATTGCTGTAATGCTAAATACGATATATACACCACAATAATTAAATGCATGGTAACAGGAACAGAAATATGAGTTCTCGTAAGTTTTTCCATAAACCCACTTTTGAATAATGCATCTGTACCAACATCTTTTGGTTTCAAATGCTCTGGTATTCTATCAAACTGCTTTTCCATGATTATAAATTAATTAATACAAAACAATTAAGTTTTCAAGGTTCTAACAATGACCTTTATCAGTTTCCATTTTATTATAAATAATCTAATTTCCAACAGCCAATATATATCTATCTTTAAATTGATTATTATCATAATTTAAGATAATAATAATGACAAATTTTGACATTGAAAAAACCAAACTATTATGTACGAAAATTTTGATCAAATCCATGCATTAATTAGCCAACCTTGGCCGTGGTGGATGGGAGGAATTACCATCGGAACCACCTTATTCTTATTACTCTACTTTGGAAAAGACTTTGGTTTATCAGCTAACCTCAGGACCATGTGTGCTGCTGATGGTGCTGGAGAATACTCAGATTTCTTTTCATTTGATTGGGGAAAACAAGGCTGGAATCTTATGGTAGCTTTAGGAGCTATGTTTGGGGGGTACATTGCCGCCAACTATTTTGGAGGTGATGGCATGGCTCACGTATCTCAAGCAACCGTTGAAACGCTAAATCAAATTTCACAAAGTGATATTTTAACAGTAGAAACAGTTCCTATAATTCCTGGTAGAGATATAATTCACGGCTATGTCCCTGATTTTTGGAACCTATATTCTTGGAGCTCCCTTTTTACACTTAGAGGACTCATTGTTATTCTTGGTGGAGGTTTCTTAATTGGATTTGGAGCCAGGTATGCAGGTGGCTGTACTTCTGGTCATGCTATCTCTGGCTTAGCTGATTTACAAATACCATCATTAGTAGCAGTTATTGGCTTCTTTACTGGTGGTTTAATCATGACTTGGTTAATACTACCATACATATTACAAATTGCTATATAAACTAAACTACAAGAAAAATGAAATTATTTAAATATATGATTGTTGGCTTCATGTTTGGTTTTGGCATGTGGAAATTAGAAGCAATATCAACTTTTAGAATTATCGAAATGTTCCACTTTCAGTCGTTTCATATGTATGGAATAATAATGACGGGAGTTGGAGCGGGATTAGTTATTACTCGATTGTTTAAAACAGGAAAAGTAAAAACCATACAAGGTATCACACATCGGTTTAACGATAAAAGCCATGAATGGTGGAGATACATACTTGGAGGAATTATTTTTGGTATGGGCTGGGCACTAACTGGCGTTTGCTCAGGTATGATGTTTGTTCTAATGGGTTCTGGACATACCGTTTTTATCGTATTTATTGCTGCTGCCATGTTAGGAACTTTTTCGTATGGTTATTTTAGAAAATACCTGCCCCATTAAGAGTATTTTATAAAATAAGAACCATTACAATAATTATATTGTTACTTTGACCACTGGCTAACTACTTGTGGTCATTTTTTTTATATGGCACGAATAACATTTCTATTAATTTTTTCAATTTCACATTTTGTTTCTAATGCTCAAACTGCAATGGAAATAATAGTAATGATGTATCAAGATGCATCAAAGATTGAGGGGTTTATTGCTGAAATAAACAAAGTAGAACGCGTAGATGATGAGTACATTACTCAACTCTCACAAGTTAAACTTAATAGAAATCCTTATAAAGTGTACATAAAACAGTTGGCACCTAAAGAAGGTGTTGAAGTTTTAGCAAGCAATAATGGGAAAAAAGCAGTTGTTAACTTAAACTCATTTCCGTGGGTAAACATTTACTTAGACCCCTACGGAATATTAATGCGCAGAAACCAACATCATTTAGTGTTTGATTCGGGCTTTGATTTAATGATTAAGGTGCTTAAACATGAATTAAGTGCTTCCATATCTAACGAAAGGTTAATACGGAAAGAAGATACAATGTGGCTGGGCAAAGAAATGTATCATGTAGAGTTGCAAAACAATGATTATCGCATTGTAAATTATACCGTGCGATCTGAAGAGAATATTGACATAATAGCAAGCAAATTAAACATTAATTCCTATGCGATTTTGGAGCTAAATAACGATGTTGATGGTTATGATGATGTAAACGAAGGGCAAATTATTAAAGTGCCAAATCATTATGCAAAAAGCATGGCTTTGTTTATTGATAAAGAATCACATTTGCCCTTAGTAATCAAGGTTTTTGATACTAATGGCTTGTTTGAAAAATATGAATACAATTCAATTCAACTAAACCCCCAGTTTACTCCTAACGAATTTACACAAGCGTTTGAAGGCTATAATTTCTGACGATTATATTATACTTAATTTTATAATATCGAGGGAGGTGGTATATTTGGCAAGTTAATTTCATTCGCTTCCTACATTAACCTAAATTGTTAAAATTTTATAACCTTTTAACTAAGACCCTACTACTTGTTATTGCTCATTTCATGTTAACATCTCATGTAATGGCACAAAATCTATTTGAAAATAAACCAATAGTCAAAAACTACGGAACTTCACATATAGCTTCTCCTTCAAGTTTTTCAGGTAAAGTATTAGATGATAACACACTACTCTTCGCAAATGGAGGTGGGTTACTACAGTTTGATGGATCTAACTGGAAATTAATTAAGACAATCGAAAATAGTGACGTACTATCACTTTATAGAACCGATAGTGTGATCTATGTAGCTGGTGTACAAGAATTTGGATACCTTAAATTGAATTCCAGCAAAGAATATGAGTATTCTTCTTTTACCAACTCGTTACCTTCTGATATTATTATCGACCAGTTTTTTCAAATCGTGGCCTATAAAAATGAGTTGTATTTCCAAACTGATTATTATGTATTCAGATGGGATGGAAAAAAAATACACCCCATCCCTATCGAATATTCCTATATTTTTAATGTAAACGAAGTATTATATGCTTCGACTTATGAAGGCTTAGCTGAAATTAGAAATGATAGTATTATCTACTTAAATCAATCATCAAAAATGCACCAATCAGGTGCATATAATATTTTTGAATCTTCAGACCCAAATGTACATACCATTTTTACTGCTTATGATGGAGCTTACAACTTTAACTTAACCGATAATAGCATTACAAAAATTGACAATGAAGTTTCAACTCTATTTAAAAAAGAGGGTTTTTATTACGGTACGCCCTTTTTAGATAGCCTTTGGATAGCTGCTACCTCAGATGGTAGTATAGTGGTTTTTAACGAGCAAGGAAACATACTTAAACGTTTAGATAAATCGGTAGGTATTACAGGCTTATATCTAAGGGAGCTATTTATTGATAAGAGAAACAAAATTTGGGTTACATCTGATGTAGGCATATCAGAAATTTATTGGCCTGAATTTGATACACTTACCACGGTTGCATGTAAAATTAATACAATTGAAATAAATGGCATTTCGCATAAGGCCGAGATGTATCCCGATTCTGCGTTATATGATAATGTTGATGTAAAATTTGGATTTTCTGCTCTTGGTTTCAATCAAGATGAGGTTCAATACTCTATTAAAATGGAGGGATTAGATAACGAGTGGTCTAACTGGAGCTCAAATAACACAAAGGAGTACACGAAGTTAGATGGCGGAAGTTATAACTTTCAGGTTAAATGCAAAACTTTTAACGGGCTAGAATCTAATAGTGTTAACATACCGATTATAATAAAAACCCTTTGGTATAAATCCATCTGGGCCTATTTGCTTTATGGATTTTTAGCATTTGGTCTAATTACTTTAATCTTATGGTTTCGAACGCTTAGATTGCGAATATCTAATCGAAGACTGGAGTCTTTAGTTAGTATAAGAACCGATGAAATTACCACTAAAAGCAAGGAGCTAGTATTAGCGAATAAAAATTTAAGTCTTAAAAATCAAGAACTGGATCATTTTGTATATAGATCTTCTCATGACCTAATTGCACCTCTAAAATCATTAAAGGGTCTAATTTATCTAGCCAAATCAGACAATTCACCTGATACTCAATCTGAGTATTTAAAACATATGGAAACAAGTGTTTTAAAATTGGAGGATTTTATACATAGCATTATTGAATTTGCAACCAATGCAAAAACAGAAGCCAACACCGTTGAAATTAAACTGGATGAAATTTTGGATGATGTGACTCAAGAACTTAAGTATTTTGATAGAGCAAAGGATGTTAACTTGGTAAGAACCTTGGAAGAGTCTATTGTTGTTTCTGATTATAAAAGACTGAAAATAATATTTAGCAACCTAATTTCTAATTCGGTTAAATACCACAACTATAATCAAAGTAATCCTTTCATCGAAATCAAATCTTATAAAAAAGGAGATAAAGTATTCATTGAAATTAAAGATAATGGTCAGGGAATAAAGCCAGATTTGTTAGAACATATTTTTAAAATGTTTTATCGGGCAAGCGATAGTTCAGAAGGATCAGGGTTAGGATTATACATTGTAAAAGACACGGTTGATAAAATAAATGGTGAACTAACCGTAGATTCTGATTATGGAAAAGGAACAGTGTTTACACTTACAATCAACAGTTAAATGAGACCTATAAAAATTGGTGCGCATCTCCCCTCTTTTTCATTACCTAATCAGGATGGGGTTATTGTTAGTATCGATGATATTAAAAGGGATCGCAATTTAGTTATTTATTTTTACCCCAAAGACGAAACGATTGTTTGTACCAGAGAAGCCTGTGCTTTCAGAGACGACTACTCCAAGTTTGAGGCCTACAATTGTGTTATTGTAGGTATTAGTGTTGACTCTCCTGCCAGTCATAAAAGTTTTATCAAGAACCATAACCTTCCGTTTACTCTTTTAAGTGATGAGGAGAATGAAGTTCGAAACTTGATCGGAGTCCCAAGAGACCTATTGGGCTTGATATCAGGAAGATACACCTATGTTATAAACGAAAATGGAATAATTGTTCATATAATTAATGATCATTTTTCAGCATCTAAGCACATCAACGAATCTTTAAAGGCATTAGCCCATGAGCAAGCAATTAATCACTAAATTTTACGAAGCTTTTTCTAAATTGGACAGCGAAACTATGGTTTCATGCTACCATGAAGATGTTGTATTTTCGGATCCTGCTTTTGGAACTCTAAAAGGAAAAAGAGCTGCCGCAATGTGGATAATGCTCTGCAAAAATGCGAAAGATTTCAGTGTTAATTTTTCTCAAATTGAATCCTCTGAAACCAATGGAAAAGCGCATTGGGAAGCAGCCTATACGTTTAGCAAAACGGGTCGTAATGTGCTTAATAAGATAGATGCCGAGTTTGAATTTAAAGAGGGTAAAATAAGCAAACACAAAGATGTGTTTAACCTTCATACTTGGGCCAAACAAGCCATGGGTTTTAAAGGTCTGTTGTTAGGTGGCACTTCTTTTTTTAGAAAAAAGCTTCAACAGCAAACCAATCGTATGCTCGATAATTTTATAACCTGAGTTCGACCTAAGAAATAGCTTTCAGAAAATAAGATGATTGGTGACATTTTGGAAATAAAAAACGCAGATATAATGGATTATTTCACCCGATAGCTATCCGGGTTATTTTTGAAAGGCACTTGTCAGAAATTTTCCCAACGGGCTTTAGCGAAACTTCCCTAAACTGCCTCAATTTTCTTTGGATTAACCCGTTAGTCCTTCAAAAATTTGAATTGTTTATGAAATTTTCGCTTAAAGCTGACAGCATTTCTTAGGTCGAACTCAGGTTTATAGAAAGTAATCCTATTTGAAACTTTTAATGAAGCATTCATTTTAATCTAAAAACTTGGCTTGGATGCAGCTTGTCATATACTTTATTCTTCGAATTTTAGCCTGTACTTTGGTAACACTGATAGGATTTGCTATCTTGAAAAACACGCAGGAAAAAGTTGCGATACAATTGATTATATAATGGGAAGTGTTTTCTTACAAACACTATTTACATATTTTCCAATAACATTTAATTAGATGAATGAAAAACTAAATTGGGTTAAAGTACTAGATAAAATTAGTGATCTACCCGAAGGAAGAGTAAAAAGTGTAACCGCCAATCATACAAACCTATGTGTTACACATTTTGAAGGTGAACTATCAGCTTTAAGTAATAGTTGCCCCCATCAAGGAGGGCCTTTGGGCGAAGGATCCATTGAAAATGGTTTATTGCGCTGCCCTTGGCACGGATGGGACTATCATCCTTGCACCGGCAAGGCACCAGGCTTTGATGATGGCGTTGCAACCTACCCTACTAAAATTGAAGGTGATTCGCTATATGTAGGTTTAGTACGAGAGGCTCCTCACAAAGAAACCATTTCAGATGTAATGGTAAAAACAATGACCAATTGGGGGGTAAACAGCGTCTTTGGAATGGTTGGCCACTCCAACCTAGGTTTTGCTGATGCCATGCAACGAAGCGAAAAAAGAAAAGAGTTACAGTATTTTGGTGTTCGACACGAAGGAGCAGCATCATTTGCAGCATCGGCCTATGGCAAGCTAACAGGAAAACCTGCTGCTTGTTTTAGCATTGCAGGGCCAGGTGGCACCAATTTAACTACTGGGTTATGGGACGCTAAAGTTGACAGAGCTCCAATATTGGCATTAACGGGCCAAGTGGCCACACAGGTAGTAGGAACAGGTAATTTTCAAGAAGTTGACTTAGTACAAGCATTTAGCACCGTAGCTGAGTTTAATCATAGTGTGCAAGGCGGGAGCAAACATGCTGATCTAATGTCATTAGCAATTAAGCATGCTATATTAAAAAGAGATGTTTCTCATCTTACCTTTCCTGATGAGGCTCAAGAAAAATTAGCTAACAGCGAAGCCGCACAATCTCCTGAAGGAAGAATTTCTCCTCAAACCATTACACCTCCAAAAGAATCGCTTGATAAAGCCATTGGGCTTTTAAAATCAGCCCAAAAGCCGGTAATTATTATGGGTCATGGCAGTCGATTTCATAAAAAGCAAGTAGTTGCCTTGGCAGAAAGTCTAAATACGCCTGTTTTAACTACATTCAAAGGCAAAGGCTTGATTTCCGATTCACATCCTCTGGGTTGTGGTGTGTTAGGTCGAAGTGGCACTCCTATTGCGTCTTATTTTATGAATGAAGCAGATGTTTTGTTAGTCATCGGTGCTTCATTTTCAAATCATACAGGCATTACAGATCATATTCCTACGATTCAGATCGATTTTGACCCCTTGGCTTTAAGTAAGTTTCATCCTATTGAAGCTGCCGTTTGGGGAGAAATATCAATAACAGTTGAATTATTGAAAAATGCTTTGGCTGGCAACACAAATACGATCGATCAAAGAGAAGAAATATCTAACCGTTGGAATATTTGGAGAGCTGAAAAGAACAAGCGACTCTTAGAAGAATTTGGTAATGGTGTTAGCTCAAGTGCTGTATTTGATGCGTTAAACAAGGAAGCGCCCGATAATGCTGTTATGTGTGTTGATGTGGGTAATAATGCCTATTCCTTTGGCCGTTATTTCGAAGCTAAAAATCACGACTTCCTGATGTCTGGCTATCTTGGATCTATCGGATTCGCGTTACCAGCATCTATGGGTGCGTTTGCTGCAGTTGGCTATTCAAGGCCCATAATAGCCGTAGCTGGCGATGGTGGTCTTTGCCAATACTTGGCCGAAATAACTACGTTGGTTAAATACGAGATGCCCGTTAAACTGATTGTGCTAAATAATAACGAACTTGGAAAGATCAGCAAGGAACAGCGTGCAGGTAATTTTGATGTTTGGCAGACAAATTTGGTAAATCCTAATTTTGCAGATTTTGCGCGTTCATGTGGCGCTTGGGGTAAACAAGTAACGGAAAGTTCTAAATTAGAAGAAGCCATGCAAGAATTATTTAAATATAAGGGCCCTGGCCTTCTTGAAATTCATACTGATGTATCTTTGATTTAAAAAAAATAGATGTCAAAAATTATAAGCTTTGCGCTACTCTATTTCATTTCATCATCCTATTTATCAGCACAATCAATAGAGAGTGGAAATTGGAAAGGAGTTATACATTACGAGACTGTAGAAGTCCCCTTTAATTTTAATTTTAGAAGTCTATCTGATAGCTCTGCAATCGTTATTATTAAAAATGCTGAAGAACAAATTAGCATTAAAAATGTAATTGTTAAAAAAGATAGTGTCTTCATTCCTATGTATGTGTTTGATGCTGTTATTAAAGCTGTTTATAAGGATGGAAAAATGACGGGGGAATGGCATAAGAACTACCGTAACTCAAAAGGACCCTTGTTTACTGCTGAATTTAACCAGCCAAGGTTTTTAACCACATTACCAAAGAGCATAGTAGTTATTGAAAATACATGGGAGATAACATTCACTCAACGAAGAGGTCAAACTTCTAAATCCGTAGGGTTATTTAAACAAAACGGAAATAAAATTAACGGATCGTTAATCACGGAATTAGGGGATTTAAGGTATTTTGAAGGGGTTCTTTATGGAGATTCTGTACGACTCTCTTCGTTTGATGGCGTGCACGGGTTCCTTATGATGGGCAAATTCGAAAATAATGCTTGGAATGGCGTTTTTCATTATGAAAGTGGCTATTCTGAAAAATGGAATGCTACTTATGATGCCAAGGCTGATTTAGCCAATCCATTTTCATTAATTACAGTTCTGCCAGGCACTCATAAACCATATTATGATATACTAACAGCAGGCGGAGATTATAATGCAATAGACGATGATGATTTGGATGGAAAAGTTGTTATTGTTCAACTAATGGGTACCTGGTGCCCCAATAGCCTCGACCAATCAAAATATTTAGCAGAATGGTATAGGTCGCAAGATGGAGAAGAACTTGCTTTAATGGCAGTAACTTATGAGCCAGGAGACAAAGTATATGCTCAGAAACGTATAGAATCATACGCAACTTTATTAAATATTACCTATCCGATGTTTATCGGTGGCTCACTTAGCAAAGGGCAAGCCGCATTGGCATTTCCTAATATGGGTAAAATCAATGCCTTTCCCACCTTGATTATGATTGACAGGCAAGGATATATTAGATATATTGATAGCTATTTCAACGGCCCAGCCACTGGTACTTACTATCAAAAGTTTAAACAAGAATTTAATAAAAAAGTAAAAGAATTACTTAACGAGTAGTTATGAATTGAAGTGATACAAAAACACCAAGTTGGCTTTCAAAGCTGGCTTCTTTTTACCTTTAATTTCCAATTTTACACCTAGAATACACTTAGTAATTCCACGTAAATCCGTAAGGGATTCCAATTTGGCATGAAGTTTAACTTCATCGTTTACTAAAACAGGTTCTGCAAATTTTAAGCTTTCGATACCATAATTAACCATCATTTTAATATTACGGATTTCGGCAATTTGCTCCCACAAATGAGGCATAATAGAAAGTGTTAAATATCCATGAGCAATTGTACTTCCAAATGGACTTTGTGCCGCTCTTTTTTCATCGGTATGTATCCATTGATGATCTAGTGTAGCATCTGCAAATTGATTAATTCTATCCTGAGAAATAGCTAAATAATCTGAAGCACCAATTTCTTCGCCCAAAAATTTACTAAATTCATCGTAACTACTTATTACTACTTTGCTCATACATAAATATTAATTCGCTAAATAAAAGCAAGTAGATGATAATAAAAACTTAAACACGGCTTTTCTCCCAATCGTTATTCTGAAAACAATAAAACTACATATCTAAAACCTGTTTGAGCCGAAGGTAGCCAGCGGCACTAATTGTAATGGAATCTCCATTTTTCAGTTGGGCAATGTAGGATTCTTTGCCCAGTTTATCGAGCTTTGTAATCTGCTTTACATTTACAATATATTGTCGATGCACTCTAACAAATAAATTTTCATTAAGCGCTGATTCATAGTACTTTAATCGCTGTAGTTTTAAGTATTTTTTACCATTTCTGTGAATTTCTACATAGTCGTCTTGCGACATTAAATAGTCTATTTCATCAATAGGAATTATTTCTATGGACTTGTTATTTTTAACAACAATGCGTTCCAATGGTTGGCCCAAATTTATGGAGTCAATTTGTTTTGGTTTAACATCTTTATTTCGTGTAACCTTATCGAGTGCTTCTAATAACCGAGCTTTTGAAAAAGGTTTTAACAGGTAATCAATTGCATTTTTTTCAAATGCTTTAATAGCAAACTCATCATAAGCAGTGCAAAAAATAATTGCAGGAGGATTTTCAATTAACTCAAGCATTTCAAATCCAGTTAATTTAGGCATTTGAATATCCAATAAGACCAAATCTGGTTTTACTGTATTAATTAGTTTTAGACCTTCAAACCCATTTGTAGCTTCATGTAGCTCCTCTATACCATCTGTAGCTTCAAGAAAATTTATAACCAAATCTCTGGCGGGTTTTTCGTCATCAATAATTAAAATTTTCATGGGACCAATTTAGAGTTGAGGAAGGGTTAGTTTAACAGAAAAAATGGAATCAGTTTTATTAATTTGAAGCAAATCTTCCGATCCATATAAGAGGTGGAGCCGATTACTAACGTTCTTAAGGCCAATACCTGATTTAGTGGCAGGAACACCCTGAGCATCATAACTATTGGTTACCATTATTTCAAGGCTATTCTTCTGGCATGTGCATGCAATTATGACAGAACCAACATCCATGGTTTCATGAACTCCGTATTTTATGGCATTCTCTACCAACGGCTGAATAATTAGAGGAGGCACATATTTAGCACCACATCCGGTCTGACAAGTAATATCTACTTTAAGTCTTTCTCCAAACCTAACTTTTTCAATTTCTATAAATCGATTTATAGCTTCTAGTTCATTATTAAGCGGAATTAGTTTCTCCTGATTTGGCTTAATCGAATACCTTAAAAATTCTGATAAAGAGATCACCATCTCTTGTGCTTTTTCTGGATTAGTAATAGTTAAAGAGCTAATTGAATTAAGACTATTAAAGATGAAATGCGGATTTAATTGCGATTTAAGCATATTAAGCTCAGCATCTTTTAAAGATTGCTTTAAATCAGACTCGGCAATGTTTCGTACTCTAAATTCTTCATTATAGATTAAAACATAAAAATTGAGCGCGATAAGTAAGTAAAAAATGGCACCTAAAGCAGCTCTCCAAAGCAACGATTCTTGCAGAAAGGTATCATAGGAAGGATTATTAGTAATAAGTACTTCTAACGCTTTCCAGGTAATAAAAACAACTATGCTTATAAGTACCGAAGCACCCGCTAAATGAGTTGCTAAAGTATTAACTAGGGCAGCACGATCTAAGCTTGAATAGTTTACTAAAGGCCATATTGCAATGCAAATAATGGCAAGAAAAGTATTAAAAACCAGCGCATCAATTATGGAAGCAACTATTGGCAAGTCCAACAAAAAAAAGAATACAACCAGTTGAATTCCTGCAATTACCAACCAAAAAGTAAAGTATAAAACTAAATATTGAACATTTTTGGTAATAGGATTTTGCACTTGACTATCTTGTTAGGTCTCAAATAATTTAGTTGCCTAAATTAAACCAAGGCTTTTGATTTTGTATTACAACTCCTTTATTTTTCGTTTATCATGCTAAATACCATCTGAACATAAAAATCAGAAATATAATCTTCCCCCTTTTTATAATCAGTTAATGAAGGTAAATGGGTAGCAAAATGCTTCTGTTGATGCGATCCTTCAATTACCGTTGATATAAGCATGTGTGCGTATTTAAAGTTAGGATTAAGAACCAATACCATTTCGCTCACACGCTCCACTAGCCTTGTATAAACACTAAACATTCCTTTTTTATTTTCAATTTCTACACCCTTCTTAAAATAAGATTTTGAAGACTCCGCTACAACAATTCTGTAAAGTGCTACCTCATTTATGTATGAGAACTCACTATCCACATTAACGTGTGCCGAAAGCAACTTAATAGCCACTTCAAGCCTCTCTTTTGGTGATGCAATGTTTGCGGTACTAAACACCAACTTATACTCTAACCAGCTCCAGTACCAAGCTGAAAGATAGAGTAATACAAAGTGTTTGCTCTCAAAATATCGATATATGGTGCTTTCCGAGGAGCCTATCTTTTTTCCTAGCTTCTTAAAAGTAAATTCATCGAATCCTAACTCTTCAATAAGGCTAATACTGTTAGATATAATATTTCGCCCTATTTCTGAAGAGTCAGGGTCTTTCAAATATATTTTTTCGTTAACCTGAATTTTAATTTGAGATAGAAATTCTTCCATTTTCTAATTTTTCCCGAATAAATGATGTTGAGCCCTAATATCAGCTTCAACTTTCTGGTTATTAAGTCGTTCTCTTATTTGTTCACTTTGTTTTATGCTTTTTTTAGCCTCTTTTTTATTTCCTAACCTTTTTTGAGCTTTTGCTATACCATCCCAAGCAGGTGCATAAAGATTATTGATTTTGAGGCAAGCCTGAAATTGCTTAAGCGCTTCTTCTGCAAACCCTTCTTTTAACAGCGCCTTACCTTCTTTATAATGATGAGCTAAAGTTTTGAGTTCTGATTTTATATTTAATCTAATTGCATTTTTAGTTTTAAGCGTAATAAATGAACATGGTACTTCACGAATCACCTTTTCTGTTACACTTCCCATTAAAATTTTTGAGATTCCAGACTTACCTGTTGTTCCCATAATTAATAAACTATTGGCAGCTGTGGTAATGGACTTGAGTATTTCTTGAGAAGGTTTTCCTTGTAATATTTCGATTGAATGCGCTGTTCCCTTAAAATCAAACTCATTCAAAAACTCTTTAAAATCAAGCTTTTGTTTTTCCTCAATTAGTTTTTGTTCCGAATCCATTAAACTACCCAATCCTAAAAATGTTTCTGCTAAGGGGGCAATTACTGTTATAACTTTAAGTGCTGCTTCAAATGTTCGTGCTATATGTATTGCATTGGTTAAAGCACGTTTAGATGGACCAGAAAAATCTATTGGACAGATGATATTTCTAATAGATGCAGGGGTATCGTTTTTAATAATCCATACAGGAACATCCGTATGCCTAATCACATTTTCGGAGGTAGTTCCAAGTTTAAATTTATCTCCTCTACCCTTTTCTCCAGAGCCCATTAATATGAGGTTTACGTCTAATTCTTTAGCAACTTGAACAATATGATGCCAGTTATTACCTATTAATATCATCGGTTCAGCGGTATCTACTCCCCCTTTATGTAAATATTTTTGTATAGTAGATAATTGATAGTGTACATTTTTACTCATCATATCTAATACAGATCTGGTTTTGGTAAACTCAGGCAAAACGTGAAGCAGTATAATTTCTGTTTCAAACTTACTCGCAAGCTCAATGGCCATGTCAATCGCTCCTTGCGAAGAACCAGTAAAGTCTGTTGGTAACAATATTTTCCCGAGCATTTTCATAACTATAATTAGTTTAGGTTAAAAATGGTTTATTAATCAATCAGTAGTCATCTCATTATTATATGTACTTAAAAAGTGCTTCTAAAAACTTTAATCCTTCTCCTTTCTTTTTAACTGCTATTAAAGGCACATTGGTAGTTAGTAATAAGTTTTCCGTAACACTACCCAACAGTATTCCAGCGTTTTCGCTCATTCCTCTAGCCCCAAGCACCACTAGATCAATTTTATCTTTGTCAATGGCATCTTTAATAGCCTCAGCTGGCTTTTCATTCAGTACAAATTCAACCGAGGTTGGCACTTCTTTCAAATCAATTTTCTTAATAAAATCAATGTAAGATTTTATAGCATTAGACTTCATTATTTCACCAAACTGGACATCTGTTTTGCCTGTTTTAGAATAACCAATAGGCAATTGGTACACATGCAAAAATTGAATAGAAACCTGAGGTTTGGAAGCCGCAAAAGCGACAGCTACATCAACAGCACGAAAGGAATTTTGGGAAAAATCTATCGGTACTAAAATTTTCTTGATGGAGGGTGTTATTCCTTCTGGCACTACTAATACCGAACAAGGAGCCTTTCGCGCTATTTTAACAGGCAGCAGATGAGTGCCTTTTACATCTGTTTTTCTACCAAGTAATACTAAATCAATATCTTTTCTGGCAATATCGCTAAGTAGTTCTTTTAATGGATTGCCTTCTATCGCTTTAAAATGCGAACTATCAAAGTCTTTGTTTTCAAAGTGTTTGATAGATTTTTCCTGCATGGCTGATTCGGAAAATTGTTTTAAAGGCTGAAGCTGCGGGTACTTTTCTCGAATTTTATCAGGAATATGTAAACTTCTGTTAACATGTACATGATAGATATTATCTAGCTCTGCCATTCTGCTAATAATAGAGGCAAATTGGATAACTGGGCTATCCATTTCAGTAAGGTTAAGGGCTAGTAAGATGTTTTTAAAGCGATCCATAATTTACCTGGTTTAACTGTAAATTTTTGTGCCTTAAACATCCCAAATTGAGATTATAATACTAAAAATCGCAATAAAGATAGTATTACTCCCTTTAACGAAAATGAAGTAGTTATGTTTAGTTGAATTGGTAAATTTTTGAAAAATAGTAGGCTGAAATTTTAAGCTTCAATTTCATACGCCTGGCGTGCAATTTCTAACTCTTCGTTGGTAGGGATTACCCAGATATCTATGCGTGATTCATTCGTAGATATTTTCCTTTCCCCACTCCTTTTTTTATTCAAAGATAAATCTAGCTCAATTCCCAAATGTGCTAGATTAGCAACCGACATAGATCGAACCAATGAACTGTTTTCACCTACGCCAGCAGTAAAAACAATGGCATCTAGTTTAGTTCCAATAGCAGCCATATAGGAGCCTATATATTTCTTTATTCGATACGTATATACTTCTAACGCTAGCAATGCAGCCTTATCTCCGTTTTCGGCACGTTCTGAAACACCTCGCATGTCATTATCACCAGCCAATCCTTTTAGGCCACTCTCTTTATTTAATAAGTTTTTAATATCCTTTAGTTCATAACCCAAAGTTTCGTTTAAATAAAAAATAACTCCTGGGTCGATATCTCCACTTCGGGTGCCCATCACTAAACCTGGTAAAGGCGTAAGGCCTAAAGTAGTATCAATACTTTTTCCATTTTTAACCGCGGCCATACTCGCTCCATTACCTAAATGAATGGTAACTAAATTAACCTCGTTAAGTGGTTTTTTTAATAAGCTAGCCGCCCGTTTTGTGATGTACCTATGAGAGGTGCCATGAAACCCATACACCCGCACCCCGTGTTCATAATACAACTCACTAGGGATCGCATATCGATAGGCATACTCAGGAATGGATTGATGAAAAGCGGTATCAAATACACCAACCTGTTTGGCACTTGTAAAAATTTGCTCAGAAACCTCAATACCTATCAAGTTTGCAGGATTATGCAAGGGTGCTAATGAAGAGAGCTCTTTAATTTTATTTTTTACCGCTTCAGTAATTTCTATTGTGCTCGAAAACTCTTCACCCCCATGAACCACTCGATGACCTACCAAGTCAACCTCAGAGGCACTGTCAATTACCCCATTGGTATCATCCACTAATAGTTCAGCAACTCGTTGCATCCCAACCGAATGATTTTCGATGGCATTATTTTCAATATGCTTTTTCTCACCACTAGCATCTGGATATTTTAAATGGGTCAGTTTCCCTTCCTTCTCTCCTACTTTTTCAACTAAACCTGAGCACATTACAGCACCTTCGGGCATATTAAAAAGTTGGTATTTTATAGAAGAGCTTCCTGTATTTATTACGAGTACTTTCATTATTATCGTTAATAGTTATTGGTTAATGGTTAATGGTTATTAAGTTAATGGTTTGCGGTTTCACTAATAACCCTTAACCAATAACTTTTAACTTTCTTGCGCTTGGATAGCAGTTATTATAACCGTGTTAACAATATCTTCAACCAAACAACCACGACTTAGGTCATTTACGGGCTTATTCAACCCTTGAAGTACAGGGCCAACCGCAATTGCACCTGTTTCTCTTTGCACAGCCTTATAGGTATTATTTCCCGTATTAAGATCAGGAAATATCAAAACCGTAGCTTGCCCTGCTACTTCAGAGTTTGGTAATTTTTTTCTGCCAATTTCCGCATCAACTGCAGCATCGTATTGAATAGGGCCTTCTACCTTATATTGAGGAGCCTTTTCTTTAAAAATACGAGTGGCATTTCTCACTTTTTCTACTTCTAAGCCTTTACCAGATTCTCCTGAAGAGTACGACAATAAAGCAACCTTTGGTTCGATACCAAAGCGTTTGGTTGTTGCTGCGGATGAAATCGCAATTTCAGCCAATTCTTCTGCTGTTGGGTTAGGATTTACAGCACAATCTCCATAAGCAACCACTCTATCATCTAACAGCATAAAAAATACAGATGAAACCACCTTATAACCGGGCTTGGTTTTAATAAACTGCAAAGCAGGCCTGATCGTATGTTGTGTAGTATGGGCCGCACCTGAAACCATTCCATCGGCCTCTCCTTTATGTACCATCATGGTTCCAAAATAAGATACATCGTGCATTAAATCGTTGGCCATTTCAAGAGAAAGTCCTTTCTCCTTTCTTATCTCATATAAAGTTTGAGCATAACCCTCACTTTTATCTGTATCGTCAGGGTCAACAATAGGCGTTTTATCAAAATCTATTATAAGACCTAATGAACTAGCTTTATTCTCAATTTCCTCTTTGTGGCCTAACACAATCATATCAACCACATCCTTTTTCTGTAATATTTCAATGGCCATCAGTACTCTTTCATCATTACCTTCAGGCAACACAATACATTTACGATCTTTAGAAGCTAGTTTTTGCAAATGATAAAGAAACATTTTCGGTGTCATACCTGCAGCTTGTGTGCTTACAACTCGTTCTTCAAATGCTTTTAAATCAACATTTTTATCAAAAAGCTCCAAAGCGATGTTTATTTTTCGTTCACTCGAACTCGTAATTGATGAACTAACGTTAGCCGCATTTACCGAAGTTTGAAAAGTAAAATCTTTTACTGAGAATACTGGAAAAACATTGGGCAACCCTTCTAATAATTTAAAAACCTCTTTAGGAGGATCAAATCCTCCCGTCAGCACCATTCCTGATATACTAGGAAAGTTTCGGGAACTATTGGCCTGCAAAGCACCCATTAAAATATCTAGCCTGTCACCAGGTGTAATAGCTACACTACCATCTTTCATTATTTTGAGGTAGTTATTGAGTTGCATCGCAACAGATTGAAAAGAGGTTGCCAAATTATCAAGGTTGTCTTCTCCAAATAAAATATGCGCATCCAATTGAGTAGCTACTTCTCGCAACGTTGGGCTACTTAAAATTGTATCCATTGGTATAACTGAATGAAACCCAGAAATTGCGGGCAACTGGCTTTTCATATCATTTCGAAGCTCTGAAGCTCTTTCAGGCAAAACCCTATTAATAATAACGCCTAGTATTTTTGTGTCTTGGTGGTGAAACGTTTCAATTGCCATTCTTATAGGGTTAATAATGTCTTCAATGGCTCGCCCCAGTCCTTGTCCAATTATCAATGCTGGTAAACCTAAATTTTTTGCTACTAACGCATTAATATCGAACTCAAAATAGGACCCTTCTCCTACGTAATCAGAACCCTCAACAATTACAAAATCATTCACTTCTTCTAAGGCTTTATACTTAAGCAGAATAAACTCTACTAATTCATCAATTTTGCCTTTTCCCATTAACTTTTGTACATCTTTTCGGTAATAGGCAAATGAATCATTATAGCTCTGTGGTAAGTTATATCGAGCGCGCATTAGCTCAATATTCTTATCTTTTGAAGACTGGTCTCTTATGATTGGTTTAAAAAATGCAACTTTGGGCGTTTTTCTAAGAATGGTTTCAAATACACCTAATGTAACCAATGATTTGCCCGAATAAGGTTCTGCGGATGATATAAAAATAGACTTTATCATTAATATATTTGTTTGATGCAAAAGTACTTTAAGAAGTCGGAAGATTGAAGTTTGAGGTAGTAAGTTTAAGCCATAACGAAAGTTTTTTAAGACCAAACTCAGCTTTTGTTTTAGGCATTAACAATTAGGCATCATAATTGAACATAAGAGAAAAAAGTGAGGGGATTTGCTCCTAAATAGAACATTTTTATAGTGTATTCTTATATTTGCCATCGATCATTAAAAACATATTTTATGCGTAATATATTCATCGTTCTTATTCTAAGTAGTTTATCTATTAGTTGTGTTGTTCCTAAAAAACAGTTTGATGAACTTTTGGCTGAAAAAGTAAAAATGGAAGCTGATATGCTAGATATGCAAACAGAAATAGCTGCTCTTTCTACTAAAAAAGATAGCTTAGAAGTTGCGCTGGAAACGGCCACATCAGAAAAGGGAGTTATCAAAAAAGAGCTTTCTAGCACTACGGATAACTTGAACAATCTGCAAGCAGAGCATGACAAATTACAAACCTATTATAATAATGCCCTCAATAGCAGTGGTAGAATGACTCGCGATATGAAAGAGCAACACGAACGGCTGCTGGCCTTGCAAGAAACACTGGACGAAGCTACCTATAATAACCAGAAATTAGGCGATAGCCTAGTATTAAGGGAAGCTAAAGTAGAAGAACTGGAACGCATCGTGCAAGAGTCGCAAAATGCAATTGGCGCTTTAAAGGAAAACTTAAATGATGCATTATTAGATTTTGGTGAAAGCGACCTAACCATTGTACAGAAAAATGGAAAAATTTACGTTTCTCTTTCGGAGCAACTACTTTTTAAATCGAGCAGTATTTTAATAGACCCCAAAGGCCAGCAAGCTTTGAAGCAATTGGCTACAGTTTTAAAAAACACTCCTGATATAGCTATTTTAATCGAAGGACATACGGACAATGTTCCTATCTCTGGCAAATCGAAATATTTGCAAGATAATTGGGATTTGAGTGTATTGAGAGCCACTTCAATTGTGAAACTGCTTGTGAAATCTGGCGTTAGTCCTGATGCTCTTACGCCTGCTGGTAGAGGGCAATTTTTGCCTGTGGCTACTAACGATACCCCAGAGCATAAAGCCGAAAATAGAAGAATTGAAATTATTATAACACCAGATTTATCCAAGCTTTTTGCTATTTTGGAACAAACAAATGAATAATCATATATCAATTAGTTACTAGCAAATCCACATTATTTCGTGTTGCACGTTGTTTTTCGGTTTTAATAATTGTTAATTGTGCATTGTAAATTGTAATCATAAAATGAAAGGTTTATCAATAGGCATTGGGGGTGTAAGTAGAGCAGGCAAAACGAGCCTTTCCAATTATATAAAATCATTATATCCTAATAAGAGCATATTCTTAATCGAAATGGATGAGTTTGTTAGGAATGAAGCCGACATTCCTAAAGTAAGAGATCATATTGATTGGGAAAATCCAATTTCTGTGGACTTCAATAAGTTAAAAGTTGCGCTTACATCGGCACTAGATGCTTATGATATTGTAATTACCGAAGGCATCTTAATTTTTTATTCTGCAGAAGTAAATAAGCTTTTTGATAAGCGAATATTCATAAATGTGCCAAAATCAGTGTTTTGCAAACGCAAGAGAGAAGATAAAAGATGGGGAAGTGAACCAGACTGGTACATAGATTATATATGGGAAAGCTATCTTAAATATGGCAAGCTAAAAGATGCTGATCATAAAACCCTCTATGTGCACGGCACAGAGGATTGGTCGCCCATTTTAATAGATGAGCATTTGTATAAGGTTGAGTTAGCCACTGTCTCTTATTAAAACTTCAGCAACTAAAGGCTCGAAATGGCTTTCATACCTCCTACTAGGTTGGATGCTTATTATGCCCCTTTCATTTTCGAGTGGGTTAAGCTTACTTATAATTGAAAATATCTCGTATGTAGAAAACTTTCAACTTTTTGAATGGGTTATCGTGTTTTCGATTGTTTCGTTTACTATGACATTTGCACTTACACCAACAACGGTTATTGCTTTGTTAAGCGGCTATTTTTTAGGACTTTTTGCGGTATTACCAGTAGTAGTTTCGTACAGTTTGGCTTCGTTAGGAGGATTCTATTTGTCAAACTCATTAGGCAGTAACTTCCAAGAAGTAATAAGATCCTCCTACCCAAAACTTGATGCCTTTATCCATAAAATGTCAGACAAAAGCCCTGTGAGTTTTGTAATTTTTAGCAGAATATCTCCTGTTCTCCCATTTGCAGTTATGAACATCGTATTGCCATTTATAGGTATAAAATTAAAGCCATTCTTTTGGGGAGGAATGTTAGGAATGCTACCTAGAACAGTTTTAGCAATTATTATCGGTATGCTTGCAAAGGATATTTTAATTCTAATTGAAAACCCTAGCAGCGGTATTTATATGCAAATTGGGTTTACGGTACTATTATTGATTTCACTTATTGGATTTTATAGCATTTATAAAAGAAACAAAACTTAAGCTACACCCACTTACTCAAGGCATACCCTCCCCAAGCAAGTAACATACCAACAACTAAGCTGAAAGTGATATAGAAAAACAAAGTAGCAAAATGACCTTCTTTGAGTAAGGTATAATTTTCATAGGCAAAAGTTGAATAGGTGGTAAAACTACCGCAAAAACCAACGGCTAAAAAAAAGTGCCAGGGCTCTGTAAACCAACGGTAACGTTCACCCAGACCTATAATAATACCTATTAAAAGTGCTCCAACAATGTTAACTACCAACGTGCCCATTGGTAATGGGTGAGAGAAGTAACGGCCAATAAACTGACCTGTTAAATAGCGAGCAATACTACCCAAAAATCCACCAACTCCTATAAAAATTAATGTTCTCATATTAACAACAATAGTACGTCATTCCTGCACAGGCAGGAATCTGACCAGCAGATTGTTTAAAATGGTGTTGGTCTTTTGCCATATTAATCTTTCTTGAACCATTCAGTACTAACAGATTGCTGCCTACCCAGCAATGACGTTTAATTTTATTTTTTAGTTCTTGACTTCTTTTTTACCAACTCGTTTTTTTAAATACTTATAAATCTGATCGTAATTAGTGTTTTCTTGTACACTCAGCTTTAAATTAAATGCTTCAAACTTTAACTCTAATTGCTTAAACGGTGCATTTCTAGTTTGTATGATTGTTTCTTTCCAAGACACCAAATCTTTGAGCTTAAACACATTAGACTTGAATCGAAAAGAATAATTTACCTTAACTACTTTGTCGCCAATACCAATAACTTTATAGCTAACCACTTGCCTTATCAACAAAACAAAGCCTATAGAAAATGTGATTGCCATAACAAAGTAGTGGTACCAAGCTCCAGCTCCATTAATAATTATATTAAGCGCGTAACCGCCAATTGCACTACAGATTATAATAAAAATACTTAAAGCAGTAAGGGCCGTTGTTTTAGGTTTTGATACAATCATACTATAGCTGTATTCCTGCGTTTATTTTAGCATCCACATATTTTTTCAAAAGTGGAAAAAATGAGTTAAAATCACGCTCAAATTCATCATAATATTTCACCAACTCCTCGGTAGAGTTTTCCATTCCTGAATCAAATGAAGTTCTGCGAGACATCCCTCCCATTACTTTTTTGATGCCTTCTATGTATTGATAATTATAAAGCCAGTTATGCTCTACCATATACTTAAAAAACAATTTTGTCTGCTCAGGAAGAATTTCTTCATGCTCATTTAACTTTTTATAGGTTTCTTCAACAAATTTATTAAGATCTAAAGGGTGGTACTCTTTCCAATTTTTCGCTAAAAAATGATCGTAGAATATATCTACAATAACCGCATTATAATGCCTATATCGAGTCCATAACCTCGTTTTGCTCTCTTTTACAATTTCGTGCGTATCCGTAAAAGTATCAATGGCCCGGTGTAATAATATTCCTTTTTTAACTTCTGCATCGTATGTTTTCCATGCTTCGCCCTTCACAGAATCAGCAATAAAATTGCCTATCATTAATTTTTCATTATTACCAGATAAGAAAATGTGGGCTAAATAGTTCATTATTTTTAAAACCTAGGTTTGTCATTAGAGTTTTGTAATGAAGGAATAAAGTACCAAAAAAACAGGCGCATAGGTAAGGAAGCATTGCTTAAGTTATGCTGAGGAGCCAACGAAGTGGTAAGTACCTGATTTTGAAGTAATTTATTCATGGAATAGAAAGTATAATGATAAATCTCGGTTAAATTTACGCAAGCAATACTTATCATTACTACTCAAAACATAGAATTATGTTAAATATTATTAAATCCAGCATTGCTTTTTTTATCAACAGGAAAATCTGGCAGAAAATGTAATTACAGATCACTCAAGTGGTAAATGATCTTTATTTTTTAATGAACATCTGTTTTCTTTCGTTTCCAACGATTATGGGTCCATAACCAATTGCTTGGCGCTTCATTAATATCTCTTTCAATTAGCTCAATATACTTATGGGTTATTTCAAATTTTTTAGTCTTGCTAGGTTTATCGCAAAGTAGCTCAGCATTGTACTGGTATTTACCTCGGCCCAGGCGATTGATTTTATAATACACCACCGGAAAATCAAACCGTTTTGCAATCATTTCTACACTGGTAAATACTGGTGTTTCCCTTCCTAAAAATATGTACCAATAGGCATTATGATTCGAAGGGTTTTGATCCGCAATAAGTCCTATAGCAGATTGGGCTCCCATATTTGCTCTTATTTTTGCCACGGTATCTTCCATTGCGTAAACATCACCTCCAAAGCGCGTGCGTATTTTAATCATTAATTCATTAATAAAATCATTACTTACGGGCTTATATACTCCTTTTCCATGTGGAAAATTTTCAATTTGATAAGCAATCGCTCCAAGCTCCCAATTGCCAAAATGACCAAAAGCGAGTATAATGCTTTTATTTTCCTCATAGTATCTATTGAGCACATGCACATCGCCCTTCGTCATACGCTTCTTCATTTCCTTTTCAGAAATGGTAAGAAGTTTTATGGTTTCTAATATAATGTCAAAGAAATTTTTATAAAACTGACGAACAATTTTATCAACTTCAATTTCTGATTTGGCTGGAAACGCTATACTGATGTTGGCTTTTACTAGCTTAACTCGGTATTTAATAACTTTAAATCCCAAGAAATAGAAAACATCAGAAATTAAGAATAATACACCAAATGGAAGTAAAGAGAGAATGTATAAAACAGGGTAAACAAATATGTATTGGAGTAATTTCAATATATCATTTTAATAAAATTGCCTCGCAATGTTAAATAATGGTTTACTTTCTTCTACAGTTTAAACGAAATAGTTCCAACCAAATTTATCTTCTGATCTACCCAAACGAATATCCGTTAATTCTTTCAGCATTTTTTGCGAAAATACCCTACCCGATTCATCCAGTGTATAATCAATTCCATCATTAGCAATTACTGCTATTGGTGCAATAGTGGCTGCTGTACCAACACCAAAAGCCTCCTTAAGAGTCCCTGTTTTCAAAGATTCCACCAGCTCCGTTACTGAAAGTGGCCTTTCTTCTACTTTATAACCCCAGTCTTTGGCAAGAGCTAAAACACTATTTCGCGTAATTCCATCTAAAATAGTATCTCCTGTAGGGGCAGTAACCAAGGCATCGTTTATAATAAACATGATATTCATGGTGCCTGATTCCTCAATCAATTCATGATTTTGACCATCCGTCCAAATTAACTGATCGTAGCCATCATTTTGAGCAAGTTTGGCAGGATATAATGAGGCAGCGTAATTACCTGCGGTTTTAGCAAACCCTGTTCCGCCTTTTACTGCCCTTGTATAATGTGTTTCTACCCTAACTTTCACAGGATTTGTATAATAGGCTCCCACAGGTGTGGTAATAATCATAAACGTAAAATCTTGTGATGGCCGCACCCCAATAAACTCATCCGTAGCAAACATAAAAGGACGAATATATAACGATGTACCTTCCACATCAGGAACCCATTTATGGTCTAACTTCAACAGTTCGGTTAACCCATCCATAAATATTTCTTCAGGAATATGTGGCATCACCATCCGTTCTGCTGAAACGTTCATACGGTCATAATTGGCTTTGGGTCTAAACACTGATATTTTACCATCTTCGTGTTTATAAGCTTTTAGTCCTTCAAATATGGATTGCCCATAATGAATGGCTGGGTTGGCTGGGCTGATGCTTAAATTACCGTAAGGTTCAATTCTAAAGTTCTGCCACTCTCCTCCCTTAAAATCGGCCAACAGCATATGATCTGAGTACTCTCTCGCAAACTGAATGTTGTGATAATCTAGATTTTCTACTCTTGAATTGGGAGTTTTGCTGATGGATAATTGAAGTGTATCTTGCATGGCTTTGATCTCTTTATTATACCACAAAAGTAACGATTTTTTTCTAGGTCATTCGTGCATTCCATGGTACTTCATCAACGCCTAATTCCATTGCAACCATTCTGCCTAGTACAAAAAGATAATCTGACAATCTGTTTAAATACCGAATAATAATTGGTTCTATTTTAACCATTTCATCTAACTTAATAGTCAGCCTTTCGGCTCTACGGCAAACACATCTAGCCACGTGGCAATAAGATACATTTACGTGTCCTCCAGGTAATATAAAAGAGGTCATGGGTGGTAAGGTCGCATCAAGCTTGTCCATCTCATTTTCGAGGTATTCAACATCCGAATCTTTAAGGTCTGGCAGCTTGTCTAATGCTTTTTCTTTATCAGTAGCCAAGTGTGCTCCAATTGTAAATAATCTATCTTGAATTTCTTTTAAAAAAGCCTTTCTTTCTTCCTCGGGTTGTGTATCTCTAATAAGACCTATGTAAGAATTTAGTTCATCAATGGTTCCGTAGGATTCTATTCTATTGTCCGCTTTACTTACACGTGTGCCGCCTAGGAGTGAAGTTTTACCTTTATCGCCTGTTTTGGTGTATATCTTCATAAATTATTTAAAGAAGATGGTTAAACAACTTCTGCTCTTTTAACATCACTATTTACCGTATCCGATTCAATTAACCCATCGCGCAAACGAACAATTCTATGGGCATATCGAGCAATATCTTCCTCGTGTGTTACCATAATTATCGTATTGCCCGCATCGTGAAGTTTTTGGAATAGATCCATAATGTCATACGATGTTTTACTATCTAGATTACCTGTGGGTTCATCTGCAAGAATAATACTAGGATTATTTACTAAGGCCCTGGCAATAGCTACACGCTGTCTCTGCCCTCCTGAAAGCTCATTGGGCTTATGAGAAGCTCTATCGCCTAAACTCACATTATCAAGCGCTTGCAATGCTTTTTCTTCTCGATCATCTCTTCCGTAACCTGCGTAAATTAGAGGCAAGGCCACATTTTCTAAAGAGGTAGCCCTTGGCAAAAGGTTAAAAGTTTGGAAAACAAATCCTATTTCTCTATTTCTAATTTCTGCCAATTCATTTTCACTAAGATGGCTTACATCATTTTCATTTAAAATATAGGTACCGCCTGTAGGTGTATCTAAACAACCAATTATATTCATTAATGTAGATTTACCAGAACCAGAAGGCCCCATAAATGCAACATATTCACCTTTATTAATATTTATACTTACTCCGTTTAATGCATGAACTGTTTCAGTACCCATTTGATACTTTCGAGTAATATCGGTTGTTTTTATCATTATGGCCATAGGCAGCAAATTGTGTTTTTTTTTGAACTAATCAAAATGGTTAAGTTAGATTTTGAGTTTAATTTTTATAAGGTGTATCTCCACTCCATTAGCGGTAAATTACTCCTCCATATCCCAATTATCAAATTTAGCTTTACGCTCTAATACTGTACGTTCAAAACTGTAAAATTGTTCTCCAGGAAATAGTTCTCTATAATATTGTAACGAATTAATCGCATACTCCTCTAAACCCCTATCCACGGCCTCCAATATATAAGCTTCTAAAAGCAATCTATTATCTGGATTTTTATCCAATGCTTCTTGCAATATATTATACGACTTATGGTCATCAACATCCTCTTTAAAATAAGAGGCAGCCCATACCACCCCTTCAGCAAAATAGGGGTTTTGTGTTGCAAGTTTTTGAGCAAAATCATTGTTTACTGATTCTTTATCGCTTTCAAAAAACTGCTTTTCTAATCGTTTGTCAGCACCAAACTTAAACCCAGCGACTTTAAAATTTTCCAAATGCTCCTCTAGGTTTGGTATTAACCCAGCATAGGCCATTCTTATATTAAAATAGAGGAGCGATTCTAGGAATAGGTCATCAACATCTTCTAGCTCTATTAAATCATAAAAGGTTTTTGTTGCTGTAGTATTACCTGTATCGAAGTAATAGATGGCTAATTCCAGCGCAATTGAATTTCTAACAGATATATCGGTAATCCTATCCACAATTAATTTAACCTCAAATTCATCTGTCCACAGTCGTTGGTACCTTGCCTTAAGGTATAGGCTTAAATCATCACTATTAATGGAGTCATTCGAGTTAATTATTGAACTAATCACTTTATTCATCACAATTGCTTTCAACGAATCGGCTGGATTCCCTTCTTGTACTATTTGTTTCCAAGTAATGATTGCATCGTTTAAGTAACCCGATTCCGTTTGGGCTAGCGCTAATTGAGGCAAGTAAAAATTTCTACTCACCTGTTTGGCTTCAGTTGCTAAATAGAAAAACCGTTCTGCTTCAGTAAAGCTCCCATTTTCCAAATTAATTAAACCCATTGCTTCAAAATATGTCGATTGTTTATCTGAACCATAGGAAGTTAGCTTCTGCAATCGTAACAAGGCATCTGAAACGCGCTCATTTCTTAATTCATATAATGCCATAGCGTAATTTAATTCTTCCGCAAAATCAGGGTTTTTGGTACTATCAATTACTTGAACCAAGCTTTGATAAGCACTTTCTGTATAGGGCACCAAACCATTAATGAGCATATTATTTAGCAACGCAGCGGTTATCATATTATCACCACTAATTAGAGGCAAGGTTTGAGGTTTATGCCGTAAGGCGGTGGCATTCGCCAATCCCACAGTGTTTAATTCAGCAAAGAGAAACGCAGAATCGGCACTTGAAAGCAAGAAATTATTTTCAACTGCAAACCCAATGGCATTGTTTTTTGCGGCTGATAAATCCTTGGCTAATTTAAAATAATGCCAAGCAGAATCTAGCATTTTGGATTTATTAAAATGCAGCCCTAAATTATTTTGAATTTGATTTGATTTAGGCAACTCTTTAACTCCATTTTGCATGGTAAACAACGCTTGGAAATATCCCCCATCATCAAATTCCAAATTTGCCTTATTTACAAATGATTGGGCCGAAGGAAGCCTCGCTGAAGCTAGCTCAAATCGTATTATAGCTTCTTTATGATCAGAGTCAATCTGAATCATACCAAGTTTATAATTGCTTTTATGGTTTTTCTTACTCAACTCTGCACCTTTTTCATAAAAAGCCTTACTCACATCCTCATTTCCTTGATCTTCGAAATAACCCGCAATGGAGTTGTAAAACCCACCTAATGAATACCAAGAAGGGTATTTAACATCGCGCATTAGCACCAAAGCGGTTAGTATTACAATGCCGACAAGGCGATAGGTAACATGAGGCAAGTTCTGAGGCTTGTAAAGAATATTTTTAATGGGATGTCCTTTTTCGATTATCGATGAGAAATTATAGACGATATAAAGCATAAAGGCAGCTCCTAAGGAGAGCTGCGTAAATATTATAAAGTCACCAATAATTTTCAGCATTGGATCTTCCATGCTGTACATTAGGAAGGAAATAGTTGCAAAAGCCATTACGGCTAAGGCGAGATAAAACAATACCCAAATTTGTTGATCAGGGTTCGCCTTTTTATACAACACATAACGTTGGCTTATGCCCCATACTCCTAATAAAGCTGCAATCGCCAATAAAATTATGGGGCTAACCGTAATAAAATCCCAACGAATAACATGGGTTATTTGCAAGTACGAAAACAATACATTTAATAAGTAAATAAATGTAATTGCTAAAAAGTGTTTAATTCTATTATTATTAGGTTCATCTTTTTTACTGGCAATTACAATAGCAAATCCATTCACAATTTCGTGGCCCACGAGTAAAATAAATAAGATTACCACCATGTAAGGAGCCAGAATTCCATAACTAAATAGAGCATTTAGTGGCGCTGCCATTCCACTTTGTGATATAGCGATAAAAAGAAATATTCCTACGGTTGATGTAATTGCTAATAACCTTAACAGAAACGAAACGTTTTTGTTAAAAGCTTGAAAATAATAGGCAGGGCCTATAAATAAAAAGAAAATAGCTCCCAAAATCCACCCATCGGCCACATCAGCCAACTGCAGCATTTCAGGATGCATTAATATAATAAAAAAGAAAACAGTCGATGACATGATTAAAAACAGCCATTTATGAAAGTATGTAAACAATGTTATTATGAGAGCCAATAATCCCATAACCAACAGAAGCAATACCTCTTTTTCAAATACTGTATTCGGCATTTCTCCACCGGTAACAAACTCTTTAATTATAAAAAGATGCTCGGTATAGGGAAAACTAAACGGGCCAACATCAACAGTTGTACTTATAATATCTACCACTGCTTTTTGACTAAAAGTATGCCAGCCAATTAATCCTTCGGCACCAATGCCTAACAATACTAAAGATGTAATGATAAACGCGATGAGTAAAACGAAAAGAAACGATGCTATAATTTTAAATGGTTGATCCCATTTTAACCAAAAAAAGTGTTTTTGCATATCTATGTAATATGTGCTAATTATTCAAAGTTAAACTAGTGATGTAACTATATTGATATAACATTAACAAAACCTACATTATTGTTTTTAGAGCTAATAAGTCATGCGACTTCTACGTTTTGACTTATGCTCTAAATATTATTTTCTTTGTTAATCCTATCCTGAATTAAATTTCTAACATTATCTTTTAAATGAGGCAGGTCTTTCATTGTTAAGTTTACAGTATCGATTGGTTCGTGTACAATAATCTTAATTCTATTATCCTTTAACAACCAGTCTCCATCGGGTAAGACATTAAAATTATTAGAAATGGTAACAGGTACTATGGGTACCGATTGCTCAATTGCGATTCTAAATGCCCCGTCTTTATAATTAGATTGCTCCGGGATTGTTGTAGATATTATTCCCCCTTCTGGATAAATAAATAATGATTTACCTTGGTTAATAGCGGCCTCAAACTTTTTAATTGCTCTGCCCCTATCTTTGAAACTACTTCGATTAACAGTTATATGAATTTTTCGAAACATATAGCCGAATAATGGAATTTTCCTAATTGATTCCTTGCCAACATAGCAGGCCTGTTTGGGCAATAATCCAAGACTAGGAACATCGATTGTAGAAAAATGATTGGCACAATAGATAACAGGGCCTTCGCCTGGTTTAGTACCTTCAAATTGAATATCCGTTTTAAAAAATGACGCAGTAAAATAAAATATAGCCCACAAATGGTCAAGCTTATAGGCTAGATGATGCCATTTTCTATTCAAACTCAACACCAAATAGATAGGGAATAAGCACAAAAACGAAACAATAAACAGAAAAATGGCGTAAATTGTATGAGTAAATCTTATGATTTGCATTTATTACATTAACTTTAAAATACTAAAGTAATACTCGCTTTTGAATCGTAAATAAATAGGTCAAGTTTTATTATTATTGTTTCATGTTTGCGCAAACATTCAATTCTATTCACCATTATAATTTTGACACTAAAAAAGTGTTCCCTCTACTCTGCCCAGTGCGAGAAAAAGATTGGATTGAAGGGTGGGATTATGAGATGATTTATTCTCGGTCTGGAAAAGCTGAAAAAAATTGCATTTTTTTAACACCATTTGCACAAGGCATTGAAACTGTTTGGCAAATTAATGAATATGAGCCCGATATTAACTGGATCGAGTTTATTCGTGTTACACAAGGTCTTTTTTCTGTAAGAATTAGTATTCAGTTAAACGAATCCAATAGCGGCTGTACCGCTGATATCAGCTATAGATATACAGCACTTAGTAAGCTTGGCCGAGCTATGATTGAGTCTAAAGTTTCGCAACATTTTCATGATGATATGAAATATTGGGAAAGTGCTTTAAACCATTACTTAGAAACGGGTAAAATGCTAAGTAAGGAATTGGTATTAGGCTATATTTAATGTTAAGAAACAAATTATTTTTTATTCTCATTTTTGTTTTTTTATACACGTTTAGTGTAGGTCAAACAGCTATTGATTCTTTGCTCAAAGAATGGGATAAAATTGAATATATTAATGATAATGAGGGTAAAATTGCTTTGCTTCATCAAATAACAAAGCAACACTCCAACAATCCCGATAGTGCTATTTATTATGCAAGAAAGACATTAAGTCTATTGACCGGTGATAATATTGAAGATAGATATATAGTGCATATTAGGTTAAGTAAAGCGTATTATATGCTGGGGAACAGTAGCTATTCATTTGAACATGCCCAAAAAGCTGTTGAGTTTGCAAAAAAATCAAATAATATTAAAGGCATTGCCAATGGATACAACTCTATAGGGTTAGTTCATATGCTGCAAGAGAATTACGAAGAATCCATTATTGATTTTCAAAAATCTTTACGTTTATCGATAGGCATTGGTGATAGTATTACTATTACCAAGTCTCATTTTAATTTAAGTATAGTTTACGATGATTTAAATAAATATGACAGTGCTCTAATTGAAGTAAATAAGAGTATTGCCATAAGTAGTTCTGGTTCTAAGGATATTTATCATTTAGCAATGGCCTATAATCGAAAAGGCTACATCCTAACCAATTTGGGTAATTATAGCGAGGCAATCACCAACCATTTTAAAGCAATTGAAGTAATGGATGTTGATAATACTTGGGAACTATGCTTCGCTTATTCCGGATTAGGTTTGGCCTATAACGGGTTAAATAATTTTGAAAAGAGTATTAACTATGGAATAAAAAGTTTTGAGTTGGCCAAGGAAATTAATGCAAAATGGGATATTCAAAATTCAGCCAAAATTGTATCTGATTCCTATATTGATGCGGGCGACTATGAAAATGGGTATAAATATTATACTATATATAAAATTTATAACGATAGCATTTTTAATGAAAGCAATCAAAAGAAAATAAGCACCCTTGAACTTAGACAGGCAAATCTTGAAAAAAATGTACTAGAAGAAGAGAATAAATATCATAAAGAAGTTCTTTCTACTCGTAATTATCAATTACTTATTTCTCTTATTTTAATTATTTCGTTCCTCGTGATTATTATAATCTTAATTAGAAACAATGCAATTAGAAAAAAGTATATAGCAAAAATTAATTTGCAAAAAATGGAGTTAGAAAAACTAAACTCATCCAAAGATAAGATTCTATCTGTGTTGGCACACGATATGAGAGGGCCGATGAATTCTATTTTAGGGTTGCTGTATGTGATAAAGCACAAAGTTTCGGGGGATGAGTTTATTTTGCAAAAGCATTTTGATGAAATATACGAAAGAACTACAACAGTAACATCAACCTTAAACAGTCTTTTATCGTGGTCGATAAATCAATTTACTGGAGTTAAGGCCAACCCCCATAAAGAGCTAATTTATAACGTTGTAGACGAACAAATTAACCTTTGCAGCTACGATTCAGATAAAAAAAGCATAGAAATAATTCATAAAAAATTGTCAAAAGATGTATTTGCTTTTGTTGATGTAGAGCATTTACGCATTGTAATTAGAAACCTTTTAACCAATGCCATTAAGTTTACAAAATCAGGTGGCTTAATTATATTTAGTTACGAAATACAAAATGATAATGTAATAATTAATGTTTCTGATAATGGAGTTGGAATGGATTCGAAAGTATTAAATAATATATTTTCTTCAACAGGAAAAACCAGTCCAGGAACCATTGATGAAATCGGTACTGGCCTTGGTTTAGCCTTGTGCAAAGAATATGTAGAAAACAATGGGGGTAAACTTGAAGTTTCTAGTTCTAAAGGTGAGGGATCTACTTTTAAGGTTTTCTTAAAACGGGCTTAATTTTATCCAGTAATAAATACTTCCAAAACCAGTGCTTAGCTTTCTCCTTCTCTTAACAACCTCCTAATAATTTTACCCACGTTCGATTTGGGCAATTCATCTATAAATTCGATGTATTTTGGACGTTTATAATTGGTAAGGTCTTTTTTACAATATTGCATTACCTCTTCAGCTGTTAAACTAGGATCTTTTTTTACAACAAATACTTTTACTGCTTCTGTCGTTTTTTCATCTGCTACGCTTACTGCTGCTACCTCAAGCACTTTTGAGTGCGAAACTATTACTTCTTCAATTTCATTTGGATATACATTAAAGCCAGAAACTAAGATCATATCTTTTTTACGATCCACAATTTTAAAGAAGCCGTCAGGGTTCATCAGTCCAATATCTCCTGTTCTAAACCACTCACCAAAAAACGTTTCTTTTGTTTCTTCTGGTCGTTGCCAATAACCTGCCATAACCTGTGGCCCTTTGGCACAAATTTCTCCTATTTCTCCTTGCGCCAATAAATTGCCCTCTTCATCCATTATACACATTTCGGTACTCGGTATTGGCGTACCAATGGTTCCAATTTGATCTGTACCATCTAATGGATTTACAGATAATACCGGTGATGTTTCGCTTAAGCCATAACCTTCAGCAAGGGCTTTTCCGGTAACTTCTTGCCAATGTTTGGCAACAGGTCCCTGTACGGCCATCCCACCTCCAATGGAATATTTTAATTTAGTAAAATCTACATTAGCAAAATCTGGTTGATGCAATAACCCATTAAACAACGTGTTAACCGCAGTAAATACAGTCATTTTCACTTTTTTCAATTCACCAATAAACGCTTTCATATCACGTGGATTTGTGATCAAAATATTTTTTGCGCCAATTGAGAAAAACAAGAAACAATTAACAGTGAGTGCAAATATGTGGTAAAGAGGTAAGGCAGTAACAACGAGTTCATTCCCTTTTTCTATATTTATAAACCATTGATTACACTGCATAATATTAGCTACCACATTTTTATGTGATAAAGTGGCCCCTTTTGCCACACCCGTAGTTCCACCGGTATATTGTAAAAATGCATCATCTTCCAAGCTAAGTTCAGGCTTTGAAAACGAACTAGAAGCACCAACCGAAAGTGCTTCATTAAATGAAATGGCGTTGGGTAAATTATAGGCCGGAACCATCTTTTTGATATACTTAACCACGAAGTTTACAATGGGCCCTTTAAAACCAAGCATGTCTCCTAGTTTCGTAACTATTACAGTTTTAATCGCAGTATCCTCAATTATCTCCTCAAGATTATAAGCAAAATTGGCCACAATCACGATTGCTATTGCCCCAGAATCTTTAAACTGATGCTTCATTTCACGTGGTGTGTACAACGGGTTGGTATTAACCACAACCAAACCAGCTCTTAACGCCCCAAAAAGTACTACGGGGTATTGTAATAAGTTGGGCATTTGTAAGGCAATTCTATCTCCTTTTTTTAAACCCACTTCATGTTGCAAATAGCTTGCAAAGTTCAACGAAAGCTTATCAACTTGGCCAAAGGTTAAAGATTTGCCCATATTTTCATAGGCCACTAGATCTCGATATTCCTCTATGGAGTTTTCCAATATGTCAATAATGGATGAATATTGGCTAGGATCAATTTCGTGTTGAACTTCTTTAGGGTATGATTTATACCAAGGATGATTAGTACTCATATAAATAGGTTTATTAAATTGTTAACATCCTAAAATAGTAAAGAAAGTACTAATATTAAAATTATTAAATTGCTATAAGCGTTATCATTGGCTTTTCAACACCAAAGAAAAAAATTATCTTTTAGAAATGCACTAAATAATATGAACTTAAACAAAATTTTTCAGCTCGTATTTTCGTTTATTCTACTTCTTACAATAACCAGTGTAACTTTCTTTTTCTGGGCTTCTTCTAGCAATCACAAAGAAAGTGGCTACAGTAAGTTAATCGAAAACAATTTCCCAGCATCAACCGATGATGACTCTGTTTTTAGCATAATTACCTATAATATTGGCTATTTAAGTGGTTTAACCAACAACTTACCTGTAGCAAAAACCAAAAAACTTTTTGATGATAATTTGATTCGGGCCTATCATGAATTTAAACGCATGGATGCCGATATAATCTGTTTTCAAGAAATCGACTATTATGCTAAACGATCTTACTATGTAAACCAGCAAGAGGCCCTTCAAAAGCTAGGCTATAATTATATTTTTCAGGCGGTTAATTGGGATATAAACTATTTGCCTTTTCCTTACTTTCCCCCATCTGCCCACCACGGAGAAGTGTATTCTGGTCAGTCCATTTTTAGCAAACAACCATTAACTAATAATGAACGAATTGTATTAGATAGAGTGGCAGACAGTCCTTTTTACCGAGATGCCTTTTATTTGGATAGGCTTGCACAAGTTTCTAAATCAACTTTAGGAGATGATACGGTTATCATCATTAATGTACATTTCGAGGCATTTGATATGCCCACAAGAACCAAACACGCAAAATACATTTCAACACTTCATACCAAGTATAAAGATGACTACCCTGTACTCATATTGGGTGATTTTAATAGTGATATCCGATACCCCAATGCAGCAATACAACTTATAGTAAACCTGCCTGGAATAAAAAATGCAGTTGATTTAGACAAAAAAACATACCCTTCTATTAAGCCAACCGCTAGACTAGATTATATTTTTTATAATGAAGATTACATCGAACTGAAAAACTCGAGAATTTTAACCGAATTTGGCAATGTCTCCGACCATTTACCCGTCTTGCTTGAGTTTAGGGTAAAAAAATCTAATTATTGAGTAGGTATTATGTTGACCACGATAGCATAATCACTATTTTTGGTTTCAGATTAATAATATTAAAAATTACACGATGGATAACCAAGGCGAAAAAGCATGCATATTCTGCAATAAAAATAATAGCCAAATACCGTTGGTTCAATTAAGCTATATGGATAAAAGTTATTGGATATGCCCTCAGCATATTCCTATATTAATTCACGACCCTTCAAAGTTAGCAGGCAAGCTGCCGGGAGCTGAAGATATGCAAGCAGGTTAATCGAATTTAACAGCCCTTAAACATCTTGTGACAATTGTATTGCAATTGAAATGGCTATTTTATTCTTTACAATTAAGGTAAAGAAAGCTAGGGTGCAGCAAGGGTTTCTAACTATTTAGGGACTGCTTAAAAACGCATAATTTATTATTGCTCAATTATTTACCTCAAAAATTTAGTCTCTAAGTGCAAAGGAATTTGCTATATCTTATAAAAACAATTGTACCTTATTTTTAAAGAATACTAGTTTCTTTAAAAATAAGCTAGCCACAAGTACGACATCTTCTTCATTGACTGCATTTCGTAGTATTAGCATACAACTTTATTTGTCAATAAAGAATATATCGCACTTGTGACTTTTTCAGCAGACCCTATTTACATATACAGCTAGATCATCAAGCATATCATCTACTTCCTCCTTGCGAAGTTTAAAGGCGTCATCTTGCTTTATATTATTAGCATAATGATTCCAATGCTTTTGAGCCTTTTTTAGCACCCTTGGCGTAATGTCAAACTCTTTATAATCCAATAATTCCTTGGCAACCAAGGATACCTTAAAACTCCCAAAAAGATAAAGTTTAAAAATTTCAACGTATTTTGAGTTTACATTAAATCCTTCCAAAGCCGACAATAGGTCTCCTGCTTGTGCTGCATTATCCTGATTGGTTACGGCTTCCAAAATGGCTTCCAAGGCTGCCTCATTGTTTTCAATGAGTCCTAAGGTTCTGGCGGCCATATACCTAGAGTCAGGGTTGGTATGGGTTAATAGTTCAATCATAGCTTGAAGAATTTCTTCAGAACCTATATGGCCTAATGTATCCGAAGCCTTATACGCATTATCAGATAATTCTACAGAAAGTTGTTGTATCAATGGGGTTATATCAATTGCCATTTTTATAATAATTTAGTAAGAGGGGATTTCTACTCGAATTAGAGTTCCTTTATTTAGCTCACTGCTTACTGATACCGATCCTTTCAGTTTTTCAACAGCTTGTTTTACGATATACATACCTAACCCCGAACCTTCAGATTTCTCTGTTGCCCTAAAAAACATATCAAACACTTGCTCTAAATACTTTTGATCGATGCCAATTCCATTATCTTCAAATAGAATTAACAGGCTCCCATACTTATACGAAATGCTTATTTTAAGATAACTGTCGTGTGAGTTCGTATTACGATATTTAAAAGCATTAGAAATAATATTGCTAAAAACGATGCTTAATCTAAGTTTATCAACCTTTAGTTTTGAAAAATCTCCATCGTAGATTTCAATAATATTAAATTCTTTAAATCCATCAAGGTATTCTAAATCAGTTATGCAAGCAGCAATAATATCAGGAAAATGGACATCTTCGTTCATCAAGTCTAATCTATTTGCTCTCGAGTAATTGAGCATTGATTTAATAAATTCATCCATTTTAAGAATGCGTTCCTCTATTCTATCAAAATACTCGATTTGAGCAGGACTTTCAACCTTCATAAGATTAGTTAAACCGAGCACAGAGCGTAATGGAGAACGTAAATCATGAGATGTTTTATACACCAACTGATCTAGTTCGAAATTACGTTCTAATAATTCTTCATTAAGTGCCTCAAGCTCTTCAGCTGCCTTTTTCTCGTTTGTAATATCCCTAACTGCGCCATCAAAAATTTCATTGCCCTCATGATCTTTTGTAAGAATTGCACTATTTAAACCCCAAAAGGTAGAACCATCTTTCCGTTTAAAACTTGTTTCTAAATTGGACCTTGAACCATGCTCAATCACTTTATCAGTTAACTCCTTCCTACCTGTTGTTGTTGCATATAAGTCCAACGACTTCACACGTAATATTTCTTCTACATTTTCGTAGCCAAACATCTTAGCAAACGCATCATTGGCATAAATTAGCCCACCTTTGGAATAGCTTCTATAAATACCTTCTGAAATATTTTGGTTAATTGATTGAAGAATACGCTGACTTTCTTCAATTTTTCTTTTAGATTCTCGCTCTTCCGTGATATCTCTAACCGCGCCATCAAAAATGTCGTTTCCTTCATTGTCCTTGGTGAGTAAAAAACTATTTAACCCCCAAAAGGTAGAACCATCTTTTCGTTTAAAATGAGTTTCAATATTTGAGCGAAATCCCTCTTCTATAATTGATGGTGTTAATCCTTTCCTGTCTTTTGATTTTACGTAGAGATCTATTGATTTTACGCTTAATATATCCTCGGCACTGTCATAACCAAACATTTTAGCAAACGCATAATTGGCGTAAATTAATCCCCCTCGCGAATGACTTCTATATAATCCTTCTGAAATATTTTTATTTATTGATGCTAGCAACAACTCCCTTTCTTCCAATGCTCTAATAGCCTTTTTTCGAGGTCTTATATCTCTAACAGTAGCAATAACTTTGATTCTTTCATCTACCGTAGCTCTCTTAAGAACTACCTCTACCCAAAATGTCTCTCCTGAACGTTTCTTTGTTTTCCATTCAAAGGTTAGCACTTCACCTTTAGCTGCCTTGCCTATTAATTCTAACTGCTTTTTGAAATTAAACTCATCATTTGCAACAATTAATTGCAGCCCTTTTTTAGTTAATTCCTTAGCTGAATACCCAAAAAACTGCGTGCAGGTTTCATTAATAAATTCAATTTTTCCCGTCACCGGGTGATGAACAAATACTACATCTGCAATCGCATCAATTATTGATTGAAATTTATTCATAGTTAAAACACTAATTTAAGATAATGTTTTGTTATTGCAGAACTAAACAAACGCAATTATAGAATCAGTTTAATTTGTTGATTAGATAAGATTTGTTATAATGCCTAGCGCTATAAATCCAACAAATACAAACCTTACATAACTAACAGAGTAAGAATTACTTATGAAAATATATACCCTTTTAGTTACTACTCAGCTACTAAAACATCCTTTTTAGCCACTAAGGTACGAAGTCAGAATGTTTCACTAAGGTTTAAATTCTTCTAATACCTTTATTTAGTGGTTCTTAGATCCTTGGAGTCTTTGTGGCAACGTTTTTCCAGCTGAGTAGTAACCCCTTTTATTAGATTAAATGTGGTAAATAAATTTAGTATCAACTAGCTGGACAAAAAATGAAAGAACAAATAATAAACTTTAGGGGGTAATAGCGCTAGTAAGGACATAACATATTACTTTTGCGCTTCATTTAGAAAACAGCCCATATGAAGCGTATTAATGAGTACAGGAAATTATTTGATGCAGAACAGGCAACTAACCTCAAAGAGCTTAAAACTACTTACCGAAATTTAGTAAAAGAGTGGCACCCTGATAAATTCCAAATTACCGCTGAAAAAGAGGAAGCTGAATTAAGGAGCACTCAAATTATAGATGCCTATCATTTTTTAGTTAGCATTTCTCCTGAAACCAAAGCTGCCAATTTAGAGGAATACACAAGCACAACCTTTGCATCTGGCATTGATGATTTTAAGCATAAAGGACAGCTACTAGAAGTTTCATTTTTGGATGGATCAACTTATGAGTACTTTGGTGTAACCAAATCAGTCTTTTCTAAACTGGTCAATTCCGATAAACAATTACGTTTCGCAAAGAGAAATATCTTTACTTCTTACTTGTACAGGAAATCGAAGAAGGGTTAGTTTATATCCTTTTTTTGTAATTAAACACGGCAAAAATATTGATAACAACCGCCATTACTGATATAACAGCAAAGTGCCTAGTTACATGCTTAAAGTCACTTCCTTTAAGCAATACCATTCGAATTAATTCCACAAAATAAGTTACGGGATTGAATTTTGTAAGTTGTTGCGCCCACTCTGGCATACTATCTACTGCCGTAAATAAACCAGACATTAATATGAAAATAACTAAAAAGAACCAGCTAATAAGCATGGCTTGTTGCTGCGTATTCGTAATGGTTGACACAAATAAGCCCATACCTAGGACAGCAATTAAATAAACTCCTGCAAAGGCAAATAATACTGCCAGATTGCCAACCACAGGAAAATCAAACATAAGCTTACCTACGGTTAGCCCAAAGGCCAAAATAAACATCCCAATGATCCAAAAGGGAGTTAGTTTGGCGATGATAAATTGCACTTTGGTTATTGGCGTAACATTTAATTGCTCGATGGTGCCGATTTCGATTTCTCTCACAATGTTCATACTACTTAAAAACATACCTACCATTGTTACTAAAACAACCAGTAAACCTGGGGTCATAAATGCACTATATACCAACTCAGGATTAAACCAATAACGAGTTTCTACTCTAATGGGCAATTTAGGATTAAATGGAAGCCTCCCCTGCTCAACCACAATTTGTTTATTAAAATCAACAATAACACTGTTGGCATAAAAGCTAATTAGCCCTGCTGCAGAGCCATCAATGGCATTTATGCCCAAAAACAAACCTGCTTTATGCACGCGCTGCAAATCAGATTCAAATTTTGACGGAATTTGAAGCACCATATCTACTTTTCGGTTTTCTAGTAGATGTCTCGCTTCTTTTTCGTTGCTTACATTGGCTACCAACGTAAAGTAATTATTGGCTTCTAATTTTTGAATAAGCTCACGAGATGTTTGAGATTTATCGTTATCCAAAATGGCATAATTAATATTATTAATCTCAAAATTGGCTGCATTAACCAAAATAAGCAATTGTACAATAGGTAACACAGTAATCATCACCAAAATGGGCTTATTCCGTGAGATTTGTAAAAACTCTTTTCGAAGAAGAAATAGAATGGTTCTCATGCTAACCGCGTTTTAAAGTTTTTTAATCCCGCTGCCAACAGGACAGCCGTCATTATAGCTAAAATTAACGTTTCTTTCCAAAGCACAGCAAGGCCTACACCTTGCAGCATTATGCCTTTAATAATGATGATGTAATAGGTGGCTGGCATTACTGCACTTAACCATTGCAAAGGCCATGGCATACTTGAAACAGGAAAAATAAACCCTGAAAGAAGAATGGTAGGAAGCATTAATGCGAATAATGAAACCATCATAGCCACTTGTTGGCTTGCTGCTTTGGTAGATATTAATATACCTAAACTCAAAGCAGTAATAATAAACAAGAGACTTTCCAGCAATAACAAAGCAAGGTTGCCATTTATGGGCATTCCAAAAATGAATACTCCCATCAATAAGATAAGAATAGCATTTATAAATGAAAGTAATAAGTAAGGTATCACCTTGCCAAGAATGATGGTAATAGGCTTTAATGGGGAAACAAGAAGGATTTCCATCGTTCCCATCTCTTTTTCTCGCGTAATGGCAATGGAAGTTAACAAAGCAGATACGAGCATAAGAATGATAGTTATTACCCCGGGTACAAACAAAAATACGCTTTCGAGTGTGGGATTATAGGCCATTTCAATGTCGGTTGTAATGGCATAAGGGAGGCCCGCACCCACCTCTTCCAGCATAAATTTACTGATGATACCATTGGTATAATTTACCAAAGTGTTGGCCATATTAGGATCGGAGGCATCGGCCAATAATTGAATCTCTGCATCCTTATTAATTACTTTCTTTGAGAAATTTTCGGGAATAATAATGGCCAATTTAACTTCATCGGCCAAGAACAGGTCATTTACTTCTGCTATGGTATTAACGCTCTCTTTTAAAAAGAAATAACCCGAAGAGGTAATTTTATTTGTGAGTCTTGCAGAGAGGTAATCTTGCGATTTATCCAGCACCACGATATTAGCATCCTTTATTTCGTTGGTGATGGCATAACCAAAAAGGGTTACTTGGGCTATGGGCATTCCAAAAAGGATAATGAGGGTTCGTACATCTCTAAAAATGTGCTTAAACTCCTTTTGTATGAATACACGTAGTTGCTTCATTGCTTATGAAAATTAGGGCTACAAATAATCACCAGATTATTGTCATTCGGAACCTCATTTTTCCTAGATGAAAAATCTGTATAAGTTATATTTAATGAGATCCTTCGCTTATATATTCTTCGTAAGAACTTGAATATATAACGCTGGATGACGATACCGTGTGCCGGCTCAATTCCGCCACCCCCTTTTAGTTGTAAAGTTGTATAAGTTGTTGTTCTCCAACTGATGAGATTCTTCACCTCGCAAAAACGGGGTTCTGAATGACTATCATAATGAAAATTTGCCAACAAGTACTTCATTTTTCTTTTACATTTCGTGCTAAATGTAAAAATACTTCGTCCATTGAAGCGGCATTAAATTGCTTTTTAAGCACTTCAGGAGTATCCAAGGCCTCGATAACACCATCCACCATTATAGATACCCTGTCGCAGTACTCGGCTTCATCCATATAGTGGGTGGTTACAAACACAGTAGTACCTCTTTCGGAAGCTTGGTAAATCATTTCCCAAAATTGGCGCCTGGTAATGGGATCGACACCACCAGTAGGTTCATCTAAAAATACAATTTGTGGATTATGTATAACCGCCACTGAAAACGCCAGTTTTTGTTTAAATCCGAGAGGCAAATCAGCTACTAATTTATGTGAAAAGTCTCCAATCTCAAGCGATTTAATCAGCTCTGCCCCTCGCTTTTTGATTTCTTTATTGGAAAGTCCATAGATACCAGCATACAAGGTTATGTTCTCCCAAACGGTGAGGTCGTTATATAGGGAAAACTTCTGGCTCATATAACCTATTGTTTTTTTGATGGATTCTGACTGTTTAAATACATCGAAACCTGCTACTGTGGCCTTGCCAGAAGTAGGTGAAAGTAAGCCACAGAGCATTTTTATGGCGGTAGTTTTACCAGCTCCATTGGCACCTAAAAAGCCAAATATCTCTCCTTTGGTTACGTTAAAACTAATGTCATTCACGGCTTTAAAGTCCCCAAAAGTCTTATTTAATTTTTCAGTTTGGATTACATAATCTTCCATTAATTTGTCGTCATTAAATCCATAAAACAATCTTCAATACCTGCTTCAATTTCTTCTAAGTTTTCAAATTCTACCTCTTGTTCTTTCAACTTAACCTCCAGGTCTTGCTTGGTAACCTTAGGGCTTAAAGTAATATGAATTGAATCTCCAAAAGGGAACGCATTTTTTACTTGAGGTAATGTGCGCAGTAAATCAATATTCGCTTGCTTGTATTTACCTTTAATAGCAATAAGCGTTTGGCCAAATTTGGCCGAAATGGCTGCTGGCGTGTCTGTATCCATAATTACACCATCTTGAATCAGTGCTACTCGGTCACACATTGCGGCTTCATCCATATAAGGAGTAGAAACAAAAATAGTTAGACCGCCTTTTTGAAGCTCTTTTAGCATAGCCCAAAACTCCTTTCGAGAAACGGCATCTACCCCCGTGGTTGGTTCATCGAGCACCAATACTTCTGGTTTATGAATTAGCGCACAACATAAGGCCAATTTTTGCTTCATTCCCCCAGAAAGTGCTCCTGCCTTTCTATTTTTAAAAGGCTCAAGCTGCACATAAATGGGTTCTATTAAATGATAGTTTTTCTGTATTGTAGTACTAAAAGAAGAAGCGAAAAAGCGCAGGTTTTCTTCAACGGTTAAATCTTGGTAAAGCGAAAAAGTACCAGGCATATAACCTACATTATTTCGCACATATAAATACTCAACTACAACATCTTTTCCTGCAAATGTAACACTTCCCTTATCTGCTAAAAGCAAGGTGGTGAGGATTCGAATCAAGGTTGTTTTTCCTGCTCCATCTGGGCCAATTAAACCAAATAATTCACCTGAGTTAACTTTTATATTAATCTCCTGTACAGCAGCTACTTGCTCGTAATTTTTAAAGACATTATTGAAGTGAATCATTAATTAAATTTATTAAACTTAAAGTCATTCCGAACTGGTTTCAGAATCTTATTATTTTATTTTAAGATCCTGAAATAAATTCAGGATGACTTTTCTTTCTTTGTCTTTGTCATTGCTTAGGAAATCTAGTAATCTCTCAATTTTATATTGGATTACTGTGACCCTTCCTCCCTCGTAATGACGGTTAGGCTTAAAATTTAACCTCTCCTGGCATTCCTATTTTTATAGTTCCGTCATTCACAAATCCAACTTTGATGGCATACACTAGCGACACTCGTTCTTCGCGCGTTTGAATCAATTTAGGAGTGAATTCAGCCTCTTCGGAAATCCAATTAATTTCACCTTCTACGGTTTTGAAATCACCTTCTACATTATCCACAATTACACTTACCTTTTGCCCTAGCTTTAAACCCGATACTTGTGTGCCTGTTACGAAGGCCTTTAAATAGATTTGATTTGTGTTTGCGACCTTATAAAGGGGTTTTCCCGGGGCAACCAATTCATGTGTTTCTACCAGTTTAGTGATAACAATTCCATCTACCGGATTAATGATCGTGCATTTACTTATTAGGTTATTAATCTTAGCGATGTTAGCTTTTATTACAGCTAATTGGGCAGTAACCGCTGGCTTCTTGGCTTTGGCTGCCACAACTTTAGATTTAAGAATTGCCATATTTCCTACAATATCATCTAATTGTTTTTGAGTAGCCGCATCCGATTTTATCAACTTTTTCACACGCTGGTGTTCCTTTTCAATTACTTCCAACTGTACTTTCAATACGTTAATTTCAGCATTAATGGAGGTTAATTGGGCAATAACCGATTTTTTAGTAGCAGCAATCGCTTCTCGTTCCAACACCAATGTGGTAGAGTCAATAGTGCCTACCACTTGACCTGCTTTTACAGCAACTCCTTCCGTAATACTAAACTTTTCAAGTTCTCCGGCAGCCTCTGCTGAAACGATAATCTCGTCCACATCAAAATTTCCAAAGGCATCCGAAGTGTTACTGTTATCATTACAAGCTACCAAAAGTGAACTGCTTATGGTTAGCAACGAGAAGTATTTTATTAAATTATTCGTATTCATAACTAGTTTCCTTTTAGTGTATTATAAGTAAGAATTGCCATCATCAATTGTATTTGGTGTAATTCTTTGTTCAATTTCGCTGATGATTCTGTATTAAGTTGAGCGGTGTAATCAGAAGCTGTCGTGATTCCATTCATTAATTCAGATGACATACTTTTAGACACCCTATTTTGAGCTTCAATGATTTCATCATCAGAACTAATTAGTTTTTGGTATTTGGCAACCTCAGATTGCTGCTTGATAAGCTCCCGTTCAAAGGCTAGTTCAGCTCTGGATCGCTGCTGTGTTAAAATGGATTGACCAATCACCAACTGAGCTCGATCGCTTCTCGTTTTATTCCAATCCCAAATATTCCACTTAACTACCAACCCACCCATTACCATTGGGCTTACCGATTGATCAAAAATATTATAACCAGGATTACCCAACCCAACAGAACCAAATAAGCCTACATAAGGCTTTCTGGCGTTGGAGACCAAAGCATCTTTGGCCTTTAGCCCCTCAATTTTTGTATCGATCAAGATTAGTTCAGGCCGATTTATTACAGTACTTGAAGTCAATTCTGGAGTAGGCATATCAAGCTGGGTTGTTACATTAATTGGCAAACCCGTGTAATTATTAAGTGTTGCGAGTAATGCATATTCGCTATAAGTAAGCTCTGTCATTCGCTGCTTTAGCTTCAGCTGCTCGGCAGCGAATATCTGTAGTTTTGATTTGGTACTTATGCCACCTTCAACAGCTCCTTTTAATTGATTATACTTTTTATCTAACACTTTAATTTGGCCTATTAAGATGGCTTGGTTTGTTCTTACCACCAAAATGGTAGCATAAACACCAATTACTTGAGACTTAATCTTCATTTTGTCTATCTCAACAGATTGTTGCTGTTCATCATAACTAAGTGAATCAATCAGTTTCTTTTTAGAAGCCAAATTGCCGTTATAAATGGTTTGGTTAAAATTAACCAAGAGTCGATTAAAGTTTAAAGGTGCTTCTGGAACATCAAAACCTGCAACGGGGATGGTAAATGCGATCTGTTCGTTCTGAATCGTAGCATTTGCATTTAACTCGAAGTTAGGAAGGTTATAATGATTACTTCCTTCCATCGCTTGAGTCCGACCCTGATTTATATACTCCGATTGAATGTTAAACTCAAGATTTTGATAAGCTGCACTAATGCAACTATCAAGCGTAATACGTTTTTGCGCCATCGAATTAAGTGAAAGCAAAACACCTAGTAGTATTATATATATTCTTATCATAATTCCTCAATTAAATGAGTGGCTATTTTTTTTACATAATTTCTCCGTTTTTCTATAAAATCTTCAAATTTAACAGAGCCTGGTAGAATTTTGGAGATTAATGGCTGAGCTGCAAATGGGAAAACACATAAAGACACCACAGAGAGTACTAAATTTAAGAATTGTTCTCGTTCTTCTTTCTGCGTAATTCGCGTGGTAACAGCACCCATAAGAATAGGAATAATATCTGTTATACCTACCAAACTCTTAAGAGATGGATTTCTATGCACTTCGGATAATACAAATAATGGCAAGCCAGGATTGGCCTTAAGCTTATCGAAATAAAGATCAACAATGGTATGCATTTTGGCCTCTAATGGATGGTTTGATACCAACTCTTTAACAACACCTCCAAATAGGTTTTGCATAGCTTCCTTAAAAATGGCCTGAAAAAGCACGTCTTTGGTCTTAAAATAATAATGAAGCAGCCCTTTGTTCATCCCCGCTTTATCAGCTAATTCTTGCATTTTAAGCCCATCAAATCCTTTCTCTAGAAATAGTGCCCTGGCAGTTTCTATTAATTTGGCTCTTGTTATTTCAGATTTTTTACCCATTTGTCCAAAAATAATAAACAGACAAATGACTTCCAAGTAAACAAGAAATTTATTTACCCATACAGGTAATTAATTTTATTCTTTTATTGAATTGGTGATTTTAGCCCCATCTAAAGATTTGCTAAGGAATTATAGATACGTTTCAAATATTAGGAATACTAAGTAAATGACGAAAAATTGTAACGAAGTATCAAAATCCTACCAGTTTAAATTTTAAACTGATAATGATTTTTTTTATTTCGAGGTACGAGAAATCTTATAAGGGCAGAAAGTTATTTTCAAAAAGTAGAAGATTCCTCCTCCCCCTCGGAATGAAAAAATTGAATTAGATCACTTGATAAACTCACGCGTCAATGATATGCTCTTGAAAGGGTTTTGGGAAGGAAAGCCGTGGAATCTTTTCATTTGATACTCCGTGGTCTATTTTATGTGCTAATTTAAATTGAGAATAGGCATCTGAGTGACGTATGTATAGTTTTTGATGTTTTATTACATCGAACTCAGGTTTATATTTACTTTTCACATACCAACAACACTAAAACTTAGAGGCCAAACAAACAATAAAGGATTGATTCGATTGATTGACCTAAATGTAATGTCAATGAAGTGGAATTCTTTTTAGTGTGCAAAAGCCAATTATTTTATATAGGATATAATCAAATAACTTAGGAAAGTTATAACAAAAAAATAGGGCCGAACTCGTTCGTCCGACCCTAAGATATAACAACCGCTATACTATGAAATGTTATTAGGCATTTCAAAGGTGCGAGATTTCTCTAGGAATTATACTGATATAAATCAGTTTTTAAGATGATCTTTTTTGGGTTTGCTCCTTTTTTCGTCAAAAAGGATTCTGACAGACGGAGAGTATGTATCATCGTACTGACCAGAGCGCACGGCCCACAAAAAAGCCGCTAAAAAACCAGCCGCCACTAGTATGCTTACAATGATTAATACTATAATAACAGTCATACTAATTTTTGTTTATATGCAATCATTCTAATGGCAAAGGTAGCGAATGCCACGACAGATATACTACTTAATGGCATCAAGATAGCTGCAAATAAAGGCGTTATTTGTGCAGACACTGCCAAGCTTAAACCAACTATATTATAAAGAAATGAAATGGCAAAACTAGCTAATATCACATTTTTGCTTTGCCTAGCAAAAGTTAAGTAACTACTTAAAGAAGATAGGTTTTTCCCATACAAAATGGCATCACAGGCAGGGGTAAAAGCCGTAACATCTTCGGTTACTGCAAAACCCACATTTGCTTTTTTTAGTGCTCCAGCATCATTTAACCCATCTCCTAACATAAGAATTTCTTCGCCTTTATCTATTTGTGATGCAATGAAAGCAAGCTTTTGCTCTGGCTTCTGATTAAATACAAAACTTGCCTTTTCTGAGAAAATAGATTTTAAATTTTCTTCTTCAGACGAATTATCGCCTGATAAAACAATAAGTTTATAATGCTTTTGTAATTTTTTTATAAGCTTAGGTAAATTATTTCGGTAGGAAGACATAATACTATAATACCCTTTAATCTCCTCTCCTATTTTTATATACACTTGTGAAGAGCCAATTTTTGACTCCGCCTTCAACACTCCCACCAAATTTGTCGAACCAATTGCAATTGGAAATCCATTAATAATGGCAGATATACCTTTTCCTTCAACTTCGTTAAAGTTATTAACTTCCTCAAAAAAATCATTTGCAGCTATATGTTTAGTAATTGCCCTGCTTAACGGATGAGTCGAATGAGCTACTAAAGAGGCAATAAGCTTCTTTTCTTCAGTAGTTAGCTCATTTCCAACAAACTTTAGTTTAGCCCCATCATTTTTAGTAAGCGTTCCTGTTTTATCAAAAACGATGGTGGTTATGCTCCAAAGTTTTTCAAGCACACTCATATGTTTAAAATAAAGTTTGTGGCCTCCTAATATGTTCATCGCATTACCTAATGTAAAAGGTGTAGCCAACGAGAGTGCACAAGGACAAGCCACAATTAAAACCGCAGTAAACGCATTTAAAATATGAGATGGCTCAATCAAATACCAGTAACCAGCTGATAGGATCGCAATGAATAGAACCACTAGGGTAAAATACTTGCTTATTTTATCTATTAGTGAATCATATGCATTCTCTTCGGTAAAGGCATCATTATTCCAAAGTTGCGTAAGATAACTTTGAGATACTGCTTTTTTGATCCGCAGACGAATGGTGCTCCCTACCTGCCTACCACCCGCATATATATAATCACCTTCCACCTTTTGAATGGCATCAGCCTCACCCGTAACAAAACTATAATCAATAGAAGCTTTTGAGCTTACAAGCTCAGCATCACCCGGTATTATTTCCTGGTTACGAACTTCAATAAGGTCATCTTCCTTAAGCTCAGTTATTTGTACCATTTCGTTTCCATCACCAGCTACTTTGCTTACTGCTAATGGAAAATATGATTTATAATCACGCTCAAAAGAGAGACTTTCGTATGTACGACTTTGGAACCATTTCCCAATCAACAGAAAGAAGATCAGACCTGCTAACGAATCTAAATAACCTGGCCCCGATTGTGACAGTATCTCATATAAACTGCGTAAAAACAACGCAACAATCCCAATTGTAATGGGTACATCTATATTAATATACTTTTGTAGCAAGCCTTTAAAGGCCGAAACAAAATAGCCACTAGCAGAATAAAATACTACCGGCAGCGATATTATAATATTTACATAAGTTATAAAAGTTCGAACTGAGTCATCTAAGCCTTCAAACCCAAAATACTCAGGAAAACTCAGCATCATTATATTACCAAATCCAAACCCAGCTACCCCTACTTGTAAATATAATTTTCTGCTTTCCTTTTTCGATTTCGATTTGGTTGCATTTTGCAAATTAATTTCTGGCTCATAACCAACCGTAGCAAGTAATTCTACAATGGTTTTAAGAGAGATTATAGTTGGGTCAAAATCTATCGATACCTCTTTTCGTACGAAATTCACCCTTGAAGTAGCAATACCATCTCGTAATCTATCGAGGTGTTCCAAAAGCCAAATGCAAGAGCTGCAATGAATTACAGGTATAAAAAAAGTGATTTTATTTAATTTTTCAGAAGAAAAATTTAGAAGCTGATTTTGTATTTCTGTGTTATCTAAGTAGGCAAATTTTTGTTCATAATTTCTGCTTTTTAGATTAATGCCAGGTGAGTTTTGTAAATCGTAATAATTGCAAAGATCATTTTCATCCAAAATCTCATACACCATTTTGCAGCCATTGCAGCAAAAGGGTTTCTCATCAAATTCAACTAATTCATCTTCGCAGAGCTCTCCACAATGGTAGCATTTTTGGATGGAATTGATAGTTGGTTTATTTGACATATAAAAAATAATTGCAAAGGTGCAAAAATAACAACGTCATTGCGAGGCACGAAGCAATCTCTTAATAATATGGAGATTGCTTCGTGCCTCGCAATGACGTTAAAATTTAAAAGGTTACCGAATGGTCTACTTACACTCTTTTTTCAGAACCGTAGACACCATAATATCAACCTCTGGCCAAAGCTTGCTTTCGCCATCTTCATCCGTGTGTTGAGCAGAACAAACTTCGTTTAGAGAAGCTATGGCATCTAAGCCTTCAAAGTCAGTTATATCAATTGATACCTCTAAAGTAACTCTATCTTCCTCTAAAGATACTTTACCAACTACATCTACTGTTCTTTCATTCAAAGTAATTGAAACAACAGCTTCTCCGTCATTTATGGAGTTGATTTTTCCTGTGATGGTTTCGGTTCCTGCTAATTTATTAAAGAAGAAAGCCACTACTTTAGGATCGCGCTCCGGATTGCCAGAATTAACTGATGCAGTTGAGATGCTAAAATCAGCACCAAGAAGTACTTCCATTGGACTTTCAGCACTTTTCGTATTGGTTACAGTAATAGAATCAAATGTCCCACTAACCCCTATTTTTTTTGTAAACTTATACGCAGTCCATTTCAAAGAAGTGGAGTCAGCCATATAGGTGTATGAGCAAGACTCCATAGCAGTAGCTTCCCCTGAGTTTTCTTCTGTAGATGTGGTATTTGTGCCACAAGCAACAAATATGGAGGTACTTAAAAAGGCTAAGATGAATGATTTTGATATTTTCATAATGAGTGAGTTGTTTTAGCGATTATTTATAAAATAACAAATTCAAAATTACAACAAAGGAGCTAATAAACGTGCGGTAGATTGTAAGAGTCTTTTGCGAATCGGTCGCTGGTCCCAACGGCTTAACTGCAAAGGAACGCATTGCTCTACATCGATCAAAAATTGCTTCTCAAGCTCTTTTGCAAAGCTTTCGCAATAAACCATAGCATTTATTTCATAGTTTTGATCGAAGCTCCGATAGTCCATATTGGTGGTTCCTACAGAAGAAAACACATCGTCAACCAATAAAGTTTTTGCATGAATAAATCCATTCGTATATAAATGCACCTTTACTCCAGCTTCTAGTACTTCTTTCATATAACTCATGGAAGCATAATGCACTATTTTGGAATCTGCCGTGTATGGAAATATAATTTGTACATCGATGCCGCTTAAAGCAGCCGTTTTAATAGCGGTAAGCACAGGTTCGTTAGGAATAAAATAGGGAGAAGTTATCCAAACTCTTTTAGTAGCCGTGTTAATTGCCACAAAAAACGCTTGCATGATACTTGCCCAATCAGTATCGGGGCCACTACCAGCTATTTGAACACATTGATTGCTTTGTGTTATAATTTCAGGAAATAGGAACTCATCAAAGAGAAGTTTTTCTTTAGCAGCATAATACCAGTTTAACAAAAATGCTATTTGTAAAGAATGGACTGCATTGCCTTCAATTTTTAAATGTGTATCGCGCCAATGTCTTCTTCCTTTTTTATTTACATATCTATCTGCCACATTAATCCCTCCCACATATCCAATGTTCCCGTCTATGACTACAATTTTACGGTGATCTCGATAATTGGCTTTGCTAAATTTTGGAAAATAGACAGGCATAATTGGTTTTGCAATAGCCCCTGCTCGTTCAAGCTTTCTTCTTGTCTTAATTGATAATTTCGATCCAACATCGTCATAAATCAACCGTACTATAACGCCTTCTTTAGCTTTAAGAATCAGGGCATCAATAACTTCACCACCAATTTCATCTTCTTCAAATATGTAGTATTCTAAGTGTATATGATGAGTTGCCTTATTAATGTCTTTTAAGAGTGAGGCAAATTTTTCCTCCCCATTAATTAACATCTGTATTTTGTTATTCTTGGTTAAGAAAGCATTGTTATTTCTCAATAACAATTTTATAATATTAGCTTTACTCATTACTAGGCTGTTCGTAATCAGTTCGTGTTGGTAAGCCAGATTTAATTGATTATCCACAATTGAATCAACCATAGAAATATCAATGGCTTGTTTGCGGGAATAGAACTTATGTTTCCTATAATCTTGCCCAAAAAGAATGTAAATAATTAAGCCCAAAATAGGAACTAGCACCAATAAAAGTAAATATGAATGCGTTTTTAGAGGATTTTTATTTTCAAGTAATATTTTTATTACTGCAAAAATTACGAGCGTATAATAGCCAATGATTAATAGTGGAAAAAAGTACTCTTTATACAATATTTGAACCCACTCCATTATGAAAGCTTGATATTAATGTAATGTATATGATTCTAAGCAACTAATGCGTAGCTATATATTCATACGTTTTCTTATGATTGCATCTATCCCAAATCTGCCTGATCCTAAAACAACAAACAGCAAACTAATCACAAGGTATAAATAGGATTTTTCTGCGACTCCAAAAGGATCATCCCCATGGTTAATAAAAGCAGCAGTAAACATGGTAATTGCAATTAATACTGATGCTGGGCGCGTAAAGAGCCCAATTGCAAGAAGAAACGCACCTGCGTACTCTGATAACGCAGCTGCCCAAGCAAAAAACGTTGGGTATGGAAAACCCAATGAACCAATATGTTCAATAAAACCATCAGAAATAGGTATTTTCCCAGCCCCGTGAACCAGCATTAAACTCAAACCCACAAAAATTCTTACTAAGGCCAGCGCCAAGTCGGTAGAACTAGAATTTTCAATACTTCCAAAAAATAGTTTTTTCATATCATCGTTGTCTTAATAATCAAATATATAACTTGGTAAACTTATTGCGATAATTAAACTATGAAAACATTCTGTATTATCATTCTGTCAACACTAATCTCTATGGCTGCCCACAGCCAAAAAAGATTTAGCAAAGACACCCTCAAAGCAAGTACGGGGGATGTTATAATTACTTTTATTGGCCACGGTTCGCTCCTATTAGAATGGGACGAAAAATATATCTACATAGACCCTTCTTCTAGGAAGGCAGATTTATATCAGTTTCCAAAAGCAGATATGTTGTTTGTAACACATCATCATGGAGATCATTGCGACCCTTCTGCCCTCAAAGCACTAACTCAAGACAAAACAAAAACATTTATGAGTGCCATCGCTCATGAGATTTGGGGGCAAGGAATGGTGCTTTCGCCAAAACAACAGGTAAGCATTGATGATGTTGGAATAACCACTATAGCAGCCTATAATATTGTAAATAAAAATGAACAGGGTGAACTATTCCATATAGAAGGCCAGTGCAATAGCTATATTTTAACCTTAGGTAAATTAAGATTACTTATTGCAGGTGATACCGAAAACACCAAAGAATTAAAAGAGTTGAAGAACATTGACGCAGCTTTTTTACCTATGAAATTACCTTACACCATGAACCCCGAAATGGTAGTGGATGCTGTAAAAGCGTTTAAGCCAAAAATTCTGTACCCATATCATTACGATCGAAAATTATTGCCTGAATTACAAGAGTTAATGAAAAATGTGCCTGAGGTAGAATTACGAATTAAAAAAAATTGATTTTGAACTCTATTTATCCGTTTTGGGTTTGATATATTAACTAACATAATTGTGAGCAAAATAAATCTTATCTATAAAATTTCATTTGAACATACCACAGTTATAAGCAGTTTACAAGTTGGATTGGTCGTTGGCATACTATTAAACCTTATTAACCAATGGGATGCGATCTATAATTTGGACTATCATCTTCTTAATGCCTACAAAATTGGCCTCACCTTTTTGGTTCCTTATTTGGTATCTACTTATGCCACCATTAAGGCTAAATTGTAACTATATTGCTACAAAATTCGAACTCATAACTTCGAACTTCAAACTTTTTTTCTTTTAATTGTAACTTTTGCAATTATCAATCGTCTTCTTTTTGAATATGAGTTTAGAGGCCTTTAAATCACGTGTATTACCAGTAAAAGATAAACTCTATCGTTATACGTTACGAATTTTAAAAAATGAAGATGAGGCGAAAGATGTGGTACAAGAAACGATGATAAAAGTTTGGAACAAACGCGATGAAATGCACACCTATGAAAATATGGAAGCATGGTGTATTCGAGTTGCCCGCAACTTATCGTTAGATAAGCTAAAATCTAAACACAACAATTCAGTTGATATAGATAATGCTTACGACTTGCAAAGTAGCAGCCAAAGCCCCTACTCATCAACCGAACAAAGTGATACGATGAATACAATACATCATTTTATAGATAAGTTGCCTGATATGCAAAAACAGGTTATTCAATTAAGAGATATTGATGGGTTTTCATACCAGGAAATTAGCGACATGCTTAAACAGAATTTGAACACTGTTAAAGTAAACCTGTTTAGGGCAAGAAAATACGTGCGAGAACAACTAGTAAATGAAAATGCTTATGGACTCTAAAAGAATAGAATTATTACTTGAGCGCTACTGGAATTGTGTTTCAACACAAGAAGAGGAAGCAGAACTAAAAATTTACTTTAATAGTGATGCCAGTATCCCAACTCATTTAGCACATGTAGCTCCTTTGTTTCAATACTTTAAAAATGAAGCAGAAATAAAGCTAACCGATTCAAACTTTGAGAAGCAATTATTCAAGGCAGTAAAAAAATCTGGAAAGCCAAAAGGGAAAGTGCGCAAACTAGAGCAGTCGTTTCAAAACTATATGAAAGTTGCTGCCGCAGTAGCAATTGTTATCGCTACCTCTTTCATTTTTAGAATGGAGATTTGGCAAGGAGATAAACCGCAGCTTTTACTGGTAGAAGACACATACCAAAGCCCAGAAGAAGCGTATGCCGAAACTAAAAAAGCCTTGATGCTAATAGCCAGTAAAATGAACCATGGCAAAAGGGAAGTCGAAAAAATATCGATTCTAAGTAAAGCAGAATCAAAAATTAAAGGAAATCAAACTAAAAACTCAACAGCAACATTAAATTAAATCAACATGAAAAATTTAATATTATTCTCGATATTAATACTTGGCGGCATAGCTGCCACAGCACAAGACGATGCGATCAGTAAATTCTTTTCAAAATATGAAAATGACGAGACGTTTACTCAAGTTACTATCACCGCAAGAATGTTCGGCTTGTTTACCAATTTAGATACGCAAGACGCTGAAGATCAAGAAGTAATTGATGCCATTAGCAAAGTAAAAGGGCTAAAAATATTAGCTAAAGAAGATATTACAAACGGCCAAGAACTGTATGATGAAGCCTTTAAACTAATAAAAGTGCAGGATTATGAAGAGCTAATGACGGTTAGAGATAAAGACAGTGATATGCGATTTATGATTCAAGAGAAGGGATCTATAATTACGGAACTATTAATGATAGCAGGAAGTGATGATAGTTTTCTACTGCTTAGCCTGATAGGCGATATCGACCTTAAACAAATTTCAAAATTATCCAAGTCAATGGATATTGACGGATTTGAAAAACTAGAAAATTTAGACAAAAACAATTAATAATTTTTAAACTCAAATTTTAACAACGTAAAACTCAAAAAAATGAAAAAATTAGCAACACTATTAATCGCCATTGCAATGATACCAGCTCTTGCAACCGCACAAACAAAATCACTAGCAGAATTTCATTCTAAATACAGAGATATGGATAATACCACCTTTGTAGATATAAGCGGATCACTGTTCAATTTTGCATCTAATATTGCAAATTTTGTTGATGAGGAAGATGAAGACAAAGCAGAAATTGAAGCAGCAGGAAGAATTTTAAGTGCCATTAAATCCATGCAAGTACTTTCTGTACCTTACCGCATTATAGATAAAAGCGACATTAAATCGTTGAAATCAAGTTTAGATAAAGAAAAATTTGAATCATTAATGACGGTTAAAGATGATGATGCAAATATTAATGTAATGGCACAAGGAAGTGGTTCTGAGCTTAAAAACTTGACATTTTTAATTGATGATGAAGACGAATTCGTGCTACTAACTTTTCAAGGAACTCTATCTATGGAAGATGTTTCTTACCTTGCAAAAAACCAGAAAAACTGGCACTAAAATAATAAATTAAGTCATTCCTTTCTTCCCACTTTCGTTATTCTTGCGAAGGTGGGAATCTTTATGTTTATAACACCTTCTGCCCATTGTAGGAATGACATTTCATATTTATCTACTTAATTTTATAACATGAAATTATTTCTATTAATAGCGTCCATTTTCTTTGGTCAGGTGGCGTATTCTCAAAGTAATACGATGAAAAATCTTGTGGAAGAATACCCAGATGCTACCACATTTGTAATTTATCATAGCCATTTTACGATGCTAAATCAACATGATGATCCTGAAATAGCTGCATTAGCTGCTAGTATTGATAAAATAAAAGTACTTACCCTCGATAATTTCACTCCTGATGCAAAGAAAAAACTGGTATCGGAAATTAAAGAAGAAGGATTTGAGGAACTTATGGTCATTAAACATAAGGGTTCGGATATAGCGGCTTATCTTATGGAAGACGATGGTGATATAGAAGGTTATTTTCTGATTGCCAAAACAGAAAATAACACCATGGCGATTGACGTAATTGGAAGTCCCGATCCAAAACAAATTGGCAAAATAATTGACACGGTAAAAAATCATTAAGCATGGAAACAGTTTTAGCAACACAAAAGCTATCTAAAAACTACGGCCGTCTAAAGGCAGTAGATAACCTCGATTTGCAAATACCCAAAGGGTCTATCTTTGGTCTTCTAGGGCCAAATGGGAGTGGAAAAACAACCACATTGGGCATGTTATTAGACGTAATTCAGCCCACTTCTGGTAATTATAGCTGGTTTGGAAAACCTGGTTCCAAAGATCAAAGAAAAAAAATTGGAGCAATACTTGAAACACCCATTTTTTACCCCTACTTATCGGCCTATAAAAACCTAGAGATAGTTGCGCTAATTAAAGAAGTGCCTTTTAGTAGAATAGCTCCAGTGTTGGAACAGGTTGGTCTTATTGAAAGAAAGAACGACAGTTTTAAAACATTTTCATTGGGCATGAAACAACGCTTATCCATTGCATCTGCTCTATTATGCGACCCTGAAGTAATGATTTTAGACGAACCAACCAATGGCCTAGATCCTCAAGGAATTGCTGAGATTAGAACACTTATAATAAACATAGCCAATCAAGGAAAAACCATTGTTTTGGCTAGTCACTTATTAGATGAAGTGCAAAAGGTATGTTCCGATTTTGCGGTATTAAAAAATGGAAAACTAATTTATATTGGCAAAGTTGAAGATGTTAGTAAAGGCGATTCTAAAGTAATTGTAAAGTCATCCACTGACTTACAACCGATTTTAGATGACTGTGCTATTGTAGCAGGATCGACTAAATTAGTGAACGAACAATTTGAAATAAAAATGGTTGAAGGAAAATCAGCCGCTGATTTAAATTCATATTTAGTGGAGCAAAAGGTGATTGTAAGCCATATAGAGACCCAGAAAAAAACGTTAGAAAAACAATTTTTAGAACTATTAAACGAAGCGAAATGATGAGACTTTTAAAAATTGAATTAGCGAAAGTAAAGTCGTATCGCACGTTTTGGGTACTTATCGGCATCTACTTTATTGTCTTAGGCATTATAACCACAAGTGGAATGGAAGCCCTTACATGGTTGGCAGAAAAAGGAGCAAAAATTGACGGATTTGATGTAGAGAAAGTGCCGTTATATCATTATCCAGATATATGGCAAAACCTTACTTATGTAGCACAATACTTCAAACTGCTTTTAGGAATTTTTATAATTATATCAATTACAAATGAGTTCTCGTACAAAACAATTCGCCAAAATGTGGTTGACGGGATGAACCGAGCCGAATTTATTGCATCTAAGGTGTTGTTTATAGTAGGTATTTCAATGGTATCAACCGTATTTGTATTGTTGATTGGGCTATTAATGGGCAGTATATATTCACCTCAAGCCGAAATGGCTTATATGTTTAAGCATATTGATTTTATCCTTGCTTTCTTTCTAGCCACATTCAATTATTTACTGCTCGTAATGGTAATTGCATTAGTTGTTAAAAGGGCAGGGCTATCGATTGTCATCTTACTTGTATATCCTGCTTTTGAATTGTTTCTCACAGTGCCATTGCCAACTTCACTGGAGTATCTCACTGAATACCTACCTTATACGGCACTTTCAAACTTAATCGACATCCCTTTTCCTAAATATGTTTTTATAGAAATAAGAGATGCGGTTGAATGGAAAGATATTATTATAAATATACTTTATGTACCTATATTAATCGGATTAGGCTATAAAACTATTGCTAAGAAAAATTTAAGTTGATCAAATTTTTCCTTCCAACTTTCTAATTTCAATCTTTACATCTCATGATTAAGGTGGTATATTAGCATCTGAAAATTATAAAAAATGCGCATATATTATCTTATTTTTTTGGTAACAGTTTCATTTAGTGGATGGTCTCAAAACGTAGATAGTTTATTAAAAGTTGCTACCGGTTTAGACCAAGCCGCGGTAAAAGCAAACAACCTTTTATATAATTACCACATTAACTCTAACCCAAAAAAAGCACTTGACTTTACGCTAAAGGGGTTAGATATTGCGTTAAAACTAGAAGACAAAGAAGGTATCGCAGCTAGTTATAATAATATAGGTGTTTTCTACAAAAACCATGGAGCTATTGATAAGGCCATGAATTATCATCTGCAATCTATGCAATTGCACAAAGAGATTAATAATGCGAAAGGTTATGCCTACAGCTTAAATAATATAGGCACCATATATTCCATTAAAGGGCAATCTAAAGAAGCTCTTAACTATTTCTTACAATCTTATTGGATATTAGACTCTCTAAAAGACCAGAAAAATATTGTGGGTGCATTAAATAACCTAGGCAATACGTATTTAGAAATGGGAGAAGATTATAGGGCGATTGGCTTTTATAAAAAAGCAATTAATATTTTTGACGCCAATGGAGTTAGCGCATTTGATCCTTATTCTAACATTGGAAATGCCTATTATAAAAGAGAAGAATTTGATAGAGCTAAGAAGTACTATGAATTAGCGCTAGAAACAAGTATTGACCGCAATGATATTGTTGGGCAGGCATTTGCTTTGCATAACATGAGTACCTACTACGTAAATACAAATAATGAAAAAGAGGCACTTAATTATGAACTAAAAGCGCTAGTAAATGCACAAAATGTAATAAATAAACCTTTATTAAAAGATATTCATTTAACACTAGCAAACATCTATTTTAATTTGGGCAACATAGAAGCGGCTTATGATAATAGAGTACTTTATGACGCATACCGTGATGATATTATTAATGAAACTTCTAATCGAAAAATAGCAGAGTTAGAAGTTACTTTCCACATGCTCGAAAAAGAAAAAGAAATAGCACTTATCAAAAAAGAAAATGAGGTAAATAAACTTAAAGTATCGAATACCAAAACGTTTGTATTAATAGCTATTATGGGTGCCATTATATTTTTAGGTGGTATTATTATTTATGCAACTCTCAAAAAAGGTAATAAAATCAGCATGCTTGATCCTCGATGGAAAGTGAAAAAATAAAAGTAGATGTGAGATTTTTAGACCTTAGCCACAAGAAATAAGAATGCTAGAAATTATTAAAAGCTAATGATGCCAAACTCATGGCTAATCGAAATTCGTTCCTGCTCAGCTACTAAAACATCCTTTTTAGCCACTTAGGCACGAAGCCAGAAAGTTTCACTAAGGTTTTAATTCTTCTAATACCTTTATTTAGTGGTTCTTAGAGCCTTGGAGTCTTTGTGGCAACGTTTTCCAGCTAAGTAAGTAGTAATCGAAATTCAACCCGAATTATGCAATAGGGTTCGTTATGAGGTTTTAAGTCGCAATAAATCAGGCAGTTTGTAGTCAAAAGCATAGCAGTGCCTCCGCTAAAGCTATGGCGACACGCGGACCGCTATGGTGAGAATACAAACAAAGCGAAGCGTCTGATTTGAAGTGAGTTAAAGACGTAATAGAAATCCTATTGCATAATTCGGGTTCAAGAGGCTTATATAAAAGCCTCGTATCTAGCGTCTAATATTCTAGTATCTCCTTTAAATATCAGGGCAAGGAATTAATCGCACGTTTTTTGGTGGTTTTCTTGGATCACCTGTAAACCAAGCATAAGAAATTGAAAACTCGTGAGCACCACCACTAGAAGCACCTAGTTTAGATATAGTTACATCATAGCTATACCCCACTTTAAAGCTGCTGTCCTTCGTTTTCTGTACAAAGCCCAATAATACCACAACAGATTCGTGGTTAGGAAAATCATTTACAACTTTATAAGGAACCCCCCTATACCATAATCCTAAAATCAACGGTTCATAGGTAAGGTACATGCCTAAATCAATTTGACTAAAATTACCTTGCTGCTTATATTGAAACGTGGGAGTTAAACTTCTCTCTTGAGGACGAGTGTACATCCCTTGTCCATTAACACCAGATCTAAATTTAAATTTGTACCCTCCATGAACAGAAATTTTCATCGCTAGTTTATCTTCTTGCCCAATTAAAGATTGGTTGGGCGTATTAAGGTGATCCACAGCAACACCAAGCCAAATATCATTGGAATAGAGCAACACACCTGACCCTAAATTAAAGAAATTTTTGGTAGCGCCAGTATTAAATACTTCTCCTGTTGGATTTGAGATAACCCCATCTACAAATTGATCTCCAAAGGTAAGCGCAGAAAAATTAATGTCTCTTAAATAATAGCCTGCATTGGCTCCAACTCTAAATGTAAATGCCTCTGAAATAGGAAGTTGGTAAGAATATGTTCCAGTAAAACTAGTGGAACGCAAACCTGCCAATCCTTCTTTGTCCGTTTGAATTAAAAAGCCAACTCCACTATTTTTATCATCAATAAAGAAATCAACATACGCTGACAGCGTGACAAAATTGGCTTGCAATGCAGGCCACTGACTTCGGTAATTACTGCCCACCCGAGTTAGCTGTGTAGCTCCGGTAAAAGCAGGATTTAAGTAAAGTGGTGCAGAATAAAATTGAGAAAACTGAACATCCTGCCCAACTAAAGAGGAACTGCTTAATAGTAAAAAAACTACAACGATGGATAATATATTTTTATTCAACTGGACCAATTTTAATGCTGTGCAAAATAGGCTAAATATCTTAAAAAAGTAAAACTTTAACCTTGTAAACTTACGCTGTACCAACCAATTTGTTTTGATAAAAGCAATTTTACCTCTAAACGACCAATATGTTGATTCATTTTTAAATCATTTAAGAATGTATTCAAGTAAATAATCGTTTAGTTTAGTAAACTTATTTTGGATAGGTCAATTTAACTTTAACCTGATGTATCCAGAATTGATATTTTAACGTTACAATAATGAAATTAGTATTTATCTATTTATGTCTATACGTTTAAAAACCTTCATTTTTAGTTTTGGCTTAATTTGTTTAATCGGTATTGCTACTATTGGGCATTCTCAATCTTTTTCGAGCCAGCACTGGTACTTTGGTAATACAGATGTTGCCATAGAGTTCGAAAGACCGAATAATACTCCCTCATTAATAAGAGGGTATAAAAACCCTCCATTCCATCTCAATGGAAAAGGAAATGCCACGGCTAACAACCCTGAAACAGGTGATTTATTATTTTATACGGATGGGTTCGACATATTTGATGGATCTTTTGTTAAAATGGCGGGAGCTAACACCAGCAATTTAGAAGCAGATGTAAACAAGAATCAAAGTGTGGCTATTACGAGCGTGCCTGGCAATAACGATCGTTATTATATTTTCACCAACACCTTTGTAAACGGAGTTCAATTATCTGAAGTTGATATGGCCAGTGGTGGAAATTCTGTTTTACTCCAACCCCCTTTAGGTAACGTGTTATCTATGAACCAACCGATTGGCAGTAGCACAGCTAACCCTTCGGATGCTATGCTCGTATTGGCCAATGCCAATAATGATGGGTACTGGCTAATTACGTTGGATAAGGGAACCAATGATTATAAAGTACTTGGTATAGACAGCTCTACTCCTGGCACTTGGGTAGAATCAATTTATTCTGGAGAAGGAGCAGCGATGGATGCGGCACATTTTACTTTTAATGCTGACTCTAGCAAAATAGCGGTTGCTCCACAAACCTCCAATGTAAACATCCAATTATTAGACATTGATTTAACTACAGGGGCATTAACGTTTGATAAAGATGTACCCAATTCGGGCAATGCCAATTTTGCCACTGAGGCCATATTTGATGTAGCGTTTTCGAACGATGGCTCTAAATTATACTATTCTATTTATGGAGATGAAGTTTCAGCAATTGGCAACCTTATGCAATTCGATTTAAAGGATACCACCATCGTATTGGCCCCACAATCAGTAATACCCGCAACAGTTTTTGGCAGTTATGGGCTGCAAAAAGGACCTGATGGAGATTTATATCATTTATACCAAGACACGAATGGCGGACCATATCTAATCGGAAGCCTGACGGATATTGATTCTGTTGCCAATTTAACTACGTACACACCTGCGATTGAGAATGGCGAAGATTTTAATGCCCTTCAATTTCCTGCTTTTCTTCCAAACAGAATTCCTCAATTAACGGTTACTTTTACTTCAGCAGGTAATTGTGCTAATTCACCCACAGCCTTCTTCCCGACAATAACCCCGGCTCCTACGGCTGTACAATGGGATTTTGGTGATGGATCTTTCTCGAATGACTTAGCCCCATTTTATACCTATACAGCTGCAGGAACCATGAGTGTTACCCTGAGGGCTTTATTAAATGGACAAATCGTAACTTCTACTGTGCCACCCATTACAATTACCGATTTTCAATTGCAACTTACATTACCGCAAGATACGGTAGCCTGCCAATGCGAATTACCCAAATATGGGCCAACTTGTACCCCGTTTAGTGTAACGGTGCAAGCGCAAGGTGGCTCTGGCGCAGAAACCTATTTATGGTCGAATGGACAAACGGGAACAACTTTAAGTCCTGATTCTGCTGGCTATTATTATGTAGTTGCCACAGATGGTATTTGTAGCACCTATGCAGGCGTGCAAGTACAAGAATATGATGTAACTATTCCTGGGATTACAGCGGATACTAGGTCGAATGTCTGGTATTTTGGAGCACAGGCAGGCATAGACTTTAACCCTCCTGGAGCTAGAGCAATCACCGATGGGGCTATGGATGTGATGGAAGGTTGCACCGCAGTTTCTGATAGAAATGGGCAAATTATTTTTTACACTGATGGAGATATTATCTTTGACCAAACACATACGCAAATAGATACTGGTTTGGGAGGAACCCCAAATTTACCCAATGGTGGTGCTGCTCAATCCGTGATTTCAGTAGCTGTTCCTGGGGATGAAACACTTTTTTATATATTTACCACGCAGAGTACTAGCCCTACTTCTTCTGAATATAAGTTTAGCTACTCTCTTTTCGACTTAAAGGGTAATAATGGGTTAGGAAGCGTTATCGAAAAAAATATTCCCTTATTCGCAAAAAGCACAGAACGCATTGCAGCCACTGCCAATTGGGTAATTATGCATGAGTATGGCAATAACAATTTTAGGGCCTACCCTATTTCGGCTAATGGTGTTGGTAGCCCTGTGGTTTCCAGTACAGGCGAAGACTATAGTATTATTTCTGCGGAAAATGGAAAAGGTTATATGAAATTAGGAGGCGCTAATATTGGTTTAGCAGTAGTTGAAAATAACGGTGGTGGACCTACCAATTACCTAGATGTATATGACTTTGATGGCGTCTCGGGTGAAGTAAGTAACTTAAAACGAGCTGATTTAAGTGCAGCAGGAGCCAATGGATTGGCGTATGGGATTGAATTTTCGGGAGCAAAAATATTTGTATCGATAAGAAATGGAGCCAGCTCCCAAATTATGGAGTATTGGTTGGATTCTAATGATAGCCTCAACTTGTCTGCTCCAATAATGTCAACAGGCCTTGAAGTGGGAGCCATACAAACAGGCCCAGATGGGCAAGTGTATGTAGCGCAAAATGGAATTGCATCTTTAGGAACAATAGCAGTCAATAGTGATACAACTGTAGGTCAAGTATCTTCATACACTCCTAATGCATTTCCTTTATCTGGAAGAAATAGTCAATTGGGATTACCAAATTTTATTCAACAAGCTGGTACGGCAGGTTCGCCTATTGGGATAACCGTATCCAGCCCTGCTTGTATAGGGCAGCAAATTTTTATAGCGGCCAATGTTTCCTCTTCCATTGATGAACTTGAATGGCAAATTACGGATCCTACTGGCGCGGTGGTATTTACCTCAGTAAACCTACTGGATACACTTACATTAAACACAGCCGGAGATCATTTGGTCGCACTCCGAATTAGAAATCGTTGTATTGATCCCATTGGAGCCTTTAGTGATATCATTACCATTAGCCCTCAACCTCAAACATCTGATTTGCCTTTAAATACCTTTTTATGCGGGCCAGATGTAACACTTCCTGTCTATACCGTGGTTCCTCCTAATATGACCGATTTAGATTTTGCTTGGTCAACCGGTGAAACAACCCCAAGTATTACCGTAACTACACAAGGAAATTACAATGTTATCATTACTGATAGAACCAGTGGATGTGCCATCACAGCCTCTACCTTTGTTGGGCCGCCCCTACCTATTGATGTTGGACCAGACCAAATTATTTGTGAGAATGACCCACTTAATTTAGATTCTCAGGTAAATGCAGATACGTATGTATGGACGGTTAATGGAATTCCACAAGCAGGTACGCGCTTTTTCGATTTTGGAGCACTAGCGCTTGGAGGAGGAAATCACACCGTTCAAGTAGATGCCACCATTGATTTAGGAGGTTCCATCGGCCCTTGTACTGTAACCGACCAGGTTATTATAACCGTTAACCCTGCTCCTGTTTTTACAGCCATTGAAGGGTTGCCTGCAGCTTGTGGAACTACTGAAGGTACAATAGACCTTACACTAACTTCGACAGGAACATTTACGTATGCTGTGGCAGGTTTAACAGGTACTGTTTCGGATACTGACCCGATGCCAATTACTATCGGAAATCCACTTCCAGGAGTTTCTGCTGGTGTTAATGCATTAACGCTTACTAATAATGTAACGGGTTGTACCCAAGTAGTAAATGTGTTAGTAACCAATCCTGCCAATTTTACTATTACCGCAGCCAACCCTGTAGATGAAACATGTGTTTTAGGAGATGGATCTATAAATTATACAGTGGCAGTAACTTCTGGAACGTTGAATGGTTTTACTGCCACCGTGAGAGATTTGAATGATGCAAGTTTAACCTATTCAGGAACTGGGTCTGGTGCAGGGAGTTTCTCAGTTATCAACATTCCTGCTGGCGCTTACTCTCTTGAAATTCAGGATGATAACCCACAAAACTGTATTGCGATTTGGAATGGAGCTATACTTCAAACACTGGTTGTTGGCACACCTAACAACTCAGATTTACAAGTAAGTGCAAACCCTGTGCTCGTCTGTGGCACCTCTGTTGATTTATCATCTGCGATAACTAGTATGGACGTTGTACCTCAATGGAGTTTAGATGGAATTACCTATAATGATGTAACCACCCCTTTTACAACTTTAGGGAGTACCAATGTTTTTGTAAGAGCGCCTGCAACAGCTACTCCTACTTGTGAGATTGTACAACAAATTGATGTTGTATTAACACCGCAGCCAACCGTTACCATTGCTAGAGATGATTCCGATATATGCAATGGTTTTGTTACGCTAACAGCAAATGGTGTAGGAGGATACGCGGCAGCAAATCTTGGTTACCGTTGGAATAATGGTGAAACCACACAGAGCATCACAGTAAGTCAAACAGGAACTAATAATTTCACAGTAACTGCTTTTCATACGATATACCAAGGTTGCCTTGCAAGTGAAGTTGAAAGTGTAACTATAAATCCTGCTTTTACAGTAACCTTATCATCAACACTGGCGTGTGACGATGGCCAACCTTTTACATTAACTGCAAACGTAACTGGCCAACAAACAAACTTATTAGACTATACCTGGTTTTTAAATAAGCAAGATTTAGGTAGAATTGGATCGAGCATTATCGTGTTGGATGCAGGAGATTATGAAGTGGTGGTTGAAGAAACGGGTACAGGGTGTACGCAAAATGATCTTTTAACTATAGCTAGAATTCCACTTACACCTACTAATTTATCTAGTGCTCCTGTATTTTGCCCTGCTGACAGTATTTTAACCCTCGATGCTGGCCCTAACTTTATAAGCTACTTATGGAGCGATGGAAGTGCTAACCAAACATTAGACGTAAGTTCAGGAGGACTTTACACCATTGCGGCAACGAATGATTTTGGGTGTGTGACCAATGATCAGTCTGAAGCGATCGAAGATTGTATCCCTAAAATAAGTGGCCCAAACGCTTTTAGACCAGGTGGTGTAAATAGCACCTACTCATTGTTTACGGAGTATATCGATACATTTGAAATCTTTATTTACGATAGATGGGGAGCATTAATCTATAATTCGTCAGATGCCGCTTTTGCCTGGGATGGTGTGTATAATGGAGAGTTATTACCAGCTGGACAGTATAGCTGGGTAGTTCGATATACCAGCTCTTTTAGGGACAGAGGCACTATTGAAGCCTATGGTGGAGTAACTTTACTGAGGTAGAATAAATGACGTTGAATCGTTTAGTTGTTGATTGGTTTTGAATTGCAGACGGGGAACAGTTCAACGAATAAACAAATCAACAATTAAATTACTTCACTCCTAACTCAGGGTATTTACCCGTTTTAGAACGATAGAATTCCATTATCTCTTCTACATCTTTATCGTAATCTCCTGTGGGGTAAAAAATAGGCCCGAAACCTGCATGTTTTTTTGCATAATCTAAATACCCTAAAATAATCGGCACTTCTGCTTGCTCTGCAACTCTATAAAAACCAGATTTCCATTTTTTTACTTGTTTACGTGTACCTTCTGGTGTTACCATCATAATTAGTTCGTCACTTTCATGAATAAGATCCACCATGGCATCTACCATACTTCTTTTCTTCTTCAAGTTTCCTTTTTTAGGTGTCCTGTCAATCGCAATACCACCTAAGGAACGTACGAACCATCCCATCAGAGGGTGATTAACCACTTCCTTTTTTATAGTCACTTTTAGAGGAATGCCAATGATTGCAAATGCCAACCGAGCATAGAAAAAATCCCAGTAACTCGTATGGGGTGCGGCAATTATGACTGCTTTCTTAAGTTCTTTTGGCATTTTTCCAAAAACAGTCCAACCTGTGATGGAAAAAATAAGCTTGGCAATTGGTCTTAGCATAATTTAAAATAAAGAGTTAATCAAATTATCGTCTGCGTGGTTGGGCATGGTAATTTTTAATTTCGGAGATCGATCCATTTCACGCTTTGCAGCAAATTCAGCTCCGCTATTTCTCGCCCAACTTCTCCTCCCTATGCCATTATTAACATCGTAAAATAACATATTTTGAAGCTTTCGATCAGCATCCGAAGTTCCATCCAACACAAGGCCAAAGCCTCCATTAATTACTTCGCCCCAGCCTACTCCACCCCCATTATGAATAGATACCCAAGAGGCTCCTCTAAATGAATCTCCGATTACATTATGAATGGCCATATCAGCAGTAAACTGCGAACCATCATAAATATTGGCTGTTTCTCTAAAGGGTGAATCTGTGCCGGATACATCATGATGATCACGGCCCAGTACGACAGGAGCTGTTAGCCTGTTTTCTTTCACAGCCTTATTAAAAGCCAGTGCTATTTTTGCACGTCCTTCAGCATCGGCATATAAAATACGCGCTTGTGAACCTACCACCAACTTATTTTCCTGAGCCCCCTTAATCCACTGAATATTATCAGCCATTTGTTGTTGAATCTCTATGGGAGCGTCTTTCCTAAGCTCTTCGAGTATATCACAGGCAAGCTGATCTGTTAATTCCAAATCGGTTGGATTTCCGCTGGTACACACCCATCTAAATGGACCAAAACCATAATCAAAACACATAGGCCCCATGATATCTTGCACATAAGATGGATATATAAAATCTATTCCATTTTCTGCCATGATATCCGCACCTGCTCGCGATGCTTCTAAAAGGAAGGCATTGCCATAATCGAAGAAATAAGTTCCTTTTGCGGTATGTTTATTAACCGCAGCTGCGTGTTTTACTAAGGTGGCTTGCACTTCTTTTTTGAACCTTTCAGGTTCATTCGCCATCATTTCATTCGACTCTTCGTAGGTGTAACCCACTGGATAGTAGCCTCCTGCCCAAGGATTGTGTAGGGAAGTTTGATCCGATCCTAAATCGATGTAAATATTTTCTTTATCAAATTTTTCCCATACCTCTACAATGTTGCCTTGGTAGGCAATAGAAACTACTTCTTTAGCTTCTTTGGCTTTATTCACCCGACTCACCAATTCATCTAAATTGTTTGTTACTTCATCTATCCAACCTTGTGAATGACGCGTATAAGTCACCTTTGGATTTACTTCAGCAATTACAGAAATGCACCCAGCAATATTACCTGCTTTCGGCTGAGCTCCACTCATTCCGCCTAAGCCTGCACTTAAAAATACCTTACCAGCAAGGCTCTCTTCGTCTTTGGCAATCATCCGGCCTGCATTTAACAAAGTAATGGTAGTACCATGCACAATTCCTTGTGGCCCAATATACATATACGAACCAGCCGTCATTTGTCCGTATTGGGTTACCCCTAAGGCGTTATACTTTTCCCAATCATCTTGCTTCGAATAGTTGGGAATCATCATGCCATTGGTAATAATAACGCGAGGAGCCTCCTTGCTAGATGGAAATAATCCCATCGAATGGCCTGAGTACATATGCAATGTTTGCTCATCCGTCATGTTAGCTAAATATTGCATGGTTAACAGGTATTGCCCCCAGTTTTGAAAAACTGCACCATTACCCCCATAGGTGATTAACTCATGTGGGTGTTGCGCCACCGCATGGTCCAAATTATTTTGAATCATCAACATAATAGCCCCCGCATGCACTGATTGAAAAGGGTATTCACTAATTGGCCGTGCATAAAACTTATAATCAGGGCGAAAACGATGCATATAAATACGTCCATACTGTTTTAACTCGTTGGCAAATTCGGGAGCCAATTCTTTATGGAAGGCTTCAGGAAAATACCTTAGGGCATTTCTAATAGCCAATTTTTTTTCATCCTTAGATAGGATATCCTTGCGTTTTGGGGCGTGATTAACGGAGGGATCAAATGGTTTTAGAGCGGGTAGCTCTGATGGGATGCCTTGTAAAATTTCTTCCTTAAAAGTCATATGGAAAGATTCAATTTTTGTGCAAAATTAACAATGTTTTGTGAGGTATATTCATATCCTGTTTCAAAAATCTCTTTGGCTTTTGACAAATCAAAACCACTAAAATTTGATAATGCAGGTGGTTCAATAAAGAGGTCGGCTAATTGTTTACTTTGTGATGTGTTTTCATTGATGGCCAAAAGTGAGCTTCTTTCCAATACATCTTTAAATGAATTAAATGCATGCTTCTCCACAATGGGATTACAGCCAACCGCCACGATTGTAGAAGCCTTTTTAAGCAATGCTTCTACAGGCAAATTATTAAGAATACCACCATCAATATATTTAACCCCCTCAATTTCAATGGGATTAAACAGTACAGGCAGACAGCTGGATGCTAAAATGGCCGAATGTAACTCGCCTGTATTAAAATAAGTTGTTTTACCGGCTTCTATATTGGTAGCGGCTATCAATAAGGGTTTGTTAAGTTTGTCAAAGGTGTTAGGAAGATTATCTTGTAAAATAGAGTTAAGCCTATCCATACTCAATAAGCCCTTCCAACTAAATGCAGGCTTAAAAATGGCCAACATTTTTGTTTTAATCAGGATGGATAGAATGTCATCGGGAGAATAACCAGCACAGTAAAAACCACCTACAATGGCTCCTGCACTTGTTCCACTAATAATATCAGACGTAATACCATGCTCGTTAAGGGCTTTTAACACTCCTAAATGAGAAATGCCACGAGCTCCTCCTCCACTTAATGCAATTCCTATCATAATTTATAACGTGCTTGCGAACGAAGTAAAGCAGTCTGTATTATTTTAAAGAGATCGCTTCGTACCATTGACAGATTAAAAAGGGGATGCCGAAACAGATCCGGCAAAGCATTAAATAGCAACTTTCCCCGTTCCCGTTGCGGGGTCTCCTTTTCCTTGATATTATTTACTGTCATTTTCTTCGCTGATTTTTTTTAAATTCCTCTCTCGCGATGACGATGATTTAATTTTTATAGATCACCAAATTCAAATACTTGGTCTAATCTAACCCCTTTCTCCGTGTGTTTAACCGTACAGCATTCATTTATAGGATCGTGCTGTAATACAAGTACATATTCCTTGTCTGCTGCTTCGTTTAAAAAGGCCTGTTTTTCTGTCATTGTTAATAACGGCCTCGTATCATAACCCATTACATAGGGCAATGGAATATGCCCTACTGAAGGAAGCAAATCAGCCATAAATACTAATGTTTTTCCTTTGTAATCAAGCTTCGGTAGCATCTGTTTTTCGGTATGGCCATCTACGGTTATTATATCAAAAGGCAGTTGTTTTTCTTCTTGTTCATCAACAAATTTTAGTTGCCCAGACTCCTGCATAGGCAAGATGTTTTCTGAAAGAAAAGAAGCCTTTTCTCTGGGGTTGGGCTCTGTAGCCCATTTCCAATGGTCTTTATGGCTCCAATACGTGGCTTTATTAAACGTTGGAATCAACTTATCTCCCTCTCGTTTTACACCCCCCCCACAATGATCGAAATGTAAATGGGTAAGAAATGCATCTGTCACTTCATTAAAACCTAAATCCGCTTTTTGCAAGCCGTTAGCGAGCGAATCATTTCCATGCAAATAATAATGCCCAAAGAATCTTTCCGATTGCTTGTCTCCCATACCACTATCAATTACAAAAGATTGATTTCCATCTTTAATAATTAAAGAACGCATAGCCCAGCTGCAAAGGTTATTATCATCTGCAGGATTTGTTCTACTCCACAAAGATTTGGGCACAACGCCAAACATGGCGCCACCATCAAGCTTAAAATAACCTGTGTTTATTAATGTTAACTCCATCTGCTTTATTTTATGTAATACCCAATGCTAATTCTTTTATCAGCTGAATAGCCAAAGGCATGTAATGCTCGAATAATACGCCTATACTTGGGTTAAAGGCCAACCCGCGCCATCTCTTGATAAACTAATGCGCCATCCTTTTGACACCACTTCCGCTTAAAGCTAGTCCTACTTTGTGTCTTTTAGAATTGTTTTAAGCAAAAGAAGTAGAAGTCGCAAAGAATAAAAGCAAAGAAAAAGCTATCAGTGTATTTCTTAACATAGCACGCACGAATACTATTCTAAGATCACTCCCATACTTGTAAATTTCTCAATCCTCTGATCAATTAATTTATCCTTTTTTATGGTTGATAACTCCTTATAATTATCTAGGATAGCTTTTTTTACGATGGAAATTGAAGATTTAAAATCAGTATGAGCTCCTCCAAGAGGTTCCTTAATAATTGCATCAACAAGTTTATTTTTGAGCATATCAGTTGCAGTAAGTTTTAGTGCTTCTGCTGCCTGTTCTTTAAAATCCCAGCTTCGCCATAATATGGTAGAACAGTTTTCAGGTGAAATAACTGAATACCATGAATTTTCAAGCATTAGTACTCTATCACCAATACCAATACCTAACGCACCACCGGAGGCTCCTTCGCCAATAATGATGTTCATAATTGGCACTTTAATTTTAAACATTTCCTCCAAGTTACGGGCAATTGCTTCTCCTTGTCCTCTTTCTTCTGCCTCTAATCCAGGAAATGCTCCAGGTGTATCTATTAATGTTACAATTGGAATGTTAAATTTCTCAGCCGTTCGCATCAAGCGTAGTGCCTTCCTATATCCTTCAGGGTTAGCCATTCCAAAGTTACGCATTTGGCGTTGTTTGGTGTTTCTCCCTTTTTGTTGACCAATAAGCATAAATGTTTGATTACCTATTACTCCTAATCCCCCCACCATTGCTTTATCGTCTCTCACCGTTCTATCACCATGTAGTTCAATAAAATCTGTCGTCATTCCATAGATATAATCTAAGGTATAGGGTCTTTCAGGGTGTCGAGATAACTGAACCCGCTGCCAAGCAGTCAAATTCTTGAAGGTTTCCTTCTTGAGCTTAATTAATTTATTTTCCAACGTTTTAATAGCTTCTTCTACGTTTGCATCGCTGTCTTTGGCAAGGTCTTTCATGCCAACCAACTTTTCTTCTAACTCTACAATAGGCTTTTCGAATTCCAAATACATGGTGTCATTATTTTAAAGATACAAAAGTATGTTCTTCCTTATTTTATAAAGCTAAAATATGTTTTTTTATTAGCAATTATCTTTTTAACTACTGAAATAAGTAGGTAAAAATTACAAATAAAAAAAATAATTAAAATTAATTACGATGAGTGTTGGAAATTAAAAAACTGCGTCTATTTTTGCATCACCTTAAACAAACGGTTTGGTAGTTCAGTTGGTTAGAATGCCTGCCTGTCACGCAGGAGGTCGCGAGTTCGAGTCTCGTCCAGACCGCTAAGGTAAGCCTCTAGAGTAATCTAGAGGCTTTTTTTATACTCACGGGTAGCTTCACGGGTGATATTACCCCAAAATAAGTTATGCAGAAAAACCATTGTCTAATTACCAATAGCAAACTACACTTAATAATCTAAAGGGGGTTAATCTTTAGAAAGACTTATAATTTCCTCAATAAGCAGGTACATTCTAGAGCCATTAACATTTAACCACCTTCCATCACCAGAATCCAAGTTTCTTGCCCTAGTTATAGCCTGACCAAGACCATCAATGTTAGTATACTCATCTTTATCTTTCGCGACCCTTAATTGGGCTACCAGTGTTTTTAGAGAAGGGCAATTATTATATTCCTGTGCAGGGTCTTGATAGTGTAAGAGTTGCCAGAACTCAAAACACGGATTTGACAATGCCAACCCAATTCCTGAGTCATAACATTGCCGAGCAACTTGACTTAACATTTGGCTAGTCCATTTATCACGATCAATAATTATCCAGAATAAATCATCTTTATTTGAATCTCTGCTTTTTTGGGTTTTAATTATTGCACTTAAAACAGCCATTGGAGAGGAACTGTCTCTAGGGACAATTTGAATGTTAACTCCTCTAGGTCTAAAATGACTCCTAATGCCATCCAAGTACCGTGGCTCAGTTACAGAGCCTTCACAAGCCACCCACATAACCTTTAAGTTATCATTGCTCTTATACCTTTTAAGTGACATTCTACTCATAACCTGCCACCATTGATTGTCTTATAATTGGCCTGCCACCAAATCTTCCTGCCCGATAGCTTCTTAGAACATCTAAATCATTCCTTATTCCAGAATCTTCTAGACTATGTAAATAGCTACCTTGGTCTCTTTTCTTATCTACAAACCATATTTCATCCCTTCTTAACAAAGTTTTTAATAATTCAGATTCGTGTGTTGCCATTATAAGCTGTGAGTGCCCCGTATCACTATCAAGAAAGTTTTTGATTAAACTAATGCTCAAATCAGGATGTAAGCTTCGTGATAACTCATCAACAAACAGCACATTATTTCCTTGATTTTGCTCAATCAAAAATGGAATAATGTCAAACAGCCGCTGGGTTCCAGACGACTCTTCATATAACTCAAAATCTATTAATTTTCCATTACTATCCTTATGTTGCGTAATTAATTTAAAAGCCAGTATTTCACCTTTAGAATCCAACTTAAAGCTATACCTCGTGCTTTTCCCTACTTGCATAGCAAACATTAACATATCTCCTTCTTTTGGAGATTTATGTAATGCATCTTTAACGTTCTGCATCACTTCTGATGGAATCTTAGCTTCGGCAACATTTACCTTCACTAACTTAATACACTCAATTCCTGTATCAAGTCCACTCAATATAGTTGTAAATCTTTTAATAAATTTATCATCTCCAATGAAAAATGGAATGTGTGAATGATGACTTTCAGGTCTAACAATCACTAGTTGCTTTGAAAACCATTCATAAGCGTCTTTTAATAATTCAATATTTCTCTCAACTAGTGCAGATAAAAACAATTGATTACTTCTAGTATCCTGTGCTATGTAGCCGATTCTAGCCTTTAATTCGATATCTACATCTAACTTAATATCACTATATTCATACGCCACACCATTCCACTTTCTATCATAAATTTGTATTTCAGTAGATGGTCTAATTAGTGTTAATGACTCTTGAATAACTTTAAAGTCATTTAGAGAAATTTTCAATTTAAACACCCTTGAATTTGAAGTTTGAAATATAACCTCAAAGTTTTGAGGTTTTGAATTGCTCTTCTTATCAAGTTTAAATTTACGCAACTCCAATCCAGTTGAAGATCCTCTAGGTCGTGTAACTAAATTCTTTAAGCTAACCATTGCTAAAATGAAATTACTCTTGCCTGAAGCATTGCCACCATACACAGCTGCCATCTTCAATAAATTGAGGCCTCTTAAAGCCCCAGGAATAATATGGTTCTTATGGATGTGCTGAGAACCTTTTAACATTGAAAATCCTGCCTCATCCTTGAATGACAAAAGATTGGAGAATTTTAGACTTATTAACATAATTCAATTAGATTTTAATTGGGTAAACGAGATATTTTCTCGTTTGGTTTATATTCGAAAGGTAGGAAGTCTTTAATTAAATAGCAAAAATTAATATCCATCGTTTAGATCTAATACAAAACCCCTAGTCAAATGTCAGAGATTTAAACGTGTTTGAATAGGTTAGCAAATTTATAAATCATGCAACTACACCCATTTCTCTCAATTGGGAAGCTTATGGTTTCTAAATCCACAAATCACCCATTAGAGTCTTTTGTAGTACCAGGCAAATTCTTTGATGAGTTTACTAATATATTTTCAAAATGACCATTTTTATTTAGAACCCTTACTTCAGTTAGATTGTTTTCTTTCTCTTTGACAGAAAGGATTTTGTCAACTAGCTCAATAATTTCATCTACTGAATCATTATATTTTTCAAAATGCTCATACAAAGAGCTTAAATAATTTTCACCATTAAAATAATATGCAGTTTTTATTATTAGTGGGATAATATTCATAGTCTCTTCTGAAAAGAATGAACAAAGTGTTGCGTTCTTCCAAGCTTCTATATCTTCATTTTGAATTAATGCAGCCATGAGAAAACTTAGAGCTGGTTGATCTAGATCATCATCATCAGAATATGTTATTCCCAAATTAAACCAAGCCAATCCTGATAATAAATCAAATCTTAAAGCATTCTCAAGTTGAGGAATGGAATTTATTTGTTCATCTAATTTTGATACATCGGCAAGCTCATTTGCTTTTTTACTTTCACGTTTTTGGAAATCAATTTTATACTCTTCCAAAATTCCCTCAAGACACATACTCTTTAGAACGAATTCTTCTATTGGAGAGTCGGTGTTTTCCAAATAATCTAAAAATACATCTACAGCTTTCTTGTATTCCCCTGAAAACATCAATGCATTAGCATAAAGAGCTTTTGTTTCAATTGCACTTCCCAATTCTATTGCTTTAAAATATAATTTCGCTGCAATTCTGTACTTTTCAATCATGAAAAACATTCCAGCTAGTTCAGTGAAGAAGTAGGGCTGTTTCAAATAGATTGGTGCTATTTTTTTTGCTAATATATAGTGATTGATAGCTTTTAATTTCAACCTTCTACCCTTATAATGGTTGCCTAGGTTATAATGAGATATCCCTATCTGAATATCATCTCCAATTTTAAGTGACCTGTCAAGTTTTCTGGATAGGAATAGTTCTACAGCTTCATTTTTTTTATCAGATTTTATAGGATTACCAAACAGAAGATTAACTGTTGTAATCAAATCAGATTCAATTGATTCTGTTTCATCCAATATACTATTGACCAATTCAATTGTTTTTTCAAAGTGGGAGCTCTGAAAAAGCGGAGTTAGACAAACATTGACCAAATCCTTATATTTAAGCAGACTTGATTCAAGTTTATTCTCAAATATTAACCTCCCTGCATATTCAATTTGATTTATTTGAATCAAACTAACAGCAATTCCTAGCAAAATATCTTTTGACAATTGCTCTGAAAATGAATCTATTTTTTGCAATCCAATACCGTGAAATGAACAACCGCATAAATCGCAAATATTAATTTTTAAGTCTTGATTATTTATACTAGCAATGATTAATGATTCATTTTCTATTTTTGAGAAAATAACATACTCGGAATATTTTTTTAGCTGAATTCGAATTTGGTTTAAAAGAATTCCACTTTTCACCCCATTAATTTCGGGTTCACTTAGATTAATATGTAAATTCAAAGGGAAGCCAATTCTTCCTGAGTTAAGTTTTCGTAAATTCGAAAGTCTTTCTTCTATGTTATTTATACTTGTCTTAGTCCATCTATCCTTTTCTGTTAATTTTATTCTTAATGTTTTGGCATTTGGTTTCGAGTGAAAAAAATCTACATTATTAATCCATTTTATAAAAAAGCTTTCGTCATAATCAGAATATCGAACTAAGAGAACAGGAACCGGTAAAGTTTTATAATATTTTAATGTCTCAATACTCAAATCAACATTCATAATAGTTGAATTTTTTTTTGATTCGGTTGCCTTTAGTTGTACCCAAAAGATATCACCTTGTGCTTTATTATTTTTATCAAAGAGTTCTACTTCTCCATCAATTCCATAATCTTTGTCCTTGTCTCTAAACACCCATTTTCTAGGCAAAAGCAATTGAAACTTTGCACGAGAAATATCTTCCAATTGATGCTGGTCTATCCTTATGGGCATAATTTATAAGTTGAATGTAGACTATATTTAATATATTTTATCATAAAATTCCTTTAGCTCTTCATTTTCTAGATAGTATAAGTGTCTAATACACCCGAAGCCAGATATAACTTCCCATATTTTCAGATAGCTTCTATAGTCCTTAGATTCATTGAAAATATCGTATTGCAATTCTAATTCATCAACTCTCACCTGTTCTATAATTGGTAAGTTTATTGCGGAAATATTGGTAATTCCTTTAGAGTGAAGTTTTGGTATTACTGTGCTCAATGATTGAAATAGCATTCCAATAATCGAAGTATAGTTGGAGTGGAGTCCATAAATCTTTATTGTAATATCATCGAATTCAAACTTGAATGTCCTTACTCTAGGAAGGCAATCAGTTTTGTCAGCCAAAATATCAAGTTGCTTAAACAAAGGCTTTATAATAAATTCTTTTGCTTTGGTCTTTATTATATCATATATAAGCCCTCCACTCACTGCTGCTAATATAAAGTCAATTGCTTTCGCATTTATAAAGACTTGTATCCAAATTTCTTCTCCTTCACTAGCAGAGGCCATCCATATTTGTCGTCTCTGAATTATGAATTTCTTTTCCAATTCAAGAACCATCTCATCAAGGCCTTCAAAACTAGGCGAATAATTATGTTCAAGTCTAATTAGAATTTTCTCTTTCATATTACATAGTTTCAACTATAGTTATACCAGAATTATATCCTTAATTTTCTTCAGTAAAGAATCCACCTTCTAAGAAGGTGGCTTTGGCTTTGCCCCTAAAAGGGGCCCTAGAATTCAAACCTCTTTTGTTGATCTTCTACTTTCTTTTCTTCTTTTTCTTGATGTTTAACGTATCTTTTGATCATCTCTTCATCCAAACCTTCTGTACTGACAAAATATCCTCTTGCCCAAAAATGATTCCCCCAATATGGCTTCTTCTTTAATATTGGATAACTTCTAAATATTTTTATCGCCAACTTCCCTTTTAGCACTCCCATTAAATTTGAAATTGACACTTTCGGAGGAACAGATACCAATAGATGAATGTGATCCGATTGAACATTTAGTTCTATGATTTCACACCCCTTCCATTCACATAAGCTGTTTATATCATTTTTTACTAGATCTTTTACTTCCCCAGTTAAAATACGTAATCTATATTTTGGAACCCAAACGATATGGTAATCACATTTATAGATAACGTGGGTCAGCTTCCTATATTTGCTCATAGTAAACAAAAATAGGCAAAGCCATCAGAACATTACCTTGCCCGAAGGACAAGGTTTTTTAAGGTGAAATAAAAAAGATATTAATTAGATACGCAGGTTTATTACACATTTCTCTTAAAAAATAGAGGTGTGCTAATCTATTAGTACATTGGTAGAAGGTTCCTGCCCAATCATTTATATTTTTTGATCCTAGATATTCTTTGACTTTCAATAATGATTTATCAATTAAAGTTTTGGACTTTTCTCCTGCTCCTGTTGGAGGAGATACCATTTCAGGGATATTGGCTTTTGCCTCTACAAGAATAATATTGTTATTGGTTGTAGATGCCAGTGCATCCCATTGAGGTCCTTTTAATGGCCAAAAATCAGCCAGATTGATTTCTGTTTCATTAAGGCCCATCAGTTTGATAAATTCATTATCACGATATTCAGCATAACCGTCATTTTTTAATGGTGAATTCCAATTTATAGAATCATTTTTTAAATCAGGAAAAGCTAGCTTAATTTGATTGTTAATTATTTTAGGATACTCATTTATTAAAAGTTGAGTGTCTTTTAGGCTTCCGTGCCCATCTGATGGTTGTTCTATTCTGCTCATAGTTTGATTATTTAATAATTATGTAGAGCACTTTTATAAACAGCTTTAACTTGATTGGTTAGCGAAGCGGGCTCTAACACTTTTACTCTATTGCCTTGTGCTAGAATTAATTGTTCTAGTTCGAAATTAAGTGTGAGGAATAATTCAATTTCAAGCCCATTTTTATCTTCTTTTATTATTTTCTGAGAACTATGCCAAGGCAAAGTTTTAACATAATTGGCTTGGTCTGGAGTAAATAAGAGTTTAATGATAGTTGGGTAATCATCTCCCCATGAAATGCCAATTTGATTTAGAAAATCTTCTTTAGGGTCAATTTTAGAATCTCTATCAAATATTTTGTTTGTAGTTTCAAGTGAATCAAATCGATCCAACGCGAATGTGGTTAGCCCTTTGTTGATCATACCTAATAAATACCACCTTCCATTATACTCTTTTAAGTGATAAGGCTTTACCGTATGAGTTTTAGATTTACTATTGGTAAACTTGGTATAAGTAAAAGTAACAATCCAATTATTTCTAATAGCATCCAATAGAGGCTCTAAATACTCAACCCCATTCAGCATTTCACTTCCATCAAAGGAAATATAAATTTGATTGTGTCGAATGTCATTGATAGAATCCATTAATAAATCAGACCTCATCTTTAGTTGTGCCACACGCATAAAGTCGTCTAAAGGAAATAGTTGACTTACTTCTATATAATATCCTTTCTCTTGGTTGTCGTATTGCACATCCAAGCCAAAGTTTGCACGCAATGCTTCAATGTCTCTTTGCAAGGTGCGTTCGGAAATAATTAAATCATGAGATGCCAAATAAGAGAGCATCTGCTCTAGCGATGGCTTTTTGTTATTAGAAATGTTTTTAATAATTAAAATATATCTTTTTAAAGGATCTGACTTAGCCATTAGTTTTTATTGTTTCTACTACATAAATCTACCAATAGTGCGACATATTTTGACGTAACTCAAAACTATTTTTGCAAAACAGTTTTAATACCCTTACCTATTTTATCATGAATACAAATCATATCATCAATAGAATGAACGACCTTGAGATAGGTATTCAAGAAGTGAAAGCGATCTATAATGAATCAATGAGGGAGTTATTGGAAAAGCAATACCAATTAAAGAATCAGCTTTCTAAGGGTGTTTCTCTTGTAGAAATTGATAGTGACCTATTAATAGAAAGGGCACTTCTTCAAGGAGATTCTGATTTAATTTACCTATCAAACGAATTTGAAAATATGGTGTTAGAATAAGCTCAAATTACAAAAAGGCTTAAGAATCACACCCTTAAAAGTTCAAATGCTTCTGAAGTGCTGAAAGTAAAAAATGAGCTAAAAAGCATGGGTATAAAGTTATTTAGAAAAGTATTTGGCGACACTAATCGCTACCGCTTGCTCGATATTGATACTATTGGAGAGAACGTACATTTTGGGTTTGAGTAATGTGGTAGTTTTCACTTGACCTCAAAGTAGCACGGTTTAACAGTTAAACTTTTAATTTTCTTAAATGTCGCATTACTTCTCGTAGAACGGTTTCAAAATCTGGCAAGTCCTGAATTTGATCAGCCATAGATTTTTGCCAACGGCCTTTATATTGCGGCAAACGTTGTTCTAGTTTTGCGTGAAAATCAACAGCATTTACTTCTTTATTTTCACATTTCACTTTGAATTCGGAGATGTAGAAATCCACATTCATATTATGAACTTCTAATAAATACCATATATCATAAAAATCACACGCTTGCATTCGTTGCATAACGGATCGCAATTTATCAATTAGTACTTCTTCAAGAGAGTAGCAAAGTAATTGGTGTTTTTCTTGGTCGGAATATCCAAGAAAAACATTGTTTGTGACGGGTGCAAATACTGGAGTTTCACTTCTTGAAATATCAACTTTCACTTTTTTATTTGCTCCTAGTCCACCAAGTGGAGCAACATAACTGATGTAAAAGTTAATTCCGCCATCCTCATGCTCGTTGTTATCTATAATTTCAAGAGGAATGTTTGCTTCCTCACTTATGTATTCAAATACTTCTGCAAACCATTCAAATATTTGTTCGCTGAAGATGTTATTATCTAATAATGTATAATCAAGGTCTTCAGAAAATCTATAACCTTCGAAATAGACTTTCTTTAAAACAGTGCCACCTTTAAAAACGATAGCTCTAGAGAGTTCTTCATGTTGTGATATTCCTTGTAGAATCCATGAAAGGATATAGTCCTTTTCAATCTGCTGATCTCGTACACCAACTTCACGCACTTTGTTTTATATTTCCCCTGGCTTAATCATGTGTAAATAGCAGATTTAATAGTTTCAGTTTCTAGGTTTTGTTGAATACTCCAACGGCTAATCATCTTTCCAGATTTTGGCAATTCGGTATCCAATAGTACATAAGAAGCTGTTTTAAGCATGTTTAGTTTCGAAATAATATCAGTTTCGATTTCAAGTATGTCTAATAAGAACCCTAGCCGTTTAATAACTGCCTGTGAATTAAATTTTTCAGCATATTCCAAAAGTTTATTGTACCTGATTTTATATTTTGAAGTATAAATAGCTCGTGCCACTTCAACTATTCCCCCTGCATAATCAGGTTTAAATAAGCAATCAATAACCGTTTTTTCTAAATCAGAACAGAGCACTTTATTAAAGCTGTCAATCCATATTTTTTTTGAACCAAAAAAATGATTCTCATTGTGATATATAAATTGAAACTCAACATTTTTTATTTTAGTTATTGAAGGACGGATTTGTTTTGCAACAACTATTTGCTCTTTTAAAGAAGGTTGAGTAATTAAATTGTGAATTTGTAAGGCAGAGTAATAGCCAATGTAATGATGAGCACCTTTTACTAAATGTCCTGCAATAATATGACAATCAGGCATAAATGCTACCGCATCTTTTTCGAAGGGAATTATATAATACAATCCTTTTTTCAATCGCATCAATAATCCTCTTTTTACCATATCACTGAGCAATTCCTTTAAAGCACTGTTGCTTGATTGAGGTAATGCATTAACTGCCTCTGAATAAGCAAAACAATCCCTACCCTTTTGATTGAAGTAAGTTAAAATATGATTGGATTGAGTTGATATGTTTTTTGCTCTCATAGTTTGTAAGTCAGCTCATAGCTGACCATAATGATACAAATAATAAATGCAAAACAATTTATTAAAGTAAAAAGGTCAGCTTAAAACTGACCTATGCGATATAAAACAGTATAAATATTGGGTATTTACCATTGGATTAAATTTTATTTCATAATGTTTGAATATTTAGTGGCAATATGATGTGTTCCCAATAGTCTACAGCTTACAAATAATCAAAGTCTCGGTAGAAAAGATGGGCTTGGGTATAAAATATTCTTACATTATAGTAGTCTAAGTAAATTAGAACTCAATTAAACTTTATTACTTTAGTAGATATTGTGTAAATATGAAAATCACATCACTAGTTTACCTATTCTATCTATTTTCACTTCTATTACTCTCTTGCTCATTTTCATCTCAAAAAGCAACAGAAATGCTAATAGAATCGCAAAATAAAGAATATGACATCATAATTATACCTGGAGTTCCCTTTGAAGAAGGAAACTGGAGCGACATTATGAAAATTAGAGTTTATTGGTCAAAATATTTGTATGATAAAGGAATTGCCAAAAACATCATGTATTCTGGGTCAGCTGTTTATTCTCCCTATTATGAAGCAGAAATAATGGCTCTTTATGGGGAGGCTCTTGGAATTTCTAAAGAGAATATCTTTACGGAAACCAAAGCGGAACACAGTACTGAAAATGTGTATTATTCGTACAAAAAAGCAAAAAAAATGGGCTTTAAAAAAATTGCTCTAGCCACGGATCCTTTTCAGTCTAAGATGCTGAGGCGGTTTATTAAAATTATAATAAAAGGTGATATGGATATAATTCCGATAGTTTATGACACACTAAGTGCCCTTACCCCCAAAATGTACGACCCAGTAATTGATTTCCAAAAAGCCTATAAAAAAGATTTCGTTTCGATTACAGAAAAAGAAGGGTTTTGGAAGAGACTTAATGGCACCAGAGGGAATAATATAGATACTACTGCTTATAATTAATTATAGCTTGCTTTTTCCTTTTGAAATTATAAACGCAACTGTACGAACTACAAAAAAACCAATAATAGCTACTCCAACGGCAAGTGCCGAAGATCCTATAATGTACTGTTTTAATTGCAAATAAATAGTTTCAGAATCTATTGCACTAATAGCCACAAAGGTTACTGGTTCATCCACAAACCAAGCACCAAGTTTAAAGCTAATAAACACAATAATAGGGATCATTGGAGCCACGCTAATGTTAGATACAATCAACACAATAACCCTGTTAAGCTTAAAGTAGGTAGCTACCGCAAAGGCGGCTATCATCTGGAAACCCCAAATGGGTAAAATACCAAAGAAAAACCCTAAGCTCACTGCGAACGATATCTTATTAGGGTGGTTTAAATCTTTTAGAAATTCTTGCCTAAGATTCCTCCACAATCTAGCTAAAGAAAAATTTATAATCAGCAGCCTAGGCAAAAAAAACAGTAATGCTAACGTAAACAAAAACGTATTTAGCACACTAATACGCATAAAATCTTTAAATGGCCTAAAATGACTAACTCTATCTTCTGGGTAATCCACTTTAACTGGTACTTCTGCAAATTTTACATTCTTCCATGCTAAGCGCACAATAACTTCAATCTCAAACTCAAATTTTTGAGTAAAGAAAAACATCTTTTTAATTTTTTCAAGAGGATATGCTCGAAAACCAGTTTGGGTATCAGATAATGTGATTCCAGTTTCTGCCCAAAACCAGAAATTCGAAAATTTATTACCAAAGCTACTTTTACCTGGAACTCCCGCTTGCTTCATATTCCGTGAGCCCATAATTAACTTACCAGGCTCTTTCTCAATTTCCTTTATCAGTTTTGGAATATCGTCTGGATAATGCTGCCCATCAGAATCGATGGTGATGGCATACTCGTACCCCAGCTCGATTGCTTTTCTAAACCCCCGTTTTAGTGCATTGCCTTTACCTCTATTTTTAGGATAGCTTACAACTTGAAGTGTAGAAAAATCAGCAATTATAGTTGAAGAGGAATCTGTTGATCCATCATTTACTACGATTACATCTGTAGTTACATCTAGTACTTGTTTTAGAACTTGCCTTAATGTGTTTTGATTATTATAGGTAGGTATAATAACGCAATAGTGTATTTCTTTATTTAAGTTTATAGAGGGCATCCGCTTTAAAATAGATTTCTTCACCGGCTTTTATTTGTGCTTTCACTCTCCAAGTATCTTCTTTCTTTATAACTTCAAATCCTAGTATTGCATTGGTAATTACACTAGGGTCAATCATTTTTAAAAACTTAAAATTGCCCGCAGTAACCAATGCTAATTCTTTCTCTAAAACCAATTGAGTCGCTCTTTTGGTCATTTCAATCATAACTACACCTGGCAAAATGGGCTGATCAGGAAAGTGCCCATTAAACACATCGCTATTTTCGTTTAGGACCAATGCAATACCATAAGCCCCACTCAGCTTATTTTCTAAAACTCCAAATTGTACTAACTCTTTAAAAACTTGGTTATTCATTTCTAATCAAATAAAACGTTGCTGGTGATGGCATTATATTTTTGATTGCTAAATCGTATAGTCATTTCATCTCCTTCGGCTTCTATAAGTTTCAATTCCAAAAGAATCATTTTTTCGTACCCAAAAACCAATTCGATTTTTCCTATTCTTTTTAACATTGCCTTTTGTTGAGGAATAAGCACAATTTTTACTTGATCCCCTTTTTTAGTAAACGTACTCAAAAATTGATCGGATTCTAACATAGACCCACTTACGGTACCTAGAATAAAATCTTTAAAGTGAGATACTTGAGGACTATTAGCTGCCATCTTTTTACGCTTTTCGCCATCAAACCGAATAACGGAGGTTCCGTTTAATATAAAATAGTATAGGGTTGGGTGTTGTTGATCCCACTTCATTAATCCGGGCTTTTTATAGCTAAATTTACCTGAAGAAACTAGTGGTTCTTCCATAATTGATAAAGTACGTGTTTGTACAAAATCACTTTGTATAGACGTAATTGTATCATTTGAATTATGTAACTTTTGCAAAAAATCTTTTTGAATCCTCTGAGCCGAAGACATAACTGATAATGCCAGAAATGTAATAAGCAGAAAGGTAGTTCTATATAATTTCATTCGATTCATTCTATTAACCTGAAATGGATAACTCCCCAATATCAAAACCCTTGCCACGAATGGAATCAATAATATGGGGCAAAGCCCTAACCGTTTGATCTAATCGATCGTGTAAGAGAATAATGCTGTTTTCAGCCATTTGCTTTCTTACTCCTTTAACTATTTTTTCAATACTATGAGTCGTGGTGTCAAATGATCTAACACTCCACCCTACTGAAACCAATTTTTGCAGGTTCACTTGCCTAGCAATAGTAGGATTGGTAACACCAAATGGAGGTCTAAATAAATGAGGAATAATACCAGTTGCAGTTTCAATCATATTTGCACAGACAACTAATTCCTCTTTTAGTTTTTTACTACCTAAAACCCCAAAATTTAAGGAATGACTGTGAGAATGAATACCAACTTGGTGCCCTCTAGAGGCTACTTCTTTCGCAATTCCTGGGTTTTCTTCTACATTTTTACCAATCATAAAAAACACAGCTTTTATTTGGTATGCATCTAATATATCTAAAATTTTAAGCGTATGGTCTGGATGAGGGCCATCATCAAAGGTTAATACCACTTTACCTATTTCATTTTGACTAATCGATTTAAGGTAAAAATTTTGCCGAATAAACATTGACATAGCAAATAAGAAGAGTAGATAAAGCAGTGTTAAGGAAAAGGCTACCAACACAAATATTTCAATGCTTTGTGAATAGCAATAGTAATACCCTATCAATAGACTAGTAACGTAAAGAGTTATGCTGGTGTAAAACTTAGACACTTTCTATTAATGTTAATCCCAATTTGTTATTTGCTGCTACGTTAATCACCAATGCAAATTTGGTGCTTTTATTGTAACCCAGGTATTCAGAAGCTAAATACACCCCATAGGCAGAACTTGAAAAATGCCTGCCAGAATAATCCGTATAAACCAAGGTATCAATAGGCAGTTGGCTTAGTTTATTAGTACTCATATTATTGCCTAAAAATCCTTTCTGCACATCATCAAAACTTAAGCCATTATTCTTGAGAAAAGATTCTATGGCCTTATCGGCATTCGTAAAAGACATAATGCAAACTGCTTTAATTCTAGTTATCGCCTTATTCTTTTTTGGGCCCATCACAAAAAAGGCCGAGCCTTCTGATAATTGATTTTGAATATCCGCATCAAGTTGAAACCGAGTAGCCAAAGCTCCCAATAAGGGTGTTTTTTCATCTACCCCACCTACTAGAACATTTTTTTTACCCTCAGATAGATTTAAAATTGCATCTAACAAGGCGTGCTCAAAAGACAACCCTTGTTGTACGTGAGTCATATTATAGCAATCATTTTTTATTAGCAAAGCAATTTGTCCTGCAATTGAATTATGCCCAGATTGAATAAATGCAGTGGGTGAAAGCATTTTATCTTTTGAGCTAATTGATACATTTAAAAATTTTTCAGTATCCGTAATTGCTCCAAGACCCGTGCCTATAATGATTGCATCAAGTGGCTCATTACCTACAACTTTTAAGCAACTAAATGCACAGGTAACAGCCATTTTTGTTGCTTTGCTCATTCGCCTAATAACCATAGGCTTAATATACTCCCCGTAATTAGGCTCAATCAAATCTTTGTTCTTTTCAATCGAAACCAGGGAGTCAAAAACAGTTTCTCCTATTAAATTGTTTTGTGTACTTATAGCACTTGATGCATAAATGTAAGTACTCATCATTTTGAAAAAATTAAAGAAGTGCTGTTTCCACCAAACCCAAACGAATTAGACATCACCTTATTAATTGGCATATTATCTCTAAATTCAAGCAATGGTTTAAGGTTATTATTTTCCATTTGGGAGCCACTGTTAATAGTAGGAAACACACATTGATGTAATAAACTTAACACCGAATAAACAGCCTCTATTCCTCCTGAAGCACCAAGTGTATGGCCAGTATAGCCTTTAGTAGAACTAAAATTCAATTTCCCTTCACCAAAAACTCGTTTTAAAGCGTTGGATTCAGACTGGTCATTATTTTGTGTGGCTGTGCCATGTGCATTTACATAATCAATGGTATTAGGATTCAAATTTGCAAACTCCAAAGCGCCATTCATCGCCTTCGTTGCTCCATCTCCTTCTGGAGAAGTACCTGTTTGGTGGTGGGCATCATTCGCATTATGCCAACCAATAAGATTAGCCAAAACCTTATTTTTTGATAGAGATAAACTCGTTTGGTTTTCCAGTAAGAGATAGCCTGCTCCTTCTCCTAAGTTTAAACCATTCCTATTTTTGTCAAATGGTTTACATATCTCTTTATCATAAATCATTAAAGATTTAAACCCATTGATAGTAAATCTAGAAAGGGCATCATTACCCCCTACCAACACTCTATCCATCAAACCACTTTTAATCATTCTTGCACCCAGCATTATACTATTTGCCGAAGAAGAACATGCAGTGGAAATTGTATTCACATAGCCTGGGTCACCATTATTTTTAGCAATAATATCTGTAACTGAACCTAAATCATGGGTGGCTAAGTAATGTACATTTTCATGGTTATTCTCAAGATATACATCTCGAAAATAATTTTCAGATAAGTCCATCCCTCCTACGGTTGATCCGCTAATAAAGCCCGAACGCACTGTATGATCCAATAATGCAGATCCAAGTGCTTCCTTAGAAGCCAGCATTCCTAAAAGAGCAGTTCTCGGAACCTCTTTTTCTGTAGGAAGGTTAAGTTTTTTTTTCAGTTCGATGTTTGTGAAAGGAAGTTCTCCCACGAATGTTTCCTCAAACAGATCATCAATTATTTTATTGGGTCTAATACCCGTTCGATGAGATTTGAGTGCCTCAATATTTGCATCAACGCCAATACCTAAAGCTGAAACTACTCCAACACCCGTAACAAAAACATTCATTAGGAACGATTCTTCTCAATAAAATCAGCCATAGAATTTACCGAATGAAAAATCTCTTTTCCTTGCTCTGGCTTCTCAATTTTTATATTATAGTACGTATCAAGCAATACAATTAACTCTAATGCATCAATCGAATCTAGCCCAAGCCCATCACCAAATAGAGGAGCATCATTTTCAATGTCGCTAGGGTTTACTTCAACCAGGTTAAGTTGTTCAATTAACTGCTTTTTAAGCTCTTCTTTTAAATTCATTACATCTTAATTATTTAACTTCAAAAAGGGCTTCTTCTTCAGAATTATCTATAAGAAAAAGTCTCAAATTAAAGTTGTTTCCAAAAAATTCTAACCACCCACCTATCACGGCATCGGCCTTGCCAAGTGCCAAATAAACACCTGCTAATTCTAACCAATTTTCAGGCGAAAAATTATCTGCTAAGGTAAATAGATTTTCGCCATAAAGTTTATTTCTAATGGCAATTTCGCCCATAACAATATTTGGCAACGTATAAACAAATACTGCCGGACTGGGCATTTTTTTAGCGTTAATCGACTTTTGATGTATAATATCTGTATCTAAACTCGAATAACTGTTTTGAAATATTTGAGCAATTCGATCTTCTCCATATTGCGATAAATCAATTTCTCTCTTTAAAAGTTCAACACCTAAAAATCCAAGTTTAGACAAATTGTCCATTTTATGGTATTTAGGATAGGTTATTTTTAGTCGCTTATAAATTTCGTTAAAAGGCAACTTGTCATCCTCCAACTTGAGATCCGAAAAAACAGGTTTGGTATTTACCTGTATTCCCTGGTTTGTAATATAAACAGAAGCTCTTGCCTTCATTAATTTGGGTTATTTTTTAGAATTACCGCTGCATTACAACCACCAAATCCTGACGCTGTTTTTAATACTGTTTTGAGTTTTGCCTTTCTATTATTTAATAAAATATTTATCTCATTTGAAGTGCCAGGAGATGTACAACCTAAAGTTCCAAGCATTTCATTATTTCTCATACATTGTATAGAAATTGCCAGCTCAAGCACACCTGCTGCACCCAATGTGTGCCCAACATAGCCTTTTAAACTGTTGGTCGGAACATTATTTAATTTACACCTGGTAAATGCAATAGATTCCATATCATCGTTATATTTTGTGCCTGTGCCATGCGCAGAAATAAAATCTATTTGGTGATGAGTTTCATCGGTTGCTTTTAACGCCAAATTAATAGCACGAACTAGCCCCTCTCCTGTTCTAGATGGCCCTGAAATGTGATTTGCATCGTTGCTGGATGCTCCACCTGCAAAAACCACTGGTTTTTCTTTAAATAAAATACTTTTTGAAGAGAGGACAACCGAAGAAGCTGCCTCCCCCAAGGATAGCCCGGATCGATTTTTATCAAATGGCGAAGAAGGTGTATCGCTTAATGCATAAAAGGCTTCAAACCCACTCGAAGTAAATTTAGAAACTGCATCAACTCCAATTACCAATGCATGTTGGTATTTGCCTGTAATAATATAATCATGGGCGGTAATAGTAGCCAATAGGCCAGAAATACAAGCATTAGATACCACCATAACTTCTGCGTTTAAGGGCAAACTCTCTTTAACCCTTTGAGCCAAATAGGTTGGTTTGGCTTTATCAATATTATGTTGGGCTAAATAATCAATATCGCCTTTGGTAGTGCTGATAATAATCAACCATTTATCCAAAAACGACTGTTCATCCATATGAGATAGGCTCTTGAGAGCTGACTCGATGCACATGGACTCAACTTTTGTAAATCCTTCAACAGACGTAAAATTTTCGATGAGCCCTAATGGCTTGTTGGTGTTGAAATCGTTATTGGCATGTTTTTTTAATCCCGAAACCCCAGCCAATGCATTCTCATAGTTTTCAACAGCCGTTTTTCCAAGAGAGGAAAGAATTTCTTCTGCACCAATATAAATTATTTTTCTTGCCAAGATATTCGGTTTAACCAATCTTTATAAAATGAAGGAATAAATAGCTCCAACGACCTCGTTTTCTCATTTAAAAACACCTGCTCCGTATGACCAACACAACTTAATTTGTTAGATGAAAGATTCCAAACTTTATATTCATGAATAAGTTTCGCTGCTTTTGTAAAAATGAGGCGAGTTGAAACTTCCATTTCTTCGCCAAAATGAATAGGAGCTTTATAGCTTACATTAACATTTACAATGGGTACAACAAATCCATGTCCGTACATATCTTGATAAGTCATACTAAACTTCTTCCCTAAAGATTCTCTGCCATCCTCGAAGTATTTGAGATAGTTACCATGCCACACGACTCCCATCGCATCCGACTCTGAAAACCTAACCCTCACTAATGTACTTTCTTCGATAAACTTCATTCAATGTTCTTTTTAGCAATCATTATTTTCATTTGGCACGAGATAAGAGATTTCCCTTCTTGCTTAACCTCACCAGAAATGAGTATTACGTCAAAAATTTCTTGTTTAACCTCAATTAGTGTTTCAATTATTGAGTTTAACTGAGGAAGCTTATCGACCTTAACTTTACTAATTGCTCCAATAAAGCCTATTGGAACTGGAATATTATTTTGTGCACATAAATAACCCACCTGTGCGGCTGCGGTTTGTGCAATGTTTTCTAGCAAACCCGAAACAGAAAAAACACCCTCCTCAACTAAAATATTATCGCTATTAATTAAGAAACGTGAAGTTGCCATGTTTTCATTGGCATCAATTAAATCACCAATCATTACAAATGGATGTCTTTGAGGGATATAGTTTATGATGTTTTCTGCGGTAGCTAACAATTTTATAGAGTTGAGTGAAAATCGTAATAATTAAACCACTGGTCAGGGTAATTTTTAACTTTTTGTTCTAACAAGGTTACAAATTCTTCCGCTATTTCCCTTGCGTTTTTTTGGGATTGAATCTCTGGTTTTGAAGCACTAAAAAAATAAGTATACTTCTCTTCTTTTAGTGCAAAAACAAAAGAATATGGAGCTTTTAATTTTTCAATTAATTGAAAGGGCCCTATTGGAAATTTGGCAGGTTTTCCTAAAAACTCTATCTGTTCAGTCTTAGCTCCTTCTAAGTACCTATCGGCATGCATGCACACCAAGTCACCTTTTTTAATTGCAGCATAAATCTTTATTAAGTGCGATAAATCATTTGCAATAGGTATAATATCAAATTTGGCTACGTTATTTTGAGATTCTAAAAGAGCCTGAATGTTTTCATATTCGTTTTGATACATTACCACACTTACGTTTGCATCCAACCCGTTTAATAAATTGCCAGCAACATCCCAATTACCTATATGCGCAGATATTAAAAATGCACCTTGCTTTTGGGCTGATAAATCGCGTAGATAATCTTCACCAGATTCACGATACGTTATTTTTTGCCCTTTATTAACTGAAAAAGCAATTTTATCAATGATACTTTCGCCCAACCGAATAAAATTACGCCTAATTGTTAACTGTATTTTTGACGTTGGTAATCCTACACGATTTTTATAAAAATCGGTAAGGATTCGCCTCTGCGATGAGAGCAATAAATAGAAATAGAATGAAACAAATTTTAGAATGAAATAGGCTCCTGAAATACCAAAAAATTTAATAGTGGCGATAAAAATACGATAACCAAGTACGTTTCCCTTGGTTTTACCACTCCACTTGGTCATTAATCACATTTAGTTTTACTGCAGATAAAATCATAAAAATCTTGTAGGGTAATAATAGTTTTAAAATCTTCGCCCGTTATTTTAACACCAAAATTACTTTCGATTACAACAACCAAATCAACATAATCTAAACTATCCAAATCGAGGGCCTCTTTTAAATTAGACTCAGGAATAATGGAAGAAGAATCCACTTCAAACTCTTCTATCAAAAACCCATTTACTGTTTCGATTAACTCACTTTTATTCATACTTCTTTAATATTAATGTTGAATTGGTTCCGCCAAACCCAAACGAGTTTGAAGCAAAGCAATTTATTTCAGATTTTGTTGTTTCTGCAATGATATTAATATTTTGCGAAAATTCATCAGGATTTTTGAAGTTGATGTTTGGTGCAATAAAACCATTTTTCATCATTAGCAAACTATATACAATCTCACTTGACCCTGCCATCCAACATTCATGCCCTGTCATTGATTTTGTAGAACTTACGGGCACCTTGTTGCCAAACACTTGATTTATTGCTTTAGCTTCTTCTAAATCACCACCTGGAGTAGAGGTTGCATGGGCATTTACGTAATCTATGGCGCTGGCTTTCATACCAGCCATTTCTAAAGCCATGTTGATAGCTCTTACCTGACCCTCGGCACTCGCATTTGAAATATGGCCGCCATTTGACGAAAATCCATACCCAACAATTTCGGCAATAATAGTGGCTCCTCTACGCTGGGCAGATTCTAACGATTCTACAATTAAAGTTGCACCGCCTCCACTAGTAATAAGCCCATCTCTATCTTTATCAAAAGGCCTTGATGCCTTAGTGGGATCGTCTTCATTAACAGAAAAAACACCAAGCCCATCAAAGCTTCCAAAAGCAAATTTATTTATTTCTTGGGCTCCTCCACAAATAATCATGTTTTCTAAACCTGATTTTATGAGGTGATATCCTACCCCAATGGAGTGAGATCCCGAGGCACAGGCAGCACTAATTGTAAAATTGACCCCTTTCAATTTAAAAATAGAGGCCAAATTCATTGTTACAGTGCTATTCATCGATTGGAAAATTGAACCTGAGCCTACCAGCATCGTGTCCTTTTTTTCTCTAATAATATCAACTGCTTCAATAACTGACTTTGCTGATGAATCGTTCCCAAATAGAATTCCTACTATATTCTTTTCAAGATAATCCATGTCAACACCTGCCATATCTAGCGCCTCTTTGGTAGATACATAGGCATACTTTGCCTCTTCTGATAAGCCCACCCGCTCTCTTCTTTTTAACTGACTTTTTAAATCAGGTTCTTTTACGATTCCTGTAAGCGAGGATCGAAAACCGAACGCTTTACGCTCTGAATCTATCCCAATCCCACTTTTACCTTCAAAAAGTGATGTTGTAACCTCATCAACGTTTTCTCCTAAACAAGAATATATTCCTACTCCAGTTACTACTACTCTTTTCATTATTCTAATCTTTAACCATGGATGCCTCCATTGATATTAATTACCTCTCCTGTTATATACGATGCTTTGCTTGAAGCAATAAAACTGACTAAATCTGCCACTTCTTCCGCCTTTCCAAACCTGTTCATCGGCACCAGTTTTTTAAGCATCTCTTCATCTAAATCTTGTGTCATATCGCTGGTAATAAAACCAGGAGCTATAGCATTTACGGTAATATTTCTTTTCGCTATTTCTTGCGCAAGCGATTTGGTAGCGGCAATCATACCTCCTTTAGCGGCTGAATAGTTAACTTGGCCAGGCACGCCTTTTAAACCTGAAAGTGAGGCCATGTTTATTATTCGGCCATATCGGTTTCTAACCATATGCTTTAAAAGATGTCTTGTAACATTGTACATACCTTTTAGGCTAACATTTACAACATCATCAAATTGAGATTCTTCCATGAAAACCATCAGGTTATCTCTGGTAATTCCTGCATTATTTACCAGAACCTCAATTTTTGAATCTTTATTATTTGTCAACCATTCTTCAATTATTTTTTCTACTTGAGCCCCTTCTTCCACTTTAAAAGGCATTAACTCAGCAGAACCACCTTGTACTTCAATTAAATTTTTGGTTTCCAGAGCGGCAGCTTCATTAGAAGCAAAGTTTATTAGTATGTGTAACCCTAAATCTTTAGAAAGATTTAGCGCAATTGCCTTTCCTAATCCTCTAGAAGCACCTGTAACTAAAGCACATTTTCTCATCTATTTTTATTTGACTTTACCACACCTATGAACACAACAAACATGCGAAAAGTGCTACAATTAACGCTACTTATTTATAAAACCTTCTTGCAATCTACTCTTTAATGCTTCCATATTTTTGTTTAACGAAACATCTTCGATTAATTCAGGAACATCTTCTCGAACAAATCTATATAATTTTTTTGCAGCGCTAGAAAAGTTGTCGAAATTATCACTAATGTCCATTGCTTGCGCTATTGCTATCAAATGAATAGATAGTACATTAAACGAATTATCAATTACTTTTTTAGTTAAAAGAGCCGCATTGGTTCCCATGCTTACAATATCCTGGTTATCTCCATTATTAGAAATACTATGAACAGACATTGGGTTGCTTAATGTTTGGTTTTCTGCCGTAGTTGAAACGGCCGTAAACTGCATACCTTGCAGTCCAAAATTTAATCCCAATTTTCCTCTATTAAGAAAAGGTGGAAACTTATCGTTGAGTTTGGCATTCATTAAGTAGTTCAATTGGCGTTCCATTAGTACACTCAGTTTGGTAACACCAATTTTAAGTTTATCCATTTCATACGAAACGTAATCGCCATGAAAATTACCTCCATGATATACGTTTTTAGATTTCGCACAAATAATAGGATTATCGTTGGCGGAATTGTATTCGTTTTCAACTACCTTCTTGGCATTATCCCAAGCATCTAAAATGGGGCCAATTACTTGAGGTACACATCGCAATGAATAATACTCCTGAACTTTTTCTGAGAAATACTCCTTATCTTTTATGTGTTCACCATTAAATAAATGATCATTTCGTTGTTTAAGCACATTGCCATCCACTAGATGCTCACGCATACTTTTAGCCACTTCTCTCTGCCCTTCGTGCATTTTAGATTCATTTAGTTCTGCAGAAAATGAATCATCGTAAGAAGCGGTTAGCTCATTCATTACAGAAGAGGAAAGAATAGACCAATTGATTAACTTTCGAGCATGAAGCAGATTAATAGCAGCAATACCACTCATGCAAGATGTACCATTAATCATGGCAAGACCATCTCTAAGTTTAAGGCTTACAGGATTAATCCCGAGTTTTTTAAGCACGTAACTAGTTTCTTGAATTTTGCCTTTATAAATAACGTTTCCTTCGCCAATTAAAGCAAAGGCTAAGTGAGCCAATTGCACTAAATCTCCACTGGCCCCTACTCCACCATGCACAGGAATAACAGGGTAAATCTCATTTTTTATATAGGCTTCCAAGGTGATCGTTAATTCTGGGCTTACTCCCGAAAAACCTAGCGCCAACGTATGTAATCGAGATATCATCACTGCCTTTACATAGGGTGTGGGCAAACGTTCGCCAATGCCATTTGCATGGCTACGAATTAAATTATATTGAAGCTGATTAAGTTCATCATCTGAAATAACATATTGAGCCATGGGGCCAAATCCCGTGTTTATTCCATAAATAACCTTTTCTTTCGAAAATTTTGTTAAAAATTTAAACGACTCAGAAATTCTTTCTTGCTGTTGTTGGGTTAATTTATAATCCTCACCTAAAAACAATATTTGCTCTAACTTTTCTAACGTAATTTTTTTCAATGATTTATATATAAAGAGGATAAAAAATAATATGACGCAAATAAATATACAAAAAATCAAAAATATGTTGTGGATGCATTTTAAATATTATTATTAATGCGCCAATATGCTATTATTGCAGTTTGCTAAGGCACTTAACTTTTTATTCCTTTAATTTCAACTAATCATCAATTAGTCTAGATGTCTAAAATATTAGTTTATTTATTTCTCGTCATACTTTTTATAGCTGGGTTGCAGAGCCTCGTAAGGCTAGATATTTCAGAAGATCTCGATACAACCATTCCAAACGTTGCGGTATTTAATAAAATAAAACCCTTACTTGATAAGGGTAAAAAATCAATTGTTTTTTCTATTGCAATTAATCCAAGCGAGGACACCCCATATAGCATTGAACTACAGGCTGATAGCCTAATAAAACTGCTTACTAATGAAGCAAGCGAACTTATTGGAAACTTACAATACAAAAGCGATATTGATCCAGCTATTTTTAGTCAATATTTCTATGATCATTTATATCTTTTTCTTGACAGCACCGATTATCTACTAATAGAAAACGATATAAGTAGTGAAAGCATCAGCAACGCCATGCGAAGCAACAAAGCTTCCTTGTATTCACCTGAAGGGTTAGCGTTAAAAGATTGGATTCTTAAAGATCCGTTGCATTTAACAAAATATGGGTATAATAAACTAAAACAAGGAGCTCTAACAGATGACTTTATTAATAACGAAGGCCTTTTTATTTCAACAAACCATACCAAATTATTAATTTATGGCGAACTAAAATACAATCCATCTGAAAGTAAAAAAAATAGAGTATTAAGCAAAAAATTAGCTAGTTTAAAAGAAGGTTGGAACCTTAATAACTCCCATAATAAAGTTGATTATTTTGGCACTTTTTTAATAGCTAATGCTAACGCTATCCAAATTGAAAAGGATATTAAAATAACTATTAGCATAGCTATACTCAGTATTTTGGCATTACTCTTCTATTACTTTAGAAACATTTCCATCATTGCTTTTTTCCTGTTGCCAGGAGTATTTGGGGTTTTATTTGCTATTGTTGGGATTTATCTTTGGCAAGGGCAAATTTCAGGAATAGCGCTAAGTGCAGGAGCTGTTGTTTTGGGGATTGTGGTTGATTACTCGTTCCACTTTTTCTCACAACTCAAGCAAAATAGAAATGCGAAGGAAACTCGTAAATCAATATTTTTACCTCTTCTATTGAGTGGGACTACCACCATCGTAGCTTTCCTTTCTCTCACCTTTGCCAATTCCAGAGCACTCCATGATTTTGGTCTTTTTACCGCACTCAGTTTAGTAGGAACATTGATTTTTGTCCTCCTATTTCTACCAATGTTACTAGAGCCATTCGAAAAAAAGTTTTCTTTTGCAAATTCTAATAAATTTGATAGTTTGTTTGAAAAAATCAGTTTGGAGCCCAAACGTAATGCAAAATGGTTTGCTTTGGCAATTGCGGCTGTTACTATATTCTTTTTCTATTTTGCCACAGATGTACAATTCGAAAACAACCTCAACAAATTAAACTTTTATCCAGAACCGCTAAAAAAAGCAGAAATTGCGCATCAAAATATCAACCCTGATAACGATAAAAGAATTCATTTATTGGTAGAGGGTGTTAATGCCAATGATATTGCCGATAAAAACACCAAGCTTTTACAAGAACTTTCATTATTAACAGATAGTTTACATATTAAGCAAATAAATTCTTTAGGACTTTTTGTGCTTTCAGAGGAAGAGCAAAAACGTAAAATTGAGCTATGGGATACTTTCTGGTATAATAAAAAAGACAAAGTATGGAACCAAGTTAAAAGCAATTCTGACTTTCTGGGTTTTAAAGAAAAGGCTTTCATTCCATTTAAAAATTGGTTAAACGCTTCTCATGAAAAGGAGAACTTATTGGACTTTGTACAAAATAGCAAAGCACTAAGTCAATTAATTCTCAGTTCTGATTCTGCGAATAGTTCTTCTAATAATCCATTTATCACAAGTGTTGTTTTACCTAAAAAAAATTACGAAAAATTTGCCGCCTATTTTAATAAGAGTAGTGACGTAAGCCTAGTGGATAACACAAGCGTAATAGCCATGTTAACGGAAGTTGTCAAAGACGATTTTAATTATTTATTGGTGTTTGCAAGCTTATTAGTATTTGTGGCTATGTTACTAATATATGGCAGTTTAGAGCTAACCCTAGTTTCATTTATACCCATAGCAATCAGTTGGATTTGGATTCTTGGAATTTCAGCTTTGTTAGGGTTTAAATTCAATTTTGTAAATATTATCATCATCACATTTATTTTTGGTTTAGGAGATGATTTTGCCATTTTTATTACAGATGGGCTTCAAGCCAATTTTAAATATGGTCGAAAGGTTTTAGGACATTATAAATCTGGCATTATTCTCTCGTCTATTTCTACTATTATTGGCACAGGCGTATTAATCTTTGCAAAACATCCAGCTATTAAATCTATCGCTGCTATAAGCGTTACTGGCATATTAACAATTGTGTTTGTTTCACTTTATGTTCAGCCGCTCATATTTCATTTTTTTACAACTCGCAGAACAAATGTAGGCAAGCCTCCCGTTACGTTACGTGGAATATTAATGAGCATAATTGGTTATTCAATTTTTATTATGGGTAGCTTATTGGGTGTATTTCTTGGTTTTATCATTCGCATTATTCCTTTTAAAAATAGGAATTGGAAAAAGGACAAACTCCACCATATGCTAAAATGGATTACAGGAACCATGTTAGACATCCTCTTTAGTACAACCAAGAGGTATTATAACATGCAACATTTGGACTTTAGCAACCCGAGCATAATTATAGCTAACCACACGTCTTTTTTTGATATTTTGGCATTAGCAAGGCTTCACCCCAATGTAATAATGCTTGTAAATAAATGGGTGTACGATTCAGTATTGTTTGGCAATGCCATTAGATATGCAGATTATGTGCCCACTTTTGATTCCCTCGATGAGAATATTACCAAAGTAAAAAAACTAGTAGATCATGGATATTCTATTATCGTATTTCCTGAAGGCACTAGATCTCCCAATGGAAAAATAAAACGATTTCATAAAGGAGCATTCTATCTAGCTGATGTGCTTAAGCTAGACATAACCCCAGTTGTATTGCATGGATATGGCTATACCATGCCAAAACATGACTATAATCTTAAAGATGGCTTAATGAGCACCTATGTACTACCGAGAATTAAGCATAACGACCCCTCTTATGGAACGGGCTATAAAGAACGCACAAAAACAATAAGTGCTTATTTTAAAAAATCTTATAAAGAAGTTGACCAAATTTGCGGAGCTACCGATTATCAGTATTATCCACTGCTCTATTCTTATAAATATAAAGGCCCTATTCTTGAATGGTATTTTAGAATAAAGTGGAAGTTTGAAAAGCATCATTATGAAACGTACTATTCTATTATCGGTAGTGGATCAAAACGTATTTATGACCTAGGATGTGGGTACGGGTTTTTAAGCTATTACCTTAAATTGAGAAACGAATCCTTTGAAGTATTGGGGTATGATTATGATGAAAAGAAGATTGATGTTGCCCAAAATTCATATTTAAAAACAGACGGCATTAATTTTAGAACATCAGACATAACTGACGTACAACCTGTAGAAGCAGATGCCATTATTATCGCAGACACGTTACATTATCTGACAGAAAAAGAACAAAATAAAGTATTAATACAAAGCAATAATGGCCTAAGGCCTGGGGGAATACTTCTTATTAGAGATGGGTTATCTGATTTAAAATCAGGGCATAATTGGACTAAAATTTCAGAAAATTGGTCAACAAAATACCTTAAATTTAATAAAACCAAAGGAAGTCTTCATTTCTTTACCAAGGCATTTATCGAAGGATGGGCTAAGAAAAATCATTATAGCATTTCATTTGACCATCAATCTTCTAATTCCTCAAATACGTTAATGATTTTAACAAAATTAGCCTAGCTTACATGTAAGAATTGTATGACTCACCCCTATTGGAAAGGTTTCTTCAACAACTTGTAATCCAGATTTTTCAATAAGATTAATAAATCGGTTTTTTCCATACATTTTACTATTACCATTGGCCATGGCCGTAAAATAAACCGAAGTAGCCGCTAATGAAAACGTAGCTGCAGGGTAATTCTGATTATCCCAAAAGGTTTCCATTATAAACAATTTCGAATCTGCTTTCATCGAAGCTACGGCATGTTTAAGAATGGATATTATTTCGGTTTCAGAAAAACAATCTAAAAACTGACTCATCCAAATAGCATCAGCGGCAGGAAAAGGCTTATCAGGCCTTAGCATGTTTAAGGGAAAATAACTAATTCGACTACTGAGCTCATGCATTTCTATATTACGAGTAGCTAAATTAATTTGGCCGGGCAAATCAACAATTGTTACCGCCACATCTGTATTATAATCGCAGCATTTAATCGAAAACTTACCCGTATTACCCCCCACATCTAATAATGTTTTTGGTTTGTGCTTAAAAATAATTGGTAGCGCTTCGGGAAAAGAATCATCCGAATAATAATGGTCGAATCCGAACCAAGATTCTCTCACATGGTCTTCTAACTCTGATAAACCTTCGTAAATAGTAGGCCACTCTCCTAGTTCTTTTAAACCAGCCGGGGTTCCTTTATCAATGGCTTCTCCTAAATGAAATAGGCCTTTATAGCATACATCATTTATAAAATCCATATTTACTTTAGTAAGCTTATCGGCTTCCAAAAAATAACCAATTTTAGATAATAAGTATATTTCTTCTTCTTTGCACTCAACGATTTCTGCAGAAAGAGCCATTTCTAATAGTACTCTAAGACCGTATTCTGAAATTCCAAGATCCTCACTTAACGTGGCAATATTTGCACCTTTATTTTTTTGCTTTCGTAAGTACGAAAGCACGCCTTTATCTCTTAGCACTTTTGCAACCTGAAATACAACTGGAGCAAACGCTATTTTTTGTGCTTCGTATTTTGCATCGAGAGCAGAAATATTATTTTTCAAACTTTAAAAATTAGGGTGCCTCTTTTTTATTTTCTCAACTTTTTCATGTCTTTACTTATAGACTGAAGCGTATTGTAAATTGTATATGCCCAATAATTTCTAAATCCAAACCCTTTCGGTTTTGAATAATACCTTCTCGAGAAAAGTATCGATTTTGATTGTACATCAAACACTAAATATAAATAAGAAGCAGTTTCCGCATTTTTATCATAATATTCGGCAACGAACATAACACCGGTTCCTGAAGCATTTTTGAAATCGTATGCTTCTATAAGTACTTTTAAGTCTGCCGGCTCAATTGGTTTAGTTTTACTAACCACAATTTTATTTGGATCCACCACAGCGTTATGTTCTTTTACAAAATCTAAATCAATGATGATATCTTGCTTAAACAAATATTTTCTAACATCATATTTATTTGGTTCTGATAGAACGAAATTATTCCATGCGTCAAAATAAGTACTAACTATATTTTCGGGATCATTAAACCCATCATCCCCAACCATTTGTATTTTGGTATAATCAATTCCGAACCAAGTAACTTTTCCCGAATTATATTGCTCTTTTGGAAATGATTGTGCGCTCAATATTGATGGGACAATAAGCAAAATTGCGAAGGCCAATAAAGTTCTCATAAGTTTATTATTTTTGCTAACAAGAATAGCAAAACTTAGTTAAAACATCTTACAGATATTCGATTAATTTTTGGCCATTTTTCTTATTGAACTTTATTCAAAACACCCCTTGAGTCGTATTAAGAAAATACTTTTACTATTTGTTATAGCATGCTTCCTCTTGTCAGTTTGGTTTGTTCAAAGAGTAATATATAATTACCCAAAAAACCTTCAGTCTTCTGTTAATGAAAGTAACTTGGTTACCCTTAGCCCAACCCATTTTACACTAAACAATAGCTGGCTTAAACTTAGTAAAAACGGTAACTGGGAGTGTTATATTGAAGGCAACGGCTATGAAAGAGGTAAAACCTTAGGAATTTTACAAAGGCAATTAGGAAAGCAACAAGAAGAAGTTTTTATAAAGGAAATAGATTCCAAGGTGCCATCTTGGTTCTTAAAGAAACTTTTAATAGTTGGTATCGCTTGGTTTAATAGAGATTTAGACGCCTATATTCCTCAAGAATATCGCGAAGAGATTTATGGTATTTCTGAGTTTTTTAGTAACGACTTTAACACCATTGGCCCTAAGTATAATCGAATAATTAATTACCACGCTGCCCATGACATTGGTCATGCGGTTCAAAACATGCATTTAGTTGGCTGTACAGCGTTTGGCACTTGGCAATTTGATTCAACGAAACAACACATGATAATGGGCCGTAATTTCGATTTCTACTTTGGAGATGAATTTGCAAAAAACAAGGTTGTATTATTAAGCAACCCTACCTCAGGTTACAAATCTGTTTCGGTAACTTGGCCTAGTTTTATCGGAGTAGTATCAGGTATAAACGAAAAAGGTCTTGGGATTACACTAAATTCTGATAAATCAGAAATTCCGACAAAATCTGGTACTCCTGTATCTATAATAGCTAGAGATATATTGCAATACGCTTCCACCATAGAAGAAGCAATAGAAATATGTAATAAATATCAATCTTTTGTGTCAGAATCTTTCACCGTATCATCAGCCATTGATAAAACAGTGGTTGTAATCGAAAAAACACCCACATCAACAGGGATATACACCCCAAGTGCTGACACGATTATAGTTACAAATCACTTTCAAAGTAAAAACCTTAAAGAATTGCCTTTAAATGTAGAACATAAAAAAACATCAGAATCCGTTAGGAGATATAACAGAACAGCTGAACTATTGGCCAATATGGATACGTTAGATTATAACAACACAGCTATTATTTTAAGAGATATAAAAGGGCTTAATGGCAAAGACATTGGGCTTGGTAACCCATTGGCAATAAACCAATTGCTTGCTCATCATGCCGTAATTTTTGATAACGTAAAAAAATTAATTTGGGTATCATCATACCCGTATCAACTAAATAATATGGCTGCCTATTCTCTTTCAAATTTTGATAATTGGAAAGCCGATGAAGTTAAGTTTCCTATCACAATAGATTCACTAGAAATTGCTCCAGACCCATTTTTTTATAGCTCAGAATTTAACGATTTTGAAGAATTTAAAGAAATTAGCTCTAAAATTTTAAAAGCTACTAACGAAGGAATTGAAATTAACGAATCGTTTATAAGTAAATTTGTTTCTGTCAACCCCAATTATTACCAAACCCATTTATTGCTTGGAAATTACTATAACGCTATTGGTAAGGCACAAAAGGCGATCGAGTATTATAAAAACGCTTTAAACAAAGACATAGCTTATCAAGAAGATAAAAGCTATATAGAAGCTCAAATTAATAAAATCAAATCAGATGATTAAAGGATTAGGAACCGATCTTGTTGAGGTAAGTCGAATGGCGTTAAAAATTAATAAGCCTAAATTTTTAGCGTTGGCTTTTACAAAAAGTGAAATAAATTATTGTGAATTAAAAAAGAATCCTGCACAGCATTTTGCAGCTCGATTTGCGGCCAAAGAGGCTTATATGAAAGCCATTGGTACAGGGTGGAGCAATAAGGCTAACTTTAAAGAAATTGAAGTTCTAAACAATGAAGAAGGAGCCCCAAATATCAATTTATATAGTGATTCATTAGCTTATTTTAACCAATCAAAATATAAACATATTTTTGTAACTCTAACTCATACAGTAGGTATGGCTAGTGCCACTGTAATAATAACTGCTTAATTAAATGTGGGATAACACGGATAAATTGGAGTTTCAATCCAAAGAAGAAATTAAAGCATTTCAATCAATTGCTTTGCAAAAGCAAATTTCGTACTTGTATGCCAATTCTCCTTTCTATAAAAACCTATTTAACACCCATAATATTAACCCAAGCACCATTAAAAGCGTATCGGATTTATCTCAAATTCCCACCACATCCAAAACTGATTTAGATAAAAACAATAGCAGTTTTCAATGTGTTGCTACCAACAAAATTGTAGAATATGTTACTACATCTGGCACAATAGGTAACTCCATTATTATTGCGCTTACCAAAAATGATCTTGATAGATTGGCCTATAACGAGAAAAGGTCTTTGGAAATTGCTGGAGTTACTAGTAATGATATTGTACAACTAACAACAACATTAGATAAAATGTTTATGGCAGGGATGGCCTATTATACAGGTGCGATTTCGCTGGGTGCCTCTGTAATACGTTCGGGAATAAGCAATCCTTCTCCTCAATGGAAAATAATTTCGAGGTTTAACCCAACTGTTACCATTACGGTTCCCTCCTTTTTATACAAATTAGCCAAGTTTGGTTCGTCCAATAATATTTCTCCAAATGATTCTTCACTCAAAAAGGCCATTTGCATAGGCGAACCCATTAGAAATAAAAACTTTACACCAAATAAGCTACAGCAAAAAATAAATAGCCAATGGAATATCGAACTATATTCTACCTATGCATCCACCGAAATGATGACGGCATTTACCGAATGTAGGGCACAAAAGGGAGGCCACCAATTACCTGAGTTAATCATTGTTGAAATTCTGAATGATAATGGCACACCCGTTGCAGATGGGCAGTTAGGTGAAGTTACGGTTACGCCATTAGGTGTTGAAGGCACGCCTGTATTGCGCTATCAAACTGGTGATTTGGCCAGAGCGTATTTCGATAAATGTGAATGTGGCAGGAATACGCTCCGTCTTGGGCCCGTAGAAGGTCGAAAAAATCAGATGATTAAATTCAAGGGTACTACATTATTCCCACAAAGTATTGAGGAAGTATTGCAATCCTTTGATGAAATAGGGAACTATGTAATCGAAATATCTAAAAATACCATTGATACAGATAATATTCGAATTTATATTGCGGATGATTTAAGTGATCAATTTGTTAAAAACTTAAAGCTCGAATTCGCAGATAATATTAGGGTAACACCTGAAATTGAAAAGGTATCTACATCCATTTTAGCAAAAATGCTTTACACCGAAGGAGCCAGGAAACCAATGAAAATACGAGACATCAGAATTAATTAAATGAGCTTATATACTAAAAAATACGATTTTGTAATATTGGGCTCGGGGTTAGGAGGATTAATAACTGGCTTAGTATTAAGCAGAGAAGGGTATAAAGTATGCATTTTAGAAAAGAATGCTCAAATAGGAGGAACGCTCCAAACTTTTTTTTTCGATAAAACTAAATTTGATACAGGTGTTCATTACATCGGAGGGCTTGAACCTGGCCAACCTTTATACCCCTATTTTAAATACTTAGGCTTAATGGATGGGTTAAACCTTGAAAAAATGGAAGAGGATGGGTTCGACCAAATTATTTTTTCTGGTGACGATAATATTTATCCAATAGCCCAAGGATATGATAATTTTAAAGCACAACTACTTACGTTTTTTCCTCACGAAGAAAAAGGCCTTGATGAGTACATTAATAGAATTAAAGAAGTTTGCAATACCTTTTCCTTCTATTACCTCAATTCTGAATCAAATATTGAGGCAGAGATGAAGCACTTTTACCTTGGAGCCAAAACTGTAATTGAAGAATGTGTAAGTGATAAAAAATTACGATTGATACTAGCTGCAAATAATTTATTATATGCAGGAAAAGGGGATAAAGCCCCTTTTTATATACATGCCTTAGTTATAAATTCATACATCGAAAGCTCGTACCGTGTATTAGGTGGTGGAAGTAAAATTAGCAATATACTAGCCAAGCAAATCAAGTCGTTAGGTGGAGAAATCTATAGAAACCAAGAAGTTATTGCCATCAATAATGTGGATAATAAAGTTGAGAGTGTTCAGCTTAAAAATGGAAGAAGTGTAAAAGGAAGCACATTTATTTCAAACATTCATCCCACGCAAACCTTTAAGCTTATAGATACTACCCACTTACGAAAATCTTACACTAAAAGGATATTAAATTTAGAGAATACAACTTCGGCATTTGTACTTTATATTTCGCTAAAACCAAATAAGCTTAAATATGAGAAAGTGAATAAATATTTTTTTAGTACCGATGAAGTTTGGGAACTAACCAATTATAAGCCTGAAAATTGGGGTAAAGATTTCGCTATTTACTACTCTCCTTGTAGTAAAAATAAAGGATTTGCCAAAAGCCTTATTATTATTTCATATATGAAAATAGAGGAAGTAGCCAAATGGACCAAAACCTATAATACAACAACTCATTTAAGCGAAAGAGATAATGAGTACCAAGCTTTTAAGGAAGAAAAAGCGCAAATATTGATATCAGAAGTAGAAAAGAAAATTCCTGAAATACGAAGTTTCACCAAAGCTTACAACACCTCTACCCCACTTACTTTAAGAGATTACGTTGGGTCAGATGGAAGCTTATATGGCATCGAAAGAGACTATAACTCTCCACTTAAATCGTATATTAATACAAGAACAAAAATTTCCAATCTTTTATTGACAGGGCAAAATGTAGTTATGCATGGCGTACTGGGAGTAACCATTAGTGCCATGGTTACTTGTAGTGAAGTACTAGGGAAAGATTATTTAATAGACAAAATAAAAAAAACAGCTGGTGTTTTCCCAAAAGAAACTTTTCATTAATCGGTGTTTTTAGTCATCAACCGCTATTAATGGATACGACTTTAAAATAAATTGTTTCACCATTTTCCCGATAACAGCTCTCGTACCCGAATATCCATAAAACGCGGTTGAATTTGCCTTTTGCCATTCGGTATCAAATATAACCTTGCCTGAGGCATTCTCAGAAATAAGAATTCTGCCTTTTCGTTTACCCATATTTTTCTCCACAACTGACAAGGTTAATATGTACTCGGCATCTTCTTTCGAAGCAATTATGTTCAAAGTCGTTTTATCCCTGATGTAACTGTGCAACATTTCAACAGCATCAGATCCATCTACATTTACTTCTTCCGTGGTCTTTAAAAACTCTAAATAAATCTTATTATTCGGAACTAATTGAGCGCTTGCACTAAAGCTTGTTAGGAAAATTAGGGTAGTAAAAAAAATATTTCTTTTCATATTTTAAATGTAACAATAAATAAGTCAAAATTTCTAATATTTTATATTAATTTTAGGATTCCATTTTTGATCATATCATTAAGAAACAGAAGGATTATGAAAAACTTTTTAATTATTCTTAGCATCACGTTTATTGCCAGCATATCACTTTCAAGTTTTAATGTAGTTAACACACCTCAAGAGCGATCTGATAGCTTTGAAATACCAAAAAATATTGATATTATTTTTTCAAGTTCATGTTATAGTTGCCATAGCGTTGAATCTACCAACTATAAAGCTAAAATGAAACTAAAACTTGATGAGCTAGAAACTATGAAACTTTCTAAGTTGGTTTCTAAACTTAATAAGATTGCTAAAGAGGTTGAAAAGGGAGATATGCCAACAAAAAAGTTTGCAAAGAAATATCCTGATAAAATGCCTACCAATGAAGACAAGAAAACTTTAATTGAATGGGCAAGAAACTCGGCAAAACAATTAGTTGGCGAATAATGATATGAGGAAAAAAATATTAATAGGAATTGGGATTGTACTAATTGGTATGCAACTAATACCAACAAACTATCCTGAAGCGAGCGAGAACAACCCTGAAGATTTGTTTATCAATAATACTATATCCAATGACATTGAATCATTAATTAAAACAAGTTGTTATGACTGTCATTCCAACCAATCTAAATATCCATGGTATTCGAACATTGCACCTGTCTCTTTTGTAATAAGTAATCATATAAATGAAGGGAGGGAACATCTGAATTTTTCTGAATGGGAGACTTTATCCAAACTTGATAAAGCTGAGGCTTTAGATGATTTAATGGAGGAAGTAGACGACAAGAAAATGCCATTAAACGGTTATTTAATGATGCATTCTGATGCGGAGTTAACCGATGAAGAGAGAAATAAAATAATGGATTGGGCAGATGTATTTGCTGAATCTATCTTTGAATAGTTGATTTATTCTCTTCATTCATTGTTATAACCTTAGCTAAAGTGCTTAGTATAGTTTTGTGCTTTTTAATAAAAGAGTTACTCTTATCCCACACGTAGCCTGCCAAAACAGAACATATTTGCTGTTTAAATTCATCTTGTATTTTACTGGCAAAAAATATCGTTTGCAAATCACCATTATACCAGGCATTTACATGGCTTCTAAAAACCTCTACCCCTTCCCTTATTAAATCTTCGTACTCTGCCTGCCAATTAACAGAAACGCCACTAAGATGTTTATCTACCAACTTCGCAGCTTGCAAGCCAGAGGCTGTATCCAGCGTTACTCCAGATAAAAAAACGGGGTCTAGAAACTCTGTGCTATTTCCACAAAGAATATAACCTTCACCAAACATCTGTTTTACTCCTATAGAATAGCCCAAAATGCTTTGAGGAACAAATAGTTGTTCTGCATTTTTAAATCTGCCTTTGAACCCATTAAATGTATTGATAATTTTATCAAACCCAGCCGAATCATTCGCAGATAACTCATCAATAAAAGCATTTTCACCAACTACGCCCACAGAAGTGGTGCCATCTGAAAATGGGATGGCTCATAACCATGCCGTGTTATTATTAAACGCATGTACAAATATGTTATGCCCTGCTTTTTCTGTTCTATTTACATCATTAACTTGGGTAAATATCGTACCACGTGGAGATAGTTTTGACTGTATATTTAAATCAAATAACCGAGGCAGTACTCTACCGTAACCACTTGCATCAATCACATATTTTGATTGAACAACCACTTGCTTCCCTTCTGAGCTCTGGTATGTAATTAATTGTTCGTTTCTACTACAGCTAACATCGGTAAACGTACAATTAAATCGAACAGCTACTCCTTTACGTTTAACCTCTTCAATAAGCACTTTATCAAATTCTGCTCGTTTTACTTGCCAAGTCCATGACCAACCAGCCGAAAATTTGTCGGAAAAAAAAATGAACATTGCCTATTTTTTCCATAAAAAGTAGCCCCCGTTTTTACTTGAAAATTACCTTTTTTAATAACATTCAAGAGGTCAGATTCTTCTAAGTACTCCATACAACTTGGCAAAAGGCTTTCACCAATTACAAAACGTGGAAAAATTTCTTTTTCCAGAACAAGCACTTTTCTTTTCTGTTTTTTACGATATGCAGCTGCGACACTCCCAGCGGGGCCGGCACCTATTACTACTACATCATAAAAATCCATACTACTATTTAAATAACAATGCTATTAATTTCACAAGATCTAAATTAGAACATTTGTCATATTCTTAAGAAGGTAAATTCTCCTATTAAATTGATCCTAAAATCAAGTGATTTCAATGTAAAAAATATCTTGATATAATTAGCCTTCTTTAACCTTCTTGAATAAGCAAACTTCCTTTGGGAAGCTCCCACTCATCATGCTTCCAATGGGTAGCTTATATTAAAACAAATTTTTAGTTTGACTCTGGAATCGAAAGTAAACAGAAAAAATATAACTTATAACTAGTGTCCGTATAAAACGCTGCATCGTCATTCAGAACGGAGTGAAGAATTTCCTGATACTGAGTTATAAAGCATATTGAGATTGCTTCGTTCCTACCATTAACGTGTGAGTTTATCAAGTGATCAAATTTAACTTTTTTCATTCCGAGGTACCAGGAATCTTCTACATTTTGCAATTTGACTGGTTAGCATTTTGATATTTAGTTACAATTTTTCGTCATTCCCCTACGCTGATTGTATTTAAAAATTCCACCTTCGTAATAACGTGGCTTGTTGGAGTTTTCGTAGAGACACTAATTAGGATTACTTTCAAATTCTTTAACTTAGGTCAACTTCCTTGAATCTCCTTTTTTTATCTGCTTGCTTTTGGTGTACCCAATCTGGCCATGATGCTGGATTTTCGGCATCATAAACTCGTAATTTCTGATTCTCATCTTCGATTAGTAAGTCTTGTGCTTTGCATCCCAATATTTTTGCTGCCGTTTCAATTCCTGAGTTGGCTGCACCACCAACACCATGGGATAGGGTGCTAGCTCCACATAAAAACAAATCTTCTATTTCTGTTTTAGCTTTAAAAGCAAAAGGGCCAACACCCTTCAATGTTTTTTCTGTACCATATACATTACCACGAGTAGAATTTATATAATAATTATTGGTCAATGGAGTGCCCAATTCGGCTTGGATAATACATTTTCGAGCATCAGGTATAAGTTTTTCTACCGTATTTAGCATTTTATTCATAAGCTTATTTTTAAAAGCTTCGTATTCTTCCGTATGGTACTCTCTGCCTTTTTCAAATTTTTCAAAAGCCGAATAGTCTAAAAAGGTAACAATTTCAAAATTATGATAGCGGCCATTAAAACTTGCTGGATCTTTAAGTGTTGTACAACTTAGAAAAACTCCGCTAAACTCATCACCGCCTAAGATGTTATTTTTCGTAAGATTACCATACACAGCATCCAAATCAGGTTCGTTGATTTTCCAGATATTACCCGAATCAATTCCATATTTTGTAACATCGATGTCAAGTGTCAAAAACATGATAAGCGAAGTCACCGAATATTTTGTGTTTGCCAATCTTTTCTTCAGTTTTTTACTGATGTTATTTTCTCCAATAAGATTTAGGAAGGTAATACTTGGGTCTGCATTGGAAATTATGTGATTGGCCTTGATTATTTCTCCATTCTCCAATTTTACACCTATGGCCTTATTTTGCTCGATCAAGATTTTATTCACTTTAGATTTGGTTCTGATCTCACCCCCGAGCGCTTTTATTTTTTTTGTGAAACCTTTAACATAACCACCGCCTCCACCCATAGGATAGAAGCCGCCTTCGAAATAATTCGCCATTAACATACAATGTACTAAAAAGCTGGCTTTGAACGGTGGCAATCCGTGATCGCCACATTGAATATTGAGAATTGTTTTGAGTAGAGGGTCTTTAATATGCCAATCGATAACTCGCTTGAGAGTGAAAAGTCCATATTTTCCAACATACCTGGTTTTAAATGGAACGGTAAAATGATCCCAAAATCCACTCATAGTTGGAACCACCATCATTTGATTATAAATGGTTTTTACTAAATCAACATATTTAATAATGCCTTTTTCCTCTTTTGGGAAGCGTTTACTCAACTCGGTTTTCAAATTTTCTATACCTGCAGGCATAGAAAATTTTTCATCTCCAATATGACAGTGCTCGTACCCTTTTTTGTTCATTTCAAAAAACACCATATCATTAGCAACACCCAAACCACGCAGTAACTCGTTGGTACTTTCACCTTCATTAATAAAACCCACATAATGAACTCCTGGGCTAAAACGTTGACCACTGAGAGTAAAGCTATGGCACCAACCACCTGGAACGTCATGTTGCTCTAGTAATAATACTTTTTGCCCAGCTCTGGCAAGACATAGTGAACATGCTAAACCACCAGCACCTGAACCTATTATTATTGAGTCGTATTGTTTATGCAATGTTTGTTGTTTTTGTTAAGGCCTACGATTAAACTAAGTGCCTGTTATTCATTTAAACTTACGAACATTATTTTCAAGAAGAGGAAAAATTTCGTTTTAACGATAATTGAAAATAGTTCTATCAATATTTCGTATTAACAGAGCTGATAAAAAACATAGAAACTTACACTTCCATCTCTACCATATTTAATTACTTGCAAAATTGTAAATTAGGGTAAAGTGTATTTGGAAAACTTATTGCTACTAGTGAAAACAAAAAGAATGGAAAAACCTCAATCAGTTCCAAAGGTTGAAGTAATAGAAAATAATATTGAATTGCTTATGGTTCTGGGCAAAAAAAAAGACAGTTACGAAATTATCGCAACTGTCTGATTATTAGAGAGCCTCCTATCCGACTCGAACGGATGACCTGCTCATTACAAGTGAGCTGCTCTAGCCAACTGAGCTAAGGAGGCAATAAAAAAAAGCACGAGGCTTTTTTGAATTACATTCAGTTAAAACTTGATCCGTTTTGCTCAAATGCGATGCAAAAATAGACGGACAAATGAAAATACCAAAACTTATGAGATAGAATTTTAAATATATTTTTCTGCAAACTCTAACGCTCTGATTTCCATCCATAAATGTTTGTAATTTTTGATTGGGAAACCAAACATATCCACCTTGTTCTGCTATTTGTAATTAAAATGAAAGGTGTTTGTCAGCACCCTCAATTGAGCCGTAAGATGAGGGTATAAACGGACCCTAGTTAGACACAATAATGTTGAAATGCAAATTTTTCCTAACTCGCACGGCCCAGAAGTGTATTGATAAAGTGCCTTATGTGATTAGAATCCATGCAAGAGAGCAGTTAAGCTATCTCACCACTACAACTAGACCCTGCACCTGCCGTACAGCCATAGCAATGTTTACCAATTTTAATTGCTCTACCGGTTAACTCTTGCTTGTCAAAATCTTTTATGTGTTCAACCTTCTCACTTTTCATATCTAACATTTGGTTAAAATCACAATCATAAAGGTAACCATCCCACCCAACTGACAAAGTATTTCTACACATCACTCCTTCTATTGCTGCGGGATTAAATGCATTGGAAAGTTCTTCCATATAACTCTCATAATTATCCGTTTGAATCAGGTAATCTAAAAATCGGCTAATTGGCATATTGGTAATAGCAAAAAGGCTATTAAAGGTAATACCATGTTGCCTATCGAGGCGATCCTTAAAATCTCGTTCCAACGATGACTGTGCCGGAGGCAAAAACGCGCCACTTGGATTAAAAACTAAATTCAAAGGCAACCCAGACCCTTCAATGCCATAACCCACCGCATTTAGCATTTTTAAAGCCTTCACTGATTGAACAAATACACCATCTCCACGTTGCGCATCTGTTCTTCTTTTTGAAAAGTGCGGCAAAGAAGAAATAATTTCAACTTTATGTTTCTTATAAAACTCGGGCAGATCGTTAAATTTAGGATTGGCAACAATAATAGTAAGGTTGCAACGCACCATTACGTGTACATTGCGCTTGGTAAGCTCCTCTACGAACCACCTAAAATGTGGGTTTAACTCGGGCGCTCCACCTGTTAAATCGGCTACTTTAATATTGCCCTTTTCCACTGCATCTAAACAAAGTTGCATGGTCTCTTTCAACATTATTTCTTTGCGATCTGGGCCTGCATCTACATGGCAATGGGCACATGTTTGGTTGCACATTTTACCCATATTAATCTGCAAGATATCTACATTGGTGGTAAATAATGGAGCTCCAATTCTGTCTTTAAATGAAGGAATTAATGCTCCCTCTAGCACTTCTAACTGTGCATTGGTAGTAGAATATAAATGTTTTTGTGCGTTTAGTGTTTTCATGCTTACATCGTAAGATCTTCTACCTTATTCATCATCTGCACTCCATGCACCAAGGTAGCTCCACCCCTAATGGCAGCAGCTACATGGATTGCTTCCATCATCTGCTCTTCATCTGCTCCTTTTTCTAACGAGCTTTTGGTATAAGCATCTATGCAATAGGGACATTGCACCGCATGGGAAACCCCCAAAGCGATTAATGCTTTTTCTCGCTGCGTCAGTGCTCCTTCCTTAAATACCTCCTCATACCAGCCGAAAAACTTCTCGCCCATTTCCTTTTGGTATTTAGTTATATTTCCAAATTTTTTAAGGTCCTCTTCTACGTAATATGGTTTACTCATAATTTATTTTTTCTCAAATCTATAAAATTGTCATCACTCACTTGGTCAGCAAAACAACATATAGATTTATTAGGTTCATTATTTTCCATCGATGGTACACATTTCTTCATCCACATTCTATTATTTTGCCAACATATGACAAAAGCATATTTTTTTCTGTTGTTTTCTTTCTTTTATCTACCTTATTTACAAGCGCAATCCATTTTAATTGTAGAAAAAGAAAGCAATAAGCCAGTTGAAAATGTTTTAATATACGATGGCTTTGGAAACCAATCTTTGAGCAATTCAAAAGGAGAAGCTTCTATTGCAAATCTAACCAATGGACTAATTACATTTCAACATCTGGGTTTTGAAACGTTGCTTCTTCCTAAAGTGGATATTGATAAAATTGTTTATATCACTCAGTCGGCCATTTCGGTTGATGAAGTGGTTGTATCTGCAAGTAAATGGGAAGAGGATATTTCCGAAATTCCGGTTACAGTTGCTAAAATAACAAGAGAAGATATCGCCTTAAAAAATCCTCAAACGGCCGCAGATATTCTAAGCCAATCAGGAGAGGTTTTTATACAGAAAAGTCAATTAGGGGGTGGCAGCCCAATGATTAGGGGGTTTGCAGCTAATTCGGTCTTAATTTCAGTAGATGGAGTTAGAATGAATAATGCCATTTATCGGAGCGGTAATTTGCAAAACATCATTGCACTGGATGGCCTCACTACTGAAAGTGCTGAAGTAGTATTTGGACCAGGATCAGTAATTTATGGAAGTGATGCGTTGGGAGGAGTAATGGACTTTCATACGATATCTCCTAAGTTAGAAACTATCTCAGGGGAAGCATTTAGCAGATTTTCATCAGCTAACAGCGAAAAAACAGGCCATGTAAAACTAAATATAGGGGGTAAAAAAATGGTTTTTTCTGGAGCACTAACTTACAGCAGTTTTGATGATTTAATAACAGGATCAGTTCACAAAGGAGATTATCCAACTTTTGGAACTCGACCAGAGTATGTAGCTAGTATTAATGGCGTAGATAGTCTTATTAAAAACATAAATGTGAACAAACAAGTTAATTCGGGTTACAACCAATTTAACAGTTTGGCCAAACTTAAATTTACCCTTACAAATACCATTGACTTATCATACGCATTTCATTATACTACCAGTAGCAACGTTCCTCGGTACGATAGGCTTACTGAATATTCAAATGACACGTTAAAGTATGCGCAGTGGTATTACGGCCCTCAGAAATGGTTAATGCACCATATACAGCTTAAGTCCAGCAAAGAAACTAGTATTGCCTCTGAATCCAAACTTACTGCAGCCTACCAACAAGTGGAAGAAAGCAGAAATGATCGTAAACTTAATTCAACCAGCCTTAGAAAAAGAACGGAGCAAGTTTCGATTCTAAATGTAAATTTCGATGCTTTCAAAGAGCTTTATACAAACACTTTTTATTATGGATTAGAAACCGTGTACAATAAGGTAAATTCAACAGGAATTATTAAAAATACATTGACCAATGAAATTTCACCTACTTCCACAAGGTATCCTGATGGTGGTAGTACTTGGTTGCAATTTGCCGCCTATGCAAACTTAAAGCATTACTTTTCTACTTCTCTTATTCTTAACACGGGTGTTCGGTACAGCCAAACTATTGTAAACTCAACCTTTACGGATAAAACATTTTACGATTTTCCATACGATGAAATAAATATTAATGCAGGTGCAGTAAATGGCACAATAGGTTTAGTTTGGAAAATAAATAATGAATTTAATATTAAATCTTCGATAAGTAGTGGGTTTAGGGCACCCAATGTAGATGACCTAGGAAAAGTTTTTGATTCGGAACCAGGCAATGTTGTTGTACCCAACGAAGGTCTAAAGCCAGAGTATTCTTATTCTGGAGAACTAACATTTTCAGGAAAAATAAACTACTTGGTTGAATATAGCTTTACAGCATATTACACAAGGTTAGTTGATGCCATGGTGCGCAGAGACTTCACGTTTAATGGAGAAGATAGTATTATGTACGATGGAGAGTTAAGCAACGTACAGGCCTTAGTAAATACGGGAAAAGCCGTAATTGGAGGTGTGTCCGGTAGTGTAAAATACACCAAAGGAGCATTCGTTTTTGCTTCTACACTTACTTTTACAAATGGCAGAGACGCTATAGATAACGTGCCTCTTAGGCATACTGCTCCCCTATTCGGACAAACTTCCGTAGCATACAAACGGAATGATCTAAAAGTGATACTAACACAACAATATAATGGAGCCAAAACACTTGAACAATTAGCACCAAGCGAACAAAATAAACCTCATATATATACCCCTAATGGTAGCCCAGCTTGGACAACAACTTCAATAAATGCGCAATACCAAATCAGTAAAATACTAATAATCAATGGTGGCATAGAAAATATTTTCGATGTTCATTATCGGCCCTATTCAAGTGGCATAAGTGCGCCAGGACGAAATTTTATTATAAGTGTTAAGGCTAATTTTACCAACTAAAATTACACACCCCATTAAATATATTATTCATTAATCTAAATGGCTTTATATTTGTTGCAAACAACTACTATGATGCGAACCCTATTATTTCTAACTTTTATTTTAGGTTTTTTCTCGTTACAAGCTCAAAGTCAAGAGCTTGACAAACGAAACGGATTTAAAAACATAAAACTGCTTTCAAAAGCAACCGATTATAATGAATTAAAATTCGAAAAAAATCAAGAAGAAGAAAATAAAGCCATTTATACCCGAACATCAGGTTCACTTCAATCTATAGGAGAGATTCAGATTAAAGAGCTAAATGTTTATACCTATAACGATATTATTTATAGGATTGAAGTAGCTACTGCAAAAAATACACAACTTTTTAAAGGGCTCGAAAAGGCCTATGGAAAATCTAAATTTGCAGTTGTAACCAATGTTTATGTATGGAAAGGTGAAAACGTAGCCTTAACATTTGGCAGCGAAAAGGGAGGAAAACGTATTGTTATGAATTATACAGCTCCTGAAATTAAGAACATCATCAAAAGAGACAAGGAACAAAAAATAGAAGATCTTTCAGACGATTTTTAATAGATTATTTTTTAATAGATAAGCATGAAAAATATAGCAGTAATAGGATCAGGTACCATGGGCAATGGAATTGCCCATGTTTTTGCACAAAACGGTTTTAAGGTAAACCTTATAGATATTTCAGCACCCGCATTGGAAAAAGCTGTGGCAACTATCACAAAAAACCTGGATAGGTTAGTTAGCAAAGAAAGAATTGATGAAGCAAAAAAAATAAAGACACTGGCCAACCTAACCACCTATACCAATACAAAAGATGGGGTTGCGAATGCCGACTTAGTTGTGGAAGCTGCCACCGAAAATGTGGACTTGAAGCTTAAAATATTTAAGCAGTTGGATGAAATCGCACCTGCTAATTGCATATTGGCTACAAATACATCGTCCATTTCAATTACTAAAATTGGAGCAGTAACTAACCGCCCTGATAAGGTAATAGGCATGCACTTTATGAACCCCGTGCCTATTATGAAACTTGTGGAGATTATTCGTGGGTATAACACCACAGATGAAGTAACTAACACTATTATGGAGCTCTCTAAGTCGTTAGGTAAAGTTCCAGTAGAAGTAAATGACTATCCGGGGTTTGTGGCAAATAGAATATTAATGCCCATGATAAACGAAGCCATTTATTCACTTTTCGAAGGAGTTGCAGGTGTAGAAGAAATTGATACCGTAATGAAATTAGGAATGGCACACCCCATGGGACCCTTGCAATTGGCAGATTTTATTGGATTAGATGTCTGTTTATCGATACTTAATGTGCTCCACGATGGTTTCGGAAATCCAAAATATGCTCCTTGCCCACTACTGGTAAATATGGTTGAAGCTGGACACAAAGGCATAAAATCTGGTACTGGTTTCTACTCTTGGAGCCATGCCACTAAAGAATTAATAGTGGCTGATAGTTTTAAATAAAAAATGCTGACAATAATTAAGGAATCAATGAGTTTCGTTATTAAATCGCAATAAAATATTATGAATAAAATCATTTTATTACTAGTGCTTATTGTAGTATTTTTTACTAACTGCCAACAAAAGGAAAAGGAAGTCCCCAAATGTATAAAAGACTCAATTGTAGAATTTGAAAATTCACAACCTTGCAATAATATTCAGATAGATGAATATATTTTTCAAAGCAATAAAGTATATGTATTTAATCAAGGTACTTTTAAACCTGTAGTTGATAAAGATTGCAATCAGCTTGGTATATTAGGAGGATTTGCAGGCAATAATCAAATTAATGGAGAGATTTTTTTAAATGCAGAATTTGTAAAAACAATATGGAAAAATCAATGTTAATAGACGAAATATGAGAATTTCACTTACTTTATGGTTGATTTTGGGTTTAACAACCGCAGGTTGGTCCCAAGTTGAATTGCCTCAAAAAATAGTTTACGATCAAGATGTAATCGACCTTATGAATAAGGCTAAGGCAGAAATGAAAGCTGAAAATTATACCGCTGCCAATAAAACATTTCGAGAAGCACTGGCAACGCGCAAAATCCTTCCTACAAACCTTTCCTACTTATTTGCAGAAACATTATACATCATTCATCAATATCAAAACAGTTTAAATTTTGTTGATAAATACATAGGACTTGATGGCCAAGGAGGTGATTATTACGATAGAGCCATTGAGCTGAAGGAGTTGCTTAATGCCGAATTTGAAAAGATTAAAAACTGTGATTATTGCAATTTAAGTGGTTACCGCTATGTTACTTGTTATAATTGTAATGGCGTTGGCTCTACTACCGAAACCTGTTATAACTGTAAAGGCAGAGGTAAAACTGTGTGCCCAAAATGCCTAGGCGAAGGTGTCTATATTACCTTCAACTCATTTAGTGGCAAGCAATATGTAGAGTGCGATGTTTGTGAGGGTAAGGGCTATGTTACATGTCCAATTTGTTTGGGCGAAAAGATATTAACAGGTACCTGTAGTGTTTGCTTGGGAACAGGTAAACTTGCAAGTTCTACCATTTGTAACCACGAGCCCGACCAAGTAGTAGATAATCACGATCACTAAAAAAAATAGATGTTACTTCTTTACAAATGAAAATTCGTTAGAACTTCAAACAGATTACAGCTTCCGCAGAGATAACGATATAGATAAAAACAAAACCAATGCATATAACTGCCCACATCATCACCATCGGTGATGAAATACTATACGGTCAAATACTTGATACAAATGCACAATGGATGAGTCAACAATTAGACTCAATTGGTGTTAAAGTAACCCAACGATTAACTATTGGAGATATTAAAGAAGAAATATTAAACACATTAAAGTATTCTGAAGATCGGGCAGATATTATACTAATTACAGGAGGGCTTGGGCCAACTGAAGATGATTTAACAAAACCGATTTTAGCAGAATATTTTGGTGTTGAAATGAAAATGGATGAACAAGCATTGGCTGATGTTACCGCTATGTTTAAGAGGTTCAAATTTGAACTTACTCCTGTAAATCGATTACAAGCTAACCTCCCTTCTAACTGCACTATGATCCCTAACAGCTTAGGAACGGCTCCCGGTATGTGGTTCGATGAAAATAATACCGTATTTGTATCCATGCCCGGTGTTCCTTTCGAAATGAAAGAATTAATGTCAAGTTTCATAATACCCAAATTGAAAGAGCAGTTTGATCTTCCTGTTATTTACCATAAAGTGGTTAAAACAATTGGTATTGGAGAATCTTGGTTGGCCGATAAAATTAAACCTTGGACGGATGCCCTACCGAAGCACATTGGCTTAGCCTTTTTGCCGAGTTTAAGAGAAGTCAAACTTAGGTTAACAACCTCAGGAAATAACGTAGAACTATTACAGAGTGAAACAGATATTCAAATTGAAAAACTCAAGAATTATGCAGGTAAGTATATCTATGGTTATAATAAAGATTCAATAGAATCAGTTGTGGGAAGCCTACTGGTAACAAAAAACGAAACCATTTCTACCGCAGAAAGTTGCACAGGTGGGTATTTGGCTCATATGCTTACTTCCGTACCTGGCAGTTCAATCTATTTTAAAGGCAGCATTATAGCCTATGCCAACGAGGTTAAAACCGAGCAGCTTGGAGTTAATCAAAACACATTGGATATGCACGGGGCTGTAAGTGAGCAAACCGTAATTGAAATGGCCGAATCTGTGCGAACTAAATTCAATACTACGTATGGTATTGCAACCAGCGGAATTGCTGGGCCAGATGGCGGAACAAAGGAAAAGCCAGTAGGAACTGTTTGGATAGCAATTGCTACACCCACAGGTACACAGACAAAATTATTGTCATTAGCAAAAGATAGAATGCTTAATATTAAAGCATCTTCCAAATCGGCATTGGCCCTTGCTTGGCAAATCTTTAAACAGCTATCATACGAAGGTTTTCACTCAAAGTAGTTGAGTTTTAATGGTATTATATTAAATTTGTAGAGATAGAAAAATGCTCTAATTGTTCTAAAATAAACATTTTTGGCATTTTTAATGAACTAAAGAATATTGTTTGCTATAGAAACAATAACTCAATAGATTATTAAAACAATAGTGTAGAACATAAAATTAACCAAGTTATATTATGGCCTCAGTTGAGTTGTTAATGCCGAAAATGGGAGAAAGTATTATGGAAGCAACTGTGCTTACATGGCTTAAAAGTGAAGGCGATACCATTGAGCAAGACGAATCTATCTTAGAAGTAGCCACTGATAAAGTAGATACTGAAGTACCTTCAACCCATGGTGGAATACTTACTCAAATATTGGCAAATGATGGTGATGTGATTCCCGTGGGTGCCCCTATAGCAATTATAACTACAGATGGCGAAGATGTAGCAATACCAACTTCAACCCCAGCGACTGTAGCTACGCCTGTAAGTCAAGAAACTCAAGCTATTATTGTTGAATCACCCAATGCCGTAACTGCTGTATTAGACAAACCTATATCAGGAAGATTTTACTCACCGTTAGTAATGAATATTGCCCGTGAAGAAGCCATTGATATGGTTGAACTAGAGCGTATTCCAGGAACTGGTAAAGAAGGAAGGGTAACTAAAAAAGATATTCTTGGGTACGTATCCACTCGTAAAAACGGAAACGGTGCTGTAGTTGCTCCTGCAACAATTACCCCAACAGTTTCTACCCCTACTCCAGCAGCCATACCTTCTGCTGCAAGTACTCCGAAACCTCAACCAGTTTCAATTGGTGCGGGTGATGAAATTATTGCCATGGACCGTATGCGTAAAATGATCGCAGGAAGAATGATCGATTCTAAGCGCATTTCTCCACATGTGAGTTCATTTGTTGAAGCTGATATGACATCTATTGTATTATGGAGGAACAAAATCAAGAAAGATTTTGAAGCACGTGAAGGTGAAAAAATGACGTTTACTCCTATTATTTTAGAAGCCGTTGTAAAAGCCATTAAAGATTATCCAATGGTGAATGTATCGGTTGATGGGGATAATATCATTAAGAAAAGAAATATCAATATTGGCATTGCTGTTGCCTTACCATCAGGAAATTTAATTGTGCCCGTGGTGCATAATGCAGATCAGTATAATTTAGCTGGATTGGCAAAAAAAGTAAACGATTTAGCACGTAGAGCAAGGGAAAATAAATTAACTCCAGATGATTTAGATGGAGGAACTTATACAATTTCAAACGTAGGTTCTTTTGGCAATGTAATGGGCACCCCCATTATAATGCAACCACAAGTGGCCATTATGGCCTTAGGGTCTATTGAGAAGAAACCTGCAGTTATGGAAACACCACAGGGAGATGTAATTGCAATTAGACATAAAATGTTCTTGTCCCACTCCTACGATCATAGGGTGGTAGATGGTGCATTAGGAGGTATGATGGTAAAAAGAGTTGCCGAATACCTAGAAAGCTTTGATATGAATCAATCTTATTGATCTCATATTTATTAACCAAGTAGTTGGGCCTCCTCCTATTGGGAGGGGGCTTTTTATCGTGATTTATTAGCCGCAACTACTTTGAGAAAATTACGTTTTAAAACTAACAAAGTTAAATTAGATTATGAATTCTAATTTGTATTTTTTAGTACTACTACTCACGCTTGTTTCTTGCGATGGCAATAAGCTTCAACCATTAACGTATTGCAGCAATGCGAATGATGCGTTTTTAGTATCTGTTGATCAAATTGATGCTCGTTTTTGTAAGGGAGGAATATCCAATGATAGTAGTTTAGTTGTTGACTCTCTTAATATTGTTGGATACCAAGCAAGTAACGATTCTCTAACATTAAGAATTTCTTTTAGTTATAAAGAGCCTAGTGCAGGAGTTTTAAATGAAGTGGATTTCTTAGAGTTTTATAATTATTTTGAACGGCTCTATATTCCTAAATCAATACACTCTTTTGAGGAAGGTATTGTTAAAAATCAAGGCAAAATTGTGGTAGAACTATGGAATGAAGAATTATTCTACTCCACTTTATTGGGACCTCAGGATGAAAGTACTTTTTCTTCGTATTCTATAATAACAGAATTCAATGGTTTAATGTCTCCAGTAGATAGTCCCATTACTATAGCTGGCAGCTTTAAATGTACTGTTTATTCAGAAACTGGATCACAAAAACAAATTAATGCTTTTATTTATGCCACGGTTGCTCTATAAATATCAATGAATCATTATTCCAAAAGCATAACCCGGCCAAAACGTTCCAGCATTTATATTAGCCGCTAAAAACTCAGATGCACGATCATTGGCATTTGGCATATAATTATAGGATAATGAAACAAAGGGGTAGATATAACTTATTTTCCTAGAAAGCTTAAATCCCATTTCAATATGAACCGCATATCGCATGTTCAACTTATCATCAAGTTTCTTATTTTTATTATAATGTCCTAGCTCGGCAGACAAACTGAAGTAATTCCTCTGGCTAGTTATATCCATGGCTTTATAAAATGAGATAATTCCAACACGATAACTTAAACCCCAATAGATATCTGATGATGGTGAATTTGTTGAATAGATAGTTTCATTATATGAATAAACATATCTGGTAGCCGACTTAACTCTTGAATTAAGTGCTTTTCCAGTATATAACCCATAATTTGTTAAGAATAAATTAGAAATATAAACTCTTGGATTTAAAATAGAACCAAAGTTAAATAATCCGTAAGCAGGTCTATCTTTATAGTCGGCCGCGTTATCATTTTTAAAAATATTAACAAGTCCGATCTGGGTACCTGCCACCCTATTTCCAATATTAATTAGGCCTACTTGCCACCCTCCCATATCACCAGAGGAATTAATAACTCCTATTTGTAAACCCGTGTTTTTATTAGCCATGGGACCCTTTGTTGGAAATATCATACCTGCATGATTATACCCTCCTATTTGAATACCTGAATAACTTCCTTGTGTGGAGTTAAGTAAAAGAGACAATTGCACTCCAGACATAGACTTTTTAGAATAATTACCAATGATAGAAATTTGTGTTCCCATGGTAAAACCACCCACATAATTAAATAACCCTCCAAATTGAAAGCCCATTAAGTAGTTTGAAACATTATTAACCCCTAAAGAGAACTGTGCTCCAAATACATTAGTTCCTACATAGTTTAGTGCTCCTGAAAATTGAAATCCGGTTAGGTTAGTTTCATACCCGTGTCTCCGTTCTGCTCGTTTCTGTTTATGGGTTAGCCCTACTTGCCCATTTCCACCTATAAAATTAGCCAGCCCCGAAATTTGAATCCCTGTGGAAGAAGCAGTGTTAAACCCTGCCAAGCCGTTGAATTCGAATCGCTTAGTGCTATGCCCAAAACCAGTAAAAACATTTATCGAAAATGAGTTGTTATACTCGCCAGGATTAAGTCCATTGGTACTGATACCAGGGAATAAGCCCAATTGAATTGTACTTTTTTTATAGGCCGAAAATTTATTTTGGGCAAATACAACCTGCCAACTAAAAAGTAGAAATATTAGAATACGTACCATTGCAGTCAAAAGGTAGTAAAAATTATGATGTCTAATCTTTGATAATCGATAGAGTGCAGTTATAACCGACTAAGTGTCTAATTTTTTAGGTAAACGTTCTTTAAGAGCAATATTTCCATACCTTATTCATGTTTAGTCAGATCTATGTCATATCTTTAAATTTTAAAGATATGCTCCCAGAAAAAATAAAAATAGCAATAGAAAAATCCAGCTTAGTTGTGCCAGTTTTAAGCGACTCAACTAATAACTCAGATTGGTCATCTTTTACTCGAACTATTTTTATGAATATTGCGAAAGTAATTAATAGAAAAGTAACGCAAGATGTTATTAATTCTCCCCTAGTTATAGAAGAGAATTTTGTTATGGGGCAAAATGAATTAGATAGAATCTTTAGTCTTCACGCTCTAAAATCTGTTAAAGACTTTATTAAATACTTAAAAGAAATACCTAAATACCGTACTTATAATTGGATTAGTGGAAAAACTCTCCAAAGTTATTGGAATGGTGCAAATGCAAAAAACAAAAAAGTAAATGTTTTACTCACATTTTTAGGAGTAGAAATTAATGAATGGGATAACTGGAAATCTTCCATTGATTCTCAACCCATAAATACTAAAATACTAAAAGAAAAGTCCTATTTTCAGCTCAATGAGCAGACCAATTACTTACTTAAAAAGTATTATTTAGGAAGCTATTATAGGTATTACCAAAAAGCAAATAACAGCAATGGTGTAATAAAAACACCTTTTATTTTAAAGGAAAATGAAAACGGAATTGTTGTAGCCTATACCAAAACTGTTGGGCACCGCTATAAAAGTTTCTCTATTCAAATTAGCGGAGGGGCTCTTTATATTGATTTCAAAAATATTGACTGGGATGAAAGAGAGCATCACATTTTTAATATCGGTATTGCCACTTCTCCAAAGGTATTAATTGGCGTTTCCAATTCTTTAAGTATAAGAAAACAAGCGATAGCAAAACGTAACGTACTCATTAAACAAGATAAATCGTTAAATTTTGAAAGTATCTCTGATTGTGAAATACCTTATGAAAATACGTTAAATGTGGAGAGTGACGATTCTATTGCCGTTAATTTTTTTAAGAAAAGAAAAACCAATCTGATAATAACCAGCTTGTATTATAATATGGATGAGCTTAAATCACTAAACCACAATCCTTTATAACTATCATTTGGGTTACTCATTTAAAACAAAGAGCATTCAGTTGAATTAAATAACATCAATTATTGGTTACCCAGAGCGCGGAAATTTTGTGTTAAAATCAGCGGAGGGTAATAACGAAAAATTGTAACTGAGTATCAAATTGCTAACTGTTCAAATTTCAAAATGATTAAAAAATTTCTTTTCTATTTCGAGGTACGAGATATTTTATAAGGTCAGAAAGTTATTTTCAAAAAGCAGAAGATTCCTCGTGCCTCGGAATGAAAAAAGTTAAATTTGATCACTTGATAAACTCACACGTCAATGGTAATTTATTTCAGAATTTAAGGATTCGTTTTGCCCAGATTTTAATCCGATAACTATCGAATCAAAATGACGTGTTTACGAGGGTTTCTGGGCACTAAATGGGTAATTACCACTTATTTTAAAAGCTCATACAAGCTTACCTGATCTGAATATACCGCCTTTGGCAAATCTCTTAAATTATAATTTGACGTAAGAACTTGCCCATAGGCTCCTGCAGAATGTATTTTTATAAAATCACCCCTACTCGTTTTGGGCAAAGCAGTTTTTCCAAAAGAATCCGTGCTTTCACAAATTGGCCCTACAACTTCATAGGTTTCTTGCGCTTGCGTAGAAGTAAGGTTTTCGATACAGTGAAAAGCATTATATAAGGCTGGTCGCATTAAGTCAGTCATACCTGCATCAATTATGGCAAATTTTAATTCCGGGCCTTGTTTTACATATAACACTTTTGAAATGAGGCTCGCAGATTGGCCAACAATTGACCTTCCTAGTTCGAAATGAACTTTCTGATTTTCAATGATCTCAAGGTTTTTGGTAAAAATATCAAAATACGATTTAAAATCAGGTATGGGTTCATCAAGTGGTTTAGTATAGTTAATGCCCAAACCACCTCCTAAATTTAAATGAGGCAATGAGATTTTTTTAGACCGCAGATAAGACTGTATTTGGTTAACTTCCATTGCTAAATTTTTATACGGTTCCAAATCTCTTATCTGCGAACCAATATGAAAATGTAATCCAACAAATTTTAAATTACTATGGTTGGCAACTTCTTCTAACGCAAGCCAAATCTGGTTAGAGGGTATTCCAAATTTATCTTTTAGCGTGCCTGTAGTTATCCCTGGCAATGTGTTTGCGTTAATGTTAGGATTAACTCGCAAGGCGATATTAACTGGTCTAGAAGCTGCAATTTCAGCTATCACCGAAATTTCTTCGATTGATTCGCAATTAATGCTATGAATATTATTAGCGATGGCAATTTCAATTTCCTCATCGGTTTTGCCAACACCTGCCAATACAGTTTCATCGGGCGAAAATCCATTTTTTAGTGCTACTAAAACTTCGTTTCCACTTACACAATCAGCTCCAAATCCACTTGAACTAATTATTCTTAATACTTTTTCCTCTGCATTTGCTTTTAGGGCATAGTGTACTTTATATGAAGTACCAATCAAATTTTCATTGACCGCTTGAATCGTTTTGTCGAGTAATTCAAGATCGTAATAATAAAAAGGTGTTTTGTACATATTTATGCCTTTAGCACTACGCCAGTTCCATTTCCGCCTGACATAATAATTTTGCTATCTTTCAATTTTGGTCCGTTTGCAATATCATTAGAAATAAGCATAAATCCATCCATATCTACATAATCTAGTTGAGGCAATAATTGAGAGATGGCCGAAATTCCAACGGAAGACTCCGTCATACAGCCAACCATCACTTTTAGGCCTAAGTTTTTGGCTTCCTTAATCATTCTTCTTGCAGGTGTAAGACCACCACATTTCATTAATTTAATATTTATACCATCAAAATACTCAGCACATTTTGCAACATCTTGTTCGGTAATGCAACTTTCATCTGCAATTATGGGCAACTCACTCTTTTCATATACTTCTTTCATTCCTTGCCAATTATCTGCAGCCAATGGCTGCTCAATAAACTGAACATTATACTTCTTTAATTCTTTTGAATTATTAATCGTTTCATCAATGCCCCAAGCACAATTTGCATCTACTCTAAATAGTGAAGAGGTGTGTTTTCTCAATTCTTTTATAATTGCTATGTCATCCTTCGTTCCGAGTTTTATTTTATACTTTGGCCAAGGCATTTCATTCATTTTAGTAACCATAACGTCAATGGCATCAATTCCAATCGTGTAATTTGATGTTGGTAATGTTTTATTGTTAACACCCCATATTTTATATAACGGTTTCTCTAATAATTTTCCATACAAATCATTAACCGCCACATCCACAGCGCATTGTGCAAATGAGTTTGTGCCTAAATTTTGCTTAGTAACATTCCAAAACTCATCTTGGTTTTCACCATTATACGATTCTATTAACAACCTATTATGCTCTAATAAATTAATCATTGAATCAATGGAATTACCATAATACTTACTTGCTGTGGCTTCTCCATAACCTGAGAATAAACCATTCTTTAGCTCTACAATAAGTGTTTTTTGAACTTCTCTTGCATCATGGGCTATTTTAAACTTATGCTTTAATTTTAAATTGTATGTATGTAGAATCAATTCCATTTTAGGCTAGATTATGTGCAATAGCGATGAAAAAAACCCGCTGGCGCAAGTTTAGCGATAGCGTACCTTGTGCCTTTAATGTTTCAAGGGTTTGTAACCCGTTCTAAGTTAATTTTATTTCTCATTATTCTATAAATTCAATGGTAAGCAATCCGCTTTTTCCTGTATAGTCTATAGCACTGCTGTGTAAATAATGCTCTGGCTCTTCTACAATGCCTGCTGCAACAGGGTTGTTATGCAAATATTTCAATCGCTGTTCCATTATTTTATTGGTAGATAGCTCAATTGGATGGTTGTCTTGCCTCCAAAACTGGTAGTGCTTGTTATTGCTGTTTTTTTCGCCAGCCTTTCTAAAAATCCACAACATCCAATTTTTTCTGCTTTCTTTTTTGTTTTCTTCTATCAGTTTTAGCAACTGTTTTGACGTATGTTTTTTAAAATCTCTAATAATATCTTCCTGTTTAACACCCTCTTTTGAAGAAATTATCAAATGCACATGGTTGCTCATAATACACCATGCATACAGTAAAAGCCCTTTGTTTTCTTGGCAATATTTTAAGCTGTCTATAAGTACATCTTTATAAATGGTACGAGTAAACATATCCACCCACTCTACCACGGCAAATGTGATAAAGTGCAGCTTTGTTTGATCTCGTATTTTATATTTTGCACTCATTTTTAATTCCTTTTCATTTGCCGAGTCACAGACTCTGCTTCTCATTTATAAACACAAGTTTTGCCGTGCAAACTTGCGCTAGTGGGAGTTTGCAACGCTCGCTTACCAATCTTTTTGTTTTATCATCTTTTCTAACTATTCATCATTTATCCTTGTTCATCCTAACAGCATTAAAAATGCTAACCTCATGCATCCTCGTTACGCTCCGCTAAACGAGGACGAGTTAGGAGATTAAAACCCATTTTTATACCCCCTCAAGTTTACAACATCAGGGCTACTATGGCCATTTCAATTTGATCAAGAAAAAGTTCTTTATCTCTACCCAATATGCCTTTTAACACTAGGCTATTAGAAGCATGGTCGCTTCTATAAATAGTGCTTTCTAATTCTAAGTTAGCTATAAATAATTTTAGCTCTTCAAAAAGTTGGGTGGAGTTCATTTCAACAAAATCTCCTAAGTATCTATTTTTATAATGTTCTAATCCTTTATAAGCTGTTAAAACCAAGGTGGATGCATACTTTGGCTGAGTTGCATTTAAAACTTTTGCTGAATTAATTGCGTGCTGGTGAGAAAGCTTAACTCCTCCTACCCCATTAATGATCATAACTGAACTATCGATCCCTGCAGATTTAGATTTGTTCAAACCTTCAATGGTCGTCTGATAAGTTTCTCCTTTATTAATGGCATTTAATACTTCACTATCGCCCGATTCAATTCCCACATAAAGTAAGGTTAAACCAGCCTCTTTAAGTAGTTTTAATTGCTCTAACGACTTATTAGCAATATTAATTGGAGAGGCATAGGTGGAGACTCTTCTCAAATTAGGAAAAGTATCATTCAGTTTTTTTAAAATTCTTAGTAATCGATCTGTTGAAAGCACCAGCGGATCTCCATCAGCCAAAAATATTTTTCTGATTTGAGGAGCGTACGGAATAAAAGCATCAATATCAGCAAAAATAGCTTCTTCTTTTCGAGCTTTAAATTGCTTGGAGGTGTACATTTCGCAAAAGGCACATTTATTCCATGAACAGCCTAATGTTGCCTGAATAATTAAGGACTTTCCTTCGCTTGGTGGTCTAAATAATGGTTCATTATAGGTAAGAGGAAAATTATTCATGTAACAAAGTTAAGACAATGCTAAAATTAGTTTTCTATCTTTTCAACCAGTAACAAAGAAAAAATATTACTGTCATCCGACTAAATTTTAAATCAATCAGAACAGTGCTTCTATGATAAAATGAGAGTTGTTTTTTGTCTTATCTTATAAGCACCCCCTATTTGCAATTATTTTTGCCTATAGTCAAGTGTGCTCTTCATTTTTGTCTTAACACAAAAAGAAGCAAAAAAGTCAAGAAAATTTAATGCTGCCACCCTTTTGCCTGCCCTCACCTCGCTATCCCGGATAGCTATCGGGACCTCCCACCCGCCTACTCGTAGAAAAAGTGTCGATAGCTATAATTCCTTTTACTGAGATGTTATGCACAAGGGGAATAAAACACTCTTCATTTCTATCAGTTTAATTCGTAAATTTGAAGTATGAAAAAACAACGGATTTATATTGACACTTCTGTTTTTGGAGGCTTCTTTGATTCTGAATTCGAGGAATTTACAAAACCGTTGTTCGACCGAATTGAAAAAGGAGAATTTATCATCTTGTTTTCTCCCGTAACGCAAGACGAACTTGAAAATGCTCCTAGTCAAGTAAAAAGCCTTGTAACCAACTTGAAATCTAGTCAAACTGAATTTTTGGAAACCACAGACGAGGTTGTAGATTTAGCGACAGAGTATATAGCTGAAAAAGTTGTAGGAGAAACAAGTTATGCAGATTGTTTACACATTGCATTGGCTACAATCAATAGAGCTGACCTTTTGATAAGTTGGAATTTTAATCACATCGTAAACATTGAGCGAATACGAGGCTACAATTCTATCAATATAAAGAATGGGTATAAACAATTAGAAATTCGCTCACCACGAGACTTGATGAATTATGGAAACGAAGAGTAAAAAAGACTTTGATGCGGTGAAATACATGCGAGAACAACGAAAGTCATTGAGTGAGAAATTAACACAAATGACCAAGTCGGAAGTCGTTGAATATTTTAGAAATAAACAATTAAAATATCGTATAAAACCCAGTGCATAACATTCGCTAAAACTTCATAGGGGTTTGGTGGGACTTGTTATTTCAATGTCATTTGGTAAGCCCGTCAAATCTTTGTTTTGGGTGCGTGTCTGCATTGGTTTGGTACCCAAATCAAAAATTTGCCTCGGTGGGTTATCAAACTTTTATGTTTTTTTTATTCCCTACGAAAGTTTAGCGTAAGCGATAGTAAAAAATATCTATGTAGAAAGGTCAAAGAACTCATAGGCTCCTTTATAAACACGCAGTTTTAAGAAAAAGGAGAATTACGTATCATTGCATCATTAGTTCAAGTTTCTATTCTATGGATATTTTACAAATCGTTTTACTTCTGGGTGTTGGCGTTATTGCTGGTTTTGTAAATACGGTTGCTGGTGGAGGTTCTTTATTAACCTTACCCATCCTTATCTTTCTTGGCCTGCCTCCTTCTATGGCCAATGGAACAAATCGAGTAGCCATTTTTCTTCAAAACATATCCGGGATTGCAGGATTTAAAAGTAAAGGCATTTTTGTTTTCCCTTACAGTTTGTGGGCAGGGCTTTCAGCCTTGGTTGGTGCAATATTGGGTGCTCAATTCTCAGTTCAAATTAAAGGGGAGCTTTTTAATCAAATATTAGCCATCGTAATGGTAGCAGTAGTTATTATCACCATTATCAACCCCATTAAAAATCCAACCGAAGCTATCGAGCGACTGGGCAAAAAACACCAATTAATAGGAATCATCGTATTCTTTTTTATCGGTATCTATGGTGGATTTATTCAAGCTGGAGTAGGTTTTATTATAATGGGATCCTTAACTTTTATAAATAGAATATCACTTGTTAAAGCCAATAGCATTAAAGTATTTGTGGTTTTCACCTACACTATTGCTGCCCTAGCCGTTTTTATTATTGAGGATCAGGTTAATTGGATATACGGTTTAAATTTAGCCGCAGGAAATATGACGGGTGCTTGGATTGCTAGCCGATGGTCTGTAAAAAAAGGAGATGTTTGGATTAGGCGATTTATGATTGTGATGGTGAGCGCTTTGGCGATTAAATTATGGATAAGTGCTTAACTTTATACAAACTATTAATTAAAATATGACCCGCACATTTATTTCTGTTCTATTGTTAGGTTTAAGCTATATATCATATGCACAAACCATTGGTGAAAATGTACAAGAAACAATTCCGGCATTTGGTATGTGCATAATGCCCGATAATACTACTTTTCTAGCGTTAGAAGCAGATTATGATGGCATGTACGTGACAGAAAGAGAGCTTATCGACTTATTTGAAACGAGTAGGTTTGATTATAGTAAAGACCTTTTAAACTGGACGTACTACTCCTATTGGGCTCTAAATGAACGCACCGTTGAGCAACCAAAGAACTACTCTTTCTATCAAATGATAGTAGATCCAACCGGCACGTACTTAGCCATAGCAAAAGTAAGAAGAGACGGTTGGGCTGCATCTATTGAACTTTTTGACAAAAACAGCCAAAGTAAAATAGATGAGTTTGACTTTTCAATTAAAAACCAAGACATTGATTTTTTAAACAAAGTTCGATTTGATGCTGAAGGCAAAAATTTAATTGTAGGAGCCAATGATCAAGGAATTTATTCCTACTCTATTGAAAACAAGGAAATCTCGAATACATATCTGCCCTATACGTATTTTTTCTATGATTTTGACTATGAAAATAACACACCAATTTTGATAGAATATATGAAGGATGAAGAAGGCGAATATCTTTTAAATGTCGATTTATTTACGTTAAAAGAAGGTAAGAAACAGCTTCTCACATTGCCCCTTCCTTTGCATTATACAAGGATACTTAGCCCCACGGAAACGCATAAATATTATGGAATGTTTTATGAGCAAGAATACGATACCTACATTGCTCCAATTGATGATTTTAATTATCAACTAATTTACAGGAACAAAAAAACTTTCGTATTCATTACGCGAGAGGTTCCTAAAGAGTAGAAATTAAACCTATCTTCTCCTGAAGAATAATGTATTTGTAAATTAGAGCTCCTCTATCTGTTCGCCCGTACGTAGCTCTTTAGCCCAATTGATAAGTTTTTTCTGTTGTTGGTCAGTAAGTTTGGCTTCATCATGTACCCATAAGTAGGTATTTAAAGGCATTTCACCTTCTTCAATCTCTTCGCCAATTTCTTCTAGTTTATGAAGCTTCCTTTTAATAGAATAGCTGCCCCATTCTGAAAAATTCAACTCGTCACGTCCCTCATTAATGTGTTGCTTTACCCACCAAGATACAGGAGCCACGTTGGTGTACCACGGATAGACTGCGTTATTAGAATGGCAATCAAAACATGAGGTTTTAATTATTGCCTGAACATCTTCAGGAACTTGTTCTACTGTAAATAAATCAACTTTGGGGTCCGAAGTTGGATTTGATTTATCAATTCTAAAAAATTGAATTGATACAATTAATATGACCACTCCAATAATTATCTTATTTTTCATCTGCTAAAATAGTATGCTGTACATATTCAATATTAATGCTCAGCTGCCATAAATGCAACTATGCCCTTACTATGATTTATCCACTTTCAACTATTTAGTAAATTAAACACGTTACTCACACTAATTATTAGTCGATTTATATAAAAATCTTCGAGAAATACCCAAAGCAACAAAGTATTGATCGGTCGACAATAATGCCCCTGAAAGATCTATTTGGGTCTCTGAATTTAATAAGAATGTGCCCCCTGCATTAAATTGCTGAACTTTGTCATCATATACACCTTCCACAAAAACACTCGCTTTATCTCCAATGGAATATCCTAGCGCTGCAACCACATAGAATATATCTCCCTTTCCAATATTAAAAGTGCTGCCTAACTTTTCAGTTATTTTTTGCGACCATGATACTCTAAAGTTTTGAAGACTTAGTTCATTCCCCAGTGATCCCTGAAGCGAGATGCCTGGTTTGTATCCTTTTTGTTCCCAGAGATTAACTTTAGCCCCTAGGTAAGTAGAATTAGAACCATAAGAGGTAAACAATCTAATTTCAGCTCTTTGTGATACTGCTACCCGAAAAAGCCCGTCCAATGCCGTTGTATCGTTCCAAAAAACAAACCCCTGCTCAAACTGAAATGTGTTTTTAGAAATAGTGAATGAACTTGTAGAAGTGGTTGGACGTTCGGTACCAATCGTACTTTGTGCATTTACCCACACCGATAGGAATATAAAGAAAACAAAAGCTATATGAAATACATTTTTTCTCACTTTCTACTTTTCCTTCATCATTTTAATAGAAAACCAACCCAGTATAAAAATAACAAAAATCATTATGGCCCAAAGCCATAGGTCATTTTTAATAAAGCCAACACCTGTTTCTTCTTTTAATAATTCAACCTCATCCCCAATATCTAGTGGAGAAAGGTTTGTTGGAATATTTATCTTAAACCTAGAAACATCATAATTAGGCATGTAAGCTTCCTTATTCCCGTAGATAAGGTAGTATGAAGCCTTTTCGTTAAAGCGTACCGCTAATTGGTGAACATCTCCTCTTAAATTCGTTAATTCATAATTTAAGGGTTCGCTATCGCCATTATTTATAATGAGCTTAAGCTTCTTCATTGGTGTATTAGCAAACTTAAATTCTCTTTTTGTGATGGAACTTAAGGTTGTTGCGTATATAGTTGAATACACAGGATGCCATCCTGAATTATTTTTTACACTATCAATCGCATATTGAATGAGCAATGGCCTATAATAATCAATGGAATCTAGTACATTAATTATTACAGACGAGATTGGCAATTTGCTTTCCAATTCAATAATTATCTCCGTATTAGTTCCGTTTTTGCTATCTTCTATTTGCTGATATACAATTTTAGGAGTACGATATTTACCTTTTTCGAAGGTGTTTTTCTTAACCTTAACATTACCCAACTTAGGATTAGTGGTGGTAGGAATAAACAAACGAAAATAGTTGAATTTAGCCTTATCGAATTTCAGCGTTGTGTATTTATAGTTAGAAAAATCATTCTCAATCGATATTACCCTGCTTTTATCCAGTAGTGTAAACCACTCCTCCTGATTCTGACTCCCTTCTAAGCTAACAACCCAATCAAAGTTGGATTTGTTAAAATCAAGGTCCATATAATTTACAAACTGATGGTCCGGAATTTCAAACGTATAATAATAACCCTTCCCATTTTTAACTTGGTTAATCAGGTTGAAGTTTACGGGCTCGAAAGAATAGGTATCAGCAAATACTTTTAGTACATACGGAGCCTCTATGGTATCACCAGTTGCTTGCACTCCAATAATCCGTACATCGGAAAAGTCAGTATTGATTTTATCAAATACCTCATTTGGAATGATGACTGAATGCCATTGGCTACCAATTCCTTCTAGCTTTCGCTGATACTTGTACGTTGAATAATCCTGGGCATTAACAGCAAATGACACCAATAAGAAATAAAATAATAAGCTATTCTTCCGTTTCATTCTCATCAAAAATTAGGTATTTATATTTATTATAAAGGAATGAAATAATTAATAAAAGTACTCCTAATACTACAAAAACAATGGTTTTAGCAATCGTATTAAGGTGTGATATGTCGTATAAAAATAATTTAGCCAACGTAATTCCAAAGAGCCCCATGGCTCCCAGTCTTACTTGCTTATATTTCCTAAATATGCCGATTACAATTAATACAAGTGAGTAAACTCCCCACAGGATACTTAACCCTAACTTGTATGATTGGGTAGAACCTGCAAATGCCATCCAGTGAATAAGCTCACTACTTAGTAACCATAAAACGGTGGTGTAAAAGACTAAGGCAAATACCTGCTTTAAATTCACATCCATAAATTCCTGTTTTATGTATTGATAACTTGCATACACAAGGGCTGATAGAAAGCCTATAGATAGGTACCTGATTCCTATATAAAACCACCCAATAGAAAAGTTTTCATTCGCACTCACTGATAAATAAGTGTCGCGTAACTCACTAAATGAATACAATCCTAAGAATAAAAATATAACCAACACTAGCGTATTAATAAACAGGTTTATTCTACCCAAAAACTTGTTTTTAATTACTTTATAATTAATAATAGAAAGTAATGTAAAAAATATTATTGTATAATTTAATGCCCACATATTACCCATATCTCGAAGGGCGTAGTTATAAATTGCGTGTACCTCTCCCGATCCGTCTTCATAAGCGATATCCACACTAGAAGCAAAATATGCTTGATCCCAATAATTTCCTATTTCTATAAAAAAGCCAACAAATAACACAATGAGGAATAAACTAGGCAGGATCACTTGTGTTAGATTATTATAGTCTTTTTTTATAAATACGGGTGACTTAAGTTTAACCTTATAATTAAGGTAATTCATTACAGCCAAGCCAGCAGCCATCAAAATTGAATTTAAAAATTGCACATTAAAAAAGGGAGTTAGCCATTTTTCAGTATTGTAATTACTGATCCCACTATAAGCGCTTTCCCAATCTTGAAACAGGCTAAAAAAAGCAAGCAATATTAATGGATACGAAAGCTTTTCATACATAACAATTTGCTTCGATCTACCAATCCAAAATAATAGAGTGGCCTCTCCTATCCATAATAAAGTAACCCAGTGACCGTTTAGTTGAACTGGTATGGCAATGGTTATAAAAGTGAGAACTAATCCTATTATGAGATAAAATAGATTTTTATCAGCTAGCTTTTGTTTATTTATATAAACTCCAATACCAAAGTGAGTAACGGCATTTATAATTGTAAACAACCCGAGGTAATTATTTTCAAAGTTTACATCACTTAAAATTGCATACCCCAATCCGTAAAAAACAAAAGAATTAGCCAATAATAGAACAACATCTAACCGTTTGAATATTTCTTTATTAATAAGCTTATAACCAATAAAAACTGCATAAAACGTTAAATAGTATATAGCTAAAAATGTAAGTAATACCCCTAAATTATCAGTGGCATCAAGATTTTCTCCTCCTGCAATAAATATGAGCCAAGTAAATAGGAAGGCTGTGTAATAAAGCGATTTCCAATATTTTTTTAGTGAAACCGATAGCGTTCCTAAGTTTATAACAGCTATATAACTGAATAACATCTCAACATTGCCAGAACCATCGCTTAGTAAGAATGGCACGGCATAAGCACCTACAAAACCTATGTGAGCAATAACTTGCTTGTTATATTGAATGGAAGCAAAAGTGGTAAACACAGTTAATACAACCATTAACCCAAAAGCCATTAGCTTCGGTATTAGTTCATAAAAATCATAGGCTGCAAATGTTAGAAAATACATGATCGCTAAAGCCCCACTTAATAATACGGCACTATAACTTTCATATTTGGACTTAAGCTTAATTGCAAAAACCAATAACCCTATGGCAATTAAATAACCAGTAATTATACGCGTAAGTGGGCTAATCATTTTATGATCGATGGCATACTTTACTCCAATGCCAACTCCAATTATTAAGATAATTACCCCTATTACACTAATTAGATTTTCGCCAACAAACTTTTCAATGTTTTGCTTTACACCTGGAGGATTTAATTTTTCAAAAATATTTGATAGAAATTGATTAGGTGGTTTTTTAATTTTTTTAAAAGCAAATGGCTTTTCGGTTTCAGACAAAATAAGGGGCTCCTTTTTTTCTGAAATAATTGGTTCAACAGGTAATGGCTCTTTTTCTAAGCCATCTGGATACTGAACGTTGTAAACTCTAATTTTAAGATCTCTAATTTCCCCAGAAAGCGATTCCTGCTTTTTTTCGAGTTCACTGAGTTTTGAAAGTAATTCATTATTTTGATCACCAGGTTTATCCATGCGATAAAGTTATTCTTTTTTAGCGATAGACCTCAGGCCCTAAGAAAATTTTACTCAGAAGCACGTTGGCTAGTTTCTTAGCACCCTTTTGATCAATTGCAGTTTATGAGTTAATGCATTTGTAGATGACAAATGAATACCTTGATCTGTAATATTATCTATGCGCACCTTTCCACTAGCATGTATAATTTTTTTATCAGCCAATAGTAAGCCCACATGCGTAATTTTAGTTTTTGTACCAAAAAAGCATAAATCACCAGGTATAGCATCTTCTAAAGAATCCACTTTAGCGCCTTGTAATGCTTGTTCGCTGCCATCTCTACTTAAGCGGTAGCCGGCAATTTTAAATACCATTTGAACAAAACCAGAACAATCTGTTCCAAAAGGAGTTTTTCCACCCCATAAATAAGGCGCATTCAAGTATTTATAGGCTATTTGCTTTACAAACTCAAAACCCATGGAATCTCCCAAATTATGCGATTCGCCATTAAAAGCTAATTGTTCATCCATGTCAAATAATTCCATAGATGAAATAGGCAATATGCTACCAATTAAAATTTGAACAGGACTTTTATTAAACAGTAAACTGGCTGAAATGTCCGTACATATTTTGAAATTTACACTATTTAAATGATCAAAATAAGCATCCGATATGGCATAGTGTTGCTTTGCATCAATCCAGCCTAAATACTCGTCAAAATTAATTTCTACCTTTAACCATTTGCCTTCATTCATCGATTCTAATACTGTATAATGATCACCGAACAGTAGTTGGGTAACCATTTCAGAAGTTTCAGAAGGATAAGACCTTACAGGCGCTATCGCAAGCCTACAAACACCTTTATTATCTCTGTTTTCAATTTTCAAAACTTGATTCGTTCTAGGTCTCTCGTCACATCTTTTTCTTTAATGGAATCTCTTTTATCATGCAGTTTTTTTCCTTTTCCTAAAGCAATTTCCAATTTAGCAAATCCTCTGCTAGAAAGAAACAATCTAGTAGGAATAAGTGTTAATCCTTTGGTATCAATTTTCTTTTGAATTTTTAGAAGCTCGTTTTTATTTAATAATAGCTTACGTTGGCGCGTTATAGTATGGTTAAAATGGTTTCCTTGTTTGTATTGGCTAATGTGGATATTATACACAAATAGCTCGCCTCGATGAAAAGCGCAGTAACCATCTTTTAGTACGGCCTTCCCTTCTCTAATCGATTTTATTTCGGTGCCTTGCAGCACAATTCCTGCTACATATTTATCTAGCAGCTCGTATTCGTACGATGCTTGCTTATTTCGAATGCTGATGGAATTAGAAAACCGTTCTTTTTTTGCCATTATTATTTGTGATTTCCTAAGCTAGAAAAAATCTCATCGATTCTCGTTTTTTTCATCAATTTTTGTCCTGTTTGTGCTCTCGCTATTAATCTATTCTCAGAAGTCATCAAAACCTCACAGATGAGTTCATTATTGTCAATTGAACTTACAGTAGCTTCAAAATAAATTTCTTGCCCTTGAAGAGCAGGAGATAAATGGTCTATGTGCAACATAGTCCCAATTCCTTCCTCGTCATCATGTTTAATATCAATAATAAAAATTCTACTAGTCCATTCTATATACTTTGCTAAAGAAAATGTGCTGCAAACTGGATGTACGTTTCCTGCATCAAAAGCTGCGATATCAATTGCACTTACCTTATGCAAAAAGGAGCGTTTTTCACCTATTTTTAGTCGATCTCTCATACTATTAATTAATAGGCATTCTTGCCAAAGGGCCCACTTCTAAGCCTACAAATTCTTTCGCCTGGTATTTAAAATAGGCAGCCATTGCTATCATTCCAGCATTATCAGTACAGTATTGAAAATCAGGAATATATACATTCCAACCGTTCTCAACTTTCATTTGCTCCAGTGCATCCCTCAGCCCGGTATTTGCCGATACTCCTCCAGCAATGGCTATCTCTTTAATATTATGCTCGCGAGCAGCTCTTTTTAATTTATTTAACAACATTTTAATCAGAGCAGACTGAATGCTAGCAGACAAGTCATGTAGATTTTTAGTTATAAAGTCGGGGTCTTTTTTAAGCTCATCTCTTAAAAAATAAAGGATTGCGGTTTTTATTCCGCTAAAGGAATAATCTAAACCCGGCATTGAGGTGTTAGGAAAAGTAAATTTAGTAGCATCTCCTAGCTTAGCATATTTATCTATTAATGGCCCACCAGGGTACGATAAACCAAGCATTTTAGCCGCTTTATCAAAAGCTTCCCCAACCGCATCGTCTTTGGTTTGCCCAATTACTTCCATTTTAGTATGGCCTTTTACAAGCACTAATTGTGTATGCCCACCACTAACCGTTAAACATATAAACGGAAAATTCGGTTTTGGATCATCTATAAAGTGAGCCAAAATATGTGCCTGCATATGGTTTACATCTATTAAAGGGATGCCTAAGGCCAAAGCCATAGATTTTGCAAAAGAAGTACCTACTAACAAAGCGCCTAATAAACCTGGGCCACGTGTAAAAGCAATTGCATCAAGTTGATTAGGACTAATGCCCACTTCTTTCATTGCCTTATCAACTACCGGTACGATGCTTTGCTGATGTGCCCTAGAGGCAAGCTCTGGTACCACCCCACCATATTCTTGATGAATGGATTGCGTAGCCACCACATTATTCAGAACTTTGCCATCTTTAACGATCGATGCGGACGTTTCATCACAAGATGATTCAATAGCAAGAATTATATTCGTCATGTAATATGCTAACTTTTAAAGTATTTACTTGGCAACAAAATTAACGGTGTTTATTTAATATCTTGAAGAAGAAAAATAAAATAAGATTAAAAAATTTATCTATCCAGGTAGTTGCACTACTTGTTATTATGATATTGGTACTCCTTAGTTTTTTTCAGTTATCCTCGGTTCAAACATATTTAGGTGAAAAATTAGCGAAGGATATATCTCAAAAGACAGGTTTTGAGATTCAAATTGGAAAGGTTGACATTGTTTGGCTAGATCGAGTAAACATCGAAAACATTACTATTAGTGACCTCACTTCCACCAGAATGATTTCGGTTAAAAGCCTATTAGCCAATTACAGCATATCTTCACTGAGAAGCGATCGAGGTATAGTACTCGATAAAATTGTGTTAGAACAACCAATTGTTCAGCTCAGCTTAAACGATAGTATTCCACTTAACATTACCGATTTTATGTCTAGCCTTAGAAAGGCCTACAGTACAAAGAAAGGGGAAAAAAGCAACCCTTTTATAATTAGAAATATTGAAATTGAAAATGGAAATTTTAGCTACAATCATCTAGGCAGAGATAGTTTAAAAGACAGGTTTGATTATAATCATTTTGGATTTGATTCAATTTATACAAATGCCAGTAACTTGATTGTTGTTGCTGATACTTTTCAATTATCCATTGATAATTTAGAAAGTAAAGAAGTTTCTACCAATATGTTCATAAAATCGATGCAGCTTGATTACCACTTAAGCAAAACCCAAATGAAACTCAACGATCTAATGATGGAAGTCGGAAGCTCTATCATTAATGATTCAATTATATTTAGCTATAACACGGTAGCTGACCTTAACTCTTTTGTGGATAATGTGCTTATAAATGCTCATTTCGATCAACTGAAATTATCAACCCAAGATTTAAAATACTTTACCCCTTATTTTGATAAAATTTATGATACCATTTTATTTACAGGCAATATTCAAGGTAAAATAAACAACTTTAGAACAAACAACTTTAATGTAAGTTTTGGCGCCAATAGCAGTTTGAAAGGCAACGCTTATTTTGAAGGATTACCAGACGTCTATAACACTTTTATAGATTTAAAAATTAAGCAAAGTAAACTCAATAAAAATGACCTTGCCATTTACATTCCTTCGGATGGATTTAAAAAATATTACCCAATAGACTCAGCCAAGGTAAAAGGTTCATTTACTGGCTACCCTAAAGATTTTGTTGCCAAAGCTACCTTTATTACAACTTTAGGTTTCGCCCAAACAGATTTGAATTTAAAACTGAACGACAACCCTGCCAAATCAAGCTATAGTGGTTCAATCAAATTAGTAGATTTTGACTTAGGCAAAGTTGCTTCTTCACAAATCCTTGGAAAAACATCTTTGATCGGAAAAATTAAAGGTGTTGGTTTAACAACCTCGAGCGCTGATTTTGAACTTGAAAGCACCATAGGCAAGATATATTTTAACAACTACAATTATCAAAATATTAATACGAATGCACACTTTGCCCAAGGCCTATTTGATGGCACTTTATCAATTAACGATCAAAATCTTAATTTTAATGCCGATGGAATTATAGATTTAAGAGAAAATAAAAATATTATACAATTAGAAGGAGAACTTATTAAAGCTAAACTAGATAAGCTTCAAATAAGAAAAGATAGCTCAGACATTGCAGCAAAATTTGACATTAATATTAAAGGGATAGAACTAGATAGTATTATAGGCAAAATTGAGGTTACGAACTTAATAGCTCATAATGAAAATAATGTTTACGAAGTAGATAAAATTGAAGTTATATCTGAAATTAAAAACAACGAACGAATTCTGGTTTTATATACGGACAGAGTTGAATTAAAAATTGAAGGAGAATATAACTTAACAACAGCTTTCCAAGATTTAAAAAGTATATGGCTCGAAAACAAGGTCAATTTTCTTAATCAAAAAAATGATATAAAGGAATTTTATCAAAGTACAGAAATTCCTAAATCAAAATCTAACCTTAGATTCGATATCAAACTTTATAACATTAATCCTCTCATAAATTTATTTGACCCACTTGCTTTTTTATCAAAAAACACCCATTTATACGGCACTTTAGATTCAGATATTATAAAAGAGCTTTTTATAAATTTTAATAATGACACCATCATCTATAACCATAATTTGCTTGTGGGCAATGATTTTAAAATTTCCACTCGCTCAAATTATGAGACCAGAGATCTATCTTCCACTTTCCATTTTGAATCAAAAAATCAAATATTACGAAGTAAATCAACACTGGATAACTTTTTGATAGATGCTAAATGGAAAAAGGACTCCTTAAAATTTAATTTTCAAGTCGAAGAAGGAATAAATCAAAACATAACTGATATAAGCGGCTTAATATTATTTAATAAGGACACTACCCTTTTATCAATTAAAGAATCTAAAATTCTATTATTAGACCAATCGTGGAATTTTGATAAAAAAAATCAAATTACATTCATCAAAGACCATGTAATACTCTCGAATATGAGTATTATAAATGGAAGCCAAGAGTTATTTGCTTCAGGTACCATTACAAAAGAAAACAATACCCCTATAACAATTAGGGCCACTAATATTGAAATGAATAATCTAAACCCATTAATTAATAATGAGTTAGATGGAATTTTAAATGGAACTGCTGAAATTTCTAATATTTTTAGCATTCCTTTAATCGAAAGTAAAATCAGAATTGACAGCTTATATATTGATGGTTATGATTTTGGAAATATAGAAGGAAAAAGTAATTGGAATCAAGAGTTTGACTATTTTGATGTCAATTTTTTTATTGAAAAAAATCGTAGCAAAATAATAAATTTAACAGGGCATTATAGTCCATTAGGAGACGAGAAGGCACTAAGTTTAAATGCAAAATTGCTAGATGCGGATCTCAAGTTAATAGCTCCATTTACGAAAGGTTTATTCAGTAATATTGATGGCAAACTGTCTGGAAACATAGGAATTACAGGTGCTTTGTTTGAACCTAAACTAAGAGGACTTGGACAAATAAGCGATGCAAAAATTACCGTAGATTATTTACAAGCAGCTTATATTGCAAATGGTAATTGGAGTATAGATTCTACGTCCTTTTCGCTTTCTAAATTAAAGATATTAGATAATAATATTGGCACTGGAAATCTAGATGCGACTTTTACTCATTCAAATTTTAAAAAATTTGAAATGAACCTTGAAGCAGAGTTTAAAAATCTAACAGCGCTTAATACAATTGCCAAAAACAATAAATATTTTTACGGAACTGCCATTGGAAGTGGTAATTTATCAATAGTTGGACCATTTAGTAACCTTATAATCAACACGAGGGCCAAAACTGAAAAAGGAACCAAGTTCTATATTCCATTAACAAGTAATAAATCGGGCGCAAAACAAGAAGATTTTATTTCATTTTCAAGTTTCACAAAAGAGATTGATGAGGTTATAACGCCCGTTAAAGAAGTAGTTAAACTAAACAATATTACAGTTAACCTAGATATAGAAATTACTCCTGAAGCTTATGCTGAAATTATTTTTGACCAAACAGCAGGTGACATTATTAGAGGACGAGGCAAAGGAAATTTAAGTTTAGAAGTAGATACCAAAGGAGAATTTACAGTTTTAGGCGAATACGAATTTACAGAAGGAGCCTATAATTTTACGATGTATAACATTGTAAATAAAGAGTTTGAAATAAATCCAAAAAGTAAAATAACTTGGTCTGGCGACCCTTATTTAGGTAACATGAAGATTGATGCTAATTATAAAATTAATACTTCACTAGCGCCTATAATAGATACCGTTTATCACAGTAGTATTCCAGAGATTAACAGAATATATCCTTCCAAAGTACTCCTTAATTTGGATGGTCCTTTACTCTCTCCTGATATAGATTTCGATATCGTTATCGAGGATTACCCTAAATCTGATGTTACCATTGATACGGAAGTAAGGGCCTTCTTAAACAAAATACAAAACGAGGAGCAAGAAATGAATCGCCAAGTATTCAGTTTACTTGTTTTTAGGAAATATTCATACCCCAACTCCTTCTCTACTGGCGGAACAGTTGGGAGTAGTGTTTCAGAGTTTGTCTCCAATCAACTTAGTTATTGGATAAGCCAAGTAGATGAAAACCTAACAATTGACATCGATTTTGACCTAAGTGAATTAGATCAAAATGCACTCGAAACATTTCAATTGCGAGTATCCTATGCCTTTATGGATGGTAAATTGATTGTAACAAGAGATGGTGGGTTTACTGATCAAAATCAAAATGCGACACTCTCGAGTATTACAGGCGATTGGACAATAGAATATTTACTCTCTGAGGATGGCAAGGTAAGGGTTAAAATATTCAAAAAAACCAATTACGATCAACTGTCGTCTTCAACTGGTGAAAGTGATGAACTGATAAGTGGTGGTTTTAGCTTATTATATACGACAAGTTTTAACAGTATTAAGGAGTTATTTAAAAAGAAGTCAAACAAGAGAATTCCCCTAAATAATACTCAAAATCTCCCCAAAGAAGCCATTAAGTCCGATGATGAAATAAACACCCCCTAATATTCGCTATAAATTACTATCTTAGAAAAAAATCTATTTTCTAATGGTTGTTGATGTAATAAAAACTTATGCAGAATCGATAGGTGCTAAATTTTCTGCTTATGACGATTCAAAAGCAGCGGTAATAGTTCCTATAGGACAACACAGATACCAAACGGTTTTAGCAGAAGCTAAAATCATAAAAGGTTCGCCATACATTCAACTCACTTCTAAAATAAGTAACAAAGAAGCCATTAAGGATGAACACATCTATGGTAAACAAAAGAATTTGCTTTTTGGCAAATTAGTTATAGAAAAAGACCATTTAGAAATTAAAGCTTACATAGATAATAACATGTCTCCATTGCTGATTGCTGAAATAATTAATGAGCTAGCCGCTTTTGGAGATATCTATGAAAAGCGATTTACTGGCAAAGACATCTATTAATTTATTAGTTTTGCACCGCAGACCGCCTTATCGCCCCTAAGTAATTCGGGGAGGAAAGTCCGGGCAACATAGAGCAACGCACTTCCTAACAGGAAGGTCCGCCTTGATAGCTATCGGGACGGAACAGAAAGTGCAACAGAAAACAAACTACCCTCTTTCGCCAAGGCTTCGGAGGGTAAAGGTGAAAAGGTGGGGTAAGAGCCTACCGCATCGCAAGCGATTGAGATGGCAGTGTAAACCTTGCGTGTTGAAAAATCAAATAGGTGCTGTTTCTTCTATTTTAGAGGAACTAACTGGCTCGGTTAGCTTTGCAGCATGGGTAGATTGCTTGACCCTTGCAGTAATGTAAGGGCTAGATAAATGATGAGGATCCGCCAACTGGCGGATACAGAACCCGGCTTACAGGTCTGCATTTTTTTATAATTGTCAATTGACAATTAGTAATTATTAATTTAAAAAAATGGCGTCAATTTTGGTAGTGGATGATGAAAAAAGCATCCGTTTTGCATTACGAGAGATTTTAGAAGATGAGCACTACAAGGTTGAAGAGGCCAACGATGGTGTTGATGCACTTAAGAAGCTCTCTTCTACTAGTTTCGATGCGGTTCTATGCGATATAAAAATGCCAAAAATGGATGGCATTACACTTTTAGAAAAAGCAATTGCTGAAGGGGTTGATACCCCTTTTATTATGATATCAGCGCACGGAACCATCGATACAGCGGTTGATGCTACAAAAAAAGGAGCTTTCGATTTTATTGAAAAACCACCAGATTTAAACCGTGTGCTTTTAGCGGTACGTAATGCGGTTGAGCGAGAGAATTTAGTACAGGAAACCAAAGTATTAAAGCGAAAGATTGCCAAATCGAATTCCATCATTGGAGAATCAACCGCTATACAGAAAGTGTTTGATACCATCGAAAAAGTAGCTCCTTCTGAAGCTCGTGTGCTTATTACTGGCCCCAATGGCTCTGGCAAAGAACTTATAGCGAAGTCATTGCATTCCAACAGCACAAGAAGTAAAAAACCACTGGTAGAAGTAAATTGTGCAGCCATCCCTGGTGAATTAATTGAAAGTGAACTTTTTGGACATGAAAAAGGAGCCTTTACTTCGGCTATTAAACAACGCGTAGGCAAATTTGAACAAGCGCACGAAGGCACCTTATTTCTAGATGAAATCGGTGATATGAGCCTTTCTGCTCAGGCCAAAGTACTAAGAGCACTGCAAGAAGGAATAATAACGCGGGTAGGTGGAGATAAAGAAATTAAAGTAAACGTTAGGGTATTTGCTGCCACCAATAAAAATTTGAAAGAAGAAATTGCCAATAATAAATTTAGGGAAGATCTTTACCACAGGCTAAGTGTTATTATAATAGATGTGCCAAGCCTTAATGATCGGGTGGATGATATCCCCATATTAGTGGGTCATTTTTTAAATCTAATTGCTAATGAGTATGGAGCTCCTGCAAAAACTATAGAAGAAAATGCAATCAAACTTTTACAAAACCATAATTGGACAGGTAATATCCGTGAACTTCGCAACGTTATAGAACGACTCATTATTTTAGGAGGCCGAGTAATCAGCAAAGCAGATGTGGAACAATTTGGTCATATTGGTTAATCACCCGTGCATTCAGTATAATAACAAAGGCTACGATTAATATCGTAGCCTTTGTTATTTCTTTCAAGCTATCATCAAAAACCTATTTCTTAATAATCTTCTGTTGAACGGTTCCTTTTTCAGCCAGAACCCTAACTACATAAACTCCTGATGACCATTTGTTAACATCTGTAATAGTAAAATCTAAGTAACCAGCACCATTGGCCTGCTGTTTATTTAAGTAATGGCGCTTCCCAAAAGTATCCACAACCATAACCGAAACTACTTCTTCTTTATTTAATCCTGATAGACTTAATGAAACTCCTTGGTCATTGAATGGGTTAGGAAATGAAACCAATTCAAGTTCATCCACATTATTTGCCATTCGGACTAATACGATACCAGCATCAGCAGTGGTTCCGTCAAAATCTGTTTGAATAAGTTTATAATAGGATATCCCATTTAATGGGCTTTCATCAATAAACGAATATGCCAATTCCTCAAGACTTGTTCCTCCCCCTAAAATAGTAGCTATATCAACAAAGTTTTCACCATCTTTTGATCTTGAAAGCGTGAAGAAATCGTTATTAAGCTCACTTGCAGTTATCCAAGTTAACTTAACCGTTCTTTCTTGCGCTTCGGCCTCAAAACTTAGCAACTCGATAGGAAGGGCATTCAAATTTAATGCCGAACCAAATGTAATAGGACTAAGTGACGTTAAAGTGCTTGAAGAAAGCACAGTACCCGTGGCTACAGTACCAGTTATATTTCCTTGGCCTTCACTTTGCCAATTACCACCAGTATAGTGAGCCACTACTAAATCACTACTACCCAGTGTTTGTATGTCGCTTCTCACTCCATCTTCCCAATACAATCTAACAAGCGGATCCGTAACTCCTGAAGTACGAGATAACTCCCAGTACTCAGCACCACTTACATGGTTTAAAGGCCCACCTCCACCTGTTTGAACCACATTCCCTGGGTTTGGTGCAGCAGCATCAAAGTATTGAGCAGTAAAACCATTGGATGTACCAATTGATTCGACTCCTATTCGAGCATAGAATGAGCCATCACCCACTGGGAATGCGAAATTTCCAGTACCAGTTCGTTGGAAAGGGCCATCAACATAACTAGCTGAAGAACCCCCTGAAACCGTTCCTCCATTAAGGTGAACAAAATCAGTAATTGATGATGAAATAACTCCATCGGTTAATGTTAATGTTCCTGTAATTGAAACTACATCGTTTAATATAATTTGAGGTAGTAATCCTGATGTGTTATTAATCGTTAAATTATTAAAACTAATTCCACCAGTGGACGATATTGTTTGAGTGGTTGTTCCTGCTAAATTAAAGGTGCTTGCATTCGAAGTAAATGTATTGGTGTTTACAAGATCACCAACTAAGGTAATAGTTGAAGTTGAGGCTGCCGTTGATCCACCTAACGTTAAGTCATTTGATATTAAGGTGTTAGAGGTAAAAGTTACCGAACCAGTACCAGATGTAACCACATTAAACAATGACCTGGAATTAGTACCAAACTGAATACCAGTACCGTTTGTCTGGAGATTAATGGTTCCGCTTCCGTTTGTAAATGTAGCCAACGCATTCATATCAAAGTTAGAGCTACCAATGCTGTTAACCATAGTGATACTATGAGCTGGGTTTATTATTTGAAGTGTTCCATCCGCAAGATTAAAATCACAGTTTACTGTGATGGCATCCACGGTTTGGAAAACAGCATCTCCATCTCCCACGGCATCACTATTAAAAATTAATCCGCAAAATGCATCTCCACCAGTTTCTACTAAAATATTGCCGGTTGTAGCATCTAGTTGAACGGTTGATCCTGTTGCGGCTGTGTAAGTGCCAGCATTCGTCCAATTTCCTTCAACAGATATGATTCCATTCGTATGTGTAAAGTCACCCGAATTGGTAAATGACCCTGATAAATCTAAATCAATGCTTCCTGCCAAAGTCATGGTGGCTCCTGCTTGAATAGTTAAATCTTTAGCCACACCGGTAGCTCCTGAATTTAATATAGGATCGTTAGGTGTACCAGAAGGAATTAACACATCATTACTGGATATAGGAACACTATTATCAACCCAGTTCGTGCCATCATTCCAGTCGGCACTTGTGCTACCATCCCAAGTAATTAGAGAAGAATAGCTCCACTGAACAAATCCATCCCCAGCACCATTTGCTGGAATATCATCTTCAAAGGCCGCCCCTCCAAGTACTCCAGATGCATCATCAAAAATATAAGGATTTGTTCCGCTTTGTCTCCTAACATTTACAGCAGGCCCAGAATTAAATACAATATTACTTATTGTTGTCGTGGCAGGATCATTTTCAATCAAAAGATACCTGCCGCCAGCTGCTCCAGACGAGAAAGAACCGTCTGATAAATTATTGGTAGCATGAAGTGATGCGCCACTTTGAATCCTTAATCCTGTTGCATTCAAATTATTGATTTCATAATACTGGGCATCTAATTGACCACCAGAAGCAATTACGAAACCATAAGCCCCACTTTGGCTATTAATTATCGCTTTATTAGATCCATCTGTACCTACTGCTTGCAATATACCACCAGAATTAACTTGAATAGTAGTATTAGCTCCCATCCTTAATGTACCATTTGCGCCTATTGCTAAGGTAGAGGTTCCTCCAATAGCTAAAACATCAGAACCTGTTGCATCACCCATATTGAGTGTATTTGAATTCAAGGAAAGATCTCCTCCAATTAAGTCAAAATCATTCAATACTGTTGTCGTGCTTTGTAATGAATAGGTAGCACCTGCATTTCCATTAATATCCAGGTCATAAAACGATGAACCGCCTGTATCTATGGTTCGTGCACCTGCAGCACTTGTATTAAACAACACTAAACCAGCTTGAGCTGCAAAAGTACCCGCATTGCTCAAATCTCCTCCAATGGTTAGTTGTCTATTACCGGAAGAAACATCGAAACTTGCACCACTAGCCACCGTAAAATCATTGGATACTACGGTATTGCTACCTAATTGAAAACTACCAGATTCAAAAGTTACATCGTAAAAAGGAGACGTACCATTATTGATAACATCCACTCCTCCGGAGGTAGCAAAATCTACTCTGCTTGTTGATTGGCTAAATGACCCACTACTACCTCTGGTCCAAGCTCCACTAATTTTAATCCTATCTTCAGATCCATTCGTAATAAAAATACCATTCACAGTAATATCACCTGATATTTCTAAATCCGCATTAGCATCATCGGTAGCAGTGTTTAAGGTTAATACAGCACCAAAATTAATGGTTAATGCTTTCGCTTCTGCTCTAGCAACCCCTGTTCCGTCAACAGTAATCAATGGTTGAATAACCGGGGTTTCATCAATTATAACCAAATCTGTTGCTGTTGGCACTTTATTACCACCCAAGCTAGACTCCCAGTTCCCGGCAGTAAACCAATCACTGGTTCCTGCACCTGAAGTCCAAGTCAGTGTTTCAGCACCCGTCCAATCAATTAAATCACTTGGATCTGTTTCAAAGTTTGATCCCCTAAAAGCACCAGTGGCATCATAAAACTCAACCGTTCCGCTACCGGCAATCAATTTAGATACGTTAGAAGCTCCCCCACCAGGATTTGCAGGGAAATTAACATTTTCTATTCTATTGGCACCCGTTAAATCCTGTGTATTTTCAATATTAAATAAGGTACCACCCGAAGCTCCATTTGTAAACGTTCCGTTACTAAAATTATCAGTGGCATCAATTACAGCCCCATTTTCAATTTTAATACCATTTGTGCCCATGTATTCGAACAAATAGTTTTGTGCTTTGATAGTCCCCTGTACAGAAAAGTTGTAATTATTAACTGTTCTCCTCGTTACTGTAACAGGCATTCCTGAAGTACCCACTAAATCCAATGTGCCACTTGGAGTTACGCTGAGTGAAGCTCTATCTCCAATTTCAAGTCTTCCGCCAGCCCCGGCAATATAAGTACCATTAATAGAAATTACATCAAGGTAATTTCCTGCTTTAACCGTTTTCCCATTCCCATTAAAAGTACCGCTTGTTACACTAAATAAATTACTAACATCAAGGGCATCTTGTACAATATATGTTCCACCGGTGTTAATGTCTAAATCTAATAACACAGAATTATTGGTTGTTATAAAACCTGTTCCAGAAGCCTTATTCATCACATACTTTCCAGCTGTAAATATTGTTCCAGCAATGCAATTAATATCTCCACCTATGTTAAAATCTCTATTATTATAATAATTCCTAAATTCGCCATTCTGAACTACAAGATTATTTAATACGGTAACATCTATCCCATTCGCGAGGTATCTAGCGGTTCCAGCTGCTTTATCAATTTTTAAATCATAAAAATCTTTTGTACCGGTAGCACCCGTTCTTATGTCTTGATTTCCAGCAGATGAACCATCTAAAACAACCTGTCCCATTCGAGCAATGAAGGATCCACCATTATTATTATCCCACTCACCGGCTAGCTTAATTTCATAATTACTTGTGCTTACATCTAACGTAGCTGTATTAAAGTCAAGGTCTCCATCTACATCAATATTACCCCCCAACGTTTTTGTGGTTGAATTTAATAAATAAAGCCTGCCATATTGCACCCCTCGAATGGTTTGATCAATCGTACCTTCGTAACGAGCAAGGCTGGTAACATCTGGAGCATAGGTTGCAAATCCAGAAGGATAATTATCAGCTCCTAAAATATATACACTTCTACCCGCTTCCGTTGTAAAAGTACCTGTACCACTCGTATTATTAAATAAAGCCGTACCTAACCTCATCGAAGTTATTGAGCTTCTTAAAATTAAATCGCCTGTTAAGTCGGTATCACCATCAAGCCATTTATTATTGGTACCTCCAATATCAAGGGTATTAAATTTACTTGCATTGATGCGCTGAGTTGTTGAACCGGCAAATATGATGGAACCAGTACCGGTATAAGCCCCTGTGCCTGTCCAGGTTGGGCCATAAAAATAATGACTTCCACCGCCATCGTTAAAAGTACCGGAGGCTGCGATGGTTACATCACCTGCCATAATTAAAGTTGCAGCTGCCGCATCTAAGGTAGAATTTACCACTAAACTTCCACCAACGGCAACAGTCCCTTGCAATGTTTTAGTACCTGTTCCGTTTACAATTACATTTCTCAAAGAGAAATCCTTGATGATTTGATCCGCGCCATTCAATATGACCGTTCCATTGGAGGATGATACAAATGTGCCCCCATTATTAATCAAATCTCCTGCGATAGTTGCCGTATAACCGATACCCGCAAAAGACATTAAACTATTGGTGATATTAACATCGCCATCTACGTCAAAAATTACATTTGCACCTTGAATTAAATAAGTTGCAGGCTGTGTAAACGTTAAGTTATAGAAGGTTGAGTTATTTGGAACAATAGACACTGAACCAGCTGGAGCATTAAAAGTTAATGTGCCATTTCCATGAATGAAAATTCCGTTTACGCCCATACTAAAACTACCAGCAATAAATATATCCGAGGTGGCATCGGCAACTGCCAGAATACCATTTGAAGCACCCAGCCCAATTACTACATCACCTACTGAATTTAGATCATTGCCGTTATCAACGGTAAGAATACCATTTGTTAAGGTGACAGATTTTGCGGTTGCATCTCCGGAAACTGCATTAATTTCAGGATTATTGGTTTGTAAGCCAATAATGGCATCCAAATTAATGTTAGGTACCCCGTTATCCCAATTGGTTGCGTCATTCCAATTAGAGTCGGTGTTCCCAGTCCAGTTTGTAAAGGATAAAGCGGGCCAAAGAATTACACCTGGATTAACTGTTCCACCAGCTCCATCATCTTCATAGGTTTCACCCGCTAATAATCCACCAATGGTACCACCAAACGTAATAGGGCCACCAGGAGCTGTCAATGATCGCCTAACATTGAAGTGAATAGCAGCTAAGGCTCCGCCACCATGGTTAAACGTTACATTATTTATGACACCAAGTGTGGAAGCATCGGCTTCCATATTTAAGTATAAATGATTTCCGGTTGTAATGGTACTCATTCCTGTCCAAGTTCCATCTGAGAAATTATTAGGTGCATCACCTACGGTTGCGCCTGGTTGTACATCGAGGCCTGCATCAACTAAATTTGATATTTCGTAAAAACGCGCATTAATTTTTCCACCGGTTTGAATGTCAATATCAATTTCAAAATTACCAGCTAGTCTTGCAATTCTTGCATAATTTCCGCTTGCACCCACTATATTTAATGTACCCTCAATAACAAGGTTAGGATCTGAAATTGCAGTGCCATCACCACCGTTATCTGTAGCGTCAAATAATAACGATGATCCTGCACTAATGGTCAAAGTTGCCCCAGCTGCCACATGATGATGCTCCGCATCCGGGTTTCCAGCATCATTATTTCCTAAGGTTAGGCTAAATCCATTTAAGTCAAATGTAGCACCACTACCAATGGTAAGGTCTTCACCAATTTGTTGATTTGAAAGTAAGGTATATGTTCTCGTATTAAAATCTGTTTGATTGAAGGTAACATTATAAAAGTCATACCCATTATTAAAAATTGTTTTGGCAGTAACATCCGTACTTTCAAAAGCAATAGTAGAGGTGTAATCGTTGAAAAATCCAGCATTGGACCAATTTCCTCTTACTGTAAAGCCTCCAACGGTAGTGCCCCCATCATTAGACATATATACATTATTACCACTATTAATGGTAATGTTATCTCCAGTTAACTGGCCTATTATGTACTTAGTTCCAGAACCATCAAAGGTAATATTTTTCCAAACTCTATCTTTCGTAATCGTTTGGGTACCTATTCGGTCATAAATAATATTGGCATTAGCTGTAATCAGTGTTTCATTGGTATCATCATTTACATTGGTTATGGCAAAGTTGTGTGTTAAGCTACCAAAATCAACGGTGGCATTACTGAAAAATTCAATTTGGGCACCATCAATATTTAATCCATTTCCAACGATTGTTTTAGTACCACCTGCATTTTCAAACCGAGTTGTTTGGAAGCTATGGTTGGCCCCAGGATCGATCGTTTGATCCACATTGGCATTAAAGTTTAGGGTATTAGCCGTGTGGTTAAATGTACCATTATTGGTAAAATTGGTACCCGAAAAATCCATATCTCTTGATAATGCTAGAGTTACTCCATTATCAACGGTTAAATCACCCGTAACAATAAAAACATCTTGGCCAGAAGTTAGAGATTTTGTACCAGAACCAGCAAACACTACCGTTGGTAAGTTTACTATGTCTATTGTTGTTCCTTCATAACTAACAATATTTTGATCCGTGCCATCAAAAGTTATTAACACCGCAGAGGAGGAAGGCGTATAATCCCTCATATCGGTTAACGTCCCCGAAAAAGTCATATCAAACCCAGCATCTACCAATGTTACATTATCATTCATATTAAAATCGCCATCCACATTTAGGTTGCCATCTAAGGTGGCATTACCGCTAGAATTTATATCCAATCGCCCATAAGTAGGTAGAGAATAGATAATTTGATTTCCACTCCCATTTAGAGTCGCCCTACTTGTGGTGGCCAAACTATACGTGCCAAAGGCTGTTGGAAAAGCAGGTAAAGGGGCAGCGATATTATCAGTAATAACCCTGCTTGTACCAAGCATGGTAAAAGTTTTCGTACCGGTTCCAGTCATGGTATTACCATTCATATCTAAGATAAGACCATCATTTACAGTAATATCTCCTGTGATAGACAAGGCAGAATTCATATATTTTCCACCCGAACCACCCATAATCACATTATTAAAACCAGTAATGTCTGGATCAATACTCCAGTAATCACCAAAATGGTTTAAGGTACCAGTACCACCTGCAACGCCCCAATTTACCTGCTGCCCTCCCGTTGGAGTAGATAGAGCATCTTCAAGATTTATGGTAAAATTATTTGCTGCTAAAGTCACTTCGTTATCATTCAACAAAATGTCATCATTAACAGTAATATCGCCCAACAAGGTTTTTGTTGGCGTATTTCCTGTATTTCGCCTTCCAACTCTCAAATCAAAGTAGGTTGTTGGAAAAATATCTTGATCAATATCAGCATAATAAAATACTTCGCCAGCGGTAAGACTAATTGTCCCGAATCCAGTTGGAAAATTATTGGTATCTTCGATTCTTAATTGCCCACCTGTTTGGGATAAAGTTCCCCCTGCGGTTCCTGTAACTGTAACTCCAGATCTAACTTCTATTCTTCCAATCCCATTTAAAATATTAAGGTCCTTATTAACATCAATTGATGTTAAAATTAATTTTGCAGAAGATCCAGAAAAAAAGATAGAATTAAATGTTGTAGATGATGTTCCTTGAATATTTTGTCCACCACCATCGAAAATAACGGCACCAGTACCTGTCTGAGAGAAAACGGTTGAATTTTTGTTATTAATCCAATTATCACCAATTTTTATTATAAAGCCCTGAGCATCAAAGACACTCCCAAATCCACTTGTAAAAGTTAAATCATCTTTTATTGTAATATTAGAGGTTAACTGTTTTGATGCACCAGACCTCATTGTTAGATCATAAAACAAGCCCCCATAAATTGATTGAGATCCAGAGGTTTTTGATAAGCTCACCTCTCCTGTTCCGGGGTTGAACGACCCTCCATTTGTACTCCAATTTCCTAATAATGTTATTAATTTATTTCCTACTACATTAAATATGCCACCTGTTATATTAAAGTCATTGCTAACAACCATATTGTTATCTAAGTTATATTGAGCACCAGAAGCATTTACAGTTAGGTTATAAAATGGATCATTATTTGTATTAAACGTAAAAACTCCGGAAGAACCATCCAAAATGAACGTATTAGCGTTTGCTGTATAATTGCCAGAATTTGAGAATGCTCCTGCTAAGCGAATTGTACTTGAATTTTCTTGAATTAAAGAACCATCTATAATGGTCATTAATTCTTCAACATCTAATGTTCGACTGTTTTTAACAGTCAAAGAAATATCATTTGACCCTCCGGCATCAATAATTAATTTTAACCCGACTGCATCTAGGTCTGCAGATTGAATCTCCACCGAATATGCGCCTCCAACCAATGAATGATCTAAATACACAACGTCAGTTGCTGTAGGCACTAAATTTGTGTTCCAATTCAAAGGGTCATCCCATCTGATGCCATCGCCTCCATCCAAATCCGAATTCCCATCCCAAACAATTCCAGTACCGCTAAATGTCCAAGCAATTTGATTAAAACCATCACTATCATTTGCTTCTCCAGCCAACCCACCTAGTGCATCTTGAAAATCAACAGCCAAAGCTCCTGAATGATCCATTGGAGCTGAAACATTAAAAGATGGGCCAGCGTTGAATATTGCATTGGTTATAGTCGCACTAAAAGCAATATCCAAAGTTAAATAAGCATTTCCTGCACCATTACTAAACACCCCATTAGAAAAATTATTTGTTGCATCAATACTGCCTCCGGTAATATAAAATCCGTTCCCTGTACTATTGCTTATGGAATAATACTGAGCTTGAATGGATCCAGCTGTTTGGTCATAAGTGTAATAGTCAGTTGTTTGAGGATCTAATGAATTGATAACGGCTGGATTAGCAACTGTTCCCACAATTTTAAAATCTCCTCCAGAATTAGTAATTTTTGTATCTACTCCTAGACGCAATGAAGCACCTGCATCTACCTCAAAAACACCCCCCAGTATATCAATATGCATTATGTATGACGTTGATAGCAAAAATTCATTCCCATTCAAATCAAAAACACCATCATTAACTGTTAATACAGTTGTATTATTAATATTAACATTAAATGATAAATTGCTCTGAAGCTCATATATTGCTCCTGGTGCATCAAAAGTAAGATATCTAAAGCCTGATCCACCAGATTCAATAGTATGCGTTCCAGAGGTTCCATTAAAAGTTACTAAACTAGCATTACTGTTAAAATCAAACGTTCCACTATTTGTAAAACTACCAGCAACATACATATCAAATGCATCTGTTTCCAATTCTGCCCCTGCATTAATGGTAAAATCATTTTCTACAATTAAATCACCATCCAACTCCGATCTGCTTGTATTGGTATTAATAAGCACATCCCAAAACTGCTTACCCACTGATGGGTACCCACTTGCACCTGTCAATAATGAAGAGTAGCCACCCGAAAATTCAACGGCACCATTTCTTGGAACGAATACTCCTGTAGGAGAAGTATTCGTCCAGTTTTCTTCAACTGTTATTTTATAATTACTTGCACTTACATCAAGCGTAACACCTGCATTTATTTGCAAACGACCATTTAAGGAAATATTACCGGTAAGTGTTTTGGTACCTGTACCACTGTAAAACGTATCGTGAAAAGTGGAGGCACTTATTGATTGATCTGCCCCATCAAATGTAATGGCTTGTGTATGTTGGAAACTACCTCCATTATTCCAGTCTCCTGCCACCGTATGCGACCAATTACCTGCATCTAATGTGGTATTTGTAATGGTTACGTCTCCATCTATGTTCATTCCCACATCGTAGAACCTTTTTTCGCCTGAGCCTGAAAAAATTAAGTTAGGGTACACCGTAGAAGCCCCGTTATAATTTCTTAAAATTTGATCTGTATTGCCATTAAAATGAATGGTAGCAGCAGGTAGGGTTGATAAAAAACTAGTTCCCGGATGGTTATGAAAATCTTGGCCAACCGTTAAGGTAAAACCCTGAAGATTAAAATCTCCTCTGTTTTGAACTAAGTGAAAGTCTCTTGCAACAATAATATCCGATTGAGCATAAACAAAATTTGTAGAACTATTATCAATTTCTAAATCACCAAATATATTATTAGGATTAGAGGTTATGTTTTGGTTCGAGGTGCTGCCAAAAGATACAGTTCCTGTGCTTTGGCTAAAAGTACCCGTACCTCCATTTATCCAATCGCCACTTGACATATCTATGCTATAAATACCGGCATCAACAATAACGCCATTATTAATGGTCATATCTCCAGAACAAAAATGGTCGCCCACCATTGATTTGGTTCCAGAACCGCTATAAGTTATATTATTAAGACTGCATGCCGAAATGGATTGATCAGCTCCATTAAAATTGATAGAACCTGTCATATTATTCGTATAGGCAGTTCCCATCACCCAATTACCTGCAACCGAATGATTAAATCCCCCATCAACAAAGACAGGAGTTTCACCTACTCTAGAAAAATTTCCAAGAACAGTGATATCCCCGGTGGCATTTTTGTTGCCATTACCTCTTATCTCAACTTGGCCATACGTTACGCCTGGGATACTTTGTGTACCCCCATCAAAAAGTATAGTACTTTGTGGGTCTAAAGCAGGCGTAAAATTTGTCATGATAGTGTTAAACGCTGAATTACCACTTGTTCTCAACTCCACATTTGCTCCTACTGTAAATAAATAGACAGGTGGAAATCCGCCAATATCTTGAATAAGGTTTGCATCTATATCTAATATTAGATAATTGGATGCTGACCCACCAGCATTTGTAATAGAGAAATTTTTAACATAAACACTGCTTGCATCAAAATTAATTGTTCTTACAGCAGTGGGTGCAGTATTAGTAACTAAAAGGTCATAGAAATAATAAAACCCCGTTCCTTCTGCTTGTATAGTTTGATTAGCATCTGGTGCATCCAGCGTAAAAGATCCAGCTGACTGGTTAATTGATGAATTTGTGCCATTATAAATGTTTCCTTCCAATGTGTGATTAAAACTTCCTAAAGCCAGCGTAATCCCATTATTCAAATCTAAATACCCATCAATATCTAAGGCTGCATCTGCGGTTTTGGTACCTGAATTACCCAATGCCAATCGGGCATAGGTTATTCCACCACGCACCGTTTGGTTTCCTGCCATATCGTAATTGGCTCTGGAAGTTAAACCTTGAAAATCAATGGTTCCAAAACCAGTAGGGAAATTATCAACTCCTCTTAGGTAAACGGTTGTTCCATCATTAATTTGAAATGTACTACCACCTGTTCCGGTAGTTGACCCTTCGTTTAAAACCAAATAGCCACTGTTAATGGTTAAATCACCCCCTATTGTAATGTCATCATTTCCACCACTCGAAAATGAAACGTTCCCATCAATTATTATATTAGCCGCACCCAAGGTGAAGGCATTGTCCGCATTATCATAAACCAAGCCCCCAGTAAAGGTTACTGATCCTGAAAAATTACAAGTTCCTTCTTGTCTGAAGGCTTCAATCGTTTGATTACCCGCTCCATTTAATGTTGCATTTGTAGATACGCTTGTAAAATCATTGGCCACATAATCACCTGTAATAGTATATATTACGGGCGCTCCGGGTTGAAAATAAACTTCATCAAATGTGGCATTGGTGCCAATATTTATAGCTTGATCTAAAGTTCCATTAAATGTTAAACGTCCATTTGTTGCATTATAAATAGAACCATCATCTACGGTAAGGTTTCCAGCCAAAGTATGCGAACTACCGGTGCTAAAACTGGTATTATTTGTAATTACCCAGTTTCCATTAACCGTTACATTACCACCTGCTGTTATAACACTCCCCCCATTAAAAGTTAGGTTATTAAAGGTAGCTGCCGCAGAAATTGTTTGCACCAAGGGTGCATCAAAAATCACCATTCCTGAACTTGATAAACTTGCCCCCGCATTTTCGGTCCAGTTGCCGGCAATATTAATTTGATTTGCCCCAGCTGTTAAGGTAGAATTTACATCTAACAACAGGTTGCCATCCATATCCAGCGTTGAGGCAAGTGTTAGTGCTCCACCTCCAACTCCTAGGCCCAGTGTCAAGGCATCTATTGTTAGGGGCCCAGTGGTAGTATAATTATGTCCATCACTAATAATGAATTTATCTAATCCATTTACAAAACTCGGGGTTCCTGCTCCGGTCCAACTACCAACTGCGTTAAAATTTGTACCAGGGGTGGCATTATTGGAAGTATAAGTGTTTTGTGCAAGTGCAAATGATGATACTAAGATGATCAACAATAGGGTAAAAATATTTTTCATACCAGATATGTGAGTGATAGAAATTAAGTTCAACTAGTTCTAAATTCAAAAATACAACTATATAACAAATTATTTATACGATTTACAACGTATTAGTAACTGCTAAAATTAGCCTAAATCTTTGATCTAAACTATTAATGTTGTCAAAGTCGAAGATTCACTTTAAAATTTTAATCCACATTCAAACTTTGGGGTTTCTAATACAGCGTTAATTTAATAAAAGAATTTCTTGAAACCAATTATCGCCAAAGACAGAGCCTCAGGATATTTCGCTGGCTTTATTTTAACCTGATGGTTAAAAACCACAATTGCTTTATTTGAGATCTCGAAACAAGTTACCATTGACAGATTAAAAAGGGGATGCCGGAACAGGTCCGGCAAAGTATTAAATAGCAACTTTCCCCGTACCCGTTGCGGGGTCTCCTTTTCCTTGATATTATCTACTGTCATTCCCCTACGCTGATTTTTTTAAAAATTCACCTCTACCATTGACGTGGGCGTTTATCAAGTGTTCAAATTTAACTTTTTTCATTCCGAGGCACGAGGAATCTTCTACTTTTTAAAAATTCACCTCTACAATTGACATATTAACAAGGGGATGCCGGAACAGGTCCGGCAAAGCATTAAATAGCAACTTTCCCCGTTCCGATAATTATTCGGAATTGCGGGGTCTCCTTTCCCTTGATATTATTTACTGTCTCTTACCTACGCTGATTTTTTTTAAAAATTCGCCTCTACCATTGACGTGGGCGTTTATCAAGTGTTCAAATTTAACTTTTCTCATTCCGAGGCACGAGGAATCTTCTACTTTTTGAAAATAACTTTCTGACCTTATAAGATTTCTCGTGCCTCGAAATAGGAAAGAAATCTTTTAAACATTTTTAAATTTGAACAGTAAGAATTTTGGCTACTACTCAGCTGGAAAACCGTTGCCACAAAGACTTCAAGGCTCTCAGAACCACTAAATAAAGGTATTAGAAGAATTATAACCTTAGTGAAACTTTCTGATTTTGTGCCTTAGTGGCTAAAAAGGATGTTTTAGTAGCTGAGTAGTAACAAAAGGTGAATAGATAGCCGTAATAAGTTAACTATTTTGATTCAATATTTGACCCAACAAAACAAATTAAAGACCACTAACTTCAGCCTCCCTATGTATTTTCTTTACCAAACCTTGCAATACTTTACCTGGGCCACTTTCGGTAAATTGTGTAGCACCATCAGCTGCCATATTCTGCACAATTTGTGTCCATCGAACGGGAGCGGTAAGCTGCTTTATAAGATTAGCTTTTATAACCTCAATATCTTTGGAAGGTAAGGCAGTAACATTTTGATAAATAGGGCAAATAGGCTCACTGAATGCTGTTTCGTTAATGGCTTTTTCGAGCTCAACACGCGCAGGTTCCATTAATGGCGAATGGAATGCTCCTCCCACAGGTAAAGGAAGTGCTCGTTTTGCACCCGCTTCTTTCATTTTTTCACAAGCTTCTGCTACTGCTTTATTGCTCCCCGAAATAACCAATTGACCCGGGCAATTATAATTGGCTGCCACCACTATTCCTGCAATATCAGCACATACTTTTTCAACCACCGCGTCATCCAAACCCAAAATAGCAGCCATCGTAGATGGGTTAATTTCGCATGCTTTTTGCATCGCTAAAGCACGCTTATAAACCAATGTAAGGCCGTCTTCAAAACTTAATGCCTTATTGGCAACTAGTGCTGAAAACTCACCCAATGAATGTCCTGCTACCATATCAGGAGCAAAATCATCATTTGTAAAAGATAAAATTACAGAATGAAGAAAAACAGCTGGCTGTGTAACTTTCGTCTGTTTTAGTTCTTCAGCAGTACCTTCAAACATGATTTTTGTAATGTCAAATCCCAAAATTTCATTTGCATTATCGAAGTATTGTTTTGCAGTTTGGTTTGTGTGATATAACTCATTTCCCATCCCTGGAAATTGAGCACCTTGTCCTGGATATATATATGCTTTCATGTGTTTATAATTAATTTTCAATGGTGACATGGAACCTCCTCGTAGTTATCCATCCACTAATACATTATTTGGATTAACAAGTTGGTTTCATAGAAGTGTTTATTTTGAGGTTATTATTCAGCCCTTAAAGTTCATATTTTGCTACCAAGGCACCATCCTGATAGCTATTGGGACTAAGTTGCACAAAAAGTTTTAAACATAAAACTTTTCTTTAGGGTTCTTGGAGTCTCAGGGTATTGGTCGCAACGTTTTCTGGCTTAATAATTACATTTTGAGCAAAGATAGCTCGAGTTTAAATTTTGTACAACGTACTAAAGTATTATCCTACCAGAATATTTTTCATTATTAATTAGGCAATGATCCGTTACACCAAACCACTGTTTTCGGTGGCCAGCAACAACATCATACATCCAATTTCTAATAAATTTGGGGATACTATAAAAGAGTTGAAATATTGAAAATGGAAACCCCAAAATTCTACTCACAATGAGTACGGCATCGCTTTTTACATAAACCTTACCAACATGATATAGGACAACAGAGTCTTCCTCGACCTCATTTTCCAATAGCAACTCTTTTCCGAATTCAGTTGATAAACCCGCAAAATCGATCAACTCTTTTTTATCTGCTTTTAGCAAAAACTGCACAGATCTACTACATAATAAACAGTTTGTATCAAATAACAGCATGGGCCTCTGCACGCCTAATAAAGGATGTGAACCCATCCTTTTAATTGTTGATTTCGCTTGCTAGGAACCCTAATATCGAATTCTACATCGGCTGTATAAAAATACACGCCCGTTTTCATTAAATCTCCTCCATCATTTTTCCCATCCCAATTAATTAAAATTGAATTCTCACCATTACTTTCGTATTTGTAAATAGTTTCACCCCATCTATTAAAAACTTTAAAATTCACAGACTTTACAAATCGAGGACAGGATGCAGATTCTTGTCCAGAAAATTCATCTAAAGGTCTAAAAACATCGTTACTACCATCCCCATTAGGGGTAAACACATTGGGTAATTCATAATAAGGGCAATTATCATTGCACACAATATTACTTGGTTCACTTTCATTTTGCGACCTATCAACCGCAGTTATATAATAGCAACCTGCAAAAGAAGTTAGGTTTTCATGCCTGTATTCTAAAGGTTTTACAGTGTCAATTAATTCAAAACTGCCATCTTCCCCTGTGGAAGAAAAATAAATATTATACCCTTTCACTTCATCATCATCATCACAATTTTCACCACCACCTGATTTTATCCACTCTAATTCATTAAAATACTCATTATAACTACATCCCTCCGCTAAAAAAATATTATCACAATTTTCAGTTGTTAAAGTTAAAACAGGCGTACAAGGCTTTAAGGTATCGTTAGGCTGAGCACATACAATTTGCGTTAAGTTAATTTGAGGCACATCTATGCTTGGGTTGCCATAGCTGCCAAAAAGCTTAACATAATAGCAGTAAAGTAATTGATCGCTGAGTTCAACTCCGTTAAAACTACCATCATCACGGTAGTAAAAGCCCTCTTGATTCACATTTACGCTATCAATTAAAACTAATTTAGATGGGTCTGCGTCTTCCACGCGATCTCGGTAGATGTAATGGTAAGGAAAACTTGCTGTATTATTAGACCAAGGCACATTCGCAGACCATTGAAGGTCAATTGCTCCATCAAAAGAAGATGGATCGTTGCGAGGTGAAGACGCCACCGATGACTTAATTTCAACACTATTTGAATCAAAAAGCTTTACGGTGTAATGGTAGGCATTTTCAGTGGTATTAAGGCCTGTATCAATAAACGTGGTATCTGAGGCTAAATTCATCACTTTTTCTCCCAAATCTCCTTCCAATTCTAATCCACGCCAAAGTTCATAATTGTAAGGAGGTGGAAATAAAATTTGATCGATTTCAAATGGACCTCTCCAACTCACCGTAATTTCTCCATTGGCCTCATCAGTTTTATCAACGGTAACATGCGTAATAGCAGGCCCATCTGCTTTAATTATTCCACAAGTTTCTGTAGAAACATAACTTTCCCCTTTTTGAGGTGCGGGAAATACTGCGACTAGTCGATAACAATAATTGGCATCAAAAGATAGGCTGGTATCTTTATAGTTGGTAGTTCCCACTCCTACTTCATCAATCATTGCATAACCCGCATAATCTGGCATTCCAGTTTCGCATTCATCTGGAGACAACGGATACGTATCTACACGCCTCCAAATTTGTATTTTCTCCGCATTCGAGCAGGAATAATCATCCCAAGTAAGGTCGATCGATCGGTCTGAATTAACAGAAGATTGTAAGTTTTTGGGTGCTGGAGCTACCACAATAATATTCACGGTGCCAAATTCCACCAAGGCCACCCCTTCTGGGGGTTGATCGGTTACTTTAAAAGTTACTAAATATGGCTGTTCTCTCACTTGATCACAAGTTGTAGTCCAATCAAAATTAAGATTGCCCGGTTGAGATTGAAATTCTGCTGGTCGTGGACTATAATTTGCCGGGGATACCGCGAAATTTAAGACCCCTGAAAATACTTCAATTTTAACATTATCACCGTCTTCATCAGTGGCAAACACATCAAAATTTACATTGTCTCCTGCTTCTACACAAATATCATCTGGCAATTCAAGTCTAGGCCGCTCATTATCACAATCTTCTACAATAATCTGCATATCGCGAACTACAGAGCCTATTAATATATAAGTGTTAGCCAATTTTCTATATTCCTTCACAATAAAAGCCACATTATATTCTCCTGCAACCCCTGGTGAATTCCATACCAAATCACCAGTTAAGGGATCGATAGAAAGGCCTGCTGGTACGTTTGTGGTACCCTCTTCAAAACCTCCAAATTCGGGGTTATTCATTACCCTATAATTATCAACAGGCGTATCTCTTGCTTGGCGAGGAGTTACAAACTCAAAAGCTAAGCTATCTCCATCTCTATCAAATGCACCAGGGTTGTGATAAAATGCAACGCCTGTACAACCAAAGTCGATTGGTGGTACTAACATTTCTGGAAGAAACATATTGCATCCTAAGGTTGGGTCCATAACAACCATCGTTTCTACGTAAAACTGGGTTTCGATAGAATTATTCATATTAAGAATCCCGCCATTTCGATTGGGCTCTTGGTAGCTTATTATAAAAGTTCCATTCCCATTATAAGTGTATTCAACACTAAACTTGGTAATCCCCACGCCATTTCCACCATCTATTGGCTCTTCATCAAAAATGATCGTAACCCTTGGGTCATCTCTGATATCAATAATAGGCTCACTTCCATCACCAAAATCAAGTATTCCACCGCCACCAAAAGGCACTTGGCCGCCATCTATATCAACATAGCCCGTAATAAAAATAATGAATGTTTTGCTTTGACAATTAATACGTTGCACCGTTATTTCGCCTGCTCTAATATGTGTTGCCTTGGCAGGTTGGGATAATAACAAAAGGACAATTCCAAAAAATAGTAAGCGGAGCTTTTTATACATTCAGTTATCTCGTTTAAACTTTAAAGATAAAACCAATTATGTACCTTTTAACAGATATTAAGCAAAATAGTTACACAAGCTTTAACCTATCGGTTCAACAATCAGTTTAATGAGCTTAAAACGAAAGTCATTCTGAATTTATTTCAGAACCTCTGCTAATATTACTCTTCGTTCCTGAAGCGAGTTCAGTATAATTATTTTCTTTTTGCATTGCCCACCCAATACCCATCACCACTAAATTCGTAGTAAAACCAACTTAATTTTGCAACCACTATGCATTCCATTTTTAGTACTATTGTAACTTACCAACGTATTTTTTATTTTGAATGATTCAATCATTTCATTTTACTGGAATAATTCAACGGACTATTTAACTTGTAATTCCGAAAAACTATTATTACAAATAGGAGGAAAAAAGCAACAAGTATCTTTTACTAACTTGGTATCAATAAAATTAGATTCTAAGAAAAAGCTTGCCCCCTTAATAATTGGAGCTGTTATTACAAGTTTGGCATTGGTAAATATTTTGTTAGAAGGTGCGGCACTTTCGATGATTGGCTTCTTATCTATAGGGTTGCTTACCTTATACTTTGGGCAATCTAACTACTGGGTTATTAACATTGAACAATATGATAAAAGCCATTCTACTTGGATTAGCAAAAACAAGTGCCCTCATTTTCCTCTAACACTAATAAATATAATGAGCTTTAAAGTTTCAAAAGGTTTCTTCCCTCCTTTTTATGCATTACTAAAAAAAGACCTATTGGATGATAGCATTGCGAAGTTGTCAATTACAGAAAAAGCAGAAAGCCCAATTAATTATTATTTGTTACCTCCCAAGCCTGAGCCTAAAGAAGTACTAGCTAAAATTGATATCGCACAAATAAGTAAACCCATTGAATTTGTACAAAATCAACAATATTTAGCAACAGGTGAGTATAAAATAAATATAGCCGCTATTATAAATACAGAGGCTTAGCAGAATCATAATTTAAAATTATCTTTGGCTTACAGAGCTAGAATACATGCAGGAGAAATTTAATAATAAAACAAAATATAAATCCATTCACCTTTCACACAGTGAATGGCCCATTTTTAAGCTTAGCAAAAACATGCAAGCCTTTATCGAAAAGGTATCTAACGATAGCTTTGAAAAGATAAAGGCAATAAAAGATGATGACCAAAAGCTTATCGAAGAACTTGAAAAAACACGGTATAGAGAAAAACTACGGGTGGAAAAAATGCCTTGGAGTGTAGATCCTGAGGATGATTATGACTTTTGGAAAAAAGTAAAAAAACAACTGGTTGGCAGTTCTGGTCAATCGATTGACGCTTCGGTAAATTCGGATAAAATCCTTAAATCGATAACAGATAGGTACGCGAATGAAATAGCCAGTAGCTTTAAACCATCATCACACAGATTTGCGCGTAGAGTCACCACTTTTGGGTTCGCACGTTTACTCAATGCTGCACATTCAGGTAGGTTCTCTGGCTTGTTTAAAGCCCGGCATACATTAAGAGATAAAATTAGGGTTAGAGGAGATATAGACCACCTACGCGATTTGGCAAAAAAAGGAACAATTATTATGGTTCCTACACATTTCAGCAATATCGATTCCGTGTTAATTGGGTGGGTAATTCAAGAACTAGGCCTCCCACCTTTTATCTACGGTGCGGGACTTAACTTATTCAATATCAAAATTTTTGCTTATTTTATGAATAGCTTAGGCGCTTATAAAGTTGATAGGCGTAAAAAGAATTTAATTTATCTTGAAACATTAAAAAGCTACTCAGATTTGGCTATCCAAGATGGGTGCCATAGTTTGTTTTTTCCTGGAGGAACTCGCTCTAGATCGGGTGCTATTGAAACTGAACTAAAAAGAGGTTTACTAGGCACTTCTATTCAAGCGCAACTGGCAAATTTTAAAAATGATAAAGATGAAAAAATATTTGTAGTACCAGTAGTTCTTAATTATAATTTTGTGCTTGAAGCACCTTCTTTAATAGATCAATTTCTTAAGATTAAAGGACAGGAAAGGTATTATACAGAAAATGACGAGTATTCAACTTCGTATAAGATATCCAAATTTCTGTTCAAATTTTTCACTAAACAATCCGATATATCTGTATCTATTGGCAAACCAATGGATTTATTTGGCAATTATGTAAATGATGAAGGCCAAAGTGTTGGTCAAAATGGAAGGCATATTGCAACCAGAGATTATTTTATGTATAACGGCAAATTTGTTGATGATCAACAAAGAGATGAAGAATACACCCGAAATTTAAGCAAAAGAATTGTTGAAGAATTTCATAAAAACAATGAAGTCCTTCCTAGTCATTTAATAGCTTATGTTGGATTCAAATTATTAAGAAATAAGTTTTCAGATTTAGATCTATTCAATTTCTTACGATTGCCTGAAGATGAGCTATTATTAGATTTTGGGGAATTTACCCAAAAAGTTGAAGAAATAAAGACCATTATATTCGAACTTGAAAAAGAAGGCCAAATTTTAGTGAGCCCGGGTCTATATAAATCTTCCGCTGAAATAATTGAGTACGGCTTAGATAACTTGGGTATTTTTCACACCAAATTGCCGTTAATAAGAAACGAACAAGGTGACATAGAAACACAAAGCTTAAGCTTATTATATTTTTATCACAACCGCCTAAGAGGCTATAATTTCGAAGAATATGCCAGCTAAATATGTAGGTGTGGTAGGTGCAGGAAACTTTGGTACGGTAGTAGCAAATTTATTAGCCGAAAAAACGAAGGTTAAGCTTTACACCACAAATCCGGCAAAAATTCAGAATATAACTAGTAACAGAACAAATCTGGGGTACAAACTTCATGATAAAATTGAAGTCTGCTCGAGCTTAGAAGAAATTGCAGGTGAATGTGAAACAATCTTCCCAATCATTCCCTCGTCAGGTTTTAGAAGTATGATGAAGGAATTTTGCCCCCACCTTCACCCCTACCACACGTTGATTCATGGCACTAAAGGGCTAGATGTTACCCTGCCCGTAGGGATGACCATTGACAATAACGATGTTGAATTTAATAGAGACAATGTAAAAACCATGAGCGAAGTAATTCGCGATGAAAGTGTGGTAGTAAGAATTGGTTGCCTTGCAGGACCAAATTTGGCAAAAGAAATATACAATAAACAACCAGCCGCAACCGTAGTTGCTAGCTCGTTTGATTCGGTTATAAAAGAAGGACAAAGACTTTTACGCAGCGACCTTTTTCAAGTGTACGGCAATAAAGACCTTATTGGCATTGAACTAACCGGTGTGCTTAAAAACATAATTGCCTTGGCATCTGGTGCCTTAGAAGGGCTTGGGTATGGCGAAAATGCCAGAGCGATGCTTATTAGTCGCGGATTAGTTGAAATGATTTATTTGGGCAAAGCACTGGGTGGTAATTTACAGGCTTTTATAGGTTTAGCGGGCGTTGGTGATTTGGTAGCAACAAGTGCCTCTAAATTGAGTAGAAATTTTACAGTTGGAACTAGACTAGCAAAAGGCGAAAATATTCAAGATATTATTCTATCGATGAATGAAGTGGCTGAAGGGGTAAACACCGTTAAAATTGTGAAAAAATTTGCGGAGCATTATGGCTTCAGGGCTCCCATAACCGAAACACTTTATAAAATTTTAAATCAAGAAAAATCGGTTGAGGATGGCCTTACTTATTTAATGAAATTACCATTAAATGTAGATATCGATTTTATCTAAATCAGGGCTTCATTGCAGCAAGCCTTACCAATAATGGCGGATGCGAATAATGAAAAAATACGTATAATGGATGAGGTTGTAAATTACTCAAATTATCAACCGATAACTTTTTAAGTGCCAAAGGCAAATCTGTTGAGTTAGTAGTACTAATCGCATACTCATCTGCTTCAAACTCATTTTTACGGCTAACTACATTTGAAAAGATACTTGTGATAAATGAAATAGGTGTATAAAGCATCGCAAAAGCGATTAAGTTGAGATGCAATTGCAACTCACTTGCACCCAAAGCAATTGATAGGTTTTCATTAAAAATAAACACCGACATAATAAACAGCATCGCTCCTGTTTGAACAACCGAGGATAATAAGCTACCGATAATATGTTTCTTTTTATAATGCCCAACTTCGTGCGCAAAAATGGCTACTAGTTCTTCTATTGAATGATTTTCAATTAACGTATCGTACAAAACAACTTTCTTCTTTTTACCAAATCCCGAGAAAAATGCATTGGCTTTACTAGACCTTTTTGAGCCATCAATCACAAAAATATTAGTCAAAGGAAATCCAACTTTTTTACTATACACTTCAATTGCTGAACGTAAATCACCCTCTTCTAATGGCGTTAATTTATTAAACAAAGGCATAATTAACGTGGTGTAAAACATATTCATAAACAGCATAAATACAGTAATCACCAACCAAAACACCCACCAAAATTGGGTGCCTAAGGTTGTTAATAATAAAAGTAAAACAAACAATAAACCGCCACCTAAAATTGCACCAACGGCATAGCCTTTTAATTTATCAAGTAAAAATAACTTCGGAGTAGTTTTATTAAACCCAAATCGCTCTTCTATTACAAACGTACTATACCACTGAAAAGGCATGCTTGTAATGTCTGAAATTATAAATAATATTCCGAAAAAAGCAAGGGCTCTTATGCTGGCATCTGCTATTGAGGGTTGTAATAATAGATCTAACCAACCAAAGCCTCCTAATGCTAAAAATAGGATAGATACCGTAAAGCTTATTGCTCCAGAAATAAAACCAAATTTCGTTTGCACTTTTTGGTACTCCATTGATTTGTCATATTTTTCTGTTTCGTAAATTCCTTCAGCTTCGGCAGGTAATGGATTTTTGCGATGCTTTAGGTTAAGTGTTTCAAGAATTAGCTCAAATGCATAATTTGCTATGGAAAGCAATACAATAATTAAAAGGATCGTTTGTGGGTTCATAAATGTTATATAAGTGCGCAAAAATAATAAAGATTGGTTAATGGAAGTTTGGTTATTGCTTATTAAATTGAGTGCTCTATTTTTACAAAATGAATAAGGTATTATTTCTTGCTATTATGCTTATTATCCTAGGGCAAGCTTCTTGGCTATCAGCCCAAAATAGTCTGCAAATAGCAAAGCTAAAGTATAATGGTGGTGGCGATTGGTATGCAAATAAAACCGCATTGCCTAACCTCATTGAATTTTGTAATCAAACATTAAACACGCAATTAAGCACAGAAGAAGCGGTTATTGAAGTAGGAAGTGAGTTTATATTTACCTACCCTTATGTTTATATGACGGGCCACGGCAATGTTGTTTTCTCAAACCAAGAAGCAGAAAACCTGAGAAATTATTTAATAGGAGGAGGATTTCTACATATTGACGATAATTATGGTATGGATAAGTTTATTCGGTTAGAAATGAAAAAAGTCTTTCCAGAATTAGACTTTGTCGAACTCCCTTTTGACCACCCCATTTATCATCAGCAAAATAACTTTGCAAATGGATTACCCAAAATCCACGAACACGATGGGAAACCAGCGCAAGGTTTTGGATTGATATATGAAGGTAAATTAGTTTGCTTTTACACATTCGAAAGCGATTTAGGAAATGGTTGGGAAGACCAACAAATTTATAACGACCCACCAGCACTGCGTTTAAAAGCACTAGAAATGGGCGCTAATATCATTCGTTTTTGTTTTACACAAGAGTAATTTTTCCTTCCCAAGCCCAAAGATTATTAAAGTGAGATTTTGATATCCTTTGAAAACTCTAGTAATGTCCATATTTTCGACACCTTGTTAATTACATCACAATCTTATAATGGCATCAAGAGGAAAGTTTAGCGGAAGAATAGGTTTTATCGCAGCTGCAGCAGGATCGGCAGTGGGCTTAGGTAATATTTGGAGATTCCCCTATGAAACAGGTGAAAACGGTGGAGCAGCTTTCTTACTAATTTATTTAATTTGTATGGTGCTGATAGGGTTTCCGGTAATGGTAGGTGAAATTTCTATTGGCCGAAATACACAGCTTAATGCCTTTGGTGCGTACAAAAAAATTGGCGGAGCCAAATGGGGCCTCTTAGGCTACTGGGGTATTATTTCAGCGATTATGTTCTTATCAGTGTATAATGTAATTGCAGGATGGGCTTTTGCCTATTTTATACAAATGACAAACGGTGTGTTAATAAACACCGATAACTTTGATGCCCATTTTACAAGTCAAATATCCGATGTAACCGATTTATTCTTTTACTCCTTAGGATTTATGGTATTAACTGCGGTTATAGTTTCAAGAGGCGTAAAAAAAGGGATAGAATCTGCTTCTCGAATATTAATGCCTGCATTATTTATCATGCTTATTGGGCTTATCTTATACAGCTTTACACTTGATAATGCGATGGAAGGCATTAAGTTTTACTTGATTCCTGACTTAAGCAAAGTAACGCTGTCAACCATTTATAATGCACTAGGTCAGGCATTCTTTTCGTTGTCATTAGGAATGGCTGCATTGGTAACTTTTGGCTCCTACATTAGCAAAAAGGAAAATATTGTAACATCAGCGGCATTGGTTACCGTTACGGATACTACGGTCGCTTTTCTTGCAGGATTATTAATTTTTCCATTGGTATTTTCACAAGGCTTATCCCCTAGTGCAGGGCCTGGGCTTGTATTCGTTGTGTTGCCAGGAATATTCGCAAGCCTAGGGGTGCTAGGCCCTATAATTGGAGCAGTATTCTTTTTACTGCTTTGCTTTGCGGCTCTTACTTCTACTATTTCACTGCTAGAAATACCTGTTAGCTATTTGGTAGATGAGAAAGGATATTCACGTAAAAAAGTTGTCATTTTCACTGCAACGTTGGTTTTTATCATTGGTATTCCAAGTATGCTATCTTATGGAGCAGTTGATTACTTCACTAATTTTACTTTCTATGAAGGAAAAGTAAAGAATGTGCTCGATGTTGTATTTGATATATTTAGTGATGTTGGATTACCACTCGGTGGGTTCTTAATGACCATTTTTATAGCTACTAAATGGAAAAAAGCCAACTTTAACGATGAATTAGAAGAAGGAAATCCAGGTTACAACGGTTCTCTTATACAGAAATACTTAAATTTTTCTTTATCGTATTTTGCACCTATCTTTTTAGGATTAATGTTTGTTGTAACCGTACTTAAAAAGTTTTTCGAGATCGATATTTTCTAAGAATTTTTTACTTCACAATATTTTTTGTAAACAAAAATAACCTATGAAGCGAATAGTAGTATTAACAGGGGCAGGTGTAAGCGCAGAAAGCGGTATTGCCACTTTTCGAGATGCTGGTGGTTTATGGGAAGGTTATGATGTAATGGAAGTGGCAACTCCCCAAGCGTGGGAAAAAGACCCAGCTCTTGTGCTTAAGTTTTATAATATGCGAAGGAAAGATGCATTAAAAGCGAAGCCAAATGCAGCGCATAAAACATTGGTGCAATTAGAGCAATCGTTTGATGTTAAAATTATTACTCAAAATGTAGATAATTTACATGAAAGAGCTGGTTCTCATTTTGTTTTGCACTTGCACGGTGAACTATTCAAATCACGTAGTACTAAAAACCCCAACTTAGTGTATGAAATGCAATCTGCCGAATTGAATCTCGGAGACCATTGCGAATTAAATTCTCAATTAAGGCCACATATTGTGTGGTTTGGAGAAGAAGTTCCTGAAATGATTAATGCGGTTGAAATTGTTCAAAAAGCTGACATCCTTATTATTATCGGTACTTCTATGGTTGTTTACCCTGCTGCTGGGTTAATAAATTACATTCGACCCAAAACGCCCATCTATGTTATCGATCCTGGTAATCCTGAAATGGATACTGATCAAGTAACGTTTATAAATAAAAAGGCCACCGAAGGATCAAAAGATTTGTTGAAGTTGCTATCAACCTAGAAAGTCATCCTTTTATGCCAGGAAAAACTGCCCCTATTACAGAATATAGAAACATAGAAATATTATTCTGTCCTTTCATCCTAAAAACAACTAAAGCTCCGTACAAAGTCGATAAGAATATTTCACTTAAATACTTAGGGTTTGAACTCAAAATAGTTTGTTTCTTAAAAACAACATCCAACATTAATTGTTCAATTAGTTGATCAAACGACACAAGCTCATAATCAACATCTACCAAATCTTTAAAAATTAAATCACGCTCGGCAGACTTAACTCGGATTGGGTTTACATATTGTGTGGAGCTTGTAAAATAGTGAACTAAACCCAAAACCATAGACGGTCTATTTTGATATTCTTTTGCAAAAGTTAACACAATATGACTCAGTGCTTGAATGCCTTCTAACTTGTTTTGTTTGATACCAATAATTAATTTTAGGGTAAATACGCTGCGGTAATAAAGTAAGATATCTTCCTTTCGTGTAAAATATTTAAAAAATGTTACTTTGCTAATACCAACATCTTTGCAGACTTCAATTACTTGAATGTCAGTAAAATTCCTTGTTCTACTCTCATTAAGCGTATATTCTAAAATACCAAACTTAATTCTGGCTGCATTTATCTGGCGCTTTATCGACATAATCTTTACTAAGGTAAACAATTATACTATTTTCAATTCAACAGTTTTGTTGTAGTTTCAAGCCTCAAATTAACTATCAAAATGAAAAAGGCCCTTATATCATTACTTTTTGCAGCAATTATTATAAGCTGTAATACAAATTCAATTACAGAAAATGAAGTAATTGCACATGGTACCATCGGTGATAAAGCGATGGTTGTTTCGGCACACCCTATAGCTTCTAACGTTGGTAAAAAAATACTCCAGAATGGAGGAAATGCAGTAGATGCAGCAGTTGCTGTAAAATTTACACTAGCTGTAGTATTTCCTTTTGCAGGCAATATTGGCGGAGGTGGTTTTATGGTTTACCGCGGCAACGATGGCAGTGCTAGCGCACTCGACTTTAGAGAGATGGCACCTGCCAAAGCAAGCAGAGATATGTACTTAGATTCGGCTGGGAATGTTATCAAAAACTTGAGCATTCGAGGTCATTTAGCAAGCGGTGTACCCGGCTCGGTAGATGGGATGATAGAAGCACACGCAAAATATGGGTCATTACCTTGGAAGCAACTTGTTCAACCTGCAATTGATTTGGCAACCGTGGGATTTCCTGTTACAAAACGAGAGGCGGATGGCTTTAACAGAATTAGTGAATCCTTAATAGAACTTAACACCTTAGAGCCTACTCACCTATTAAAAGAATGGAATGAAGGAGATACCATCTACCATCTTGAGCTGGCAAACACTTTGGTGAGAATTAGGGACAAGGGCAGAGCTGGTTTTTACGAAGGAGAAACCGCCCAACTTTTGGTGGAAGAAATGGAAAGAGGAAATGGCTTTATTACGCAAGAAGATTTAGATAATTATCACTCTATTTGGAGAACTCCTATTATTAGCAATTACCGAGGCAATAAAATTATTACCATGCCACCTCCTTCGAGCGGTGGAATTGCACTTACACAATTGCTTCAAAGTGTAGAATCTTACGATTTAAAAAATCTTGGTCATAATTCAGCTGATTATGTACACCTAATTACAGAAGCAGAAAGAAGAGTGTATGCAGATAGAGCCGAGTACCTTGGCGACATGGATTTTTATAATGTACCCATTACACAGTTAACCAACGCCACGTATAATAAAGAACGAATGAAAAGCTTTAATCCGTCTAAAGCAACTCCTTCGGATAGTATAGGTAACGGCACCATTTTATTAGAAAGTGATCAAACCACGCACTTTTCAATTGTAGATACAGAAGGAAATGCTGTAGCCATTACAACCACATTAAATGGAGCCTTTGGCTCTCGCATTTTGGTTGGTAAGGCAGGATTCTTTTTAAATAATGAAATGGACGATTTTAGTGTTAAACCTGGTGTACCCAACATGTTTGGTTTGGTTGGTGGTGAAGCTAATTCCATTGCTCCTGGCAAGAGAATGCTATCTTCTATGACTCCTACCATAATTGAAAAAGATAATCAACTTTTGTTGGTTACTGGCTCACCTGGTGGTGCAACCATAATCACCTCCGTATTTCAGTCCATTATTAATGTAATCGATTTTGATATGACGATGCAAGAAGCAGTAAATGCAAAAAGAACCCATAGCCAATGGTTGCCCGATGTTATTATGTACGAGAAAGGTGCTCTTAATGAGGATGTTATAAAAAAACTTTCAACTATGGGGCATAAAATGCTCGATAGAGGGAACATTGGACGTGTAGATGCAGTTAAAGTACTAGAAAATAGAAAATTAGAGGGAGCAGCTGACCCCAGAGGAGATGACTTAGCTGCAGGTTTTTAACATTAGAATATAGATACAAGATATTAGACCCAAGACTTCAATAAACAGAAATTATTAATTTTAAACTAAACTTCGGACTTCCAACTTTGGGCTTCCGACTCATTTTAAACAAACACATATCAACTATGAAAAAAGTTTTATTATTTGCCCTAGTGGCAACATTTTACGTGGGAGCAACTGCCCAAATTACAACTCCTGCTCCTAGCCCAGCAGGTAGTACGTACTCAAAAGTCGGTTTAAGCGATATTACAATCAACTATTCAAGACCCAAAGTTAAGGGTAGAAAAATATTTGGAGAGGGAGAAGATTACCTTCAACCTTTTGGTAACTTATGGAGGACTGGTGCCAACAGTGGCACCATAATTACTACGAGCACAGATATGAAGGTAGAAGGCCAAGATTTACCAGCAGGTGAATACATGTTATTAACCATTCCTGGAAAGGATAGCTGGACAGTTATCTTTTACAAAGACAAAAGTATTGGTGGCAATATGACAAAGCACAAAGACGAAGATGATCAAATAAAAGTAACTGTTAAACCTTCTACTTTAACCGAAGCAGTTGAAAACCTTACATTTAACATTGCTGATATTAGTGAAGACAATACTACTGCGGCAATCGAATTGGCTTGGGAAAATACCTCTGTAAAAGTGGGCATTACCGTTAATTTTGACGATGCTGTAATGGAGAGCATTAAGAAAAACACATCGGTGAATGAGAGAAATTATGTAGCAGCAGCAAACTACTATTTCAATAACGGTAAAGATTTAAACCAAGCATTAACTTGGATGAATATGTACTTAGAAAATCATCCTAAAGAGTTCTGGAATATACATACCAAGGCTCAAATACAAGCAAAGTTAGGAGATAAAAAAGGAGCAAAAGCAACAGCCCAGCAATCGTTGGAGTTAGCCAAAGCAAGTGAAGGAGGCGATTTTGGGTATATCAAGCGTAACGAAGACTTCATTAAATCATTATAAGATGCACAAAATCGCAGTTTTATTAATTTCAATGGCACTAGTTTCTACTAGTGCTATTGCTCAAAAACTAAAGCCAAGTCCTAATTCTGTTTTAACACAAATAGTGGGTACAACCGAGGTAAAAATTGATTACCACCGACCAGGACTAAAAGGGCGTGAACTAGAATCTCTTATCACCAATGGAGAGGTTTGGAGAACAGGTGCAAATCAAGCAACTGAAATTACATTTGCTAAAAATGTAAAAATGGGTGGAAAAGAAATAGCAGCGGGTACTTACAGCCTGTATTCTATTCCTGGCAATTCCGAGTGGACCGTTATTATTAACACGAAGCTTTCTTGGGGTACTCAATATAATAAAGAAAAGGATGTTGTGCGGTTTTCCGCCAAGGCTACCTTGGTAAATCAAACTACCGAAACCTTTACATTAGATATATCTGATATCAGTAAAGATGGAACCAAGGCAAATATTGAATTGCGCTGGGGTAATGTTGTAGTTAAAGCACCATTTGAAGTAACCTTATAGTACTCATTCAAATCATATTATAAGCATGCAATTTAAAGGTCTTGGCAATTTGTCAAGATCTTTTTTTATGGGTAATGGTGCGTAATCATTTTCTGCCAATTTCAAAAGAGCGTGTCATTTAAACGTAAGTTTAAACACCATTAACAAACAAGATAAAACAAATATGATGCTGTTAGCTATAATAACGGGCCAAAGCATTAATGAAAAGCCATAAACTAACCATACTACTGTACTAATAATCACTATCAGTATCATTGTAAAGCTAAGGTCTCCTACACTTTTACTTTTCCAAGCCAAATACACTTGAGGCATAAAAGTGATACTGCTTAAAAAGGCACCAAACAAGCCAATGTTTTCTATCCAATTCATACTAATAAAATGTTTTGGTAAAGATAATAGTATTTAAATTAGCTCATAAAAAAAGGCACTTGATATTAGGAATATCAAGTGCCTTTTTTGAGCATAATTTTGCTATTATTTAGGTGTTTCTATTAAAGCCTCAATCGTCATATAAATAGTAAACTCAACTTCTGTTGGCTCACTAACGATGTAATCACCACTCATTTCTATTTTGATTTTTTGATTTTTTAAATATGCATCCTTAATGCCATCATAGGTAGCTTGTGTTAAAGGCAGCTCCATTTCTGTGCTTTCAGCATTTAAATCAAAAAAATTAACATTTCCGATGGCAACTGAGGTGCCTACATCAACTCCCTCAGATGTAATTTTTACCATGCCATTAGCAACGGCATCCTTATCACCAGAAAAACCAGTTATTTTATAACTAATACTTTCAATATCAAATTCTTTAATATTATCCAAATTGTCATCCAGAGTAGCATCATCTGATGCATCAAATGAGACGAACCCAGTATAACTGCTTACGTCAGCTGGATTAACATTTATATTGAATGATCTTTCAAAGGTATTTCCAATTCCAAAATGATCGAATTTATCTAGAAAATTATCGCAACTTGCAAAGGCAAATGGGAGTATTAACAAGTAAAGTAAATTAACCTTTTTCATATTTCTCTAATGTTTGAGTATTTATGCTATTAGTAACAATTAGGTAACCATTTAGTTTATAATTGATTATAAAGGTAATTAATCCAATACCAAATTAGTAATACCTCAAGAATTTTCTAAAAAAATGGCTAACCTAACAAGTGTCTTTTAGCTGCTCGGGCGATAAACCTCACTTTTTCCTTGAAAGGAAACCTACTTAAATTCACTTTAACCACTCCTTTTGTAAGCATTGTTTTTTGTGAATAATCTATATTTACATCTACGATTACATGTTTCCCCGCTTCAGATAATTGAAGCGCATTATCAATTTTATTATCAATTTCATGATCGTTATCAATTGTTAAAAATTCTGCTCCTGTTGCAATAGCGACCCCTTCAAAGTTTGCTTTCCCAATTACCGAACACGTTTTCCTATTTAGTGGTATTTTTTGAAACTGAGAAATTTGTCCTAATTCGCCATCATTAATGATAAACACGATGGCCGGCACCTCATAAGCAGCTGCTGTAATTAACTCCAATCCAGTCATTTGAAAAGCTCCATCTCCTACAATCCCTATCACTTGCTTATTTGGGTTTGCCATTTTTGTAGCAATGGTTGCAGGCACACAATAGCCCATGCAATTAAAGTCGGTTGGAGATATAAACTGACTAGGTTTAAACACTGGAAATAACTCAGCTGCCAAGAAAGTATGCTTTCCATCGTCCACCACCATCATTGCGTCATCGTTCAACTTCTCTCTTAACTTGGTAAAAAAATAACCTGGAGATACAATTTCATCTTGCTTTTTCCCAAGCCAAGTATCTAAATAAGCCTTATTTTCATCTCTGATTTTACCGTAAACATGTTCTTGGTTTCTGCTAGACGTAAAACCATCAGACTTTAACTCTTTTAATATTTCTATCAGCCCAATTTTTGAGTCGGATTCAATGGCAACTTTGGTTTTAAAGTTTTTATTGAAAACTTCAGGATTAATATCTATATGAATTAAATTTTTCGGAGGTTCCAAACCATAACTCCCAGTAGCTATTTCACCCATACGAGCTCCTACAACTAATAATAAATCATGTTCTTTTAGAGCCCATTGCCCAGACGGTTTAGCAGAAGCGCCTAAGAATACACTTGTAAATAAAGGATGATTATTAGGAAAGGCACTTTTTCCTTGCAAGGTGGTTGAAACAGGAGCAACCAGTAATTCAGCCATTTCTACACATTCTTCCATGGCCGCTAAAGCACCCCAACCAACAAACATCATTGGTTTCTTAGCTGATTTTAATAATTCAACTACTTCTGTAATTTTTACTCTATCTAACGTTGCTGCATTTTCAGGAGGTGAATATTTATTCATCTCAACGATATCACCGATATGTAATTGAATATTAATAGGAAGTTCAATAAATACAGGGCCAGGCTCGCCTGAAGTTGCAATGTCATAAGCCTGATACAAGGTTGAAATTACATCCTCATGCTTTTCAATTAAGAATTGTGCTTTTGTAATAGTCGAAGCGAGCCCAATTTGATCAAAATCGTGCAATTGGTAAGATTTGCCAGATTCTTTATGTGTTCCACCAGCAATGATTAACATTGGAATTCCATCTAAAAAGGCTTCTCCTATCCCACTCATTGCGTGCGTTAAACCGGCAGCAGGAACAATTGTCAGTACCCCGATTCCATCGGTTGTTCTAGAAATGGCATCTGCCATAAACGCTCCTCCACCTTCGTGTGTTACCAATATTGGTGAAATTTGGGCTGATTTATTCATTTCATCATACAGCTCCGTTGTATGAGTTCCGGGTATCCCGAATGTATATTTAACGCCTAATTGCTCTAAAGCAAAAACGGCCAATTGTGCTCCTGTTTTTTTCATTCTATTAATTTTTTACCAGCAATGGTATAAGCAGCCATTCGCCCTGTTAATATACAACCACCCAAAAATGTACCTTCGAGTGTGCCTTCCCCATGCATTCCACCACCCCCAAAACCTGCCACTTCACCCACAGCATAGAGACCGTCCATAGGATTTCCATCCAATCCCATTACCTTACAATCTAAATCAGTTTGGATGCCTCCAAGTGTTTTTCTGGACAATATATGCTCTCGAATTGCTATTAGCTTTCCAGCTTTAGGATCAACAATTTTCTGAAACTTACAAGTCCTAACTTTATCTCCTCTGTACTGACGCGTATGTGCAATCCTTCTTAGTTGGTCATCATTATGAAATTTTGGGCCACGGTCAATTTGTGCATCATAATTTACGATAGCCTCTTTAACATGTTCTAGTTTAACATCATCGGTATTGGCAAGATCGTTCATTTTCGCTACTAGTTCCTCAACCGAATCTGCGGTTATAAAGTCTTTACAGTTATCTAACATATCATGAACTAATTCTTTACTCCCAAAAAGAATAGTTTTTATAAAACCCAACCAACTTTTCTCGCGAATAGCCTTATTATGTTCAGCACCAGAAATTGCAAATTCTTTGTAAGCAATTTTCATATTCAACACCTGCCAACTGTATTTCTTTTGTTGTTTACATATTTGTTCTACCGTAAATCGAGTATCGTAAGCAGTAATTAATGGTATAGGCCCAAATCGTTTACCAGTATAGTCTAACCAAAGTGCCGATTTAGGAGGAACCAAACTGAGCCCATGACCTTCTTTTTGTGGATTAGGATGATGTACACCAGCTGCATAAGGCCAGTTTTTATCCAAATTAACTACTACCCCATTTTGTTTTTCTACGGCATCGTGTAAATCTCCCAAGGCATATTTGTGGGCTCCATTGAGTATAACTTCAGGTGGTTTACCCCAAGGTTTAAACCAATTATCTCGTACTTTTTTAATGTTGCCTCCCATACCACCAGCAGCAACCACAACCTCATTCCCTATTGCTTTAAATCTTTCATTGCTAGTTTCATCAATCCCCTCCACCCCAATAATTTTAGCATTATCAATAATTAAATCTTCTACCTTATGCTCATAGATAACATGTAGATGAGTTGCGGAATTGGGGTGTTCAAAAAGTGTTTTTATTAATACATTGGTAAGTTCCAAACCTGTACCCCAAACCATATGAAACCTCGGAACGGAGTTTCCAGGCTTAAAGAGGCCTCTTTCTACCCAATGTACCACTGGGAAAAAACTTACCCCTTTCTCTTTTAGCCAATTATATACCTTAGGAGTGCTATTATAGACGTAGGTTTTAGCCCATTTTTTTGGCAAAATATCAGCATCTTCAAAATTGGCAACTGAACACCAATCTTTATATGCTTGCTCACAACTGTCTTTTATCCCAGATTTTCGTTGTTGTGGGGTATCTACAAAAAACATCCCACCAAATGATTCTTTTGCTAGGCCACCAAAATTTTCTTTGATGTCTCTATCAACAATTAGTACTTTTCTATCAAAATTTAAGAGCTCGATGGCCGTAGTAATTCCAGCAATTCCTCCTCCAACAATTATTACATCAGCTTGGTAGTGACCTGCCATACATAAAATTTAATAATACAATAACTTAGTACGCTAATTCTGAATTCGACTGTGCCAATCGATCAGCAACGTATTTATCAAGCTTCCCTTTTGTTCTTAATCTTTCGTATTTCTCTAAAACAGCACTACTTAGAGAGGAGTCCAATTGTTTTAACTCTTTATATACCTTTATCATACCTTCGATTCCTCTACTACTTGCTTTTACTTCATCTAAGTCATCTTGGTGTTCTATTATGTAAAGAGATTTACCAAACAAATAGGTTACTTTAAACTTTTCAGCATATTTAAAACGCTTATTATTCATTAGGTTTTCTAAAAAAACACCATCTAAAATAACAGAAATGTAAGGTGTATTTGATAGCCAACTTATAATATTTTCGGACATTGCTTTCGTATCATTTTGTTCGGTTGCAATTGGGTTATTTTCTAACCAAATTATGTTACGTACAATAATAGGTTCTTCAGCCTTAAAATCTTCAATCGTTTCCCAAGTTGAATTACCAATGGTTTGTGCAAAAAGATTAACAGACAGCAGACTATAAAAAAAAATGGTGAGTACAATTCGCATGATATAATGAGTTTCTACGAAGTTGAAAAATAATACCGAATATTCAAACTTAATCTCTAATCAATCCTATCGGAAAAGAGATAATACTTTCATTACCATCTTTACCTACTGCAGACACCCCAAAAAGGTAGTTATCAATTACAATATTTTTAAGCGTAAACCCTTCTACATCACCCACATATTTGGAATATTGCCATTGCGGAGCGGTAGTTTCTCTCCAATATACTTTATAACCCAAAAGCCATTCTTTGTCTGTTTTTTCCCATTGTAGGTGAGTATCAGGACTCACCATACCTCCTATCTTCAGGTCTTGTGGTGCCTGAGGAGCCCAAGCCAAAGCAGCCAAGGTGATGGCATTTACACGAGTTAGTTTTGCTGCATACTCAAAATTAACTCCACTTATTACATCTCCGTATTTAATGCCATTTTCTTCTCTAATATCTTGATGCTGCCTGTTATAATTTTCATGGGTCTCCATAATTCGTATTCCAGCAAAACCCACATCGTTAAATGGGCGATGATGCCCCCCTCGTCCGAAACGATCTAATCGATAAATCATCATTGGCTTTACATCTGTCATATATTTTCTAGATATCGCATCCACATAGCGGGCTAATTGCCTTGAAACACCATCTACTTCTCCGCCAAAATATCGCCTTCGCTTTCTTGCAGATTCAGTTTCGGTTACTGGAGTTGGTTCTGAAAATATTCTAAAAGATTGATTATCAATTATGCCATCTACTCCTTCTATATTGCCAACCATGTCATTATTAAGTACACCAATAATTTCCCATTTTTCTTCAATTGCTTTTGCAGCTAAATGCTTGCCTCCAAACAGCCCTTGTTCTTCTCCAGATAGCCCTACATAAACCACATTAGCATGGAAAGCGTATTTTGATAATACCCGTGCACATTCAATTACTGCTGCCATACCTGATGCATTATCATTTGCTCCCGGTGCATCCGTTGTTGCATCTGATGAACTAGAAGCACGAGAATCGATATCTCCAGCTATTATCACATAACGATTGGTAGAAGGAACCGCTTTTTGCATAGCAATTACATTTACAACCCATGTATCCGTTTTAATTCTAGTATTGGTATCTCCTTTAACCAAGGTTCTTTGGTATTGCACATCCAAGCAATTTCTACAGTTGGATGAGATATCATCAAAACTAGATTTAATCCATCGCCTTGCCGCTCCTATTCCTCTGCTAGATGAAATCGTATCCGACATAGTATTCCTAGTGCCGAAATTAGCTAATTGGGTCACAGAATTTTCAATTTCATTAGCAGAAATATCCGCTATTATTTGATAAACGTCTTGGCTATAACTAGCAGGAACTCTTTCTTGGGCATTCGAAAAAGAAGGTATAACTAGGAATAATAATAAAAACCTCTTCATATTTTTTTTATCTAAATTACATCAATTTATTATCGGATAATAACTCAATAGGCATATTAAATAAGGTTTTTTTGAAAACTATCGAGATTTTCTTCTACTTTAGAGAAATTAATAAGGAAAAAATGCTCCATTTTTTAACTCGATTAAAAGAAGAAAAAAGAACTACCGAAGAGCTCGATTATGTGATTTATTCACAACAAAAAAGAATAGGTATTTTTTCTCAGTTATGTACAATTGGCATTGTAGCTGTTTTGGCACAGGCAATCAATGATTTTTATTTGGGATTTCCTTTTGTGAGTATAATTGATGTTTTTATTGCTATAATTCTCTTTCTCTCTTATTATCTAAATAAGCATGGCAAAAACCATCTTGCCAAAATATTTCTGTTCACAAGCATCAATATTATACTATTTTGTTTTGCTGCTGTAGTTCCACAAGGAGTTGGAATATATTTAATATATTTTCCATTGGTAATATTCTATTTTATTTCTTTCGATTTCGAAAACCGATCTTATGCCTTCAGCTTTACTGTGCTTTCTCTAACATTTGAAATTATTTTATTGGCAACTAATTACCAACCTTTTGGCCAAATAAATATTCAACCAGTAGATCCGTTTACTTCCTTTTCTATTAACCTAATTATGTCCATTATTCTTATAAGTTTGGCTATAAATTACCTTATTAGAATGAACCATATTGGCGAGGGATTACTCTTAAATCAAAAAAATAAATCGGACAGATTATCGAAAGAAATTCAGGAGAAAAATCTAGCATTAGAGAAAACAAACAAGGAACTTGATCAATTCGTTTACAGTACTTCTCACGATTTAAAAGCACCTCTTACTTCTATTAAAGGCCTATTGGATTTAGCCGAAATGGAAAAAGAACCTATTCCACCGTTTTTTGCGACCTACCTTAAAATGATGCGAGAAAGGGTAGATAGCCTGAATATATTTATTGAGGACATTCTAGAATATTCAAGAAATTCTAGGTTAGACATTGTTCTTAAAACTGTGAATATTTCAGAGCTAATAGATGAAGTTTTTATCACAAACAAATATTTAGGAAATTCGGATAAAGTAAAATTAGAGGCTAATGTAGATAGTTCTCTAACAGTTAAAATTGATAAGAACAGAATTTTTAGAGTGCTTGTAAACCTCGTTTCTAATGCAATAAAATACAGCGATTTAAGTAAAGAAAAGCCCATAATTACCGTAAGTGCTGTTATTGAGTCAAAAAAAATAGTTCTTACTGTAAATGATAATGGAATTGGTATAAGCCAAGAAAATAGCGAAAGCGTTTTTGATATGTTTTACCGAGGTACAGAACTAGCAGATGGGTCGGGTTTAGGCCTATATATTGCCCGTGAAATGATGCTCAAAATGAACGGAACCCTTGAATTTGAAAGTGAACTGAATAAAGGATCAACTTTTACTATAAAAATTCCATTAGCGTAAGATTTTTTATTTTATTCAACTTCAATCGTAGCTTATTATAGATTAGTAACCACATTGCTTATTTTTGCGAGATGCATGTACCAACGATAGATTTTTTAGGGTTACAAATTACTGAGCCACTTACATGGTTAACCAATTGGTTAGTTGCTGCTTTTGTGTTCGGGTTTGGCCATTTTCTCTACAATGATAAACTAGCTGACGCAACCCAAAAATTTTGGTCAATATTTTTTGTATTTATTGGGTTAGCATCTCTTACTGGGGGCACTGCCCATGGTTTCATTAATTATGTAGGACAAAATTTTCACTATGCAGCTTGGATATTAACAGGTTTAGCAATATTTGCAGCCGAACTAGCCACTATTCAATTAATAGAAAATGACAAGGTAAGATCATCTGTTCGTATTTTTGCCTATATTCAACTGCTCCTACTTGTAAGTTCTGTAATGTATTTACAAAACTTTGATAGCGTTCGGATAAATTCAGCCATTGGCTTATTAGGGGTCGTTTTCCCTTTTACTTTGATTCATTATATTAAAAATAAAGACAAGCGTTCATTTTTAATAATGTTAGGGATTCTATCTAATTTAATCCCTGCTGTAATTCATGCATTTAGAATTTCAATAAATGAATGGTTCAATTTCAACGACATAAGCCATATAATTATGATTTTCTGCTTTTATATTATGTATAAAGGCGCTAACCAAAACATCAATATCGAAATAGCTGATAAGCTCAGAAAAGCTCCTGCCTAGCATTGTCTTCTGGCATTACAATCCAAAGAATAATATATACAAAGATGCCAGGAAAAGCGGCAGAGAAAATACTGATTAACACGTACAACAAGCGTACAATTGCAGGATCCCAACCGAGGTATTTAGCAATACCTCCACAAACCCCTCCAATTATTTTGTCGTTTTTTACTCGATTCAATGTCTGATCCATAGTATAAAAAATTAGTTACAAAGCTAAAAGACAATTTCGTGCCAAACTCAAAATAGCTTATTTTCAATGGTTAAATAAAGATTTGATTCATGTTGATGTACGAAAACGGGCATCTAAATTTACAGAATTGGACGATTCGGATCACTACTTCACTATAAACTCAAACGATTTATTGGCAAATTCAATATTCGTAGGATAGGAATCTCCCAATTTGTTATAAGCAACCATTTCTTCTGTAGTTCTATATTTATAGGCTTGCAATGTAAACAAATAGTTGCCTTGAGGAAGTTGTGAGGATATTTCAAAAGCTCTACTTTCTCCAGGATTGAGGTTATTGTCGCCAATCTTTTTAGCAATAGGATACCATTCCCAATGCTCCCCAATTCGAAAGCTATCAACTTCTATAATATTAGTATTATTTAGTATAGAAAGCTTAATAATTATAAACCTTTCAGGGTCTCCTGTTGGCACTCTATGGCCGGCATATCTATTCGTTGCAGTAGTTTTAAAAGTGATTGTATCATTACTGTTATACTCTTTCTTAATAGCACCAAAAGTAAAGGCAATTCCATCCAATCTTTTTACTTTCAAAGTGTCGTGTTTTGGTATTCCTGAACCCATAAAAAAATGCACCCTCGAGGAAGAAATAGCAGACCCTTCTGCCACAGGCCTTTCTATCTGGGTCATATGGCAAGATTTACAGTTCAAAGTGCCATAATAGGGGCTAGCTTTCCATTCGTCCCCTGTCTCAAATGTACACACCAACTCTGGAGTGATTACAGCAACTGCGTTGTGGCATGATATGCATAACCCTTCCGATAGATGTTTTTTATCTTCGATTGATTTGTGAGGAGCTTTATTCGAAACCGACATACCTATAACAGCCCCATCTCGAACGTGGCACGAAGCACAGTTAATCCCCTCCTGCTGCAATTCGGCATCGAACTCAGAATTCTTATGCTGTATTGGTTTATAGAGGTCTCCATCTTCTAACCCAGTTACAATATACGCTTGCTGATTTTGCAAAGGAGTATGGCAATTGATACACATATATGGGCTTGATTCTTTTGCAATTTCTGCTTGAAATTGAACATCCTTCCATGCCATTGCATGTGTTGATGTTTTCCACTCTTCGTAATGAGCTGTATGGCACGAGCCACATTCTTTAGAGGATAAGGAAGTTAGTCCTTTAGGTACTTTTTGGTGATCAATTGCTTGTTCCCAAGAATTGGAGAATGATGATGTAGGGTTGCTGTTTAAAACATTAAATAAACTTATGCTTACTATAGCGAGTAATAGTATAATTATAACTATAAAATTTCGAGACATAAATTATGATTTTATCAAAGTTTGGCAAAATTAGCTAATCAACCTATTTCTAGTATGACTTAGATCACCTAAAATCTCAGTCTAGGTTTAAGTACTTAGTTAGCCTAGCATATTTTACTTAGGGTAGATACGTAAATGGTTAGCTACTTTTGTATTAGATGGTTTTGGTTAATGAAAAAAAATACCGGCATAAGGTCGGTATTTTTTTATGCCTCATTTTTAATGCCACTCACACTAAAAGATGTAAAAATCTATCTCTACAGACCTAAATTGATTTAGCATCATATAGCCTTAATTATACTTAATGATCTTAGAAGGCACATTAATTAGTTTTTTGGTTCTTATCTAAGTCTAAATACGTAGCTAAATTCAATCTATATACCTAGCACAAGAATATTATAAGCGAGATACTTTTGTATCAGATGGTTTTGGTTAATAAAAAGAATTACCGGCATAAGGCTGGTTTTTCTTTTTTATGACTTTGACAATTCTACTTTAAAAATCGCTCCAGTCCCAGTAGGTTTATTCTCTACAGATATTTTCCCCTTCAGTTTGTCAACAAGCCTTCGCGTTATTAGCAAGCCAAACCCAGGTGATGCCTTATCGTTATCGCTTTTACCCGCAGTTTTGTATCCTGCAAACAATCTACGCATTTGATCATTATCAATTCCTTTACCACTATCGCTTACCAATATTTGTAGTGATTTTTCAGTCTCGCTTACTTTAATCTCAACCGTCCCTTCTTCATCAGAATATTTTATTGCATTAGATACCAAGTTGGACAGTATCTGTCTTAAATATTGCGCATCTGTATTTATATCTAATTCTCGGTTGGTGTGATCTATATTTATCTTAATTCTTTTAGCCAAAGCTGATGGATCATGCAGCTTCGTCACCTTCTCAATTACCTCATACACATTGGTATAAACCAATACCATCTCTTTAAGCTCTGATTCAATCTTGTGCACATCAAGCATACTGTTTACCATACTAATACCATCTGTAACCACTTTACTTATAAGCGCTAAATACTCAGTTTGTTCTTTTACTAATTTATCCTTGTTTAAATTCACTAGTTCAACAAGCCCTTGAATATTTCCTAGAGGAGTCTTTAAATCATGCGCTACTACAGAAAGAACATTATTTTTCTCAATATTCATTTCTTCAAGGCTGTCATTATTAAAAGCTAATTGCTCATTCTTTTCAGAAATCTCATGTTTCTGCTTATCTATAATTGTGTATTGATGTTTCAGCTCTCTATGCGATTTAACTACGTAGATTAAGCCAAACATAATTACAAATGCAAATGCAATTAATAGCAAAACTACTATTCGCATATTTCCAAGTTCCTCTAAATATTCAGCATCAGAACTGGCCTGAGCAATTGCGGAAGAGATATTAAAACCGATATAGATTATAAAAAATAAGAGTGCTCTATATCTATTTAAAAACATTATTCCCATTTCTAATTTTTGGTTTGTTAGTTAATTTAAAATTATGCAATTATTGGTGGATTAAAAATGCAAACAATCATTATTTCAACATTTCGTTAATATAGAGCAAAATAGCTACCTTAATTAATATCTTTGCTCGCTTTAAAAACATTATTAATCTATTAATGAAAAATTTTATTGCCGAGCTAAAGTGGAGAGGGATGATACATGATATTATGCCCGGCACTGAGGAAGCCTTTAACAAGCAGATGACAGCGGCTTATATTGGCTTTGACCCTACCGCTGATTCGTTACATATAGGAAGCTTAGTTCAAATTATGACCTTAGTCCACTTACAAAGAGCTGGGCATAAACCGTTTGCACTCGTTGGTGGAGCCACAGGAATGGTAGGTGACCCATCTGGAAAATCTCAAGAGCGAAATCTACTTTCAGAAGATATTTTACAACATAATTTAGCAGGTGTTGAAAAGCAATTACGACAATTTCTCGATTTTGATTCTGGCGAAAACAAGGCTGAAATTGTTAATAATTACGATTGGTTTAAAGAAATCAATTTTCTTGATTTTATTAGAGATGTTGGTAAACATATAACTGTTAATTATATGATGAGTAAAGACTCTGTTAAAAACAGGTTAGAAACAGGCATGTCGTTTACGGAATTTTCTTACCAACTGGTACAAGGCTATGATTTTTGGTGGTTGTATAACCACAAGAACTGCAAGGTACAATTAGGAGGATCAGACCAATGGGGAAATATTGTAACGGGTACAGAATTAATAAGACGAAAGTCTAGTGGAGAAGCTTTTGCCGTTACCACGCCCCTCATTAAAAAGGCCGATGGCACCAAATTTGGAAAAACCGAAGGCGGCAATGTTTGGCTGGATAGAGAAAAAACTTCCCCTTATAAATTTTATCAGTATTGGTTAAATGCCTCAGATGAAGATGCAGCAAACTACATCCGAATTTTTACTTTATTGAGTAAAGAAGAAATAGAAACGCTTGAAGCAGAACATAATGAAGCTCCGCATCAACGAGCATTACAAAAAGCACTTGCACGAGACATTACCACAAGGGTGCATTCCATCGAAGACCTGGAAATGGCCGTAAAAGCTTCTTCGATCCTATTTGGTAAATCAACAACAGAGGATTTACAGGCTTTGGATGAAACTACATTATTATCGGTGTTCGAAGGAGTTCCGCAAACAACCCTATCGCAAGATGCGCTTAATTGTTCAATTGTAGATTTTCTATCTGAGGTAACGTCACAAATAGTGTTTGCTTCAAAAGGAGAAGCCAGAAGAATGCTAAAAGGTGGAGGTGTAAGTATTAATAAGCAAAAAATAACGCAAGACGCAGACAGTAAATTGGAAGTAAATTTGCTTCAAAACAAATACATTTTGATTCAAAAAGGCAAGAAAAATTATTACTTAGTAACTATTGCGTAACGGCTACCGATTCTTGAGTATAAAAAAAACCGAAGCAGATAGCTCCGGTTTTTTTATTTTAGATGGTTTATTATTTCTTTAACCAGATCCCAACAGAGAGCATTACTGTATTGTTCTTAAGCTCAAAGTTTGAAACAGTACTAGCATTAATATCTTTAACACCCAAATTATACCTCAAAGAGCCATGTAACATACCTAGATCAATACCAGCACCAAACACAATGTGTAAATCAGAACTTTGTAATTGATCTTTGAAATCGACATCGGCAAGTTTAGAACTTGTTAAATATGAAAATTGGGGACCAGCTTGAATATTAAGCACTTTCAAAATAGATAACTTAAATACAACTGGAATCGCTATATAGGTATTTTTTAACTCTTCTATTGCAGAACCAGTATCAAATTTAGTCCCATTTTGTGTGTAAAGAGCATCTACTTCTATGCCCCCTATAGGCAATCCAATTTCTGCCATCAAGCCACCGTGAAAAGCTGTTAAATTTTCAAGTTGGGCACTAGGATCAGTTGAAGTTAACTTTGAAAAGTTAGCTCCTCCTTTAATACCAAACTTAAGCTGAGCATGTGCAGATATAGAGCCAACTAATATCAACGCGACTAATAATGTGTAGAATTTTTTCATATTTTTTTTTAATTTGATTTTATCTAAGTCAAATTAAGGTAATAAAACTGATTTAACCTCGCTATTTCTCACTTTCTATATCTTTTTTAAAAGAATCAAACAAGCTCATATCAACTCCCAACTCCGTATGTCTGCCTTTTATAGAAGAAAAAAACTCAATTATATATTTAAAATCCTTTATTATATCCTCTGTCGGATAAAACGGTTTTTCTATTATAATTTTCCTAACTTTAAAATCGAACCCTACCAAATAAATGGGAACATTTGCTTTTTTAGCAATATGGTAAAACCCAGTTTTAACTCTTTTAACTCTTGATCTTGTTCCTTCTGGAGCCAGTGAAATCGAAAATTCATCTTTAGAATTGAATATATCAACTACGGCATCCACTAAGTTATTATCCTTCGTTCTTTCTACTGGATACCCCCCTAGTGCCCTAAAAATAAAACCATAAGGAAATCTAAATAGTTGGCTTTTACCTAGAAATTTTGTGTTTCCAATTTTTGCAATGCTGCGCACCATTATCCCCAAAGGGAAATCCCAATTACTCGTGTGTGGAGCAACAATAATTATAAATTTCTTGGGCCTCGGCTCAAAAGATCCTTTAAAACTCCAACCAAACGATTTAAAAATATAAGTTAAGAACTGCCTCATCATAGTAACGCTAATGTAAATACTATTTTACTTTTGCGAGTTGTAGGTGATATAATTATTTGTGATAAACTAAATATTGTATTTTATCTAGAAGGGTTTAAGTTTGCATAAATATTTGAAAGATATGAAGTCACTGATTGCATCTTTTGTTTTAGCGGTACTATTTTCTTTTACATCTGCGCCTATAATAAAGACTAACTTAAGGATTACTATTCTTAACGAGTTAGGCAATATTGAAGATAGTGTTGGGATAACAATTTATAGACACGAAAACGATTATCGAGAGGAAGTTAACCCAGTAACACCAACTCAATACACTGATAAGAAAGGAAGAACAACGTTTTCTGACTTAGAAGCTATTGAATACTATATTCACGCTGAAAAGGGTGACAAAACAAATGTAGGTGCAGGAGTACTTGCAGATGTTTTACAAAAAGGTAAGATGAACAAGCTTACCATCATTATAGAATAAATCATTGGAGAATTTTTTTATTTACGGAGCCTACGGCTATACTGGTCGTTTGATTACCGAATATGCAGTAAAACAAGGATTAAAGCCGGTTATTGGCGGTAGAGATGCCGCAAAAACGGAAGCACTTGCTAAAGTTTATAAACTTGATTTTGTTGTACTAAACGCAGATGATCCCGAAAAGTGGGATGAAATTTTATCTAAAGTTTCTTTAGTACTTAATTGTGCTGGTCCTTTTGCCTTAACAGTGAAATCAATCGTTCCTAAGTGTATAGAACATGAAGTTCATTATTTAGACATTACGGGTGAAATCGAAGTATTTGAATACATCGAAAGTTTAAATCAACAAGCTTTAGAAAAAAATACAGTATTAATGCCTGGCGTTGGTTTTGATGTAGTACCCACCGATTGTTTATCATCACAATTACACAATAAACTCCCAACAGCCACACATTTAGAGCTTGCATTCCAAGGAACCTCAGGCGTTTCTAGAGGCACAGCACTATCAATGGCAAGGAGGTACCATACAGGTGGAACAATCCGCGAAAATGGTAAAATGAAATCTGTACCATTGGCCTACGAAGACAAAATAATTGATTTTGGTAAAAAGGAAAGGCTTTGTGTAACCATACCTTGGGGCGATGTGTTTACTGCCTACCATTCTACCAAAATAGAAAATATTAAGGTGTACACAGGCGTATCTGAAAAAACGCTAAAATCACTACGAACTTATCGAAAATTTAAAGTGTTGGCTAAAACCAAAATAGCACAATGGGGTTTCGAAAAAGTTATAAAGAGTAAAATCGATGGTCCTTCGGCCATAAAACGAGCTACTTGCATTACTCATTTGTGGGGAAAAGTGACAGATAGCACCACAAATCAATCCGTTACTGCTGAGCTTACAACACCAGAATCTTATCATTTAACAGCTTTAACAGCCATAGAATCTACTATAAGAGTACTTAAAGGAAAAGCAAAACCAGGTTACCAAACTCCGGTTACCGCCTTTGGTAAAGACTTTGTTTTAACATTTGATAAAGTTAAACTTAGCTTTAAGTAATCTATATTCTATTTTTAAAAAACCGCTATGGATGGATTTCAAATAAAACTTCCAATACAACTTCGGTATTCCGATTTTGATATGTTAGAGCATCTTAATAGTGCACAGTACTCTACTTTTTTAGAGTTGGGAAGATTGGAGTATTTTAATAAATTAGGATGGAATCTAAAAGAAGTAAGCAATGTTGTTGCCTCTTTTACCATAAATTTTGTAAATCAGATAATTCCATCAGATCAAGTTGCTGTTTGGATAAAAGTAGCTCAATTGGGCAACAAGAGTTTTAAAATGGAGTATGTTTTGGCTTCTGAAGATTCAAATATTATTTACGCAAATGCCGAAACCACACAAGTGTGTATCTTAAAAATAGACAACAGCTCTACTCCTATTCCTGTTAATATTAAAAATATGATTGCTGAATTTGAAAAATTATAAATCTAGCGGATTTATCTATTGACCCGTCAGGAAGTAACTTTTAAAATTTCATCCTTTTTTTATCCCAATCGCGTATTGGAAAATGAAAGATGCAAGTGTATTTCTTCTTTAGCTCAATTTTTATTTGAGTATAATTTCTAACTTGTTATTATCTACTAGTAATAATTATTACTTTAGAAGCTATGGCCAAAATCATTAATGTACTCTTCATTTGTGCTTTATTCCCTATGTTTTCAATCACTACAGCTTTTTCACAAACTACTGAAATTGATAGCCTTAAAAACTTAATAAACGCTTTAAGCGAAGATAGAGATGAGAAAATGGCTGAATTGGAAGTGGAATATAAATTGACAAAAAAAGAAACTGAACTTGAAAATGCTGTTTTAAAAAATAAACTTCAAGACCAACAATTGGCAGAAGCAGATTTTCAATTGATAGCCATTTTATTCATTAGCATAATTACTGTAGCATTTATAATTACATTCTACTTCTTAAAAAGCAAACGAACTATTGCGGAAAGAGAAGCGCAAGAATTGCAAATAGAAGCAATAGAAAAGAGATTATTAGAAATTAAACTAAAGTATGAAGGTATTGAAAAAACGATTGACATTTCTCAAATAAACAAAGAGTTAATAACTCCATTAACTGAACGCGAAATTGAAACTTTACAATTAAGTTTGGATGGGCTGCCGAATAACGAAATTGCCGAAAAAAGTTTTGAATCAATTAATACCATTAAATTTCATTTGCGAAAAATTTATCAAAAATTAGGAGAAAGCAACTTAGGATGACAGATTCGATTTAACAGTAACGGCTTCTTCTCGATTAGCATTAAGCTATTTAAGTACTAATGAAAATCTTACAACTATTTCGGATAGTGCCGTTACCGTTATTAGACCAGGAAAAACTTAGTTATTGCTTCTCAATATGGGTTAATCCTCTAAAATTGGTATCCTCTAATTAGTACTATAGTGTTCAAACAAGAACCGTATGTAATAATTTTTCCCATTTTAATTTAGTATCAAATGGTTCTTCTCTCACATTAATTACTTTAACCAACTGATGAAATTCAGGATGCCTCACATTTAGAAGATAGCTATTTTCGGTAAAGCTATGTGCGGATGGAACTTGCATAACAAGTCCTCCTTTCTTTAAAAATTCTGAAGTTAGCTTAGCGAGCCCAGTAGGATATGGCTTACCCATCCAATTCGGAGGTAATTTCTTTTTACTAATCTCATAAACATCAATTGTATCAGGCAATTCTATCGTAAAACAAACTCGTTTTATTGGCAGATTTATTTCATTTGCCAATATCTCTAACTTTGCTAAAGAAATAGTTGGAGATGTATATATAATCCATTGACCTGTAATATTCCACCTCCCATCTGCATGCAAAGAGCCTTCCGGTGGCCATAATTCTTTATACTTCCATTTTTCTAAATGATAAAGTATCATCCGTAAGTACTGTATTCTATACGATTAAATGCCTTTTCGAGCTCTCTCCTACCCAACCTTGATGATAAAAGCTCAATAGGCTGAATACTTCCTAGATTAGTGTTACGTGAAAACAACCACTCATTAAGTAATTCTTTATCTTCATCAAAAGCGGCCAAGCCTTTTTGCCAAAGCATGGCAAAATCTGCCAAAGCATCTATATTTTTAGTGCCAATATTTGGTAATTGTACTAATTCGTAATATTTACTTTTACTTACTCCTACCACCCCTGCAATATATTGGGCAGATAAAGATGTTTGTTTCTGCAACTCAACCAATGATTGCCCAGATAACTGAGTGCTATTTATATCTGTAAAATTTAACCCATAAAGCAAACCAAGCAAGGGTACTCCATATGCGCCCTTAGGTTCGTTTACATCTTCTTTTGCTAATTTTTTCATATACACTCCTATCTAATTTCCACTTCTGAACTTCTGAACTTCTACATTCTAAATGTACTACTTTTTATGGAATTTAATTCTCCATATTTAAACTTTTATCCATTTTCTTAACCCATCATTTTGTATATTTAGCTTTTTAACAAGCTAATTATTTTATGTCCCAATACATTCTGGCACTTGATCAAGGTACCACTAGTTGTAGAGCAATAGTTTATAATGCTAATGCTGAACCAGTCGCATCTGCACAGAAAGAATTTGAACAAATATTTCCTAAACCAGGATGGGTTGAGCACAACCCAGAAGAAATATGGGAAGCACAACTAAGTGTAGCGAGGCAAGCAATTGATAAAGCGAATATTAGTGCGAGCCAAATTGCAGGAATTGGTATTACTAACCAACGCGAAACCACTGTTGTTTGGAATAAATTAACAGGAAAGCCAATTTATAATGCCATTGTTTGGCAAGACAGGCGTACGAGTGATTTCTGTGAAAAACTGAAAGAAAAGAATCTTGAAGCTACATTTTCAGCTAAAACTGGGCTTTTAATTGACGCTTATTTTTCAGGAACTAAAGTTAATTGGATCCTTAATAATGTTGGTGGAGCCAAAGAAATGGCCCAAAAAGGAGAACTAGCTTTTGGCACCATTGATAGTTGGCTTATATGGAATCTAACTAATGGCAAAAGCCATATTACGGATGTAAGTAATGCAAGCCGAACCCTCCTATTCAACATTCATTCGTTAGAATGGGACGATGAGTTGTTGAATATTTTAGAAGTGCCGTCTGCCTTATTACCTACTGTAACTGAATCAAACGGAAATTTAGCAGAAACCAACGAAGAAATATTTGGTATTCAAATACCAATAGCGGGCATTGCTGGTGACCAACAATCAGCTTTATTTGGTCAAATGTGTACAGAACTAGGAATGGCAAAATGTACATACGGCACTGGTTGTTTCCTTATGATGAATATTGGTGATAAACCAATCCCATCAAAAAATAAACTACTGACCACGGTAGCATGGAAAATTGACGGCAAAACCACTTATGCTTTAGAAGGCAGTGTATTTATGGGTGGTGCCACTATCCAGTGGTTAAGAGATGGACTAAAATTCTTTAAAGATTCGGCAGAAAGCGAGGCCTTAGCCACGAGTATTGAAAGCACCGATGGTGTAGTGGTAGTGCCTGCTTTAACTGGTCTGGGTGCCCCACATTGGGATCCTGATGCTAGAGGAACTATCGTGGGCATAACACGAGGAACAACCAGTGCCCACATTACGAGGGCCGCCCTGGAAAGTATTTGCCTTCAAGTGAACGATGTACTTTCTACCATGATAAAAGATAGAGGTACTCCTCTCAACCAATTACGTGTAGATGGAGGGGCAACTGCTAATAATTTTATGGTGCAGTTTCAATCAGACATATCTTCTATCGAGGTAGATAGGCCAACCAATTTAGAAACCACCGCACTGGGTGCTGCCTATTTAGCAGGACTGGGTGTTGGATTATGGAATATCGAAGAACTACAGACAAAATGGAAAATAGACAAAACATTTACACCTACTATGTCCCAAGAAGAAGCAACTTTATATAATGCCAATTGGCTTAAAGCCGTTGAAAGAGCTAAGAATTGGGTTGAATTAATTATCAGATGAAAAGAGAAGCAGGAATTAGGGAAATATCAAATCAAAACAAGGTTTGGGATGTGGTAATAATTGGTGGTGGAGCATCAGGTTTGGGGGCTGCGGTTGACGCGGCTTCTAGAGGATACAACACCTTATTACTCGAAAAATACGATTTTGCAAAAGGCACCTCGAGCAGAAGCACCAAATTGGTACACGGGGGTGTTCGATACCTGGCCCAAGGGGATGTTTCATTGGTAATGGAAGCCTTAAAAGAGCGTGGATTATTACGGCAAAACGCCCCACATTTAGTTAAAAATCAAAAATTCATTATACCCACGTATAGCTGGTGGTCCAAGCCATTTTATAGCGTTGGTTTAAAAGTATATGATGTAATGGCTGGTAAACTCGGTCTTGGCCCTTCTGTTAATATTTCCAAAGAAGAAACATTAAAGGCAATTCCTAATATTCAAGATGATGAATTAGAAGGGGGCGTAATTTACCATGATGGTCAATTTGATGACTCCAGACTCGCCATTAATCTTGCCCAAACACTGATAGAAAATGGAGGAACAGCCATAAATTACTGTGGAGTTACTGGCTTTACAAAAAATAAAAAGGGAGTAATCACTGGTGTAACATGTACAGATGATGAAACCAACATCAATTATACGATCAAAGCCAAAGTAGTGGTAAACGCCACAGGTGTATTTACGGATGATATACTTGCGATGGATGAACCTGGTAAAAAGAAAACTGTAGTGCCAAGCCAAGGCGTACACATTGTATTAGATTCTTCTTTTTTACAAAGCGAGTCGGCTATAATGATACCAAGAACGAAAGACGGACGGGTCCTTTTTGCGGTGCCATGGCACGGTAAAGTGGTGGTTGGAACTACTGATCATTTGGTAGAAGAAGCTAGTATTGAACCAAGAGCTTTAGAAGAAGAAGTTGAGTTTATTATGAGTACTGCAGCTCAGTATCTAGAAAAAGCACCTACACGTAAGGATGTGAAAAGCATATTTGCAGGGCTTCGCCCCTTAGCTGCGCCTGAAGAAGAAGGAGAAAAAACGAAGGAAATTTCAAGAAGTCATAAAATATTAGTTTCTGTCTCTGGCCTTGTTACTATCACTGGAGGTAAATGGACTACCTATCGAGCTATGGCAGAAGACGTGATAAATAAAGCGTCTATTCTCGGTGGATTAGAAGAGAAAAAATGTGTGACTGAACATATGCCAATCCACGGTTATGTTAAAAATGTAAAACGTGAAAACCATTTATATGTATATGGAGCAGATATCCCTGAACTAAAACAACTCATCATTAAAGAGCCCCAACTAGGTGAAAAATTACATGCTGATTTACCTTATTTAAAAGCTGAAGTAATTTGGGCCGTACGTAAAGAAATGGCCATCACTGTTGACGATGTTTTGAGTAGAAGAATGAGGGCATTATTTTTAGATGCCAAAGCAAGTATTGAAATGGCACCTGAAGTTGCTGAGCTTATGGCTAAAGAAATGGAGAAAAAATTTAGTTGGACGAAGGCACAAATTAATGATTTTACAGAAAATGCAAAAGGATATATATTAGAATAATGAACTCAAGTAAATATTTACATATTCCACTGATTATCTTAGTGTTATCATTTAATCACAAAGCTGTTTGTCAAATGAAATCGAACGAATTAGTAGTTAATAATGCAGTAATCGCACACAGAGGCATGCCACGGCATGCTCCTGAAGAAACCGCACCTTCTTATTGGATTGCAAAAAAATTGGGAGCCGATTATTTAGAAGCAGATTTACAACGAACCAAAGATGGCGTTGTCATCTGCCTTCATGATGATGACTTAAAACGGACTACCAATATTGAAGAAGTATATCCTGCAAGAGCTAACTTACCCGCCAGCATGTTCACACTTGCTGAGCTAAAAAAATTGGACGCAGGTACATGGTTTAATAAAGCAAACCCAGCCCAAGCCAGAGAATCATTTGTTGGGCTGTCTATCATAACATTAGAAGAATTGATTGATATTGCCGAAGCTAATAAGGGTACAATCGGGCTTTATCTTGAAACCAAAAAACCAGCGTTATTTCCAAATATTGAGAAGGAATTATTTGAATTGCTTAACAAAAGAGGATGGGTTGATCACCCAACTAAAAAACTAATACTTCAAACTTTTTCAACCGCAAGTTTAGAATTGCTAAATAAATATTTTCCCAATACTCCAAAGTGTATGTTGCTTTGGAACGAAGAAGAATTTCTGCTTGGAAGTATAACTCCAGAAAAATTAAAGAAAGCATTAGAGTTTGGAAAGCAACATGGTGCAAGCATCGTTGGCCCTAGTTTTAATGGAGAAATGAATGAATATTTTAACCTTATGGAAGATTGGATGATAGAAATGTATCGCTCTATGGGCTACTTAATCCATCCTTATTCGTTTGATACCCAATCAGATTTAAGATATATACCACAATCAGATGGCCAATTTACAAACAGAACAGATTTGCTTTTAGACTTTTATAATAAAGAACACAAATCCATTGGTGAACTTATGTCTGAATTAAACTATTAAACATTGTGGATTCCTGCGCAGTTAGGAATGACATAAAAGAAAAGAAAATACAATGAACGCACTTACAGCTGAATTTATTGGAACAGCTTTATTAATGCTGTTGGGAACAGGGGTATGTGCCAATAACGCATTAAACAAAGCCTATGGGCAGGATACAGGTTGGGTTCTCATATCATTTGGTTGGGGCCTTGCCGTATTTGTAGCTGTTATGGTAGCAGCACCTTTTAGCGGAGCACATATAAATCCAGCAGTTACTATTGGTTTAGCAATGGCAGGTAAATTTGAATGGGCAAATGTGGGTGGTTTTGTACTGGCACAACTTGGAGGGGCATTTACAGGCAGCTTATTTGCATATCTTCTTTATTCATCACACTATGATAAAACTACTAATGCGGATAGTATCTTAGGAACATTCTCAACTATCCCTGCTATTCCCAATACATTTAAAAATCTATTTAGCGAAGTATTAGGAACATTTACCTTAGTTTTTGTTGTGTTATACCTATCAGGTGCTAGTATAGAAGGAGAAGGCCTTGAAACCACCAAAATAGGCTTAGGTTCTATTGGAGCATTACCTGTAGCCTTATTAGTAGTTGCTATTGGTATGAGTTTAGGTGGAACCACAGGCTATGCCATCAACCCTGCGAGAGATTTGGGCCCTCGGATCTTACATTCAATAATTCCTATTAAATATAAAGGTGGTAGCAACTGGTCGTATGCCTGGATACCTGTTGTAGGGCCCATTATTGGTGGAATAGCAGCTGCTCTATTATTTCTAGCACTGTAATACCAATTATTTGGCGGTTATCCTTTCTAAATAGTGTCTCTAAGAAAACTCCAACAAGCCACGTAAATGGTAGGGTGGAATTTTTAAAAAAAATCAGCGGAGGAAAATGACAGAAAATAATATCTAGCAAAAGGAGACCCCGCAATTCCGATAATTATCGGAACGGGGAAAGTTGCTATTTAATCTAATGAATTCTCCGAAAATGTCATCCTGAACTTGTTTCAGGATCCCAAATAAAGGAATTTCGATTTTTCACCATCGGGTCAAAATGAAACCAGCTAAATACCCTGTGCCTCTGCCCTGGGGATAGTTGGTCTCAAGAAATTCTTTTATTGCTTTGCCGGACCTGTTCCGGCATCCCCTTTTTAATCTGTCAACGGTAGAGCGGAATTTTTAAATAAAATCAGCGTAGGGGAATGACAGTAAATAATTTCAAGGAAAAGGAGACCCCGCAACGGGAACGGGGAAAGTTGCTATTTAATGCTTTGCCGAACCTGTTCCGGCATCCCCTTTTTAATCTGTCAATGGTAGGGTGGGATTTAAAAAAATCAGCGGAGGAAAATGACAGAAAGAACGTCATTGCGATCCGCCTTTTGGCGGAGTGGCAATCTGTTCATTATTTGGACTATTTTTCTATTATGTTGATAATTATAAAACACTAAAAATCAAATTTGTGTAAGCAAATTACTCATCGTTTAATAATTGCTGAAATAATTCATAGAATTGGCCTACGTGTACACCATCCATCAAGGCATGGTGCGCGTGTACTGCAACTGGCATAACCTTTTTGTCATCTTTCAACTCCCATTTCCCAAAGGCAAATTTAGGAACACTATCGTTTTGTTTGCTGTGCATAGCATGCTCTACAGAGGTAAATTTAACCCAAGGAATAGCCGAAAAATAAGCAACATCTATCGAACGGTCGGTATGAGGCAACCCTGTGGTTTTTCTAATTTCATCAATAACCTTTAAGGCCTCACGTTCAAATACGTTAAAATCCTCGTAAAATGGCAAATAACTAAAACTAAACGTTCCGTCAGGTCTGTTGATGGTGGTTCCTGCCCTAATTGAATCTACAATAACTACTTTCTTCTCATCAATAATGCGGTATTTAAAAGACTCTAATCTGTTTACCGCAACCAGTGATTTATGGAGGTAATATAGAAAAAAAGAGGCATTTAATTTTTTAGAAACCTGATACGCCTTCGTAACATCTACTTCAGCTGTTAACCCAAAAAATGGTTGATCATATTCTTTAAAAAAATCGAAATGTTCTTTTCGATTCCAGGCTTCTAAATCAAGATTTTTCATTGGAATCAATCTCTTTTTCTAACAGTCTATTCATATTTTTTATTACTTCATCTAGCTCGTCTCCCGATTTACATAATTCATTCACAATTTTATCACTTGCCACCACTGTTTTCTCAAGTTTAATTATCTCAAGCAATCCTAATATTCTAGCTAAAGGAGCGCGCACTTCATGTGAGTTCATATGCGCATAGCGAATAATTAAATTTAATTGTTCACTAATTTTTTTTGATCGATGCTTGACTAAATCATCCAAATTTTCGTTTAAATAAGTGAGCGTTTTATTTGCCAAAGCAAGTTCTGCTGTTCTACTCTCAACAATTTGTTCTAAATTGTTTTTATGCTGTTGTATATTTTCACGTGTTTCAAATTGGACTAAATATAGTGATGTAATTAAAGAAGTGGCTACCATCTCAAACCTAATAGAGCCCATTATATTAAAATAGGATGGCATAAATTTAGTTACATTAACGCCTACCATTAAGTCAGATAATATCATCATAGGAATTAATAAGAGCCCATAATATATTATAATATAAAAAACCCATAGAATACCTTTTGTAAGGGTGGTTAAAAAATACTCACTTGTTTTTCTATAAAACCACCAAGTAATAAATGCGGGTATAATATGCATTACAAATGTGGTTACAGCAGAACCCTCTCCTGGTAAGCCGATATCAATTGTGGTAATTAAGCAGCTTATAATTAGGAATAAAGGATTTTTGATATAAAATACACTTACGATTAACGGAATTTCTCTTAAATCGGTTGAACCACCAACTACACCAGGGATATCAAATTTTAACTCCCCTAACCCCAGTGATAAAATACCAAAAAAGAATGCGTAAATAAAATCACTTAATAATGGATTCTTTTCAAAATTACTTCTAAAACTGTATATCATGTAGTTTAATCCTATTAGATACTTTTCCTATATGCGTTGAAGATAATATACTTATTACATGGAGTAAGGCACATTCGATAAATATATAAAAATTAGCATACCTATTCAGCCCTTAAAGTGCCCAATTTTGACACCAATGCACCATTCTTATAGCTACGTGGACTAAGTTGTACAAAAAAATTTAAACATAAAACTTTTTTTATGGTTCTTGGAGTCTTAGGGTCTTCGTGGCAACGTTTTTCTAGGTGAATAATTACAATTTTGGAATACAAAAAGCTCATTACCTCAACAAATACATTTTTCCATAACCATTTTTAAACCCTTTATCTCCAGCTGAAGTTCTTAGTTCTACGCTTTCACCATTAAGCCGTAAGGTTACTTTATATAGATAAACTCCATTGGCTAATTGGTCTCCGAACTCATCTCGGCCATCCCAGGCAAAATCCGTTTGGTTATTACCAATGTAAATGGGGCCGATTTCATCTTGCGTTATAGTTCTAACTACTCTACCTGCCACCGTTATAATTGTAATTTTAATTCCATCGGGTATTTCACTACCTGTTAAGGTGAAAACAAATTTTACACTGGTAGAAAACGGATTAGGATAGGGATAAAAGTTTGTGACAGTCGCCTCATTTATCACTTCAAAATTAATGGCGTAAGGCTCAGTTCCTGCACTATTTCCACTTGCATCTTCCACTTGTACCGTTAGTGTGTAAACCCCATTTTCTAACTCTTTGGGTCGATAATTAATCTCAAATGGCTTGTCTTTAGATGCAGGCTGGTAATTTCCAGATAGCCCAATACGTTCTTGGATGCACCCATCACAAGGCCTTGTTAGAAATAGGTTAATCCCCGTTGTATCAGTCTTTAATAGAAGCGGGTTTTCATCTAAAATTTTAATCAACACGTTAGGGGTAGCCGAAACTATTTCTCCATCATAAATATACCTACCATCAAAAGATACATCCAATAGAGGGTTGGTCTTGTCTTTAACAACCGTTAAGTAATTAGTTAATGAAATGGTGTTGTTAACGAATAATTGCTCTGGTTCATTAAAATTATTTACAAAAACAGTTAAGTTGTTTACTCCTACAAACCCCTTAGATCCCATAGGAATTTTAAATTTGGTAGTGTCATTGGGCGCTGGAGCATCAATCAACATAGTTTTAGAAATAGACTCTCTATTACTCTCATTAAAAATAGTATATTCTACTTCTAACTGATTTTGAAAAAACGTATTTGTAATATTTATAAATCCAAATTCTGTGTATAGTGAGTCACCTTCTTGAACTTCTATTTGCAATCCATTGCCCTTGTCGTTTCCTACATAAGTAATTAACCCCTCTGGCGAAGGCGTGTAATTAACCAACCACTTATCTAGCTGCACCGGGGTTTTATTGATCGTATCGAGCACGTGGTATTGTAAATGAATAAATGGATGTTTAACAGGATCAATAAAGTTTAATGGTGTCTCTTTAATTTTTATTCCAGAAGACAGCACAGTCTCCACTCCTGCCAATGTTTTGCCAATAATATCTACCTCATAATCATCATTGGAATCTAGGGCCGCCAAATCAAATGTTAATCGCTCCCACGAAGAAGCTGGCCCAATTTGTACACTTTTCATCATACCTACACCTGTACTTCCAACGACAGACGTAAAAGCAGGAGTTTCAATTATTTGCTCATCCTCTGGGGCCGTTTCGGCAATAATTTCGAGCAAGCTATTTCCAGCTCCATTCCCATTTCTTCCAAACAATATATAAGGCTCATCGGCTCCTTTTGAAACTAACACTGAAGGATTAGCTCCTACATTTTCTAAATTAGCCAAAGTGATCCCAGCAGTATTAAAATCAAATTGCCCAATGGTAAATATCAAAACATAATCGTTTGGTTTTACGGCAACTAGAATTTGATCTAGCAATGCGCCATTGGCATCGTCAACAATATTAATAACTTGAGGAGATCTACCGCAGGTCCAACTATCAACTTGCCCACCAAAAATGGGCGCATAAGGAGATGCATTTTTATGGTTAAAGGCTACTACTGCCAATCTATTATCGGTACACGATGAAAAGCTTGTACCTAATATAAAGGCTTGCCCATCAATTAAAAACTCTACATCTTGTGAAGTTAGTGCGGGATGATTTGCACCAAACGTTTTAACATTAATACCCAACGTAGTCTCTAAAAATTTTATTTTTTTAGTAGCATCATCAATTACTAATCCGTTTAATGAATTATTGGCAATTTGTTCTTTATCAACTTGTGCCCAACCTTCATCACCGTCTTTTATGTATGTAAAAGAAGACTCTGTCCATACATCGGACTCTCCTGGTTCCAAATCTTTATATTTAGAATGCCAATAATAGGCTAATGAATCCGTTTCGGGAATGCTAAATCCTGACCATTCTGCAATTAAGTCTCCAGTCTCTTCTACTACATTAGGACTGTTAAAATTAGCATTATCTGCTAATTCAAATGCAATGGCTCTGTTTTCAGAAGGCTGGCTACTTATTTGAGCTTTTAAGCTAAATGGCTGACTGGTAACAATACTAAAATTTGCAGGTGATAAATTGAGAGCACCCGATAATGGAATAAAATAATTATAAAATATGCGATTATTTAATTTGCTTAGCTCAGTTAGTTTATTGCCAGGATCGAGTACTATTTCAAAAGAATTTGTGCCAAAATTAGCCTTGAAATTATTATTAATTACATAAGTTAACGTATCTGAATTGCGTACTGGCTTGTAAGTGATTGTATCATAATCAATGACCGTTCCGTTTTGCAAAGTTCTTCTTATAAATACCTCCAACGAATCATTTAGATAGGCTCCAAAATTTCTAATTCCAAGTTTAATCGCAAAAGAATCGGCTTCTGCGGTTATTCCTTGGTTGGTGAGTTCCACAAGCTGCACATTATTAGTAGATATATCGTAATCAGGTAACTGAGTGCCAAATAAATTAATAGCAGGATCACCGTGCAAACCCATTTGCTGTATTTGCGTAATATAATAAGGTGCAGAGGCGCCTATAGCTAGCTTCGAAAGTTGCTTTCCTGTTTCATTCAAAATTGCTCCGATGGATTTATCCATATAATTAAGATCGCCATAGCCAATGGAATAAAATAATGAACTCCACCGGTTCAACACCGAGCTAAACCCAAAAGATGTATGTGCAATTACTGCCGTTGAGCCTAAATTGGGTGTTAAAACCCAGTCTTCTCCAAAAATGTAATCATTGTTGTAGATATTACCTGCATTACATCCATTCATTAAAATTAAGGGGTATCTACCTTTATTATTATAACCGTTAGCGGGATCTGATACAAATCCTATATCAATATCGGTAACATTGGGCGCAGAATGCCCAAAAAATGTAATTTGATTTATGCCAGAATTAACAGCTTCACTTACATTAATAAATTCCACGGGCTCGGAGGTAGTTTTAGATTGTGTAACCACCTCCCCACCCAAATAAAACCCATTAGCAACATTTTTATAACCATCTACAAAGTTTCTAAAAGTTGCCAGTTCACTTTCACTATTTCCCCCACTTAAATGAATTAAATTTTTACGCCACAATTTGTCAAAAGGCAAAGATTCGTGCTCAATAACTTTATTTAAATAATTAATTACATCATCGGGTGTACTCGCCCCCAACCTACCAGTAGGAACCGCAGACTCATAGGTTGTTCCATTTAAACCCGCGGTAAAAGTGGCATCTGCTCCTGGTTGCCCAGCAGTAGGCACCAAATCGTAATAATTAAAATCAGTTAAAGGCCTGCGGTAAAATTTGTAGCTTACCAGAAGTGATTTTCCAATAATAAAAAGGTGTTGTGGGTTCCCATTATCTACCATAAACTCCATAAAATTATAAATAGATAATGGGGTTATTTCACCATAGCTAAATTGCTCGTAAAGTTGTTGTATGTCCACTACCAATGTATCAAAACCACCACCATTGGCTGTACTTCTATAACCTCCATAAGCTCTAACGGCATCATTATATCCTCCCGCATTCTTCATTAGGCTTGAATGGCTAATAATAAGGTAATTTGCAGAGGTATTCAGCTGCCGAAATGAAACAGCTTCAATAATAGGCTCCATTGGATTAAGATCATTTACCCATAATGTTCTTGGTGCGGTAGCATCACTAAATCCTGATTTAATAATGTTGGGGTCTATTTCTGTATCAATTACGGTTAATACATTATTGGGATCCGTTATGTCATATACATTTGCATTTGCAGGGGTATTCGTAATGCTTATATCGTTTCCACCAGTCGGTTTTGCGGCCAAAAAATATTTTTTAGCCGCACTCCCATTCATATCAAAATCTTGTGCATAGTTCAATTTAACATAGGAAATAGAGATATTGCTATTAGCTCCTCCATTGGCATTTACCGTAATTCTAACGGTAAGTTCACCTGTACCTGCTATGTCTGACCAACTAATTGCCTCATTTATTAAAAGATTTGAAAAATTATCAAAATTATACGTACGTAACGTGGTTAAACTAGCGGCAGAAGGTCCGACCTGCACTGTAACATTATGCGATTGTTCATTACGCCCAACCAGCAATAATTGCAATTGGGGTGATGGTCCGGAAGGAACTGTTTGAATAATAGTTGAAAGTACGATATCCCTAGCACTTCCATTTTCGATTATTCTCGTACCTGTAAATCCTTCTCCTACGCCAAAAGTGGTAAGGCTATTATACGCTGCCTGTGTTTCGCCTTGAGAATAAATATCGGTATAAACAGTAAGATTATCGTTTAGGTGATAGGCATCATTGGCTCCTCCTGTAAACGGAGTTGAAGTTACCATTCTTCTACCATTTGTAGCACTCACATTATAGGTTAAAAAATAGGCTGTTGTATCTGAATATAAATTATAATAATTATGAGGTTGCGTTGAGGATGGTTGGTATAGATCGGCATCTAAAGTGCCATCATTAGCTTGTCCATAAAAGTCAATATAATCATTTGTGTTAAAAATGGCATCATTTTCACCCTCTACAAAAATAGCCACTTCTACTCCTCTGTGGTAAAGTTGTATTCTACGTGGATCAATTGTAACCGGAAAACCAACGCTATTTAGGTTATCATAAGTTAGCCTGTACATGCCCTCTTGGCCCACCTTAATTTTGAAATATGTTTTAGTAAAATCAATCCACTCATTACCATACGATTGTGCTTTAGATCCTAAAGCTATCATAGTAAAAGCGAGTATTAGAAATAATTTATTCATCCTTTTTATCCAAGTTAACCATGAAAGAAAAAACATGTGTGTAGAGTGATTCGGTTTGTTCCCCTACCGAAGTAAGTGCATAGTCTAAAGAGATGCCACGATAATTAAATCCTAAACCAAACGTAGTTTCTGCAATGGGGTATGTGGTACCATCAAAATTTTTGAGCTCTTGATAATTTTTAACTCCCATCCGCACAAAGGCGATAGAGGCATAGCTTATTTCCAATCCAACAACCGGGTCAATCGCGCCTAAAGATGATTTGAATAAAGTATTTCGCTTGCCATCAAACGTAATTATCACATCCAATGTAGGCAGGAACCCAAATTTTTTATAATTAAATTGGTAAGCGGCCCCAAGTACTAACCTAGGCAATGCAACTTCTAACGATGTAGAAGGAATAATATTTCCTGTTTGTGTAAACGTTGAAGTTAAGGAATCTGAATTATAGCTCCAAGCAGTGAATGTTCCTGTGATATCTCTAAACATTGCCCCAAACTGCCATTGTTTTAATTTATATTGTGCCCCTGCATCTAAGCCAAATCCCCAACCCGTTGCAAACTGCCCTGCCTTACGATGAATAATTTTAAAATTACCTCCAATATTTAAGCCCCCTAAAATTGGCAATTTTCTGGCATACGAAGCAAAAAAACCATAATCAGCTGCAGAAAAAAAACGCACATTATCGTAATTAACAGCACCATTTGCATCGTACAAAAAACGCGTATCTGGTATGTCATCAATTCCAAATCTAATAATTGAAAACCCGATTGCACTCAACGAATCCAATGGCATACTAAAGGCAGCATAATCAAATTTAGCTATGCCAGAAAAATATACAGCATGTTGTAATACACCATTATAATCATTGGTCTGGTTTAGCAATCCTGCAGGATTCCAGTAGCCGGAAGTAACATCGTCAACTATCGCAACCTGAGCATCGCCCATCGCAGCAGCACGTGCCCCTACTCCTAGTGCTAAAAACTCATTAGCATATTTAGGGGTATTAACTTGAGCCTGTATAGCAAAACTAAAACAGGTGAGATAAAAAATAATTAGTAGTTTTTGCATCAAGAGTGTAAAATTAATCGAATCATATAATTAGGCTCCATTTTACCTAATAAATAGTTTTGCATGTGTCAATACATTTGATTGCGTTAATCTGCATTATGTAACCCTTTTGAGCTAAACATATTAATGCACCTTCGTACCTTTATAATTTTAAACGCAATAGCCATGAAAAATATTTCATTCATTCTTTTATTATCAATAGCATTCGTTGGGTGCGGAGAGGATTCTAACCTTACCAAAGAGCAAATAGAAAAATATACGAAAGAAGGCAAAATAATTGCGCAAGCAAGTTTTAACACTTTGAGTGGAAACCTTAAAACGGCCATGAAAGGAGGTGGTGTTGCCAAAGCTGTAGGTTTTTGTAATGCAACGGCACTTTCATTAACTGATAGCCTATCAGCTCAACATACAGCCGTTATTAAGCGTACAAGTTTAAAATTACGAAACATGGCTAACGCTCCTGATAGTCTTGAAGCTAAAATGCTTAATATGTATCTAATTATGTCGCAAATGCGAAACCCAATTATGGTACCTAAGATCTTAGAAAAGAATGAAGACGAAATACAGTTTTATGCTCCTATAATGATAAAAAATGAAACGTGTTTGAAATGTCATGGTATTATTGGGCAAACGATGAAAGCCGAAGATTATGCTATTATTAAGCAATTATATCCAAAAGATGAGGCCATTGATTACCGAATGGATAAGTTCAGGGGTATGTGGAGCATCACTTTGAAACGGTAAATAGAACTTCATTCCTACCTGCTGTAGGAATGAAGTAAAAAATTCAATTCTATTTAAGAAAGAGCCTAAAAGGTTCTAAAATACTCGACAATAGAGCGCGCCTGTTCTTCAGTTAGTCCCATATTTGTCATAGGCACATTATTATACTCAACTAACAAAGCTTTAGCGGCTTCATTTTTTTCTAGCATCTCTTGTGGGTTAATAATCATATTCATAATCCACTCTGGAGATCTACGATTTAATACCCCTTTTTGAGCCGGCCCTATAAATTTCACTTCTGGTTTATGACAAGCAGTACACATCTGGCCATACAATACTTTACCTGCCTCGGCCATTTCTGCATTAACAGCCTCATCAAATGTAACTGTAGTAACAGGGCCAATTCCTTTATCCAACATAAAATCAGCAGCTACAGCCTCTACAACTTCTTCAACAACAGGTGTAGCTTCAGCTTCAGCTGATTCTTCTTTTTGTTCGGTGCTTCCACCGCAAGATACGAGGGCAGCAAGACCAAAAATTCCTAGTAATTTAAATGATTTTTTCATTCGTATAATATTTAAAAATTAAAGTATAAATGTAGCAATAATTAGCAACAGCCAATCACCACAAAGATTATTTTAAGTTTTACTTTTACTATGATCCGACTAAATTTTAAATAAATCAAAATGGTGCTTCTTTGAAGAATTAAGAGCCGTTTTAGTCTTATCTCAAAAAACACCTCCTACTTGCAAGTATTTTTGTATATAGTCAAGATTGTTCTTCATTTTTGTCTTAACACAAAAAGAAGCAAAAAAGTCAAGAAAATTTAATGCTGCCCCCCTTTTGCTTACGCTCACCTCGCTATCCCGGATAGCTATCGGGACCACCCACCCGCGCCTACTCGTAGAAAAAGTGCCGATAGCTTAATTTCCTTTTACTCGGATGATAGTATTTTACTTTCTAAACCTGAATTTTAAATATTTAATGGTTTCGCCCGCATCGCTGAATTTTTTCTCAAACCGTGTTTGGATACCATAATGCTCGCTATTAAGTGGAGATCTATATAAATTCATGGTCTGTTCTAAATCACGGATATCATCTCTATCAGCGAGTATTTCGAGGGTGTATTTAAATAGTCCAGTATTATCTGTTTTAAATTTAAACCATCCATCTTCGTCCAAAATGTTTTTGTAAATATCCAAATATCTAGGATGGGTAAGCCTCCTTTTTTCATCTCTATCTTTTGGTCGAGGATCAGGAAACGTTAACCATATTTCAGCTACTTCATTTGGGGCAAATAGTTTCTCTAACTCCAATACGTGCGTCCGCAAAAAAGCTACATTATGTAGCCCTTCATCCATTGCTTGTTCACTGCCCACCCAAATGCGCTCCCCTTTAAGATCTATTCCAATAAAATTGGTTTCTTTCATATTACGAGCAAGCCCTACCGTGTATTCCCCTTTACCACAAGCTACCTCAATAGCAATTGGATTTGCATTTTTAAATTGAAGTTTATTCCAATTGCCCTTTATTCTATCAAAAAGTGGCTTGCCTATTTCCAAGGTATTATCACGCTCTCTTAGGTCTGCAAAACGCTGCAATTTACTTCTCATTATAATTTTTCAATTTCTGCCACAACAAAAGTACTTCCGCCAATAAATATTAAATCATTCGGTTCAGCGGTAATTTTTGCTCTAAAAATAGCTGATTTAACCGAGGGAAACGAATCTCCATTTAGATGATAGTGTGTTGATTTTTGTCTCAACTTCTCTGCCCCCATTGCCCTCGGAATATCAGCAGCGCAAAAGTAATAAATAGCGTCTTGGGGTAATAGGCCTAGTACTTCATCAATCGATTTATCATCAACCATTCCCCAAACGATATGTAACTGGCGATATGAATAATTTTTTAACTGATTTATTATCATTTGAACTCCATCCAAATTATGTCCTGTGTCGCAAATAATCGTTGGGTTTTTACCCAATTGCTGCCATCGGCCTTTGAGCCCCGTATTGGCAATTACATTTTCGAGCCCTGTTCTTATATGGTCATCAGTAATTTTATACTCTTTTAATAAATCGATGGTTTGCAATACTCCTGGCAAGTTAAATTGCTGGTAATCTCCTTTTAAGTCAGGTTTTAGCCCTTCTATAAATAGCTGATTTGATTTAATACAATTAAACCTCTCAGAATTTGCCTGCTCAACCGTGTAGTTATCAGTAGCAAAGTATAGTAACGTGCCTACATCACTTGCTTTATTAATAAAAACTTGTTGTATCGAAGGTTGTTTTTGGCTGATTACCACCGGTACTTTGTTTTTAATAATACCAGCCTTCTCAATCGCAATCTTTTCTAAGGTGTCTCCTAACAACGATTGGTGATCCAACCCAATATTTGTGATAAGTGCAACTTCTGGAATGATAATATTAGTGGAATCCAGCCTTCCTCCTAACCCTACTTCAATAATCGCAAAGTCAACATTATTATTTGCAAAATAATCAAACGCCATAGCTACGGTAATCTCAAAAAAAGAGGGTGATATTTTTTCAATTATTGGCTTTATTCGGTGCACAAATTCTACGATCGTCCGCTGCCCAATATCTTTTCCATTTATTTTAACACGCTCCGTAAAAGACTTTAAATGGGGTGAAGTGTAAAGCCCAACTTTATAGCCTGCTTCTTGCAAAATAGAAGCCAACATATGAGAGGAGCTCCCCTTCCCGTTTGTTCCAGCAACGTGTATGGTTTTAAATTGCCTTTCAGGGTTACCCATTGTTTTCATTAACTCAACAATATTACCCAAATCCACTTTGTAGGCAGCTGGCCCAATGCGTTGAAACATGGGAAGGTTATTATATAAATAGTCTAAAGTTTGTTGGTAAGTCATTGCGGTTACTTCCATTAATAATTAATAATCAGCAATTATTAATTCATTTTACGCAAAACAAATATCTTTTCTAACGTATAAGTAATAGTTTAACAAATATTTTATGCTCCATATCCCACAACTTCTAAAATCGTACGGTGAGTTAGACGTACTGAATATAAATAATTTCAGAATTGATCAAGGGTTGTATTGGATTCAAGGAGCAAACGGCACAGGGAAATCCACTTTCTTTAAAGCAATAAGTGGAATAATTTCATTTAAAGGCGACAGCATAATTGATAACGTCTCTTTAACACAATCTCCCGTTGAATACCGCAAAAAAATAACTTATTGCGAAGCTGAACCTGAATTCCCGAGCTTTCTTACGCAAAAAGATCTACTCCAATTTGTAGCAAACGCACGAGGGGCTACACAAGAGCAAATAGAAAAACTGCAAGAAGCATTAGGTACTAAGCTCTATGAAAACCAACCAATCGGAACTAACTCATCGGGAATGTTAAAAAAGACAGGGCTCATACTCGCCTTTCTTGGCCAACCAAGCATTATTTTATTGGATGAGCCGTTTACTGCCATCGATCACCAATCGGTTGATAATTTGATAGAACTTATCATTGAATATCAATCAACGTATAAAGTTACTTTTCTCGTTACTTCCCATATTGATTCGGAACATTACCATTTACCTTTTAACAGCGTATATAAAATAGAAGATAAGAACATTGTTAAAATAGACGAATGAGCTCATTGCGCGTTTTAATTAGATCATTGGTTCGTGTTTTTTACGAAACCAATTTGGGTTTCTTTTTAATAGTGTTGTATTTCGCATTTGGATTAATGGGAGGAAATGAACACGTTGCATTTGCTACTAGCATTGCAACAAGTTTGCCTCTTACGCTCTTAACTTTATTTCTTTGGAGTATTTACTATCTTAAAATACTTGGCTTTCTCTATAAAATCATAAATCAGAACTCTTATACGTTTATCCGGCAATTATCGTTGCACTCTTTAAATAAACAGTTTATATGGCTTTTTAGCATCGTGTTTCAAATGGGCATGCCCGCTTGGGCGTATGCTTTTTTTATTGCCAATTTTAATTTTACTTATCACACATATGGGTTATTTATTTTAATAATAGGTTTCCTGATTGTAATTAATACATTAATAGTAGTGATAGTAATTAAACTACTTAAAAAGCCAACTCGTGAAGCAAGCCTAGGATTTTGGCATACGCATATAAGTAAAAAAATCAGCCTTCCCTATTCGTTGTGGTATATAAGGCATTTATTTGTTCACGAGCCGCTCTTAGCATTTTTTACAAAAGCAAGCTCGCTATTCCTGTTATCATTCAGTTTTTATTTATTTGAAACTGATATGTATGATTGGCGCTTATTGGCTATAGGTGCTTTGTTTGCTTTTATTGCTAATAGTATGCTCATTTACAATAATTATGAATTTAATGCTAAAAATTATTGGGTGTTCAATTTACCAAGAACACGTACTAGTATTATCTCAAATTCGCTTATTACCACTTCGCTCTTATTTGTTCCAGAAGTAATAATTATTTTAGTTCGAATGCCATCAATCATAGCCCTTTCTGACAAAACAGGACTACTATTAATCCAAATCTGTCTTGCTTGTTTTTTGCTGAGTACGTTATTAATAAGACCCGTACCAAAAGAAGACTATGGCAAACGAGTTTTTTATGTATTGATTGGAATGATATTTTTAATAATGTACAGCATCTCTTTGATCACGATCAACCTTATTCTATTGGGCATTTCTGTGTATATCTTAACTCGATATTATAATTACATTTTAAATAAGCGTCCTACTTAAGAAACTCTATCAGCTTTAAAGTAACCCAAAGAAATAAAAGAATTTCTTGAAACCAACTATCCCCAGGGCAGAGCCACAGGGGTATTTCGCTGGTTTCATTTTGACCTGATGGTCAAAAACCGAAATTCCTTTATTTGAGATCCTGAAACAAGTTCAGGATGACATTTTCGGAGAATTCATTAGATTAAATTAAAAAATTCACATTTACTTGGTCACCTATAATTACTTCAATGTATTTACTAGTACATCATATTTAATACCTCCAACCATCTACCATGTATTACAAATAGGTATTTTATGAAGGAAGTAATTTAAGTCTTTCTCTCTAAAATACGATCATCATTCATGTGAAATTTGTGTTTATAATTTCACTAATTTTTTAAGTTATGGGAACGCATATAGTAATGATAGAAAAAGGATTGGAAGTTATGAAAACTAGAGCTGAGAAATTGGCTTTGATCGAAAAATTACGGGCAATGGGGTTTTCAGAGGAAGAAATAGTGTATAACTTTTCTGAATCTGACAAAGACCTAGATATTCCAGAAGAAAGCAAGCATATCCAACTAAAAAAATAAGATACGGATCACTGGTAACTGAGTTGGGCTACCTTGCTTTTATAACAAAAGTGATAGTGCCTGTTGAGGTTGTTGCAACTCCTGTACCAGAGGTCTTTGAGAATGTTAGTTTCGTAACTTCATCTCTGTAAACTTTTTCGAGTGTTGGACTCACGCTGCTTTCTACCGTCTGTACTCTTATAATATTTCCTTTGTCGTCTATTACAACTTGAAATACGAGTTTCCCGCTTTCAGAAGAAGTATCATTTGGCTTGGGGGTTGAATCCCACATCCACCCACTCATTTGCAAAGTTGAACCTCCACCACCACCCGCATTTCCATAGAGAGCTCTAGCATCGACAGTACCATCTTTATCTCCCTGATCTCCTGTGGCATCAGGTTGGTCTCCTTGGTTTACATTTTGAGCATCTTTAGATTCCCCCTCTTTGCCTCCTGCGCCTGATGTGTTATTGGGGTATAATACAGGTGGGAGTTTGGGTGTTTCTTCTTCTTTTTTAAGTTCCTCTTTAACTTCTTCTTTTACAATTGGCTCAGGAATTTCTTCCACCACATCAGGAGAATCTTGGGTATTGTTTATGGGTGTCGTAACCTCCTCTGCGGGTACATCCACAGGCTCAGTTATAGCTTCAGATACCTCCTCCTCCACAACTTCTTCGGGGGTTTCTTCTAATCCATTTGGAGCAGCCTCTTCTTCAGATTCGCTTTCGGCAGCTTGTGTATTTGGTTCGGGTTGAACATCGCCACTCCCAGCCTCATCCATCCCAAAATTTAGTTCAATACCAATTTCTGGCATAGGAGGATCAGGTGCTCGCCAGGCTACCATAAATAAGAAAAGTAATAAAACTGCCACATGAGCACCGATCGATATAATGGCACCCATCTGCTTATTCCGCTTTTCCTTTTCTCGCTGGCTCACTATTTTCCGGGTTTAGTAGCTATCGACACTTTGGCATTTAAGGAAGCTGCAATTCCCGCTACCTTAACGAAGTATTCCGTAGGAACCGTTTTATCAACATGTAAGGTAATAATTGCTTCTGTTCCACTTATTTCTCTGGCTAACTCATGCTCAAGGTTAGATTCCGCAACACGTTTATTATTTATATAATATTTTAAATCTTTCGTAATTGTAACTGCTGTTTTTTGCATTACAATTTTTGATGTTTTTGTCGAAGGTAGATTAATAGGCAAGCCTGAAGGTGTGATAAACGAACTTGTTAACATAAAAAATATAAGTAACAAGAATATCACATCTGTCATAGATGACATACTAAAATTAGTATCTACTTTATGTTTAGATCCTAAATCCATATTATTTCGGTTCTTGCAATAAATCGATGAACTCTATGGCCGAATATTCCATTGAATGAACAGCTTTTTGCAACCTTGTAACAAGGTAATTATATCCTAAATAGGCAATAATACCTACTAACAAACCTGCTGCAGTAGTAACCATTGCTTCGTAAATGCCCGCAGAAAGCAGTTTAGGACTTACAGCACCTTCTTCTTGTGCAATAGACATAAACGCTTGAATCATACCAATAACGGTACCTAAAAAGCCCAGCATGGGTGCTGCACCAGATACAGTTGCCAGTAATGGCAAATTCCGCTCCAACTTATAAATTTCAATTTTGCCAACATTTTCAATGGATACTTCAATATTTTTCAACGGATGACCAATTCGATTCAACCCTTTTTCAATCATACGTGATGCAGGTGTATCTAATTCTGCACAAGCTAATTTTGCTCCACTTAAATCTCCATTAGTAACGAGGCTTTTTACTTTATCCATAAACCCTTCTGGGGTCTTTAACGCTTGTTTAAGCGTGCGGATTCTTTCTACATACACATACACTGCAACCAGCGATAATAGAGCGATAGGCACCATCATCACCCCGCCCTTAAACAAAAGGTCGATTACTTGAACCGACCCTGTATCAGCTACAGAAGATAAGGTATCTGCTGCAGCTGTTGTTGTTATTTGTAATAAAATCATTTCAATACTTCAATATCCATTTTCCCTTACCAAACTTATCTGGCAACTCATTTAAAGCAGATTGTGCTTCCTCAATTGATTCGTAACTTCCAATACCTACTCTTTGCATTTTCTTTTTAGAGTAAGGGGGTATTAAAAAGGTAGGCGTTCCTTGTTGCGCAATTTTGTTGCCAAAATCTTTTGCAAAGTCATCATCTATAAAACTTTCTAATACGATGTAATAATGACCTGTCCGCTGTTCTAGTATTTGAACACCAGATTTTGCTAAATTCTCAGCTTCTGCAGCCAATCGAGCTTCTTCCGCTGCGGCAGCAGCATCTGCAGCTCTTTTAGCTTGTAATGCAGCAGCATCTGCTTTTGTTTTTAGATCTAATTGCTCTTGTCTAGCTTTTTCATCTTCCGCAATTTTCTTTTGCTGAGGACCATAAAAACCAAAATACCAAATAGCAACAGCAACCAATAATATGGTAAAAATTCCACCTATTATTTTGGGTCCATTCGAACTTTGCTCTTCCATTTGATATCGAAGTTCTGTTTTATTATCATCGTGCTCTTCGGATTCAAATGTATCGGTTTCCTCTACGGTAGTTTCCTCATCAGTAGTTTCTTGAGATTCCTCCTCCTCTGAATTCTCTTCGGCATCCTTCAGAGTTTCATCAGAATTATCAGATTCATCAACATCCGACTCATCTGAGTCTTCATCTAAAGGCTTATATTCTAAATCCGGAAGACCAAAACTATCGTCAGCATCATTTATACTATCTTGCCCTTGTGGGTTTAATTCTTCTTCATTAGGGTCCTTTTCGTCCATTACTTTGGGATTATGGTTTGTTATTATAAATTAAAAATAGCAAAACTAAATTGAATAGTAAAATCAAGTTCAAAAGGAATTAAATCTAATATTTATAGAGTAAAGCTAACTCCCGCTAAAAATTGAAATCCTTTTGATGGGTATTGGTAATAATATTGGTATTGATTTCCTAAAATATTTTGCATTTTCATAAATGCAGAAAATGAACTATTGATCTTATAATCAGCTGCTAAGTTTAAATCTACAATGGAATTTAACTCAACATCCACATTAGGCAAAGTTAAGTTTTGGGCATATAAGCCATCTAAATAGGTTAGAGCAAGTTCCAAATCCAGTTTCTCCATCACATTAAATTTAGCTTTAAACCCTACATCAATATTAGGCAAATGGTAAGGCTGTTGAATTAAATCAAAACTAAAAAAACGGTATTTACCATAAAGTGACAACCGTAAATTTTTACTAGTTATAAAATCTAATTGGCCATTAATAGTATGAATTAAATTAGTAGTTGTTAAGTAATCAATATCAAAAGTGGACTGATCAGGTGTATTATTTATAAACTGACCAAAAATTTTATATACACTTGTGTTATAACCGAAACTATAATCAATCTTAGGAGCTACCTTTCCATTTGCTTTAATAAAAACATCAATTGGTTTAACTTCATTATTTATTACAGTTAACGCTCCTAGATATGGGTTTTCGTTAAACTTTATCCGTGCGGATTTCCAAATAACATCACCTGTAACACCGCCTGAAATCGAATGGCCTGAAGTGAACGTAAACCTCACAACTGCATGTGGAGTAATATAAATTTTATGCTTGTATAAATTAATCGAATCTTTTGTGCCAAATACTCCTGCACCCAATTCAAATGTAAAGGCATCATACGCATAAACGCCTACCGGTTTAATTTTATAAAACAGTCTATTTTTTGCAGGTGAGCTTTGGCTTGCATGAATGCTGCCCGAAATATTTATTTTCAACTCATCAGTGATACCAAACTGGGAGTTGATATCTGTAAATAAATCTGTTTCTTTCCACCCTAAGTCTTTTGCACTAAAAAAATCTGCCCCTGCATTAACTTTATAAAAAATATTTTCGTTTTTGTCGTTATCTGTTAAACTAATGCCCAAAGAATAATTAGACAATCGCTGTCTAATATCTACGGCTTCGGGAACCGGGTTTGCACCATACCCATATAAATAGTAGGTATCAAACTTACCTCCTGCTTTCGCACCTAATGTGGCCTTATTAAAAAATAGTTTCCCACTTAAAAATGCATCCGTATTGCTTAAGCCAGAATTGGCTCCATCCACGGGTCCGTTTTTGGAAGAAAAATGCTTAAAATGAAATGCCATAGCATATTCATCACTCCGTTTAGAAGCGATATCTGCTTGAAAATAAGGAGATACATAACTCCCATAACCTGCTTTAAAATTACCCCAATAGGTTTTATCTAACCCTTCAGTTTTCATGGTTTTTGGGCGCAACTTTACTGGTATTTTAGGTAATTCTACTGCAATTTCTTTTGGCGTATATTTCATCGCAGAGGTATCAATGGGTAAGGTTTCTAACGTTATTGCAGTAAATCGCCTTGAAACTGAAGGCAACACAATTTGTTTGTTTTTTTCAATTACAATTTCTTCATTTTTAATTGCCCCTTTAGGATTTTCCCAATCAACTTGAGCAAACCCAACTATAGGTGACATCAGCAATATGATTATACTAATTTTATTCATCTGGAATGGAATCTTTTACAACTACACGTAGTGTATCGTTACCTGTTTTTTGAGATAATTCTTTAGCAATAAGTTCATCTAACCGCAATTGTGCTTTTGACTTTGTTACTTTAGAGGTAGTATTATCAACTATTGATTGGAGGGTAGCCTTGGCCTGGAAAATTTCATTATTACCAATAAAATTATCCGCTATTAATAAAAAAGCTTTGTCCAACCATTCATCATAATTTCCGTATTTCTGAGGCACCAAGTAAAGCACCTCGTTGGATGCATCGTATTGGCCCTGTAAATATTTAATTTCTCCTATTAAATATTGAGCCTCTGCCCCACTTTCATCATTGGCAATTTCAGTCGTTCTTTTAAACTTTACTACCGCATTTTCATTATCGCCCTTTGCGAAAAATGCTTTTCCCTCGAATAAATTTGCAGCTACTAGAAATTCATTTCTTGCCCCATCTACTGCTAATAATTTTTCCGCAAAAAAGGAGACAGAATCGTAGGAGTTAATGTAGTAATGAGATTTCATAAGCCCATTTATAGCACGATATTGCTGATTAGGACTCACAGCCGTTGTACTCAATTGGTGGTAATAATTGATCGCTTTCTTGAAGTTAAAATTAGCATATTCCAAGTCTGCAATTCTCTCATAAACACGATACATTAAATCAAAAGCGTTATCAGCGGCAATTTGGTAATAGACTTTTAAAGCTTCGTCATTCTTCTGTTGTCTAAATAATGATTCTGCCAAAATAAACTTTGCTTCTGGCAAATTAGGGTCTTCAGGGTAGTTTGAAATAAACCCTTTAAAACCTTCTTCAGATTTGGCATAGAGGCCTTCATTAAAGTAGCCCTTTATTGCATCAAACTCAACCACTTCCAAGCCTTCAATATCTGGGTTGGTATTTTTAAATCTATTTAGCGTAGCGTTAAAAGCAGTTGATCTGCCGTCTAATGAATAGGCTTGTTGTAAGCCAAGAAGTACATTTTTTATACTTGGGTGGTAAGGGTATTTCTTTAAGAATAATTCGTAATCAGCTACAGTACTCGGATACTTTTTCTTATTAAAGTTAGCCAACGCTCTTTTTTCTAAAGCATAAGGCACATATTTACTTCTTGGGTGCTCGGTAATTAATTTGGAAAACGAATTTATTGCCAACTCATAAGACCCCATTTCCAGGTAAATGGCAGCTTTTTCAAACACAGCATCATCCACGTAGGGAGATGATGTATAAATGGTAAGCACTCGATCCAATTGGTCCAAAGCGGTTTCGAATTTACTCTGGATGTGATAAATAACACCCATTTGATAATACGCATAGTCCTTCTCTCTAAAAACACCACTCACGGCAGTTTTATAATGCACTAAGGCAGTGGTGTAATCTTTTCCAACATAGTCACAATCCGCCAGTCGAACTAGGGCTCTCCCATATTTAGGATTTTTTTTATCTGCCGATTTTATGAAAGCACTAAATTGCACTTTCGCCTTGCTATATTTTTCTTGGTTGTATAATACGTATCCCAATCCGAAATTTGCTAGAAGCATCTCATCCGAATTCTTACTATACCTACTTGCAATTACATAATTATAATGCGCTTCTGCATCAGCGTACCTTCTACCTAAAGAAAAAGCTTCAGCCGTATATAAATGTGCATTTATCCTAAATGATTCATTAGATCCTCGTAAAATGGATTTGTCGAAATTTGCGACTGCCGCTCTAAATTTTCGCTTATTAAATAACTCTGCGCCTAACAAATAGGTGGCTTTTTGGTAGGCATTATCAATGTCACCGCTTTTTTTCGGAAGACTTTCAATATAGGCGATGGCAGCCTGATAATCATTTGTTTGAACCAATGCTTTTGCCAACAGCGTATTTGCTTCTGTTATATGGCTTGAGTTTGGATATTTTAGCAAAAAGTCTTTTAGTATTTCTATACTTTGAGAAGTCCTGCTTAACTGAAATGAAAGACGTGCAGCTAAAAACCTCGATTCTTCTGCTATTTCTCTATTTTCTACCTTGTCAATTTGTAGAAAAGCACCAAGTGCGTAAAGCTTTTCATTTTCCATTAAATATAACTTGCCTAATAAATAGGTCGCTAAAATTTCAGTTTGAGTTAAGTTACCAGCAATCCTATTTAAAGCTTCAATGGCATCAACCCTATTTCCAGTTTTGCTAAGACTTACTGCATAATTATAGGTAGCTTCATTATTTAACTTCTCAATGCCTTTGGCATAGTACTCATTTGCATTTTCGAACTGATGAGTGAAATAGTAAGCCTCTGCCAGAAATATAGCGAGTTGTGCATTTTTACTGAGCGCACCACTTTTAGACATGAAGGGAATTAAATAATTAATCAACTCCTCATTATCTCCTTTTTCGTAGTAAACTGATGCTAACATTAAAGCAACAGAATTTGCAAAGTTAGGATCAGATGCGGCAAGTTTTAAGTCGGTAATTGCCAAATCATACTCTTTATTGCCAAACTCAATAAAACCTGCATAATATGAACTCAGCACTTGGTACTTTCCTTTCTTTGATTTTAGCTGATTGAAATAAGTTATCGCATTTTTAAAATTACGCTGTGTAAAATAACTATACCCAAGTTTATACGCTAAGTCTTGCTTTTGAGCCTTGTCTAACACCTTGGCATTAACCTCTTTAAAATGGAGAATCGCTTTCTTATAATTTTTATCTTGAAAAAAGTAATTTCCTAATTCAAAATGTGCCATCAATGCCATCTGCGATGAGGGATAATCCCTTATATACTTGGTAATAAGGGTTTCGCCATCTAAGTGATATAAACTTAACGCACACTTAGCGATGTTGTATTCAGCTCTTTCTTTGTAGGTGGCATCATTGGTTTCCAAATACCTTTCAAAATATTGCCGGGCACTTCCATAATCAGATTTTGACATCAAGTTAACTCCTTCAGAAAAAAGTTCTTCAGAAAAAGACTGCTGAAGTGTAGCTTGTCCTAAACAAGTTAACGATGTTAAAAATAGAAATGCAAAAAATAAATGACGCATTGAATTTGTTTGTTTTTAATGTAATAACTCGAATACTAACTGTTTTAGTATTTCACCTTCTTTTATTTGAGAAGACTCAACTCCCTTTACCACTAAGTCGGCTCTGTGCAAAAAACCAATATTTTGAAGGACTTTACCCATAGAATAATTTCTAGCAGCAGAAACATAATCTTTAACCGCAAAAGGAGATACCTTTAAATATGTTGTAAGGCCTTTTTGCGATTTATCTGTAGCCGTGTGCGCCTTTAAAACACGTGTAAAAAAACCATACAATAAAGCTATAATAGGTATAGGGTGATGTTCTTTAGGGTTTGCACCAAAATATTTAACGATCTTGTTTGCCTTAACCACATCTTTAAAAACAATCGCTTTTTGTAGTTCAAAAACGTTGTAATCTTTATTTATACCAACATATTTAGCTATATGATTATCGTCAATTACAGTGCTCTTATCAACATTTATTAATAATTTATTTATTTCATTCGTGAGTCTTTCAAGATTGGTGCCAATATGATCGGCCAATAATTGAATAGCTTTATCGGTTGCTCTAATCCCAATTGAGTCCATATAGGATTTTATCCAACCTGCTAATTGGTAATCTCTAAGCGCTTTAGTACTTAAAAGTACTGATTCCTTTTTTAATGCTTTCGCAAGTTTTGTAGATCCATTTAAACTAGAGTATTTATGACAAAAAACAAGAATGGTAGAGGGCACTGGATTCTTGCAATATGCTTCTAACATATCCCTTCCCTCTTCATTTTTAAAATCTTGCAGATACTGTGCTTCTTTTACAATAACAACTTGCTTTTCTGCCATCATAGGAAAACGTTTCGCATTTCCTATTACTTGTGCCATAGAGCTATCCTTACCATACATAATGGTTTGGTTAAATCCTTTTTCGGCCTCAGAGATAGCATTCTCTTCAATATAACTAGAAATTTGATCTATATAGAATGGTTCTTCACCTTGCAAAAAATAAATCGGAGCATATTCTTTTTTTCGCAGTGAAGCTAAAATTTCATTTTCGGTCATTTGGGCACGTAATTTGCAAGCAAGTATAAAAATTATTCATAAGAAAACGCATTTAATACATTCTCAATTATGAATTTATGTATATTGTGCGCAAATTTATAATTGAAACCAATCTAACAAAGAATTAAGTTGAATTATTAAAATTTTGCTTATTCTAAAAACACAATATTGAAATGAAAAAGTATTCCTTACTTATTTTATTTAGCCTACTGGTAGCAAATACATTTGCTCAAGATGGCTCTGATATATACCTCTTTAATTTTAGATTAGATGCGGATAATTTTTACATCAGTAATGCAAAAAATATAACCAATACCCCTGGGTATGATAACCAACCATTTTTTACTCCAGATGGCTCAAGTATATTATACACTTCGGATGATGGTTTTGGACAAACCGATATTTTTAAGTACAACTTAAAATCTAGAAGCGAACGAAGATTAACCTACTCACCAGAAAGTGAATATAGTCCAACTGTTACTCCAGATGAAGAACATATTTCTTGCATAATTTTAAAGCGTAATGGCGAACAAAAATTATGTCAATACCCTAAAAATGGTGCAGTACCAACTAAAATTTCAAACAAAAACAAAGTTGGCTATCATGCTTGGTTAAACGATTCAGTTGTTTATGCATTTATATTAGGACAGCCAAATACGTTAGAGGCTATTCTTTTATCAACGAGTGATATTAACAAAATAGCTTCTAATCCTGGTGTTACATTACAAAAAATTCCTGGAACAGATAAAATAAGCTTTGTACAGATGTATGATGAAAAGCATTGGACGATAAACTCGTACAATCCGAGCACTAACGCTATTGAAAACATTATTCATACGGTAAATGCAAAAAGTGAGTTTTATACTTGGACTCCAACGGGCATCTTACTTTCTGGAGATGGCCATAAACTGTATAAATTTGACCCAAAAACAGATTCTGACTGGATTGAATTAGCTAATTTAAGTGATTATGGAATTGATAAATTTACAAGATTAGCAGTAAGTCCAGATTCCAATTTAATAGCAATTGTTGTAACCGAATAAACTAATAATATATATATGAAATCTTTTATCCCTGTACTAATTACATTTTTAATAGCTTCCTCTTCGATTTCGTTCGCGCAATCGTATAAGATAGAAAATGATGCTTCTACTCTATCTGTTATAGGCACCTCAACGCTTCATGATTGGAAAATAAAAGCAGAAACTATTTCTGGAAATGCAGAAATAGTAATGAGTGATAAAAAATTAAAAGACATTACTTCTTTATTAATGCAAGTAAATGTTGCGGATATGCATAGTGGATTAGACCCAATGGATGTGCACATGCGTGCCGCAATGACAGCAAACGAAACTAACACAGTTGATTATAAACTTTTAAAAATTACGGATATATCAGAAAATACTATTGGCGGATATACCATTCAAGCAGAAGGTGAAATTACCATTATTGGAAATGTAAAAGTGGTAACCCTACAAGCAACAATGGAGATGAGAGCTAATGGAACCATTCGTTTTTTCGGAGAGACTATGATTGATATGACCGAATATTCAGTTGAGCTACCCCAAGCAGAAATGGGCTCCATAAAAGCTGAAAAAGACGTGAAAGTTGTTTTTGATGTAGTGTTAAGTAAATAGATCTACAAGTTCCTTAGAAATTAGTTTACTAAGTGCTAAGGAACTGATTCCCTCCTTATTGTCAACCAAGATAACAACACTCCTTTTCTAAATCCACTTCTTAAGATTTCTTTGCAAATCTAATTTGATCAAGCTTCCTTTTACCAGTTACTGGCAAAATACCAGCAGGATGTTTAATATCCAGTGATATTGAGACGGAGTAATATTAACTATGACAAAATGAAGTTCTTTACCAAATTTTTCTATCCTAGGTAAAGTTGTGGCGAACTCATCTGGGTTCACAAAATAATCAATATTAAAATATGATAGAGGGTTTTATACAGATTCAATAATTAGGAGCACCACTACTGTGATAAGAGTTTATTGAAAACTCAGGATAGTAGAACGCAAAATTTGAGTTTGAGATTAGAACTTTTCCATAGTCAAACCCATTAGTTTATTCACCATAAATATCTGCATGGCCAAAGGCATTAAAGCCCAGATCAATACATCCAATTACAAACGTTTCAAGTTCATTAGTTGCTATGTTTGCACCCCAAACCGCTAACTTCATAGCACCTTTTACCAAACAGAAAATTCGATCATACCCATATTTATTTATCAATAATTTGCGTACTACAAAACCAGTACTCAAAAAATAAATATATGGCTAATTAGAAATTATAAAATAACGTAACACAATAAAATACAATTTAAAATTTAATTTCAACCCTCCAATAGTTACTCTTGGTTACATCTTTTTCGCATTGAAGTCATCATATTTCAAAAAAATAATTTAACCTATTTATTCGATTTAAAACATCTTTTTTTTGAAACAGATAAAATAGCAAAATTCTGAAGAAGTTTTAACGAGGGAAAAGAAAAAAAGATAAGTGTAGAATTATCAAACTAACTACAAAAGTTCCTAAAGATAACTGCCAAATAATGGCACACTATTAAATTTCGTATTCAAGGTTACTAAACAACATCAGATAAAAAAGTTATTAATATTCCGCCAAGGAAGAACACTAACTGCAACAATTAAGAAGATTATAAACTAATCTATTTTGCTATTTACTTAGCAGCACTCTCAAATCAGCTAATTAAATCATGAAGTAAACTTTTACTTAAATTGATAAGAACTAACCTTGCTGATTAAAAGCATTTTATAGTACAATTATTAGGCGCATCTAAAAGATATAAAACAACAATTATACTACTTAAACAGATGTATTAGCCATCTTCCCCTTATCTTTACAAGATGACATCAGACCAAGTATTTCAACAACACTTAGCTCCTACTTCTCCACACCCTCTAGGCTTGGAAATAGCGCACGCAAAAGGAGTCAGGCTATTCGATACCAAAGGCAAAAGCTATGTCGATATGATTGCTGGTATTGGTGTTTCATCAGTGGGACATCAAAACGAGGAGGTTAAAAATGCCATAACAAAGCAGCTTGATACGCATGCACATGTGATGGTTTATGGAGAATATATTCAACAGGTAGTGAACGACCTTGCATTAAAGTTAGCTTCACTTCTACCAGATAAATTAAGCACTTCTTACTTTGTAAACTCTGGCACCGAAGCTAACGAAGCTGCTATTAAGCTTGCAAAACGAGCAACGGGTCGTCATAGAATAATTACATTTACAAAAGCATACCATGGCAACACCCAAGGCTCCATGAGTGTGTCTGATAATGAGGAAAAGAAACGAAACTTTAGACCACTGATTCCAGGAGTCGAAAGAATAGAATTCAATTCTGTACCCGTATTGTCATCAATCACTGAACAGGTGGCAGCCGTAATTATTGAGCCAATCCAAGGAGATGCAGGTGTTAGAATTCCTTCGCAAGAATTTATGGAAGCACTCCGCAACAAGTGTGATGAAACAGGTGCGATCCTAATATTTGACGAAGTACAAACAGGGATAGGACGAACGGGTAAAATGTTTGCATTTGAGCATTTTAATATTACCCCAGACATTCTCACTTTAGCCAAAGGACTAGGAGGCGGATTACCCATCGGAGCCTTTATTTCATCTCATAAATTAATGCAGCTATTAAGCCATAATCCCATGCTTGGGCATATCACAACTTTTGGTGGAAACCCTGTATGTTGTGCTTCCGCACTGGCTACAATTAACATCATTTCAACGCCTCCGTTTTTGTCAGAAATTGAACCAAAAGGAATGCTGATTGAGGAAGAACTAAGTCACCCTAAAATTAAAGCCATAAGAAGAAAAGGGCTCATGCTCGCCATTGAATTAGAGACCGAAGAAAAAGTTAATGAGATGATAGAATACTGCATAGCCAATGGCGTTATCATTTATTGGTTTCTTTCTACTAGAAATAGCTTTCGTATTTCTCCCCCTTTAACTATATCATTGAATGAAATTAAAGAAGCTTGTGCTGTCATCAGAAATGGATTAGACAACATCTAATTTATCAAACTGATATTTTCATCTCATATTTGCAGGAAGAAGAATTAAATGGAAGAAGAAAAAAAATATATGAGGGAAGCCATTCGGCTTTCTCTTGAAAACGTAACCTCAGGTAATGGAGGCCCATTTGGAGCTGTAATTGTAAAAGATGGAAAAATAATAGCCACCGGTGCAAATGAAGTAACAAGTTCAAACGACCCCACGGCACATGCCGAAGTGGTTGCGATAAGAAATGCTTGTAATAGTTTAGGTTCGTTTCAATTGGATGATTGTGAGATTTACTGTAGCTGTGAGCCCTGCCCTATGTGTTTAGGCGCCATTTATTGGGCGAGACCGGCCAAAATCTATTATGCCAATACAAAAAAAGATGCCGCAGACATTAACTTCGATGATGACTTTATTTATCAAGAGATTAAGCTTCCTGTTAATAACCGAAAACTGCCTACCATTCAAATTTTAAGAGATGAAGCTTTAGCAGCTTTTAACGAATGGAGTAAAAGCAACCAAAAGACTGAGTATTAATGATAGAGTTTGTTCTCAATGATAAAAAAATCACAGCCGATAACCCAACGGGGTCACTTCTGCTAGATTTTATTAGGCAAGATAAAGCACTCGTAGGAACAAAGATTGGCTGCAGAGAGGGAGACTGTGGTGCTTGCACTGTTCTGATTGGAGATCTAACCAATGGGCAGATGAACTATAAACAAGTTACCTCTTGTTTAACTCCCATAGGCAATGCTCAAGGGAAACACATTGTTACCATAGAAGGGCTAAACATGGAACACCTAAGCCCTGTTCAACAATCTATGGTGGATGAACAAGGCACGCAATGTGGATTTTGTACGGTGGGGTTTGTGGTATCCTTAACTGGATTTTGCCTATTAAATGATAAGCCAACCTATAAAGAGGCAATTGCAGCCATTGACGGCAACATTTGCAGATGCACTGGCTATAAGTCGATTGAGCGAGCAGCGGAGCATATATCGAAATCATTAGTTGATAAAAACACAACAGACACCGTGAATTGGTTAGTAGAAGAAAAATTCATTCCTGCTTATTTCACAAAAATACCCGCGTTGCTGAAGGGAATCGCTCCCATTAAACAAGTTGAACAAAGAACGATATTGGTTGGCGGAGGTACAGATTTATACGTTCAAAATCATTTAGATCTGGTAGATCAGAATGTCGATTTATTATCAGATTCTAGTGAATTAAGGTTTATTAATATTGACAATACTATTTGTTCAATTGGCGGAGGCACAACTGTTACTGATATGCTAGAATCAAAAGAATTAAACTCTCTGTTCCCCCAACTCGCAGCACATTTAAAACTAGTCTCCTCTTCTCCCATTCGAAATATATCTACCATTGCAGGCAACTTTGTAAATGCCTCCCCCATTGGAGACATTACAGCATTTTTCTTAGCGTTAAATGCAAAAATAACCCTAAGTAGAAAAGCTCAAATTAGAAGCATTTTTCTAAAGGACTTTTATAAAGGATATAAACATCTAGATAAATCAAAAGACGAAATTATCACTGAAATAACCTTTGAAATACTGTCTAAAAACAGTTTCTTCAATCTTGAAAAGGTGAGTAAACGAATACACTTGGATATTGCCAGTGTGAATACCGCTGCTCTATTTATAGTTTCAGAAAATACGATCACGAATGCACATGTATCAGCTGGTGGAGTTGGCCCAACTCCCACTTACTTACAAAACACCTGTGATTTTCTAAAAGGGAAAAAGCTTAACGCATCAACCATAAAAAAAGCAAACGAGGTACTGCAAAAAGAAATTTCTCCAATTAGCGATGTAAGAGGAACTGCCGAGTACAAACGATTATTGCTTCGACAGCTTTTTTACGCACATTTCATTAAATTATTTCCATCTCAAATCACCTTAAAGGATCTCACATGAAAAACATAGATTCGAAAGGACACGTTACGGGAAAATCGATTTACTTGGATGATATACCAACTATTCAAGGCACGCTACATGGGGTTGTTTTTGATTCAAGCCTTGCTCACGGGACTATTGATTCAGTGGACTACTCGAAGGCCATTGCCTTAGACGGTGTTGTACAAATACTTACTTACAAAGATATTCCTGGTGAAAATCAGATAGGTGGCATCTTTCCAGATGAAGAACTTTTTGCTTCCAAAGAAGTCCATTTTCAAGGACAACCCATTGCACTTATTTTAGCAGAAAATGAGCATATAGCCTTTAAAGCCAGAAAATTAATCAAAATTAGTTTTACTGAAAAAGAGGTAATCACAGATCCTCGTGAAGCACAAAAAAGGAATCAACTTATCTTTCCTCCTCGAACATTTTCATTAGGAAACACCAAAGAGGCATGGGCAAATTGCACCCATATTTTTGAAGGAAGTGCCGATACCAATGGCCAGGAACATTTATACATTGAAACGCAGGGAGCGTATGCTTCGCCTCTTGAAAATGGAAATATCCGAGTTTCTTCTTCTACCCAAGGACCTACGGCTGTTCAGCGAACGGTAGCCAATGTGTTGAAATTGGGAATGCATCATGTTGAAGTGGATGTAGTTCGTTTAGGTGGTGGATTTGGCGGCAAAGAAGACCAAGCAACTCCTTGGGCTGTGATGGCAGCTCTTGGTGTACAAATTACTCATAAACCTGTAAAAGTGGTACTTCATCGAATGGATGATATGCGAATGACAGGTAAGCGTCACCCCTACAGTTCTGATTTCAAAATAGGTTTTTCGAAAGACTTAAAGATTTTGGCTTACGAAGCTAGTTTCTACCAAAATGCAGGAGCTGCAGCCGATCTATCTCCAGCTATTATGGAACGAACTTTATTCCACGCGACCAATTCGTACGCTATTCCTAATGTGGAGGCAACTGCCTACAGCTGCAAAACAAATTTGCCACCTAACACTGCTTTTAGAGGTTTTGGTGGCCCTCAAGGTATGTTTGTGATAGAGGCAGCGCTTGCACAAGCAGCGGATGAGTTAAATATTCCATACCATCATCTACAAAAAAATAACCTCTTAAAAGATGGAGATGAATTTCCATACGGGCAAATCGCTCAAGGGGTTGAGTTAGATAAGATTTGGCAAACAATGGAATCAAAATTCGATATTGAGTCTGTTGAAAAACAAATTGCTGAATTTAATAAAGCTCATGTTGATGTAAAAAAAGGATTTTCATTAATGCCGATTTCCTTTGGCATATCATTTACTAAAACACCTATGAACCAAGCTCGAGCTTTGGTGCATATATACAGTGATGGAAGCGTTGGCATAAGCACGGGAGCCGTTGAAATGGGGCAAGGAGTTAATACAAAAATGCTTCAAATTGCAGCACAAATGTTTTCTATTGATCCTAAAAAGGTTAAACTAGAATCGACTAATACCACCCGTGTTGCTAACACATCTCCGAGCGCAGCAAGCGCAACAGCAGATTTAAATGGGAAGGCACTTCAAAATGCATGCAGGACTTTAATAGGAAGATTAAAGAAGAGTGCTTCTATTCATTTTGGAGTATCTATCCATGATATTGAGCTGAAAACTGAAGTAATTTATTGCAAGGGGAAGGCAACAGATATGGGTTGGAGCCAATTGGTTGAAATGGCATTTTTAGAGAGAGTCAACTTAACGGAAAATGGGCATTACGCAACTCCGCTCATCAATTTTGATAAAGATAAAGAAAAAGGACATCCTTTCGCCTACCATGTGTATGGATTGGCTTTAACCGAAGTTACACTTGATTGCATCAGGGGTACTTATGAGTTTGATGCTGTAAAAATTGTGCACGATTTTGGTCAAACCATGAACCCACTCATAGACAGAGGGCAAATTGAAGGTGGCTTGGTGCAAGGAATGGGCTGGATGACCATGGAAGAAATTCGATATAATGAAGAAGGTAAATTACTTTCTAACTCGCTTTCTACGTATAAAATACCAGATATTTATTCGGTTCCTAAAAAAGTATTGATTGAGCATTTAGAAACGGAAGGAACTGACATGGCCATTTTAAAATCAAAGGCCGTTGGTGAACCACCGTTGATGTATGGAATTGGCGCCTATTTTGCAATTGAACATGCTGTAAAAGCTTTTAATCCTACCTATAGATCAACTTTTAACGCACCTTTTACACACGAAAAAGTGCTAACCGCATTATATTATTAATGGCTTTAGGATTTAAATTATCAAATAGTATTAGAGGGGGATTAATCTATTTGGCTGGCGACAGCATCGCAGCATTGATTTCCAGTGAATTAGACTGGATACGAGCAGCTGGAGTATTATTTATTGGCGCTACTTTATATGCCATCGAAATCCCAAATTACTTTAGTTGGATAGATAAAAAAATGAATGGCCAATCAGGAATCAGGACTTCGATGATTCGCGCCACCTTATCTATGTTGTTTTTTAATCCAATTTGGATAGCCAGACATATATTGTTTATAAAGTTATTTATGTTTCAATTCGATCAAATAGGATGGGGATTACTATGGGTTGGAACCCTTTCTTTTGTGGTAAACATTCCTATTTCATTAGGAGCCAATTACATTATTCAAAACAAAATAGCGCTTCAAAATCGATTTATAGCTAGTGCTATCTTTTCCGGAATAATGGCTCTGTATTATTCATTAAGCATGAATTGGTTTAGCTAATGACTAGTTTCTGGAACATAGCAAAACAAGAATTAGAAGCTGGCTTTAAGGTTATACTGATGTATGTGCTTGAAAGCAAAGGAAGCAGCCCTGGCAGACAAGGTTTTAAAATGTTAGTAAGTAGTTCAGCCCTATTATCAGGCTCCATCGGGGGAGGGTTTATGGAACATAAACTAGTCGAACTTTGCAAGAAAGAGTTATTAAAGAGAGAATTCGACCCATTTATTAAAAGGCAAATACATCAAGATGGAATTTCCAAAGATAAATCTGGGATGATATGCTCGGGAGAACAAACGATTGCCTTTTATTCACTTTCCAGTTTGGACATTCCTTGGGTAAAGGAAATTGTTCAACAGCAAAAAGGAATATTGGTGGCCCATGAAAAAGGTATTCATTTTGAAAAAAATACTGCTCTAAATGAGACATTTAATCTTAAACTAAAAGACGAAACGCATTGGGTGCTCCAAGAAGATATCAACTCTGCCCCTGAACTACATATTTTTGGAGGTGGGCATGTGGGTTTGGCGCTTTCCAAACTTGCGAAGGACTTAGATTTCAGCGTTACTCTGTACGATGATCGAGAAGGTTTAAATACCATGGATGCGAATAAATACGCAAATTGCGTTGTACTAGACAATTATAGTAGTATTAACGAATTAGTTGCAAGTGGGTCAAATAAGTATGTAGTACTAATGTCATTTGGGTACCGTACAGATAAGATTATTTTAAAACAGCTCATAACCAATAACTTTAAATACCTAGGCATGATGGGCAGTAAGGCTAAAGTGGAAACGTTATTCAATGAGCTATTAACAGAAGGAATTACCCAAGAACAACTAGGCAAAATTTATGCTCCCATCGGTTTACCAATATCAAGTAAAACTCCCAAAGAAATAGCCATAAGTATTCTGGCAGAAATTATTCAAGTAAAGAACAGAGAATAAAGCTCTACTTTTGCAGCAGCACTTCAATTATACCCATGCGATTCGACCAATACGATATATCTCCTGAAATAAAGCAAAGCTTAGAAGAATTAGGCTTTAAACGCCCTACCGACATACAATACAAGGCAATTCCGTCTATTCTTAAGGGAGAAGATGTATTGGCCATTGCGCAAACAGGAACTGGTAAAACCGCTGCTTTTGCCATCCCAATCATTCATCAGATTAATGCCAGAAAAACTTCGAAAAGATCGGATGGAATTAAATGCCTGGTAATGGTGCCTACGCACGAGTTGGCACAACAAGTTAACGGGGTTTTTAATACATTGGGCAAACACTCAAAAGTTAAGTCGTTTGCCATTTTTGGAGGCACACAGCAAGATCCTCAGATTACAAAACTTACCAAAGGAATTGATGTACTGGTAGCAACCCCTGGCCGTATGTTCGATTTAATTAGCCAAGGCTATGTGAAATTAAACCGGGTTGAAACGCTGATTTTAGATGAAGCCGATCATATGTTAGCGTTGGGTTTTATTAAAGACATTCGCGATTTGTTAAAGCATATTCCTAAGTATCGCCAAACACTCTTTTTCTCTGCTACCATTAATGATGAAATAAAAAAACTAGCCTATTCATTGGTTAGCAATGCGATTCGTATTCAGCTATCACCCAAAGACCCTGTAGCCAAAAACATTCAGCATGGGGTAGTTTTTGTTGAAATGGACGACAAGCGATTTTTCCTTGAAAGGTTAATAAAGGAAAATGAAAATACTAAATTTTTAGTGTTTGTACGTACCAAAGTGCGCGCTGAGCGTATTTTAAAAGCCATGGCCCGTGTTAACATTGAAGCATTATCTATTCATAGTGATAAAGAACATGCCGAGAGAACCGCTGTTATGAAGCAATTTAGAGAGGGCGAAGTGAAGCTATTGATTGCAACCGATGTAAGTGCCAGAGGTATTGATATTCCTGATGTAGATTATGTGGTTAATTACGATTTACCCGATGTGGCTGAAAACTATGTTCACCGCGTTGGCCGTACAGGCAGAGGAACAAATAAAGGAAATGCTATCTCTTTTTGCAGTAATGAAGAGAAAGCAATGTTAGAAACCATTGAATCTTTTCTTACCAAACCAATTGAAGTGCTTGAAGTATCAAAATCTGATCATAAACAAACATTAAGCCTGAGTTCGGAAATTGAAAATGATTGGAAAAAATTAATGACTGAGGCCCAAGCAGAACCTGTTAAAAAGAAGAAGAAGAGGACGAAGTAAACCTTGAACCAACTCTATTCCCGATTTAATAGTTGGATAATTATAGATTTTTCTTAATTTTATTATATTATTAAAATGAAAAGTTATTATGCGTCTATTATTCTACTATCTTAAAATTATATTACCACTTGTAATACTTTTTACATTACTGCATTTAGAGCTAATTACTGGATTCCCTTTTCTTTTCTTATTGATTTTTTATGTGTTTGTGTATCGGACCTATGTTGATGCAAAAAAATTAGTGGACCAAAATGTTATCCCAAAAAAAGACATGTGGAAATTGGTTATCCCTTTTAGAAGAGTTAGGTATTTTAAGCAATTATACTTTACACTTTAGGCCTATGAAAAAGAATATTATCATTGGAGTCCTATCTTCTATTATAATTGTAATGGCTCTTTTTAGTTACTTCCAAAAGACCAATGCTGCAAAAGCCAAAATTGCAGCCGAGCATGCAGAAAGTGATGCCATAAAAGCTCAAAAGGTGGCTGTAGAATGCCGACAACAAGCTCATGAACAAATGGTATTGGCACAAGAGGAAAAAGTAAGAGCTGAAATGGCAAACATGAAATTAAACGAGGCCTTGCAATCTGCACTTTTAAATACTGATAAACCACTTGGGTTACCTACAACAAAAAAGTAATGGAGGCTCAAAAACAAAAAAATTTAACTGCATTAAATAGACCACTTCATTCCTGCAAAGGCAGGAATCCACCCTACTGAATGTTTAATAAGGAAGTAAAAGCCTTAATTTAATTGCTCAATTTATTTTTAATATCTCACAAATTCACAGATTCCTGCCTTCGCAGGAATGACGCCCAAAATTGAATAAGTGATGGATTACTTCCTTCCTACCATCATAAAAAGAGGAAATTCTTTTTTAGAGCCATCTTCTAATTCCTTTTGGATAATATGGCAAATGCCATAATGAGTTATCTCAAATCCCGCACGCTTCATTTTCCCTTCAAGTTCAGTTTGCACAAAACCCCTATGCCCGTGAAATTCATCTTCATGAAAACTACCGTCTTCTTTTACTAAATCTATAATTACAAGGTTGCCTCCTCGATTTAGTAATTGCGCAGATTTTTCTAAGAACAAATCTGTGTCCTCAATATGATGCAGTGTTTGCAAAATATAAATCAAGTCGTACTTATCTTGAGGCATATCCTGTGTAAGAATATCATATTGCAATGGCCGTAAACTATCAATTTTCTGTTCATCTACTTTTCGCTGTGCCTCTTTCGTCATTTCAATGGAGCTATCCATTAATGTAATGAAAGGCAATGCCTCTTTTAAAGCAAAACTTAGCAAGCCCGTTCCACTGCCATATTCTAAGGCGGTTTTAACCGCAGTTACATCTACTTGCTCTTGCAAGTAATTGGCTAGTTTAACGGCTCTGTCAAAATGGTCCGGATTATTATCCCACGCTGCAGCCTTAGAATCAAAATCACTCATAGTTTTAGATGTTTGGAGTTAGGTATAGGGTTCTTGTTAATTGGTAATTACTCATTGTCAATTCCTAATTGATTCTTTATGTCTTCGGATCATGGCCCATTCGAAAAGAGCAGGGAAATATTGATGCATTATTCGCGTAACTATACCAATGGCTGATAGCGTTTGCTTATACCTTCTTTGCTCAATCCCTGTAACAAATATAGCTGCCACTTCGGCCAGAGGCATACGCTTGAACTGCTCTCGCACTGGCATTACTTTAACATTACCTTGAGCATCATAATAGGTTTTATCAGCATCATTCTCCGCAAAGCCAACATAATTAATGCCCACATGCACACCTGTACCAGCCAATTCTATTTTTAACGATTGCACCAATGCCGTTAAGGACATTTTTGAAGCTGAATACGCAGAGTAGTTGGGCAACCCCATATAGCCTGCGATACTACCTGTAAACACCACACTGCCTTTGGATTGCTTGAGATACGTAAGCGCAGCCTTTGTAGGATAAAGAACTCCCAAAATATTGGTATGAAATACCTTTTCAAACACTTCGGGTGAGGTATTTTCAATACTCCCCTCCATCGCTATGCCCGCATTATTTATTAAAATATCAATTGACCCGAACTTATCAATTGTTTGATCAATTAAATACTCACATTCTTTATAAACACCTACATCTGCTTGAATTGCCAACACTTCATACCCTAACTCAAATAGTTCAAGTTTTGTCTTGGTAAGCTTTTCAATATTTCGACCGTTTAACACAATCTTTGCCCCTTTCTCAGCGCATGCAATCGCTATTGCTTTTCCAATACCTTGGCTAGAACCTGTTATTATAACAACCTTATCTACTAGATTTACTTTCCTCATTATTTTTTTAAATAACCATTTTGTTTAAACCAATCAAAGGCTTCTTCCACCGCTTTCTTAATGGGTGTTTGCGGCATACCTAGTTCTCTAATTGCTTTAGCAGAAGTGTAATAATTGGTAATTAAACTTAACTGCGCAACCGCCAAACTTACCTTGGGAGTAGTTTTAGTAAGTATTGCCCACCATTGCGAAAGGAGACCAAATAAGAGAATAAACGGAGTTGGAATATACCATTTGGGAGCTTTTACACCAAAGCTACCAGCCACTAATTTATTAAATGATTTATAGGATAGATTTTCGTTGGCCATAATATAGCACTCACCACTCCTCCCCATAGAAAGGGCATTGCAAGCTGCAACAGCCACATCTTTTACATATACAAAATTCTTACCTCCAGCGGTATAGCCAGGCACTTCTTTATTGTACAATGCTAATAATAATGCGCCACTGCTTGGTTTTGTATCATAAGGCCCTAGCATAAAGGTAGGGTTAAGGATTACGGCATTTAGTCCCTCCTCTTTTACATATTTAAAAATTGTTTTTTGGGCTTCTAGTTTTGAATCAATATAGTCGAGTGCGTATTTACCCGCTGTAAAAGGAGATGTTTCATCTCCGGGGTTTTCGAGTGTACCATTACCAAACGAATTAGCAGTACCAATAGACACCAATCGTTTTACGCTCGCTTTCAAGGCAGCCTTAATCACATGTAGAGTTCCATCATAATTTACCTTTCTTATGATCTCAGAACGTTGAGGCCAGATATAGGTATTTGCAGCAGCATGGATAATATAATCACATCCTTGAGCCGCCTGTTCTACCTCCTCCAAAATCAATATATCTCCATAGATCTTTTTTAGAGGCATCTCATCCAATGTTGTAATTGGGCTATTTTTTTGAATAAAAGCTTTTACACTATGGCCTCTTATTAAAAGTTCACGAACAATGTTATTCCCTAAAAATCCATCCGCTCCTGTTACGAGTACTTCCATTTTACTGAATATTTCTATTTTTTAACGTCATTCCTGCGCAGGCAGGAACCTGCTTAATAATAAAAGGATTCCTGCCTACGCAGGAATGACGTGCACTATGTGAAATTAACAACTTTTAGGTAAAGCTTTTCCATTAAAAGAGATCAAGGTATCTAGTCGAATCGTTTCCTCATTTTCCAACAACATATATTCTACTTTATCCCTTACCAATAATGTAGCAATTCTTGATTCAACATTCACATTCTCTCCATTTTCATAATAATCAATAACTGATAACCTTTTTAATGTAGCGGCTTCTTCTAAGTAATCGTAAAAGGAGCAACTTATTGGAATATAAGGCTTGGCTTTATCCATTAATAATTTCTAACGCCTCGTCCAATTCTTCCGGTGTATTTACGTTTGTCAATGCTTGCACATTTCTTTCGTTTAACACTTCTACATCGCTATTAATCAACACCTTTCGAGGACAGGAGTATCCTTTGGAAAGAAAATCAAGCATTCGAGGATACGCCTTAGGCTCCCATATCGAAATTAAGGGCTCAGGAAACTCATTATTAGGATCGATGAAACAAGTTGCCAGTTTAGATGAATTTCGATGCTCTACTAAACTATTGATAGTGGCTTGATCTAAAAAGGGCAAATCAACGGCAATTACCAACCAAGCTACATTAGGTTCTTCCATAAAAGCACTTAATATCCCTCCATAAGGTCCTAGCCCTATAAATTTATCGGTAATACTATCTTGGAATACTTCATCAGATTGTTCCTCATCTCTACTTGATACAAACACCTGATCACAAACTCCTGAAAGTAATTCATACGCATGCTCTTGCTGTGGCTTACCGTGGTAATTGAGTAAAGCCTTGTCTTTGCTCATACGTGTACTTTTACCTCCTGCCAGTACCAACCCAAATAATTTAGGAATTTTATTTCGAAGCCAACCTTCTATAAATTGGGTTATTTTATCAATTTCAGAAGCCTTATAAACAGGTACATCGGCATTATTAATATGTGCAATTAAAAAATTTGGAACAGCCTCGATGGAGTCATCCAAAATTACCATAGCAACATTGGTCAGTTTATCTTGTTTCTTTTCTAAGTCTTTTTTAGGGTGAACATAGGCAATTTGTGTTTTAGCTTGATGATGATTGCCATTAATTAAAGTTAAGTCAGTGTTCCTAAAATCTGGCTCTGCATCAAGAACATCAACTCTTTTAAAGGCTATCTTATCTACAAATTCTGAAGATGCGCCATGGTGTAGGGCACTCCAACCCTCTTCTTCTGGTGCATTATGGGCCGCATCAATGTATGAAATATTCCATTTCGAAGATAGAGTCTCCAAAATCTTCGCTGAAATATTTTTAATATCCCCACATGGAGCGCCCATTATACCAAGCTCATTTCTTCCATACTTGCCTTCATTAGGCATTTTCAATTTTGCGTGTTTTTGATGTGCCATGTTACGCTCGTTTAAAGTCCTTTTTTCCACCCGTTTTTTGCATTAATCGCGTGCTAATTATTTCGATTTGGTGACTCATTGCTTTGCACATATCATAAATTGTTATCGCAGCAATGCTTGCACCTGTAATAGCCTCCATTTCAATACCCGTTTTAGCTTCTACTTTTACTGTACACGTTATGATAGATTGCGTTCCTTTTGTAGTAATTTCTACTTTGCAGTCATCCATTCCAACGGGGTGGCAAAATGGAATGAGCTCAGCAGTTTTCTTAGCTCCCATCGTACCAGCAATGATTGCCGTATGAAAAACGGGGCCTTTTTTTGTATAAATTTCGCCATTTTTAAGCTCATCCATTATAGTAGCACCAAGCTCAACAATACTTTGAGCAACTGCTTTTCGCTGCGTGATATTCTTTACAGAAACATCCACCATTGATGGATTACCTTTGCTATCAATATGTGTTAATTCACCCATTTTTATCTAATAATTTCAAGTAGAACAAAGATAACTAATGATTGCCGTATTACTTTTACCTAAATATTTTTTGATATGATAACAGTAGCAGAAGTTGACAAAATAATTCTAGATTTAGTTAAAATCACCAACATCGAGAAGGTCTCATTTGATGAGTGCTTAGGCCGAGTTTTAGCAGAAGATATTTATGCAGATAGAGATTTCCCTCCTTTTGATAGAATAATGATGGATGGAATAGCTGTTAGGTTTACAGATTGGAATGAAGGGCTAAGAAGCTTTAAACTACAAGGGTTACTTCCAGCAGGATCCCCTCCAATTACCCTACAAGAATCAGGCAATTGCATTGAGGTGATGACAGGTGCAGTTTGTCCTTCGCATGCTGATACGGTTATAAAATATGAACAAATAACCATTGAAAATGGCAGAGCCGTTGTTGAGCCAGCTCTTGAAGTAAACGCCAATCAGCATGTGCACCCTCAAGGGTCTGATCGAAAGAAAAACGACCTTTTGATAGAAAAAGGAAAAGTACTAACCGCTGCTGAAATTGGCATTTTAGCAACAGTTGGCAAAAGTAATGTCGAAGTACAAAAAAGACTAAAAATTGCTATTGTAGCAACGGGAGATGAATTGGTTGAGATTAATGAAACTCCTCTAGCACATCAAATACGAAAATCTAATGTGTATAATTTACAGGCTCATCTAAAATCCAAAGGCTTTGAAAGTAATGTATTTCATATAATAGATGATAAAACCAAGCTTCGTAAAGCACTAGGAAAAATACTTAAAGAACATGAAGTAGTAGTATTAAGTGGTGGTGTATCCAAAGGAAAGTTGGACTTTGTTCCTGAAATTTTAACCGACCTTGACGTTACAAAGCAATTCCATTTTGTAAAACAAAGACCAGGAAAGCCCTTCTGGTTTGGTACCTATACAAACGGGACTGTGTTTGCTTTGCCTGGCAATCCTACTTCAAGCTTTGTTGGACTTAACAGGTACGTTATTCCATTTTTACAGAGAAGTGAAGGAGTTGAACCAATGAAGATTAAAGCCAAGTTGGTTGAGGATTTTTCATTTAAACCTAGTCTCACTTATTTCTTACAAGTAAAATTGGGCTATAATAACAAAGGAGAATTTATGGCCACACCGCTGCCAGGTCATGGCTCGGGCGATTTAGCCAATTTAGCAGATGCCGATGGTTTATTAGAATTACCTCCTGTTGAAACTAATTTTAAAAAAGGGCAAGTATTTGATTGCTTCTTATACAGGTTTTAGAGATTATTTTTTGATAGTTAGATAATAGAAAATATGCTCTACCCTTTTATAGATGGCCTCATTCTAGTATCAAAGAAATTTAGTATTACAACTTCGCTTTTAGTAAATCGGTAGAAAAATGTAACTTGTTTCTCGAGTACAAATCCATAGATTCCTTTTTTGTGGTCTTCTAGCATTCCAATTTGTGGAAAGTCGATAATGATATCAAAAAATGCCTATATTCTCTTAACAAAATTCTCAGCAACTAAAGAACCAAATTTGGTTTCAACGTAAGTAATTATAGCATTAAATTTATTTGCCGCCCTCTTGGTTAATTTTACTCGCCTAGCCATTTTGAATGTTTTTTCTTAACCTCATCTAACTTTGTTAGGTTAGAATCATCCAAGCTTTCATCAAAAGACTTGTAGAGTTCTTCCTTTTCCTCGGCTTTAAGAGTCTTTATCAAACTTCCTTCTGGGTATAACTTATTCGACTCTAAAATCTGATAAACCACCTCTAAGAGCTCATCATTTTCAACTTTATTAATAATTTTATGCAGATTTTCCCGTATCGTTTCAGACTTATTCATATAATAAAAATAATCAATAAAAATAACAGTATCAATTCTCCATACCTCTGTTATTCGAACAACTCTATCTGATCTGGAAGTAAGCGAAAACTCATGCGATGAAATGGAGTAGCCCCCAATTTTCGTATTCCATCTCTATGTGCCTTGGTGGGGTATCCCATATTTTTAGACCATCCATAACCAGGATATTGGTTATCTAACCTTAGCATAAACTCATCTCGATAGGTTTTCGCCAAAATAGAAGCGGCCGCAATCGACATAAATTTACCATCTCCTTTTATGATACACTCGTGTTTTATCCCTTCGTAAGATTTAAAACGATTGCCATCAATAAGCAGTAGTTCAGGCTTTTGGTTTAGTTGATCTACTGCTTTATGCATGGCTAAAAACGAAGCGTTTAGAATATTAATGGCATCAATCTCAGTATGATCTACAAAAGCTACTGCATAAGCCAAGGCATCATTTTCAACCTGCACTCTTAATAACGCCCGCTTTTTAGCTGTAAGTTTTTTGGAGTCATTGAGTAACTCGTTTGAATAACCCTTGGGTAAAATTACGGCAGCCGCGACTACCGGTCCGGCTAAGCAACCTCTACCTGCTTCATCGCAACCAGCTTCGATTAGATTTGGGGTAAAATTGGAGAGTAACATATTGAATACTAATTAATCATTTCAGACGTCATTGCGAAAATTTTTAGTTTCAAAAATTTGTGGTAATCTCTATTTCTTAACAAGAATGCCAAAAAAACTATGTTCATTCTTAAACTTTGTAAGTTTTGTTTAAGTTTTTTCGCATTGACGATTCCTTTTATTGCAAACTTTACCGTTAAAATATTTCCTTTCTCTGATTTTCTGAAAAATCTTCTCTCGCGATGGCGCATAAATTATATTGCTAAATTACAATCTTTTGTACCCTTGACTAATCTCAAATACTTATTTTTGTCAGCTTATAATTTTCTACATCCTACCTATGCAGTTAGGGATTTTATGAAGCAAGTTCTATAAAATTCAGATTCTCGCTTATGCGAGAAATACAACACCGATAATAATGACCATAAGAGACCATCTTAAAACCAACGTAAACTTAGCTGTGCCCGTTATGGCAAGTCAGCTTGGGCAGGTTATGGTGGGTGTGGCAGATAATATGATGGTAGGACAGGTTGGTTATATCCCTTTAGCCGGAGCGTCTCTTGGTAATGCCATCTTTTTCTTTTTTATGGTATTTGGCTTGGGCGTATCTTTTGCCATTACGCCTTTGGTTGGATTTGCACAAGGCCAAGGAGATAAAAAACATGGGGGTGAAGTACTTCGACATGGTCTAGTAATCAACACTATCCTCGGGGTTTTACTATTTATAATAGTGATGGTTTCAGCGAACTACCTACACCTATTAGGACAGGAACCTGCTGTGGTTGAGCAAGCAACACCTTACATGTTTGTCATAGGATTCTCAATGATTCCATTTCTCGTATTTCAATCGTTTAGGCAATTTAGTGAAGGTTTATCAATGACTAAAATTCCGATGATTGTATCGGTAAGCATGAATATACTAAACATAATTCTAAACTATATTTTAATATATGGGAAGTTGGGCGCACCTGAACTTGGTCTATTGGGCGCAGGAATTGCCACCCTAATTTCAAGAATAATGATGGCCATTGTTATGGTTATTTATGTTTTGTCGCATCACTCTTATAAACCTTATTTGTCTAGCTTAGGAATAAAGAATCTTGATCTTACATTAATTAAAGATCTTTTGCGCATAGGTATCCCAGCAGGTTTACAATTTGTGTTTGAAGTTGGCGCTTTTAGTATGGCCGCTTTAATGATGGGATGGATAGGTGCTCCAACACAAGCAGCACACCAAATTGCAATTAATATGGCCTCTATCTCGTATATGACGGTTTCAGGACTTGGGGCTGCAGCTGCAATTAGAGTTGGAAATCAGTTAGGAAAGAAGCAGTACAAAACGATGAAAGATGCTGCACTTACATTAGTAGCCATGGGAACAGCATTAATGGTTGTTTTTGCAGCATTATTTATTCTTCTAAAAGATAAACTACCCCTGCTTTATAATGACCAACCTGAGGTAGTGAGCATAGCTGCAGGCTTGCTGATAATAGCTGCTTTATTTCAACTGAGTGATGGTGTACAGGTTATATCTTTAGGTGCATTAAGAGGGATGAAAGATGTAAAAATTCCCACCATCATTACATTTTTAGCCTATTGGGTTATTGCTCTTCCATTAGGTTATGTTTTAGCATTTAATTATGGTTATGGTGCCAATGGAATTTGGTTTGGTCTATTTTTAGGATTAACCATTGCCGGCATCTGGGTGTTTTTAAGATTTATTAAGCTATCAAATAGGCAAATAACAAATTCAACTGCATAGCAGTTACAGTATGCAATAATTATTTTAAACGGTTAAGTTCAAATCAAGACAGCAAAAATGACTGTAAATAGGAACACCATAGATACTACGTCATTCCTGCGCAGGCAGGAATCCTTTTTCAGTAGCAGTCCAAATTTACAGATTCCTGCCTGCGCAGGAATGACGCTCTCTGAGGAACATCAAAAGGGCCTGCTTCTATCTTGTTAACTATTGAATTGCTGTATTACTTAGAACCCTTCAAACTAAGTCCCCATTAGTAGGTTACCTAAGCGCTGGTAAAAGTAAAATTAAGCGCCTTTATACAACTTATATACTCTTTTTTTTAGAATTTAAAGCGGATGCATCAACTACTGTTGTTAGCATTAGTTTTCTATTTTAAAATGCTCCAATACTCTTATGGCTCTGAGTGTATTACATCTACTCGATTTACCAGCTTTTTCCATTTCAAAGTGTTCTTTTCCCGGATGTTTTGCTTGTACATTCCAGGTTGAATTTTTAGTTCGTTTTTTGAGCAAAACCTGAATGGCGAGATTCATTCTTTCATCCCACTCACTGCCAGAATATTGGAAATAATCCAACGCCCGAAGAATATCGTACCTCCATCTACAAGGATATGATAAGTTTAAAAAGTCTTTCCGAATAATTTTGCCCGTTCGGTCAGAAAGGAATAATTGGTGCATTAGGATAAACTCTTCTGCACTTTTCCGAGCATTTTGAAGTTCGTTCATTCTGTAAGAATATCCCGCTTTCTGGAACTCAATTAATCCCTCAAGAACAGATAAGGTGGTGTGTAAAGAACTATGAATGGCTCCGCTTCTTGTTGTCCTACAATTGAAACCACCGTCTGGCATTAATTCATGAAGAATACTATCAACAACTGAATGTAAATCTTGTTCATCAGTTTGAAAGTAAGATGCATAATTTAAAAACATGCCATTTACACAAACATCACTATGTATTGATGTTGAGAGCCCCAATTGAATACCGCCATCTTCTGCCTTGCTAGTATCCACCACCATTTTAATAGTTTCTTTTACTTTCTCATTTTCGGGATTGAGGCACAAGTTACGAAGGTCTAACAGTGTGTAATGAGAGGATGTCCATTTGGGCTGATAAAAACCCTGTCCCCAATGACCACTTGACTTTCGTTTGGATAAATATTGTTTTCCCCAACCTTCATTTACAATTCTATCCTGTAGGTCTTTCCTATCTTTTTTCAACAAATCTCTATGAACCTTATACTGTATAGATATGTCTCCTGTAAGCAGCCATTCTATGGTTTGTGGTTTGTCCATTTTAACCTTCGTTAAGGCACATGCTTTACCAGCAAATTTATTATCCAAGCGGTTGAACTCGTTTCCTGACGTTAAATGTAAAATCTGCTACCTCAAACCAACCAGTAAAGCCGTACTGCGCATCATTTCAATTTAACTGTTACTAACGACTAATTCCATTTCCATCGTATCTTCTTACTAAATATTACTCAGTGTTTATTCAAAATACTTTCTTCAAATTTTAAGTTATTATCTAAGCTATCAAAGAATTTAATCGGATCAAATAGTTGCTCCAGATGGAATACTCCAGATGGCAATGAGGATGTATAGAGTTTTTCTACAACTTTAGCGGCTACAAGCCCTGTACTATTTCCCTGTCCATTTCCACTTATGGAACACTCATATATTAAACCTTGTTTTCGACTGATTCCTGCTTCAACTTTTAAGATAAACTGGTCTGAACCGAATTTAAAAAGTTTTAAAAGTTTAATCAGAAAATTTTGCACCAGCCTTAATTTAACAAGTTTACTCAAACCTGTTTTTCTCATTACTGCATACAAGCTAGTCATTACCGCAGAGTCAAAACAAATTCGTGTTGAAACGGAGTCAATATCAAGTGTTTTTGGAATAACGTGTTGGTCTGAAAAATTTGATCGATAGGCAGTTCTTTTGCCAATATTGTTGGGAAATATAGATTGTTTTCCATCCCTAAAACTTCTAACTTCCTTTTTTTCGCCATCTTCTTTGATAACAAACGTATCATTCAAATCTTCAAAAGCCCAACGATAAGCGGCCTCTCCGTGTTCCTCTCCTAAACCGAGCATAATGTAAATATCAGCGTATTGTATGCCTCGAACCATAGATTTACAGTGCTTTGCTAAAAGATTAGTGATACCTGGAGCCAAGCCCACACTTAAAATTACTGAAGAATTATATTTTTTTGCCTCTTTATCGAGCAATTCAATTTTAGAAAGAAAATTATAATTTGCAGTAATGTCTATATAATGAATGCCCCTTCTTATACACTGTGAAACAAATTCAGTATTCGTTTGATCAATGCACATAATAACAAGCTTAACATTATTAAGTCGGTCATCATTTTTAGAAACAGAAAAAATATCTAATTCCAAAGGAGTTGTTTTGTGATTTAATTTGGACGAAAATTCTTTGGCTTTTTGATAATTTCTTCCAGCTATAATCACTTGAAAAGGAAATAATTTCACCAGCGATTTAGAAATAACACTTCCTACTGCTCCGTAACCACCCAAAATTAATATTTCACCTTTTTCCATAATAATGACTTCCTTTTTTTACTAGCTTGCAGGATTTCTGTTTGCAATTCTGACTCACATTAAATTTTATTGTAGACTATCAGTAATTTTTAAGTTTTCATTTTTCTCAATTCTTGATCTTTTAAATTGGAAGTTAATTGGAGACATTGTTCGGTTTCTCCGATAAAGAAAACTGCACACAATCTTGGTACTAAACGTATTCACTCTATAATAAACGTTGATAAACAGTTGCTTGTTTTTAAAATTAGCTTTAAAAGCATAAACTTAAAAGCCCATTTCTAAAAATAAAATAACCGCTATTCTATACATTTATTCTATCTAAAAAATACTTAAACCTAGCTCTTGGTGTTTTCCATTCCCTTAACCTTGTTATTCATCGAAACTTTTGAATTTGAAAGAAAAGATTTTGTATTTTTCTAACTTAGAATTACTACAAAATCTATCATCTTGAATACACAGAAAAACTACACCAAAGCATTTGCCATTTTAACCTCACTCTTTTTTATGTGGGGCTTTATCACCGTATTGGTAGATTCATTAATTCCACGCCTGCGAGAAGTATTTGAGCTAACCTACTTTCAAGCAGGGCTGGTTCAATTTGCTTTTTTTATGGCCTATGGGCTATTGTCAATTCCTTCTGGGTTTATCCTTTCTAAGATTGGGTATAAAAAAGGAATTTTATTAGGCTTAACCATTATGGGCATCGGTTGTTTACTTTTTTATCCTGCAGCTTCCTACCGTATGTTCCCGCTATTTTTAATCGGCTATTTCGTGCTTGCAGGAGGAATGACAGTGCTTCAGGTGGCAGCCAACCCATACGTAGCGGTTTTAGGTTCAGAGGCAACAGCATCAAGTAGACTAAACCTCTCGCAGGCCTTTAACTCGTTAGGAACTGCCATTGCTCCTGCAATTGGGGCTATGCTAATTCTTAGTGACTCCATAAAAACAGGCACTGAAATAAATGGCTTATCAGCAACGGCTAAAGAAACCTATTTAATGGCCGAAGCCGCTGCCGTTCAAAACCCATTTTTGTTATTAGCGATTTCACTTCTAGTGTTAGCCGTAATTGTTTCTTTTATTAAGCTTCCAAGTATTTTAGGAGATTCCGAAAGAGGATTTGGTTACGGAAATGCTCTAAAGCACAAAGTGCTTAAAATGGGAGCTATTGGTATATTTCTTTACGTTGGTGCCGAAGTGGCCATCGGCAGTTATTTAGTTAACTACTTTATAAGCATGGGGCTACCAGAGATCATAAGAAATAGCCGTTGGATGTCTCACATTTCAGAAATGGTAGTTCAGCAAGATTTAGCCCATGTAGATAACAAAGCAATTGTGGGTGCATTCGTTATGTTTTACTGGTCAGGAGCCATGGTAGGTAGGTTTTTAGGAGCTTACTTAACTAAAATAGTTGATGCGTCTAAGGTATTAGCCATTTTTGCCAGCTTGGCCATTGTAATGCTCGTTATATCTATGTTAGCTAATGGATTTGTTGCAATGTGGTCTATTTTATTCGTTGGCTTATTTAACTCCATTATGTTCCCAACCATTTTTAGCATTTCACTTACCGGCTTAGGCGATTATAAACCACAGGCATCAGGAATTTTATGTACTGCCATTGTTGGAGGAGCCTTTATTCCCCCATTGTATGGCTATTTAACAGACAGCTTTAACTTTAAACCTGCCTTGCTCCTTATGGTGGCTTGCTATTTTTATATATTCTATTTTGCCCGTAAAAGTGCTGATTTTGTACTATCGTCTAACTCATAAAGTTAATATTTATACACCTATTTGATATGCATAATAATTCTAAAATGTCTAACGCTTCTTTTTCTCATTTGAGGCACGAAGATTCTAATACAGAATCTCAAATCTTACAAAATGTAGAAAATTCCTCGTTCCTCGGAAAAAGCAAAGTAGTGACAGCATTACTATTTTTAGTTTTTATAATTTTCATTTCTTGTTCACAAGAAGCCGAAAAAGAATATAGCTCCAAATCTCCTTATGATTTAGTAAACACGTTTATTGGTACAGGCGGCCATGGCCACACGTTCCCTGGAGCTACACTTCCATTTGGTATGGTACAACTTAGCCCTGACACCCGATTAACTGGTTGGGATGGTTGTTCAGGATATCACAATACAGATTCTATTATTTATGGATTTTCGCATACGCACTTAAGTGGTACCGGAATATCGGATTATGGAGATGTGTTATTAATGCCTTTTAATACTTCAAATGAAGTGTCCTATAACGATTTAGTTACACAAGAGTTGGTCCCATCAATATTTAAGAAAGAAAGTGAATCTTCTAGCCCTGGATTTTATAAGGTTCATTTAGATAAACCAGATGTAGATGTTGAACTAACAACTAGCCTAAGAACAGGAATCCATAAATACGTATTTAATAAAACGGAGAACAATAAAATATTGCTCGATTTACAACATAGAGATAAAGTGCTCGATTTTGCCATCAACATTGAAAGCAATAAATCTATTTCTGGCTTTAGACAATCGGAAGCTTGGGCAACTAACCAGCATGTTTTTTTCTATATGGAGTTTTCAGAATCCTTTGAAGCCTCCTCTCCTACCAATACAATAGAAAACAAAGACTATTACCGAATTTTAACATTTAAAGATGGAGTGCAAAAACTGCTTATTAAAGTAGGAATCTCCGCTGTTAGTGTAGAGGGTGCAAAAGCCAATTTACGAGCCGAAGCAGCGTCTAATAATTTTGATTCCTACCGAACTAATGCTAGAACCGTTTGGAGCAAAGCCCTTGATAAAATCAATGTTAAAAGCAATGATGAAAACAAATTAACCGTTTTCTACACGGCCTTATATCATACCATGATCGCTCCGAATACATTTTCAGATGTATCAGGCAATTATCGCGGCATGGATCAAAACATACATAATGATTCTGTTAATAAAACGTACACAGTCTTCTCTCTATGGGATACATTTAGGGCAGCCCACCCACTCTATACCATTTTGGAGCAAGAACGTACCAATGAATTTATCAACACCTTTTTAAAGCATTACGATCAAGGTGGAAGGCTACCTGTGTGGGAATTATCTAGCAATGAAACGGAATGTATGATTGGCTACCACTCTGTTTCAGTAATAGCAGATGCCTTTAATAAAGGCATTACGAACTTTGATTCAGATAAGGCGCTAGAGGCAATGATTAAAGGCGCCAACCTCGATCATTTTGGATTAGAGTCTTACAAAAATTACGGCTATATCCGTGCCGGTGATGAAGCTGAATCTGTTTCCAAAACACTCGAGTATGCCTATGACGATTGGGCCATTGCACAGTTTGCACTGGCACATGGAGATTCTGCCACGTACTTTGAATTTTTAGAAAGAGCTCAATCTTATAAGAACATATTCGACCCAAACACTGGCTTTATGAGGGCACGGTTAAATGGAGGTTGGTTTAAGCCTTTTGCTCCCTCCGAAGTTAATTTCAATTATACCGAAGCCAATTCATGGCAATACTCCTTATTCGCTCCACAGGATATCACGGGTTTAATCGATTTATATGGGGGTGTTGATAAATTCGAAAAACAATTAGATGGATTATTCTCAGCAGACTCTGAAACTTCTGGCCGCCACCAAGCAGACATTACAGGCTTGATTGGACAATATGCACACGGCAACGAACCCAGTCATCATATGGCTTATCTATATAACTATATTGGCAAGCCCTGGAAAACCCAAGAACGCATTAAACAAATTATTAATGAGCAATATTGGAATGCACCTGATGGTCTTTCGGGTAACGAAGACTGTGGCCAAATGAGTGCTTGGTATGTGCTGAGTGCTTCTGGTATTTATGCAGTTACACCTGGATTAAACTACTATGCCATCGGTGTTCCTGCTTTTGATGAAGTTGTTTATAACCTAGAAAATGGAAACACATTTACCATAAAAGCGAACCTATCAAATGACAATAAATACATCCAATCAGCACGTTTGAATGGAAAGGCTTATAGCAAATCATTTATAGCCCATGCTGAGATTATGAAGGGTGGTGAAATAGTTTTTGAAATGGGGCCTACCCCATCTAAAGAATTTGGAGTTGGGGAAGAAAATCAACCAGTTTCGCAAATTACGGGTACTCAAATTATCCCAATTCCATTTATTGATTCTGAAAAGAAAACCTTTACCGAAGCCTTGCAGGTCACCATAGGGAGTAATTGCAAGGATTGCACTATTGAATTTCAATTAGGCAATCTCAACGAAAATAATTGGGTTGAATACACTCAACCCATATTGGTAATGAATAGTACTTCGGTAAGCGCTGTTTCGGTAGATCGCAATGGTCATAGGAGCAGGCCAGTTAAAAGTGAATTTTTAAAGATCAAACCTGGTCGAAAAATTACTCTCAACTCAGCATACGCAAACCAATATGCTGCTGAAGGCGATGGTGCTTTAATCGACAGATTAAAAGGAAGTAATAATTTTAGAACTGGCTTTTGGCAAGGTTACCAAGGGCAACATGTTGAAGTGATTGTAGATTTAGGAAACATAGAAGATGTGACGAATATTTCAACAGGCTTCTTACAGGATAATAGATCCTGGATTTGGTACCCAGAGAAGGTAGATTACTATACTTCTGATGATGGCAAAGAATTCACTCTGATAAAATCAATCAAAAATGAGTTTAGCCTTAAAAAAGAAGGGTCGTTTACACAGGAAATGGGATTTAATACAAAAATCAAAACTCGATATGTAAAAATGGTTGCCAAAAATTTTGGGGTTTGTCCTGAATGGCACCTTGGTGCTGGCGGCCCAAGTTGGATTTTTGTAGATGAAATTTCCATTGAATAAAATAGTAATTATGAAAATTTCGTTACTACTCAGCTTCTAAAACATCCATTTTAGTCAGAAAGTTTCACTAAGGTTTTAATTCTTCTAATACGTTTATTTAGTGGTTCTTAGAGCCTTGGAGTTTTTGTGGCAACGTTTTTCCAGCTGAGTAGTAACATAAAAGGTAAAATAGCCGTTAACTCTTTGCAAAACAGCTGCTGAGCATTGAAAAGTGATTAATAGTGCGATAGGCAAACAGTATTTAAAATCATAGGTCATTATGAAACTTATCTATTTACTCATTTCATTTTTAGCATTACTTCCATTAAAAGGAGCTAGTCAGGATAAAGATTTACGAAATGCTGCCAAGGAAATGATCACAAGTGCCCGCACATGTGCACTTATCACAATCGATAAAGAAGGGTGCCCAAGGGTTAGGGCCATGGAAACACTCATTCCTGAAAACGATTTTATCATTTGGTTTGGAACAAACCCTAAAAGCAGAAAAGTTGAACAAATTAAGAACAACCCAAACGTAACTTTATATTACCTAGACATGGATGAATCTGGCTATGTGATGGTCTATGGGAAAGCTGAAATTATTGATGATAAAAAGGCTAAAGAAACACATTGGAAAGAGGAGTGGAAAGCTTTTTATCCAAATAAATCACAGGACTATATTTTGATAAAAGTAACTCCAGCATGGATGGAAGTAGTTAGTAATTCGCGAGGAATATATGGAGACTCGGTTACTTGGGAAGTACCGAGAGTGGTATTCGGAAGCAAATAATTAATTTTTTTTGATATAAATCACATCTCTATATTGAACTAAACCATCAGCCCCTAGAATAATAATTGACAGTGGATTATTCTCCTTCAACTCAATATTTTTTAGCGCAATTTTTAATCTTGTATTGGCTGCAATTTTAAATTTCTTAGAAAATAACAGTTCAGAGTTGCCCTCTATTTCTAGGGTGCCATCGAAGTCTATGTTCAAATCAGAAATTATGTCAATGTCCTTTTTATCCAAATCCACAATGGCTATTAGTGGCTTATAATTTTGCTTTACTGTTTCATAAGCTACTTTTTCAGTGCCGTAATAATCAATCACGCTCCAACTTGGCCCAGGCCAACAATCGTTTAGCTGCCAAAATAAGGTGCCCATACAATGAGGTGATTGCTGCCTATGTGCCTGTATTGCTAATTGCATTCCAATGGCTTGAGTTCGCTGGCTTTTATCTACAAAATCGGTAAAATAAGTAGGAGCATCAAACCAATTAGAAATGTGTTTTGTCATCAAACCATTGCCAATATAGCTTTTCTGGCGGTTTAGCATCGTAGCAGATTTTAATGAAAAACTAGAGTCAACTGCAAAAGTTCGAATGGTCTCCATCGAAGGGAATGACTGAAAACCATACTCTACCATAAATCGACCAACTTTCTTTTTAAAGCTTTCAAAGAGTTCTCTTCCATGCCACACTCCCCAATAATGCATACTGCCATGATTAAAATTTTCGGGTGTTCCCCAATTACTCAAAGGAGAGCTGCTGACATAATTAACTTTTGGGTTAAGTTCTTTAACAACATTGGGAAGCAATGATTGAAACATAGACCTATAATTATCCCATATTTCTACAGAATCGCTAGGCGAATAACCAAATTGGTTTTGCCAACCCCAATTGCCCCAGGCAACTTCTATTTCATTGTTTCCGCACCAGAGCGCAATGCTTGTATGTTTACGTAATCGCTTAACGTTTTCAATGGATTCTTGTTTTACGTTCTCTAAAAAGGCAGAATCATTTGGATATAAACTCCCGGCAAACATAAAATCTTGCCAAACAAGAATCCCATTTTTATCACATAGATCGTAGAAAATATCCTTTTCATAAATTCCTCCGCCCCATACACGGAGCATATTCATATTGGCATCTTTTACCTGTTTAGTTAGTTTTCTGTATTGGTCCTCTGATACCCTGGGCAAAAACACATCCTGAGGAATGTAGTTAGCTCCTTTCATAAAAACTGGCTCTCCATTTACTTTAAAATAGAAAGAAGTACCAATGCTATCTCTTTCATTAATGAGTTCAATGGTTCTTATCCCATATTTTTGACTTATTTCATCAAGGAGAAAATCCTCCTTTTTAAGCTGAACTACTAGGTTATGAAGTGTTGCTTCACCCCTTCCATTAGGCCACCAAAGTGTTGGATTTTCAACTGATTCTTGAAATTTAATAATATTTTTCCCAGCCTTTAGACTTATCGGCAGTTCAGCCCCATTAACCAGTAACGAATAACCTTTTGCTTTTAATGAAGCTTCAATTTCTACTTCATAAGTCAAATAAGCGTTATTGCTTTCAATTGAATCTGTTTGCACAAATACATCCAAAATACGTGCATTACTCCAAGTAGTAAGCTTTACATCTTTCCAAATTCCTGAAGTAACAAACCGAGGGGAAAAATCCCAACCAAAGTGGTAGGCTGCCTTGCGGGTAAATGGGCTTACTTTTAAGTCAACTGTTTCATTGCCCGAGGGCAATTGGTAAGGATAATTTAGAACTTTAGTACGGTTATAGTTTAATGGAGAAGTAAATTTTACTTCCAGTAAATTATCACCTACTTTCACAAATGGTTTTACATCTGCTTTCCAGTTTCGAAACATATTATTCGCAGTAATAACTTTTACTCCATTTACAAATACGGATGCGTATGTATCCAAGCCTTCAAACTCTAGTTCAATATGTTCCTGGTCGGTTTGATTTTTAGATAACTCAAATTCAGTTTGATAATTCCAGGCCTCTTTTTCAATCCATTGCAAATCCAATTCATTCGTACCCCAAAATGGATCTTTAATTAATTTATTAGCAAGCAAATCCGTATGTACAACCCCTGGTATGGTGGCAGGATACCAAGCTGAATCATTTGCGTTTGAAAATTTCCAATTTGTATGGAGCCATGAGGTTTCTCGTTGTTGAGGAACAGAACAAGAAAAAATAATAACACATGCAAAAACTGAAAATAAAGTGGCTCGCATTAAAACAGTTTTAAAATATTCTTCATTTTTTCTTCATCTACCACCATTACATCTCCCATAGATAAACCCTGAAGATTACCGCTTTTTTTATGAGCCGTAAAATGCAAATTTCGAACTCCTGATTTAGCTATTTTTAGTGCATTATTTGCATTTACTCCACTCCCAGCCATAATCTCAATTCGATTCCCGTAACGCTCTTGTAAATCAATAATTACCTCCAAGCCTTGTTCTACTTTGGGCTGCAAACCCGAAGTTAACAATCTGTCAAACCCCATAGCGATTAATTGCTCTATGGCTGTTTTATAATTTTTAACAAAATCAAAAGCACGATGAAATGTTGCTTCCATACCCAATGATTTAGCAAGCTTAACTAAATCCAAATTAGAATCTGCTACCTGATTACGTTCGTTGAGAACCCCAAAAACCACACCGTAAGCCCCTGCACTGGCTGAAACTTTTATATCGGTTTTCATTATCTCCAAATCATCAACAGAGTAGTTGAAACCACCCGCTTTATGACGAATCATTACATGCACTTCCACAGTTGACTGTTTCACACATTGTTCAATAAGGCCTACACTTGGGGTTAATCCTCCAATGGATAATGCAGAACAAAGTTCGATGCGTTTAAACCTATGCTTTTGTGCTTCAATTGCGCCAACCAAGGAATCGGTGCATAGTTCAAAATTCATAAAATCAGGGTGCTTTCACTTCAAAGGTTAAGGAAGCCGAAATAGATATATAGTCAGCATCAGACTCTGTGCTTTTTTTCAAATTAACCGTTCTAAAGTACCAATGCCCAACATCCGTTATCTTCACTCTTATCATACCATTTTCATCCGTTTTCATCTGATAGGCATCAAGGGCCGACCCATCATTTGCATGGCCAAAAGTATCATTATAACTGGCATATACCATTTCTTCTGCCACGGGTTGCCCATCAATAAGCAACTTCATTGCCAGTTCATCTCCAAGCGTAAGTGAGTACGGGTTCGTCATAGGAACAAACTCAATGGCGTAACCCAGAATCGTTTTATACTCTTCAGATAATTCATCTCCCACTTGAAAAATGGCTTTCACATGTTTGGAATATTTCTTACGAACAGGATTTACATCTTCTCCTGTATTTTTACGTTCTTCAAGCACATTTAAAAGGCCTTCGTGTTTCATATTACTTATAAAACTTTCAGGAGTAAAGTTTCCTACTCTTGTTGAAGTTGAAACACCCAAAACTCCTGTTCCTTCCTTACGTGTTTTAATCTTTAACATTGTTTGATTGTTCTCTTCGAACCACAAACTACTATCTGGATGAACAATTTCTTCTCCAGGATTAATCAATGACACATCCACCATGCGATCTCGAGCTAAAATGGCTTCGCTTTTACCAAAAGTGCCGTTATACACATAAATTAATGTTTCTGAGTTTGGCTTCAGAAAAAAACTATCGATCTTAATAAATAAGTCGTGCGCACTGAGAACGAGCAGGCTAGTAAGGGCAACTAATGATAATAGAATTTTTTGTTTCATGAGTAAGATTTTACAGTTTATGGAAGAACATTTTATCCTCTAAGAATAATAATATTAACATTTTTCAAGAAAAACCCCTATTTGGTTATTTTTTGCATAAAAGAATTTCTTGAAACCAACTATCCACAGGGCAGAGCCACAGGGGTATTTAGCTGGTTTCATTTTGACCCGATGGTCAAAAACCGAAATTCCTTTATTTGGGATCCTGAAACAAGTTCAGGATGACATTTTCGGTGACTCCGAGGCAGAGCCTCGGAGAATTCATTAGATTAAACCGCATTTTAGGCTTTCATTAATGACTTAAAATAAGCAGGAAAGGGTGCTTTAAACGTTACTTCCTTTTTGGTAAAAGGATGGACTATTCTTAATGTTTCAGCATGCAGTGCAAGTCTTTTAAACCCTTTATCAAGATTGCCATACATTTTATCTCCTAGAATAGGATGCCCTTTTTCTGCCAAATGAACCCTTATTTGATTCTTCTTACCTGTATAAAGGTTGACTTCAAGCAAGCTAAAATTAGTCGATTCCTTTACCACTTTATAGCCTGTTTTGGCAAATACCCCTTTTTCAGAATCCGATGTTGAGTACATTCTATGTGCCTTATTTTCCATTAAGTAAGACGTGATCTCCCCTTGTTTTTCCGTTGGCTTGCCGTGTACAATGGCTACATACAATTTGGTAAAATTTTGCCAATCATCTTGCAAGATTCGTTTTACTCTTTCACTTTTAGCAAACACTAATACACCAGATGTTTCTCTATCAAGTCGATGCACAATAAACACAGAACTCTTAGACTTATAATTCCCCTTTTTAACATAATTGTTTAAGAGGTAAAAGGCCGTTTTCTCTTTCTCTCGATAAGTGCTAACCGTGAGTAAACCAGGGGCTTTATCAACTACAATTATGTCGTGGTCTTCGAACAATATTGTTAACCCCACAGGCTCATGTTTTTTAGAGGGTCTTTTAAAAGGCTTTCTTTGGTCTGGCATATTCTTCTCTACATTCTAATTTTAATTTTAGCAACACACTATTTACTCAAATTATAAATTTCCCTAATATCTTTTAACTTCTCTTTAAAATCTATTTTCAAATCTATTAATTTACCTGAGTGAATATCAAAAACCCATCCATGAACACGCAAATCTCTATCTACATACCCTTTTTGTACTGCGGCCGTTTTTAGCAAATTGATGCATTGCTCTTCCACGTTAAGCTCCACCAACCGATTATACTTGGCATCTTCCTCTTTAATTGCATTTAACTCATCGCTATGCAAGCGATACACATCTCTGATATTTCGAAGCCAAGGGTTTAAGATGCCTAAATCAGTTGACTCCATTGCTGCTTTAACTCCACCACAACCGTAGTGGCCACATACCACTACATGATTTACTTTTAAATGGTTAACCGCATAATTTAACACCGACATTACGTTTAGATCGATACTGATAACCATATTTGCGATATTCCGATGCACAAATGCTTCTCCAGGATTTAAACCTAATAATTCTTCGGCAGTAACTCTACTATCTGAGCATCCTATGTACAATAATTCGGGACTTTGCCCTTTAGACATATTCTTGAAAAAGTCTTTATCTGTTTCAAGTTTTGATTCAACCCATTTTTGGTTGTTTTTAAATATGTTTTCTATGTTCATAATTAGTAAGTTTTGGTTGTCTGTTTTATAAATTACTTCATCCAGGTATTCTACACCTTATAGTCAAATTGAATCATCAAATGCCAACTCAAAAAGCTCTGACAATTCTGTTTCGTCTAATATCTATCTCAATACCTTTTGTCATTGATGTAATGGGCACTTCATTAGTAAGAGTTTAAATTTCCTTTACTAAAAAACCACTTTTAAGTTCACTTCCTTGCCAAAAATTCTTTTCAATAAGTCTTTTTTCAATTCGGTCAACAATTTCAAAATTCTTCAACCCACCCCATTTAGGTGCTACTAACAAATGCGCTGGAGATTGACTAATGAATCTTTCAATAATAATATCGGGCCTTAAACGTGCAATAAACTTAGTCATCAATTCAATGTACTCTTCTACTGAAAATAGGTTAAACTGCTCAGGGGTTTCTTTAAACTGCTTCGCCATCATGGTATGCTTAACAATTTGCAAATGATGAAGTTTTAAAGAGTGAATAGGAAGCTCTGACACATTCGTTGCGTGTTGAAGAATCTCTTCTCTACTCTCACCTGGGAGCCCCATAATTAAATGCGCACCCAAATGCAGGCCTTTGTCTTTGGCCAGTTCATAGGCCTGTTTTGTTTCTTCAAACGTATGGCACCGGTTAACTGTTTCTAGAGTTCTATTTAAGGTACTTTCTATCCCAAACTCAAGCGATATATAATAGAAATTGGCTAACTCCGATAAAAAGGCAATTAGTTCTGGGCTAATGCAATCTGGCCTCGTTCCAATAACAAGACCTACAACTTTAGGGTGATTAACAGCCTCCAAATAAAGAGCCTTTACAAGTTCAATATCTGCATAAGTGTTGGTATAGGCTTGAAAATAAGCCAGGTATTTTGCGGTCTTATTTCTGATAGTAAAAAACTCAATCCCCTGATTGAGCTGATCGGTAATGGTTTTTTCAGGCTTGCAGTAATCAGGATTAAAGCTATTATTATTACAATAAGTACAGCCACCAACTCCTTTCGTACCATCTCGATTTGGGCAAGTAAAGCCAGTATCGAGTGAAATCTTTTGCACCCTCTCTTTAAAAGTTGCTTTTATAAAAGAACTATAATCATTATACCTTCTATCCCCGTTAAACTGCATTTACCAAGTTATTTATAGCAGTTGCGAAGTTAACTCTTTTTACTAATTTTAGGTTTTGTTGTCGTTGCGTTGGTTGTCACTGTTTTTAAGAATACTAGATGTAAAAACAAATACAATTGACCTAAAGCTACTTATACCCTTCGTTATGCACATTTGCCACTGCCCTACCAGATGGGTCATTCATTTTGGATAAGGCCTTATCCCACTCAAATATGATGGGTGTACTACATGCAATCGAGGGAACCGAAGGTACGGTAGCGGCAGCGGCATCAGAGGGAAAGTGTTCTTCGAAAATAAGTCGATAATAATACTCTTCTTTTTGTAAAGGTGGGTTTACTGTGAACTTGTGACTTACATTTGCCATTTGTTCAGCGGTAATACTTTCTTCTACCACCTCTTTTAAGCTATCTATCCAATCATATCCTACGCCATCAGAAAACTGCTCCTTTTGTCTCCAAGCAACGCTTTTAGGTAAATAATCTTGAAAAGCCTCACGAAGAATATGCTTCTCCATTTTACCATTTGTTCCACACATTTTATCGGCAGGATTAACGTTCATGGCAATGTCCATAAATTCTTTATCTAAGAAAGGCACTCTACCCTCTACGCCCCAAGCGGCCAACGCTTTGTTAGCTCTGTTGCAATCGTAAAGGTGTAGTCTGTCTATTTTACGAACCGTTTCCTTATGAAACTCTTCGGCTGTTGGTGCTTTATGAAAATATAAGTAGCCTCCAAATAACTCATCGGCACCTTCACCTGAAAGCACCATTTTTATGCCCATTGATTTAATTACTCTAGCCAATAAATACATCGGAGTTGATGCTCTAATGGTAGTTACATCATAGGTTTCTAAATGATAGATTACATCCCTAATGGCATCCAAACCTTCTTGTACGGTAAAGTGAATCGAATGGTGAACGGTGCCAATAGAATCAGCTACTTCTTGTGCATACTTTAAATCAGGAGAGCCCTCTAAGCCAACCGAAAAGGAGTGTAATTGTGGCCACCAAGCTTCTTGCGTATCACCTGATTCTACCCGTTTGGCAGCGTATTTTTTTGCAATTGCCGAAATAATCGATGAATCTAAGCCTCCCGAAAGCAACACACCAAATGGAACATCGCTCATTAGTTGTCGATGTACAGCATCTTCTAACCCTTTTCTAAGCTGAGCAATATCACTTTTATTCTCTTTTACATTGTCGAACTCACGCCAATCTCTGGTATAGTATTGAGTAGGTTTTTCATCTTCGCTGTAATAATAATGGCCATGTGGAAATGCCTCAATCTTTTTGCAAACTCCTTCTAATGACTTCAGCTCAGAAGCCACATAATAATTCCCTTCTGCATCCCACCCTTGATAAAGTGGTATAATGCCAATATGATCTCTGCCAATGAGGTAGGCATTATTTGTTTTATCGTATAAAGCAAAAGCAAAAATGCCATTCAAATCTTCTAAGAAGTCAACTCCTTTTTCTTGGTACAAGGCGAGAATTACTTCAGAATCAGACTTGGTTTGAAACTCATACACATCCCCTAACTGTTCCCTAATTTCCTGGTGGTTATAGATTTCCCCATTAACTGCCAAGATTAGATTACCATCAGCACTAATCAAGGGCTGCCTTCCCGATTGCGGATCAACAATGGCCAACCGCTCATGCGCCAAAATTGCATTATCACTGCTGTAAATTCCTGACCAGTCTGGTCCCCTATGCCTTACTTTTTTAGACATCTCCAACACCTGTGCTCTTAATTGGTCACTGGTTTGTTTTACATCAAATACGGCTACTATCCCACACATAATACTATTTTCAATAATGTACTTTTATCTTCCCTTCAATAGATCCTAAACTCACAAATAGATCCTGAAACAAGTTCAGGATGGCGTTATTGGCTCGAGTTTATAAAAAAAGCACCCCGCTCATTTGAGGGATGCCAATGCCTTATTGGGTTGATATTTATTCAAATGTAAGCTCAAAATATCACTTAACGAGTATTATTGGGTTTGTTTTAATCATAATTATTAAATTAATTAGATATACATCAGCAATTGGTTAAAAATATACCCAACTATCAAATAAAAATTAGTTTTAGCTCTGATAATGCCTCTCATTCAAACAACCCTATCAAAAACATTGAAATATACCCCAATGTAGGTATTTCTGGCTCCCCCCCTAAAGTGTACTTTTGGTTTGATTTTATGAAGTACATTTAATGTTGTAATTTCAAATTCTAACTAAACCAAAGTATTATGAATCCTTACAAAATTTTAACTTATGTATTAGCAATAGCACTCATTGCAACTGTGTTTTATTTTAAAAGTCAAACCGAAAAACTAGCTACTTTTATAGATGAAAAAGGTAATAAGGTTCAGCGAGAAAAAGGTATGCTAGATGAACTTTTTGCCTTTAATGAAGTAATGGAAATTGACTCAGAGACTTTGGAAAAATGGAAAAGTTTAAACAGTAGTTTTGATCCAAATACTGGAACTCCATTACCCATTGATGTAGCACATAGAAACCTAGACTCTTTTAGAAAATGGAATAAAAAGAAATTCAATTTTATAAAAGAGATAAAACCAAATGGTTTTGCCTTTGGAATAAATAGAATAAGGACACTTGTTGATATGATTGACTCAATAAATATTGAAAATAACAATATTATAGCTGGCATTCGGATAAACCTTACCCATACGCCAAATACAGATAAAAAAAAGAAGCCAACCATTGATGCACTTATTATACCTATTAAAGCTGATGGAAACAACTACATCGACCTTACAAACGATGAAGGTGAAAATTATTTAACACCAAATGATTTATTGTTAAATACCTCGCTTCCTTGCCCTGATAATTGTGGTCAGCAATAATGAGTTATTGGGATTACATAATTACATATGGTTCTGTATTTTCTCCTGTAATACCGTTGATATTTGTTCGTAGATGGAAAACGAACTATCTAAAAATTATAACTATTTTTATAATTGTTTCATTTGCTACTGATCTCAGTTTTGCTAGCATCTTAAGAGGGGAAACCAATTATGTCTTGCTACAATTATATGGCCTTATTGAGACATTTATCCTAGTTGTATTTTATAGCTCTGTATTAGATATAAAAAGAAAATGGTTTGTTTTAATTGGGACTGTGTTTTCTCTTTTTTATATTTCTGATTCATTATGGTTTGAAGCTGACCAATTTAATACAATTGGTAGATCTGTAGAGAGTCTTATTATGATTGTATTATCACTTTCTCTATTCTATCAGTTTTTCACAAAAGAAGATGACATTTTCCTTGAAAAGTCCCCTTTGCTATGGATCAATATAGGAATCCTAATTTATTTTTCTGGTGCCCTATTTTCATTTGTTATGAGTAGTGTCATCTTATCAACTAAACTGTCATGGATCTTTCATAACATTTCAAACATCCTTAAGAATGTATTTATTGCCATTGGTTTATGGAGAGCGAAAGTGAATTAACGTACTATATGATATTGATTGCAGGTACCAGTGGTATGCTCCTGCTTACCATTGCTATTATCCTATTTGTGTATTTATACCAACGTAAGCTTATAAAGCGTAAGCTGGCATACCAGAAAATTCAAGATGTATTGCAAAACCAGGAATTAAAATCGGCCTATGCCATTTTACAAGCGCAGGACAAAGAACGTAAGCGCATAGCGCAGGACTTGCACGATAATTTGGGAAGTATCCTGGTTTCGCTTAATATGTATGCAGATACCCTAGGGCAAAAACAATCAGTAGAAGAAAAAAATAAGCTGGCAGATAAAATAAGTAAACTGGCTATTCAAGCCAATGAAGAAACACGTAATTTATCGCATAGCTTAGATTCAGGCAGCCTCAAACATTTTGGGTTAAAAACAGCTCTAATCGACTTGGTTGATGCCATTAAAGAAGCCAAGGCGATTGAGATCAATTTAGAAATTGAAATTCATAAAATAGACGAAGGAGAGGTTTCCTTAAACTTGTACCGAATTATTCAAGAGTTATTTAATAATAGTTTGAAACATGCACAAGCTTCAAAAATATCAGTTGAATTAAACCAAATTGATAGTACCCGGCTAAGTTTAATTTATGAAGACAATGGCATAGGGTTTAACCCCAATGAAGTGGAAGGCAAAGGGATGGGACTATCTAATCTTAATACCCGTGTTGAAAACATTAACGGACAGTTAACCATTGATGCAACACCGGGCAAAGGTTCAACATTTATTATCGAAGTGGAAAACATAAAATAGTTAAGCTATGAAACCTATCAACGTATTATTAGCCGATGACCACACCATCATCTTAGATGGCCTACGTGTAGTGCTTTCAAATGATGATAACATAGAAGTTATAGGAACCGTGGGTAATGGTGAGGAAGTAATTGAGTTCTTAAAAAAGAAAGAAACCGATTTGGTTGTGTTAGATATTAACATGCCAAAAATGGATGGCATCACATGCTCCAGAGTAATAAAGAAGCAATTTCCGTGGATCAAGATTTTGATTCTTACCATGTATCCTCAAAAGTCGTTTATTGATGAAATTGTGAAAATTGGCATTGATGGATGCCTGCTTAAAAACAACACGGGTAAGGAGCTAATAACCGCTATTAAAAGAGTGATGGGTGGCAACTCCTACTTCGATCATTTAAAATTATTTACCTCTGAAACCGAGGAGGTTTTTCAGTTTAAACTAACGAAACGAGAACTTGAAATTATTAAGTGCTTAGCAGATGGGCTTTCCAGTCTTGAAATGGCTGAGAAGCTATTTATTTCGGAGCATACGGTTCGCACCCATCGTAAAAATATTTTAAAGAAGACAGGTGTCTCGGGTACTTCGCAATTAATTAAATATGCAGCAGAGCAGCAGTTGATTTGAGTGTTTGAGTGGCAAGCATTGTCTTACATGTAAATCACTTTTCTATAACCTGTCAGATTATTTATAAAATGACTAAAGCACTTATAATTAATTATTAAAAAAATTAATAGAATTGTGTGTAAAAAAAAGGAGGTGCTTCAATCGGCACCTCCAAAGAACTAAATTATTTAACAAAGCTGTACTTATTAGAATCAGCTCCTTCAGAACTTAAAGTACCAGATTGTGAGGAAACGACTCTATTGTCATCAAAAACTCTAATAGTCCAATTCGCACTACCTACACCATCATAATAGCGAACAAAATAAGAATAGCTTCCAGTTGGCCCATCATTTATCCAAGTAATGTTTTCATCTGTACATGTTTCCGTACAATCAATATCAAGCTCGCCCCCAGAAATAGAAAAATCATTATCAAAATATATTTCTTCGCCACTTGGGTCTATTACATGTAAATCTAAATCAATACCTTGTGGTTGCCAGGTTAGGTTAAAGCGAGGGTTGCCATCAGCTCCTACAGCACCACAGTTTGGCCCTAATAAATCTGTACAAGATGCATCATCACATTGCCCACAAGCGGTTGCCAATTGATTGATATTTGACCGGGAAATTTGAAATTTATTCCCATTTGAATCTTTTGACACGGCAAACTCATAGCATTTAATATTATGACAAATTTCTGATAAATTATCGCAAATATTAGCTGGCATTTCCATATCAAAATTTAATATGCCAGCTGTTACCCCTTGTGCACCGCTAATAGGGATAACCCACATCGGTCCGTTGGGGTCTCCAAATGCGATACCTGCATGTGTAACTGTTCCGCTAGGGTCGTTAAAAGGTATTTGCACATTAACCCGTTGGTTATCTACTACCTGCATCGTAGCTGAACCTGTACTTGAAATTGAAATTGAAGATGATTCTGAAATATCAGAAGATTCTATTAAAATACTTCCTGCAGGTAGCTTAACATTTTCCATAATAAAAGTGTTTGCTTCATCCGCTTTTGACACACTATTGGGTACTTCATCCTTCTTACAACTTATACTAAATAAAATAATAGAAAGGATTGTTACAATTTTGATAAAATTTTTCATAGCTCTTAAATTTTAAATAATGAATAAGTAAGCCTAATACTAAATGTCTTGTTTTTAATTGTACCTCCCGTGATAGGCTCAATATTACTTAACCCGAGGTCATATACAAATCCAGCTTTCATTGGGCGATCGTTAAGATCAAAAATTAACCCACCTCCAATGCCAAATCCAAAATCAAAACCTTTAAAGTCGTCATTGGTAGCACTTCCCCATTGGATGGATTCTGATTCATTATCTTCTGGATACTCAGAATCAGTATATTGCCACTCACCTCCTATTCCAAAACCAACATAGAAACCAGCAGATCCATAAATTGAAACACCTCCAACTTCTGCTTTGTAGATCCCCTTAATAGGAATTTCAAGGTAGCTGAGCTTAATCTTATCTTCTTCTGTACCATCATTATAAGTGGCACCTTTAATACTTAATAATAATCCAGTATTTAAAAAAATACCATCATTGATTGGTAACTCAGCTTCAGCACCAAGTACTATACCTGTTACACCGTTGCTCTTTATTTTAATACCTCCACCTTCTATGGTTTGTTTGGCAAAATTAAGGCCAAGGGTTGGTCCTACAGAAATTTGAGCTAAAAGAGGTAAACTCATTGCACAAATAACAAATACTAATAGTAATTTTTTCATAGCAGTTTTGTTTAAATGAAATATTTTATTCAAATTTTACAATTAATCAAGTCTGCTACAATACCTAACTTTAGGTATATTTGACCATTGAGTACATTAGATTGTTAATCTATCAGGTATTTGCAAGGCAGCAAATACTCAATCTTAATGCTTTTTTTGTCTTGTCCAACCTTATGTGATATAAATTACCATATGCCATGTTTTGATGTTGAACCTTTGTGACAACTAAATTTTTTAAACGATAAATAGCATGGAAATAGAAATCAAATTTGACGAACAAGGCAGAATAATTCCGATGATGAATGGCCAACAAATAACCATGGAGGTATCACCTTTCTTAATATTTTTAGCAACCGCTGGTATGTGTTCTGCTGTTTTTGTGCAAGCATTTATGAGTCAAAGAGGTATGGCTACGGATGGGGTAAAGATTGTTCAAAAAATGAATTATAATCAGTTTACAAATCAAGTGTCTGACATAGATATTCATGTTGATTTACCAGAGAGCTTTCCTGCTAAATACAACAAGGCCATTAAAAACGTGGTAGATCAATGCCCTGTAAAACAGCATTTATTAGCTCCTCCATCATTTAATGTAATAACAAATTTGGATAAAGCAGCTGTAGAAGCTTAACTCTCCTAGTAAAGTCAGCGGCTGAATATGTACTGCTTTACATATTCAGCCGCTGACTGTTTCACTGAAGAAAGATTTTCGGCTTTGCCAGACCTGCTCCGGCATCTCCTTTTTATTGTGTCAATGGCAGGATGACGGTTGAGTTTGAATCGTCATTCAGAACCCGAACGAAGTGAGTGGTGAAGAATCTCATCCAATTACGGAGACTCTTTGGCCACAGGCCTCTGAGTGACGGAAATAAAAAAGCACCAATTCAACATAAACTTGTTGAAATGGTGCTTTTTCCATTTCTTTAAGTTGTGAACTTAGAAGAATACATTAAAAACACGCTCTACAAGGAACACGTATCAGTGGTAGTTAATTATATCGGGGTTGACACCAATCGTTTTTCTCAGTTAATGGGTTTATTTTTTTCGAAGGATAATCGTCTAGCTCAAAGAGCTGCTTGGGTGATGAGCCATTGGGTAGATAAACAACCCAGTTTAGCTCTCCCCTATTTAGAAAAATTAGTTAGGTACCTCTATAAATCGAATGACGATGCGATAAAACGAAATTCTCTTCGAATTTTACAATTTGTTGACATACCCGAACCACTTTGGGGAGAAACGCTTGAAAAATGTTTTGAATATTTAGAATCAAATAATGAGGCCATTGCCATTCGGGTATTTTCTATGACTGTTGCCTATAATATTTCACAGCACGTTCCTGAAATCAAACCCGAACTAAAAGCGTTGATTGAAGAACTAATTATTTTCGGATCTGCGGGATTAAAGAGTCGGGGAAACAAAATTTTAAAAAAATTAGAGAAGGAAACCTAACTCAAGCCTCCACTTTGTCACATACCCTTTCTTCCAATTTATGCAAAAGCGACATCCTTCTTTCCCTAATTTCATCAGCAGAATACCGACAATAGTACTGCATTAAAATAGATGCTTGGTTTACAAAAGTTTCCGTATCAACTGATTCAATCGAACCAATAACAGGTGCTTCTTCGTCCGTTAGATTAAAAAATGCCCCCCCATTTGTGTTTCTCAGAAGACCCGTTTCAAGCTCATACACTTTCATGTCAGCAGTCACTGTTTCATGTGGCTCATTTGCACCGTACATATGCAAGGTTAAGTAAGGTTTTGTTGTTGCATTTCCCATTTGATGAATAAGTGCATTATTCACTTTGGTAATACTTCTACTAGGTAAAATTTCTTTACTACTCAATTTAAAAACCCCGCCCACATTGGAATAAGATTGATGCATAACATCCCCAAACACTTTAACTGCGCCCCATTGCGTATGGCCGTGGTCGTGTACACAGGAGTAATCTCCTGGATTCCATGTCATTACCATAACTTCAAATTTATCGGTATGATACGCTAGTTTACGCCCATACCCATCTTTAATGGGATGAGCATAATCTGCCCACGGAAGAACATCTTCTTCTGTAATTTGAGCATCTTCCATAAGTGTAGCAGCCATTTTAACAGAAACATGTTTTTGCTGCATTTCGATTGAGTCAACCAATCTTTGTAATCCAGGAGTTAGTTTTTCCATAATGGTAGATTAAAAAGTATCACAAAATTAACTGCATAATGGTTACATCGAGCCACTTACCATCAATATTTCCAATTTCTCGTTGCGTGCCAACAATTTCGTACCCTAATTTTTTATTATAAGCAATACTGGCAGAATTAGCAGCAAAGATTTTAGCTACTAAATGATGGTATCCTAGCTGTTTACATTTCTCGATTAAGGAAAGCTTCAATTTTGATCCATATCCTTTACGTACTTCGTTCGATCTCAAATAGATAGTCGTTTCACAGGCTGTTCTGTAACCTGGTCTATCGCTATATCTTTTAATAATTCCCCAGCCTATAATTTCGCTTTCAACTACTAAACATTGAATCAGTTCTCGCTCATTAAAACTGTTCATTAATTTAATAAAATCACCTTTAGTCTTGAGTTTCGTTTCCATAGAGCTTTCTCCTTTTACGATATGCTCATTATTAATTGAAGCAATTACCTCACAATCGTTTAAGGTTGCAGTACGTATTTCTATTTGCTCCATTTGCTACTTTGGTTATTTCTAATTACAGTGCCTGGTTTCAAGTCATTTATTACCCTATTCTTAATCAAATGGGTTCCATTTACCCAAAGGTGTTCTACTCCAGTAGATAGCTCCATTGGATTTGTATAGGTGGCCATCGGACTAATTTTAGTTTTATCAAATAAAACTAAATCTGCCTTATAACCAAGTTTAATTCTACCTCTAGAATCTAAATTAAAGTACTCCGCAGGCATAGAGGTTATTTTTCGAATCGATTCTTCAAAAGTCAACATGTAGGTATCAAATACATATCGTTTCAAAAATTCAGTAAACGCCCCATAAGATCTTGGATGTGGCACACCAATGCGCTTAGGCGCATTAATAGGATGGCTCCAAGAATCGGTACAGATCATGGCATTGGGCCAAATAATGGCCTTGTCAATATCTGCTTGGGCTATACAGTGATATACGATCCACATTTCAGTATCACGCTTTAGAATTTCGCAGATGGTTTGTGCCAAACTCCAATCAAACTCAGTTGCTATTTGCTGTACATCTTTCCCTTCCCACTCAGGATAGTCGTTAGAGATAATCAACATTTTGCTTAGGTCATAATCCCGATCAATGATATAAGCACCAATTTCAGAAACTACATCTTCACTAGTAAGCTTTTCTTTTACCTCTGACAAGCCACCTTCTAAAAACTTTTTTGGAATAAATGCTCTCAGTTTGGTTGAAACAGCTGTATATGGGTAAACATCAATTTTAGCTTGTTGCACATGTGTATTATTATACTCATCTAACCGACTAAGAACTTGCTCAATTTTCCCAAAGTTCCTTTTTTCAGCCGCTTTCAAGTGGCTTACTAGTACATTTATTTCGGCTTGCTCGCCAATGGTTAAAGTTTCTTCAATCGCTTCTTCAAGCTTATCGCGCTCATCGCGTATATGCGAAGCATAAACACCACCATTGGCTTTAGCAATTTTTGCTAGTTCAATTATCTCTTTAGTATCAGCAAAGCAGCCAGGTGCGTAAATTAATCCCGTGGAAAGTCCTAGAGATCCATCTTTCATAGAAGATAGCATACTTTTTTGCATCTGCCTTTGCTCTTGTTCCGAAACACTTGTCCACTCCTTAAGCGCCCCACCTCTTAAAGTAGAATGGCCAGTTAAAGTAGCCACATTGAACTGTACTCCTATTTTATCCAGTATTTCAAAATATTCACCTAAAGATTGCCAGTTAAAATCAAACTGCAAATCGTTGGCCAGTTTTTGCATCGTAGGCACTAAGTGTTCATCAATCGGTGCGGGCGATGTGCCGCAATTTCCAACTATTTCAGTCGTAATTCCTTGGTAAAGCTTATGATCAGCAGCATGTGGAAAAAAGAAACCAAAACCTGTGGATGCGTGCGTATCGATAAAGCCGGGCGTTAGGGCTAACCCTTTTGCATTTATAATTATTTCAGCCACTGGCAAATCTTCGCCCAGTTTAAAAATATGTATTATCGAATCATTCTTAATGCCAACTGATCCAACGAAAGGTTTATAGCCAGATCCATCATAAATAATGGCATCTTTTATTAAAAAATCGAGCATATAGTAAAGATAGTAAAAAGCGGTAATGCAATGGTTAATTTATAGCACAACCAAGATGCTTACGCAAGTTGGGTAATTTATAGCACAAGCAAGACGCTTACGCAAGTTAGAGTTTTTTGCTATCGCAAATTTATTGATTCGACATTATTACGGTAAGAATAATGTGCTTTCTGTTAATTCATCAAAAGCATTCTCATCAATTTCAGGGTTCATAAAAAAGTTGGCCTTAATAAATCCATCTTCCATCTCAATAGGCTTTTGTAACACATCCTTTTTAAAATACCTGTTAGATGGGCTTTGATCATGTGCTTTAGCTTCGGTTAGAAAAGAAGCAATTTGCAAGTTTTGTGCCCTCCCAATTCCTGTCTCAAACATTCCGCCAATCCAAGCAGATATATTAGTTACAAAACAATACTCCATCATTCCGATGGTATTGCAAAGTCCACCTACTCTGGCAGGTTTAATATTTAATTCCGTTTGATTTTTCTTCTGCTCAATGAGTTGGCCCAAAGTTTCAATTTCTTCATCAAAACAAACAAACAGTTTGCTGTGCTTCTTTTCAAACTCATGTTGTAAATAAGCACTTCCAGGAGCAAATGGTTGCTCAATCATATAACCTAGTTCGGCAAATTGCTGAAGTGAACCAAAGTCATTTTCGGTGAAAGAACCATTCGCATCAAAACTTAAATTAGGGTGCGTACTAGCAGCTAAACTTTTAAAAATTGACGGGCTCGCATAGGCAGGATTAATCTTAAATTTCAGTCTTTTATAACAGTCCTTTTCTGCCTCCTCAATCGATTTGCTCATACTAGTACCATCCTCGAACAAGCCCATTGAAATTCCTACTGGCACTTTATTCAACCTTGGCCTTTCCCAAACATCCAAAATTCCTTTTCCAGACGTTCTTCGGATGGCATCATTCATTGCAAACTCGATGGCTGCTTTGGTAAAATTCCAGCCTCGTATTTTTGAAAGAACAGCAAGCACTTTATAATACGTGTCAGCATTTTTGAGCACCGGAAAAATAAATTCTTTAATTACTTGAATAGCCCCATCTATAAATTCGTGCGAATAAAAGGGGTCTGGACGGCAAGAACACTCGCCATAACCTATTACGCCATCACTCGTATGCCATTTTACAATAAGTGCCTTGCGCGAATCGCGTACACCGATTGCCGACCGAAATGGTTTAAATTGAGGCAGATCAATAACTACTAACTCTAACTTGGCTAATGATATAGAAGTATTTAAAAACTGAGTTATCGCTTTTGGCAAATAACTCATAAAGAAGTTACCGGCTCCTTATAATTAAAAAGTTTGCCTGCTTTTATTTCATTAGCCACCTTGTGGGGTACAAGTTTCTCCCAACCTTCTTTCCCATTTTTAATCATATCTAACACATTATCAGAAACTATGTGGAGGTTTTTCTCTGTTACATTAGTTACAGGAATTAATTTCTCATTGTCCAATAAATATTGTAGCATTCCTCTTTGGTTATCTGGCACATTAAAATCATCCAATGCATAAATTTCTTTAGTCCCTTTTTTTAATGATGGATACACATAAAATTTAACATTACGCCCAAATAGAATCCCGAACGCCTCTAGAATTCCACCTTTTAGGTTTTCATAATACTTTTCATCAAACACATGATGAAGATTATATATTCCCAAGATCAACCCAACTTTATAATCTTTATTCAGTCGGGTAATATGCCTTACCAACCTATAATACTCTGTATAATTAGATATAAGCACATTCTGTCCTAATGAGCATAACTGATCAACCCTGTTCATAAAATCAGTTACGTCTATATCTCCTCCAATCTTTAAATCTTGTAGAGTTAATTCGGTAAGAACAACAATTTTTTCTTTATCTACATCTGCTTCCTTTTTAAACTTTTTTCTGCCACAAAAAAGCATATCTACATTTACGTGCGTAACTGGCCTAAACCTACCTCTTAAAATAAGTACATTTTTTTTATGCAGCGCCTCGGATGGCATTAACACTTTGCCCGAAGGACCAAACATAGCTGCTCTGGTAAAGCCATTTTTCACCAAATTTAAGCTCATTAATCTATTATCGATGGAAGGGAAATCAGGGCCTTCTATCCGAAACATATCTATCTCAATTCGGTGCTGCCGAAACCCATCAACCATTGAAAGAAGGAATTCTTCTGGGTCGGTAATATTATAACAGGCATAAATTAAGTTTACGCCCATTTTACCAAGTGCTTCTTGTTGCCAAGCGGCATCTTGGTCTTTTAAAACCACGTGAAAAACACACTCGTTTGGTTCCGTCTCAGGCGTTAGTTGAAATTTGCAACCGACCCAGCCATGCCCACGGTTGGTACGAGCATAATTTAAAGTTTCAACCGTATTAGCAAAGGAGAAAAACTTGGTGTATTTACTACGGTGAGGTAACCGCTCGATTAAAAGCTCCATTTCCTTATCAAGCATGGCTTGCAAACGATCCTCACAAACATACCTTCCAACCTTTCCGTAAATGGCATCGCTATAGGCCATATCATAAGCCGACATTGTTTTTGCTATGGTACCAGAGGCACCTCCAGCCTTAAAAAAGTTAGCGGCTACTTCCTGTCCAGCTCCTATTTCTGCAAATGAACCATAAATTGTGGTATCAAAATTTATAGCCAAGGCTTTTCCTTTTGTAGTAATTTTTTGTTTGGCTTCCATGAGATAAATTCTGATCCAAAAGTAATCGTTTTAGTTAGTAGCTGCAGACTAAAACAGGGTTATTTTACTTGATTAATATCAGTAATACTAGGCTCCTCAAGGAATCCGTATTTATTGGTGATGTGTACTCTTTTAACTATCTTCGAAAAAACCAAACCTATTAGTTATATGGAAGTACTCGATTTTATAACCATCCTTATTGTTCTTGCAGCATTTTTTCTACTCGTAAATGTTAAAGTATTAAAACTGCCCTCTACTATTGGCCTTATGATAATGGCCTTAAGTCTTTCGCTATTTATAATTTTTGGTGAATGGATTTTTTTCAACTTGAAAAACATGGCTGAAAGCCTGATGACAGAGTTTGATTTTTCTAAAGTACTCTTTCAAGTTATGCTTAGTTTTTTACTATTTGCAGGTGCACTAGAACTTGATTTGAGAAAACTTGGAGAAGAAAAATGGATTATACTGATATTGGCTACTACCGGAGTACTCATCTCTACTTTTATTGTAGGATATGGCATGCATTTCATCTTACCCATAATAGGTGTTCAATTAGATTTGATTTATTGTTTATTATTTGGGGCACTCATATCACCAACCGATCCTATTGCCGTGTTGGCCATGATTAAAAAATCTGTTGTTTCTAAAAGTTTAGAAGCCCAAATTGCTGGGGAATCTCTTTTTAATGACGGAATAGGTGTAGTTGTATTTTTAACCATATTACATGTGGCACAAGCAGGTGTGAGCACACATATTGACCCTGTGAGTATTGGCCTTTTATTTGGACAAGAAGTGGCTGGAGGAGTTATTTTGGGAGCCATCTTTGGATATCTCGGTCTAAAATTATTAATGCTTATCGAAAATGAACACACTGAAATTGAAGTATTGGTAACGCTTTCAATGGTGTTGGCAGGAGCAAGTATTGCAGAAATGCTGCAGGTGTCTGGTCCATTGGCAATGGTAACCATGGGCTTATTTGTAGGTAATAAAGGCAGAAGTGCAGAGCTAGAAAATGCCGCTGGCGAATATGTTTATAAATTTTGGCACTTAATGGATGAGGCCATGAATGCCATTCTATTCATATTAATTGGTATGCAAATTATCGTTATCCATTGGAGTATAGACTATATTTTTGCAGCGCTTCTCGCCATTTTGGTAGTGCTAACAGCACGATTATTTGGTGTAGGTATTCCAGTTACGATCGTTAGGCTAAAATCACATATCCCAAAATATACCATTCGGATTTTAACTTGGAGTGGGCTACGAGGAGGCATTTCCGTAGCCTTGGCATTATCATTATACGAATTTGCCAAATCAGGACAAATGGTTCCGGAAACCGTTGATCTTATTATTGTAATGACTTACTGCGTTGTCCTGTTCTCCATTGTGGTTCAAGGGCTTACGGTTAAAAAACTGTTTGCATTGGCTGCAGGTGATGTAAAAGAAGAAGATAAAAAATAAAACACTAAAAATAAAAAAACCGATATTCAAGAAAAGGATGTCGGTATTTTTTTGTGTAAGATTCTAAATTGGAAAAGAGATGACAATACTTACACCTGATAAAGGCTGAGAAGAAATATCTATTTGTCCTCTCAATTGACCTACCCTATTGCGCATAATTTTGAGCCCAATACCATCATTCGAAATTGATGCATACCCCTTACCATCATCTTCAATAGTTATTACAATTTCGTTATCATAACCTGTAAATTGGAAAAAGGCTTCTTTAGCATTGGCGTGCTTAATTATATTAGCAGATGCCTCCTGTACAATTCTATACACCGTGATGGATTGTATATCTGATAATTGATCAGGAAAATCTAGCCACTCCAAATTGAATTTTGTTTCCGATGCAATGTTTAACTTATCTACTAAATTAATAATAGCGGCTCTTAAGCCATCCATTTCTAAAACCACTGGGGTCATTTCGTGCGATATGCGCCTAACCGTTTCTGCCAATCCATCCACTTGTTTCATAAGACTATCATTTTTTTCAGATTGTTCAATAGATACTTTTAAAAAACTAAGCTGACTCCCAATGCTATCATGCAGCTCCGATGAAATTCGTTGCCTTTCCTTTTCTTCGGTTTCAATGGTGGCTATCATCAGTTCTTCTTGTTGCTCTTGTAATTTCTCAGCCATCTTTTGACGTTCAGAAAAAGCAATATTTACTAAATGGGTAATTCCTAACGACAAGATAAGTACTTCGATTAATGAACCCATAATTAAGGCATTCTGGGTAAATCCATTATAGGGAACAATGCCTACTTCTCGTAAAATATAAATGGCACCAAAAAATAATAAGGCACTAAAAGCGATAGAAAAAAACTTCCCTTCCTCCGATTTTTTCCTAAGTACGAGCACTACCATCAAAATAAATCCAGCAGCAGAAGTCATTTGAATGTAATAATATAAGGTTTTGGCAATGCTCGTATATTTCGCCCAAGAATCTGGCGATAAAAGCACAACAACCATAAAGGCTAGTAAGAAATACGTTATCACCTTAAAATAAAAGTCGAGCAATGCAGACACCTCTTTCAACTTTGTAAAAGAGCGCGCAAACGTTATTAAAAAAACTGTCATTAAAATGCCCATGGCCCAAAACCCAAAATTGGGTAAGAAGGTAGAATTTGGCCAAATGTATTGAAAAGCGAACCCCAGATGATTTAGCTGAAAAAGTGATAAAAAAAAGACATATAGAAAATAATAGAGCACATATTTTTTCCTAATATTTATAAAAAGAAACAAGCTATAAAGTAAAACAAGAAGCATTGTTCCAAAATAGAGACCATAAAGCAAGGTATCTTTTTGTTCATATTTATAGAACTCATCTCTATGCCAAATTTTTATAGGTAAAGAAACAGAACTATGGTCTTTAAAAACACTTACTAACAATGCCTTAGATTCGTTGCTTTCCAATCTAATTGGAAACAGTATATTTCTATTAGAAATAGGCCTTATATCAAACGGAAGATAATCTCCTGCTTCACCTAAAAGGTTTGCTTGCTGTTTATTAATTATTTCAAAACAACGTGTAGTGTCCATTAAGAAATTATCAACATGAACTAATACATCAATAGGATTAGAAGTTGGATTAGCTATAATAATATAAGCCCAATAGGTAGAGTTTGTAATTCCAAAATTAGGGTTAGGAGAATTAGGCCTAACTCCATTATTAGTATTAAATAATGCTAATACCTCTTGTGCACCAAGTGAGTTGGTGGTATCTTCAAAATACAACATTTGACTACCAACACTAATGCTCTTATGGGAGCTAACATTTATAGAATCAGGTACAGATGCAGCAAAAGAGTATGAATGGATAAGGAAAAGACTACCGATCAACAATCTTATTTTCATAGGCAAAGCCGACTAAACTAGCTGTGTTATTGAGTTTAAGTTTTTTTAATAAATTTCTACGATGTGTTTCTACCGTATGAATGCTTATGAACAATTCATCTGCAATTTCTTTAGAAGACAAGCCTTTGGCAACATGTTTTATGATTTCCTTTTCTTTAGGGCTTAACTGACTAATCACCGAAAAAGGAGACGAAAAATCACTCGCTGGATCAGTGGCAAGTACACCTTTACTCGTTTGGAATATTTCTGTATTTAAATTATGAATAACATCTAATAGCTCATCACTGCTATAATTTTTTAATAAATAGGCACTTGCCCCTAGCATTTTAGCCTTACGTACAAATGCCGGCTCATTATACATCGTAAGTATAATCACTTTAATTTTAGCATGTTCTTTCCTTATTTTATCTAGTAGATCAAACCCGTTTACACCTCCTAAATTTAGGTCTAATATTAAAATATCAGGATCGTTTAGTTGAAGCAAATAGAATAAATCAGATTCCTTATCTGCACAACCCACATATTGAAGGGTAGCATCTAGTGCAAGAATAGTCTTGATTCCTTCTACTACTATGCTATGGTCTTCGGCAACTGCAATTTTAATTTGTTCATCACTCATTGGTGTTGGCTTACCATTTAACCTTCAATATATTATTGAAGTAATCCAACTACTAAGAACGAACAATTATTTTACAATAGGAATACTTAGTTTTTGGTATAATGCAAAAAAATGAACGAAGGCTAAAGATAGGAAGGCACAACATAAATTCGCAGAGCAGCAAAAAGCCACCCTGCGAATAGTAAACTAACTTAGCCAACTACACTACTACAGTTGGATAAGCTATTTATTTAACACAAATACCAAACTGGATGAAATAGATTGTTCTCGCCCACCTGTAGTGAAAATATTTTCATCAAACTTAAAAGATAAGGTAAGACTAGTATCATCTACCTCTACATCAATTATAATTCCATCATCTCTTGTTACCTGATCTGATTTACCCTCCACAAACTGCCAGCTTCCGGAGGAAGGCCACACATGCAATCCATTTTGAGAGCTATATGTTTTGTTACCAAAAGTGAGTTTGAGATTGGTAAACTCTGCAAAGGCATCTACATTATCTCTTGTAAAACTAGAAGCACTCCATTGGAATGCACTTAGTTTTTCAATTATTACTGCTTGTTCTTTCTCTAGTCCGGTTAGTAAAGTATCATCTGGTGTAACCTCCTCTGAGCAATTTGCTAAAAGGAGTAATAAAGTAATCGGAAATATTGCTTTCGCTATCTGAATGATTTTTTTTGTCTGTCTCATAATTCTATTTTTTATTACATACTAGCGCAAGTGTCCACTTGTGTTTATTAGCACAAGTGGACACTTGCGCTAGTTAGTTGGTGCATTATTTTTTAATTACTTTTTGAATAAATACATCTTCACCATATTGTAGAATCAATGTGTAAGCACCCTGAGGCAAGTAATTCACATTAATTTCTTTAGGGCTGTTTTCTTGAATACTTATTCGTTTATCCATTTGATATTTACCTGTGATATCCACCATACGAATGGTGTATTCTCCACTCGGTAGGTTCTTGGTATCAATCGTTAAGTTAGTACTAACTGGCATTGGGTAAATATCCAATGAATTATCGAACGTCTCATTCTGAATAGCCGTTAAAATCAAATCAATGGTATTAGAAACTCCTTGACAGCCATCGATCAACACTTCTACATGAAATAGTCCTCCTTCTTCAGGGTCATATTGTTGGTTAGTTGCTCCACTTATAGAAACCTCATTCATAAACCATTGATTACCTTCTGCATAATTAGAAGTTAAAGTAATTGCTGTGGCTCCTTCAAAAGAAAATGCAGCTTCAGGAACAGGGTTAACACAGAAGGCTTGTACTACTTCATCTGCTAAAAGATAGCCATCATTCCCTTCCTGAGTTGCTGTAACTGAAACGCTTCCTGCTCCTGTAATGGAGAGTGTGGTACCATCAATTGTGGCTGGTCCTGTTACACCAAAACCAACTGGTAGTTGCGAGCTGCTACTTGCCACCAAAGATATATCACCACTACCATCCTCCACATCTGCCAGCACCTCAAACGTAATTGTTTGACTTACTTTATCAATAGTTCCATCACAATCGTTGTCCTTGCCATCTGCCAACGCAGGTGCTGTTGGATACACGTCTGCATCTGTATCGAGGCAATCTTCTGAGTTTGCTACAAAGCCTGTAGGTTGTGTACAACTTGCGGTTGTGTTAGCAGCATCTCCATGTCCATCTCCATCGGTATCGGCATACCAAATAGTTGCTGGATTAACTGCAGCATTGGTATCATCACAATCGGTATTATCAGTGATAAAACCTGTGGGTTGAGTGCAACCGGTGGCTGTACTGTTGGCATCTCCAAAACCATCCCCATCCGCATCGGCAAACCAAATAACACTTGGATTTACTGCACTATCCGAATCGTTACAATCATCAGAAGTTGCGGATTCTCCTGCACCAGCAGTGGCATTTGTAGAAGATACGGTAGTTGTAGATCCATAAGAATCACCATCCACATCTACGTACCAAAGGTAGTTTCCATCGCAATTGGCATCTATGCCAGTACCAGCTACATCATTTGCATTCGCATTAATAGCTGCATTTGCATCGTTACAGTCGGTATTATTGGCTACATAGCCTGTTGGTTGGGTACAATCTGATTGTACATTATTCGCATCGCCAAAACCATCCCCATCGCTATCGGCATAATAGGTTTCTCCCAGGTAAGAGAGGGCATCGGTATCATCACAATCGGTATCATCTAACACAAAACCTGTTGGCTGCGTACAAGATTGCTGTGAGCTGTTCGCATCGCCAAATCCATCACCATCGGTATCTGCATACCACGTTTGTACTATGGTAATGCTTCCATTGGTATCATCGCAATCATCCGAATTGGCTACAAAACCTGTGGGTTGTGTACAACCTGTTGATGTAGAATTTAAATCACCAAAACCATCTGCATCTATATCGGCATACCAGACAGTAGTAGGGTTTACGTCAATATCATTATCGTTGCAATCATCAGAATTTGCTACAAAACCTGTTGGCTGAACACAAGCTGTGGTAGTAGAATTTAAGTTACCAAATCCATCCCCATCGGTATCAGCATACCAAACCACATCAGGATTAATATTGACATCAGTATCATCACAATCATCTGAATTTGAAACATATCCTGTTGGCGCTTGGCAAACAAGCAAAACATCATTCAGATCGCCAAATCCATCGCCATCTGTATCTGCATACCAGTTAACCTCACTATCAGTTACTCCAGAATCGGTATCATCGCAATCGTTGCTATTGGTTACATAACCTGTAGGTTGAGTACACGCAGATAAAGCATTATTAAGATCGCCAAATCCATCGCCATCGCTATCGGCATAATACATTTGAGCGGATGTACAAACCTTAAAATCTCTTGTTTCAAATAAGCTCCACACATTATTATCATCTTTTACCCGAATGGATAAGGTGTAATCACCATCCGTTAGCCCTTGGCCTGTTAGATCAACCATTAGGGTGGCATCCAATTGTTGCGTACTCGCAACACCCACGACAGTACCATTGCCCACGCCAGGGTCTGCGCCTATAAAATATTCATAGGCTACCAAGGGAGCTCCAAGTACTGAGGCTATTACAGGCTGCACATAAAAGGTTCTGTTCTCGTATAAACTCCAGAGCCCATTGGCATCTTTTACACGCACGTTTAAGGAATGAAAACCAATTGGCACACCAGTTAGAGCGATATCAAATGATTCATCTATGCTTGTACCATCAGTTAAATCAACAATAGTACCAGCACCCACTCCAGGATCTGAATCTAGAAAATACTCCAATTCTATAATATCAACAGCTGCAATGCCTACATCAGGTTGCACATAAAAGGTTCTGTTTTCATATAAACTCCAGATTCCTTCTGAATCTTTCATCCGAATATTCAACGAATGAAAACCACTTGGTAATCCTGTAAGGGCAATTGATAAAGATTTATCAATTGATATTCCATCTACCACATCAATGGGTGTTCCCATTCCTGCTCCTGGGTCAGTATCTAGAAAATATTCTAACTCAATAATTTCTGCCACTGCGTTACCTAGTGCGGGTTGGACATAAAACGTGCGATTTTCGTACAAACTCCAATTGCCAGCGGCTTCTTTAAGCCTAATGTTTAAGGAGTGAAAACCTGCCGGCAAACCCGTAATATCAATAGCTAAACTCTGAGTAATATCAGTTCCTGGTGAGGAGATATTAAAACTTGTTCCGTTATCAACTCCAGGATCTGTATCAAAGAAATACTCTCCAGTAGTTAATGTTTGGCTATTTGCTTGTTTAGGAATTAAACAAGCAAATACCAGTATGACTAGTGTGTATAAATACTTCATATATGTATTTATTTTAATTAGCCGATTTAGCCTTTAAATTAATATTAAGTGTGCCATCTATAGGTACTGCAGCATTCTCAATATTCATTTCTATTATTTGAGGCACTGTAGGGAACGGACTATTGATATAAGGTGATAGGTTGCCTTCTGGCCAAACATATAAGCCACCATAAATGCCAATATCGGTACCATCGGTACCCGCATTTTTACCAGGCGAACCTGCAGAAAGGTGGTAATCTTCTGCACTATCAAATAGCAAATCACCATTTTCATCTACAAATAGTGGGTCGGTAAATTCCAAGTTATTGCTGGCACTGTTGGTGCCATAATTAAAACTGTTATTGCCTGAAGTAAAGGAAATATTATTATTGAAGGTACAAAAATCACAATCACTAGAAACATCTCCAGGTTCTAAAGCTATAAGAATGTTATTTGTAAAAATAGTTCTTTCGCAATTACTGAAAATATCTACTGGATTTGTACCCGAATTACGAATAAATAAATTATTCGCAACTATTATGCTGCTATTTTCGAAAGAATTTAAAGCAGTCCCATTTTTATCAAAAATATTATTAGAGATTATTATGTTGGAACTATTCTTAAAACTAGCAGAACCACTGGTACCAAAATAATTGTTGTACACCAACCAGTTATTTAAACTTTCAGAAGCCACAAAACTGGAATTACCGAGTATGCCTCCTATCCTATTTCGAGCAATTGTAACATCATTTACATTATCATTATTAGAAATTCTGAGAGTAGTCAGGATATAAAATCCGATTATGGATGACCCAGATGGATCTGATGTAATTGCTCCCTGAATTACTACATCCAATGTAAAAAGCGAAACTTCCGAACGAATACCAAGCTGATTATTGGGTTCAAATCCTGCTCCAATTAAAGTTAGTTTTTTGCTTAAGATAATGCTACCATAGGAAGTTTCAGAACCCGATACATAAATGGTGTCTTCAGCATTGGCATTGTCAATGGCCGTTTGTAAATCGGTGTACATAGCGGCACTGTTTACGTTATTATCAACGGTAATAATTTGGGCTTTAGTTGCAAAAGAAAGGCAGGCTAAAATTGATAAAGAAGTAAGTAATTTTTTCATAGTAATGATGTTTAAGTTGTTTCTTCAAACACAGCCTTATCCATTAATAGTTATAATCCAAGAATGTTTTGTTGTATTTGATGTATAAACTTCAATAATAATATAGACAGTTGCAATACCTAACCCTAGGTATATTTGGGCTATTTTATAATTATACGATGGGTGTTTAGTATTATAATAAGCTATTACCCAAGAAACACAAATACTTGATTTTAAATAAGTTAGTCTTTTCATCAAATGCTAATTTAGTATTTAGCAGTTTTTTCTAATGGAAATATGAGAATAGTTCAAAAGAGTGTAGAGGCAAACCTTCAAGTCGTCTTGAGCACAGGCGAGATGTTTGCGCTAGTTGAGATAACGCAAAATGTAAAACAGTGGATTTTATTAATACCTCTTAGGGCGCTAAGTAGGATAAAAGAAAAGTTTGCCTATACTTTATTACAAATAATGTGAATTATTGCATACTCTTTATTACAAATTATAAGTATATTTGCATACTCTTTATTACAGTATATGAAAATAAATCGTAACGCCTATAAAAAACTGCTTGCCTGGAAAAATGACAGCAATCGCAAACCCTTATTAGTAAGGGGTGCAAGGCAAGTAGGCAAAACAACCTTAGTAAGGCAATTTGCTAAAGAGTTTACCAATTACATTGAGCTAAACCTAGAAAGAGAAGCGGACCGGAATTTATTTAAAATTGATGATATAGGAACTTTATTGAATGCAGCATATCTTTTAAAACAAAAATCGCCCACCCAACAACCTACCTTACTTTTTATTGACGAAATTCAAGAGTCGCCCAAGGCCATACAGCAACTAAGGTATTTTTACGAAGATACCCCCACTCTTTTTGTAATTGCAGCAGGCTCTTTATTGGAGTTTGCATTAAGCAAAGTGCCTAGTTTCCCGGTGGGCAGAATAGACTATTTATATTTACACCCCCTAAATTTTAAGGAGTACTTAGGTGCAATTGGCAATAAAGAAGCCTTACAAGTAGTGCAAAAAATACCTGTACCAGCGTACGCACATACTACATTACTTAACTTGTTTAATACATATGCGCTTATAGGGGGCATGCCCGAAATCGTTGCTGCCTATTGCACCACAAAACAGATTGCCGGCCTTGCCAAGCAATATCATAAACTATGGCAAGCGTATAAAGACGATGTAGAAAAATATGCACGTAACGATACAGATAAAAAAATAATCAGACATATTATTGCAACAGCCCCATTTGAAAAAGACCGAATAAAGTTTGAAGGCTTTGGCAATTCAAATTACCGCTCAAGAGAAGTTGGTGAGGCCATAAGAGCCTTAGACTTAGCTAAAATTATACAGTTAATTTACCCTAGTACAAGTGTATCTCCTCCATTAAACATTGATTATAAAAAAAGACCCCGTTTACAATTTTTAGACACGGGGATGTTAAATCAAATATTAATGCTGCAGCCAGAAATAATTGCCTTAAAACACCTCGATGGTTTTCATAGAGGAAAAATAATTCAACATTTAGTCTCCCAAGAATTAATATCGATTCATGAAGATATAGCCTATACCCCAAATTTTTGGGTGAGAGAAGAAAAGAATAGCAATGCAGAAGTAGATTTAGTGTATCAGTTTGATCATTTTATGATTCCAATTGAGGTAAAAGCAGGTAAACAAGGAATGCTTAAATCGCTGCATCAGTTTGTAGAGCGTACTCCTCACCCCTATGCTGTTAGAATATATGCAGGTAAATTTGAAATCCAAAGAGCTAAAACACCCGAAGGCACTCCGTATTTATTAATGAGTATGCCTTATTATTTAACTACCGTTTTGCCACAGTATTTACAGTATTTTATTACTAATTATAAATTATAGTATTATATAAAACTGCCCTGCTAACCATCATTTTGAACCTATTTTAGCATTTTATCATAGATCCTGAACTACCGTGCCTGCCGGCAGACTGAAATTTAGAATGACGTTTTTGGGGATGGTATAATGGTGATGAGCACAAGCGAGATGCCTGCGCTAATTGAGGAGCTGTATATAATACCTGACAGGTTTTTAGTTTAGCAGTTGTACTAAATTTTTATCTTTCTGTTTTTGAAAATGCTAAAACCTGTCAGGTATATAGGATACTATGAAGCTCAAGCAATGCGCTATCTGGTTAATTTATCTATGGTTCGAGAAATACAAACCAAGAGGTAGATTGCAAGATAAAATCACATTTGGTAACCTTACCAAAACATAATCCCATGTAGGATTTAGCATTTATTTTGTATCTTCGAAAGGCTGTGAATCAATAGGTAAACTACGTACTAAAATGGAGGAATCAATAAAGAATATTAAAGTAGATGGCGGATCTGTATATACCAAAACCATTGGTAACGGTAGTAAAAAAATATTACTGCTCCATGGAGGACCAGGTTTAACCCACGAATATTTTGAAAATTTTACCCAGGAGCTAAAAAACGAAGATGTTCAGCTTATCTATTATGATCAATTAGGTTCCTATTTTTCTGACCAACCGGAAGATACTGCACTCTATACAATCGAGCGATTTGTGGAAGAAATTAAAATAGTTATAACTGAATTGGGTCTAAACGATTTTTACTTATTTGGTCATAGTTGGGGAGCTGCCTTGGCAATTGAGTATGCGTTAAAATACCCAAATGGATTAAAAGGCGTTATTCTTTCAAATATGATGGCTGACTTTAATGCCTACCAAGTCTATATTGAAAAACAATTTTTAAATTTTCCTGCTGAAGTACAATCTCAATTTAACACGCTTATTGAACAAGAAGCTTTTGCAGATCCAGCTTTTCAGCAGCTTGTTTTTCAGTATTGGTATATCCCTTATTTGTGTCGTCTCACCCCCTGGCCCGATGCTATGAACAGAACATTGCAGCATTTAGCAACACCTGTGTTGATGACTCTTTTAGGGCCACATCCATTTAAGGTACTTGGCACATTAAAAAGCTGGAGTAGGTTTGAAGATTTAAAGAACATCCATATCCCATCCTTGGTTATTGGAGCCGAATACGACTCTATGGATGGCAACCACCTCCGTAAAATGGCTGACCAATTACCTATGGGGACCTATGCGCACTGCCCCAGTGGGAGCCATTTTAGCATGTGGGATGATACTGACAACTATTTTGATGGAATTAAAGCATTTTTAAAAGCACAGTAGAAAACAATACATAGTTTCTACACCTCAATAAGGTCGAAGGCCATAGCAATTCTATGCAATTCTGCATACGTTTTTACACCCAATTTGGCCCAAATGTTTCTCCGATGTGTGTTGACGGTGTGAAAAGAGATATGAAGTAATTCAGAAATATCTCTTGATCGATGTCCTTTTGCGATGAGTTTTAATATCCATTTTTCACTTTTAGTGAGTGTATGAAAGGGCTGATGATTTTTCTTCAAAATAATATTATCATCCAGTATATCTTTCATCACATTAGCTGCCGAACCGAATTGAGTTATATTATGAGAAATTGAAATATTGCTTTGTTTACTAAACTTCCTTTTACAGGTAAAATGCCATTCAAATTCTGGTTTACTAGGTGTTCGAATTAATTGGTAATAGGATAAAATCCCATAAGTATCATTGATATTATTAAACCTCTTGACCTTATTCATGCTTTGGGCCAACACATCTGGTTGGCAAACCTCTTTTTGCCAGTCAATTCCTCTTGACCGAATATCACCAATATCAGCCTCCCAACTTTCCTGCCCAAACTTGTTCAAATAGGTCATTTGAAAATCATCGCAATTATTAAGATGTAGAAAGCCAGGAATAAAATCTCCTACCTCTGCTAATGATATTTTTTTACGCTTTAAAGCCGATACTAATCCATCTACCTGGAGCCTAGAATTTGATATGATTTCATTTTCGGTAAACATAGCCAACAGTGGAATTTATTACCTAGGTGAATGTCTAGACATTAAACCACGGTATTAAAGTACGAAAATTATATTTATATCCAGTACAAAGTAACAATATCTGCATTTGTATGAAACTAAGCAATCCTTTTAAAGCTTTTGGAAGGCTCAAAGATTAGAAGAGGTTTGAAGATTTAACAAAATTAATCCTCAAAAAGGTCGAATGCCATAGCGATTCGATGCAATTCTGCATACGTTTTAACACCCAGTTTTGCCCAAATATTTTTTCGATGCGTGTTTACGGTATGAAACGATATATGCAGAATTTCAGAAATATCTTTCGATCTATTTCCTTCTGCTATAAGTTTTAATATCCATTTTTCACTCTTAGTAAGCGTATGAAAGCGCTGATGATTTTTCTTTAATATGATATTATCATCCAGTATATCCTTCATCACATTCGCTGCCGAACCGAATTGAGCTATTTTATGAGAAATTGAAATATAATTTTTACTATCAAATCGTTTTTTAGAGGTAAAGTACCATTCATATTGTGAGTTAGAGGGTTTTCTAACAAATTGATAATAGGAAAGAACTCCATGTCCGTCATCGGTTTTGTTAAACTTTTTTATTTTATTGAAACTTTGGTTCAGTACATCATTGTGACACATATCTAAAAGCCAATCCAATCCACGATCTCTAATATCTTCTAAACTAGATTCCCATTCCTCCTGCCCATTTTTGTTTAAATAGGTCATTTCGTGATTTTGGCAATCATTTAGGTGAACAAAGCCAGGCATAAAATCTCCTACATCTTCCAAAGCAATCTTCTTCCGTTTAATAGCAGACACCAATCCATCTACCTGTAGTCTTGAATTTGATATGATTTCATTTTCTATAAACATAGCCTTTACTGTTAAAATTTGTTTAGAATGGAACCTAAACAATAAACCAAGCTATTAAAATACAACATATTATCGTTATACCTAAACCCTTCATTAGAAAATCCATTCTGGAGCGAAACAGCTACTAATCAGAACTTTTGCGATCTTATTGGTTAATCATACGGGTGCTATGCTAAACCAATAACACTCTGTGGTTTATGAGTGCTTAACTCCTCATTACAAAGTTCTATTGAATAAAACAGTTTTAAGAATAAAAAAGGCCATAAGCACGACCAAAAAATAATAACTTATTGTTCTTCAAAATCACTAAACCGATAAGCCTTCGCCTTATTATCAATCAATACATTCAGTACGCGTTCTTTCCCAAATACGCGGGTATCTTCAAAGGTTACAGGAAAAAGCAGCCCTTCAACATCCTTATAGGTGCCATAAGGATACTGCGCATAGTTTCTACTAAAACCTGTATCATCTGATAATAGCTTAATATCGCAGCTTATTGTTTTGGCACCAGCCCAGGTCATTTCAGTAACTTGTACTTGAACAGGTTCAGTATCTTTAAGCCTTCCGTTGGCAGATATTCTTAGTAATTGAGGCCACAGGCTATCTGTTTCTCTATCGTATAAAATAAGATTGTTATTGTATAGAAACCCCGATACACCAAAAGTTGTTACTTTGCCGTTAATCGTTCTTTCCCAAGCATCACTTGTGCCCGTAAGCGGACAATATGAAATGGCAATTGGGTTTCCACTTATTTCATCGTTTACAATTTCATGCCAATCAAGGATTTTATGCGGATATGCTTTTAGCGTATTGCCCTCTTTTATTACGGTTACTAATTCATGATCCTTCACATAATAATTATCACCACAATTTGTGCTGTTTAGTTGGATGTAAATAGGCGAACTAAGAGCGGGAATACCATCTTTTATAGCTCCCGTAATTACATTACTTGGGTTAATTAACCAATCAACATTATTAAACTGATCATAAACACGGTCCTTAATGGGTTCGCCCATTAGTGTTACTGGTGGAAAAAAAGTTGCAAAACTAAACCAATAGCCCATTTGACTTTTAACGGTTAAAAGATTTTCTCCCTTTCTAGGCCCTGATACTCCTTCACCAAATATATTCCAAATAGTGCTATCTGTGCTTATAAGTACATTTGGAAATTCTAATGACGAAAGACTAAATCTTAGGGCCGATCCATTTGACATTTTTCTATCAAATGCAATAATTAAGTCAAATTTGGAATTTGCGTATAATACGATATTTTCCCCATTAAAATTTTCTTCTATTACTCCTTCATAAATTACTTCTTCAATAGGAATACCACTAGGTTCTAAGCTTTCATCTTGTTTACATGCCAGTGAAATAAATAGTAAGAAAATAAAAAGAAGAATTTGAGTTTTCATTGGTTTCTTGTTTTAACTAATTTTTTTACTTTATTAAACGTCTTTCAAATTTGTTTATAGTTTTAAATCGAAATTAAAACTCCCCCTCGAATTACATAAGATGGCACTAATTGAAACCCATTTATTTTTCTATAAATAGGAATATCTGCTTGAATTAATAACCCAAATACGGGGTTTAATTGAACGATTGTTCCTGGGCTAATATACCCCCAAGTACCTCCACTGTTTATATCTTCTATGGTTTCAATTACATTGGTTGTTCTATGGCTTACTCTAAGAGATACGGAGGGTGTAAATACTTTATCCAGCCATACAAATTGATCTGCTATGCTCGTAAATGATTGCAATTCGTTTCCGAATTTAAAACTGCTATGGCCAGCAAATACTGCACTAGTACCTGTAAGCTGATAAGAAAATGACTGTGCTATAGCTAAAGATTTTCTGAACGGAAAAGTATATTGTACCTGGGTTAGAAACAAGAAATCGTTTGATCCGCTACCTGGTTGAAGAGAAGGCTGGATGATAATGCCTGTCTCCTTATTTTTTAATTGTGTGCCGCCCGTTGGAAACTTCATGCCACTGCCCAAAATAATCGAAAATGATTTATTAGTTAATATACTGTATTGCACCAGAAATGAGATGTCTCCAATTGCGCTACTCCCAGACCTCAAACTATTGCTTGTTTTCTCCCATTTACCAACATAGGGAAGAACTACCGATACCGACAGATTATTAGTAATTCCATAATTTGTCTGTAATAAAATAGTATTTGTAGCCCTAATAATTAGGTCTTCCTGAATCTCTTCATCCTCTATAAAAAGATCTCCAATATAGTTATGGTCAGCGATAATGGCCACACTCCATTGTTTAGTATCAATGGATGAAACCCTCATTAAACCTGTAATGGGTGCAGTCCCTGTACAACAGGTTTGTGCATAGAGCCGTGAACTTAGCAGGAATATTAACCCGTAAAGTAAAAGAAACCGAATTTGGTTTATGCGCATGGTTAATAAACATCAACCAAATTTATAAAGTTCAAACAACGAACTTTACTTTTTACCTAATTCTTGTTTTTAGTAGTTTAAAGTAGTTTAATAATTCACCTAGTTTTGGTGAAGATAGCTGACGAAGTTTTTCGTTCCCTTCTTTTTCATGGGCTGAGATCATATTTTTCACGTTCTCTCGAACACCGAGCTCATCAAAGGCAGCTGTAATTACACTCACTTTATGCTGCTGATTTTCAGTAGTAGAATTATAGATTTTCAACAACTCATTTTTAGAACTGGAAAGCTCAAGTGCTTTTGTAATCAATATAGACTTCTTTTTATTGATTACGTCCCCACCTACTTGTTTACCAAAATTATCACCTCCATATAAATCAAGTAAATCATCTTGCAATTGAAATGCAAGACCAAGGTTTACGCCTACCTCATAAAGTTTATCACTTTCTTTTTTAGGTGCTCCCCCAAGAATGGCACCCATTTCAAGACTAAAGCCTAGTAGTACAGCCGTTTTCTGCCGAATCATATCCAAGTATTCCTCCACGGTAACCGAAGGTAGGTTTTCAAAATCCATGTCTTTTTGCTGGCCTTCACATACTTCTTGAGCACACTTATTAAACTTTGTAAGAACATTTGCCAACATCTCTTTGGGTGTATGACTCAACAGTTCATAGGCCTTCACCATCATTACATCACCCGATAGAATGGCGATATTATCATCCCATTTTTTGTGTACAGTTTCATTCCCTCTTCTTAATGGGGCTTCATCCATAATATCATCGTGCACCAATGTAAAATTATGGAAGACCTCCAATGCTAGAAAAGGTAGAATCACGGTATCAACATCTTCTTTATACAGCTGGTATGCCAGCATGGCCAGCATGGGTCGTACTCGTTTACCGCCTATATTAAGAATGTAATTAATAGGATCGTATAGGTTTGATGGGCTATTGGGTAGCTCTAGTTCTTCTAAACCCTTGTTGATGCGCTCTAAAAGTTGATTAATTTCTTTTCTCATCTACAAATGCTAAATCTATGGTTCTACGATCTATGTTGGTATCGATAACTTTAACTACTACTTTGTCGCCAAGACTAAGCATTTTTTTATTGCGTTTGCCAATAATGCGGTAATTGTCTTCATCAAATTCATAAAAATCATCGGTCATTTCACTCATGCGAACCATTCCTTCACATTTGGTTTCTGTAATTTCCACAAAAATACCCCACTCGGTTAAGCCGGTGATTACCCCTTCGTAAGGCTTGTCTTCTGCATTTTGCATAAACTCTACCTGCTTATATTTAATAGAAGCACGTTCTGCTTCGGCAGCGCGTTTTTCCATATCAGAACTATGCAAACAGAGTTCTTCATAATCATCTTCGTTTACCGATTTTCCTCCCTCTAAATAGTGTTGTAAAAGTCGGTGTGCCATCATATCCGGGTATCGCCTTATGGGCGAAGTAAAGTGAGTATAGTGGGTAAAAGCTAAACCAAAATGACCATTGGCCGCTGTAGTATATTTAGCTTTCGCCATGGAGCGAATCGCTAATGACTGTAGCACGTTTTCTTCAGGTTTTCCTTCAATTTCAGCAATTAATTGGTTGATAGAATTCGAAATTCTATTTCCTTCTAAATCAAGTTCGTGTCCAAATCGCTTTGCAAACGTAGCAAATGTGTTAATTTTTTCAGGATCCGGGTTATCATGGGTTCGGTACACAAATGTATCTCGCTCTTTTCCTTTATGTAAATCAAACACGTATTGCGCCACACGTTTGTTGGCCAATAACATAAACTCCTCTACCAACTTATGGGCATCTACTCGCACTTTGGGTACAACACGTAACGGTGTTCCATCTTCTGCTAATTGGAACCTAACTTCTGTGGTTTCAAAATTGATAGCGCCTCTTTTGGATCGTTCTTTTTTAAGAATTTTCGCTAATCTGTTTAACTCATTTAGCTCATCAGCAAAATCTCCTTCTTTTGTTTCTATACCAACTTGTGCTTCTTCATAGGTAAACCTTCGGTTAGAATGAATAATGGTTCTACCAAACCATTCTTTTGCAATTTGTGCATCAGGAGTTAGCTCAAAAACAGCCGAAAAAGTCAATTTATCTTCATCGGGTCGTAAAGAGCAAAGTCCATTTGAAATATGCTCTGGTAACATGGGTATGGTACGATCTACTAAATAAACCGAAGTGGCTCTTTTTATAGCTTCTTTTTCCAAAGCCGTTTTAGGACGTACATAATGCGTTACATCGGCAATATGAATACCTACTTCAACATTGCCATTTTTTAACGGCTTGTAAGAGATGGCATCATCAAAATCTTTGGCATCAAGTGGATCGATGGTAAAAGTTGTAGTTCCTCGAAAATCTTTTCTTTTCTTGATTTCTTCTTGCGAGAAATTATCATTTAAGAGATTGGCTTCGTCTTCTACTTGGTTTGGAAACTCAAACGGCAAACCAAACTCAGCCATAATAGAATGCATTTCTGCTTCGTGCATGCCCGCTGGCCCCAACACTCGCGTTACTTCCCCTTCAGGGTTTTGTCCATTGCTTGGAAACTTATTGATTTTGATTATTACCTTATCCTTATGGCTGGCATCCATCACCTTGTTTAAAGGGATAAATACATCCATATGGATTTTTCGGTTATCTGGAACAACAAATGCATATCGGGTAGAAAATTCAATTTTGCCTACAAGCTCAGAGATTTTTCTAGTAATTATTTTTTCAACCTGACCTTCAGGTCGCTTGCCGTGGCGTTTAGGAAAAACCATTACATCTACCGTATCACCGTCCATAGCGTTCTTTAAAAGATCGGTTTTTACCCACACATCTCCGTGATCACTATCGGTTATAATATAGGCAAATCGCGCGTTTACGTGATCAACAATTCCTTTTACGGTTTCGGGTGTTCGTAAACTTTTATAGCTATTTCTTAATTTTTCAATTTTCCCTTCTCGAGAAAGCAGATCGAGCAAAGGTTGAACCGATGCTTTGGATGATGAATCTCGAATATTTAATCTTTTAATAAGCTGTTTGCTTGAATATGCCTTGCTGATATTGCTATCTAGGTAGTCAAGGACTTTTTCTTTTATTACTTTCGGGTCAAACTTTCGTTTTCCTCCCATTCTTGGAGGCCTATTTTTTCTTTTATTACTCATAATTATTTTTCAAAAATACATTTTGTTTTTCAAAATGTGATGTCATTCCTGCGAAGGAAGGAATCTGTAAAAAGTGGTGTTACTAATTTTGGGGATTCCTACCTTCGCAGGAATGACGATGATACTGGGTTATCGATTATTCCACTATATGGATATTCTTTTCATTTATTAAAGGTTGCCCTTTTAATTTTAACAGTAGTTGTGCTGTTACAACCACATCTCTTGCGCAGTACGCTGCAATTCTTTCTAGTCCAACACCTGTTGGATCATTTTCTTCATAATATACCTGACTTACTTGGCTGCCATCAATATCTGATTTACTGGAGGGGATTTCGAATAAGGCAGCTAAAAGATCGAGTGAGGTATAGTTTTTTCTATCACCAAACTTCCATAGCTCCATGGTATCGATATGGTTTACCTCCCAGGGCTTTTTAGCAGCAGTATCTAATAGTTCAGGGAGGGGAAGACCATTGACCAATAACCTTCTTGAGACATACGGAAAGTCAAATTCTTTTCCGTTATGACCGCATAGATACGTGGTTTTGGGATTAAACTTACTAATAACTTCAATAAATTTTTCTAAAAGTTTTTTTTCATCATCACTAGAAATGGCCCTTACCCGAAAATGCCACTCCTCATGTTGATACACATAAAACCCAATGGCAATCACTATTACCTTACCAAATTCAGCATAAATGCCTGCCCTTTCCATATACATTTCATCAGGCGTAATTTCATCTAGGTTTCTTAGGTTAAAGGCTTTCTTTTCCCATTGCTTTTGCATCCTTTCTGTCAGCTCATCATAAGTTGAAGTGCTTCGAATGGTTTCTATATCAATTACGAGGATTTGCGATAAATTGGGATTCATATCAACAAGATACGAATAAATCAGTTCTATACAAATGAATTATTGCTTACCAATAAAATCTATATATTCTTCAGGTGAAATTTCTATTTGTCTTAATATGGCTCTAATTAGTGAACGCCCAATATCTCTTCCTTTATGATGGGGTAGCGTTGTATATCTACCATCAGAATGTCGATAAAAAACGTGACTTCCTTATTGTCTTTGAATTTTAAAGCCTAAAGAAAGAAGCAGTTTTTCAAATGCCTTAGCATCCACTAAAGGGAGTTTACTCATACGGCAACTGAAATTTGCTGGAAACCAACGAACTCTGATAATGCCTTAATTTCATCTGGTTTAAGCTCCTCTAAACATAATTCAATAACCTCTTTTAAATTTATTTGTAATTCATCTAGTGTTTCTCCTTGCGTATGTGCGCCAGGGAGGTTTGGGACAGTACCTACATAAAGACCCGTTTCTTTGTCTTTTTCTATTTGTGCAGTAAATTGATAATTAGATTTCATGGTTTTAGAAGTTGAATATAAATATAACCGTTTTGCAGCACAGTTCCATAATACCCAGAGATGCAACTGGTTTATGCGTGCAATACCCCTTGAGAATTTAATGCCTCAATAAAAATGAGATGTTCTGTATTTATACTATCTGGAACGAAGGTGAATCTCTTATCATAGAGCTTTCCATCAACAAAATAAGACACCCAGTACTCGTTAAATAGGTGGAATACTTCTTTGGTAATTACTTCAACTTGCTGTGTTGAGTTAGCAGACAAATTATCATAAAAATGACGTAAGGTAGAGGTTTGCTGTTCGTCCCCCTCTTTTTTTCCGTAGCCTGTGGAGGCTATAATTATATTGTCAATATCGAATGAATTAGAATTTATTAAATGAACTGTCCAGTGGTGTTGAGGTTTTGAATCATCCAACTTAATGGCAATCGTAACCCCTTTCATTGCAGGCTTGACAATATCCTTTTTCATAATATTAAGTTTTGACTTCCTCCATCCCAAATAATTCGATGAGATGATCTTTCAACCTAGTCTGCACTTGGTTCAGATCAACTTCTTTACCTAATTCGTGTGAAATAGAAGTTACCGCTTTATCATCTATGCCACATGGTATTATGTTGCCAAAATAGCTTAAATCAGTATTTACATTGAGTGCTAGCCCGTGCATCGTAACCCACCGACTCGTTTTAACACCAATAGCACATATCTTGCGAGGATTCCAATTCCGATGGCTATCGGAACCGGTGTGACTTTCTTTATCGAAATCTATCCATACACCCGTAAACTTCTCTACTCTACCCCCTTTGATTCCATAATCAGCCAGTGTAAGAATTACCGCCTCTTCAAGGAGCCGTAGATACTTGTGAATGTCCGTAAAGAAATTGTCTAGGTCAATTATGGGGTAGCAAACTATTTGCCCAGGACCATGATAGGTAATATCTCCACCACGATTAATTTTATAATAAGTGGCTTCTTTTTCTTGGAGACCTTCCTTGTTTAAAAGCAAGTTATCTTCACTGCCACTTTTACCCAAGGTGTAAACGTGAGGGTGTTCAACAAAAAGTAACTTATTGGGTGTAGTAAGTTGCTCGTCTTCTGGCAGGTTTCTATTTGCAAGCTTAACATCAACTACAGACTTAAAGATCCCTTCTTGGTAATCCCAAGCTTCTTGGTAGTCTTTAAGCCCCAGATTTTGAACTTCTACTTTATGGTTTAGAATTGGATTCAAGTGCCAAAGATAAGTAATAACGTCATTGCGAATTCCTTTTTCAGGAATGAAGCAATCTGTATTATTAATTACAGATTGCTTCGTGCAATGACGTTGAGTTATTATTTTTTTGCTTTACCAGCCATCAACCCTACACTTCGCTCAATAAAGTCTGTAAGATCCTTACCCGAAAGCATATTTTGAGAAAGCATCGCTAAATCAAAAGCTTGCTTTGCAATATACAATTGGTCTGCTTCCTTTTTAGCCGCTAAAATGTTAGCTATAACAGCGTGGTTTGCATTAACCGAAACATTATATGAATCAGGCATTCCACCCATCATATTAAAGCCTCCGCCTCCACCCGTTTCAGCCATATCTTTCATTCTACGCATAAACTCACTCATCGTAATAACAACTGGCATTTCATCTACAGATTGTGACTCTAATGCCACTGTCATTGTTGTGTTATTTATCGCCTTATCAAAGATACCCTTTACCTTTTCTTCTTCCTCTTTAGAAAGCACACTGGCAATTTCTTCGTCTTTGGCTATTAATTTGTCAACCGTATCAGCATCCACTCTTTTAAGTTGCGTACCTTCTAGTTTTTGCTCTAGGAAGTTGATAAAATGGCTATCTATCATATTATCAAACTCCAAGACATCATACCCTTTTTTAGTTGCTGACTGAATAAAAGAATGCTGCTTAGAAGCATCACTAGTATATAAGTACACTAAGTTTTTGTCCTTGTCCGTTTGATTATCTTTTACCTTGGCTTTATACTCATCCATCGTAAAGAACTTACCTTCTAGGTTTTTGAACAAACCAAAAGATTTAGCTTTTTCATAAAACTTGTCTTCACTTAACATTCCGTATTTCACGAAAATGCCAATGTCATCCCATTTAGCTTCGTAAGATGCACGATCACTTTTAAATAAGCTCGCTAATTTATCTGCTACTTTCTTAGTGATGTGAGAGTTAATTTTCTTCACATTTCCATCTGCCTGCAAGTAACTTCTACTTACGTTTAGCGGAATATCTGGAGAATCAAGAACACCGTGTAATAACTGTAAAAACTCAGGAACAATGTCTTTTACCTCATCCGTAATAAACACTTGTTTAGAGAATAATTGAATCTTGTTTTTCTGAATCTCAAAATCCTTTTTAACCTTAGGGAAATATAAAACACCTGTCAAGTTAAATGGGTAGTCCACATTTAGGTGGATCCAGAAAAGAGGATCTTCAGAAAATGGATATAAGCTTTTGTAAAATGCGATGTAATCTTCATCTTTTAGATCAGAAGGAGACTTGGTCCAAAGCGGATTAGTTTCGTTGATGATGTTATCAACTTTTACCGACTTAAACTTAGGCTTGTCTTCTTTATCTTTTCCATCTTCTACTTGCTCTTCCTTAGTACCAAACTTAATTTCTACAGGCAAAAATTTGCAGTATTTATCAAGAATGCCTTGTATTCTATTCTCTTCTAAAAATTCTTCCGAATCTTTAGCTACATGAAGAATAATTTCTGTTCCAATATCTTTCTTTTTACTAGAAGCTATCTCATACGAAGTTGAACCATCACAAGTCCATTTAGCCGCTTTAGCCCCTTCTTGGTAAGATAAACTGTTGATTTCTACATTATCGGCTACCATAAATGCAGAATAGAATCCCATTCCGAACATACCAATAATTTGCTCTTCGTCTCCTTTGCCTTTGTATTTTTCAACAAACTCTTCAGCACCAGAAAAAGCAATTTGGTTAATGTACTTTTTAATTTCTTCGGCTGTCATACCAATACCATTATCGGTAATGGTAATGGTCTTTTTCTTTTTATCAAAAGCAACCTCAACTCTAGGGTTGGGATTAACTTCTGTTTTTACTTCACCAAGTGCAGAAAGTCTTTTTAATTTTTGAGATGCATCTACTGCATTAGAAACTAGTTCACGTAAAAATATTTCGTGGTCAGAGTAGAGAAATTTCTTTATAATAGGAAAAATGTTCTCGGTGTGGATGGATATACTTCCTTGTTCCTTCATTATTATGTTATTTTTTGAGTGTTCTCACTCATTTCTTTCAATTTTATAGCGGGCCTAGGACAAATTTTATTCCAATACAGCATAGTTGTTGTACTTGTGCCAATCTGTCATAAAAGCAGTTAAATACACCCCCAATGGATCGTATAATTTGACAAGAATGGCTAATTTGGAGGCAGAATTATAAATACATAAAATGAATTTACAGAAGCAATTATTTGATCTTGATGAAAACGCAACTTATTTAAATGGAGCTTTTATGTCTCCAAGTTTAAAATCAGTTGCCGAAATTGGCAAACAACAAGTGGATTTAAAGTTAAGACCCTATCAAGTCAAGGGTGAAGATTTTTTTACCACTGTGGCTTCTATAAAAACAGAATTCGCCAAACTAGTAAATTCAAATGATTCAAATAGAATTGCCATAATACCCTCGGTATCTTATGGTTTGGCAAATGTGGCTAAAAATATAAATGTTAAAGGCAAAGAAATAATTTTGGTTGAGCAGCAGTTTCCGAGTAATGTATATCCTTGGTTTGAGTTGGAAAAAACCCAGCAAGCAAAGCTTAATATAATAAACGCACCTCAAGATCTTGAAAATAGAGGTGAATTTTGGAATAAAAGGGTGCTTGAGGCAATTAATGAGAACACGGGAGTGGTTGCTATATCACATGTACATTGGGCAGATGGAACTTTATTCGATTTGAAAGCAATCCGAAAAAAAACGAAGGAGTTTGGTGCATTATTAATTATTGATGGCACACAATCAGTGGGAGCTTATCCTTTTGATGTACAAGAAATAGAACCCGATGCACTTATTTGTGCAGGCTATAAGTGGCTTATGGGTCCTTATGGAATGGGGGTTGCCTATTACGGCCCAGAATTTGACCATGGATCTCCGATTGAGCAAAATTGGATTAATAGAAAAGATAGTGAAAATTTCGCAGCATTGGTTGATTATAATCATGAGTATCAACCAGGAGCGATGCGCTATTCTATGGGAGAACAAAGTAATTTTATTTTGGCTCCTATGTTTTTAGAGGCACTGAAACAATTAAATACGTGGGGAATTGATAATATTCAATCTTATTGCAAATCAATCACAAAAATCCCGCTGGAAAAATTACAATTAAAAGGGTATTGGGTTGAAGATTTAAATTTCAGGTCTTCACACCTATTTGGTGTTAGAAAAACAGGATTGGATGTGGGTTTACTAAAACAAAAGTTGGATAAAAAAAATATTTTTGTATCAGTAAGGGGCAGTTCAATTCGAGTGGCTCCTCATGTGTATAATACCGAAGCTGATATGATGAAACTGGTTGATATTTTAAATTAAGAAAAGGATGAGAAAATTACTATTTGCATTTGCCCTACTAATGTATGGAAATCTATCTGCTCAAGAATTTGATAGAGTATTTGTGTTTTTAAATGTAAACCCAAATAAGGAAATTCTTTCTGAAGATTCTGTTAAAACACTTATGGATGGGCATTTTAATAATATGGCGCGCTTAGGAACCGAAGGTAAGCTTATTAATGCGGGCCCTTTTGAAGGTGGTGGTGGTTTATTTGTAATGAATTCTCCTTCCGTTGATACGGTTAAGCATTGGCTACAAACTGACCCAGCCGTTGAAGCCAACCGATGGATAATTGAATTGTATCCATTTACAACTACGGAAGGTGGTTCTTGTGTGGTTGGGGCTGAATATGAAATGATTTTATATCAATTTGTTAGGTATTCGCCTAGTAACGAAATTGCTAACTATAAATCGAGTGCAAATACGGGAAAACATCTCACTACAAAAGAGTTAATTTCAAAATTGAAAGAAGATGAAGGGCTAATTATGGCTGGGCATTTTACTAGTAATGAAGGAGGCGTATTAGTGCTCAAAGATAAACCAAGTCTAGAAACGATTAAATCTAGTAATCTTGCAAATTCAGGAACAATTTCTTTTAATTTCAAAGAATTATGGATTGCAAAAGGTTCTTTTTGTGAAGATTAAATTTATTCAGATGAGATTCTCTTTATTAATTATAATTTTTTTAATAGCAAGTTTTGGCCAGGCTCAAACACTTAAAATCGGAATAATTGCCGATTGCCAATATTGCGATTGCGATTATAATGAAGATTGGAATAATGATTATCGAAAAGGGCCTGCCCGTTTGCAAGTAGCGGTTGATAAATTCAATGCGAATGAGGTAGAAATGGTTTTTCATTTAGGTGATTTTATCGACCGTAATTTTGATAGCTATCAAACAATGAAACCCATAATTTCTAAACTTAAAATGCCCACCTATTTCGTTTTGGGCAACCACGAGTTTTCTGTTGCTGATAGATTAAAAGAGAAAATTTTGCCAATGCTTAATATGCAGCAGGCCTATTACACTGTTAAAAAAAATGGATGGATATTTATTGTGTTAGATGGCACAGATATAAGCCCATATCGTTCTAGTGATCCCCAAAAAATCGAATATGCAAATCAGCAAATGATGAAGTATGAGAAAATGGGTAGATCGCAAGCAAAACCTTGGAATGGTGCCATCGGAGATAAGCAATTATTTTGGCTCGAAGAGCAGCTGATTGAAGCCGAAAAAGCGAATGAAAAAGTAATTGTACTTGGGCATTTTCCAATAATGCCAATCCTTGAATTCAATCTTTGGAACGATGTTGAAGTTGTTCAAATATTAAACGAGCACCCCAATGTTAAAGCATACTTTAATGGGCACCACCACCCGGGCAATTACGAGCGTAAAAAGGGCATTCATTATGTTACGTTTCAAGGTATGGTTCGCTCTCAAAACCAAACAGCTTATGCCATCGTAGAAGTTTCTGATACAACGATTAAAATACATGGAGAAGGAAGAGAACCTTCAAGAAGTTTAAAAGTTAAATAGAAACCAAAAAATCCATTCTCGCTAAATTGGGTAGCAACTACCTAATGTAACCAACTTAAGTCTTCTCTTGGATTGAATGCTATGAAGAGCAACGCTATTAAGATTAATTCTAATTTAACATTTTATCATAACCCTAACAGAGGTTTTGGCGTAAGAACACAAGGAGAATCCCCTAAAAATTAGGGTTGTAATACATCGTAAAACTTACATAGTTTTGGAAGGTCAATATCAAAAACTCAACAACACGCTTGACTTAAGAACTCGAATAGTAATAATAGAAGATAATGAAGCAGTAAAGGACGGGTATGCATTAATACTTGGAAGTAATAGCAAGTATAATGTGGTAAGTACCTACTTAACAGCTGAAGGAGCAATTAAAAATCTTAGGAAAGATAAACCTTATATTATTTTTACCGCTTTAGACCTTCCTGGTATGGATGGAATTACTGGGATTAAAAAAATCAAAAAGCTCAACCCCAAAACCAAAATCATAGTAATAACTGTGCATGAAAACAGTTCTATGATATTTGACGCTTTAGTAGCAGGTGCAAATGGGTATATTACTAAAAGTTCTAACCACATCCAGTTATTACAGGCAGTAGATGAAATTATGAATGACGGAGCTCCATTGAGTCCACATGTGGCCAAAATTATTGTTGGTTCTTTCCAACGAAACGCAGACACTCCCCTCTCGAATAGGGAAACCGAAATCTTAAGCTTATTATCAACAGGTAAAACCTATAAAATTGCGGCTGATGAGTTATATATTGGAATGGAAACGGTTAAATCCCATGTTAAAAACATTTATTCGAAGCTTCATGCAAATACAAAATCACAAGCACTAGAAATTGCGAGGAGGGATAATCTTATTTAAATAATTCTATGATTTAATACATCGCATAGCTTTTCCCCTCAAATAGCTAACAACCTGAGTTCAACCTATTTGTTAAAGATGTCGTTATTCCTGGGGCCGTTTTATTTAAATATTGCTACTTTTAAGTAACCTGTGGTTAAATTACCAAACCATCTAATTATTGTGAAGTCTATCTACGCCTTTTTATTCTTAATCTTTAGCTCCACAGCTTATGCACAAAACCCAAACATTGAATGTATAAAATAGTACTGATCTTGTTTGCTATCACTTTGATATGTGTAAGCGATAGTCTATGCCAATCAATTGAAGCGCACGACAGCAACGATTTTGACCCCTTAAACCAATGGAGCCAGGAGGAGAAAGAGCATTTCAAAAAAGCCCTTTCTTTTCAAGAAATGCCAAATTACAATAGAGATAGTGCAAACTTCTACTATGAAAAAACACTCACTTTATTAGAAAATAAGAAAGGCGATAACATACAACAATTAGCTCAGGTTTATAGAAAATGGTGTGATTATGACACAAGACATTTTTCGTTTCCTGTGTTAGATTCCATTGCAAAAATTGGCTGGAAGTACGCAAAAACGTTATCTGACGATAGTGAAAACCGTGTCTTTAATTATAGTCACTTAGCAAATTGGGCGAAGATAAAACTAGATATAGGAGATTTAGATTCGAGCATTGTACTATTTACTGCTGCTCTATCAAAGGTAGAAAATAACAATAGCGAAGCTTTAAAGGCTAACATAGCAATGAATAAAGGTTGGTTTCATGCCCGATATAATTTAGGAACTGATAACGAGCTAACGTTTCAAAATCTCTATCAAAGTTTGAGGTTTTACGAAAAGCAAAGTATTGAACAATTTGATTTACAATTATTTACGATCTACAAATCACTAATCGCGCAACACTCTAAGTCAAACTCCGATTCTGTCTTTTATTACTTAGAGAAGGCAAAATCCATATTAGTATATAATAAAAACCCATTGTTCCATGCTTGGTATTATTGCGTGTATGGCAGACAGTTAAATACTATTCCTGCTAGAGGTGAAAATTATGTAAGTGACAGCAGAGTTGCTGAAGCAGAAGACAACATATTACAAGCTTTAAAAATATTGCAGACGTATCGCATCAACAATAACTCCATTGAACCTTACTGCAACGGTCTTTTGGCAGATATTTACCAAAGTAGAGGTGCATATAACCAAGCCATTATATATTATAAGAGAAGTTTTAATTTTTACATGGCTATCAATTCTAGATACTCCGCTGGTGATATGATTCAGTACATAAGTCTATCATTTGAAAAACAAGGCCTTTATGATAGTGCTCTGTATTACTATAAGAAATATTACAAGGAGTCGGTAAAGTTTGAGCAAGAGAAAAATCAACGCAGTCTGAGAGAAAGTGAATTACAGATTGACGTGCTAAAGCGAGACAAAGAGTTAAAATTGAAAGAAGATCAGGCATTTTTGTACGCTATTGCCCTCGGTGTTATTGGTATGATTCTAGGCTTCCTCTATTTTTTCTATAAAAAGCGACAGGTGCGAAACCGCGAGTTGCAGCGATTGAATAATGAACTTGAAAGCAAAAATAAACAGAACGAACTGCTGTTAAAAGAAATTCACCACCGCGTTAAAAACAATTTAGAAATGGTTAAAAGCCTCATCGCTTTACAATCGGCTGAACTTGAAGATTCCGAAACTAAGGATGCGATGATTGCAAGTCAAAACCGGGTGCAATCAATGGGCATTATTCATCAAAAATTGTATCAAGGAGAAAACCTTGGCAGTGTAGAAATGAAAGATTATTTTGTAAATTTAAGCGAAGGTATTTTAGATAGTTTTGATGCAGAAGAAAAAGTTAAAATTGAATGTGCCATGGATAACCTAGAGCTCGACATTGATACGGCTGTCCCTATCGGTTTAATAGTAAACGAGTTACTAACCAATGCGCTTAAATATGCGTTTCCTGATAATACTGAGGGAAAAATAAATATAAGTCTCTCTAAAGAAAGTCCTGATACACTCACCCTCAAAGTTTCGGATAACGGAATTGGTAAGTTGGATGGTAAGGCAATACAAGGAACTGGATTTGGCTCGCAACTTATTAAATTATTAACGCAACAACTAAACGGAAAAATGAACGAAGAAACACAAGATGGTGTTGCAGTTTCATTCGAGTTTACACTCAATAATGCAGCATAAGTATGGATAGAGCTATAAAAATTACAATTGTTGAAGATGAAATGATTATTGCTGCCAACATCTCTCTCCAACTAAGTAAATTAGGTTATGAGGTTACAGGTATTTTACCCCGTGGCGAAGAAGCATTGGCGCATATCCAAGAAAATAAACCAGACATCCTTTTATTAGACATTCAGTTGAAAGGAAAATTGGATGGGATTGAAACCGCAGAACTTGTTCAAAAAGAATGCGATATGCCCATCATCTATCTAACGGCCAATAGCGATGATGCCAATTTTAATAGAGCAAAATCGACCAATCCTAAAGCATTTATATCTAAACCATTTAAAAAACTCGATCTCCAACGGGCAATAGAACTTACCGTTAATAGCTTAACAGAAGAAAGCGTTTCATCAAAGGATAAAAATGTGCCCAATGCCCCGTTTTTGTTAGAAGACCGACTGTTTGTTAAGCATAAAGACCGTATGGTAAAGGTCTTTATTAAGGACATATTATATATTGAAGCAGAGCGTAATTATTGCCGCATTTTTACCAAAGAAGACCCCTATTTATTGGTAATGACATTGAAAGAAATGGATAATAAGCTTCCCAAAAATCATTTTTTAAGAGTGCATAGGTCCTATATTGTTAATTTGGCCCAAGTAGATGAAGTGGCTACAGATCATTTAGTAGTGGCTAAAAATGCCATCCCCGTAAGTAAAACTAGCAAGGATGAGTTGATGAAAAGGTTGCAGACGATTTAAGTCTAGTCAAAGTTTCTTTGCAGGGCGAAGAAGATGCTTCCTTCGTCAGCATAAAAAAAGGGTGCAACTCCACTTTTTTTGCTCCTCCGAGGTACGAGGAGTCTTCTACTATTTGAAAACTGTTTTTTGACAGGTTCTATATATCCGTACAGATTCCTGCTTACGCAGGTATGACGTTAATTATTGTTTAGGTTGATAGGTGCTTCATAAGGGAATTGCAAATTTACTACGGTCCCATTATCCGAATCAGTTGTAATTATGCCATCTAATTGCATCACCAATAGGTTAATGAGTTGGGTACCGAAACCTGTTCCCTTTGCTGGTTTACTTTGATCAAATCCAATGCCATTATCTCTTATCAATAGTTCTAAAGCTGATTCATTTTTTGAAAGATGAATTGCAATTACCCCTTCCCTATTATCAGGAAATGCATATTTTAAAGAATTAGTGATCAGCTCGTTCACAATTAACCCGAGAGGAACGGCTGTATCTACATCCAATTCAATTGCATTCATTTCACAGGCTAAGCTAACGCTACCCTCCAATCCGAAAGAGTCAAGCACGTGGCTACCTAGGTTCGTAAAATAGTCTTTCATCTCAATGGCAGCCAAATCTGTCCCTTGATACAATTTTTGATGAATCATACTCATAGAGTTTACTCTATTCTGGCTTTCGAGCATGGCATCTTTAACACTATTATCCTCTAATTGCTCTGATTGAAGTGCCAATAAGCTAGACACAATACCCAGATTATTCTTTACCCGGTGGTGGATTTCCTTGAGTAAAAATTCCTTCTCTTGGTTTTGTTTACTTAGCAGTTTATTCTTTTTTGTATTAGTTCTATAATTAATTAAAAGCAAAATGATTAGCAGCACTAAAAAAATTACCGCTACTAATATTAATAATTGCCTGTTTTGCTGTTCACTTATCTCAGCCTGTTGCTGGCTTATTTTTGCATCTTGTTGGGCTGCATTAAACTGTGTATGAAGTAAGGCTATTCGTTCATCAGCTTCTGCTGTAAATAGTTTGTTTTTTAAACTATCATAGGTTTGAAAAGCCTTATAGGCACTTTTAAAATCACCTGCTCCTGCATAAGCACTTCCTAATGATTCATAGGCATCGTTTAAGTAATACCCATCGCCAAAATTTTCAGTCGCAATTTGCAAGCACGTTTTTAATGAACTGATGGCTTTATTATATTTTTTTTCGGCCAATTGCAACTTGGCTACTGATAGCCAAGAACGCATCAACATAAAATCATTCTCTAAGAGGGTTGCATATTTTATAGCATTTTCACCTGCCACATCTGCTTTCCCAAACGCTTTTAGTTGAGTATATAAGTCGGTTTCAAAAATGTAGGCATCACTCAAATTATTATAAAACCCATATTGCTCTCCCATTTTTATGCAATCTTCAAAATAGAGGAGTGCTTCTTCTGGTCGATTGAGTGCATGTAAATTATTGCCTACAACAAATAATGTAAAATTATAATCGAGGCTATTTAAACCTACCTCTTTAAATAAATCAATTGACTTAAGACCATATTTCAATCCCTCACTAAATTTAGATTGTTTCCAAAACAAGCCACTCAAGTCACTATAAGCCAAAGCAATGGCTTTGGTATCGCCTAACTTATTTGCAATACGCATAGATTCCAAGGCGTATTCTACTGCCTTATCCAGCTCACCTCTTCTTTCGTACACATAACCTAATTGTGTATTTAAAAATGGTAAATCTTCGCTTGATATGTTAAGCTTTGCATCGTTCAACACCGATTCTGCACTATCTAATCTTTCCATTCGAAGGAGAATTGCCCCTAGGGTTATTTCGAATCGCCCATACCAAAGGGTATCTTTAGCAGTTTTAGTTTGTGCCAGCCCTTTTTTGGCGAGCTTATAGGATTTAGGTAAATTACGGGTGTGAGTATAATAGGCCAAATCATTGAGCATGGCAAAATAGTTTTCGCTATTTGGGTAGTTGAAAACAGCTTTCTCCAATAGATCTAAATAAGTAATATCTAACACATCTGTTTCAACAAATACACGCTCATAATGAGCCGGATTTATCATAATCCCTTTTTGGGCAATAGACCGAGTATTAATGGTAAAAATGAATAATAACGCAACAGGTAATAGATAGACCTTTTTAAACATTTAATAAAATTTTGAAATAAACCAACTTTAATAATACAAAAAATCCAACTGAAATTGTGCTCGATAAGTAAAAATGCGTGTTCGGACATTAATATAGGGTGTTAGTCCTAGATACAGCATGTGGTAAGTTATAAACAGTTTATTTAGTATCCGAATTTACTGTATTGTTAAATAATGTGGCTTACGGTAGTCTTTAATAGCGACTAAATAGAGTTTTTCACGAGCTGGGATAGTACATACTAGTTTGCGTAAAAAGTATAACTAAAAACAAGAGTATATGAAATATTATTACCACCCTCTGGCAACTATAGTGCTAGTATGCTTTTTTTTTACTGCTCAGGGTCAGAATAATATATCCACCATAAAAGGACAGCTGTTAAATCTGGCTGACGAACCAGCTGCTTATAGCACCGTTGCACTTTACAAATCGGATTCAACATTGATTAAAGGAGCCATAAGTAATGACGCTGGTTATTTTGTGATAGAAAGCATTGTTCAGGGCGAAGTTTATTTAACTGTTCAAAATGTAGAATATAGTGCCTATAATTCACCCATCATAAAAATAGAACAGGGAAAAATTATGAACCTAAAACCCATCATTCTTGAGCCCACAAGTTTAGAGCTTTCTGAGGTAGTGGTAAGTAGCACTCGCCAACTAGTTGAGGTGCTGCCAGATAGGATGATTTTCAATGTGAGTAGCAGTGTAAATGCTTCTGGGAACAATGGTCTTGAACTTTTGAGTAAAGCACCAGGCGTGGTCATAGATCCTGATAACAATGTAATACTACAGGGGAAAAGTGGCGTGAGAATCTTTATTAATGGGCGCCCTAGCCGACTTTCTGGGAGTGATTTGGCAACTATGCTCGAAAGCATGCAATCAGACAATATCGAATTGATCGAACTGATCACCAATCCTTCGGCTAAATACGAGGCGGAAGGAAATGCTGGTATCATTAATATAAAACTGAAGAATAATGTGACTCTCGGCTATAACGGCAACATCATAAGCAGTTATACCAAAGGCGATGCACCAAGGCTCAGCAATGGTGCTTCTATCAACTATGGAAAGAAAAAATTAAGCCTGACAGCTAATTTCACCCGATTTGACAATGTATTTCAAGAGGGTTTTGAAGATTATAAAGAGCAAAGTGGATTTGGGCTTAAGTTAAGTTCTCTTGAAGAGAAAAATAGAGATGGATATAACTTTAGTTCAAGCATTACTTACGATTTAAATGATAAGCATTCTGTTAATATTTCGGGTGGTGGAGTTATTACCAAAGGCGATTATGATTTAATCAGTACCACCAATATTGCTAACTTTTCAGACCCTAACGGTGATCAAACATTGGTGTCGCACTCTATAACAGATTACACTTCGTCAAATTATAATTTTAACTTAAATTACATTTGGGAAATATCAGAAAATTCTTCGATTAGTAGCGACCTGAGTTATGGTAGCTTTGTGAAAGACAATAATATCGATCAACCCAATTCCTATTTTGAAGGTGGAGGCACAACTTTGATTAGGGAAGCCAATAATAGGTTTGATACATTCACTGATATCAAATTGTATTCGGCTAAAGTGGATTATGAACGAAATTTTGATAAAATCAAATTATCCGCTGGAACTAAATACTATAAAGTAGTAACTGAGAATGAGTTTATTGTAAGCGATGTCGTGGCAGGTGAAGCTACCATCAACCCTGAAGAAAGCAATACCTTCAATTATACAGAAAACGTAATGGCAGCTTATGCCATTGTAGATTTTCAACTTATAGAAAATCTAAAAGCCAGTGCTGGGCTTCGTGTTGAGCAAACCAATTCTCAAGGTATATTAGAAAGCACTCAAGTTGGTGGCAATGACGATGTACAAAGAAACTATACCAACCTCTTTCCCAATATAAGTCTTGCTTATAGTAAAGGCAAATCAGAATTCAGCATTAGCTATGGAAAAAGAATAACCCGGCCGAGTTATCAGGATTTAAACCCTTTTGAAGCTAAAACCAGCGAGCTTGTAATTTGGAAAGGTAATCCTTTCTTAAACCCAAATTTTATTACCAATTATCAGTTTACTTATTCTCATAAGGTAGGATTAGTCGTATCCAACACTTACAGTATTACAGAAGGGTATTTCGCTAGAATACTTCAGATTGTTGATGAGACGGCTACTTTCATCGTTCCACAAAATATGAGAAGGTCAACTACGAATGGGCTATCTATTAGCTATCCATTTAACGTTATCAAAGGATGGGATGTTTCTGGTTTTGTAGTGTACAATAGATCTACATTCGAGGGTGAGTTTGATAACACGAACATAGACATTACTACCGATATCTTTAATGCACGAATCCAAAACGACATCAAATTGCCCTGGGGTATAGATTTTAATATAGGACTATATTATAATAGCCCATGGATATGGAGGGGTTCGATAGAAATCGATCAGTTTTATGGAGTAAATATGGGTGTGCGTAAGAATTTATTGAAAGATAAGCTTCAAATACGTCTTACAGGCAGTGATATTTTTAATACTGGAAGTGATTTTGACTATTGGGGTAATTATGGAGGCATCAATATTACAGGGGTATATTTATCTGACAATCATAGATTTGGATTTGGATTGACCTACAAGTTTGGTAACCAAAAAATAAAAAATAGATCAAGAAAAGGCGGGTTAAACGATGAGTTGAAGAGAATTTCTAATTAGATTTCATCCAATTTTATAAACAAGATCCTGGTGCCGAGTTAAACCCATTGAAATTATACTCGATAAGTAATAAAGCAAGTTCGGACACTAAAAGGAGTCATTCGTCCTTGATATAGAATATTTTATAATGTAAATGTTTTACTTAGTGATAGAAACTAAGAAAACCTTCCATTATGAAAAGAACTACAAAATCAATCCAAAAATCATGTGCTGGTGCCGCTTTTTTACTACTAGTTGTGTTTGCCCAAAGTTGCCAACAAGCACCAAAGCAAGAAGCAGCAATTGTCCAACCTAAGGTAGAAGTTGAACAACCAGCGTACTTTATGCTTCGGCCAGAAACAGAAAAAGCCTATGGATATTCGCACGCGGTAAAAATTGGTAATGACATTAAAATATCCGGAGCCGTTAGTATGGATTATGAAGGAAACCCAACCGCTATTGGTGATTTTGAGCAACAAATGAAAAATTGTTATGCTGATTTAGATAAAATTTTAAAGCACTACAATTGCACATTTGATGACGTAATAGTTGAAAACATCTTTACCACCAATATGCCTTTGTTTTTAGAAAAGGCAGCTTATCGAAACACCATCTATACAAAGCAATTTCCTGTAGGCTCTTGGTTAGGCGTTAAAGAACTAGCCCTACCTGAGTTTATGATTGAAATAGAGCTGGAAGTATATAAAGCTGATTAAGAACTCCTTACACAAAACTTCAAAACTGGCGCAAGCGTCCGCTTGTGCTACCTTGCCACAAGCGGACGCTTGCGCTAGTTAAGTACAAAAAAAGCTATTGCGAGATGCTTAGACCAAATTAAGGAGATCATTTAGACATAAAAATACAATCAAATGAAAGAAGCGAAACTAATTTTACTAACTGCCATACTTTTGATATTTCCAAAAATAGCACAAGGACGCACCATCTGAGAATGTAGGAGTATATAAAGCTGAATAATAAATGCTTACATAAAATAGAATAAGTTTTACAAAACCAACAAACCTTGTAGTTGCAAAATTGATGGAAGTAATAATAAATCAATAATGAAAAAAATAATTAGAACTCCAGAAAGTAGATTTGAAAATTTAGAAGACTATAATTTTTCTAGTAACTACATCGATGTGGAGGAAGGTTTAAGACTCCACTATCTTGACGAAGGAAACAAGGACAAACCGATTGTTTTGCTACTCCATGGAGAACCGAGTTGGTCTTACCTCTATCGAAAAATGATTCCTATTCTTTCCACTAATTTTCGAGTAATTGTTCCTGACCTTATTGGCTTTGGCAAATCAGATAAATTGGTAAATCTACAGGATTACACCTATCAAAAGCATATTGATTGGGTTTTAACCTTTATCCAGAAACTTGACCTTAAAAATATAACGCTCTTTTGTCAAGACTGGGGTGGATTGATTGGATTACGAATACTATCAGAAATGGAAAACCGGTTTTCAATGGTTATCGCTTCCAATACTACTTTACCCACAGGCGAAACGCCTCTGCCCGAGAGTTTTTTAAAGTGGAGAGCATATTCGCAACATTCTCCTGAGTTTAACATTGGTAAAGTAATCGATATGGGTACTGTACAACCGCTATCTGAAGAAGTGTTAGCTGCATATAACGCACCTTTCCCTTCGGAGGAATACAAAGCAGGTGCCAGAATTTTTCCTACATTGGTACCTATCGACCGTGATGATCCTCAAGCGGTTAAAAATCGTGAAGCGTGGGAAAAATTAAAACATTGGAACAAACCGTTCTTAACTGTTTTTGGAGAGGAGGATGATATTATGAAAGGTGCTGAAAAAGCATTCCAAAAATTAGTCCCAGGCACCAAAGAACAAAATCATAAGATAATACATGCAGGCCACTTTATTCAAGAGGACCAAGGCGAAGAACTTGCGAAAATGATCATTGAATTTTACAAAAACAATCTATTAAACCCTTAGATCAGAACAAACCATGAAAAGAAAAATATTATTAGTACTCAGCCTTCAATTATTTTTTACTACAGTATTTGCACAGAGCATAACCGGCAAATGGTTTGAAATTGAAAATCCAAATGCCAATTTAGAAATAACCATTGATGAGAACAACAATACCTATTTGGGGACTTTTAACATGGAATGGAAAAACTGGGTTAATACGGTTAACGCACCACTTGATAATGTGCTGGTTAAGGGCGATTCGCTTTTATTGGATTTAACAAATGCAAACATCCCATTTAATTACAAGTTGCGATGGGACAATGAAGCGAATAATTATAAAGGGATTATGTACTACATGGGTCGTCAAATAGACTCCATAACCTTTAGCCGAACCCCAATTAAACGAAATATAACACCTGAGGAAGTCAGCGAAAAATCACCCACACGGCAAGATAGTTTAAGAGGTTCTATCACCCCTGAAAGAGCGTGGTGGGATCTCACCTATTATCACTTAGACATTAAGCTAGATGTAGATACTAAAAGCATTAAAGGTTCTAATACCATCCAATATAAGGTACTAGCGCCCAATTCACTTTTACAAATTGATTTACAAGCTCCTATGATAATTTCTAACGTTATTCAAAAAGGAAAACCTTTATCATTTACAAATGAAGGCAGTGCCTATTTTATTGAATTAAAAGAAAAACAGATAGTAGGAGATATAAATCAAGTTCAAGTTTTTTATGAAGGCGTGCCACGAGACGCACCTAGAGCTCCTTGGGATGGAGGATTCTCATGGAAAAAAGATAAGAATGGCAACCATTTTATTGCAACCTCAAACCAAGGCGATGGAGCCAGCCTATGGTGGCCCAATAAAGATCACATGTATGATGAGGTTGACAGCATGCTTATAAGTGTAAATATTCCTAAAGGACTTATGAATATATCTAACGGAAGGCTTCGCAAATTAGAAGAACATAGCGATAATACGGTAACTTCTCATTGGTTTATAAACAATCCTATAAATAATTATGGGGTTAATATTAATATTGGAGACTACGTGCATTTCTCAGAAGTATATGAGGGCGAAAATGGCCCACTAGATTTAGACTATTATGTGTTAAGCTATAATCTTGATAAGGCAAAAGAACAATTTAAACAGGCTCCTAAAATGATGAAGGCTTTTGAGCATTGGTTCGGGCCCTACCCTTTTTATGAAGATGGATATAAATTGGTTGAAGTACCTTATTTAGGAATGGAACATCAAAGCTCAGTAACCTATGGTAACGGATATGAAAATGGTTCCCGGGGCAGCGATAATAGTCAATCTGGCTGGGGCATGAAATTTGATTATATAATTATTCACGAATCTGGGCATGAATGGTTTGCTAATAACATCACGTATAAAGACATGGCTGACATGTGGGTTCATGAGAGTTTCACCTGCTATTCTGAAAGTATATATCTGGAGTATTATTTTGGCAAAGAGGCAGCTACGGAATATCTAATGGGACAAAGAAGGCATGGTGTTTCAAATGATAAACCAATTATTGGTGACTATGACATCAATGATGAGGACCATACGGGCGATATATACTCCAAGGGAGCCGTAATGCTTCATACCCTAAGGCAGGTAATAAATAATGATGACAAATGGCAGTCGATTTTGAGAGGTTTGAACAAGCAGTTTTATCATCAAACAGTAACCACAAAAGATATTGAGAACTACATAGCTACGCAAGCAGGAATAAATTTGAAACCCTTCTTTGATCAATACCTACGCACGGTTCAAATACCAACATTGGAATACTATTATACCGAAGGAAAAATGGGTTATCGATGGTTAAATGCAGTACCTGGATTTGATATGCCATTAAAAATATATGTAGATGAGAAGGAAAAATGGATACATCCTAAAACCATTTGGACGGAAGATTTCATGGGAACGAAGAATTCCCATATAGCCATCGATTCGAATTTTTATGTTGGCGAGATGCAAAGTGAAAATATGAAAGAGTAGAGAATAAAACCAAACTGGTGCAAGCATCAAAATAGCGCAAGCGTCCGCTTGTGCAAGGTGCTAAATGCACAAGCGGACGCTTGCGCTAGTTGTTGTTTAGAAATTGTTAATAACACTATTTAGTTGCCAAACCATTGAAAAAATCTAAAACCAAATAAACCGATGAAAATATATGTAAGATCTACACAATTTAAAATTTATACAAACTCTAAAACCAACCAATAATGAAACTTACTTTATTATTTTTAACAGCACTATTAATAGGCTGTGCCGATGAACCCCAAATGGAAAAATTAACACTACCTACCGACAACCCTTTTAAGGCAGAACTGAATGAACCCATTGAGTATGCACTTGTTACTGCAGACCATGTAGAAGCGTATGTGGATGTAATAATTACCAATGCAATAATAGACCTAGATAACATAAAATCTAATGATGACCAGAGTTTTGAAAATACATTTGATGCGTACGATAAAGTTTCGAACGACCTAGGAAAAGCAGCGAATAATGCGTTTATGCTCAATTGGGTTTCAACCGATTCCATTACTCGAACCGAAGGAACCAATGGCTATCAAAAAATAGACTCATTATTTACCGAAATTGGTTCTGACAAAGCTTTATATAAAACCTTTCAATCCTATGCCAGTTCAGCAGAAGGAAAAGCTCTTGCTGGCAATAAAAAAACACTGGTAAAAAAGGTGTTAGATGGGTTTAAACATTCGGGTGTAAATCTAAATGCAACAGATTTAGCAACCTACAAAAGCCTTTCTGCGGAGATTAATGAGCTGTCCTCGCAATTCTCCACCAATATGAATACCGCCAAAGAATTTTTAGTATTGAATGAAAAAGAAGCCGATGGCTTACCAGAAAATTTTAAGAACACCTACCGACTAGAAGATGGCAGTTATGAGATTCCTGTAATAAACGCTACAGGGTTAGTGGTAAGCAATGCTACTTCTAGTGAGGTTCGTAAAGCCTATTCCATAAAAAACGCAAATCTTGCAGCTGATCAAAACCTAACAATACTAGATTCTTTAATCAGTAAACGATACCAATTAGGTAAATTAATGGGCTATGATTCCTATGCAGGCTACAACCTAGAGCCTAAAATGGCTAAAACACCAGAAAAGGTTTGGGAATTTATCAATGACCTATTAGCCGAATCTAAAGCCAAAGCACTTAAAGATATTGACGTACTAAAAACCGTTAGAAATAAAGAGCTGAATACACCCAATAATGATAGCTCGATTAATCCTTGGGATTTAGGGTATTATAATAACCAGTTACTAAAAACGAAATATAAGCTGGATTACCAAAAAATGCGCGACTATCTCCCCATGGAATCCTGTTTAGAAGGTATGCTTAGCTTATACCAAGAGCTTTTGGGGTTAGAATTTAGAAAAGTAGAAAATCCATCGGTTTGGCACGAAGATGTAACGATGTACGAAGTGTATGAAGGCGAAAAACTGAAAGGTCGTTTTTATTTAGATCTATATCCAAGACCTAATAAGGAAACATGGTTTTATGGAGTTGGCTTAACCTCTGGGAGGCAAACAGCCAATGGGTACGAAGTGCCTGTGGCAATGTTACTAGGCAACTTCACCAAAGCCACAGCTGAGTTACCTTCTCTTATAAGTTTTGGCGAACTCAACACCCTGTTTCACGAGTTTGGTCATATTGTAAATGATATGTCGTATGAAGGAGAGTTTAAAATTTTATCTTCTACTAAAAGTGATTTTGCAGAAGCGATGTCGCAAATTTTTGAAAACTGGATAGATGATTACGACATCTTAAGCTCCTTTGCCAAACACTACAAAACAGACGAAGTATTTCCTAAAGAGTTATTTGATCGTAAAAGAGTCGCCAAAAACGTATCTTCAGGGATGGGCGCACAGTTTTCCTTAAGATATTGTCTTTATGACATGAATTTATACGATAAATATAACCCAGCACAGACTTTAAACACCGATCAATTATGGCAAGATATTGATAATCAAATGGGTGTTATGAATAACTACATAGATGGAACACATCCTCAAGCCAGTTGGATTCATATCAATACCAATCCTGTGTATATGTATGGCTATTTATGGTCTAGAGTTTATGCACAAGATATGTTTACTGTATTTGAAAAAAATGGGCTGAGAGATACCGAAACAGGATTGAGATACCGAAAACTCATATTAGCAAATGGTGGCCAAAGAGATATTGATGACGCTGTTGAAGAGTTTTTAGGAAGACCGACTAATAATAAAGCGTATATCAAGAGTTTAGGGTTAGAGTAGGAAGCATTGCAAAAACCGACATAGAACCCCAACTGGCGCAACTGGCGCAAGCGTCCGCTTGTGCCAAGGTGCTAAATGCACAAGCGGACGCTTGCGCTAGTTGTTGTTTAGAAATTGTTAATAACACTATTTAGTTGCCAAACCATTGAAAAAATCTAAAACCAAATAAAGCAAATGAAATCATCTAACATATTAATTCCAACAAAACCAAAAGAGTATTTAACCGTAGCCTTATGGATTGGCATTATTGCCTTTGGAGGCAAATTTGTAATTAAAGATGCCCTGCCCTATTTCGGATTTAATCCTGATACTTTTGGTAATTACTGGGATTATAGATGGTCGTTAATAGGCCATATCTCAGGAGGAATGTTGGCCATTATAATAGGCCCATTTCAATTTTGGAAAGGTTTGAGAACCAAATATGTGAAAATACACCGAACCCTGGGAGTCATTTATTTAGTTGGCATTTTAATTGGGTCAATGAGTGCCACTTATTTAGCCTGGACCTCCGCCCTTTCCACTCACTGGACTTTTGCAGTAAGTTTACAAGCCCTTGGTTTTGCTTGGTTTTGCACCGTACTTATGGCGTACAGAGCCGTACGACTACATCGGTATAAAATTCATAGAGAGTGGATGATACGTAGCTACGTTGTCACCTTTGGATTTGTATTATTCCGTTTTCTTGATGAACTGGCACGCAGCAATGATTTAGGAAGTTTTGTGGAACGAGCTGCAACCATTGGCTGGGCTTGTTGGGTAATCCCATTATTTATTACCGAAATGGTATTACAGTGGAATAAGAAGAACTAGCATACATTTGTATAGAGCACTAACACTAGTGCAAGCGTTTACTTGTGCTAGTTATTGTAGAACATCCAAAAAAACCAAACTATGAGAAATTTATCGAATATTTTATCCGTCTTTGCGCTGCTTCTTTTACTTATGCTTAGCTGTACAAATAAAGAAGCTGAAAATAAGAATTCTGCCGAAGTTGATTGCAATTCAACCTATATGGATTACTCCAATAGCGATGATCAATTTACGGGTGGTATTAAAATGATACCAATCACCACGCCCAAAGGCAGTTTTAATGTGTGGACCAAACGTGTGGGCAATCACCACACCATAAAAGTATTGCTACTGCACGGTGGCCCCGGAGGCACGCACGAGCTTTTTGAATGTTTCGATGGCTATTTTCCCAAAGAAGGAATTGAATACATTTACTACGATCAATTAGATTCTTATTATAGTGATAAACCCAATGATTCAACTTTGTGGACTACCGAACATTTTGTAGAAGAAGTTGAACAGGTACGTAAAGCACTCAATTTAACCAAAGATAATTTTTATATACTTGGGCAATCTTGGGGAGGTATTTTAGCCATGGAATACGCTCTCAAATATCAATCAAACATAAAAGGACTCATCATTTCTAATATGATGGCAAGCATACCTGCTTATGAAAAATATGCCGCTGAAGTATTGGGGCCACAGCTACCCCCAGCTGTATATAAGCAAATAAAAGAAATGGAGGATAACGAAGACTTTGATAACCCTATGTATGGCGAGCTGGTTATGCAGCATTATTACCCAGAGCATGTGTTGCGTATGCCCTTAGATAAATGGCCCGAAAGCATACTCAGGTCTTTTAATCACCTTAACCCTAACATCTATATTTATATGCAAGGGTATAGCGAGTTTGGTGTTACTGGCAACGCCAGTTTAAAAGGATGGGATGTGGCAGATAAACTAAAAACATTAACCGTTCCCACTCTGGTTATTGGAGCTAAACACGATACCATGGATCCAGTGTATATGGAGTGGATGTCGAAAGAAGTGCAAAATGGCCAATTTCTATTGACCAATGGGAGCCATTTTTCACAATATGACGATCAAAAAACCTATTTTGATGGACTTATCTCCTTTTTAAAAGAGGTGGATAAAAATCTTTAAAACAAAAACATTTAATGATGAATACTTGGAGCTATTAAAAGAATTTAAAATTGATTTTAACGAACAAAATGTTTTAACCCAATAACCTAATATATTTTGTACCTAAAGGCACAAATTACCTATTTATAATAAATAGCTACCCATTTCTTGTCCTTACAGGACAATTATTAACTAAGATCAATAATGAAATTATTTCAAAATATAAAACAAAGAGTTTTTAAATGGAAAATTTAATTGTAGTTCCGATAGGAACAAAATATAGGTAGATGTAGAAAATAGAAAAGACAGCCGTGCCTTTAGGTACGCCATCCATACAGCTCAAAATATTAACCAAATTCAATAATAAAGCAATGCAGATAAACGAAACAAAATCTATTTACATAAGCATTCAAATTGCAGTTCCGTCAGGAACAAAATATAGGTAAATTTATAGCATAAAAGAGACAGCCGTGCCTTTAGGTACGCCATTCATACAGCTCGCTTATTAACCAAATTCAATAATGAAATTATTTCAAAATATAAAACAAAGAGTTTTTAAATGGAAAATTGAATTGCAGTTCCGTCAGGAACAAAATATAGGTAGATGTAGAAAATAGAAAAGACAGCCGTGCCTTTAGGTACGCCATCCATACAGCTCACATATTAACCAAATTCAATAATAAAGCAATGCAGAAAAACGAAACAAAATTTATTTACATAAGCATTCAAATTGTAGTTCCGATAGGAACAAAATATAGGTAGATGTAGAAAATAGAAAAGAGAGCCGTGCCTTTAGGTACGCCATCCATACAGCTCACATTTTAACCAAATTCAATAATAAAGCAATTCAGAAAAAACGAAACAAAATCTATTTACATAAGCATTCAAATTGTAGTTCCGATAGGAACAAAATATAGGTAGATTTATAGCATAAAAGAGAGAGCCGTGCCTTTAGGTACGGCATTGATACAGCTAATATATTAATCAAATTTAAAAATAAAGCAATTCAGAAACAACGAAACAAAATCTATTTACATAAGCATTCAAATTGCAGTTGCGATAGGAACAAAATATGGGTAGATTTATAGAATAAAAGAGACAGCCGTGCCTTTAGGTACGCCATCCATACAGCTCAAAATATTAACCAAATTCAATAATAAAGCAATTCAGAAAAAACGAAACAAAATCTATTTACATAAGCATTCAAATTGCCGTTCCGTCAGGAACAAAATATAGGTAGATGTAGAATATAGAAAAGACAGCCGTGCCTTTAGGTACGCCATCCATACAGCTCACATTTTAACCAAATTCAATAATAAAGCAATTCAGAAAAAACGAAACAAAATCTATTTACATAAGCATTCAAATTGCCGTTCCGTAAGGAACAAAATATAGGTAGATGTAGAAAATAGAAAAGACAGCCGTGCCTTTAGGTACGCCATCCATACAGCTCACATATTAACCAAATTCAATAATGAAATTATTTCAAAATATAAAACAAAGAGTTTTTAAATGGAAAATTGAATTGCAGTTCCGTCCGGAACAAAATATAGGTAGATTTATAGAATAAAAGAGATAGCCGTGCCTTTAGGTACGCCATTCATACAGCTCGCTTATTAACCAAATTCAATAATGAAATTATTTCAAAATATAAAACCAAGAGTTTTTAAATGGAAAATTTAATTGCAGTTGCGATAGGAACAAAATATAGGTAGATGTAGAAAATAGAAAAGACAGCCGTGCCTTTAGGTACACCAACCATACAGCTCACATTTTAACCAAATTCAATAATAAAGCAATTCAGAAAAAACGAAACAAAATCTATTTACATAAGCATTCAAATTGCCGTTCCGTCAGGAACAAAATATAGGTAGATTTATAGCATAAAAAAGAGAGCCGTGCCTTTAGGTACGACATGCATACCGCTCACATATTAACCAAATTCAATAATGAAATTATTTCAAAATATAAAACCAAGAGTTTTTAAATGGAAAATTGAATTGCAGTTCCGTCAGGAACAAAATATAGGTGGATTTATAGCATAAAAAAGAGAGCCGTGCCTTTAGGTACGAGAATTAATAATATGGCAAACACCTACACACAAATCCATATCCAAACCGTTTTTGCGGTGCAAAATAGAGCATGTCTAATCAAAACAGAATGGAAAAATGATTTGTATAAATATATAACAGGAATCATTCAAAATCATAATCACAAATTATTGCAAATAAATGGAATGCCTGATCACATCCATATTCTATTCGGCATGAAACCAACACAATCTCTATCAGATTTAATGAAGTTAGTAAAACAAGATTCTTCTAAATGGATCAATAACAATAGGCTTACCTCTGAGAAATTTTCTTGGCAAGCAGGATTCGGTGCTTTCTCCTATTCAAAAAATCAGCTTCCTAACGTAATTAAATACATTCAAAATCAAGAAGATCACCATAAAACAAAGACATTTAATGATGAATACTTGGAGCTATTAAAAGAATTTAAAATTGATTTTAACGAACAATATATTTTTATACCAATAACCTGACATAATTTGTACCAGGCACAAATTACCTATTTACAATAAATAGAAACCCATTTCTTGTCCTTACAGAACAAATATCCACCTCTTGCTAATTTTGGTATTTATATCTGCACAAGCTCAATCAACACTTAAATAAGCCCAATTCTTATCTAGATGCGCTAAAGTTAGCCCTGCCCATATTCTTAATTTTTCTTAGGGTGTTCCTAAAATTATAAAACTTCAAAAAAGGTTTTATTAGGAAACTCCCCCTTTTAAAAATTCAAGCTTCTTAAAATGCTCAAACAGACTCAAAAGAGCTGTTCGAAACGAGTAAGATTTTCTTCTATTTTAATCTCTGGTTATATGCTTATATTTATGTATCACTACATAAATTATTATGCGTACCACATTAGATATACCAGAAAGTTTAATTATTGAAGCCATGAAAGTGACCAATGCTAAAACTAAAAGTGAAGCAATAAAAGAGGCTCTTAAAGCACAAATTGCACGGGTAAAACGTCAACGACTTCTTTCTTTTAAAGGAAAAAACGATCTTGATATTGATATTGATTCTACACGAAAAAGAAAATGAACGTACTGGTTGATACTTCCGTATGGATTGATTTTTTTCGAAATAAGGCAAACACTAAGCTAGAAGAGTTGATAAAAGAATACATCATTGTGACAAATTACATTATTCTCACAGAACTTATTCCAGCCTTATGCATACAAAACCAACGGGAGGTAATTGAAAGCCTCCAAAGTATAGACTCTGTTCCTCTAACTATCGACTGGGATCTCATCAGAAATTACCAAATTATCAATCTCCCAAACGGAATCAATAAAGTTGGCATCCCGGATTTACTAATCCTACAGCAAGTAGTTGAAAACAACCTCACCTTGTGTACACTTGATAAACATTTTGCGTTGATGCAATCTCATTTTGATTTTAAGATTCATTAACTTCGGCATATTTCATACTTCGTCCTTATAGGTTATGGACAAGATGAAATAAGGAGCCGAGGAATATGCTCTTTTCTTTCGGTAATAAAACCCACTCCCTCGGACAATAAAACCGTACACTCGTCCTAACTGAGCAATTTCTCCATTAATTAGTTAATAATTTAGGCTTGCAATCAATGTTTAACCATAGTTGTGCATAAAAGAACCAACTCATCAGGATGGAAAACCCTACAACAAATCAATTAAACCAAATTTCCCACGTGCATCCGAAAATGGGAATATGGGCATCAAAAACATTTATAACTGCCGTAAATATGGGTTTGTTTACGCTTTTAAGTATAAGTGATCAATCAGAGGAAACTCTAAAAGAAACGTTTAGCCTACAAGCTAAAGGTTTGAGTAAGCTTTTAAATACATTGGTGGCTTTGGGTTTTTTAACCTGCAATGAGAGTAGAAGTAACCCTATGTACAGCATCACAACAAAAACAACCGATTTCTTGATGGGTAATGGCAAGCCCAATTTTGCCTCCGTTAATATTAGAGTTGAGGAAAAAATACAATAACTGCACAATTAATAAATCCAAACCATGCATTTAAAAAAATCATTTCTGATAGCCATTTTGCTAAGTTTTATCAGCCTATCCGCCTGGGAAATCTACTGGCGATCGCAAGGCTACCACCCAACCATAAACGATGAAAAAGCCTTATGGGCAAAAGAAAGAGCCAAATTAGAAGATGCTACTCAAAACGATGTTGTTTTTTTAGGTTCTTCCAGAGTTTATTTTGATTTTCAAAAAAAGGTATGGGAAAAAGAAACCGGCATTAAACCTATCCAGCTGGCTGTACCGGGCACTTCTCCACTACCAGCATTAACCGATGTTGTAGAAAATACAAATTTTACAGGAACAGTCATTATTGGGGTTACGCCTGGCTTGTTTTTTTCTACCACCTACCCCAAAGCACCTCCTTGGGATAGAATGCAATCAAACATCGATTTTTACCATAATCTCACGTATGCTCAAAAATCTAATTTCTTTTTATCCATTCCTCTACAAAAAAACTTGGTAATGATGTCGGCCGATGAAGAAGAATGGTCGGATGATATCGACTTAAAAGCATTACTAAGAAGGCAAAATACAGGTGAAAGAAATGGTAAAACACTCGCTCCACCCTTCTATAATTTTGGCGATATTAACTATGATAGAAATATGGCTATGAGCGAAAGAGCTGCCACCGATACTGCTTTTGCCAATTCTATTATTCGAGTTTGGAACTACTTTGCAGGTGTTTCTCCCCCACCTGATAAGGAAGCTACCACTACCTACTTTCTGAAGGATGCAACTAAGTTTTTAGCACGAGGTGGGAAATTAATCCTAGTTAGATGCCCTTCAAGCGGTGGAACACGTATAGGTGAAAATAAATTTTTAAACCGAGAAACACATTGGGACTCTTTAGTTAATCTGGTAAACGCAAAAACCTACCATTTTGAAGATTACGACCAGCTAAAAACGCTTACTTGTCCTGAAGAATCGCATTTAAGTAAAAAAGATGCAGAATTTTTCACGAAAGAACTTGCCCAGATAATGATTAAAGACAACGCAATTTCAAACCTTAACACGCACTAATTATGTTATTTAATTCTTTAAGTTTTATTGTGTTTTTGATGATTGTATTAGCCGCCTATTATTCCGAAATATTAAATTGGAATAACAAAAAACGCATGCTTTTATTGGCAAGTTATATCTTCTACGGTATGTGGAACCCGCCATTGGTTATTCTGCTTTGGATATCTACCATGATTGACTGGACGGCAGGAAAAAGGTTAGCCGTAGAAGAAAATCAACGGAAACGGAAGCTATGGCTTTACCTCAGTATGGCTGTGAATCTAGGGTTTTTAGGTTTCTTTAAATATGGCGATTTCTTGTTAGAAAACTTTACCTTAATGATGCAAAGCATGGGCGTAGATTACCAAGCACGTCCTATGGATATTATCTTACCCATGGGCATATCGTTTTATACTTTTCAAACCATGTCGTACACCATAGATATGTACCACAAAAAAACGGAAAGAGCTCGTAATTTTTTGGATTTTGCCTTGTATGTAACGTTTTTTCCTCAGTTAGTAGCGGGACCCATTGTGAGAGCAAAAGATTTAATCACCCAATTTTATGAACCTAAAAAAGCAACTGTTAACCAATTTATATGGGGCGTGTTTTTGTTAACTTTAGGATTATTTCAAAAAGTGGTTTTGGCAGATACACTGTTATCGAATACAGCAGACACCGTTTTTAAACCCGGCCAAGTATTAAATTTTTGGGATGCATGGAGTGGAACCCTCGCATTTTCAGGTCAGATATTTTTCGATTTTGCAGGTTATTCAACCTGCGCCATTGGAATTGCTCTAATGTTGGGGATTGTTTTACCCGATAACTTTAAATACCCCTATGCCTCGCTGGGTTTCTCCGATTTATGGGACCGATGGCATATTTCCTTATCCAGTTGGCTTAGAGATTATTTATACATTCCATTAGGAGGCAACCGCCACGGGGTTACGAGAATGTACGTAGCCTTAATGCTAACAATGCTCTTAGGTGGGTTGTGGCATGGAGCAGCCTGGACTTTTATGGTTTGGGGAGGATTACACGGAACCTATTTGATTTTAGAAAAGCTACAGAAAAAATACATCCCATTTAAAATAACGGTGTGGAATGGGATGTTTCTAGCCTTGGTAACATACACCTGCGTAAATATTACTTGGGTATTTTTTAGAGCAAGGGAGTTTGATACCGCTTGGAATATGATTAAATCGATGCTATTCTTAAACCCTGAAGGCACAAAACTGCTAGAATCCTTCGATATTATAAAAGTGTTTGTTTTGATAGGTATCTTGTTTTGCTCCCATTGGTTTATGAGAAATACATCTGTGAAAGAAGTAGCAAGTAAAATATCTCCCTATTTATTAAGCATTGTTTGGGCCATTATGTTTTTCTTAATCGCCATTTCGCAAGGTAGTGGAGAACAATTTATTTATTTTCAATTTTAAATTCTAGCATAAAAACGCCATTCCCTCTTTCGAGGAAATCTGCCAAATATAAAACAACTACAATTCCTCAGACCTGAGGTCACTCATAGAGGATGCTGAGTTTAATGGATACTCTTAAACCCGAATTATGCAATAGAATTTCTATTACGTCTTTAACTCACTTCAAATCAGACGCTTCGCTTTGTTTGTATTCTCACCATAGCGGTCCGCGTGTCGTCATAGCTTTAGCGGAGGCACTGCTATGCTTTTGACTCCAAACTGCCTGATTTATTGCGACTTAAAACCTCATAACGAACCCTATTGCATAATTCGGGTTAAAACTTGGCTTTCTATGATGAAAAAAGTTAATTACACAACTCTTATAAATGAAGCGTTGTGTAATTAATCACCTGAATGCTTTACTTATTTATTACCTCAAATGAAATTTTAAGGTATTCCCAGCTAACTGAAATTCGACCGGTATTATCACTTAAAGACTCAACTTTATATTCAAGGGCTTCTTGGATAGTATCAATTTTTTGGGGAGTAACTTCAAACCTTAGAACGTCTTCAGTCTCTTGATAATCATCAGCCAGGTGCATGTCCCAGTTTTTATTTAAGATAACTGTCCATACTTTTTCTCCTGGAATAGTGAAGAAACCGTACTTTCCAGCAGGAACATCTGTATCATTAATTACTACACCTTCTGGAAAGTTAATTGATGTGGCCTTGTGGGCTCCTGTTGACCATACTTTATCATAAGCTACTAGTCCACCCCAAATTACCCTACCTCTTACACTTGGTGAGCTATATTCAATATGAATGTGATTACTCCCCACCATTGCCATAGCTTCTTTCTTAGGGCTGGCCGATTTTTTCTTAGTAGGTACATCTGCGGTAACTTCATGCTGGTGCTCCTCCATTTGGTGCTCGTTAGTATTACTTTTTTCTTCGTTAGTAGATGTACCCGAACAACTAGCCAATACTAGAGATGTAGATATCAAAAAGGTATAAACTAAATATTTCATAGAATTTTATGCTTAAATTATTATTTTCAATTTTCAAATATAGGCTTAATTTAAAGCTACTACAACTGAGTATAACTAAAGATACAGAATATTATGATGCCTTATTTTCGTTGCCATTTTGTAAGCTATATGTTTAAATCAACGAAAGATTAACCCATGATTATAGTTAGAATAGATCAGTCCTGATTGAATATGATAACTACAAGTTACTGCTCATCGAGAGACCTGAGGTTAACCCCGTTTTATGCATTATAAAATCTATTCCGTAGCTAAACGGCTGTAAATCTGCAACTTTGTTGAGTTGTTTGATTTAACCATAGCGGTCCGCGTGTCGCCATAGCTTTAGCGGAGGCACTGCTATGCTGAAACCAATAAACTCCCTGTTATATTACTGTTTAACTCCTCACTACAAAGTTCTAATGCATAAAGCGGGTTAAAAATAATTTACTAATCAATTCAAGAAATTTCATTCCAAGCGACTATGAGTTGAAAAAATAAAATTGTATTATTATTACTATAAGCAATTTAAAAGATGAATTTATCCCAAATTAACAAACGAGATATCAAGATTTTCTTACTAGGTATGCTAGCAATGTTTGCTATAATAACAGCCTATGATTGGGAAAATAATTTAGAGGCGTTTAAAAATGGCTTTGAATCTGGCTACAGCAATTCCAGAACTAAGTAGCATTTTACTAATCAAAAAACATCCAATAAAACCCGTAGTCAACCAACGACTTTTTGCCTACATAGTTAGGTGCCGCAAAATAGGTTTCTCCATTAATTGTACCCCAAATATTATTATATTTCAAAAACACAAATGCGTGGCCAACTTTAACATTTATATAAAAATCTGATATTAAATAGGCTTCTACATTAAAGTTATCTTGAATGAAGAATTGATTCGTTGAAACACGGTAATCAGGGGCAAAATAATCAGACTTCCAGTGGTTTTCGATACCAATTTGCCAATCTAAATTTCCACCATAAGAAATATCATGTAGATATACATTAAGGTTAGCCATTATCTTAGGCACAGGAAAAACCTGCGTACTATCGCCCGTTACTGTGGTATAGAGTCCCTCACCTTCTATGTATAATCTATTTAAAGGACTTATTAAAAATTTTGCGCCCAATGTAAGCAGGGTGCTCGTGCCATCCAGTTGTGCTGGTACAGCCTCTTTATTATAATACACATAATCTGTGAAGGAGGTAAAAGTGGCTTTGGGCTTTATAAATGAATTGTTCTTAAAATAATGAGTATAACTACCATCCATTTGCAGTGCTTTAATGGTTTTAAAGTCATTAACCCAATAATCATGGTTACCTAGATAGGCTTTTTCCATAAAGGATGGCTCATATTGCTGAGTGACAAAATCACCCTGTAAACCTTTAAACCTAACTTTACCCCAAAGTTTTTGGTTGCCATTTAAATTAAAATCAATACCTCCATACAATTGGTAATCAGGACTAAAATCATATCGTACTCTACCTCCAATATAATGTTCTATTCCATCTTGAGCAGGCTTGTTAGTTTTAAAGTCTAGTGTATCCGCACCATACTGAAAAGAATAAATCCGATAGCGATAATGTGCTGAATAAAATAACTTTCCAATGGTGCCTTTTACCCCATTTTCCAAGCTAATAGTTTCAAATAAGGTTGAATCATTGGTAGCCTTATTGTTTAAGTAGGTAGAATCAAAATAATCTATCTCTCCTAATGTAAGTGGGTCATCAATAAATTTGGTTTGGTCGTAAGACCTATCAAAAACTTGATAAACTTGAAGGGCCTTGTTCACTCTAAATTGGTGATACAAATGATATGTCTTTTTTAAATACTCTGAACCAGCATTTTCTAAAAATACATTTGCATCTCTATCAAAATAACCTAACTCAGGATTTAAAGTATCTATTTTTATTCCTCCTTGATCAAAAGCATTTGTTTTCATTCTAGAGAAATTGGCCATTACAAGATAACGCCTTTGGGGAGTAAAATAAAACAAATAGGCATCAAATCCTTCATTTTTTACGAGCTTATCGTTTTTGCCTATGGAAGCAACTTGTTTATCAGAATTGTAATTAAAATAATCGATCCCGATGTTAAAATTAGAACTATCACTTCTGTTAAAACCTACATCCACCACCGTTCTGTTTCTACTACCAATTGCAGCCATTATTTTAGAATAAGGCGATTTGGTGTCGTAATATTTAAAATCGCTGATAGGTCTATAATAGGGCACATAGGCAGCGTAACCCGAACGAGCCCCTATTAATTGTGGTAATTTATAGTATATATTCCTAATCGCAGTTCCCGACACGCCCAAATCTTGTAGTTTGTATTCAGATTTTTCCACCATACTCCATCGGTGGCTATTATTGGCACTTGTATCAATTACGGTAAATTTTAAATCGTTGTATAAAATGTTCTCCTCCTTTAGATAGGAAGTAGAGTTTGGACCATAAACGACTCGGGTGCTGTCATCCAAAATTTGGGCTTGCAGGTTAGAGGCACCAACAACGAAAAATAGAAAAATGAAAAATCTTAACACCCCACAAAATTAGTTACAATTGCAACAACAGACTTATTATTCCTTATCAGTTTCTTCCTGCTCATATTTACTAATTATTGCATTTTTTATTAACGAATCAAACTCGTTAGCTTCGCTAAACAAAAATTGAACCGAAATTGGCAGGTAATACAATCCCATGCTATTCCCAGTTTCAAAAAGTTTATTCGATCTAATTTTAACCATATCCTTTTCGGTGGTTAACAACTGTGCATTATGGGCTTTAGCCAAATTAACCAACCCTTCGATGTCTTTAGACTTATAGTCATAATGATCGCTAAATGAAATTGCCTTTATCATATTAAAAGAACTGCCAACATATTCCTCTAAGGGAGCAATATCGGCTAAACCCGCAAACAAAATCACTTTTCCCGAAAACTTTTGTGCCTCATTAAATGATACCGGCATTCCGTAATTAATGCTGGAAAAGTAAATTGGAGTCCCTTGATTCGAATATTTAGCAACCTTTTCTTTTATTTCTTCTTTAAAAGAAACAGATAATTCTGTAGGGCATTTAGTAACCACAACAACATTTGCCCTTTTGGCTCCTGCACGAGTCTCTCTTAAATAGCCCGAAGGCAAAACAAAATCTTCATAAAAAGGAGAAGAGAACTGCGTTAATAAAACATTAAAATCGGGTGTTACCGTTCTATGTTGATAAGCATCATCTAGTAAAATTGTTTGGGTTTCGGGGTGTTCCATCAAAATTCTTGGAATGGCCAACGAACGGTTTTCCCCTACGGCAACTGTTACCTCTTCACCAAATTTCGAATAAAATTGATAAGGTTCATCTCCTAAATCATTTACTGTTGAAGAACTTTTGGCGATTAAAAAGCCGTTGGATTTTCGTTTATATCCTCTACTTAGTGTTGCTAATGAATACCTTCCTTTCAATATTTTAATTAGATACTCAACCATCGGTGTTTTACCCGTTCCACCCACCGATAAATTACCAATATTAATCGTCATAATATCATAATTAAAACTACGGCTGTATTTTATATTGAACAGATGATTACGGAATACTGTAATTAGCGTATATAACACAGTAAATGGATATAATAATAGTACTCGAAGGTTCATTAATTTTTTATAGGAGCGTTTAATCTTTGAGCCCAAACGCAATTTGCTAACTTTACATAAATAATAATTTGAGGCTACAAATATGACCAAAATAAAAGAGGTAATTAACTATTTAGAAATATTTGCGCCACTCGCGCACCAAGAATCGTATGATAATAGCGGATTATTAACTGGCGATAAGGAAGAAGAAATAAAAGGCGTAATTATTACACTTGATTGTACAGAACTTGTAGTGCAGGAAGCCATTGATAAAGGTGCCAACTTAATTATTACGCATCATCCAATAATATTCTCTGGATTAAAAAAAATAACAGGTTCAAATTATGTTGAACGCACCGTTATTAAAGCGATCAAAAATGATATTGCTATTTATGCTATTCATACCAATTTAGATAATGTTATTTCTGGCGTTAACCACCAATTTGCAAAACGATTAGGACTAAAAAACATTTCAATTCTTAATCCTAAGAAAAACACCTTAAACAAACTCGTGACCTTTGTGCCCATAAATAGCAAAGAAAATGTGCTTTCAGCACTCTACAAAGCAGGTGCTGGAGAAATAGGAAATTATTCAGAATGCAGTTTTACCAATGATGGCATTGGAAGCTTCACTCCCAATCAAAAGGCAAACCCTACAATCGGCAGCAAAGGAAAACCCGAAAAAGTTGCTGAAAGTAGAATAGAAGTAATTATACCAGCTGATAAAGTTAGTGCTATTATTGAAGCGCTAAAAAATGCACATCCTTATGAAGAAGTGGCTTATTATATAACACAAACTGATAATACTAATCAGGCATTAGGTGCTGGCATTATAGGTGAATTAGACGAAGCATTGGAAAAAAATGATTTTTTAGCATTCTTAAAATCTAACATGAATTTACACGTAATAAAACACACAGGTGGGCCTCAGAGAAAATTAAAAAAAGTTGCTATTTGTGGTGGTTCTGGAAGTTTTTTATTGAACGCTTCTATAAAAGCAAGTGCAGATGTTTACATCTCAGCAGATTTTAAATACCACGAATATTTTGATGCTGAAAACCACTTAATGATATGCGATATTGGGCATTATGAAAGTGAAGTAGCGACAAAAGATTTACTATATGATATTTTAAGTAAAAATTTCTCTAGTTTTGCACTCAATTTATCAGAAATTGATACAAATCCAATCAGTTATTTTAAGTAAATGGAAAACACAGTTGCTAAAAAGCTCGAGTCTCTCGACAAACTTCAGAAAGTAGATTCAAAAATTGATGACATCAAAAAAGTTAGGGGTGCCCTACCTGAAGAAGTTAGAGATTTAGAAGATGAAATTGCAGGTTTAGAAACTAGAGTCACAAAATTTCACACGGATCTAGAAAACCTTGAAACAGGAATAGAAGAGAAAAGAGGAGGAATAAAAACTTCTGAAACCCTCATTAAAAAATACGAAGAGCAACAAATGAATGTTCGTAATAATCGCGAATTTGATGCAATTACCAAAGAGATGGAATTGCAAGCTCTTGAAATCCAAGTTTCGGAAAAAAGAATTAAAGAGGCATTCATTAAAATTGAAGCTAAGAAAGAAGAAATTGAAGCTGCAAAGGCTGTAATTGAAGAAAAAAATCAAGACCTTAAGGCTAAAAAGCAAGAGCTAGATACGCTAATAGCTGAAAGCGAAGCAGATGAAATAAAACTGGAAAAAGAACGTAAAAGAGCATCTAAGCCTATAGACGAACGCCTTTTAATTGCATATAATCGCTTAAGAGATAATGCGAAAAATGGGTTAGCAGTAGTGGCTGTTCAGCGTCATGCTTGTGGCGGTTGCTTTAACATTGTTCCTCCTCAACGTCAAGCTGATATTAAGGAAAAGAAAAAAATTATTGTATGTGAGCATTGTGGAAGAATTCTATCTAGCGTAGAGTTAGTAATTGAGCCAGAAAAGCCGAAACGTACGATACGAAGAAAAAAAGCGGTAGTTAAAAAATAAACTGCCGAGAAAATAGACATAAAAAAAGGAGGCACTTGCGTCCTTTTTTTATGTCCATTTTCTACTATCGATTAAGCATCTTAGCGATGCCTTTATCCACAGTTTCAGCAGGCATGTACCGAGGCATTAACCACTCTTCTACCCTATTCGCTGAAATTGCATACCTTGCTTTGGGTTTATTCTTTTCAAAAATGGATACTACTTTTTGCGCAAACTCATTGGCTGGCATAGCCTTATCTCCCGACTTGGAGAACATATAAATAAAGTTAGCTACCTGCTTAGCAAATATTCCATTTTTAATAAAATCTGGCACTTCTATTCCTTCTTTCTCCCAAATGGGAGTTTTAATGGCGGTAGGTCCTATAATAATCACTTTAATTCCTACATGCATTAGTTCTCTTCTGAGGCTTTCAGAAATACCTTCAACGGCATGTTTAGACCCACAATAGGGAGCCAGAAAAGGAAATCCTATTTGTCCTGCTGCTGAACTAATGTTAATAATTCTACCAGGGTTTCCATTAAATCCTTCCATTGCGCCTAATAAGGGCAAAAAGGTTTGTGTTACTTTTATTAGCCCAAAAAGGTTCACCTCAAACTGACGTTTAAAGTCATCAATTGGTAATTGCATGAGTGGCCCAGTAACCGCTATCCCAGAGTTGTTAATTAATCCAACTAATGGCTCTCCTTTTAACAAAAGTTTAACTTCTTCAGCTGCGGCCTCAATTGCGTTATAATCTGTTACATCAAATACCAAGGGAAGAAAGTTATCAGGAAACTCATCCATCAAACCCTCAGCATCTGCTAATTTCCTTACAGAACCAAAAACTTGATACCCTTTTTTGGCAAAACTCTTAGCCAACTCAAAACCAATACCTGTAGATACTCCTGTTATAATAATTGCGTTCTTCATATCATCTAAATTTGCACCCCTAATAAGAGCATATCATCTGTTTGATCTCTGCCTTTTTTCCAACTATTCATTTCTTCTTCAAAATTTGACTGAAATCCCTCAATGCCTTCTCCATCTTTAAGCAATTGAATCAACCTTTTTGTTAAAAATTTTTTATCCTCTTCCCCCCCAAATTGATCTATAATCCCATCAGTAAACAATAACAGCAAATCTCCTTTTTGCATATTAAAATAATGCGCATTAAACTCAGGTGAATCATTTTGGCTACCACCAACCGAAAATCTGTTTCCCTTAATTAAGCGTACTTCTCCCTTAATTTTTAAAATAAGAGGACGTTTTGCGCCTGCAAATGTAAGTAAACCGGTACGAGTATTATAAGAGCAGACACCCACATCCATTCCATCTTTAAGCGTACTGTTTAATTTTGATTGGCCTAATCCTTCAATTACCTTTTGGTTTAACGCAGATAATATTTCATCAGGTTTAGTAATTCTATTTTCAGAGGTTATTTGTCTTAAAATACTGCTTCCAAGAACACTTAAAAAGGCACCGGGAACGCCATGACCCGTACCATCTGCCAAAACCAACAGTATGTTTTCATCAACTTTATCTACCCAGTAAAAATCACCACTTACAATTTGTGCAGGTTTATAATAGATAAAGGATGATTGAAATAGTGAATCCATCGAACTAAAATCTGGCAAAATAGCCTCTTGAATCCCTTTCGCATATTCAACCCCATCCATTATTTCCTTATTCTGTTTTTGAATGGTGTTATTCTTTTGTTGTAATATATAATTGGCTTTTTCTTTAAATAAATATCTGTAATACAAAAACCCTAACAGGATCATCACAAGAAATGCTGTGGCGGCAGCTCCATAAAACTTAAACTGATCTATTTCAGCTTCTGCATTCAAAATGGAGATCTCTTGCTCTTTATTTTTAATTTGGTAACTAGTTTCAATAGCTGTTAATTTTTGTGCAGATTCACTTTTATAAAGTGAATCCTGAAGGGCTACAAACAAATGATTATATTCAAATGCCTTTTTATACAATCCCTGGTTTTCATTTACGCTTTGAAGCCCTTTATAACTGTCTCTCTCAATTGGTTTTGCGCCAATCTTAATAGATAATTCAAGTGCAGTAGAGAAATGATTTTCCGCCTCCTTAAATTGTCCAGATAAACAGTTTGCTTCTCCAAGTTTTTGATGGAAATACGCTAGAATGTAATCACTATCAGGTATTTTTTTAAAAAAAATCAAAGACGCGTCCAAATAGTAAATTGCAGAGTCGGCATAACCTACATCTAAATAAATCTCGCCCAATGATCCCTCTGTATAGGCCAGTGATAAATCATCTCTTTGTAGCTTATCTATAAGTAAAGCTTCTTTTAAAACCATTTTGGCAGAATCGTAATAGTGCAAGCTACTATAGGTTAATGCCATGTTATTAAGGGTGATCGAAAAGTGAATGCTATCATTAAGCTCTCTTTTAATTTTTAACGATTTCTTATAGTATGCAATGGCTAGCTTTTCCTGGGCTAACTCCCCATAATTATTAGCAATATTATTTAGTAAACGACCTTCATTAGTTAAATTAGGTACTTCAAGTTCATTCGAAACCTGAATGGCAATCAAGAAAAATTCATTGCTCTTGGCTAAGTCGCCAAATTTATAATACACAATTCCAATTCGATTATAAGCAGTTAACACATCGTCTGTAGTGCCAAATTCATTCGCAAAAGCAAGTGCTTCCTTCGCATATTTCAACGATTCAAACAAATCATCATTATCATAATAATTGCTGATGTTAATTCCCGTTTTAATTTTTTCACTCCCAATTTGCTCTTCGTACTGGTAGAGCAAACTATCTAACATTGATTGTGCTTTTAAGTTGTAACCAAAACTTAAAAGCATTAAATACAGAATAGAAATACGCATGGCAATTATAAAATAAGATTGAGTTACTAAATTAGAATAATAATTAAGTTTTGAGTTTTAAATAAAAACTCTTTTAGAATTTTTTTGTTTATTCAACTCGAAACATTCTTAAATTCAAATAGGAATATTCTAGCTTTGACCAATATATATTAATACGCAAATGGAAAAATTTCGAAATTTAATAAAAGACGGCCATTACGAAAAAGCCATTAAAGGACTAACAGAAATTATTTCAGCAGAGCCTTATAATACCGAGGCATTAGTTTGGCTTGGGAAAGCCCAATTTAAGTTAGAAACCTACGATACTTCAATTGAAACTTATAACAAGCTCATAAACTTACTACCTAACATAGCAGACCTTTACTCAGACAGAGGTTTATGTTACCACATGGCAGGTGAAATAAAATTAGCGCTCGAAGACTTTAATAAAGCAGTTGATTTAGAACCTGAAAATGCGTATCGATATTCGTGCAGAGCGTTTGTAAAAGATTATTATAAAGATTACAAGGGAGCCTTAACTGACTATGACAAAGCAATTGAATTAGACCCAAAAGATGCAATTACCTATAATAATAAAGGTGTTTTGGAAGAAAAACTTGGCTACGCTGAGAGAGCTCAAAATAGCTTTGATACCTCTAATGAATTGCAAGGAATTGACTTAGATAAGGAACTTTCTAAGATAAACATTGATAACTCCACTCCCATTACATTATCCACTCCAGAAATAAAGGCACTAACGGTAAAAAGCTACCTGCAAGTAGTAAAATCAATAGTTAGTTCAAAAAATGGGTTCAAAGAGTTTATCAATTTTCTCCTACGCAAAAAATCAGTTCGATAAACTGTCATTAAACACCCCATTTTAAAGTCTTATCGTACATAATTGAATCTCCCTCAATTTTTAATGGAGATTCTATATTATTCTTATACAAACTACCCGTTCCTAGCCCTTGTGGCAAAGTAACCTGCAATGAGGATGCAAATTGACAGATCGCATTTAACCCAATATTAGATTCAAGCGCAGAAGTAATCCACCAACCTATCTCTAAAGAATTTGCTATTTTAATCCATTCCAATGTACTGGCAAAGCCCCCTAATAAAGAGGGTTTCAATATAACATACTGCGGCATCACCTTCGCTAAAAGCGCTTTCTTTTTATCATAAGAAGTAATTCCTATAAGCTCTTCATCCAAAGCAATATCAACAGGCGTTTCGGTACATAGTTTAGCTATTAAATCAAGCTGGCCAGCTTTAATCGGCTGTTCAATAGAATGCACTTCCAGTTCACGTAATTTTTTAAGCACTTCTTTGGCTCTATCATACGAAAATGCTCCGTTGGCATCAACTCTTAATTCTAATTGTGTAGCAGGAAATCTATTTCTCGCTTTTTCAAGCAACTCCATTTCCTTATCAAACGCTACTGCACCAATTTTAATTTTTATGCATCTGAAGCCTTGCTCCATTTTCTCAACCAGTCGTTCCAGCATCAAATCACTGCTACCCATCCACACAAGTCCATTTATTTGAATAGGTTCACCTAAACTGTAAAAATCATTTTCAAAATGCTTCCGTTTTCCTCCATGTAGTAAGTCGAGCAATGCGGTTTCAACTCCAAAACGAACGGAAGGCATTTTATCACAAACCTTTTTTGAAAGTTCAAAAACGCCTGATTCACTCGTTGGTAAATTGCAATTTTTGATTTTTAAGAGTTCTCCCTCCAGTTTAATTTGAAAATCTGGCACATCGTCAATGCTCAAACCAACCAAAGGCCCAGCTTCTCCATAGCCAAAAACAGCAGGGTTAATTGAATCATAAGCCTTTATGATCCACGTGTTTTTATTATCTAATACACCTCTGGAGGTTCCAGCTTTGAATAAAAACGATAGATTTCGATATTCAATCTCAAATTTTAATGCCATTTCTTTAATAATGTTTCTGAGAGTCCTCAATTCTAACCAATTTTGCAGTAACAACTGGCTTTCCTATGCAAAAAGAAATATCGATCGATTTAAAACAATATATCTACGATTTACCCAACGAAAAAATCGCATTCGAAGGCACTTCGAAAAGAGATAATTCAAAACTACTTTACTGCAATAAAGGCTGTATTCAAGATCAAGTTTTTCATGAAATAGTTGACCTAATCTCGCCCAACAGCACACTTGTTTTTAACAACACAAAAGTTATTCCTGCGCGGTTGCTTCTCCAAAAAGAAACAGGCGCTACCATAGAGATATTTTTGCTAAAACCCGCCAATAATATTGAAATTAGTCAAGCACTCGAAAGCACTAAAAAGGTTGCTTGGAAATGCATGATTGGCAATCTAAAAAGGTGGAAAGAAAACGAAATCTTAACTAAACAAATTACAGCCAATGGCGACTCAATTTATTTAAAAGTGAAGCTTTTAAATAAAGAAGAAAAAATAGTAGTTTTTGAATGGGAAGCGAATAACCTTTCTTTTGCAGAACTAATTGATATTCTGGGGAATACACCACTTCCACCTTATATAAAACGCGCACTAAAGGAAGATGATAAAAGCCGCTACCAAACAGTGTATTCTAAAATTGATGGTGCCGTTGCTGCACCTACCGCTGGGCTGCATTTCACCGATGAAATTCTAGATAAACTTGCAAGTAAAGGGGTAAAGCAAGAGCACCTTACATTACACGTGGGTGCAGGCACCTTTATGCCCATTAAATCCGATTCGGTTTGGGAACACCCCATGCATAATGAAACGTTGATAATTCCTATAAAAACCGTGGCTTCTTTGCTCAATTCTGATCAAATTATTTCGGTGGGAACCACCTCTATGAGAACACTTGAAAGCCTCTATTGGTTTGGAGTAAAGCTCCTTAAAAATAAAGAAGCAGTATTTAAGATTGACAAGTTATTTCCTTACGAAAAACACCAATCAATTCCCTCTAAAATCGAAGCCATTCAAGCCGTATTGAATTATGCCCAAAGAAACAACCTTACACATATTGAGGGCAATACTGAAATTTTTATTTTCCCAGGGTACAAATTTCAAATATGTAACGCCCTAATAACTAACTTTCACCAACCAGAAAGCACGCTTATTTTGCTGGTTGCTGCGTTTGTGGGTGAGAGTTGGAGAGAAATTTATAATCATGCCCTTAAAAACGAGTATCGTTTTTTAAGTTTTGGTGATAGTTCGTTCATTATACCCTAATTTGATTGGGATAAGAATTGAGTGATTTGAAGCTCAATTTACTTTGTAAGATTTTTTTTTAATCCTATCTTACATGTTGAAACAACCAAAACCGTGAAAGCATTAATTCTAAAGACCTTTAATGGGCGCCCTGAAGAATTTACTTCAATCGGCCTCATGCTAATTCTTGGCTTTTTTACAGGCCTATTCCTAGCTACATACGATGTTGCTGCACCTGCCCTATTTTTAGCAGAGTTTGAAGATAACACCGTTCTTGCACAGGCAATTCTTCTTTCGGGGGTACTGAGTGTTATTAGCACTTACTTATATGCTTTTTTACAAAGAAAGATAGCCTATAGGCATTTGGTATTGCTTTTTTTATTAATAGTGCTGGGAGCAACAGCTGTGATTTGGGTGCAATCAGTATCAGAACAAGCGAATAAAACCATTGTTTTTATTGCTTTTATTCTAGCATTACCATTTTCGTTTACTGCAAGCTTAATATTTTGGGGCTACTTTGGCAGAGTATTTAATTTAAAGCAATCAAAAAGAGTAATTGGAGGAATAGACACCGGCCAATTAATTGCCTCCATTATTTCGTTATTTGCAATTGGTTATATACTGGATAATAACATAATTGCTACCCCACAATTATATATTGGATCGGTCATTGGTTTAATGGGTATGATACTAACCACCTTTTTCACAAATCCATACACCACAAAATCAGCCTCTGCTACTAGCAAAGTAAAAGCGCAGCCTTTTATTAAAATTTTCGGAAATAGGTATACAAGGTGGATGACACTCTTTGTGATTATCTCATTAATTGCAGTCACTTTTATCGATTATAGTTTTTTAACGGTTACCAACATGCAATGGACAACCGTTGCAGAAAAAGGAGCATTCTTAGCCAAATTTGAGGCAACTGTTGTAATCTTCAGTTTCTTGTTCCAAACCTTTGTAACCGATTGGATGATTGAAAATTATGGTCTTAAAATTTCTTTATTAGTAAATCCTTTTTTAGCAATAATATTGGCTATAACTGCCGTACTAGTTGGGCTTATTATGGGTTACACTACTGAAGGTGATTTTGTTTGGTTCTTTTTAGCCATAGCAGCAAGTAAGCTATTTATAGATGCATTAAAAGATGCACTGGATGGGCCAACATTTAAACTATATTTTTTACCTATTGATAGTGATGTAAAGTTTGATGTAACCACCAAAGTTGAAGGGGTTGTTACCGCAATTGGTGGCGTAATTGCCGGTATTATTCTTATCGGAATGAACCAATTAAATATTGAGCTTATTTATGTAATAGTAGGGCTAATTCCGATGTTACTTTTTTGGTACGTAATTACCAACCGCATGCATTTAGGGTATAAATCTACCCTGCAATACACCTTAGAAAAAAACAAGAATTTAACCAGCACACAGACTGACGAAGCTGAAAACAAAATACCAGAAGAGCAACTGATTAATAATTTAAAATTTCTTGAACGCACCAGGCCAGGAAAATTTGAAGAAACAGCACTAAACATGCTTGAGACTGTTGATGGCAATTTATTTAATTATTTAGATAAAAAGATTAAAGAAATGGAATTAGAGTTTGACTCTAAACCAACCAGCAATAAACTAAATCAAGATCTGAAAGATTTAGCGACAAAAGCGGCAAATGATGCTGAATCCAACGATGTAATTTCTATCTCGCCCGACAGGCTCTATACCTTATCAAAATCAAATGTAAAAGAAGATAGAATTCTAGCTACAAAACTGCTAAGAAGCTTAATTTCAGATAAGTCAATTTTTGTATTACTCGAATTACTCAGAGACCAAAATAGTGTTGTAAAAAAACAAGCGATTATTACCGCTCGTAAAGTAAAAAGGAAGGAAACATGGCCATTATTAATTGAGCTCCTATCTAATAAAACCTTCACATTTGATGCTTCTTCGGCTTTGATTGCTTCTGGAGAAAATGTGCTTCAAAGTTTAGAAAGTGCTTTCCATAGATCTGGGCAAACACAGTCAGTTATGCTTAAGATAATATCCATTATCAGCCAAATTGATTTGCCTGAGTCACAAAGTATTCTTTGGGAAAAAATAGATTTCCCTGACAGGAAGATTGTGCGACAAATTTTATTAGCTTTCAAAGAAAAGAACTTTAGAGCTGCTGAAAATGAAGTTGGTCAGCTCAATGACATCCTTTCTGATGAAATTGGAAAAGCAATATGGAACCTTGCAGCCAAAGATGAACTTTCGGATGAAGATTATAACTTGCCGCTTAAAAAAGCATTGGAAAATGAAGTAGAGAGTAATTTTAGTATGATTTACATCCTGCTTGGAATGCTCTATGACAGTGAATCAATTCAGTTAGTAAAAGAAAATATTGAAGCAGGAACTACCGAAGGAAACACATTTGCACTTGAGTTATTAGATATTTTTATTGCACCTGATTTAAAGCCTAAGCTGTTTCCAATTTTAGATGACATTGATACCAAAGAAAAACTATCAAAGTTACAGCATTTCTATCCACGACAAACTTATAAAGAGGCCACCACCTATAATTTTCTACTTAACAGGGATTATAATAATACCAACCGGTGGACTAAAGCTTGCACGCTATATGCACTAAAATATAATATGCAAGAAGAGGTATCAAAAAGCATTATTGCCCAAATGTTTAATCCTGATAACTTACTGTCCGAATTAGCTGCCTCCATTTTAATAAAAGAAGATAAAGCAGCTTTCGACAGTATAACTGAAAGATTGATTTTACAAAATAGCAAATTCAAAATTATCTTAGAAAGGTTAAAAACCGAGAGACCCATAAAATTTGAGATGTGCCAGTTTTTTACCGAAGGTGAAATTTTCAAAACGCTTCCTGGTTTGCTTACATCTCAAATAATAGATAAAGCAGAGCTTATTGAGTTATCTACAGGTGAAGAGCTTATTATTTCGGATGAGCAATTTGCTTATTACGTTTTATCAGATGAACCTACGGTTACTACTGAAAACGGCAACAAATCTTCTTTCCAAACACACGAATTGATCGGAAATATGTTTACTGACAATAAAACGCGTTTGAAAAAGATTATCTCCAATGGAGACACAAAGCTTTTCAAGGTAAGTTTAAACGACATTTTTGATGTATTAACCAATTATAAAAATCTTTCGGATAGGTTAATAAATACTGCAAGTAAAAATTTGCAAGCCCATTTTTACCAATTTTCTAAAACCTAATTATATTCATGGAAATCGATATTTTAATAAATTATAGCGAAACTGATAACAAACCAGAAGGAATAAACACGGGTTGGGTGAGTAGTTTTGAAAAATTTTTACAAACTATATTAAGCCAGGTTTTGGGCGCAAACCCAACAATTGTATTAAAGGCTGATACAGATGCTTTAACCAAAGCAGAATTAAAAAGCACAAGCGTTTTAATAAGTATTGTTTCGAACGAAATGGTTAAAAGTGGCCCCTGCCTCGATGCCGTTGAAGAATTCTATAACTCGAATAAGCCAAATGCTAATATTTTTAGAGTAATGAAAGAGGAGGTCTCTTTCGAAAGCATACCCTCTCGTCTTAGTCAACTAATTTCATACGATTTATTCGATACTGAAAGTAAAAAAAGTGACCAACCTGCATTTTATGATTTTTTTGGAGACGATGCAGAAAGCATTTATTGGATGAAACTGGTTGATTTAGCATTTGATATTAACGAACTCATATTTCAAGAAAGAAATGAAGATAAGAGTATAAAGCCTCTTTACGACCGAAAATCAATTTATTTAGCAACCACAGGAAATGATTTAGTTGTTCAACGAAATATTATTAGAAGAGAACTGCAACGCCACGGGTTTAAAGTATTGCCCGATCATAACTTACCGTTAAAGCTTAATGATTTAACCAAAGACATAAACGAAGATCTTAATAAATGTGTTTTTGGGATACACTTGCTAGGAAGCTCTTATGGGGATATTCCTGAAGGAAGTGATAGATCTGTCGTTGACCTCCAAAATAAACTCGCTTCACAGATAGTAAATAAACATGGCAAAAAGCTTCAACGACTAATTTGGATACAACCAGATCAATCAAAATCGAGCGACAAACAAAAAGCTTTTTTAGAAAATTTACAGAGAGATGTTACCGCTCTAGAAGGTGCTGAGGTTTTACAAACGCCTTTAGAAGATTTTAAAAATATAATGAGAGAAGAAATGTTCTCGAACGAATCTTTTGGCGTACACGAAGAAGAAACATTTCATGTTGATAAGAAAAAATTAAATGTTTACTTTATTTACGATAAAATAGATAAAGCATCCATCTCCCCTATTGTAAAACAATTAGTTAAAGAAGGGCTCAACGTAATTGAACCTGACTTTGATAAAAATCTTTTAGAGATTAGAAAAAGCCACCTTGAAAAATTGAAACAACTCGATCTTGCCATTGTGTTTCAAGAAAAGGTGAATACAAATTGGGTAAGAATGAAATTATTAGACCTGTTAAAAGCACCAGGGTTAGGTAGAATAAAGCCCATTGTTGGCAAAGCTATCATTGCAGGTAAGGATATTGAGCTATCGAAAGACAACTTTGAAGATTACGAAGTTGACTTAATCCAGTCAAATGGAAAATCATCATCAGAAGAGGCAATCTTAAAATTTATAAAAGGACTAAACAAAGCAATATGAGCACTCTAACCAGTCATATTGAAAATCCATTCCCAGGCTTAAGGCCATTTAACATTGATGAAAGTCATTTGTTCTTCGGGCGAGAAGGGCAAACAGATGAAGTGTTAATGAAATTATCTCAACATCGGTTTGTTGGTATAATTGGTCCATCGGGTAGTGGTAAATCATCATTTGTGTATTGTGGCGCATTACCCATTTTATACGGTGGCTTTTTAACCGAAACAGGCCCCAATTGGGAAGTTGTTGTAACCAGGCCAGGTAATAATCCGATAGAAAATCTGGGTGAAGCCATTTTAGAGCACGATCCATCGTACGATACAGCCAATTATGAAGATCGTAAGATAAAACGAACCATTATTTCTACGTTGATGAAGAGTAGTTCGCTAGGCCTAGTAGAAGCAATACAGCAAACCAGGAAAAAAACAGGTAAAAACTACCTCATTTTAGTCGATCAATTTGAAGAGCTTTTTAGATTTAAAGATGACAGCCTAAATACAGATTCTGTTAATGAAACGTTAAGCTTTATTAACCTTTTAATGGAAGCCATTAACTATGCAGATGAGCCCATCTATATAGCGATTACGATGCGTTCTGATTTTATTGGCGAATGTGCTCAATTTGCAGAATTAACTAGAAAAATTAACGATAGTCATTACTTAATACCCATGCTTACGCGGGAACAAAAGCGTAAAGCAATTGAAGGCCCTGTAGCCGTTGGTGGTGGACATATTGCGCCAAGGTTGGTGCAAAGATTATTAAATGACTTAGGAGACAACACTGATCAACTCCCCATTTTGCAGCATTCATTAATGCGAACGTGGGATTATTGGAAAAATAATAAAGAAGGCGATGAGGAAGCAGTGGACCTTAAGCACTACGAGGCCATTGGCACCATGGAAGAGGCTTTATCAATGCATGCAAATGAAGCATTTGATGAGCTCAATGATGGACAAAGAGAAATTTGCGCCATACTTTTTAAGGCAATAACCGAAAAAAGAGGTGAAAATTTCGGAATTAGGCGCCCTACCCTATTAAGTGAAATTGCCTCTATCGCAGATGTATCAGTAGAAGAAGTTTCGAGTGTAATTGAACGATTTAGAGAACCTGGAAGGTCTTTATTAATGCCTCCGGCAGATCAAATTTTGCACGCAGATTCCATGATTGATATTTCGCATGAAAGTTTGATGCGGATTTGGGTACGATTAAAAAACTGGGTGGATGAAGAATCGGAAGCAGTAGGCATGTACTTACGCCTTTCCGAAGCATCTGCCATGCACCAAGTAGGCAAAGGTGGACTCTGGAGACCACCAGATTTGCAGTTAGCGCTAAACTGGCAACTTAAACATAAACCAACCTTGGTTTGGGGGCAGCGTTACGACTTGGCCTATGAACGTACCATGGTTTTTCTGGAATATTCTAAAAAGGAATTTGAAGAAGAACAGAAAATTAAAGAACTGCAAGCCAAAAGAGCATTGCAGCGTGCGCGAATTACGGCTTTGGTTATGGGTGCTGCGACTGTAGTTTCATTATTCTTCTTACTCTTTGCTTTTGTGGCTAAAACTGAAGCGGAAGATGCTAAGATTAAAGCACAAGCAAGTGAAGTAAAAGCACAAGAAAACCTTGTTTTGGCTGTTGAAAATGAAAAAAAGGCCAATACCGAAAAGGATAGAGCTGAAGCTGCTCGTACAGAAGCTAATAGTGCAGCAATGGTTGCTCAAAAAGAACGAGATAATGCTTTTGAGCAAAAGAGGTTAGCCGATTTAGCTACAGTTAGAGCTCAAAATGCAGAGGGTGTAGCAAAAGATAAAGAACAAGAGGCTATTCTTGAAAAACAAAAAGCGGAAGAAGCGGAAGGGAGAGCTTTAACCGCAAAAGAAAAAGCTGATCAGCTTCGTTATTTAGCTCTTTCTAAATCATTGGCCATTAAAGCAACCAAAAATATCCCTGATGATCAATTAAAAGGCTTATTAGCACGGCAAGGGTATAATTTTAATGTACAACATGCAGGACCTAGTTTTAATGCAGATATTTACGATGGCGTTTACAAAGCCCTAACTCAATTTGGAGATGTTTCTACTAAAAGCTTAAAAGGCCATACGCAACAGGTTAATGTAGTTATTAATAATGGCAGCAATGAGCAGGGGTTATTTTCGGCAGATTCTGAAGGTAAAATCCTTCAATGGTCTGTAGAAAATGAGCAAGTAAAAGCCGATACGATAGTAGCAGCTCGCAGGGGGTATAATACGAAAGATTTAACCGGAGACCCGAAGGGTAAATGGTTGATTGCAAGTGGCGACTACCCAGTTACAGAAGAATCTACATTTGTGAGTTATTTCGATTTAACAAATAATACCGAACGAAAATTAGAAGGCTTTAAAGGAATTGTAAAAAACACTGTTTTATTACCCTCTGAAGTTGACTTTTTAGCACTGCAAAATAATGGAAAAGAAATTGTTACCTATAACTTAACTTCTAATTCAATTTCTAATTTCATTACTCCCTCTATTAAAATCAATCACTTATCGTTAAGTAGCAATGGTAAATTTTTAGCAGGAGCTGGCAAAGATGGGAAAGTGATTATCTGGGATATGGATAACCCAACTTCTGAAAGAGTAGTTTACCAAAGCCCGGATGCCATAATTACGGTTAGATTTAGCCCTAGTGGAAAGTACCTAGTAGCAGGAAACCGTGAAGGAGAAGTAACCATTCTCGAACCAGTAACAGGTAAAGTTGTTAGAACATTTTCTGAAATTCAGACTACCATAAACGATATTGAGTTTAGCCCAGATGGAACTAAGTTGGCCGTTGCAAGTCTTGATGGTACTTTACGCGTTTGGAATATGGATAACTTAAAACTTCAACCCTTAGTGCTTTCAGGATTAGGAGATTGGGCAGCAGCCTTGGATTTTACAACTGATGGACAACACTTATTGGGTGGTGGCTTTTCCAATGGAGAAGTGAGGGTTTGGCCCATTGACATTACAAAAATGGCCGAGAAATTATGTGTACATATAAACCGTGACTTAACCGATTTAGAATGGGAAATATATGTAGCTGATTTAAATGATATTAAAAAAGAAAAAACGTGTATTAATGTACAGGAGTAAAAACTATAAAATAGGGTTCATATTTATATTTTTATTTTTCTCTTCAGGCTTTTTATTGGCCCAGGAAGAAGAAAAAAGTGATTGCTTATTAAAACTTGAAGAAGCTCAAAATAAATTCGATCAAGGTAGAATTCAGGATATTGAGCCTTTGATAGGCCAATGTTTAAATGGAGATGAATTTGAAGAAGCAGAAAAAACACAGGCATTAAGGCTGCTTACCCTTGCATACCTTTATTTGGAAGAACCAGAATTGGCGGAGAATACTATGCTACGCTTATTACAAAACAGCCACGAGTTTGCAATAAATGAAGCAATTGACCCAAGTGAATTTATAAACTTACATGCCAAGTACAGAACAGCGCCTTTATTTAGTGTTGGGTTCTTAGCTGGTGGCGTTGTTACATCACCCATTGTCACCCAGCTTAATAGCACTAGAGATCTAAATAACGATGCTAGGCAATCATATACACCACTCATAGGTTTTAGGATAGCTTTAATGGGTGAATACAAATTAATGGATAAAGTATATGCCAATGCAGGTTTCGGCTATAAGTCTATCAAATTTCAAAAAAATACCGAGTTGATAAATGTGGTTTCTGGAACAGTTGGAGGTGGTTTTGAAGGGGTAGAAACTCAGACTTCCATTGAGCTACCCTTAATTGTTAGGTATCATGTAATTGAAACTAAGCAACTTAAACCCTATGTTGGTTTAGGAGTCGTTCCTCAATTCTTGCTTAACGCTTCTTATCCAGGTGAATTTCTAAAAAATGAGATTCAAGGAAGTGCTGCGGCAACGTCTCAAACCATTGAACTAAAAGAGGATAGAAACAGATTTAATTTAAATGCGGTGATTACAGCTGGTATAAAATTAAAAGTAGGTGAAGGATATCTTAATGCACAGATACGTTATTCGTATGGAATCTTTAAATATAGCACGGAAGAAGCTGCACTTGCTCCTAGTAATCCAGATTTACTCTGGGATTTAAATGACTCCTCAGATGGATATAGACTGCATGATTTGGGCATTTCAATAGGATATACCAACCATAGATACATACCAAAAAAATTAAGATAGATGCGAAGAAAACTTGGCTATATTGTTTTTATAATCAGCTTGGGCTGTAACACAATAGATAACTTAGAGCCCAATCAAACGGATACATTTCTAAAATTTTATAGCGAAACCAACGAAATGAACAGCAAAGATTTGGCTGTGTTAGAGGATGGCTATTTAATTATGAGCACATATACTGAAACCTCTACTCTTTTGCTCAGAACTGATACTCAAGGCAATAAGGTATGGGCAAAATCATTTGATAATTTTCTAGGGAGTTCGCTAACAGTAATTGTTGATTCCGATATTTCTGGTTACATACTCATTGGTGATCGTATAAACACACAGAATGATTCCACATATATGCAGCTAATCAAAACCGATGTTAATGGTGATTCCATTGCGAGTGCCCAGGTAGGTTACGGAGCACAACATGGCTCTGCAGTGACGTATTCTTCAACAAAAGAAATTATTGGATTAGGCTACACATCATCTGGCCAATTAAATGACACCAATGATTCAACCTACATAATCGTCACAGGTTTCGATCAAAACCTCGTTCAAACTTGGCAACAAGTAAGATCAGAACCCGTACTTAATGTTGACATTACCCCTTCAAAATCAATTTTTGAAGATGCTAATGGAAACCTATCTTATATAAGTTATTCAAGCCAAGATGAAGTATTTACAAATATAAATTTCACAAACAAGCCTCCAGATAGTGAAAGCCCTGCGGGAAATTCGCCCTTATTTACAGCTAATTCCGTTTCAAATAATATGGGGGATTTTATAAAAATTCCAACGGGATATGCAATAGCTCAATCAGTATTGGTTAGTGGAGCTAGCAAAATTGGCATTTCCAACGGTTCAAATGATACAATTTTAGTTGAGGGTGACTTTGCTGAAGGAAATTTTATTGCTAGCGCCATTGTTAGTTCTTCCAATGGTCTTTTGATTGCTGCTACAACAGACAATCACGGAATCGAATCAGCAAGAACAGATCAGGATTTGTTGCTTATTGAAACCAATTATAATGGAACCTTAAAATCAGATGGAATTAATAAAATGTATGGTGGAATTGGAGATGAAATTCCCGTGAGAATACGAAGAGCAAACGATGGCGGATATATTGTTTTGGGTACCTCCATTAATTCAAAGGGTGCGCAGCAATCGTTCCTATTAAAAACGAATAGCAAAGGCGAATTAAATTAACTGGCTTTTAACACCTATTCTCATGAAGTGGGGTAGGTTTTATTTTACGCATTTTGTTTCCCAACAGCAGCAATGCTTGGATTGGTTACAAATAACTATAAAGAATATTTAGACTAAGTTGAAAATGAATAGTTTACATCAACATTTGAATACCCTCATAAAAAATAGTAAAGGCATTTTATTGGCTTTATTAGTATTGGGATTACCCTTGTCTGTTTTTGCACAAAAAACTCAAATAGGTACTACGGAGAGTTTTGAAGATAATGGACAGCCTACTCGATTTGCTGCCTACAGATTTGACAATGGAGATGAAGAGTTTTTCTTAGAGTTGAGCGATGCAGATGTTAGTGGTTCGATGACGGGGGAAACAGGGTCGAAATATTGGGTTTTTGGAAGACTCGAACAAGGGACTAATACCAACCCTTTAAACCCTCAAGGTTCAATAGAGTTCGTTGGTCTAGATGTAACGGGGTATGAAAATATAGAAGTCCGCATGGACTTGGGAACTTTAGGAGCTGGTCAATACGATAGTTCTCCTGATGATTTTCTTGCGATATATGCTAATATTGACGGTGGGGGAGATATTTTAATAGGGAATTTCGAAAATAATACGAACGAACTTCAGCAGGATACCGACCTAAATGGAACTGCTGATGATGGAGGCAGTGACCTTACCTCTACATTTCAACCATTTACATTTGCCGTTTCCGGAACGGGTAACTCATTAGTTTTAAAAATTGTTGGTACTAACGATTCCGGTACTGGAGCAGAACTAACCACTATTGACAATATTGGAGTATTTGGTAATATTGCTGAATCCGCTACCACACCAATAGATGGAAGCATTGCAGGTGCTACCACCTTGAACACGCTAGTAATCGACTACCCTGAGGATGTTGTAGCCGGATCGGGTGGTTCTGTTACAATCACAAGAAATCCAGCAGGAAAGTCAAAAACCTATGATATTATAACTAATGCAGCAGATTTTGACTTTTCGGCTCCCAATCAAGTTACACTCAACCTGAATGCGCTTGGATTTACTTTTGCAGATGGTGAAGTATATGAAGTAGATATTACAGCAGGTGTTTTTGAAAATGCCGGAGGGTCTCCGGTTCAAGCCATTACCGGCTCAACAGACTGGAGTTTTACGATTGATGGGCTTGGTCCTACTGGATATTCTGTCACAATTGACCAGGCATTTATCAACGATGCCAACAAAACTGCTCTGTCTTTCTCTTTTGCTGGAGCTGAAGTAGGTAGTACTTACAATTATTCCATTGATGATACCAATGTAGGCACTGCTCCTATAACAGGAACCGCTGCTATAGCAACTGCCACGGATCAAATCACTGCTATCGATGTAACCTCACTCGATGATGACAACCTCACTTTAACTGTTTATCTTACAGATGTAGCTGGAAATCAAGGTGGCAATGTAACTGACAATGTAACTAAAGATGTAGTACTCCCTGTAGGATATTCTGTTACCATCGACCAGGCATTTATCAACGCTGGCAACCTAACTGCACTGTCTTTCTCTTTTGCTGGAGCTGAAATAGGTAGTACTTACAATTATTCCATTGATGATACCAATGTAGGTACTGCTCCTATAACAGGAACCGCAGCTATAGCAACTGCCACGGATCAAATCACTTCTATCGATGTAACCTCACTCGATGATGACAACCTCACTTTAACTGTTTATCTTACGGATGTAGCTGGAAATCAAGGTGGCAATGTAACCGACAATGTAACTAAAGACGTAGTACTCCCTGTAGGATATTCTGTTACCATCGACCAAGCATTTATCAACGCTGCCAACCTAACTGCACTGTCTTTCACTTTTGCTGGAGCTGAAATAGGCACTACTTACGATTATTCCATTGATGATACCAATGTAGGTACTGCTCCTATTACAGGAACCGCTGCTATAGCAACTGCCACGGATCAAATCACTGCTATCGATGTAACCTCACTCGATGATGACAACCTCACTTTAACTGTTTATCTTACGGATGTAGCTGGAAATCAAGGTGGTAATATGACCGACAATGTCAACAAGGATGCTACAGCTCCTACTGGATATTCCGTCACTATTGACCAAGCATCCATCAATCCTGCAAACCTAACTTCCTTATCTTTTACTTTTGCTGGAGCTGAAGTAGGTAGTACTTACAATTATTCCATTGATGATACCAATGGGAGTACGGCCCCTATCACTGGAACCGCAGCAATAGCTACTGCCACAGATCAAATCACAGGTATTGATGTAACCACACTCGATGATGATAACCTCATACTGACTGTTTACCTTACGGATGCCGCTAGTAATCAAGGTGGTGATGTGACAGATAATGTAACTAAAGATATAATACTCCCAACTGTCAGTCCCAATGAATTTAGTATAATCTCACCGACAATGATAGAGTTCACAATGAGTGAAGAACTTGGTATTTCTGCAGGCGCAATTAGCGGTTTTTCAATTGGGGTTTCTGGAGCAATAACTTCAGTCATATACTCTGACAAAGGAACAACTAATTTAATAACGATCACTGATGCTGGTGCAGGATTTATTGATGAAGTCACCACTGTCACTTATACACCAGGTGGTACAGCAATTGATTTGGTTGGAAATGAAATGCTCAGCTTTACAGAAACCGCGGTGGTAAATGTGGTTAATTTGGGTCCTGGTGACATCGCCTTTACAGGCTATAATTCTGAAGGGAATCCTGATGGATTTAGCTTCGTTTTATTGAAAGATATCGTCATAGGTACGAAGATAAAATTCACGGATAATGGATGGAGAGGAACAACCAATAAGTTGACTAACGATGAAATAACCATCAGTTGGACGGCAAATTCATACATTTTTGCTGGCACCGAAGTTAGTATTGCAGTAAATGGCGCAGGTAATAACTTCGATGTTTCAACAGGAACTGCTACTTCTGACCCTGACATTACGAGTGCAACAGTCACTGATGACTGGTTTCTTGATAATGCAGGTGATCAATTATTAGCCTATCAGGGAACTCCTATTAATCCAACTTTTTTGGCTGGTATTCATGTTTCAAACGACAACACTGAAGATGTTACTACTCTATGGAACACCGTGGCGGCCTCAAATGGAGACAATAACCGCTCTGCTTTACCTACAGTTGCGGAGTTGGGTGCTGGAAAAGGACTCACTAATGGGGTAAACGCCATATCTTTTTCTGCAGTTACTCGAAAAGAAAACGTACAATATACAGGCACCAAAACTGGGACATCACCAGCCAATATGGCGCTCCTCATTAATAATTCTCCTTCAGATGCTACAGCCGAATGGGATAATCAGCGAAACGATAACTCTTTCACACTAACTTCTGGAGAGAATTATACAATACCTCCAAACTTACAAAGTACTTCACCAGCCAATTCTTCATTAACTTCCGCAAGTTTGTCGGAAATTAGTTTCACATATAATCCAGGTGAAACAATGGCCCTCTTTTCAGGAGATATTAACCTGAATCTGGATAATGGAACTCCTCAAGCAAGTTGGAACACTATTTCGGATGCGGCTCAATTCAGCATTGTAGGCAATGTTGTAACACTAGATATTTCATCAAAAATAACTTTTTCTGCTGCCGATGATAGTAAAATCTATGAAGTGGATGTGACTGACCTTGCTTTTGAAAATTCATTTAGTAATAGAACTCAGGCCGTGGTCGGTGATACAGATTTTAAATTCACAATGGATGCAGCACCACCAACTGTAACCAGCATAAATCGTGGAACCGCTGTGCCATTAAATGCCAGTTTTGGTACTACTGCCACTACTGTAACTTATACTGTATTATTTAATGAACTAGTGGTTCCTGGCACCGTTCTTCTAGGAGATTTTGCAACTGCTGGCACAGCTTCAGGTGGTGGCGAAACCATTGGAGTTTCTGGAAGTGGAAATACCTATACCGTAACTGTGAGTGGTATCACTAAACTTGGTGACTTAACTGTAAATTTTATTGGGTCCATTAATGATTTAGTAGGAAATACTGGAAGTTTAGGCAAAACTGGTGATCAGTCATTTGTGATTATTAAACCTGAACCAGCAGAACAGCCAACTACTCTTCTAGTAGCACAAGGAGCTGATAATTTCACATTAGATTTATCTTGGATCGCTGGAGCTGGTGCACAATTAGCAGATGGCTACCTCATTCTCTATAAAACTGCTGCTGGAACTTTTCCTGCCGATCCAACAGATTTAATAGCACAAGCTAATTCTTTTAATGGAACAAATGGAGTTGCTAACTCTGCTACAAATACTATAAGTATTGCAGGGTTGGCTTCTGCCACCCAATATGATTTTAAAGTGTATCCATATACCAATAGCACCAATCAAATTGATTATAAAGTTGACGGAACTATCATAACCAATAGCGGCATTACATCTGCTGGCCAAGAATCAACAATATTACTTACTGCTGTAGCTAATACAATTTCATCTTTAGTTAATAGTGAAGCTGCTGCTGCGGCTACTAACATGAGTTTCCAAATTACTGATGATGGAGCTTTGCCAGGTATTGACAATGCGCCAATGTTGATTACGGGAATTACATTTACACCTGACGGAATAAATAACGACATCAATTGGGCAGATGCCATTGAAGGCGCAGAACTAAACGATGGCACAAATGTTTGGAACACAGACATAAACGGTGGAGACATAACCATTGACAACACCCAAATTGCTTTTAGCAACCTACCAACTGGTTCGGGCCAGTTAGGAAAAATTCTTGATAATGGCATTAAAACTTACAATTTACGCATATGGCTTAAAAATCCAGTGGTTGGAGCCGCCTTACAAAATACTATAGATGGGCTCAACTTTGTTTTTGAAGTAGATGCTACCAGTTTTTCCTATGCTACTGGAAGCAGCGGTGTTAAAGCTTTGCAAACTGCCAATTCTATCTCAACAAGAAATGAAGCGACTGTCGTAGCCACTGACTTGAACTGGGAAACACAGCCACCAACAGCAGCAGGTGTTCAAGCACCTTTTACTTCTGCCCCCGTAATTGAGGCCACTGATGCTAATGGAAATAGGGACATTAACTATAGTGGTGCGATTACATCTGTGGCCAACACAGGAACAATCGTAATGAATAACAACCCAGATGCAACAGGACTTGGGCTATCTTTTGGTTCTGGGATATATACTTTCGATATCGCAGTAACAGCATTCAACTACCAAGATTCAGGAAATGGCACGTTGACAATAACTTCAGGTACTTTAAATGCTTCACCTGCCTCAAATACGGTAACCGTAAGCTACTCTGATAATACTACAATTATTGCAGGTGTTCCAACTACAATTCCCCTTATTTCATCTCTGTATACAGATTGGAGTGCTGTCGCCATCCCTGATTACCGATTTGAAGTTATAATAACAGATGATGACGCTGGTGTATCTGTTAATGATAATGTCCCAACCCTTATTGATCAAATTACATTTAAAGCCACAAACTTAGGAGGTGCCGAACAAGGATCAAACTGGAATGATATAATTGCAAATGCATTTCTGTTTGATGGTGTTTCTATAGTTCATACAGTTTATTCTGATCCCTTTGCAGGTGCCCCATTTGGTGGATCTATTACCAGCAATTCCATAATATTTAGTTCTGTAGCAAATGCCGTAGGAACTGTTGGCCATATACCAGATGGAACATCTAAAACATATAAACTTTTTATTCATTTAAAACCAACTATTACTGGGGGTCTTAGTGAAACAATGGATAAAAAACATTTTAACTTCAATATTGAAGGTGCTGACATTATCGTAGAAGCAAGTTCTAGTACGATGAATCTGGTATCTCCAGCGGTTACATCCGGTATAGGAAATAACGAGATTGAGGTGATAGCAACTAAACTACAATATGAAAGCCAACCAACCACTTCTTTTATAAACGAAATAATGCTGCCTATTATAATTGAAGCTACCGATGTAAATGGCAATAGGGATTTAGACGAAAATACAACAGTAACACTAGCTTCTACAGGAACTCCAGCCGCAGCAGGAACAGCAAGCCTTACTTCAGGTGTAGGTAATACTACAAATATTGTACATACAGCAACGGGCTCTAACCTTACATTGACTGTTACAGATGATGATGTAGTTACTCCTCTTACACAAGCAGCAAGTAATAACTTCGATATCACTCCGGGTAGTGCAGAATCTGAAGTGATTGCGAATGCCTTTACCTACGAAACCAACATCCCCTACATTAGCCATCTGGGTGCTAATGTAACAGCAGCCAACCCAAAAGTATTTCAATTTGAGATTAAAGACGGAGATGGAACCAACGATGCTGATGTACTGAACACCAATGTGATAGCACTTGGATTTACGATTACTAACTTTAATCAATTGGAGTCAATAGGGCTTTATGATAATAGCAATACAGAAATAGCTCAAGTTGCATCAGCAACCAGCATAAATTTTAATTTAAGCGGCACCCCTCTTATAATTTCTGATGATGGAAGCAGTATTTACCATTTACGTGCAACGTTTAAAACCACAGTTACGGATAAAACGCAATTTAGAATTACAATGAATACGGCTACCTCAAATGGTGCAGGTTCTACCTTTAGAAATACGGATGGCAGTACAATTGCTTTAGTAGCTGCCACCTCCTCCATTGCCGGTGATGACAACCGACTTAATGTAGTTGCAGAAAAATTTGATTTTACAACTCCTCCTGATCCCACTGCTTCAATTAGTAGTAATTTAACAACTACACCAGTTATACAAGCTCGTGATGCTAATAATAGAATGGATATAGACTACGGGGCAAGCATTACCTATTCCAACACAGATGGTCTTGAAATGGCCCATAATGGTGGAGCCACATCAGGTACCACACTTAATTTTACATTAGTTGGAGGTACACATTCTCTACCCGCAGATTTTCAATATTTAGAAGCAGGCAATGGAACCTTAGCAGTTACCGATGGCTCTATTACTGATGGAGGAAGTTCTCTCGTTACTGTTAGTGCCTCTGGCGATTCATATATAAGAGCCGATAATACCTTTACCTACCCTACTAACATTGCCTATATTGATTTTCAAGAAGCCAATATAAATGGTGATGATAATGGAGATATTGAAATAGCACGTTTTACCATAGTTGATGGAAACGGAGCTATTAACGACAGCGATGGTGCAGGAACAACGTTAACTTCAATCACGTTTGCCGTATCAAACCCAGCTAATGTAAGAACGGTAGCACTCTACGATGGGGCTTCTGAAGTAGGTGCTGACCAAGATCCTACGAGCGGAACAGTTACGTTTAGCTCATTATCTTTAACAGCAGCTGATAATGGCACCAAAAATTTTACGATTAGAATTAGCTATAATAGCACGGTAACAGATAATGAACAAACGCAATTAACCATTATAGCAGCCTCAACAGTAGGTGCATTTGGCTCCACCTTTGCACTTGCAAATGCAAGTGGCGCATTCTCTCCTTTGAGTGGTGACCTTAACCGTATAGAAGTTACAGCTTCTAAGCTAAGTTTTACACAGCAACCTAACGATATTGGTGTGGGTGCATCTTTTGCAACCCCTCTACAGGTAACAGCAATGGATGCAATTAATAATACTGATACAGACTACAGTTCACCAGTTATTGTAACCACTACGGGCACGCTATCCACTTTTACCAATGAGCCAACATTGTTCCCTACTGCACCTACTTCTGGTATCTTAACTTTCCCAACAAACTTTAATCTATCTGCGGCTGGCACAGGCAGTATTGTGGTAAATGGAACTACCACAAACCCTGTTACTACGAATGCAACCAGTGCGGTGTTTACTACAACTGTTTCTAACCTAACAACCATTACTGCTGGTATTGATAGTGAACCGTTAACAATATCTTCCTTAACAAATACGCAACCAACAGCACTACAAGTGTTCGATTTTACATTTACGGATGATGTCGGAGCCATAATTTCGAATGATGACAAATTACCTACACAAATTTCTCAAATAATAATTACAGACGAATTAGGAAATAACGAAATTACTAATTGGGCTGATGCAATCCAAGGGGCAGAATTACGTAAGGTTTCAAATGGCGCAACTGTTGCAGCAACCGCAATTGGGGCTACCAGTATTTCTTTTACAGGCTTGACTTTTAGCAATCCTGCTGACTTTGGCTATATTACGGATGATGGAAATGAAAGCTATGAATTATTAATTTGGTTAAAATCGAGTTTAGGAGGTTCTTACGCCAACACCATCGATAATTTGAAGTTCGTATTTGAAATTACCGATTCAAACATTACTGCTGAACTGGGTGGTAGTACCCTAGCGGCAACACAAAATGTAGCATCTGGACCAGCAAATATTGCAGTAAATGTGGTAGCAATCAACCTAGCTTATGAAGTACAACCTTCTACTACATTTATTAATGAAGTAATGAATACCGTAACTATTGAAGCAAATGATGGTAATGGCAATAGAGATTTAGATTATAGTGGTAATGCCACAATCAATTCTTCAGTACCGGCTGCACTATCTTCTAGCCCGGTAACAGTAAGTTTAATAGGTGGTGTAGGTAATACCACCAATATTACTCATAATGCAGTTGGTGTTGGGCTTACCTTAACTACTACCGATGATTTAGCATTATTAAATTTTGCTGGAAGTACTTTGTTTGATATTACTCCTGGTAGCAAAGAATCTGATATTACAAATGCGGCCATGGCCTATACACAAGATATTGCATACAAAGATTTCGTTACAGCTACCGTTACAAGTACTGATCCGAAAGTATTTGAGTTTGATATTAACGATGGCACAAGTGGTGGAGGTGCAACAGATAGCGATGTATTACCTACCAATGTGATTTCTCTTTCGTTTAATGTTGCCAACCCAGCGGTACTCCAAACCATTGGATTATTTGATAATAATGACACAAAAATTGGACAGGTGGCTGCTGCTTCTATCATTACATTTGATTTAAGTGGAAGCCCTTTGGTTATTTCAGATTTGGAAAATGCAGGAACAGGGGTTGAAACCTATCATTTACGAGCTACTTATAATACCACCGTTGTAGATAATACCCAATTTTTATTTACGGTAGCAAGTGCCATTGCAAACGACCAAGGTTCATCCTTTGAATCACTGAATGGTGTTCGCACAGCTGGTACGGTGGCCTCTTCATCTGTGGTTGGCGATGATAATAGAATTGAGGTGGTAGCTACCGATGTAGTATTTACCTCCAACCCTGACCCTACCAATGTAAGCACCTTTACTAACATCGATAGTCCATATATTGTAGTTGAGGCTCAAGATGTAAACTTTAATACAGATGTAGATTATAACAACACATTCGATGCCATTGCAAATAATTTTGCTCCTGTATTAACAACTCAAAATGACCCAACAGGCAACTTTACCAACGGAGTGTACGACTTCCTAGTAAAAGCACCCACATTCCAATTTACTTCAGATGGCTTAGGCGGTCGATTAATTATATCTGCAAATGGATTAAATGATGGAACAAGTTCTTTATTTGATGTTTCTGCTTCGCAAGAATCTTATATAACCTTTGTGTCTGATGGTGGTAATATTCCTTACATCACTTATCCTCCAACAGGAGATTTAACTGATGCCAATAGCTATGCCATAGCAGAGTTTATGTTACACGATGGTAATCCTGCATTATATGGTAATGATATTGATGGCGCTAGTACGGTTATTAGCGAAATTTCCATTAGCATAAGTAATTCTATCAATTTAGATAAGGTTGGTATTTTTGATGCCGGTGGTACACAATATGGTGCGGATCAAAATGCAACGGGCATCGTTACTTTTACGGGAGTAAACTTTATTACCACAGATAATACCACGAACAATTTCTTTATAAAGGCTAGTTTCAAAAACAATACTGCTGACATTACTGATGCAGCGGTTATTGATATTGCAATATCCAACCTTGTTGGAGGTGGCGGTTCTAAATTTGAAGATGTAGTAAATAACACAGGTGGTGAACCTGATGGAGGTGGAGGATACATTACTGCCATAACACCTGTTGGTAATAATAAAATTGATGTTGTGGCTACTCTTTTTGACATAGTAGTACAACCTGCCGCAGTAGAAGGAATTAATATTCCAATTCAAGAGCCACAGGTAAAAGCTGTAGATACTAACGGTGCTTTAGATTTAGGATTTAATTACCCTGTTATCATTTCATCCATCGCATCAATGACTAATGTACCAGCATCATTTGGTAACATTAACTCTGGAACCTTAGATTTTCCTGGATTTCAATTTGCACAAACGGGTAATGGAACTTTAACTGTCGCTGCAAATGGAATAAGTATAATTTCTAATCCAGTAGACGTTATTCATACTTCATTTCAGAATCTAGATTTAGGAGAAGGGGCTACGAATGATAATAATGGAATTTCAACGCAACTAACGTTACCAGCAGGCGCAGTAAACAGGGCTTTATTAGGGTTTTCTATCACGGCCAACCAAAACACAACAGGTGAACCAAAAATCAATGAAATTACGATAAGGTTTGGAAACTCCATATCGGGTATACTCGAAAATATTAGAATATTTAGATCTAGCGACTCTGACTATAATACATTAAACAATACCGATTTAACGGGTAGTTTGGCGATTACACCTGGTTCTGATTTTATCAATATTGCTGGATTTGCAGATGAAATAACTTCATCTGCAACTGATAGGTATTATTTCTTAGTAGTGGATATAGGACAAACAGCAAATTTTTCATCTCCTCATCTTACGCCACAAATTATGGCAAGTGGAGAAGCTATTGCTGATGTTATACTATCTTCAGGTAGTGTTTTTGCAAATATTATTGGAAGAGAATATGGATTTAATGATATAAACCCACCAATCGTTACGGCAAGAGTTCCAATAGATGGAAGCAATAATTTCCCATTTTCAAATTTGATAGAATTACAATTTGGCGAAAAAGTCATACCGCAGCAATCAGACTCTTTAATGATTTCCATTTACAAGTACATTGATGACACTAAAATTGGAGATTACAAACTGGATAAAAATGCTACTATTGATAGCGCTAGGTTCTTTTTCAATACATCTTCAAATCCATTAGAAGGAGATACTAAATATTATATTCTTATTTCTCCTGGTGTTGAATCAGTAAGTGGTTTTCTAGATAAAACGGGTAATTCTTTTGCTGGTTATAGTAATAAAACGGAATGGTCATTCACCACTTCGGACAATATCGACCCTGTTTTTGACCCAGATAAACTACCAGTAGTAACTTATATCACTGATGTAGGTTTCGATCTTAAAGTAGCTTTAGATGAGCCTGGTAAAATATTCTATTTGGTCGTTGACCCAGATGCAACAACAGGAATACCAACAGTTGATCAAATAAGGGGGGATGTGTCTTTCCTTGGAACGCTTGATTCTGGAGAAACAGCTATTATAAAAGGATTCGAATATCATTATGTCAGTATATTGAATAGTTCAGATTTCCCCACTATTTCTGGCAATTTTAGAGTATGGGTAACAGCTGAAGACATTGCTGCACCTACACCAAATAAAATGGATGAAGGCACTCAAATGTTTGTTGATGACCAATTTGGGGCACCATTGAGCCAAGTGTCTGTTCAAACTACTACTGAAGAAATTTGTCTGGGAGATCCGCAAATAACACTTTCACCTATTTATATTACAGAGAGCACAAACGCTGATTTTACAGGGATAGGAAAAACTATTAATTTTTTATTATCTGATGAATTCTCATTCGATGTAAATTCAACCACTGCCAATATTTATGGCCAAGGCGGTGATATCACGAATGTTACTTGGAAATACCTTAATAATTCTGTATTTCAAATAAAGTACTCTGCCCCAACCACATCAAGCAGAGATAAAATTATTATTTCGAACCTGGCAATACAGGCCAATGCTGTAAACCCTGTTGGTACAACTGGGAATTTAATCCGGTTAGGTGGAGATGGTCTGACAATGGTATTCCCTGATGAAACGTTAATAGCAGAATTCAGTACATCTGAAATTGGTGAAATATCATTCTTTACACTTCCGTCAAGTTCAACCATTGGAAATGACGTTCCTGCCGTTGCGCTAAGGCCAGATACTACTAACCTTAATATTTTATTAGGAATTGGCACCCCTACTTTTACAGGTAATGGAGTAGTTGGCGATACATTATTCACATCTGGAGTAGCATTAAACATACCAAATAATATTATTTTCGAATATAAAGATGAATTTGGTTGTGCCGTAGAGACCAGTAAATCCATTACTATATTTGATGCAAATCAGGCAATCATCGGATTGGATAATATTCAATGTACAGACCAAGCCATTGATGTTATTGAAATCAATGGAAGAGCACCACAATTCTTACTTACTGATCTTCAAGTATCAATTCCTATTGATGAAGACCCAAATGCATTTGATATTAATGATGTTCTTAGCAGCTTAATAGTTAATGGTGATGGGGATTATGAATTTAACCCTGGTCTTTTTAATACTCCTTCAAATTATGCGCTATTTAGTGGTGAAGGAGGCAAAATTGGAACCTTACTATTTACTGGCACATATCAAGATCAACAAAATACAACAATCATTGAGACATTAGAACAAAGAGTTGATATTTATATTCCTCCAGTAAGTACAATAACATTTTTAGATAATGGCTCTAAATTTGAAACGGAATATTGTGAAAACGATGGAAGTATTAGAGTGGATGGAAACCCTAAACCAGCTACAGGTGTTTCTGTAGGATTTTTTGCAATCAACAACGATCCTAATCACCCAGCACTATCTGACAATGGAGATGGCTCTGCATCTATTGATCCATTTATTGCTGGCCAGCAAGGATATGGATTTATAGATGTTTCATATAGCTTCCAAAACTTAATAAGTAGCTGTGATAGTACTGTAACCCAACAAATTAGAGTTAACCCCAACCCTATTGCTGGATTTACCAACTTCCCAGGCTGTGTTCTTGCTGATTTTAATTTTGACAATTTGTCTAGGTTCCCAAACAGCATATCGAGCGATCCAAATAATGATCCAGATGCAGGATCAGTTATTGATGAGTGGAACTGGGATTTTGATGACTTGATTAATTCTGGTGGGTCAAATGTATCTACCAATGAATTTTCGACTCATATTTTCACAGAGGCTGATATTTATGATGTTAGCTTGACAGTTACATCTAATCGAGGTTGCGAATCAGATCCGTTTATAGAACCTATTGGAATTGGCAATAATCCTTCTACCTCATTAAGCTTTAAACAGATAGCGGTAGGAACACCTACCATATTAACCAATACCACAGATGAATCTAATATTACCTTGGATTCGCTGGCTTGGTCGATCAATGGAGTGTTTGAAGGTGGTGTTACTTCTGGATTCAGTGATCCTTACACCCATATATTTACTACTCCAGGCCAGCAGGAAGTAATTCTAACTGCCATTACCGATAAAAACTGTGCCGTAAGTGCTGCGTTAGATATGTTTACTGTTCCAGAGTATCCAATAAGTAGCATTCCATATGATGAAGATTTTGATGGAGTAGCAAATTCAGTTGATAAAGGTGGCTGGGTTGCATGGGGCACAAACCCATCTTGGGATGTTGGTATCTCTGGCGGAGATAGCATTGAAACAATCCCAGAAGAAAACCCAGGGAACGTTCCACAAAACTTTAATTTCTGGGTAACAGGTGTAGATGCACTTTATAATGACGAAGAGGATTCGTACGTATATAGTCCCGTATTTAACATAACCAATCTTGAAAGACCAATGATCCAACTGTTAAAATTTGCTCATCTTAGTTCGGGTGTAGTAATTGAATATTTATCAGAAGACTTATCAGGTACTAGTGGCGAAGGCATAGATCATACAAATTGGAAGCTGCTTGGAGGTTTAGAGTCCGGAGCTGAGTGGTACAATGAAGGGGAATTATTAATTTATGGTGGTAAAAGGCAAGAAACAGGTCAGTTTGGATGGTTTGGTTCGGATAGAGAATCAAGCCCTGATAGCATAGAGCTACAATGGAAAACAGCCAAACATATACTTGATCAAGCAAAATCAGATGCATCAGATCAAAATAATGTGAGAGTCCAATTTAGGATTGCGTTTAAATCTGGACCTGATAATTTAGGTTCATACAACGGGTTCGCTTTCGATAATGTCCGAATTGGCAATAGAACTAGAACGGTTTTATTGGAAAACTTTACTAGTACACAGCAAACAGTTGATACTCAGTCTGAAAATAATTCGATACAATCGTTTTCAGATGTAAATTCTTCACTTTTTGCAGTTCAATACCACCCTGATTTAGATGGTATTGATGCCATTGGCACCACACCAGATGCGGATGCCAGAGCACTTTATTATGGGATTGGAACAACCCCAAGAGTAGCTATTGATGGAGTTGCGGATGCAGAAAATCCATTTAGCGTATGGGGAGCCAAGGAGTATAATATTAGATCCTTGGATATATCCCCTTTAACTATTACAACGAGTATTGATCAATCCAATACTTCAAAAATTGATATAAGCTCGGTGATCGAAGCTGACATCAGTATTGCGAAGAACTTTATTATACATACTGTAATTATCGAAAATGTAGTAAACGCACCTACAGATGCTAATATTCCAAGTGGAGAGAATTCTTTTACCAATGTAGTTCGCAAAATGTTGCCTTCTGCATCAGGTGAAAAATCTACGGTGGCGCTTGCATCTGGTTCTTCGGTTACGAATAACACTACTTGGTCTCCTACTGATAAATATAATGCAAGCGAGATTTCCGTACTGGTATTTGTTCAGGACGAATTGAGCAGAGAGATTTATCAAGCAGATGTTAAAACCTTTGATACAGATATTGTTACAAGCTTAGGTGAAGAGCTCAGCTCCAATGGCTTTGCGGCTTGGCCAAACCCTGCCAATGACATAATCACCTTGCAGGTAAATCAAAGAGTAAATAAAGACACAAAGGTTTCTATTTATAATCAATTAGGAAAGGTTATACTACGTACCCAAATAGCTGTAGGAGAAGACAAAGTGGTTATACCAAGCCAAAATTGGACACCGGGTATTTACTTTATTCTAACAGAAAATAATGGAGTGCCCATCCAAAAACGGATTTTGATACAACATCGATAATGTTGCTTTAAACAATTATGAAGACAGCATTCCATAAATGAGTGCTGTCTTTTTTTGTGCTTTGGCTTTTTATTAACTATACTTATAGTTAATAAAAAATGTCCGTAAGAAAACGCTACATCGTCATTCAGATCGGAGAGAAGAATCTGCTCGTACTGAGTTATAAAGCATATTGAGATTGCTTCGTTCCTCGCAATGACGTAGCTTATTGGAGTTTTCTTAGAGACACTAACTAGTAAAAATTTTATGGAATTTGACTCAAATTCCTATCTATATTATAGCTATGAGCACCAAACCAGACATAAGAGAGCTAACAAAGGCAGAAGACCAAATTATGCAAATTCTTTGGCAGTTAAATACCGCTTTTGTAAAAGACATAATCGAAAAATTACCTAGCCCGAAACCTGCTTATAATACAGTATCAACTATTGTAAGAATATTAGAGAAAAAAGGCTTTGTTAGTTTTAAAGCGTATGGTAAAACACACGAATACTTCCCAATTATTGCTAAAGATGCGTATTCTAATTACTATTTAAAAAGCTTTATGAACCGTTACTTCAAAGGTTCTTTTCAAGATTTAGTTTCCTTTTTTGCAAAAGAAAACAAGATGAACCTTACTGAAATGGAAGCCATGATAAAAAGAGTTGAAAGTGATTTAGAAAAAGGTGATTAACCTACTAAACTATATCATAGAATCCAGCCTGGTTTTAGCCTTGCTCCTACTATTCTATCGATTGGTTTTAAGTAAAGAAAAATGCATCACCTATAACCGGTATTTTTTATTGTTTGCTGGCGCAGCCTCTGTCTTAATTCCAATTATTAATTTACCGTTTATAGCTTTTAAATCATCTCAATCCCTATTGGCGCCAGTATATGAAATACCTGCTATTATTAGTCAAGTAACTACTTTTGAAGAGCAAGTAACCACAGGTTTTGGTTCCTTGCTACAGCTTATTATTCTTATCTATTTCGTTGGTGTTGTAACTGTGGCAATCGCATTACTTATCAAATTATATAGGCTCTATAAATTGATTAGAGCTTCTGAAGTTATGAGTAAGCATTCCAATATTAACGTTATTTTAACCAACGGAGATCAGCCCTCCTTTTCATTTTATAATTATTTATTTTTAAATCAAGTAAATAAAACTGAAACGGAACTTGATGCGATCATTAAACACGAATCAGCGCATATTAATCAAAAACACTCACTAGATATATTACTGATTGAGTTCTACAAAATCATTTTTTGGTTTAGCCCATTGAGCTACCAATTGGATAAAGCAATTCGTTTAAACCACGAATATTTAGCAGATAATTTTGTGACAAAATCTGCCAATCAAAACCACTACATTGATACCTTACTCAAGCAAATCTATCATAATACCATTTCTAACATGGTTCATTATTTTGGTTTGCACAGCACAGAAAAACGGATTCAAATGATCCGAAAAAGCATTAATTGGGGCGCACTTTACAAACCCTATTTTTCAATTCCATTTTTTAGCATATTGTTTTTTACATTCTCATGTCATTTTGAACCTGCACAAATACTACCTAGTACCATAGGGCGAGAAGCTACCCCAATTGAGTTTCAATCTGTAATGGATGATCTAAAACTGAACCATCCAGAAAGGATGTACTTTTTTAAATTAACAGCCAATGTAGCACTCGAAAAAATCAAGGAACTAGATTATAATAGTTACACAATTGATTACGAAGCTCCATTAAAAGGATATAACAACAATAGTTATGGAATCATTTACAGCTTCGGGAAACATAGAAGCTTACCAGAAGAAATATTTAGTAACCGTATATACCAAGTGCAAGAAATAAGTCAAATTCCTACACCATGGAATGGGTATGAAAACTTACTATCATCGATTGACGAATATGCAAATCAACAAGTAAACGTTTCAGAAGATAAAACCATTTGGGTAAAGTTTGTAATTACAACTATTGGCCATATAACGTATACCAACATAACTGGAGTGGACTATTCTTTAATGACAATTGAGGAAGCAGAACAATATGGCGCTGCTATAAATGCTATAAATGCTACCTCTAACCAATGGAGAGTTGGAAAAATTAATGATACAGTTGTTAATGTAGAAATAGAATTACCTGTAAGACTAAGAGCTTCTTCTTAGTATTTTTTGTTCATTATCTCAGAAAGAATAATTGCATTAGCTGCCCCACCATCCTCTTGTAACAATTCCATAACCGCATGAGGGTCGTGCGCTTCTTCTTCGTCTGCCAAACGCTTAATTTCTTTAATTCTATCATCAGCAGCCATTTCTTTATGGCGCCTTTCAACATACTTTTCTTCCCTCGTCTTCTCTCTAATTTCCCTTACAGGCGCAATTGCTTCAATGGGTGCTTCCACCTCTGTAATTACTGGTTTAGATTCCTTTCGTTCATTAAACTCATTCGAAATCTCCTTCAATAAGTCTTCAAACGAGGCAGGTTTTGGGGTAGCAGAAGGCTGAGACATAGGCTCCTGGTAATCATTAGAATCTTTCCCATCTTCAAATAATGGACGTGGAGCATTCGTTGGTACAGGCTTCTTCTTTTTTAGAAATCTACTAATTAAATAAATAGCCCCTAAAACAAGGTAGTAAATAATATTATTTTCATCCATTTAAACAAATATACAAATACCTTGTTATTCAAATGATATTTTATTCAATCATTGATGTAATAAATTGCGAATGAAATAAATTTGTCAATTCATTAATAATTTATGAGTATTTATGCAGTTATCGAAATTAGAAATAAAAGGATTTAAAAGCTTTGGAGATAAAGCAGTTATACATTTCGATAAAGGAATTACAGGAGTTGTAGGCCCAAATGGATGTGGTAAATCCAATATAGTAGATGCCATACGTTGGGTGCTAGGTGAGCAAAAAACAAGAGCACTACGTTCTGATAAAATGGAGAACGTAATCTTTAATGGAACAAAGAAAAGGAAACCGACCCAAATGGCCGAAGTATCCTTGACTTTTGGCAACACCAAAAATATTCTTCCTACTGAATACTCTCAAGTTACAATAACCAGAAGATACTACAGATCTGGTGAAAGCGAGTACGAACTTAATGGTGTGCCCTGCCGATTAAAAGACATAACAAACCTCTTTTTAGATACGGGCATTTCAGCCAACAGCTATGCCATTATCGAATTAAAAATGGTAGATGATATTCTTTCGGATAAAGACAACTCGAGAAGAGGGTTATTTGAAGAAGCTGCGGGTATATCGAAATTTAAAAAACGAAAAAAGGAAACTTTAAGAAAATTAGAAGGGACTGATGCCGATTTGGAACGCGTGGAAGATCTACTTTTTGAGATAGAAAAGAATCTTAAATCACTTGAAAAACAAGCAAGACAAGCAGAGCGTTATTTTAAATTGAAAGATGATTATAAGAAAAAAAGCTTGCTTCTGGCATCTGAGTCAATTAAAGCTCAAACCAAGTCATTCAACACACTTAATAAGCAAATTGAAGAAGAAAACGACAAGAAACTCAATTTTAGCAAACGGATTGCAGAGCAGGAAGCATTTAGTGCCTTGCTCAAAAAAGAATTAATTCTTAAAGAAAAATCACTTTCTAGCAGACAAAAAGCATTAAACGAGCACGTAAATACGATACGCCAATACGAAAGTGATAAAAAAATTGAGAATGAACGATTAAGATTTCTAAATGACAAGGGAGATTCGCTTCGGAGCCAAATTGAACAGGATAAAAAAAGTAATGAGCGGGCTGCTTTTAGTATTAAAAGCTTAAACACAGAATATGAATCCGTTCAGAAACAGTTTAGCGAGCTAGAGTTCATGCTTACTAAAATGAGTGATGACAAAGAAAGTCAAAATAGCATTACGCAAAAAGCGAAAGAAGAAGCCGAATCATTTGAAACTGTTCACCAATCTAACCAAGAAAACCTGTATCAGGTAAGCAAGGAGTTAGAAATCAATGAAATTCAAATTTCATCTTTAAAACAGCAATTAGAAAAAACCTCTTCATCAAGTACCCAAAAATCGGCCAATTTAGTTGAATTTGACGACCGCATTAAAGGGCTAGAGAAAGAGCTTGAAGAAAAGCAAATAGAACTAAAAAGACTAGAAAGCACAGAAAAAAATTTAGTTGACAGAATTGAGCAAACAGAAAATAATATCTCGGTAATAAAGGATGAAAGTGCTGAAATAAAAAGAAAGCTTGATTCTAAACAAAACGAGTATAATTTAACCAAATCATTGGTTGATAACCTTGAGGGCTTTCCCGAAGCTATTAAGTTTTTAAAGAAAACTCCCGATTGGAATGTAAATGCACCCCTTCTATCTGACTTAATTACCTGTAACGAACAATACCGTATTTCGATTGAAAATTACCTAGAACCACTTCTTAATTATTATGTAGTTGATAGCTATAACGATGCTTTTAAGGCCATTAATTTACTGAGTGATGCCTCCAAAGGGAAAGCTAACTTTTTCGTATTAGAAGCATTTAAAGGTTTTACGCCTACCACAGGGCATTTAATTGAGAATGCTTTTCCTGCAACAGAATTGATGGAGTTTGACGACAAATACAAGCTCTTGATTTCATATATCCTTGATAATGTATATATGTTAGATTCTGATAAACAGTCATTCCCCCCTATAGAAGAAGCGATATTTATTACGAAATCAGGCAAGTATATTAAAAGGCAATTAAGCTTATCAGGTGGCTCGGTTGGGCTATTTGAAGGAAAGAAACTTGGTAGGGCAAAAAACCTAGAAAATTTAGCTAAAGAAATAAAACTAATTGATAAACAACTTACCAAGGTAAATAGTAGCCTTCAAGACCGACAAGTTGAATTGGAAAAATTCAAGGAATCACGGCAGCAAGAAGTTATTCAAGCTAAAACAGCCCAGTATAACCTTTTACACGAGGAACATATAACCTTAGTTACAAAACAAGAACAGTTCGCTTCTTTGGTTTCACAGACTGCTGTGGATAAAGAAGAGCTCCTTGAACAAATCAACATTATTACCTCTAATACAGAAAAACTAAAGCCTAGTCAAGAAGTGTTAACAGTTCAGATAGCTGAAAGCAAATTGCATTTAGATGAACTAAAAGAAGCTCTCGAAACGAGCAGTGAGCACCTAAGCGAAAAAACCAAAGCATACAATGAAAGTAATATCAAATTCCATCAATTTCAAAATAAACTTAATGGGTTAGAGCAAGAAATTGGGTTTAAAAAAACAACATTTACTGGAAGCAAAGAACGAATCGAAAAAAATGACATTGAACTAAAATCGAACGATTCAGAAATTAAACTACTGCTCTCAAATTCAGCCTCTAGTGATGATAAATTACTTGGGATGTATGAAGAGAAAGAATCAATTGAATTAGCTGTTAATGAAGTAGAAAAGGCCTATTATAATCATAGAGGAGAAATTGAGAAAGCGGAGAAAGATCAAAAAAATATCCAACATCAACGTGAAAATATTGATGGTTTAATTTTAGAATTGACCAATGCTTTAAACGATAAAAAATTAGAATTAAGCTCGATTAAAGAACGTTTAAAAGTAGAGTTTGAAGCAGATCTAGATGATATTATGAAGAAATCTGATGCTTCGGATTTAGAAATTGAAATTGATCAACTTGAAGCTGAAGTGCAATCGTTAAAAGAAAAAATAGAACGGATTGGTTCTGTAAACCCAATGGCATTAGAAGCGTATGATGAAATAAAAGAACGGTATAACTTTATTTTAGGTCAGAAAGAAGACCTAACAAATGCCAAAGATTCGTTATTAACTACCATAAAAGAAATAGACTTAGTTGCTAAAGCAACATTTTTGGAAGCATTCGGAAAAATCGAAAAAAACTTTATTAAAGTTTTCCGCTCTTTATTTACAGCGGAAGATCAATGCGATATTTATTTAACCGATCCTTCTAACCCACTAGAATCGTCTATCGAAATTATTGCAAAACCAAAAGGAAAAAAACCATTAACTATAAATCAGCTCTCTGGTGGAGAGAAAACCTTAACTGCCACTTCTTTACTTTTTGCTATTTACCTTTTGAAGCCAGCACCTTTCTGTATTTTCGATGAAGTAGATGCACCTTTAGATGATGCCAATATCGATAAATTTAATAATATCATACGGGATTTTTCGGAAGAATCTCAGTTCATCATTGTTACTCATAACAAACGAACTATGACTAGCACCGATATTATTTATGGCATCACCATGGTAGAACAGGGAGTTTCAAGAGTTATTCCTGTAGATTTTAGAGAATTATCATAATTAAAAGAATTTCTTGAAACCAACTATCCCCAGGGCAGAGCCACAGGGGTATTTAGCTGGTTTCATGTTGCCGATGGTCAAAAACCGAAATTCCTTTATTTGGGATCCTGAAACAAGTTCAGTATGGCATTTTCGGAGACTCCGAGACAGAGCCTCGGAGAATTCATTAGATTAAAATCATCGCTAACCAGTAGTATTAGCGATGCATTATTATTAACTTTTTATACGTTAACGCTTCTTGGTTATTATGTATTACAATGTAATAAATTCCGTTAGGAATAGCACTTGTATCAAACTGATACGCTCCATTTACAAAGTAGAATTTATCCGAAGCAAAATCTACGCCTCGTTGGTCAATAATTTTCCATTCTAATGCTCCACTTAATACATCATTGGTTTCAAAGTGTAACACACTTGCAACTGGGTTAGGATACATTTCAATAGCTTCAGCAGCATGCGTTAACACTCCTTCTAAGCCTAATATTAAAGGAGGATCCTTAGGCTCAGTAATTTTAGCATAAGCTGCTTGATAAATTTCGCCAGGAACACTGCCATCTGTTTTTTCTTGTACAAATACGATTACTGCTAAATTATCTGAACTGTAAAGAGGAACATCTATAACCCAATCAAGCTGTGAAGAATTTTTGTCTCCCATATTAAAAGGGCCTTCTTTAGACCATCCTCCTGGGTTAGGAAGCATTTTCTTAACAACATTATAAATAATATCTCCATCAAGATCAATCTCTTCTTCTACAATTACCGTTTGTACTACAATTGCATTGTTTACTAATCCCGTGGCGGTAATATCCCACTTAACCGAAACAGACTTATTATCTGAAGGCAGTATCTCAATTTCGATATCAAATTGAGGATCTACTAGAGACCTTCTTTCAATTATATCAATTCCAAAAACCTGATCGCTTTGGTATTGATTACCATCTACTACTGTTCTATTAGTTTGTGAAATATTGTATAAATTAGCTCTAGTGACAGGTTCAGATTTGTTGCCTTCGTACAATTCATCGGCATTAGGGTAAGGGATATGGTAATCCATATATACAAAGTCTAACGGAGCTGCGGCTTTTTGCTCCCCTATTAATTGATAGAAATCAGACCCCGTATTCCATAAATTAGTAAAGTTTTCAACCAAGGTTAATCGATCTCTTTCTCGAATATTTACATTATCAAATGCAAACCCATTAAAAGCATCTCCAACCGGAACACTGCCAAAATCCACCCTTAGTCTTACTTGAGATCTTTCAGGAACTTCAATATCATCTAAGAACATATGTGAGGTTACCCATTGTCCTGAACTTCCACTCCAACCGTTTAATCCACCACCAGGATTAGCTGATATTTTTTGTTGATTATACCAATTTATACCTTGCCCTACATCTCCTAGTAACTTCCATATCTTACCTCCATCAGTAGAATACTGAATTAAAGCACCGTCTGCACCTTCATTTGTTTCAACCCACGTGTCCAATGAAATCATTGGTCTATTTAAATTACTTAAATCAAAGCAAGGCCCATCAACATACGACCGTTCATCATTATAATAATTCCCGCCATTTCTACCAGTCCACCAAGCATTAACACCATCAGAGGCTGAATTAATCACATCTCCATTAGGAGCACCCCAAATCCAACTTGTGTCACTTTCAATTTCAGTGCCTCTTTCCCAACCGCCTTGATCCGCCTCAAAACTCTCAGTATATCCTAAATTCTCAGTTATAACAACAGGAATTGTTGGCAATATCGTAATTATTTGAGTTTCACTAGACTCGCAATTTGCCTCAGTTCTAGCTGTTACCGTAGCTGTATAATTACTAAAAGTTGAGTACTTATGACTTGCAAATCTGTCAGTTCCAGAAATTACATCATCTGCAGATCCATCACCATATACCCAAGTATAATCAAGAATATTACTAGAAATTTGCCCATTCCAATCTAGGGTTGCTTCAAAATTAGTAGCATCACCAGTACAAAATGATTCAGCATCGAATGTAATTTCTGGCACAGCACCAAAAAATACTCTTCTCAAGGGTGAAACTGATGTACACCCCTGACCAGTAGTTACTGTAAGTGAGATATCATAATCTCCTTCTCTATTAAATGTAATTTCAGGATTTTGCTCAGAACTTACAACAAAACTAGATTCATTAGATTTTTGGAATCTCCAATCCCATTGAACAATTGTACCTCCATAAGGGCTCGAATCTATGGTTGATATATCTGTAAATAAAATGGGACTATCCACACAGAAATTACCTACATTAAAATCACTATTAGGCCCCGGATATACTTTAATAAACCTAGTTTTTGTTGATACTGCACCCAAAATATTGGTGAATGAATAGGTAATATCATAGGTTTCTGAAAGTAGTCCATCGGTATCAATCGTATATAGATTTCCTACATTATTAATTCTACCATCCATTTCAGGAATAGAGCTAAAAAAGTCACCAGAAAGCCCTGCATCAATGCTTGGTAATCCGATTAAGTCAATAACCCCATTATTACTGCAAATTTCAATTTCATCAAATGCGTTGATAGTACCCGTATCTATCGTAAAATCAACATTTGTGATTGGGTTTACGGTTACGTCAAATGTATCAAAATTAGTGCAACCTGTTAGTGAGTTTGTAAACGTATAAGTGACCGTATTTACGGCAGGTGTTAATAAGGCAGCACCAGGATCAAATTGATCGCCAATAACTCCAGGTCCACTAAACACTCCAATTCCTCCTGCAGTTGGGAAACCTGTTATTTGTATCGGATCATTATCTTCTTGATAGATAGCATTTAAACCTGTTAGTAATACTTCAGGTAATTTATTAACTACTAATATTGTTTCGTCAAATGTAATACCACAAGTTGTACTAGGATCAGCAGATGTTAACCTTAACACAATGCTTGCACCATTAAGTATATCGTTTGTACCTGGATTATAATTGGTAACTAAATTTGTAGCATTATCGAATGTGCCATCACCACCACTAATAATACTCCAAGTACCTGTAGTAACCGAACCAAATACATTTCCGTTTAACGTGGCAATTTCATTTTCACAAATCTCAAAATCAGTTCCTGCATCAACTTTTGCAGATTCATCGATGGTAATATTTATATCATCAGAAACAGTAGTACAAGGCTCAGATGGCCCATCAGGATCAATCGTAATTAACCTTAATACCACGATCGTATTTACATCAGAAACCGATGGTGCATAGTCAGCAGTAACATTACTACCTGTTACAGAACTAGCAGATAAGGTTCCACTTCCATTAATTACTTGCCAAACACCAGCTGTTGCTCCACCTCCAATTGTACCTGAAAGTGGTATTGAGTTTGGTTCACATATTGAAAAATCAGCTGGTACTGAAACAGTTGCGATTGGGTTAACTTTTACAGTAACCGTTAATGATTTACCAGTACAAGCACCTACCAGAGGAGTGATTGTATAATCTACCGTTCCTGTACTAACTCCATCTAAAGTAGATAAAGTTTGCGCTATTAATGCTCCTGAATCATCTGATGCACCTGATACATTATTAGAAGAGCTTACTACCCAACTATACATTGTGCTTGGTAATCCATTCAAATTAGTAATCACCACATTGGTAGTTTCTCCACTACATACGATATCGTTGTTTGCAGTAATTACAGTTTCGCTATCAATCGGTACTGTAATCACAAATGCGTCTCCCTCGCAATTATTTCCCCCACTTGCACTCGGTACTACTGTATAAACCGCATTTAGCACCCCACCACTTACGTTTCTTAATTTCTCCGTGATATTGCCGATACCTGTTGCTATTCCTCCTGTTAATCCTGATGGGTAACTGGCCGTCCAGACAAACGTACTCGCAATACTATTATTCGTGTTGATGTTATTCTGCAAATTAACCGTAAAAGCGACATCACTACAGACTGGTGTCTCCATATTCGTACTGCCTACAGGCTCTGCTTCTATGGGAACTACTAAATCAAAATTGTCGCCTAAACACCCATTCAATCCTGTTGGGGTAACGGTATAAGTAGCACTAATCGAACCTGTGGTTACATTCGTTAAGGTCTCATTAATTTCTCCCACTCCGGATCCCAATCCATTCGTTAATCCTGCTGGGTAAACAGCACTCCAAGTAAAACTACTCGCTACGCCATTCGTAATATAAGCCTGTGGTGTAATCACAAACCCTCCATCACTACACTCATTGGCCAAGATTTGAGTGGGTGTCGCATTTGGTTCTGGATTTACAGGTACCGTAATCACATACGTATTGCCTACACAGCTCAAGCCTCCCGTTGCCGTGGGCGTTACCGTATAAACCGCATTCAATACGCCACCACTCACATTAGTCAACGTCCCGCTAATATTGGCCGTGCCTGCTGGAGCTCCCCCTGTTAATCCGGCATCATAGGACGCTACCCACGCAAAACTGCTCGGTACTCCATTCGTAATATGATCCTGCGGATCAACCGTATAACTTACATCACTGCATTCTGCTCCTGTCGTTACATCTACCGCATCCGGCTCAC